>Ga0208398_100007_pt1 | contig 704894 bp, 577 predicted proteins | sample LakWasMe79_HOW10_2_FD_183905 | JGI IMG/M metagenome (GOLD analysis project Ga0208398, IMG submission 183905) | Freshwater sediment methanotrophic microbial communities from Lake Washington under simulated oxygen tension - Sediment Metagenome... | ecosystem: Environmental > Aquatic > Freshwater...
ACGGAAAGGTCCGCAATCTGGTACTCAGGGTGCGGGATGCGCAAGGCACCGAGCATCAGGAAGTCTTCAACGCGAAGCCCATCGAGTATCTGGGGCAGGCTTGTTGCCTGGTGACCAGCGTCAACCTTCAATGGATCGATGACCGAGGCGGTGGAGAGGGCGGCAACGCTTCCAAGTTGCACGGCTGACCTGTGCCGCGTGGGCTCTTCGCATGCGACGGTCTAGAGTCGACCGCAAGCTGGTGTCACATCACGTAAATAGCTGGCATTGATCACGCCGTGCGGAGCGAGCGCAGTCATTCGGTCGAAGGATTGGTGCAAGCGCAACGGGCCACCGCGGGTGCGCGGTGTGTTCGGCCCGTCTACGCGCGGATCGAAGCGTCCCTCAAGGTCATGCGCTCCATCGCGTGCTTCGACGAGATATCCCTTGAGCTTCTTGCTCCCCCCGATAGCGCAACGGCCTATGAATGCCGACAGTGCTTGCGTGACCAAGGTGGTTCTGGACGTTTCGCCTCTGGTTGGCGTGGCGCGCTGGACATTGCGATCAGCCGGGCGGGTGGCGTCGGGCGCTTGCGCACCTGACTCCTGACCTGGCCCGGTACGGCCGCTCGAACGACTGCACGACCACCTCCATCAGCGTGCGGAATGCGTTCCAGCAGTCGGAGGATGCGCTCGCACAGGGGTCGCGCGTGGAGGTGACCTGACCTACCTACTGCCGGCCATGTTGGGCTGCAGCCGCGGTGTTGGGTTGAGTCGGGCGATGGATGTGGAAGATGACGCTGTGATCTTCGCTCCATTAGCACTTGTTTATCAATGCGGCAATGAGGCGTACACCTAATTAGTATCAACCTAAATTGATTGCTGTTTTTGATCTATGCGATAAACTAGCAATTGAGACACAGAGCAAAAGATCATGCTCTGAGTCGTTGTTGATTGCCCGCGCAGCCCCTTTCTGCTCGGTGTGAATGTCGCCACTAAAAAGGGACTCAAGGGGTCTTGCGATGAGGTTGAACCTATTCCAGCGGGCTTGCGGTGTGCTGATTGCGGCGGTGAGCGTTCTTTCTTCGCCGGCTTGTGCCCAGGCCAACTGGCCAACTCGACCCATCAGGATCGTCGTGCCATACCCACCGGGCACCGGGCCCGATGTAATGGCACGGTTGGTGACAGAGGGGGTTGGCAAGGAGCTACACGCGACCTTCGTTGTAGAGAACAAACCAGGGGCCAACGCCATCATTGGCACGCATGAAGTGGTCAAGTCGCCGGCGGATGGATACACCTTTCTGCTGGTGGATCGATTGACACTGACGGTCAATCCTCTGCTGTATCAGCCGTTGCCCTACGACCCGAAGCGGGATTTGGTATCGGTGAGCAACATTGCTCATGTCAACCTTTACTTGGTGGTGAATGCGCAAGTGCCGGCCAATGACTTCAAGTCGTTTGTCGCTTATGCCAAGACGCGTCCTGGCGAGGTGAGTTTCGGGACCGGAGGTGTGGGCAGTGTGATGCATCTGAACATGGAGTTGCTTGAGGCCGGCACAGGTGTGCAGTTCCTTCATGTGCCCTACAAAGCATTGGCAGAGGTCATTCCCGCGATGCTCGGCAACCAGGTGCAGGCGACATCCGGCGGCGTCGAGGCGATGTTGCCGCACGTACAGAAAGGCTCTCTGAAGCTGCTGGCGGTTGGCGCTTCGGCCCGTGCGGCGGTTGCTCCGACCGTGCCCACGATCACCGAGGCCGGTGGCTCGGACATGCTGCTGTCGACCGCATACACCTTCCACGCGAAGGCAGGTACGCCTCCCGAGATCTTGGCGCGCATGAATGCCGCGGTGGCCAAGGTGCTTTCGCAGCCGGACTTGCAGGCCTGGGCCACGGCGCGAGGCCTGCGCGCCGTGGCCTCCAAGCCGCTGGAACTCGACGCACAGATCGCGATCGACGGCGAGCGCATTGGGCGCCTGGTGCGTGAGCGCGGAATCAAGGTGCAGTAGGCGACGACGAATACAGAAAGAGGACAACTCAATGACACAAGTGACTGGCGCACAGGCCCTGTGGGCGGCACTCTCAGGCAATGGGATTGATACGTGCTTTGCCAATCCCGGCACGACGGAACTGGATCTCGTGCGGGGTCTGGAAGCGCATCAGGAAATCCGCTGCGTGATCGGCCTGCAGGAGAACGTGTGCACCGGCGGCGCTGACGGCTACGGGCGCATGCTGGGCCGCCCTGCGTCCACGCTGCTGCACCTGGGCCCTGGTTTCGCCAACGGCATCGCCAATCTGCACAACGCGCGCCGGGCCCGCACGCCCATCGTCAACATCATTGGTGACCACACCAGCTGGCATCTGCCGTATGACGCGCCGTTGACCTCGGACATCGAGTCGCTGGCGCGTCCAGTGTCCGGCTGGGTGCACCGCATTACGAGCACGGAAGACAGCGCAGTGGCTGCAGCCGAGTCCGTGCGGCAAAGCCTGGCGCAGGGTGGCCAGGGGGCGACGCTGATTTTCCCGGCGGACTACCAGTTCAGCCTGCTGGCGTCGGCTACCGAATCACCGGATGCTGGTGGCGCGCCAGCCGAGCTGGCCGATGACTACAGCCAGGCCCACGCGATCGAGCGCCTGCGCAGTGGCCGCCGCGTGGTGTTCCTGCTGGGTGGTGGCGGTGAGCTTAGTGGCCTGGGCGTCCGCGCGCAGCGCGCCGTCGCGCGGCTGTGCTCCGCTTTGCAGGCGACTGCGTATGCCGAGACATTTCCGGCGCGCTCTGAGCGGGGCCAGGGGCTGCCAGCTTTCGACCGCCTGCCCTATTTTCCGGAGCCGGCGCGTGCTGTGCTCGACCCGGCGGACCTCATCGTGCTGGTCGGCGCGCTGCCCCCCGTGACCTACTTCGGATATGTCGGCCATCCGAGCGAGCTTGTGAACCTGGAGCGCCTACTCGTGCTCGCGCCGCCAGGCCGCCCTGCGGCCGAGCGCCTTGAGAGATTGGCGGACGCGCTGGGTGCTCCGGCCTACGAAGCCCCGGAGCTGGCATTGCCCGCTCAACCTGAGGGCGAGCTGACTCCTGCCAAGATCGCTGCCGTGCTAGCCCGCGAGCTGCCAGACAGGGCCATTGTCTCCGTCGAGGGCGGAACTTGCGGCTATCCCTTCTATGCCGCTTCGGCGGCGGCCAGGCCCCACACGACGCTAACAAATACCGGTGGTGCGATTGGGCAAGGACTACCCGTGGCCCTTGGGGCGGCCATCGCCTGTCCCGACCGGCAAGTGGTGGGGCTGCTCTCCGATGGCAGCACGCAGTACACGATCCAGACGCTGTGGACGATGGCGCATGAGCAGCTTGACGTGGTCGTGCTGATCGCCGCCAACCATCAGTACGCGATCCTGCGCAACGAGCTTCGACGCGATGGCGCAGCGTTGGGCGAACGGGCAGAAGCGCTGACGTCGTTGGATTCGCCGCGCATCGATTGGGTGGGGCTGGCCCAGTCGTACGGCGTGCCGGGATCACGTGCCAGGACGGCCCAGGAACTGGGCGAGCAACTGCGCCAGGCCTTCGCGCGCCGCGGACCCGCACTGATCGAAATGACGCTTTGAACGGCGCGCGGCCAATCAACACGGAATCAAGCAAGGAATCGATATGGATTTGAGACTCAAAGGCAAAGTGGCCGTCGTCACCGGGGGCAGCCTTGGCATCGGACGAGCCGTAGCGGAGGCACTTGCCGCCGAGGGCGTGCGTGTGGCCATCGTGGCTCGCAGCAAGGACGCGCTGGAGCAGGCGGCACGCGAGATCAGCGAAAAGACCGGTGTCGAGGTTATCGCTGTGCCGGCGGATGTTGCCAACACCGCGCAGGTCGAGGCGGCTATCGAGAAGATCGCCGGGCACTTCGGCCGGCTCGACATCCTGGTGAACGGTGCGGCACATCCGGGAGGCCTGGTGCGCAGCGAGATCGAGAACGCCAGCCCCGAAGGACTGCTGGAGGATATCAACATCAAGGTGGTGGGCTATATGCGCTTCGCCAAGGCAGCTGCCGCTCACATGCGCAAAGGCGGGTTTGGTCGCATCATCAACATCGGCGGCCTGACCGGCCGTGGCAGCAAGCAGCTCTCGGGCATGCGCAATGTGGCGATCTGCCACCTGACGAAGACGCTGTCAGATCAACTCGGTCCGTCGGGCATCACGGTCAACGTGATCCATCCCGGCGTCGTGGAGACGCCGCACATCCACGAGCTCTACGCCAAGGAGGCCAAGCTGCAGGGATTGACGTCCGCGCAGGTGGAGGCCAACTATGCCAAGGCCACACCGATCCGCCGTGTGCTGCAGACGCACGAGATCGCCGACGCTGTGCTGTTCCTCGCGTCCGAGCGGGCGGGCGCGATCACCGGCGAGTCCATTGCCGTCGATGGCGGTATCACCCGCGGCATCTTCATCTGATCCGGTTCAAAGGAGAACTTCATATGAACGGAACCATTCTGGTCGGCACGGCCGGGCAGGGCATTCTGCGCAGTGTGGACAATGGCGCGACTTGGCACCGCCTTGGATTGCGGGAGGCCATCGAGTTTGACGGCGTGGTGAGATCGCTGGCAGTCGACCCCTCGGCTCCGTCTCGCGTGCTGGCGGGTGCCGATGCCGGTATCTGTCTGAGCACGGACGGTGGGGCCCACTTCCAACGGGTGGAGTCTCCGGCCAATGGCATGACCGTGTGGGCGCTTGCCTTCAGCCCCAGCGACCCCAAGCTGGTCTTCGCCGGGACTGGCGCACCTTCGCGCGCCTTCATGTACCGCTCACGGGATGGCGGCCTGAGCTGGGAGCAACTCGGTGTCGAGCTGCCTGAGTTCTGTGCCGGTGTGAATCGCCCGCGGATCCTGACCATCTGCGTTCATCCGGAACGCGGTGAGGAGGTCTGGTTCGGCGTCGAGGAAGGCGGCGCCTGGCGCAGCAACGATGCGGGCGACACTTGGCAGCGCGTGGACACGCCCGGGCGAGGCATCAACAACTCCGACATTCATGCGATTGCTGTGCTGCCCGCGACCCCGACGGCGCCGGCTTCGCACATCGTGGTGACCGTCAACTCGGTCTGTGAGAGCACCGACGACGCCGAGACCTTCAGCACCAAGGCCTCCAAGGAGCGCTTCGAAGGCCTGTACTACACGCGCACCGTGCAGGTACTTGATCCTCGTGGTGACCAGCTCTTGCTGGCCATTGGCGATGGCACGCCGGGCACGCGTACTCGCATCTATCGCTCCGGCGACCGCGGGCAGACCTGGTCCCAGGCCCTGCTGCACACCGCACCGAACTCCACGGTGTGGGCCTTCGGTGCGCACGCGAGCGATCCTGCGCTGTTGTTTGCCGGAACGAAATACGGGCACCTGCTGCGCTCCACCGACGGCGGTCGCAATTGGTACAAGGAGTGGCGTGATTTCAGCGAGATCACGTCGGTCACCTGGACCCCCTTCGTCGCGCCGGTGCATGCGCACGCGCAGTCGATCAACTGAACGTATCGAGGTACGCAATGTCCCAGCCCAAGGTCAACGAGGAAGTCACGCCTCGTATCCGCCGCACCCATCTGTCGCTGTTCGTGAAAGATCCGTTCGCGTCGGCGCCTTGGTATGAGGATGTATTGGGCATGCAGGTCACAGCGCGTGGTGCTCGATGGGTGTTTCTGTCATTCGGAAAGAAGCACCACGATATTGCTTTGATCCAGGTCGAGGACCCGGAGAACGCCACGCGCGGCACGATCAATCTGCAGCACTACGGTCTGGAGATCGAAGGGGACATGGATGAGCTGCGCCGCCTGTACGGGATGCTGCTGCGAAAGAAGATCCCGGTCGTGAAGACCACCGACCACAAGGTTGGCTATGGCTTGTACTTTGAAGATCCTGACGGGCATCGCTTCGAGTTCTTCCTCGAGACCGTGCATGACGACGAAGAGGGCAAGCGGCTGCTAGGCCAGTACCACGCGCCCAGCGATGCCTTCGACATCGAACCGCTTTGAGTCGGGCATGCCGCCCACATATCCACACACCATCACATTCACACTGTCATGACCACACCGAACCTCAGCGCCTTCCACATCCGCAAGTGGTATCTCCAGATCGAGGACACGCTCGCCGGTGAAACCGGCGCGCCTGCAGATGGCGAACCGCTGCGCAAGATTGTGATTGCCGCCTGCATCAAGAACCCCTTCGCCGGCAAGTTCGTGCAGGACCTGTCGGCCTGGATTGATCCCTCGCCCGAGCTGGGCCGGGAGTTCGGCCGCCGCATCCAAGAAGCGGCCCAGGGCCGCACCATTGAGAGCTACGGCAAGGCCTGCCTGGTTGGCATCGACGGTGAGTACGAGCATGGCAACGCGCTGCTCACGAACCCGGCCGCCAATCCGATCCGTGACAGCCTGGGTGGCGCCAAGTCCTGGGTGCCCTCCACCGGCAAGCGCGGGGTGCTGGGCACAGCGATCGACATCCCGTTGGCCCACAAGGATGCGCTCTATGTGCGTTCGCACTACGACACTGTCACCGCGCAGTTCAACGACGGCCCCAATCGTGACGAGGTCATCCTCGTCTGGGCCTTTGCGACGCGTGGGCGCTTGAACGCCCGTCTGGGCGGTCTGCAGGCGGCTGATGTCAAGGGCCTGGACGGCCTGAACTAAGCGCCCGGTTGAAGCGAGCAGAGTCATGGAGCGTCACGATTACACGCTGGCCTTGTCGGGGCTGAACTTCCACGTCACCGAGTGGGGCAACCGGCAGGCCTGGCCGATAGTGATGTTGCATGGCATCCGCGGTTTTGGCGAGACCTTTGCCGGACTGGCTGCCGCGCTGCAACCGGGTTGCCGCATCATTGCCTTCGACCAGCGCGGGCGGGGTGCGACGGATTGGGACCCGTCGCACAACTACTACACCGACACCTATGTGGCCGATCTCGAAGCGCTGGTCGACCGGCTCGGGCTCGAGCAGTTCGACCTGCTGGGCCATTCGATGGGCGGCATCAATGCGATTGCCTTCGCCGCGCGCCATCCTGCGCGCGTGCATCGATTGGTGGTTGAGGATGCCGGCCCGGGCGCCTTCGAGCGCAGCGAAGGGGCTGCCCGAATCCGCAAGGAGCTGGCGACGACACCGGGTCGCTTCGACTCCTGGGCTCTAGCCAGCGACTTCATGCGCGCCCTGCGTCCGACCGTGACGGAGGAGGCCCGCCAGCAGCGGCTGGACAGCATGCTCAAGCCCTTAGGCGATGGCGGCTTCACCTGGCGCTACGACCATGTGGGCATAGCCGCCACGCGGCTCAACCCCGATCCTACGCGGACTGTCGACCTGGCCGGCTGCGTCAGGGCGATCTCATGCGAAACCCTGTTGGTACGCGGGGGCCGCTCTGACTATTTGCAGCCCGACATGGTCGCCAATATGTGCGTGCTGAATCCCCGCATCGGTGCTGTAGAGATTGCGGACGCCGGTCACTACATCCACGACGACCAACCGGCCCTCTTTGCCGCAACGGTCAAAGGCTTCCTTACGAGGGACGTCGAATGGGCCAAGGAGACCTCTCAATGATTCACGAAATCCGAACCTACACCCTTGTGCCCGGCGGCGTGCGCGAGTACCTGGAGATATACAACAAGGTCGGACGCGGCATCCAGACGCAGGTGCTGGGCAGCCTGGTTGCATTGATGACGCCTGAGAGCGGCGATATCAACCAGCTGATCTTCTTGTGGGCCTTCGCGAGTTTGGATGATCGCACGCGTCGCCGCGCGGAACTCATGGACGATCCCGCTTTTGCGGAGTTTCGCAAGAGCGTCCGTCACCTGCTGGTGAGGCAGGACAGCAGGCTGCTCAACGCCGCCTGATCTGGTCGACTGAAGAACAACGAGGAGACATTTCATGACCACTCCGGTGGACGTGCCGGTACTGATCATCGGGGCAGGCCCTGTGGGTGTTTCGATCGCCAACTTGCTTGGCAGCTACGGCACGCCGGCCCTGATCGTCGAGCGCAACACGGCGGTGCTCGACTACCCGCGCGCGGTGGGCCTTGACGACGAGGCGCTGCGTACCTTTCAGTCCGCAGGATTGGCGGAGGCCATGTTGTGCGACATGATCCAGAACGTGCCAATGCGCATGTACACCGCCAACAGGCGCTGTTTCGCGGAGATCTTGCCGAGCACACGCGAGTTCGGCTGGTTTCGGCGCAATCTGTTTTCTCAGCCGCTGGGCGAGGTGACGTTGCGCCGTGGCCTTGAGCGCTTCCCCCATGTGCAGCTGCGGCAGGGGCTTGAACTGGTCGCTTTGGCCCAGGACGAAGCGGGCGTGACTGCCACGCTTCGCGACGCGCAGGGGGAGAAAAGCGAGGTGCGTGCGGCGTATTTGGTCGCCTGCGATGGCGGCCGCAGCACCGTGCGCGAAATGCTGAAGATACCCTATGAGGGCCGCACCCATGCAGCCAAGTGGGTGGTGATCGAATGCGACCAGGACCCCCTGGACGCGCCTTTCACCGCACTGCACTGCGACCCAGTGCGGCCCTATGTGTGCCTGCGCCTGCCCTATGGCCTGCGTCGCTGGGAGTTCATGCTTTTTCCGGGAGAAGACGGTGAGCAGATGCTTGCGCCCGAGAAAGTGCAGGAGCTACTGGGCCGACACGTCGCCCATCCCGAGACGCTCCGTGTGATCCGCGCCCGTGTCTATACACACAACTCGCGCGTTGCCCGCTCGCTGGTGGTGGGCCGAATTTGCCTTGCCGGCGACGCGGCCCACATCACGCCGCCATGGATCGGCCAGGGGCTGAATGCTGGCATACGCGATGCGTTCAATCTAGCCTGGAAGCTGTCCTGGATTCTGCAAGGGCGCCTGAAGCCCGAGCTGCTGGCCAGCTACCACGACGAGCGCCACGCCCACGCGAAGGCGATGATCGATCTTGCGGATCTGTTCGGGGCCGTGCTGTCACAGCGTAATCGCTTGTTGGCATGGGTGCGTGACGGCTTCTTCCTGTCGATAAAGAACATTCCCAAGGTGCGTGACTATGTGCTTCAGATGAAGTTCAAGCCGATGCCGCGCTTCAGCATGGGCATTCTGCGCAACAGCGGCGATGCACGACGTGATGAGCTGGTTGGGCGTATGTTCATTCAACCCAATGTGGAGAGCGAGCGCGGCCGGAGCCAACGACTGGATGACATCGTCGGTGCCCGCTTTTTGCTGCTGAGCTGGCGCTGCGACGTGCTTGCCGATTCGCCCGCCGAGCTGCTCGCGAAGCTCGAACGCCTGGGCTGCGACCACTACATCGCCGTGCGCGCGCGCAGCGGCCCGGTCGAGTCGGGTTGGGCCCAGCCTCAGCGGCCGTCGGGGCCGCTGCTTCAGGACGTCGAGAACACGCTGCACTTGTGGTTTCAGGGCAAGGGCATCGACTGGGTGCTGGTGCGACCCGACCGATTCGTCGCCGCCGTCGGTAGGCGCGATGAGGCAGTGCCCGAGCTAGGTGCTTTCTGCGGCGCGACGTTACCCGCATTGAATACCTGATCTCCCGGCCGTGACAGGCCCTCTTTGTTCGGTGAATTCATGTACCAAGATCTCTCGCTCTACATCAATGGTCGCTTCAGCGGTGTGGACGGTCGCAGGCAGCAGCCGGTGTTCGATCCATCCAGCGGTGAAGTGCTCGGCCAACTGCCGTGGGCCGAGCCCGAGGACCTCGATGCCGCGTTGGCTGCTGCCCATGCGGCCTTCCAGACCTGGCGCCTGGTCTCGCCGCTGGAGCGTTCGGACCTGCTGCGCCGGGTCGCCACGCTGACCCGCGAGCGCTCACAGGAAATCGGACAGGGCATTACTCGGGACAATGGCAAGCCGCTGGCCGATGCGGTGGGCGAGGTGCTCAATGCGGCTGAGCACGTCGAGTGGCATGCAGAGGAATGCAGGCGCATCTATGGTCGCGTCGTGCCTTCGCGCAGCCCGTCTGTCCGCCAGCTTGTGGTGCGTGAGCCGGTAGGTGTGTGTGCGGCCTTCAGCCCCTGGAACTTCCCTTTCGGTCAGGCCATGAAGAAGGCCGCTGCGGCTATCGCCGCAGGTTGCACCATGGTGCTCAAAGGGCCGGAGGAGTCACCCAGCGCCATCGTGGCCATGGCACGGCTGTTCCATGATGCAGGCCTGCCGCAGGGCGTCTTCAACATCGTTTGGGGGGTGCCGGCAGAGGTGTCACGCCACCTGATCGAGTCGCCGCTGGTGCGCGTGGTCTCCTTCACCGGCTCGGTGCCGGTGGGCCGGCAGCTTGCCGCGCTGGCTGGCGCGCACATGAAGCGCATGTCGATGGAGCTGGGCGGGCATGCGCCTGTGCTGGTCTTCGACGATGCCGATGTGACGCACGCAGCTACTCTGCTGGCGCGCATGAAAACGCGCAACGCGGGCCAAGTCTGCGTGTCGCCGACGCGCTTCTTCGTACAGTCAGGCATCCATGATCAGTTTGCTGTCGAGTTTGCTTCGGCTTTGCGCGCCATCAAGGTCGGGCCCGGGTTGGAGGAGGGCGTGCAGATGGGGCCACTCATCCATGCGCGCCGCTTCGAGGCGGTGCAGGCGCTGGTCCAGGATGCCCTGCAGGCCGGCGCCGAATTGCTCACCGGCGGCTTGCGCATCGGCGAGCGCGGTCATTTCCATGCACCCACGCTGCTGGCGAGGGTGCCGGACCACGCCCGGGTGATGCACGAGGAGCCCTTCGGTCCCATCGCGGCGTTGCAGCGTTTCGAGACGGTGGACGAGGTACTTCGTCGCGCCAATGCGTTGCCCTTCGGGCTGGCAGCCTATGTATTCACGCAGTCAGTCCGAACCTCCACCCTGGTTTCCAGTGCAATTGAGGCAGGCATGGTCAATATCAACCACTCGGGCATGGCTCATCCGGAACTGCCTTTCGGCGGTGTCAAGGACAGCGGCTTCGGCAGCGAAGGTGGTACCGAGTCCTTCGATAGCTTCCTGACGACCAAGATGATCACCCAGGCCTAAGAGGCCCACGAACATGTCCACGCTGACCCTGTCCGATCCGTCCCGGTTGCGCGAGCAATGCCTTGTGGCGGGGCAATGGATCTCTGGCGAACAGACCATCGCTGTCAACAATCCTGCCGCCGGTGCCCTGACCTTCGGCCCGATGGCACCGCTGTTTCGCTTCGAGACCGAGGACGAGGTGGTTGCAATGGCAAACGACACCGAGTTCGGGTTGGCGAGCTACTTTAACGCCCGCGATATCGCCCGTGTCTTGCGGGTCGCCGAGCGCCTGGAGTATGGAATGGTTGGTGTCAACACCGGCCTTATATCGAACGAGGTCGCGCCCTTCGGCGGCGTCAAGCAGTCGGATCTGGGCCGCGAAGGTTCGCACCACGGCATTGAGGACTATCTGGTCCTCAAGTACATCAATATGGGCGGCATCGCTTGAGCCGTTCTCACACCTACTGAAAGCAAATATGAGCCAAGCACGAAACACCGAGCACTCGATCCATCCTCTTTTCACCGACCGCTGGTCTCCGCGGGCCTTCACGGGCGAGACCATCTCCGAGGCGGCGCTGCTGCCCCTGCTTGAGGCTGCACGCTGGGCGCCCTCAGCCTACAACGCTCAGCCCTGGCGGTTCATCTACGCACGGCGCGACACACCGGCATGGACGCCGATCTTCGACACGCTGATCGAGTTCAATCAGGGCTGGGCGCAGCGTGCCGCAGCGCTTATCGTGGTTGTGTCGGCCAAGGAGACCATCTTCCGGGGCAAAGAGGCCGCCGAGCCAAATCCAACGCACTCGTTCGACACGGGCGCAGCCTGGGCCAGCCTGGCGTTTCAGGCGACGCTGTCAGGTTGGTCGGCTCACGGCATGGCGGGTTTCAAGGCAGATGCCCTACGTCAGGCCGTGGGTCTGCCCGAGGGCTTTTCGATCGAGGCCGTGGTGGCTGTTGGCAAGCGCGGTGACAAGGGTGTACTGCCCGAAGGCTTGCAAGCCGGTGAGACGCCCAACGGACGGCTGCCACTGGCGAAGATCGTATCCGAAGGCCGCTTCATGCAAGGTGCCTGATCCGCCTACAGGAGCACCTATGTCTGCTGATCTCTCCCCGGCCGAAGCGGCCCTGCGCGAAGCCGCCCTGGAGTACCACCGCTCACCGACCCGCGGCAAGATCTCGGTCAATGCGACCAAGCCGCTGTCCAACCAGCGCGATCTGTCGCTGGCCTATTCGCCGGGGGTGGCCTATGCCTGCCTGGCGATTCAGGATGACCCCAGCCTGGCGGCCGACTTCACCTCGCGCGCCAATCTGGTCGGCGTGATCACCAATGGCACGGCGGTGCTGGGCCTGGGCGATATCGGCCCCCTGGCCGGCAAGCCGGTGATGGAGGGCAAGGGCTGCCTGTTCAAGAAGTTCGCCGGCATCGATGTGTTCGACATCGAGCTGGCCGAGCGTGACCCCGACAAACTGGTGGACATCATCGCCGCGATGGAGCCGACGCTGGGTGGCGTGAATCTGGAGGACATCAAGGCGCCCGAGTGCTTCTACATCGAGAAGAAGCTGCGCGAGCGCATGAACATTCCGGTCTTCCATGATGATCAGCATGGCACGGCCATCATCTCCAGCGCGGCCCTGCTCAATGGCCTGGAACTGGTCGACAAGAAGTTCGGCGAGGTCAAGGTGGCAGTGTCGGGCGCGGGCGCTGCGGCGATCGCTTGCCTGGACGTCATGGTGGGCCTGGGCGTGGTCCGCAACAACATCTTCGTGGTCGACTCCAAGGGCGTGATCCAGTCCGAGCGCGACGACGCGCGCTCCGGCAAGCTGGACGAATCGAAGCAGCGCTACTGCCAGGTCAGCGCCGCGCGCACCCTGGCCGATGTGGTCAGGGATGCCGACGTCTTCCTGGGCTGCTCGGCTGCCGGCGTGCTGACCGCCGAAATGGTGGGCACGATGGCGCGCCAGCCCATTATCCTGGCGCTGGCCAACCCGGAGCCCGAGATCCGCCCCGAGCTGGCCAAGGCGGTGCGGCCCGACTGCATCATGGCCACCGGTCGTTCGGACTATCCGAACCAGGTCAACAACGTCCTGTGCTTCCCTTATATCTTCCGCGGCGCGCTGGACTGCGGCGCGACCAAGATCACCGAGGCGATGAAGCTGGCCTGCGTGCGCGAGATCGCCGCCCTGGCCAAGGCCGAGACCAGCGACGAGGTGGCCGCCGCCTACGCCGGCCAGGAGCTGGCCTTCGGCCCCGACTACCTGATACCGAAACCCTTCGACGTGCGGCTGATACTGCGCATCGCCCCGGCCGTGGCCCGTGCCGCCGAGGAGTCGGGTGTTGCCACCCGGCCGATCAAGGACCTGGACGCCTACCGCCAGTCGCTGGAACGGTTTGTCTATCAGACCGGCATGTTCATGCGTCCGGTGTTTGCCGCAGCCAAGGCCAGGCCCGCCCGCGTGATCTACGCCGAGGGCGAGGACGAACGCGTGCTGCGTGCCGTGCAGGTGGCGCTCGATGAAGGCCTGGCGCGGCCCATCGTCATCGGCCGCCCCGAGGTGATCGCCATGCGCATCCAGCGCGCCGGCCTGCGCCTGAAGCTGGGCGGCGATGTCGAGGTCATAGATCCGGCCAACGACGCGCGCTTTCGCACCTATTGGGAGACCTACCACCGCATGCTGGGCCGGGAGGGCATCACACCCGAGATGGCCAAGGCCGATGTGCGGCGCTCGTCCACCACGATTGGCGCGCTGGCCATCAAGCTGGGCGACGCCGACGCGATGATCTGCGGCCTGGTCGGCCGCTATGACAAGCACCTGGACCATGTGGCCAAGCTGATCGGTCTCAAGCCCGGTGCGCCCAGTTTTGCGGCGATGAACGCGCTGATGGTGGACAAGCACACGCTGTTCATCACCGACACCTTCGTCAACGACGACCCCGCGGCCGAGGAGCTGGCCGAGATCGCCGCGATGGCGGTGGACGGTATGCGCCGCTTCGGCCTGCCGCCCAAGCTGGCCTTTCTGTCGCACTCGATGTTCGGCTCGTCGACACGGCCCTCGGCGCGCAAGATGCGCCGTGCCCGCGACCTGTTCGTCGCCGCCCATCCGGACATCGAATGCGACGGCGAGATGCATGGCGACGCGGCGCTGTCCGAGGCGGTGCGCCATACCTTCCTGATGGACAGCGGCCTCACCGGTGCAGCCAATCTGCTGGTGATGCCCAATCTGGACGCTGCCAACATCCTGTTCAATGTGCTGAAGGTGACGGGCGGGCAGGGCGTGACGGTCGGGCCCATCCTGCTCGGCGCGGCAGCTCCCGTGCACATCCTGACCCCGTCCGCGACGGTGCGGCGCATCGTCAACATGACGGCTCTGGCGGTGGCCTCTACGCGTCCGCACTAGATTCAAGCAGCACGCAAATAGAGGGGCCGGTAGCGTTAGCCCGGTGACGGGAGGATCTCGTAGGCATTGGTGTCGGCATGCACGGCCAAGGCGTTGACGTCCTGGATCTCGTCAATGACATCGAGCAGGGTGCCGGGTGCCAGCAGTTCTGGATCTACGTCGGTGACGTCTACGGGGGCCGTGTCCATCGAAAAACGGCCAACCAGAGGTAAATCTACACCTTGGAGACGCAGCCGGGCGCGGTTGCTTTCACTGCGCAAATAGCCGTCGGCATAGCCGACGGACACGGTGGCAATACGCGAGGGTCGCGTCGCTACCCAACTGTGGTTGTATCCGACCGCCTCACCGACGCCGACTTCCCGCCATTGGCTCAGCCGCGCCTGCACCCGTACGACGTGGAGCATCCGATCGGGGCTGTCGATCTGTGGCGCAATGCCGTAGAGTGCGGCGCCGGGTCGGACGAGATCGAAGTGGTAGGCCGACCCTAGGAAGATGTCCGACGAATTTGCCAGACTGGCGCCGGCCATGGGAAAGTGCAGCCGCAGCGATTGGAAACGCTCCAACAGCTTCTTGTTTGTGGGGGCTGCCTAGTCCTCTGCACTGGCCAGATGGCTCATGACTAAGGTCGGCTCAGTACCTTCAGGCGCATCAGGCTGCACGAACAACCGTTCCAAATCGGACGCGGCCAGTCAGAGGCGAGCCATCCCAGTGTCCACCGGAATAGTCGCCGGTAGGGGCCGTTGTTGACGTTTCGCGAGCATCCGCCGGCGTTCGATCTGGGCCAGGCTGTTGAGCACCGGCATGAGACCAAAAGCAAGGCAGTCCCCCTCGGCTCCAGTCTATTGGCCGTCTAGCACGTGAGCCCGAGCGTCCGCCGGCCACTCGCCGCGCAGCGACTCCATCAGGTCGACCCCTTCCTGGACCAATGCCACGAAGAACTCTCGGCAGCCTGCCTTGAGCAGTGCGCGGGCGACAGCCGATGCATCCAGGCCGTAGGCTTTGGCCTTGACCACGGCACCACAGCGTGCGGGCGCGACTCGTGCCGCCAGCAAGTGCCAGTTGGCCACCAACGCCCCTAGGTCAAATGTCAACAGGGCGGATGCAAGGTGTGCCTGCATATTGCCGACGTCAGTTCTCATCGGGCGACCCCGCTAGCAGCATTCGCGCGCACGACCACACCCTGTCGGGAGTACAGCACCGGCTGTTCCCGAGAGTCCAGCGCGATCGCGGTCAAAGGTAAGCGGTCGGCGCGGACCTCGGCCGAGAGCGTGGCACCGCCGTCCTCGCTTTGCAGCAGCAGGCCATCAAGCCCAACTCCGAAGACCTTTGGACCTGCGGCGACCAGCGCCGTGATTGAGGACTTGCTATGGCTGTCGACACGCTGCCATGTTTTCCCCGCATTGGTGCTTCTGAACATCGAGCCGCGCAACCCGGCCACCACCAGCGTGCCATCGCGTGTGGCTGCCCCAGTCCACAGCGAGCCGGCATAGCCGGTGCTCAAGTAGCGCCATTGCTGGCCCCGGTCGTCGGAGCGCAGTACCATGCCTCGTTCGGCAGTCGCATAGAGGCTGCCGCGATTGTCTGCAAACAGGCCGAGTAGATTCAGGTCCGCTCGGCGCGTGCCGTCCGGCAGCGGGACGGTCGTGGTCCTCCAGTGTGCGCCGCCGTCTGACGTCACAAGAACCAGTGACCACAGTCCGACCGCGACGCCGTGGCTGGCATCGAAGAAGTGCACTGCGAACAGTGGCCGGTCCTCTTGCGCGCTGATCCGTTGCACAGCCCAGGTCTCACCACCGTCTTTGGTGTGCAACACGACTCCCCAATGGCCGACTGCCCAGCCTCGATTCTCATCGGCGAAGGACACACCTGTGAGGCTGGCGTCCAGCGGGACCTGCCGGGCCTGGCGGTGCGTTCGCCCTCCGTCGTCAGACAGCAGGATGACGCCGTGGTCGCCAACCGCCACGATGCGGTTGCCGGCGCGGGCCGTGGCGAGCACGGCGGCTCGCGACGCATAGGGCGTGCGGGCGGCGGTTGCAATGATCGGTGCCTGCAGCGTCGCTCCACTGCCCGATTCGGGCTGGGCGAAGCAGCTCGGGGCCATCGCCAGCGACCCGATCAGCGAGATCATGGTGAAGAGGAGAAGTGCATTTTTCATGTTGTTTTCATTCGTGCTGGAACCCAGTCGCCCGCACACGGCTGCGGCGGGGGAATAGCTTCTCAAGCCAAACTGCCAGCGCCGGCAGGGCGGTCATCGCCATCACCATGTTCACCATGAACATGAAGGCCAAGAGCTTGCCCATATCGGCCTGAAACTTGAGCTGCGAGAACGACCAGGTTGCTACGCCGACGGCCAGCGTGATCGCGGTAAATATGGTCGCAGTTCCGACCTCCAAGATTGCATGTTCAATGGCCTTGACGATGGGCTGGCCTGCGGCCAGATGGGTGAGCAGGCGGTTGTAGATGTAGAACGCATAGTCCACGCCGATGCCCACAGCCAGCACCATCACGGGCAGGGTGGCGACAGTCAGTCCGATCTGCAACTCCTTCATGAACCAGTAGCCGATGAAGGTGCCCACGGTCAGCGGCAGGCAGCATGCCACCACGGCGCGCAGGTCGCGATACACCAGGAACACCAAGATTACGATGGCCGCATAGACGTACATCATCATGGGAAGCTCGCTTTTCTCGACCTCGTCATCGATGGCAGCGAGTACGCCGGCATTGCCCGATGCCAGGCGGATCGTGATGCCGGGCATCGCATGCTCGGCACGGAATGCCTTTGCAGAATCGATCACGCGTTGGATCGTGGTCGCCTTGTGGTCGGTCAGGAAGAGATTGACGGCGGTCATGCTGCAGTCCTTGCGCATCGTGCCTCGGATGCGGGCGATCTCGGTCGAGAGCGCGGCGTAGTTGCCTGGGTCGATAGGCACCACGCTCATTTTGGGATTGCCCTCGTTGTAGCCTTCGTTGTAGAGACGCAACTGGCCTGCGTAGGAGGCAATGGACAGCACGCCCTCGATCGGTTGCATGGCCCAGGTGAAACGGTCCTGATAGAGGCCGATGTTGACGTTGGAGCAACTGTCTGGCGGCGCCTCGAAGATGACAGTCAACCAGTCCAGGCCGGTGTCGAAGTTGCCCGAGATCGCCACCGCGTCGCGGTTGAAACGGGCGTCTTCGCGAAGCTCGGGGGCGCCGGGCTGCAGGGTGCCTACGACGCGGTCACGGCTTTGCCAGACGGCGGTGGCGAATACGCAGGCAGTGATGAGTAGCACCACGGCCGCGTTGCGCGGTTCTGCCACACGGGCTAACGCGCTCAGCCACCCCGAGCGCCGCTCACGCTGCAGCAGCGCGCGCTCGGCGTAGTCCTGCTTCACGTGAAAAAATGAGGCTGCTATGGGCAGCATCACGAGGTTGGTGACAATCTTGTAAGCCACGCCCAGCGAAGCTGCAATGGCGAGCTCGCGCACCATCGGGATGGGGATCAGCGTCAGGGTGACGAAGGATACGAAGGCGGTTACCAGGGCCAGGGTGCCGGGGATCAACAAGCCGGTGAAGCTGTCTCGGCAGGCGTCATAGTTCGAGCGCCCCTGCGAGATGCGCCGGACGATGTAGTTGATCTGCTGCACGCCGTGAGAAACGCCGATGGCAAACACCAGGAAGGGCACGAGCACGGCCAGCGGGTCGAGGCCGAAGCCGAGCAAACGCAGTGTGCCGAACTGCCAGACCAGGGAAGCCAGCGAGCAGACAATCGGCAGCAACGTGAAGCGCCAGGATTGGCAGTACCAGTAGACCGCGGCTGCAGTCAGCAGCAGGGCGATCGCACAGAATTTCAGCACCGACTGCGCGCCGTCGGCAATCTCGCCGATCTGCTTGGCAAACCCGATGATTTGGATCTCGAAGTCGGCGTCCTCAAACTTCGCACGTATCTGCTGCTCCAGCAGATGGTTGTATTCGACATAGTCGAGTTTGCTGCCTTGGCTGTCGTACTCGATCAGCTCGGCCGTGATCATGGCGCTGGTCTGGTCATGGGAGACCAGGGTGCCAATGAAGCCGCCTTGGGCGGTGGCTCGGCGGATGTCAGCGATGCTCTCGGGAGTGAGCCGCTCGGGCGTCACTGTCGCGTCTATCAGCGGATCGGCGCGGAATCCTTCCTCGGTAATCTCGTTGACGAAGCTGTTGGGCGTCCAGAGCGACTGCACTCCCAGCCGCTCGATGTTTGGCAAATAGGTGACGCCCTGAGTGACATCGTACAGGCGCTTAAGGGCGGGTGTGCTCCAGATCGTCCCCTGGCGAGCCTTGACCACAATGTTCAGGCGGTTCGCACCCAGCACGTCGTTGCGGTAGGTCTGGAAGGTATGGATGTATTCGTGGCCAGCAGGCATCTGCTTGTCGAAGCCGGCATCCATGCGAAGCTGGGCGGCGAACCAGGCCATAGCGAGAGTAAACAATGCCAGGACGACCAGGATGCCTCTCCTATGAGCGAAGCAGAGTTGCTCGAAGCGGTGGACCGACCGCAGGAGTGGCGAGGTTGGCGTAGGGGTTGCAGACACAGGGGCTTTCAGCTGGACGGGCTGACACCGTCGGGTCGTGGGGCGCCGTTCGCGCGAATGCGGCTTGGGCGAGAGAACGCCGTTGATCTGAGCTCTCTCGCCGACAGGTGCCGGTCAGTTGAGTTGGAGATCAGAAGTTGCGCGACAGGGTCATTCCGATGAAGTTGCGATCGCGGTTGGGCTGGTCGAAGACGCTATTGCCGCCGAAGAATGCTGCGTAGTTGATCGCAGCCTGCCACTTCGCCGGGTTCTGGATGAATGAGACCGTTAGGTTGATCGACTTCGCGCCCTTCATGAACTGACCCGCGCCGTTGGGCGTGCGTCCGTTGACGGCCTGGAAGTAGTAGACCTCGGGAACAACCTGCCAGCCCTGAATCAAGGTGCCGTCGTAGACCCAGCTGAAATCGGCATTGAAGCCCCAGGAAGTCTTGGTGCCGGTGGGTGTTGGTGTCCCGCTAGCGCCGTACTCCTGGCCCCAGCCCCATGCGCCGGCGGCAATCGGATCACCACCGTAGGAACGCTGGAGACCAGGATAGCGAACGACAACGGTCTCGATCATCAACGTTGCCGTGTCGGCACCGAGTGCCTTCAGTAGGCCCCCAGCGTTCGACGGAGTCAGGCTGAGCAAGCCTGTCACGTGCCACTGCAGCTTCTTCTCGTCGGCCCAGCAGTTGCCGTTGTTGGACGAGCACCCGCTGACTGCGGGGTTGATCGCCACGGCATCTTTCGGCCGGTACGACAGCTCTGTGCCCAACGCCCAGTCGCCGGCAGGCATGTTGGCGCTCAGGCCGTAGAGGCGACGGTTCTCCGCGAAGGCCCAGCCGGCGAGTCCGCTACCCCCGGCGTTGGTGCTGAAGTTTGGCGCCTTGTCGTTGTAGTTGACGACATAGGCGCCGAAGTTCAGCTGCGTTCCTTCGGGCTGCCATCGAAGCGAAGCGCCCCATTGATTGCCGTTCTTCGGCTTTGCTTCGATCAGCCCGTAGGCTTCGTGTCCCTTGCCCATGCCGTTCGCGTTGGACCAGTAGCTGCCCGAGGGCGGCATGTAGTTGCCGTTCCAACGCGCCTGCACATAGCCCTCAAAATTCAACCCGCGGCCCAAGCCCGTGGCGACGCTGATGATGGGTGCTGGCAGTGTCACTTCCTTGAGCTGCGTGCCCGGCTGTGACAGTCGCATCACGTCGATGGCATTGATGGCGTTGATGCCGCCCGGAAGGAAGAGGCTTTCACCCCAACTGATGACCTGATTGCCAACGCGGATTCGCGCTGTCTCCTCGCCCAGCTGGAACGACTTGCTGACCCAGAAGTCCAGCAGGCGGGCCTTGAAGCGGAGGTCCTTCCTTGCATCCCCGGCCAGGCCATCGGTCAAGGTGGCTGGAGAGCCTGCGCTGACGAAGCCTGTCGTCTGGGTTGCGTTGAAGTCCCGCACCCAGTTGATCCGTCCAAGGAAGGTGACCTCGCTTGGTAGCTTGAGCAGCAACTCGTGGCTACCTTTGAGGTAGGTGGTGAAGGCATCCCCCCTCGCGTAGTTCAGGTCGCCTTGGTCGCCCATTGACGAGCTGGTGGCCAAGCATCCTGCGGGCGCATTGGCTCCGATCGCGCCTGCGGCAATCAGGCTGCAGGTGGGGGATTTGGTGCGCAGGCCTACGCCGATTGAAACGGTTGAGTCGAAACTGCCGCGCAGGTGGTCCGTCTCAAAAGTTGCCGCGTTTGCCGCGCCCGTGCAGAGCAGTGCACAGGCCGCAGCCGGCACAGCGCGTTGGCGAAACTCGTTGACACCGATCATTGTGAATCTCCTGGTTCAGTGGTTTGTTTGCCAGCGGGGCGGCTCAGCGTTCGCTGATGGCGCGCAGGTTGTCGGCGGTGTAGAAGCTGGCGCGCATGCGCGGACCTGTCGGCTCTGTGAACCAGCGGATGTCCTTTCCCACGCCCACCGTGTGGGTGTCGAATACATAGCGGCCCTCGGCCACGTTGTTCTGCACCATCGCCATCACGTCGCAGGTGCCGGTCTCATAGACGGGTATCAGGAAACCTTCGCGCATCTTGGCCAGCTTGTTCTGACCGTCAAAGTCATCCATGAGCACGGGTGCCCAGCTGTCCTCGTCGAGATAGACGGTGCGTTTGGGGGCCGAATGCCGCATGCCGGCTTTAACGGTCGCCTCAACCACCCAGACACGGTGCAACTCGTAGCGACGATGGCTCTGCGCAATGAAGTCGTCTCGTGCGACATCCTCAAACTTCGCCTTGAAGTCATAGGCGCCGAAGGCGTTGTAGGGAACGTAGATCTCCTTCTTGCCTACGAGCTTCCAGTCGAAGCGGTCCAGCGCGCCGTTGAAGACATTGGGCTCGTCCAGCGTGTACTGGTTCTCCATGCCAATCTGCGGTGAGTCATGCGAGTAGGTCGGCATGCGGCGCACACGGCGCTGGCCCGGAAAGTAGTAGAAGGTTTCGTTCTCTGCCTGGTTAAGGTACTGGGCCGCAGCGATTGCCTGGCCTGCCAGCGCAGCTGGCGCCACATAGCCGAAGTAGACGAAGAACTCTACGGGCGGGAAGGCGGTCAGCGGGTTCGAGCCTTTGGCGCCCCAAGGGATGAACAGCGTCTGTTCAGAGTCAGCACGGATCCATTCGGTGCTTCCGCGGCGCGGCGATACGGCCGTGATCGTGCCCTTGTAGTCGATGCCCACGCCGCGGTAGCGCATCTTCGCGTTCCACATGGCCTCAAGGCCGTTTGCTGGCATGGGGAAGGGGTAGCCGGGGACGGTGGCTTCCTTCAAGCTCCAGCCGTCGTCGTTGAGCTTGGCGGTGCCAACGTTCTTGCGCGTGTTGGCGGCTACGAAGTCCGGCACGCCGCAGCTGCGGTGGGTCGGATAGACTTCCATGCGGTAGTCCTTGCGCGACCTGATCATCGCCAGCTGGCCGGCAGACAACTTGTCGGCGTACTTGTCAACGTTCGATGCGTCGATCGTGAACAGTGGCTTCTCGCCTTTGTGCTTCCAGTGATCACGGCGGAGCTTTCCCCATTCATATCCAGGCAAAGGCGCTTCTGCACCCTGCCAAGCAGGGATGCTGCCTTCGACGTTGCCCTCGCGCTGTGCGCCTGAGGGCGTCAGCTTGTCCAGCTGCGCGGTGGTCGCGGCCAGGGCCTGCTGCTCGGCGCCTAGCAGGCAGACGATGAGTGTCGCTGCCAGAGTTGCACGGGCTTTGAGCAGGGTTCGTACACGGTTTTTGACCATGAAATCTCCTAGGAGTAGCAGTCCGATGGGGTAGCCAGATCGGGTGGACAAGGTTGTCCTGGTCCGCTCGGGTGTTGCGATTCAAACGATGGTGCTTACGCGGATTCAAGACTAAGAGGCTCTGCGCGCGACCGTTAGCCGAGATCGGCACTTGTCAGTGTTTTTTGGAAAAGCCCGGTCTGCGTGCGCCGACGCAGAGGACCGCCACGTTGACGCGGCCCGGCGCAGCGGACTCAGGAGGGGAGCAGGATGGTGATGACCTTCTCTTCCGTGTAGGCAACGGCGCCAGCGATGCCGCCTTCTCGACCTATGCCGCTGGTCTTCAGGCCGCCCCAGGGCAGGTTGGCGTCCAACGGACTCCAGCAGTTCACGCCGACCGCCCCGACCTTCATCGCGCCGGCGACGCGATGGGCGCGAGCGAGGTCGGTGGTCCACACCGTGGCAGCCAGACCGTACTCGGAGTCATTGGCCAGGGCGATGGCTTCTTCCTCGGTGTCAAAGCCGATGATGGTGCCGACAGGGCCGAAGATCTCTTCGCGCGCAATGCTCATCGCATTGCTGGCGTTGGCAAAGATGGTCGGCTTCACGAACCAGCCCTTGTCCGGGGTGGAGACTCCGCCCGCAAGAAGCTCAGCGCCTTCATCCAGGCCTTGGCGAATGTATCTATTCACCCGCTCGAATTGAGCCTTCTTTGCAACCGGGCCCATTTGTACCCCCGGCTGGCGGGGGTCTCCCACGACCACAGCGTTTGCGGCCTCGGCCAAGGCTGTGGCGAAGCGCTGTGCTATGCCGCGCTGCACCAGGATGCGCGAGCCAGCGGCACAGACCTGCCCCTGGTTCACGAACAAGCCCATTGAGCACCCGCGTAGCGCGGCGTCAAATTGGGCATCGTCGAACACGATCTGCGGGCTCTTGCCACCTAGCTCCAGCGTGACGCGCTTGAACAGCGGAGCTGCGATGCGCTGGATGGCGCGGCCCGCCTCAGGGCTGCCGGTGAAGCTGATTTTTGCCACGTCGGGGTGCTCGCACAGTGCTCGGCCCACCACGTCGCCATAGCCGGTGACCACGTTGACCACGCCGTCCGGGAAACCCGCTTCCTGGCACAGGCGTGCCAAGTGCAAGGCCGACTGAGGAGTCTCTTCGGCCGGCTTGACGACCACTGTGCAACCGGCCGCAAGCAGCGCGGCAAGCTTCCAAGTGGTGATCATCAGCGGCGAGTTCCACGGCAGGATGGCGCCCACGACCCCAATGGGTTCGCGCACGGTGTAGGAGAGCGTCTTGACACCCATGTATCCGCCGGTGGGGATGGTGCGGCCTTCGAGCTGGTTGGCCCAGCCGGCTGCCGCGCGTAGATTGGCAATCGCATTGGGCACGTCCATCATGCGCGGCTCGAAAGGCGAACGTCCAATGGCGTTGGCGTCCATGTCCGCCAAAGCGTTGGTGTCTCGCTCGACGAGATCAGCGAGCCGGTTCAGCAGGCGGCCGCGCTGGCTACCGTCGAGCCGACTCCATTCGCCGCGATCGAGTTGTGTCCGTGCCGCGCCAACTGCTCGGTCGACATCCTCGATCGTTCCTCGCGCTGCGGTGGCGTATCGATCCTCGGAGATCGGGCTCACGAGCCCCATACGGGCGCCATCGGACGCCTCGACGGACACGCCTTCGATGAAGTGCTTCAGGTGCTGGGTCATTTCATGTCTGCCTGAGTGTTGCTGTTGGGAGGCTTCAGCGCGTGAAGGGAACTTCCTTGAACGCGGCGTCGAGCGCTCCGACGATGTGATCAATCTCGGCACGTTGCATGACCAAGGGCGGAGACAGAATGATCTTGGTGCCGACCGGGCGCACGATTGCTCCGTGCTTGCGGACGGCCTCGGCCACCGCGTAGGCGTAGCCCGACATTGGATTGATGGACTCGCGGGTCCTCTTGTCATCGACCAGGTCGATGGCCAGCATCAGGCCCTTGCCGCGCACCTCGCCGACGGCTTCATGACGTTCGGCAAAGGGCCTCAAGGCGTTCAGCAGGTAGGCGCCCTGGGTCGCTGCATTGCCCGGCAGGTCCTCCTTGAGGACGATGTCCAGGCTGGCAATGGCGGCCGCACAGCCCACCGGATGGCCGGCGTAGGTGTAGCCGTGCATGACCACGCCGGAGAAGTCCTGGTTCGATTCGAAAGCTTCGGCAACCCGCGAGTTGAAAACCGTGGCAGCCAAGGGCACATAGCCCGAAGAGATGCCCTTTGCGAAGCACATGAAGTCCGGCTTGACGCCCCAGCCGCGAGCGCCGAAGAGGCTGCCGGATCGACCGAAGCCGGTGACGACCTCATCCGCGATCAGGAGTACACCGTACTTGTCGCAGATGGCGCGAACCTTAGGCCAGAAACTCGCTGGAGGCACGATCACGCCGCCGGCGCCTTGTACTGGCTCCGCGATGAAGGCGGCGACTGTGTCCGGACCTTGGAACTGGACTTCGCGCTCGAGCAACTGCGCACACAACTCGGACAGCTCCTCGGGATCCTGGGTATAGGGGTTGCGGTAGACCCAGGGGTTCTGCACCTGGCTGCAACCCGGCATCAGTGGCTCGTAGTTGCGCCGGAAGACCGCATTGCCGTTGACCGAGGCACTCAGGAAGTGGCTACCGTGGTACCCCTCCTTCAACGAGATGAACTTGGTGCGGTCCTTCTGGCCGAGGATCTTCCAGTACTGCCGGGCGAGCTTGAGCGCGGTCTCGGTAGCGTCCGAACCATTGGAGCTGTAGACAACGCGCTGCATGTCTTCAGTGGCAAGCACATCGATCAGCCGCGCGGACAACTCCTCTGCTGGCAGGTTGGACACACCATCGAACAGCTGGAAATACTCCAGCTGGTCCAGTTGCTTGACGATTGCTGCCTTGACCTCGGCGCGGTTGTGACCGACGTTGACGTTCCACAGGCCGCCGACGCCGTCGACGAACTTGTTGCCAGAGTCGTCGAAGACGTAGCAACCATCGCCGCGGACGATGCGCAGCGGCTTGCGTTGTTTCATTGCGGCGGGATGCATCATGGGATGCCAAAAGCGAGCGTTGTCGTAGGTCATGGGGTCTCCGTAGGGACGAGTGAGCGCGCTGGCTGGGCGCGGCAACGGTTCAAGGGGAAGGCTCTCCGCCTTGGCAGCGGGTGACCCAGTGTCCGGGCGGCAGAGCCGGGGCGTTAGCCCAAATCAGCAAGTTCTGCTGACCCGTCGCTTGCCGGCCCATGGGCGTGCTGCGAAGCGTCGGATCTGGGGCTCATCGAGCTGGCTGCTTCGCTGTTGTGCCTCATGCACCAAGCTGTTGCATGGGCACTCATTGATTGAAGGCTTGCTGATCGTGGAATTCCCGGGACTGCCAAAATTCGCGGGTTTCCCCGGTTCATGTTCTGCATATTTGATTGCAGAATTTCTTCTATGCGCGAATAGTGCAATAATTGTGGGGTTGACTAAGCCATGAACCAGAGCATTGCCCGTTTTCAAGATGTTCATGTCCATGCCAGTGCCGTGCGTGACTGGCAGCAAACGTACAGTCAGATCACGGCAGGGTCGTTGCAGAGTTCGCTAACTCAGCTCTCGAGCGCACGGTGCCATCTGTTTCGGGAGCAGATCAATCAGCGAGTCGTGCAGCACGGCGAAGCGCCCAAGGGCAAGGTGTGCTTTGCCGTACCGATCGCTGCGCCAGGGACCCTTCGCATGCAGGGCTGCGAGGCAGATGACAACAGCATCTTCTTTTTGCGCGGCGGCGAGGAATTCATGTTCCACATGCCGATCGGTATGGACATGCTGTCGATTACGTTCGATGACAGCTTGCTAGATGAGGCACTGGAGGGGACTGCCTATGCTGGCGATGTCCGCGCCCTGCTCAAGCAGCCCGTGGTCAGCGTTCCGCAGCGGCGCCTCGCAGAATGCCGTGGGCGGCTGCTGGCGATGTTCTCGGAGGCCTTGCTCAACGCCGATCTCGGTGATACGCCTGATCGGGAGCAAGAACTTGAGCAGGCCATGCTGGGCGAGTTGCTGAGTGCGCTGTCTGACCCGGACTGTGACCGCCGCCAAAGGCATGCGAGTTCAACTCACAGCTTCATCGTTGAGCGGTGCCATCGCCTGACAGTGGAGGGTACCTTCAACGCACCCAGTGTGTTCGAGCTCTGCGAGCGGCTGCAGATCAGTCGTCGCACCGCGCAGAACAGTTTTCGGCGCGTCGCGGAGACGACTCCTGTGCACTATCTGCGGTCCGTACGCCTGAACGGAGTGCGGCGCGAACTGATGTCGACGCTTGCATCCGAGCAGTCTATTGGTGACACCGCCTCCACCTGGGGCTTTTTTCATCTCAGCCACTTTGCTGCGGACTATCAGGAGCTCTTCGGCGAACTGCCATCGCAAACCAGAAGAGCCGCAGCCTTGCGTCGCCTGGACTCCTGATCGCTGCACTGCGCCGGCCTGATCGGCACTGATGGCGTTTGCGATGCCGCGGAGGAGTTTGCCTGGGCGACCCATTCAGGCAATTGTTGCAGCGTCTGCGAGGACTTGCCGATCCGGGATACCGGCCGCGAGCCAGCCTGCCTAGACTGACCGGCACTCAGCTGGAATGCGAGCTAGCTTCGGCGCTAGGGCGGGTCAGCTTCGATGCCAACGAATTGGATCTTGGAGACGATACATGGATGTAACGAACGCTGCTCTGGAGCGGCCATCGGATACGACGGCCTCTTGCACTACAGGTTTGAGGCCAGCGACCCTGGGTGCCGGTCTCATCACGTTGCTGGTTATCTCTGCTGCGAGTCCATTGAGTGTGGTGGCCGGCGGGTTTCCGATCGGCATCATGTTGGGTAACGGAGCCGGGACGCCTGCCTTGGTTCTGGTGGCGCTGGCGCTTCTGCTGCTGTTCGCCTCCGGCTATACCGCGATGGCGACTTGTGTGACCAGCGCAGGCGGCTTCTACGCAATGATCGCGCGCGGCCTGGGTGGTACCGCGGGCGGCGCGGCAGCCATGGTCGCGATTCTTGGGTATGTCACGCTGCAATTCGGCTTGTACGGGCTTCTGGGCGCGGTGACATCGGGAGCCTTGCAAGCCCAGTTCGGGTGGGATGTGTCATGGTGGTCATGCGCACTGGTTGCGATGGCCAGCGTCGCGTATTTTGGTTATCGGCAGATCGATTTTTCCGCCAAGATCCTGACGCTATTCGTAGTTGCCGAGTACGCTGCGGTTCTCGCGCTCGATGTGATTATCCTGAACGCTGGCGGGGCGCAGGGCATCGAGTTCAAGTCTTTCTCTCCTCAGGTTGTTGCTGGCGGAAATCCCTATATCGGTCTGCTGTTCTGCTTCGCGGCTTTCATTGGCTTCGAGTCGACCACGATTTACGGCGAGGAGGCCAAGGATCCGAAGCGCAGTATTCCGGTCGCCACCTACGCCGCGCTTTTGCTGGTCGGCTGCTTCTACACCTTCTCTCTGTGGTGCCTCATCATTGCCGGGGGGAGCGACAAGATCGCCGAGCTCATCACTAAACTGAGTGATCCGACGAATCTCCTGTACGTGATGTCGGACACCTATGCCGGACCACTTTACACGGGGGTGCTGAGGTGGATGTTCATCGCCAGCATCTATGCGGGTCTGATCGCCTTTCACAACTCGACCGCGCGCTACTTCTACTCGATGGGGCGCGAGGGCCTGTTGCCCGCGCGCCTGGGCTGGACTCATCCTAAGTACAGGAGCCCACACATGGCTTCGATCCTGCAGACAGGCCTATGCGCTGTCGTTGTGATCGGCTTCGCGCTTGCCGGTGCCGATCCCGTGCTGACCCAGTTTTCCTGGCTGAGCAACCTGGCGACTCTTTGCTTGCTTGCGCTCATGATTGCCACCGCGCTCGCAGTGATCTCGTTCTTTCGCACCGATGGGCACGGCTATGGTCGCCTGCGGACCAGGGTGATGCCTGCGCTGGCCATCGTGGGTCTGAGTATCGTATTGGTGCTGGCTGTGGCGAACTTCCATGTGCTGACAGGTGCCAGTGCGGGGATCTCGTACGCCCTGATTTGCTTGGTACCAATCGCAGCTGTGATCGGATGGATCGCGGCGCGTCGACTGTGTCGAGTCGAGCCTGGTCGCTACGCATCTCTCGGCCAGGATCGCTCCTGACATGCGTCGTATCGCCATGAAGAACTTGCGGATCGGGACTCGCTTGGGCTCGGGCTTCGCAGCGATTCTTTTGCTGTTGGTTGTTCTGGCGACCGTTGGCGTCCAGCGCCTGTCGACGGTGGGCGGAAACACCGAGTTGATCTTGGTTGATCGCTATGCGAAAGTTGTTTTGGCGCATCGCATCGAGAAAGAAGTCAATCAGCAGGCGCTCGCACTGCGTACTGCACTGATCGCCACCGACGTCGCCCTGGTCAAGAACGAGGTGAGTCGGATCGAGGAGGCCGATCGGAAGATCGGACATGCCATTGATCAATTGCAGGCTATGAGTCAGCCGCCGGACGCCCAACAGGCACTGGACGCGCTCGTGCTCGCCCGAAAGCCTTACGACGGTCACAAGGCGAAGCTTGTCGAGTTGGTTCTAGCCCAGAGCCTCGACGAAGGTGGTGTCCACCTGACCCAGCACATGACGCCCGCCCAGAATGCCTACTTGTCGGCCATTGATGCATTCGGCAAGATGCAGTCGGACGCGATGATGCACTTCGGCGAGGAGGCGACGCAGGTTGCGAGGAGCGCCCGCTTCACGATGATGGGGCTGGCCATTCCGGCCGTGCTGCTCGGGGTTGCGATCGCCTACTTCATGACTCGCTCCATCACCCTCCCGATTCTGCAAGCTGTTGCGGTCGCCGAGAAGGTGGCGTATGGCGATCTGAGCTCCAGCATCGAGGTTCAGCGAACGGACGAGACGGGTCAACTCCTCTTGGCTCTGCAACGGATGAACACGGGCCTGAGCGAAATCGTTCGCCAGGTTCGCGACAGCAGCGTGTCCATCGCCGCAGGCGCTGCCCAGATCGCCTCGGGCAATGCCGATCTCTCGCGGCGGACCGAATCGCAGGCATTGAGCTTGCAGCAAACTGCTGCCGCGATGGAGGAGGTCAATGCCATGGCCGGGCAGAGCGCACGAAAGGCCGGTAGCGCAGCCAGCCTGGCCGAGGAGACCCGCGCCGCTGCGATGAGGGGCGGTGTGATCGTCAGCGCGGCGGTCGAATCGATGGCGGAGGTTGCCGCCAGTGCGAGGAGGATCGCAGCCATCACTGGCGAGATCGATGAGATTGCGCTGCAAACCAACATCCTGGCCTTGAACGCGGCTGTGGAGGGAGCCCGAGCGGCAGAGCTGGGGACGGGCTTCTCGGTGGTCGCCGCTGAAGTCAGGACGCTTTCGCGGAGGGTTGCTGCGGCAGCCAAGAGCATCAAGACACTGATTGGTGCGAGTGTAGAAAAAACCGAGGAAGGGGCAGGTCTTGTCGGGCGGGCGGGCGAGGAAATGAATGGTGTTGTTGCCCATGTCGGCAAGGTGGCCCAATTCATTGGAGAGATCAGCTCGGCAGCCCAGGAGCAGAACTCGGGTATTGGTCGTGTTTCCGACGCCGTCGGCGCCCTTGACAAGGTAACGCAGCATAACGTGGCGCTGGTAGAAGAGTCGGCCGCGGCAGCGGAGATACTCAAGGACCAGTCGGAGAGGCTTGCCGCAGTCGTCCGTTCATTCAAACTGAAGGCGCCAGCGTGAGAAAGCCCGTGCGGTGCCGGACAATGTCGCATTGCCCTCATTCGGATATGGCGGTGCGCCAAAGTCGTAGTGCCGCAGTTACCGGCATTGAAGGAGTGTTTGGTTCTGAGGCTTGGCTGCCAGCATGTTGGAGCCACTCCTATTCTTCGGCCCTGCCCGTACCAAAAAAACGATGAACAGCCTGCGCAGAATGCTCAATGTCCTCGACCTATTTCGCCCGGACCAGCCGGTGATAGATGTAGACGCCATATGTCGAGAGCTGAACTACACCCCGGCCAGCGCCTATCGCTATCTCAGGGAACTGGGAGACGTCGGGTTGCTGGTAAAGCTGCCTCGGGGCTATGCGCTAGGCCCAAGAATCATTGCGCTCGAGCACCAGATGACGGACTTCGATCCATTGCTGGTGCGCAGCCGGGATCTTGTGGACAAACTTGTCTCGGACACCGGGCTCGATGCCTTGATCAGCGAGTGGTATGGCGACTCGGTCGTGAATGTTCTCATCAAGCGCGGGTCCGATGCCGGCCCGGCCGGGGGAGGGCGCGGCCGACCGATCGATTTGTTTCACAGCGCAACTTCCCGAGTCGTGCTTGCCTATCTGTTGCCTCGTCAAATCCGGAGGATTTACGACGCTCATGCGAGCAAGCCCGAACTGGAGCATCTGGGCATGAGCTGGAAGGACTTCTCAAAAAGCCTTCTGGCCATCCGCAAGGCGGGCTACTGCATCAGTGAGAGCGAGCTCTATCCGGGGCGTACCGGGGTTGCTGCGCCGATCTTTGATGAGAAGCGCCGTGTTCTGGGCAGCATCACTTTGGTCGGCCGCAACGAACGCTTCCGCGCCTTTCAGGAGAGCTTTCTGTGCAACCTGGTGGTCACCGCATCTGCGGAACTGACGTCGCGCATCGCCGAGCAGTAGCCGGCAGAGGGATTGGCGGCTCCATTCATCGAACCAACTATATAGAGCATGAACACGATCAAGTATCCCAGGCCTTTGCGGCTCATTCACTGGACTCGTGCAGCAGTCGTGCTTGCGGCACTCGGCCTCGGCGCTGTGATGACCTTGTTGAGCGATGACTTCGTGCCCAAGTTCGATTGGCTCTACCCCACTCACAAGCAACTGGGGGTTATTGCGTTCCTCGTCGTTGCGCTGCAGCTGTTATTGAGGTTTGTGCTGAAAGCGCCTGCATTGCCCGCGGCCATGCCGGCTTGGGAGAAAGCGGCGGCCAAACTCGGCCACGTGATGCTCTATGTGTTGTCTATTACGGTTCCGGTGATGGGCTACTGCATGTCAAGCTCGTTCGAGCACAGCGATGGCGTTCCATTCCTCACTTTCATGTTGCCGGAGCTCCTGCCCAAAAGCGACCTGTGGTTTGAGCGCTTCCAACTGCTGCACAAGGTGCTTGCATACGCATTGCTTGCCCTGATCGCTGTTCATATTGCAGCTGCGGTAAAGCACCGTGTCATCGACAAGAATCCGGAATTGGATGTACTTGATCGCATGCTCTGAAGCCGCCGATGTGATGGGCTTGAGTGCGCTCGGCCTTGTCCATTTCCGGCATCGGTAGATTCTGACAGAGCCCATTGCGCTGATCATGACAAACGAGATCGTCAGCCCACTCGCGCAGCGCGGGGACGATGAAGTGCTCGATCTGGCTGCTGTAGGGCTGTCTACCCGGCTGAATGCCAGATCATGCGACACGCAACCAGCCGTATCGTCGGGCGAGCTTGTGCGGATTTCGCGCAGGCCCTCGACCGGGAATCCGGACAGCGCATGCCTCACCGTCTCCAGTCCGGCGACAAGATCGTGCTTTCGAGGCTGGGCGGCCGCTGGTGAAGCGCTCATGTGACTTTCATTTGACCAGGGCAACCCTTCCGGGATCTGACAGGTGGCTTGCAAAGAGGGCGGGCTGACCCCGTGGCGCCACCCTGACGCGACAGTGGCTAGCCGATCGGCGTACCGCGCGCGAGCGTGTGCATAGCGCCCGACACTGGTCTAAACAACTGAAACAGGGATGGGACCCACGTGACATGCGATCGATACACCCGAGGAAAAGACTCCAGGCTTCGAATCTGCCCCAGCTGGCCTACCAGGAGCTTCCATGAATCCGATGTCGCTATTGACCCTCTCTGCCGAATCGCTGCGCAGCGCGGAGTTAAATCACCATACACACCCTGCGCCGCAGGGCGAACCGGGAGAACGCAGGTGGGCGCTGATCGCTGTTGCCCTGACCGTCGTCGCACTCAGCGTTTGTCTGAGTTGATCTGGCGCAACTGAGTGGCTGGCGGATGACATCGCCAAGACACGGCGGTGGGCAAGAATGCACGGGCGGCGAACGGTGACCCGACTTCAGACAAGGCCGCCAGTCTGCACCCGTGCTTCATGAGCCTGAGGATGCCAACATGCCAACTCCGTACGAAACACAGCCGGATCAGAAGCAGATCGTGACCTTGCTGGCCGAGGAGGCCCATGTACCGGTCACCTATGTCGAGAAGCTCTACGAACACGAACGAACGGAGTTGGCCGTCGGCGCCCAGATCAAGACCTTCCTCCACATCTTTGCGATCCGCAACGTCCGGGAGATCCTGCGCAGGAGCCGTCCGGCCGATCTGGGCTCGCCGTCCACAAGGGCATCATCGCTGGCCGGATGGGATAGGCCATGCTGAGCCGCCGCCATGCGCTCTTGGGTGCCGCGTGACCCGCCTTGTTCGTCTGCACAGCGGATGATCGCGAGCTGGAGGCCGCTGGTGCTGTTCGCCGTCTCTGCATCGTCCTCAAAGGTGATCAAGGACTGCTGATGCCTGAGTGCTCGTAGCCGCCATTGGAGCGTGCCTCGCCATCAGTTCGTCCACCCAATCAATGAATACCCGCAGCTTCGCACTGACATGCCGGTTCGGCGGGAACACCACGTACATAGGCATAGGATCGAAACGCCAGCCATCGAAGAGCGGCACCAGGTCGCCTCGTGCCAGGTGTGCCTTGGCCATGTATTGCGGCAGCCAAAGAATGCCCATCCCCGCCAGACCGGCTGCGAGGTAGGCATTGCCGTCGTCGACCGCGACGACATAGCGGCCTTGCACGTCAATGTCCTCGGCGTCGCTTCTCATGGTGACCGGAGCGACCTTGCCAGTGCGCGTGCTCAGGAGCCCCACGATCCGGTGGTGCGTGTCTTGCAGCTCCCGTGGATGCAATGGCGTTGTGGCGCGTTCCAGATAGCTCGGCGCCGCATAGACGCCGAGTTGCAGCTCACCCACGCGTCGGGCCATCAACGACGAGTCGGTGAGATTGCCGCCACGCAGCACGCAGTCCACGTTGTCGCCAATCAGGTCCACCATCCGATCGCTGACGCCCATGTCGATCTGGATCTCCGGATAGCGCGAGTGAAACGCTGGCAATGCCGGCACCAGGATCAGGCTGGCGAGCGGGCTGGGTACGTCGACGCGCAGGCGTCCCTTGGGCGAGGCTGACGCGCTGGACAGGCTGGTGTCGGCGTCTTCCAGGTCGGCGAGCAGGCGCACCACGCGCTCGTAGTACGCGGCGCCGTCGGCAGTGATCCTGACCTGGCGCGTGGTGCGATTCAGCAGCTTGACACGCAGCCTTGCTTCCAGCTGTTGAACCAGCTGAGTGACCGTGGTCTTGCTCATGTGCAGCGTCTGCGCCGCCTTGGTAAAGCTGCCGGCCTCCACCACACGGGCAAACGCCTGCAGAGCATCGAAACGGTCCATGCCTGCTCCTATCGCTTGGAAGACTGTTTGGCAAATGCAAACAATGATTGTGTGCCCTGCTTGTTTATCCGCGGCAAGCGAACTCATAGAGTCCCTTTATCGCGGCATGCCATCGGCCATCGGTGCTGGCGCCGCGCAGTTCTCCAACCGACTCAATCCATTGAAGGAATGTGTTCATGTCTGCACGTGATGTTGTCTTTCCCGCCGGACGCCAAGCACTGTACGAGCGCAACCGCTACTCCCCGGCCATCCGCGCCAATGGCTTTCTGTTCGTTTCGGGACAGGTTGGCAGTCGACCGGACGGCTCGCCGGAGCCCGATCTGGAGGCACAGGTCAGGCGCGCGTTTGAGAATCTGAATGGGATCCTGTCGGCTGCCGGCTGCACTTTCGAAGACGTGATCGACGTTACGGTATTTGTCGTCGATCCCGCCGCGAAGTTCGACCTGATCTGGAGGGTGGTCGCGGACTATTGGGGCGAAGCTCCACACCCGACGCTGACGGGTATCGGTGTGACGTGGCTCTATGGTTTCCAGTTCGAGATCAAGGTGATCGCGAAACTTCCTGAGTCCACTGCTGGGTAGGCTGTCCGGTCAAGGGATAGCTCGCCGCGCATTCACTGGAGGAGGGCCGGGCGACGCGGGCTAGTTGCTCCGGCTGGCCGGCCACCACCAACCGGGCTTTTATCGACGACGACACCGTCCCTTCGACGAGTTGCCCGTTCCGTCGGCGAGTGGCCTCAAAGAAAGGTTGACGCGCTTGCGCGCCATAGTGCAGCAAGCGCCAGCTGGGGCGCAGACTCGTAGGGATGGTTGGGCAGCATGCGTACCACCCAACTGTCGCGCACCGCCTTCCAAGCGGCAGCATGCTAGGGGCGCAGCGCAGCCGACGGTCACTTGACCCCAATCCTGCCGAAGAAGTCAGGCTGAAAAGGGCCAGCGCCTTCACCTGGCGGGAGTGGAGCCGTGTGTTGGCAAGGACGGCAATGCCGAAGCTGAGAGCCGGTGCTGCGCTGGCCGGGCCGGCGCAAGGCCGGCCCGCTGGAAGCTAGGCGACGCTTGTTGCGTTGTGGCTATACGCGGAGCTTCAGCCTCGGCGACGGCGTGCAATGCCGCCAACCAAACCGAGACCCGCCATCAGCAGTGCATAGGTGCCAGGTTCGGGCACGGCGGCGGTGAGGGTGACTTGGTCGATGCCGAAGGCTGTGCTGGCAATATAGTCCCCCACGTCGACAACGCCGAAGGCCACGCTGATGGTGCCGCTGTGCTGGAAGGTGTATTCCAGATGGCCCGGTGTGGTGGACCAGGGGTAGGGATCGGCGAAAGGGGTGTTGGCGTCGTTCGCGCTGGCCATGCTGATGAAATGGCCATCGATGACGGCAAAACCGTAGTCCAGGCCGAAGCCGACACCCGTGTCGTTGGTGGCCAGCAGCCAGTCGATGCTGAGCTTGTCGCCGGCCTTGACGTCAAAGCTGCGCTTGATGGCGGAGCCTTCGGTCGCCTGGCTGAGGGCCGAGAGGTCCAGCGCGCCGTTGGCCAGGCCGACGAAGGCTTCGATGCCGGTGGGGCCGACGTTCGCTTCAACTGGGTTGTTGCCGGACAGGTTGGCGGCGCCATTTGGCATGGGGAAGTCATCGCCCTCGGTGCTGCTGGCTGTGGTCATGACGCCGTAGCCGCTGAAGGTGCTGACGTCGCCCAGCAGCGTCCAGTTCGCCAGGCTGTTGAAGTCGTCGCTGAACTTCGGCGTAGCGGCTTGCGCGGTGCCGCACAGGGCCAGGATGGCGGCTGCGAGCAAGGTGTGCTTGATGTTCATGATGGTGAGGGTCCTCGGGGTGTTGAAAGACAGGGTCAGAAAAGGAAGTTGGTGGTCGGGCTTACCTGTGCGGCGGTGAGGCCGGGCAGCACGACCAGCGTGCGGAAAGCGGCGGGGCCGCTCGGGCCGTCGGTGTCCACCTGGACCAGAGCGCCACTCATTGAGTCAATGACGCGCACCCAGCCGTCAGTCAGCGGCGCGGTGCCGCTGTAGTTCACCGAGTGCAGCACGTGGTGCAGGTTGAGCTTGTCTTCACCGGGTGTGAAGTCGAGCAGGGTGTCGGTGCCGTCGCGCATGCTGCGGTAGACAAAGGTATCGGCGCCTGCCCCACCGGTGATCGTGTCGGCGCCCTGGTTGCCGGTGATCAGATCGTCGCCCGCCGTGCCCAGCGGGGCCTGGCGGCCACCGGTGCCGCTCACGCGGGTCTTTCTCGCAGTCAGCCATTCGCTGGGTTTGAGTGCGGTCTGGGTGATGCGCAGCTCGCTGATGCAGCCCAGGAAACCATCGGTGCGATCGGCGCCCCACAGGCCTGCGCCCACCACCCAAGGTTGGTCGGCTAGGGAGGCGATGCCTTGGGCGTTCTGTACATTGCGCAGCACCGGGGCGCCGGCCACGTACATCGTGGTGTCGTGGGTGGTGGGGTCGTTGACGATGGCCACGTGTTCCCACTCGTCGGCCATCACTTCGCCGGACCAGGCGGCCTTGGCCGTCCATTGGCCGTCGGCCAGCACCGTGGGCTCCCACTGGAATTCGCGCAGGCTGGACACGGCAAACAGCAGCGGGTTGGACTCCGGGTCGCCGCCGCGGTAGCCAGGCACGTTGCCGCGGTTGCCGTCCCGGGTGAGGATGTTCATCCAGGCGTTGTTGCCCGGCGTCCAGCGCTTGTCGATCTTGACGAAGGCCTCCAACGTGTAGCCATTGAGCAGCTGCTCGTTGTTGGCGGGCGCGCCGGCCAAGGTGGTGAAGAAGCTCTCACGCACGCCCTTGTTGGAGTTCTGCATAAAGCACATGCTGCCGCGGGCGGTGGACATGGCGGGGTGGTCGGCCGACCACACCACATCGCTCGCCAGCGCGCCGGCCGCGAGCGGTGCGCGCTTCAGGGGGTTGAGACCGGTGGTGTCGGGGATGACGGCCCCGTCCGGCACGGGCTGGCCGGGCACGCCGCCGTTGAAGCGCCAGTGCAGCAGGGTGTTCTTGCTGTGGGGATAGTCGTCGGCATCGAAGGGCGCCACCGTGTCCGGCGGGGGCGCGTCTTCGAAGTTGGCCAGGATGATGTCGCGGGCGGTGGTGGTGATGGGTGTGTCGCGCGTGGGTTCGGCAGCGCGGAAGTCGGGGTTGAAGCTGGCAAAACGCTCGGCGAAGTTCATGGGCACCGTGAACTCGTTGTTCATTTCGGTGAGCAGTGCGCGGTCGAACTCGTTCAGCGTGGCCTTGGGTTTTTGCGGCACCCAGGGAGAGAAGGACATGGCCTTGATCTGGTTGTTGGTGAGATCGAACTCATACAGGCGCAGGTAGCCGTTGCCGCCCATATAGGCCATCTGGTAGTCCACCACCATCTGCAGCACGGCGTGGCCGGCCTCATTGATGCGCACGGTCTGGGCCGAGCCATGGTTGTGGCCGCCGATGAACATGAAGACCTGGTCCTTGTCCTTGATCAGGCGTTCCCACAGGAACTGGCTGTAGTCGGTCTGGCGGGCGGTGGAGCCGTCGCTGTCGATGCGCAGTGACTCGTGTGTGGAGATGATCACCGGCAGTGTGGGGTTCTGCGCCATCATGTTGCGTGCCCAGGCAATGCCCGCATCCGAAATTCGCCATGACAGCGCCAGCACCATGAACTTCTGGCCCTCGGCCTCGAACACATGGGCTTCGTGGAAGCCGCTGGCGTCACGCCCCTTGAAGGTGGCCTGCTGTTGTGCTCGGCTGGTGGGGAAGTACTTCAGGAAGGGCTCATTGGTCGCCTTGCGTTGCGCATCGGTGCAGTCGTTCTGCACGCCTGTGAAACTGCAGCCGTTAGTCACGTCATGGTTGCCGGCCAGGATCGAGTAGGGCAGTTTGGCCGCTTCCAACGTCTTCATGGCCGCATCGGCCACGGCCCATTGCGCGGGCTTGTTCTGTTGATCCACGATGTCGCCTAGGTGGATGACAAAGGGAATGTTCAGCTCCTTGGCATGGTCCGCCAGCCAGCGCGTCTGCGCAGCAAAAGGCTCGCTGCCATAGCGGGTCATGAACTGGTTGCCTTCGGCCGCCGTGGCGTACCTCGCGTAGAACTGCGTGTCCGGCATGGCGACAAGGCCAAAGCTGGAAGTGGCAGCCAGGGCAAGTTGGCTTACCGACATCAGGCCGGCCAAGGCCAGACCGGTCGAGAGAGTTTGAAGTTTGAGCATGATGTGCGGACGGTGAGGAGTCGAAAGAGGTGTTGCCTGGGGCACTCCATCGATGGTCGCCAGCCCGCATGACATCGCAGAGGCTTGTGTGGGCTGCGGGTAGTCCTATCCGCTCAGGCGACACCGTATCTGTGCGAGGGGCGGATGCTCAGATTGAATTGGCCGGGAAAGGCATGCGCAACGGCCGATGCATAGTCACTGGCTAGGGAAGCTTCAAGGCCCGCGCCACGTCGCTCCAAGGCAGGTGCTTGAAGTTCTGTAGTCCTTCAGGCACTTGCGCAGGGCGTTGACGCAACATCACGGGGCCGCGGACTGTTGCCGGCGTGGTCGCGACGGTACTCAGGGCCGACCTGGCGAAAGATCTCCGCCAGTTCCAGCCCGCTGGGGCGCACGGCGACGCCTCAAAAATGAGCCGATGGCGTCGGCTTGGGGACGGGCTTGATCTTGGGCAGAAGATCGGGCAGCTGATCGAAGGGGCTGGCGTCGGCAAGAGCGCCGTCGCCACGCTGTTGGCTCATCACCTGGCCTATAGTGGACGACGGGTGCTGGCCATCGACTTTGATCATCAAGGCAACTTCACCAAGCCGCTGCGCATGTCTGGCAGCTTTGCGTCGGCGGCGTTTTCATCGGACGGCTTGATGACGGGCGTGGCTCCGGCCTTGCCGGACCAACCCTCCGTGCTCGTCCCTGCCGATCGCGCGCTGCTCGGCCTGGAGCGTCAGCCGGCCCTGCATACGCCGTTCGCCCGGAACTTCCGCAATTTCCTCTCGGCCGTGAACGACGCTTTCGATGTTTGCGTGGTCGACACCAATCCGAATCCCGACATCCGGGTCATTGCGGCGCTGGCCTCGGCCGACTTTGTACTCTCCCCGATTCAGCTGAACCAGGAGGCGATGGACGGCGTCAGCGGGCTGCTCAATCACGAACGGATCGGCCTTCGCAAGATCAAGGCGATCCTGAACCCGAAACTGAGTCTGATCGGCCTGCCGCAGCAGCTGTGTTGGTTGATGCCGCGGTCGAGCTTCCGACCGGAGTGGCCGGTCTGGCAGGATTGTCCGGTGACCGAGCGGTTCCGCCATCGGAATCAACCAGTCCGCGGCGGTCCGCCGCTTGCCGCGAATCACCGTTGGGTCAGACGCAGCGCACCGAGCAGCGTGTGCATGTCGAGTTCGAGGGCTTCGATTGCCAGCTCCTGGTTTCGGTTGCACCGGAGCAGGCCGGATGCATGTGTGTGCGTCCGTTGACAGGCGGGCCGCGTCGCCTTGCCCCGGTCGCATCGCTGAAGCTGCTGGGGTTCGTCGGTGCTTGAGGGCTTGTCAATCGGAGTGACAGCCAACTGGATCAGTGTCAACAGCATGGCGCTACAATGCATCGCAACTGCAACGCGCAAGGATGTCCGCCATGAAAACCGCCACCCTACCTTCGCTGCGCGTCGAGCCAGAGTTGCGCGAGGCGGCCGAGAGCGTATTGCAGGACGGCGAAACCCTGTCCAGCTTCATCGAAGCCTCGGTTCGCGAGACCATCGAACGCCGTCGCACTCGTGGCGAGTTCATTGCGCGCGGCCTGGCCTCACGAGAGGAGGCCAAGCGCACCGGCGTCTACTTTGCAGCCGACCAGGTGCACGCCGAGCTTGGCCAAATGCTGGCGAAGGCCAAGGCGAAGGTGCAGAAGAGGCCACGCGGGTGAGCTTCGTCGTTCGCTACAGCGCCTCGGCGCGTGACGACCTGAAGCGGCTGTACGAGTTCCTGCTTGATCGCGCCACCACCGTCGAGGATCTTGAACTGGCCGAGCGAGCGCTCGGTGTGATCGTCGGCTCGGTAGACAGTCTCAGCCGGTCGCCGTTCATCTATCGCAAGGCCGGGGCGAGTCCCTTCCTGCGCGAGCTGTTGATTCCGTTCGGCAGCAGCGGGTACGTCGCCTTGTTCGAGATCGAGGACGCATCGACCGTGACCATCCTGGCCGTGCGTCACCAACTCGAAGACGACTACCACTGAGACCGGTCGCCTGCATGCGCCCTGGCTGAGCAGCGGTGGCAGGCCTTCCATCTCGACCACGCGGCCTGCCTGGCCTTGTCAATCCGATTGACAGGCCGGACAGTCCGGAAATCATCTCGACGAGTCTCGGCCAAAAATCAGCGGCATGGTCACCTTGATTTGAGCCCAAACTGAGTGCGGAGGTAAGTGCAGGATAGGCTGGCTGCCAGCATTTGGATGTCGGCGCAGCAGAACGCCGAATCAGGGATCGATGCGCTGCGCCGGCACGTCGGAGAGGCCACAGACGCTTGGTCACAAGCCCAGACGCATCGAACTTGGCGTAGTCGGATTCTTTTTTCAGCAGACCGACGTTCGGGTCCGCCATGTGCTGGTTGATCGGTGCCATATCCGAGTACTGCAAAAAGGCGGCTATGACAAAGCTGCGGTTGGGGCGCCGCTTCTGAAATCCAGCCACATGTGCTGCAAGCTCCTTTCGTCCGGCACGCTTGCTGCGCATCTGGACTGATCCAGTTCACTGGCAGATCGCCGACGATCATGGAGATTCTTGAATGCTTGATTGAATATCCGGCGGGGGCAGCGCGCGAGTCTGAGCTTTTAGGCGTGTCACTCTATATAGAGTGCTGCTGGCAAGCGGGCCGATAGTGCTGACAGGCACGTTGCGAACTCGCGGCAATCTGAGCAAACGTGAACTTTGCGCTACCTCAGTACCATGCTGAATTCGGTGTCTTGCATTTCACCAGCCTCGCCCAAGCTGCTAGAACGACACAATGACAGGGCAACACGATGAAACTCGATAACCTGCGCGTAGCGCACAAGCTGTGGCTGGTCATACTGGGGCTATTGCTTCTGCTGATGACCGTGGCGGTTTGGGGCCAGTTCAGCAGCCAGCGCGCCAATGATGAAACAGCGAGACTGGTCGGCCAGTACGAGGCGGCAATCACGACGGCCGTGCGATGGCGCGGATTGGCCGAAGTGGCGGTAACCATGTCCAGTAGCGCCGCAGGTACCTCCGACCTTGCGCTAAAGAAGGACTTCGACACCCGGGTCGCCGCTCTGACCGCACGTATCACTCCTGTGCAGGAACAGATCACAAAGGATGCCACCTCTATGGCCGACAAGGAGGCGTTGGCTGCGGTGGCGAACGCGCGGGCCACGCTGCGCGGAATGTCCCCCAAGATCACAGCGCTTCGGGAGGCGGGCGACATGGCAGCGTTACACGCCTTCATGGACCAGGAGTACCGGCCGCGCATGGGTGAGTATTTGAACGCTCTCGACAAGTTCGTGACGGTGCAGGAGCAACAACGCGACGCTGTTCGCTTGAAGTTGGGCAATGACCGCCAACGACTGGTCTACATCTCTGCAATCAGTGTCGCCGCAGTGTTCGGCCTAAGTATTCTGACGGTACTGATGCTCGTGCGCTCCATCACGATGCCGCTTAGCCGTGCGGTGACCATGGCCCATGCCATTGCCGAGGGTGACCTCACCCAGAACTTGCAGATCGACCGAAAGGACGAGTTCGGTGAACTTGCGCGCGCGCTGTCCGAAATGGTGTCCAGACTGCGTCGCCTGGTGGCGGACGTTCGTACCGGGGTTGAGTCTGTATCCACGGCTTCCGCCGAGATCGCCAGTGGCAACAACGATCTCTCCGCTCGGACGGAGCAGACCGCATCCAGCCTGCAGCAGACCGCAGCCAGCATGGAGGAGCTCACCGGGACGGTCAAGCAGTCTGCCGATACCGCGCGTCAGGCCAACCAACTGGCGACGTCTGCAGCCGAGGTGGCCACCCGAGGCGGCGAGGCCATGGGTCAAGTGGTGGGTAGCATGCAAGACATCACCAATTCATCTCGCCAGATCGGCGACATCATTGGCACTATCGACAGCATTGCCTTCCAGACCAATATCTTGGCGCTCAACGCTGCTGTGGAGGCGGCTCGTGCTGGCGAGCAGGGGCGTGGTTTCGCGGTCGTGGCTTCGGAGGTGCGCAGTCTTGCGCAGCGCTCTGCCGCCGCGGCCAAGGAGATCAAGGTCTTGATCAACTTGTCGGTGGAGAGCGTGGAGTCGGGCTCGCGACAGGTTGAACAGGCGGGAAAGACCATGAGCGAGATCGTCAGCAGCGTGCAACAAGTGACGACGCTGATCGGTGAAATCACCGTGGCCTCGACCGAGCAACGCGATGGCATCAGCCAAGTCAATCAAGCTGTTGTCCAGCTGGACCAGATGACTCAGCAAAATGCGGCTCTGGTGGAAGAATCCGCCGCGGCAGCGCTGGCCATGCGTGACCAAGCTCAGCGGCTGTCAGAGGTGGTGGCGCAGTTCAAGGTCAGCTAGCTAGCGCGCCATCCCGCGGCTGCGAGGACGCGCCTTGCTGGCAAGTGCCAACGGCGGGGATTGTGTCCTCCGCGGTCTACCTAGGCAGTGAGCAGTGCATTAACCGAGGCACTGGATGCAGCGCTAGCCGTGGGCGTCGAATCTGTCGACTACCGACTTACCCGTACAGACCTACCCGGTTGAGTAGGTCGTTTTCGACTGAGCGGTCAGAGCTACTCTTGAGAGCAATTGCTCTGAATACCGTCGAGCCCTAGAGTCGGCTGTTGCAGCCTGGCGGCTGCCCGCCCCATAGGATCGAGGCTCCAACACATGCAGGTTCACAGATTCCCATCGCTGAGTGGCGCATATGCCCTGAGTTCGGTGCCACGGCTTGACTTAGGCCCTGTCAGGCAAGCACAAATCGGCCTGTGTCGCTTCGAGAAAGGCATGCGCAGCCCAGCGCTTGGCATGCGCAGCAGCGCGGCCCATGAGTTGGGCTATGTGGTGAGCGGTCGCCTGCGCATCGACACCGCTGAAGCAAGCTATGACGTGCAGGCGGGCGACATGCTGGCCACCAGCCCGGCCCAGGAGCACAGCACCACCGCCCTTGAGGACAGCGAGATATTCTTCGTGCTGCTGGACCCGAAGTAAAGTCCCTGCCATGAGCGATGCCATGGCGACGAGTTCCAGCCCCTGGATGTGGGTGGGCAAGCTCGCCCCGCCACAGATGCAAATGGACGCGGCGCCGCGTGGGGCCCTGCTCAAGCGGCTGCATGACTATCGGCGCATGTCGCTGGTGCTGGTGACCTCTCCACCGGGTTTCGGCAAGACGACTCTGTTGGCGCAATGGCGCCAGGTCCTATTGGCGGAACCTTCGTCGGGCCTGGTGGCTTGGCTCTCTCTGGACGAGGCCGATGCCGACGCCGGGCGATTTCTGGCCTATGTGCTGCTGGCACTCGAAGGTGTGGGGGTGGACCTGCAGGGCTTGTCCCATCGCGCCCACGACCAGTCGCTCGATGCGGACCCCGAGCGAACACTGGGCGCCTTGCTGCAGGCGCTGGAACGCCATGGCCATCGCATCACACTGATGCTGGACGACTATCAGCGCGCCGCATGCCCATCCATCGATCAGGTGGTGCTGACCCTCCTGGAGCGGGGAAGCCGCTGGCTGCAGCTGGTACTGGCGACGAGGTCCCGCCCGCAATTGCCGCTGGCCATGCTCAAGGCACGAGGCCTGGTACACGAGGTCGATGCCAACGATCTAGTCCTTTCGCTGTCTGAGGCCGGCCACATCCTCGGCGCCGGCATGGACCGCGCCGAGCTGGCCGTGGTGCACGCGCGCACCGAGGGTTGGGCAGTTGCCATCCAGCTGACCAAGCTCTGGCTGGAACGAGGCGCAGGGTCATCGCATGGATTGCGGGCCCTTTCAGGCCGTGTGGCCGAGGTGGCAGAGTACCTGGCCGAGCAGATCGTGGAGAGCCTGCCGGAGGCAGAGCGTGCGTTTCTCATCGAGACCTCCGTGTTGGAGCGTTTCAACGCCGAGCTTGCCGACGTCGCGCGTGGCCGGCACGACAGCGCCGATTTGCTGACCCGTCTCGCGCCCTACGAGGCCCTGCTGGTCCCGCTCGATGCGGAGCACAGCTGGTTCCGCTATCACCTGATGCTGGCGGACTTCCTGCGTCCGCGCCTGGATCCCGTTCGGGCGCGTCAGGTGCATCGCGCCGCCGCGCCGTGGTTGGCCCGGCAGGCCGATTGGGTGCTCGCTGTGTCCCACGCCTTGCATGCCCAGGAAACCCCATTGGCGATTGAGTTGGTGCATCAGGCTGGAGGATGGGAGCTGGTGCTGCGCAAGGGCATCCAGTACACCCGCAGCCTGCTGCAGCAGTTTGACGACCTCACGCTGCGCACCGAGCCCGAGCTGCTGCTGATGCAGGCCTATCTGCACGCCAAGCTGGGCGATGAGGCCCTGTCGACCGAGTTGCTGCGCTTGGCCGAGGTGGTGATCGCACCCCGCGAGGCTCCCCAGCTTAAGCGAGACCTGGCTGTCATCAAGACCCTGGTGCATGTCTACTTTGACCTGCTGGCCGAACCTGGCCAGTGGCCGACCAGTGCCGAAGCGGCCAATGCCAAGCTGGCGGACGATCCGCTCGGGCAGGCCACCTTGCTGTGCGGCGGCGCTGTTGCTGCTCTGGCCTGGGGGCGCATGGACGAGGCGGCCGGGGCGGCGCAGGCGGCACGCGCGCGCATGCGCGTCGCCGGCAGCTCTCTGGGCGAGAACTATTGCCTGATCCATTGGGCCCAGGCGCTCGGTATCTCCGGGCAGCTGCAGGCCTCGCGCCAGTACATCGACGAGGCCTTGGCACTGGCCGAGGCCAATTTCGGGACAGACAGCACCTTGAAGGCCTTGGTGGGTTGTTTCAAGGCCCAGCATCTGTACTGGCAAGGCCGATGGACCGAGGTGCTGTCGTGGTTGCACGCCGGGCAGGAGACGCTCGAGCATGTCGATGGCTGGCTCGATGTCTTTGCCACCAACGCCGAAGTGTCCTGGCGCATCGCACTCCGCCAGGAGGGGCTGCAGGCTGCCCTGGCCTTGCTGGACCGCGCCGCCCAGCTGGGTCGCCGTCGCAGTCTGAGCCGGTTGAGCCGCCTGGTGCAGGTCTGGCGGGTCGATCTGCTGGCGCAGTGCGGCCTGGTGCCCCAGGCTCATCAGGAGGCCGCGGCCGCGAACCTGGAGCAGCTGCTGCCGTTGACGCCCCATGTGCTTCCAGGCCTGGGTCTTGACTGGCGCTTCATTGAGGCGGGCGCGCTGGCCCTGGCGCGCCTGCAAATGGCTGCCGGGGCAGCGCAGGCCGCCCAGGTACGTCTGGAGCGCGCCGCCCGCGTGCTGGACGAGCACGGCCTGGCCCTGCCGGCCTGGCGCCTGCGCCTGCTCGCCTTGTTGGCCAGGCGCCGGGCGCAGGACGGCGAACTGGCGGCGGCCGACGCACAGGTGGTGCTGGCGCCATTGCTGCAGTCCGGACTCCATGGCCTGCTGCTGGAGGCCGGACCGGCCGTGCTGCCCGTGTTGCAGCAGATGGAGGCAGCCTTGCCTCCCTCGGCCGTGGCTGTGATCAGTCAGCTGCGCGGCTGGCAGACGCATCCGCCGCGCCAGAGGGCGCAGTTCAGCGCCAAGGAAGCACTGGTGCTGGAACTGCTGGTGGCGGGCCAGGCGAACAAGTCGATCGCCCGCGCGCTCGACATCTCCGAGAACACCGTCAAGTTCCACCTCAAGCAGATCTTCCAGAAGCTGAGCGTGGACAGCCGCAGTGCCGCCATCAGCGCGGCCTTGCAGCAGGGCTTGGTGACGCCCGGCGCCATGCAGAGTCGCCCCTGAACGGGTGACGTCGGCAGTGGCCGCGTCGGCCGCATCCGGCCCTTCCTCAGGTCTTGCCCTAAGCAAACTACCCGCATGGGTAGGCCGCCTGGCATCGGGTACCCGGGCCTACCCGGCGCGCGCATTGAGCGCGCGAAAGCGAATTCCTACATTGCACTCAGCCCGCAGCAATCCCGTGTTGCCAGCGCCTTCCGCTTCATCAGAAACAAGGAAAACGTGCAATGTCTCTCTCCACATTCCCCGGCCGCCTGGCCCTGCTGAGTTCAGCACTCGTGATGGCCTGGCCACTCATTGCCGGTGCGCAGACCGAGCCGGCAGCCAAGGATGCCGAAGCGCAGGAGCCCGAGAAGCTCGGCACTGTCGTGATCCAGGCGCGTGGTCGCACCGAGACGCTGCAAAGCGTGCCCATGTCGGTGAAGGCCTTCTCAGCCAAGGCCATCGAGGATGCCGGCATCCGCAAGCCAGGCGACTTTGTGGCGATCACGCCCAATCTGTCGCTGGCCGAGACGCAATCGGTGGGCACCTCCTTCATGACCATCCGCGGCCTGTCGCAGGTGCGCAATGGCGAGGCCCCGATGGCGGTGGTGGTGGACGGTGTGATCCAGTCCGATGCCAAGCAGTTCACCCAGGAGCTGTTCGACGTGCAGAGCATCGAGGTGCTGCGCGGGCCGCAGGGTGCGCTCTACGGCCGCAATGCGTCCGGTGGTGCGATCCTGATCCGCACCAAGCAACCCGGAAATCGTTTTGGCGGCTTTGGCCAGCTCACCCTCGGCACCGGCGGCGAGAAGGTACTGCAGGGCGCACTCAGTGGAGCGTTGGTGGAGGACCGCCTGTTCTTTCGCCTGGCCGGCAGTGTCACCGATCGCGAGGGCTACTTCGACAATCCCGGGCTGGGTCGCAAGGCCGACAGCTACCGCGACGAAACCCTGCGCGGGCTGCTGACCTGGAACGTCACGTCGGCGCTGACGCTGGACCTGCGCACCAACTTCGTCCGCGACCGTGCTGGCGGCGGCAATTTTCAGTACCAGCCCACCCATCTGAAGGCCGACTGCACGGCCGACGAGGCGAACGCCTTTGACTTCACGCGCCTGGATCCCAATGTCGCGTCCAGGATCTTCTGCGCCAACAACATGGGCCGCAATACGCGGGACATGGACGAGGTGACGATCAAGGCCGACTATGACTTGGGCTTTGCCACGCTCACTGGCGTTGCCTCGCACAACAAGATCAACGAGTACCTGTCGGGGGACCAGTTCCCGTACACCGCCACCCGCAATCTGTTTGGCATGTTCGACGGTACGCAGAGCCAGTTCGTCGACACGCGCAGCGACTCCGTCGAAGTCAGGCTCACCTCGCCCACACGCAAGGGCCTGCGCTGGATGGGCGGCCTCTATGGCTTGCGGACCCAGCGATTCATATCCACCACGACCGGTTCGGACCTGGGCAAGGGTGTGGATTTCATCAGCTACGACCCGGCCTTCTCCAGCGCGACCAACCCCACTCTCAGCTGGTTTGCCGACCACAACCGCAACACCGCCTCGGCCGTGTTTGGCAATGTGGACTACGACCTGAGCCCCAAAGTCGAGGCCTCGCTGGCCCTGCGCTACGACCGCGACGAGCGCGAGCAGAGGGTGGATACCCGCCAGTCGGTGGGTGTGCCGGCGGGCTGCAGTGGCGCCAACCCATCCGCCTGCACCAAGACCGCAACCTACAGCGCCATGCAGCCCAAGATCTCGCTGCGCTACAAGGCCGATGACGGATCGCTGAGCTATGCCTCCTTGGGCAAAGGCTTCCGCTCGGGGCAGTTCAACCAGAGTGGGGTAGGGGCGGCTGCGGCGGGCGCTTCGCCGCCTGTCAACGGCGTGAAAGACCAGATTGGCGCGGAGACCACCAACTCCTTCGAGCTCGGCTACAAGACCCTGCTGCTGGGCGGTGCGCTGCAGCTGAACACGGCGGTGTTCAAGACCGAGGTCAAGAATGCACCGTACTTCGTCTTCATCGGCTCGGTCGGTGCTCAGGTACTTGTGCCGCTGGACAAGGTCAGCCTCACCGGCGGCGAGATCGAGGCCGTGGCTCATCTGGGCTCCGGACTGGACGCCTACGCCGGCCTGGGTGTCACTCACAGCGAGATCAAGGCCTATGAGGTGAACCCTGCCGCTGTCGGCAAGCAAGCGCCCTATGTGCCCAAGGTCAGCGCCAATCTCGGTGCGCAGTACCGCTTTGCCATCAGCCCGGGTCTCAATCTGACCCTGCGCGGCGATCTGATGCTCAAGGGCAAGCAGTACTGGGACCCGGAGAACAGCCTGGCCCGCGGGGATATCACCCTGCTGAATCTGCGCGTAGCGCTCGGGGATGCCAAGGGCAGGTGGTCGGCCGCGCTGTCGGTCAACAACGCCACCAACAAGCTCTACAACGCCGAATGGGTGTCGGGTGGCTTCACCGCCCCGGCGCTGCCGCGCATCGTGCGCCTGGACCTGCGCCACAACTTCTGAGCGCCCCCAGCGCCGACACCATCATGACCATTCATATCGCGACCGACGTCGGGGGCACCTTCACCGACCTGGTGCTCTACGACTACGACCCTCACAGCCTACGCGGCGAGCTGCGCACGCTCAAGGTGGACACCACGCCACCGCAGTTCGAGCAGGGCGTTCTCAACGCCATCCTGCGCAGTGGCGCCGATCTCTCCCAGGTGGCCATGCTGGCCCACGGCGCAACGGTGGTGATCAATGCGCTGACCGAGCGCCGCGGCGCCAAGACGGCGCTGATCACGACTCGGGGTTTCCGCGACGTGCTGGAGATCGGCCGCGGCAACCGGCCCGATCTGTTCAATCTCAACTTCGTCAAGCCGGTGCCCTTTGTGGAGCGCTATCTGCGCCTGGAAGTGACGGAACGGACCACTTATCAGGGCCAGGTGCAGACGCCTGCGGCCTGCGGAGAGCTGCCCGCCATCGTGGAGCGCCTGCGCCGCGAGGGCGTCGAGGCGGTGGCCATCTGCTGCCTGCATGCCTATCGCAATCCTCAGAACGAAGCGGCCATTGCGCAGGAACTGCGTCGCCTGATGCCGGACATTCCGGTGGTGGCCTCGCACGAGATCAGCCGCGAATGGCGCGAGTACGAGCGCAGCAACACGACCGTGGCCTCCGCCTATGTGTCGCCGGTGGTGCGCAAGTACGTGCAGGCGCTGCAGGCCGCGATCGGCGAGCAGGGCTTCGATGGCAATCTGTATCTGATGCAGTCCAACGGTGGCATGACCAGCAGCGCCGGGGCCATCGCCAACCCGGTGTCCATGGTCGAGTCCGGGCCGGCCAGCGGCATGCTGGCGGCCCAGGCGCTGGGTCAGCTGATTGGCGAGTCGAACCTGATCGCGCTGGACGTCGGCGGCACCACGGCCAAGTGCACCTTGATCCATCGAGGCCAGGTGCCAGTGACGACCGAATATCACATCGAGCGTACGGCCAAGCATCCGGGTTACCCGATCCAGACCGCGGTGATAGATCTGGTCGAGATAGGGCAGGGCGGGGGCTCGATCGCCAGTGTCGATGCCGGCGGCCGAATCAAGGTAGGGCCGCAGAGCGCGGGCGCGCATCCGGGGCCGGTGGCCTATGGCCGAGGCGGCAGTAGGCCCACCACCACCGATGCCAACCTGCTTCTGGGGCGCATTGACGCGGAGCACTTCCTGGCGGGTCAGGTGCAGCCGGACCTGGAGGCGGTGACGGCGGCCTTCGCCAAGGTGGGCGCGCCGCTGGGGCTGGACGGGCTGGAGACGGCGCGCGGCGTGCTGCGTCTGGCCAACGCCAATATGGTGAATGCGCTGAAGCTGGTCTCCACCAACAAGGGCTATGACCCGCGAGACTTCGTGCTGATGGCCTTTGGCGGCGGCGGTGCCCTGCATGCGCTAGAGCTGGCCGAGGAGTTGCGGATACCTCGGGTCATCATCCCCACCAATGCGGCCGTGTTCTCGGCCTGGGGCATGCTGCTCACCGATATACGGCGCGACTACACCCTGACGGCACTGTGCGGGCTGGGTCCGGACGTGGCGGCGCCGCTGGGACGCCAGTTCGCCGAGATGCAGCAGCGGGCGCGGCAGGACTTCGTTGCCACCGGCATGAACGAGGCAGAGATGACCTTCGCCCACTATGCCGACCTGCGCTATATGGGCCAGGAGCACACGGTCAAGGTGCCTGTCGACCTGGTGGCGCTGGGGCAGCAGGGCGGCGTCGCAGCGCTGGCCGACCGCTTCCATGCGGACCACGAGACCCGCTACACCTACCGGCTGCCGGGAGCCGGCATCGAGGTCGTCAACTTCCATCTGGTGGCCAGCGTGCATGTGGTCAAGCCCAAACCGCAGCTGCGGCCGGCCGGGACGGCCCACGTGGACGACACCCGGCTGGGACGGCGCCCGGTGTTCTTCGAGCATCACGGTCAACTTGATGCGGTCGTCTACGACGGTGCGCGCCTTGAGCCCGGCATGCAGCTGTGCGGTCCGGCTGTTGTGCAGGACGCCGCCTCGTCCCTGGTGCTGCCCCCGCAGCATCTGCTCGGCGTCGATTCCTACGGCAACTTCATCATCGATCTTCAGTTCGACGCCACGCAGGAGGCCGCATGAACATTCGACACCCAGCCACACCTCAGGCTCAGCGCTTCGACCCGGTGACGCTGCAGGTCATCAAGGACGCCTTGACCGCCATTGGCCAGGAAATGTTCCAGGTGATGATTCGCACCAGCATGAGCCCCATCATCTACGAGACCACGGACTTCGCAGTGGGCCTCACCGATGCAAGCGGCGAGTTGATCGCCCAGGGCAATGGCGTGGCGGGCTTCCTGGCCACGCTTGATACCGCCGTGCAGAGTGCCTTGCTGCACCATCCGGCGCCCACCTTGCGCGACGGCGACGTGATCATCACCAACACGCCCTACGAGGGCGGCGGCACGCATCTTTCCGACGTCCTCATCATCGTGCCCATCCTGTTTGATGGAGAGCTGGTCGGCTTCTCGGTCAACAAATCGCACTGGACCGAGATTGGCGGCAAGGATGCCGGCAGTGTCTCGACCACCGCGCGCGAGATCTACCAGGAGGGCCTGCACCTGCGTTTCATCAAGCTCTATGAGGCCGGCCGGTTGAATCAGGGTCTGGTGGATGTGATCGCGGCCAATGTGCGCATGCCCGAGCAGACGCTGGGCGATATGCATGCGGGCGTGGCGGCGGCCCGCACCGGCGAGCGGCGTGTCCAGCAGCTGTTCCAGCGCTATGGCGCCGACACCGTCGGCTTCGCGATGCGCGATCTGCTCGACTACGGCGAGCGCCTCACGCATGCCCAGCTGAAGCTGCTGCCGGAGGGTATCTACGAGGCCGAGGATCTGCTGGAAGAGGATGGGCTGGGCAATGGCCCGTACAAGCTCAAGGTCAAGGTGACGATCGCAGGTGGCCGCATGACGGCCGACTTCAGTGGCACGGCGGCCCAGGCGCCCGGCCCGATCAATTCGACCCGCACAGCTTTGGTGACGGCGGTGCGTTGCGCGCTGAAGGCCATCACCGATCCTGATATTCCGGCCAATGGCGGGTGCTTTCGGCATGTGGACATCGTCTGCCCCGAGGGCACCGTGATCACGGCGGTGAGCCCGGCGCCGGTGTCGATCTACTACGAATCGCTGGTAGCAGTGATCGAGCTGGTCTGGAAGGCCTTGGCGCCAGCGATGGCTGACCGACTGCCAGCCGGGCACTACCGCACCGTCGGCGGTACATTCCTGGCGGGTACCCACCCAGACAGCCGACAGTTTTACGTGCTCGGCGAGCCGCTGCTGGGCGGGTGGGGCGCCGGGCACGACCGTGATGGCCTCAACGGCATGTTTTGCTGCGCCAACGGCGAGACGTACAACATTCCGGTCGAGCTGGCCGAAAGCCGATACGGCATTCAGATTGAGCAGTACGCCTTTCATCAGGAGGACGGTGGCGCCGGACAGTTCCGCGGTGGTCGAGGTGTGGTGCTCGACTACCGACTGACCTCGGACGAGGGCTTGCTCACCGTGACCTACAGCCGCACGGAGAGCCGGCCCTGGGGACTGCTGGGTGGTACCGAAGGCAGCTGCAACCGGGCCGAGATCCACCGCACCGATGGCAGCATCGAACGTCGCACGATGGACACCGGGGTGAACGTGAAGGCCGGCGAGTTGATACGCATCGTCACCGGCCATGGCGGCGGCTATGGCGATCCCCACAAGCGCAGCCGGGCAGCGATCGAGCAGGACCTGCGCGATGGCTACATCAGTGCGGTGCAGGCGCTGGCCGACTACGGCTACCGTGCCTGAGGTGCTCATGGAGAACTCGACCATGCAAGCCCCAGATGCCCAAGATGCCGTGCGTGTGCGCTGGCTCAATCCGATCGGCCTTCACACCTATAACCAGCCCATTGCCGAGTTGCTGGAAAGCATCAAGCAGCCCGCCACCGAGGTGGAGGTCGTCTCCCTGGACCTGGCGGCCTCACCGTCGCATCTGGAGTACCGAAGCTACGAGGCGCTGATGTCCCAGGGCATCGTGGCCAGCGCGCGGGATGCGGACCAGCTCGGCATTGATGCGATGGTGATCGGCTGCTTCTATGACCCCGCTCTCGAGGACGCCCGCGAGATATCGGGCGCCACCGTGGTGGTGGCCCCCTGCCAAGCTTGCCTGAGTGTCGCGGCACAGCTGGCCAATCGCTTCTCCATCCTGGTCGGGCGGCACAAATGGGTGGAGCAGATGCACGAGCGTGTGCGTGCCTATGGCATGGCGGATCGGTTGGCCTCGTTCCGCTCGCTGGAGATGGGAGTGGACGAGTTCCAGCAGGACCACGCCGTTACCCGGGCTCGCATTCTCGAGGAGGCGCGCCGGGCCGTCAAAGAGGATCGTGCCGAGGCCATCGTGCTGGGCTGCACCCTGGAGTTCGGCTTCTTCCATGAGGTGCAGCGCGAGGTGGGCGTGCCGGTGATCGATGCGGTGGTCGCGCCGTTCAAGGTGGCCGAGCACCTGGCCCAACTGAAGCAGCGCTTCGGCTGGACGCCCAGCCGCGTGTGGAGTTGTGAGCCACCACCCGAGCACGAGCTGCAGCGCTTCGGGCTGTTCCAGTCGCCGCCTGCGCTGCGCGGCCGCCGCTTCTGAATCCCTGACTCATTGGAGAGACTCGCTCATGACAAATTCAAGCAACGACGCGCAACTGAGCTGGGTCGGCCTGGCCACCATCTGGTTCGGCGGCATGATCAGCGTGCCTTCTCTCTTGATCGGTAGCACCCTGGTGGCCGGGCTGCCATTCTGGGACGCCTTGCTGGCCGGCTTCCTTGGCTTCACCGTGGTCGTTGTCTTCATGAGCCTGGAGAGCGTGGCTGCCGTGGAGCAGCGCCTTGACACCGTGGAGCTTGCCTCCAGCGCATTTGGCGGGAGCGGTGCCAGGCTGGTGGTGGGGTTGGCGCTGGGCGTCTCGTTGCTGGGCTGGTTCGGCGTGCAGAGCGGGGTTGCCGGCGGATCGATTGCCAAGATCGGCCAGTTGGCCTTTGGCTGGCAGTTGTCGGCGGCGTGGGCATCGTTCCTGATCGGCCTGCTGATGATGCTGACGGCGGTGTTCGGCTTCAAGTACCTGAAGTGGCTGAACTACGTGGCCGTACCCTGCAAGGTGGCGTTGGTCGTGTATGCCGTGGCGCTGGCGTTTCAGAGCCAGGGTTTCGAGGTCATCACCCGCTACCGGCCTGACCCGGCACACAGGCTGGACTTCGCCACCGCCATCGGTCTGTCCATCGGCTTCTTCTCGGTGGGTGGTGTGATCTCGCCCGACTATGCCCGGCACGCGAGAACGCGCCTGGATGCCGTGCTGGGTTCGGTGCTTGGACTGCTGCCCGCGGCGCTGGGGCTGGCGGCCTGCGGCGCGATGCTGGCCATCATCCAGAACACCTATGACATCGTGGAGATCTACGCCAAGCTGGGCATGCCCGTGCTGGCACTGAGCGTGCTGATCGTCGCGACCTGGACCACCAATGTGATGAACGCCTATTCGTCCGGGCTGGCCATCAACCAGCTGCTGCATTGGCCCGAGGGGCGGCGCCAGCTGGCCACACTGATTGCTGGCGTGCTGGGGTCGCTGCTGGCTGCCTCCGGCATCCTGGGCAGCTTCATGAGCTTTCTGATGCTGCTGACTGTGACGATTCCACCGATCGCCGGTGTGCTGGTCAGCGACTACTGGATTGCGCGCACCTACCAGCGAGCCACGTCACGCCACTACAACGCTCATGGTCTGCTGGCCTGGACGGGCGGGGTAGCGGTCATGCTGATCGTCACGCACCCGCTTCGCTCCGTGCTGGGCATCATTGTGGCGGCTGGGGCCTACTACGCCTTGAGCCGTCTGCGTCCGCTGCCGGGCCTGGACGCGCTGGCATGAGCAGCGCCGTGTTTCGGCCGCCTCGCCGAGCAGCTGTGGACGCTTCGAGTTCGCACACTCTTGTGGCTTGAGCTCACTGGTCGGCGCCTCCTGGGCACGGTCTCGTCATTGACCACTGCACCGTTGGAGCAAGAAACAATGACGCCGACCTGCAGCGAGAAGACCTGATCCATTTCGACCGCGGTGGCGCCGAACTCAGTGAGCTGCTGCGAGCGTCTGTTGCAGCTGCTGACCTACTGCCAATACCTCGCGAACAAGTCTGCCCGAGGTGGCTCGTTGGCGATGGGTAGAAACGAGTACCGTCTGAGCCACGCCGTACCCGAGGTCGAGGCTAGTTGCCGACCTGACTTCAGCCTTCGCCGGCTGAGTCGCCACGCTGGGGCAGTCCCGGCGGCGGTATCCGCTCAGTCTCGGGCCTTGGTACTCACCGGCCCCCGCGGCAGATCCTCAAAGTAGCGGGTGAAGTTGCTGGGGTGGAGCAGGTCGGCTCGGATCTCTTCGGCGGCACGGATACCGTCCTGCGCCTGCAGGGCCTTGATGATGTTGCCGTGGTGGGCGCGTCCGGCTTCGTCAAACTGCGCCTCGGCATTGCGTTCCTGGGTCAGATTGGCCGCGACGACCGGGGCCATGCGCAGCCACAGCGCCTCGATCAGCGAGAGCAGCGGCTCGTTGTCGGCCAGCCGGTAGATCTGGAAGTGGAACTCCATATTGAGGGCCACGTATTGCCGCAGCTCGTGTCGGTCCAATGCCTCAGCCATGGCGGTGTCCAGCGCCGTCAACTGGTCGATGTGGCGCTTGGACACGTGTTCCGCCGCCAGTGCCGCGGCCCTGCTTTCCAGCTCCACCCGCAGATCCAGGATCTGCCTGACCACCGGGCGTGATAGCACCGGAATGCGCGCCGAACGGTTAGGTGTGGCCTCGAATGCGCCCTCGGCCGTGAGCCGCTTCAGGGCCTCGCGCACAGGCATCTCACTGGTGCCCAGCATGTCCGACAGCTTGGCCAGCGTGACCGTGGTGCCGGGATAGAAGGCGCCGCCCAGCACGGCCGTCTTCAGCGCCCGGTAGGCGCGGTTCTGGGTGGTGTCGTCGCCGTCCTCCTGGTTCAGCGGGGCCAGCTCGAACGAGTCTGGACGTGTCTTCTTGCGGCGTGTGGGCGCGGGTGGGGTGCGGAGGTCTGTCATGGCCAATCCAATGCGAATACGTGATCGTAAGGGAAATCCATGATCAAATGAAGATCACATTCTGTGATCATAGATTCACTGTTTGATCGTAAACAACTTTGAAAGACCGGCAATGAAGCTCGCGAAGAAGGTAGTGATTGTCAGTGGCGGTTCCCAGGGGATTGGTGCAGCAATCGCCCGCGTGTATGCCAAGGAAGGCGCCCATGTCGCCGTCGTCGGCTCCTCGGACCTGGCCAAGGCCCAGGTGATCGTCAATGAAATCGCCGAAGCGGGCGGCGTGGCCCGCGCCTATGCGTGCGACGTGCGCGACACCCAGCAGATTGCCCGGCTGTTTGCCGATGTCGAGCGTGATCTGGGTCCGGTCGACATCCTGCTCAATGCCGCAGGCGTGTTCTATCCGACACCGGCCGGAGCGACGCCCGAGGCGGACTTCGACCGGATGGTCGACATCAATCTGAAGGGCACCTGGCATATGGTGTGCGCGGCTGCGCCGGCCATGAAGGCACGCCGCAGCGGCAAGATCATCTGCATGGCCTCGGTGGCGGCCAACTACGGCGTCGCACCTTTCTCGATCTACTGCGCCACCAAGGCGGCCGTGGTGCAGATGGTGCGCACCTTGGCGCTGGAGCTGGCGCCGCACGGCGTGCAGATCAATGCCATCGCCCCGGGCAACACCGCCAGTCCGATGAATCAGGCGCTGCGCAGCGATCCGGACCGGGTCGCGGCGATTGCCGCCATAACGCCCAGCGGGCGCGCCTTCTCCGATGTCGATGACATCGCGGCCATCGCGCTGTTCCTGGCCAGTGACGACAGCCGCGCGATGCACGGCAGCTGCCTGCTCGCCGACGAAGGCATCTCCTGCGGCACGGTGGCGCACTGACATGGCTGAAACCGTCTTGGTGACCGGCGGCGCGGACAGCGTCGGCCTGGTGATCGCACAGGCCTTCGCGGCGCGTGGCGACAAGGTTCACATCTGCGACGTCAACGCGAGCGTGCTCGCCGGCGCACTCGCATCGAACCCGACACTGCGCGGCACGCTTGCCAATGTCGGCGATCGCGCCGAGGTGGCCCAGGTATTCGAGGCGGCCAGGGCCTGGATGGGCGAGATCTCGGTGCTGGTCAACAACGTCGGCATCGGCGGCCCGCGCGCCGCCATCGAGGACATCGACATCGCGCAATGGCAGGCCACGCTCGATATCAACGTCAGCGGCATGCTGTACTGCATGCAGCAGGCGATACCTGCGATGAAGGCCCGGCGGCATGGCGCCATCATCAATTTCTCCACCGGCTCGACGCGCACGCGGCTGCCGATGCGTACCGCCTATGTGGTCTCCAAGTACGCCGTCGAGGGCCTGACCTTGAATGCGGCGCGGGAGCTGGGGCCGCACAACATCCGCTGCAACGCCATCCTGCCCGGCGCGATCAACAACGCCCGTATGAAGAAGATTGTCAGCGACAAGGCCGCCGCGCTGGGTCAGCCGCTGGAGGCGGTGACGCAGGAGTTCCTGAAATTCATTTCGATGCGGACCATGGTCGAGCCGGCGGAGATCGCCGACATGGTGTTGTTCCTGGCATCGGAAGGCGCAAGAAAAGTGACCGGCGAACTCGTTTCGGTCAGCGGCAATGTGGAATGGGAGGACTGAACGTGGACAAGAAGACGATTTTGACCTGCGCCGTCAGCGGCAATGCGCCGTTCAACGCGAAGCACCCGGACTTTCCGGTCTCGCCGGCTGATATTGCGCGCAATTGCCTCGAGGCCGCCAAGGCCGGGGCCTCGGTCGTGCACATCCATGTGCGCGATCCCGTGACCCGACTCGGGTCCCGCGACCCGGCGCTGTTCCGCGAGGTCGTCGACCGTATCCGCGACAGCGGCGTCGACATCATCATCAACCTCACCGCAGGCCACGGTGCCTTCTTCCTGCCCGACCCCGAGGATGAGTCGCGCGGCCTGCCCGACAGCGACATGCTGCCCGCGGCCGAACGCGTCAAGCACCTGGCCGACTGCCTGCCCGAGATTGCCTCGCTGGACATCACCACCGGCAATCAGGAAGAGGGGCCGGTGCAGTTCGTCTACATGAACACCACCCGCACGCTGCGCCTGATGGCCCGGCAGTTCCAGCAGCTGGGCGTGAAGCCCGAGCTGGAGGTCTTCAGCGCCGGCGACATCCTGTTCGGCAACCAGCTGGTGCAGGAGGGGCTGATCACCGGCACGCCGCTGTACCAGATGGTGCTGGGCGTGAAGTGGGCCGCACCTGCCACGGTGGAGACGATGCTGTATCAGAAGGGCCTGCTGCCGGCCGGTGCGCACTGGGCCGCCTTCGGCATCGGCCGCCAGCAGATGCCCATGGTCGCGCAGGCCGCGCTGCTGGGCGGCAATGTGCGCGTCGGGTTGGAAGACAACCTATATCTGTCGCGCGGCGTGTTCGCCACCAACGCGCAATTGGTCGAGCGCGCGGTGCGCATCATCGGCGACATCGGCGGTGCCGTGGCCACGCCGGCCGAGGCCCGCCTGCAGCTCGGCCTGGCCGGCACCAACGCAGGTTGAGGAGCGGACCATGCGATTCGCAGTCGACACCGGCGGCACATTCACCGACCTGATCGTGGAGGACGATGCCGGCGAGCTGCATATGTTCAAGGCCTCGACCACGCCGGCCGACCCGATCCGAGGCGTCATCGACGCACTCGCCGTGGCCGGCGAGACCTTCGGCCTGAGCCTGCGCGAGCTGCTGGGGCGCAGCAGCATGTTCATCTACGGCACGACCCATGCCCTGAACGCGGTGCTGACCGGCAACACCGCGCGCACCGCCTTCCTCACCACCGCCGGCCATCCGGATGTGCTGACCTTGCGCGAGGGCGGCCGTGCCGATGCCTTCAACTTCACGGTGGCATCGCCAGACCCTTATGTGCCGCGTTCGCTGACCTGGGAGATAGGCGGGCGCATGCTGGCCGATGGCAGCGAGCAGACGCCGCTGGACGAGGCGGGCCTGCTCGCCGCCATAGCCGCTATGCGTACCCGCGAGGTCGAGGCGGTTGGCGTGTGCCTGCTGTGGTCCATCGTCAATCCGGCCCACGAGTTGCGCATCGGCGAGCTGCTGCGCGAGCACCTGCCGGGCGTGCCCTTCACGCTGTCGCACCAGCTCAATCCGGCCTTGCGCGAATATCGCCGCGCCTCCTCGGCCTGCATCGACGCCTCGCTGAAGCCGATGATGGCCGCCTATATCGCGACGCTGTCGCAGCGGCTGGCGGAGGCGGGCTTCGCCGGCCGCACGCTGGTGGTGACGTCGCAGGGCGGCGTGATGGATGCCGCCGCGGTGGCGGCCGCGCCCATCTACCTGGTCAACTCCGGGCCGTCGATGGCGCCGGTCTCGGGCCGCTACTTTGCCGACGTCGACGAACAGACAGACACCGCCATCATCGCCGACACCGGCGGCACCACCTATGACGTGAGCCTGGTGCGCCGGGGCGCGATTCCGTGGACGCGCGAATCCTGGATAGGCCTGCCCTATCTGGGCCACATGACCGGCTTCGCGTCCGTCGATGTCACCAGCGTCGGTGCCGGTGGCGGCTCGCTGGCTTGGGTCGATGACGCCGGCATGCTGAGGGTCGGCCCGCAGAGCGCGGGCGCCATGCCGGGGCCGGCCTGCTACGGCCGCGGAGGCGACCGGCCGACGGTGACCGATGCGTCGGTGGTGCTGGGCCATATCGACCCCGACTTCTTCCTCGGCGGCGCGATGCGGCTTGACCGGGCCTCGGCCCGCCGTGCGATCGAGCAGCATGTCGCGCAGCCGCTGGGGCTGTCGGCCGAGGAGGCCGCGTCGGCCATTATCGAACTTGCCACCGAGAACATGGTGCAGGCGATTCTCGACATCTCGGTCAATCAGGGCATAGACCCGGGCAGCGCCATCCTGATCGGCGGCGGCGGGGCGGCCGGGCTGAACTCGGTGCTGATTGCGCGCCGCCTGCAGTCACCGCGCTTGCTGATTCCGCAGGTCGGGGCCGCGCTGTCGGCCGCCGGGGCGGTGATCTCCGATCTGTCGACCCGCTTCCAGACCCTGCTGTTCACCCGCAGCGATGGCTTCGACCACGCCGGTGTGGCCGCCGTGCTGGCGGCCCTGGAGCGGCAATGCCTGGACTTCGTCGCGCGCCAGGGCCAGGACTCGGACAGCCATGCGATCGAGTTCTGGGTCGAGGCCCGCTATGCCGAGCAGGTGTGGGAGATCACCGTGCCGCTGCCCCGGCCTCGCATCGACGGGCCCGCAGACTTGGCGGCCCTGGTCGAGGCCTTTCACCGCCAACACCATGAGCTGTTCGCGATCCGTGACGAGGGCGCGGCGGTCGAGTTGGTGGGCTGGGGAGCGACCATCAGCTGCCGGGTGCGCGGTGCGGCCCGGGGCCTGCGGCTGCGCCAGGACGCGACGCTGCAGCCGACGGCATCCTCGCGCTCCGCCTATTTCAGCGGCCATGGTTTTGTCGATGCCGCGGTGCACCGCTTCGAGGCGATTGCGGTCGGAGCGCAGATCACCGGCCCGGCCATCGTCGAGTCCTCATTCACGACCGTCGTGCTGCAGCCGGGGGCCACGGCCCAGCGCCGCGTATCGGGCAGTCTGGCGATCTCGCCGGGCCTGGGCTGAAAGAACAGGAACCGGACCACATGTCGAATCCATCGAACTCCACACGCGGCGGCGACGGTGTGCGCCTGGCCCTGCTGTCCAACCGCTTCGAGGGCATCGCCCGCAAGATGGCGAACACCCTGCTGCGTTCCTCGCGCTCCGGGGTGATCAATATGGCGCGCGACTTCTCCTGCTGCATCGTGACGCGCGACAACGAGTTGCTGGCGGCGGCGGAGAGCCTGCCCATCCATGTGTTGTCGGGGCCGGACCTGATGGCCCGCGCCATGCAGCAGTTCCACCCCAAGCTTCTGGCCGGCGACGCTTTCCTGCACAACTCGCCCTACCACGGCTGCTCGCATCCGGCCGACCACACGATCCTGGTGCCGGTGATCGATGACGCCGGCGTACACCGCTACACGGTGCTGGCCAAGGCCCACCAGGCAGACTGCGGCAACTCGCAGCCGACCACCTATATGGGCATGGCCCGCGACGTCTACGAAGAAGGTGCGCTGATCTTTCCGGCGGTCAGGGTGCAGCAGGACTACCGCGACATCGATGACATCGTGCGCATGTGCGAGATGCGCATCCGCGTGCCGGGACAATGGCGCGGCGACTTCCTGGCCATGGTCGGCGCGGCCCGCATCGGCGAGCGCGAGTTGCTGGCACTGGGCCAGGAGCTGGGCTGGGACAAGCTGCATGACTACGAACGCGACTACTTCGACTACAGCGAGCGTCGCATGGTGGCGGCGATACGACGCATTCCGGCCGGCCGCGCGACCCAGACCAGCATCCATGATCCGCTGCCCGGCATGGGTGATGAAGGCATTGCCATCCGCGTCGAGGTGTGGGTCGATCCGGAGCAGGGTCGGGTCGAGGTCGACCTGCGCGACAACCCGGACTGCCTGCCGATCGGCCTGAATCTGTCGGAGGCCTGCGCCCGCACTTCGGCCATGGTGGGCGTGTTCAACAGCATCGACCACACGGTGCCCAAGAACGCCGGCAGCTTCCGCCGCCTGGACATCCTGCTGCGCGAGAACTGCATCGCCGGCATTCCGTTGCACCCGACCTCCTGCTCGGCGGCCACCACCAATATCGCCGACCGCGTCGCCAACGGCGTGCAGAGCGCGATCGCTGGCATCGCCGATGGCATCGGCCTGGCCGAGTGCGGCGGCGTCATCCCGGCCGGTGGTGGTGTGGTGTCCGGCTCGGACCCAATCACCGGCAGGCCCTTCGTCAATCAGGTGATCATCGGCGTGTCCGGCGGCGCGGCAGGGCCTGCGGCGGATGCCTGGCAGCTGATCGGCCATGTCGGCAACGCCGGCAAGATGTTCATCGACAGCATCGAACTCGACGAGCTGCGTCAGCCCCTGCAGATCCACCAGCGCCGTTTCCTGCCCGACACCGAGGGTGCCGGCAGGCATGTCGGCGCGTCCAGCGTGTACGTCGAATTCGGCCCGGCCGCGGGCAGTGCGCTCACCGTGGCCTATGGCTGCGATGGTGTTGTCAATGCCGCCAAGGGCGTGCGCGGCGGCCTGTCGGGCGCGGCGGCCTCCCAAGGGCTGAGGCGCGCCGACGGCCAGACCGAGGCGCTGCCCGCCTGGGGCCAGGTCTCGCTGAGCGGCGCGGAGCGCATCTTCTCGTGCTCCTGCGGCGGCGGTGGCTACGGCGAACCGTCCGAACGCGACGCCGCCCGCGTGGCGCGCGACGTGGCCCAAGGCTGGGTCAGCCCCGAGCGGGCCCGCGCCATCTACAGGGTCGAGGTCGACGCCGCTGGCCGGCTCGACCCCGACAAAACCCGCCTGCTGCGTCGCGGCTGAGTGCGCGCATCGACTCGAACACACCCGGCAACAGCCATCACCGTTCAGGAGACACCTTGAAAACAACCGCTCCCGCCATTGCCACCGCCCGCCCCAGACCACGCACCCCCCTTGCGCAGGCCCTGCTGCCGGCGCTGATCGCGTCGATCGGCGGCACTGCCCAGGCGCAATCGTCTGTCAGCGTTTCCGGCGCCCTGGATCTGGGCGTTGGCTACATCAAGACCGACAGCAAATCGATCAAGCAGATGAGCAACGGCAGCATCGCCGCCAGCAGCCTGGTGATACAGGGCAAGGAAGACCTCGGCGGTGGCTACGAGGCGGCCTTTCTGCTGCGTTCCCTGTTCGTGCCCAGCAACGGTGGCATCTCCGGCAGCAAGTTCTGGGGCTCCGAGGCCAAGCTGGGCATCGGCACGCCCTATGGCCGCATCGAGGCCGGCCGGATGTTCGACCCCACCCATCAGGTGCTGGTGTTCAAGTCGCCGTCGCAGTCCAATTTTGCCGGCGCCTTCAACCTGGGCATAGGCGGCTATGCGCCGTACTGGGACAACTCGATCCGCTACAGCAGCCCGACGATGGGTGGGCTGCGCTTCGAAATCCAGCACAGCCTCTCGATCCTGAATGACGAGCCGGTGTCCCCCAGCCGCAATGGCATCTCGTCGGCGGTGGCGCTGCACTATCGCGCCGGCGGGCTCGACCTCTCGGGCGTGGTCGAGCAGACCCAGACCGACAACCTGCCCGCGGTCAGCTTCAAGGCGGTGCGCAAGATCGTGATGGGGGTCTATGACTTCGGCCCGGTTGCTGCCCACTTCGGCTATTTCGACGAGAAGCACACCGGCATTGGCGTCACGCCGGAGTTCGGGCTCAGCATTCTGGGCCTGAGTGGCAAACCCACGGCGCAGTGGAAGCTGAGTGCCGAGCTCGGACGCAAGACCTTCCGTCTATCCGCGGGCAGTGTGGATTTCGTCGGTCTGGGCGCCTTCTACAGCCTGTCCAAGCGCACGCAGGTGTATTCAGAGGTCACGCTGATACGTAACAGCGGCATCGCGCAGCAGGCCGTCTATCGCGGGCTGGCGGTGGCCCGCGGCGAGGACACCTCGGGCTACATGCTCGGCATTCGCCACAACTTCTGATCGCCTCCGATCAACCCAACCGGAAGAATCCCATGAGCCCTTCTCGTCGTCTTGTGCTGGTCGGCCTTGCCGTGCTGGCCTCTCTAGGTGCCATGGTCGAGGCCGGCGCCCAGGCCTGGCCGAGCCGCCCGATCCGCCTGATCGTGCCCTTTGGCGCAGGCGGGGCGACCGACATCTACGCCAGGTTGCTGGGCCAGCATCTGCAGACGGCACTGGGCCAGCCCCTGGTGGTGGAGAACATGCCGGGTGGCGTGTTCGCCATCGGCACGGTGGCGGCGGCCAAGGCCGCGCCCGACGGCTATACGCTGGTGATGATCACCAGCTCGCATGCGCTGGTCGAGGGCATGGGCGTGAACCGCAAGAAGTACCAGCTGATGCGCGATCTGGTGCCGGTGGCGACGCTGAGCAGCGCCGAGGGCGTGCTGGTGGTGCACCCCTCGGTGCAGGCGAACACGGTCAAGGAGTTTGTCGCGCTGGTCAAGGCCGCACCGGAACAGATCAACTACGGCTCCAGCGGCACCGGCAGCATGCTGCACATGGAAGCCAAGCTGTTCGAGTCAATGACCGGCACGGCAATGGTCCATGTGCCCTACAAGACCGGCGGCAATGCCCGCCTGGATCTGCTCGAGGGGCGCGTGCAGGCCCTGTTCGACACCATCGCCGGCGCCGCGCCCTTCATACGCTCGGGCAAGCTGCGTGCGCTGGGCACGACCGGGCCCCAGCGCTCGCCGTCGCTGCCGAATGTTCCCACCCTGGCCGAAGCCGGCGTGCCCGGCTACGACGTGCAGGTGGTGATAGGCCTGATGGCCCCGGCGGGAACACCCAAGTCCATCGTCGACCGCCTCAATCTCGAGATCAACGCCATCATGAAGCGTCCCGACGTCCGCGAGGCCTGGGCCAAGGTAGATAGCCAGATACTGGTGATGTCGCCGGACGAGTTCGGCAAGACCCTGAATGCAGAGATCGCCAAATGGGCGCAGATCGTCAAGGCCTCGGGCATCACACTGACAGAATGACGCAATGTCCTTGAAGCCCGAACATATTCCCATCGACGGTCATTGCGCTCCGGCCTTCGCGGCCGTGCGGCGCGCGCTCGAAGCCAATATGGCGGCGGGCGAGGAGGTCGGCTGTGCCGTGGCCGTCATGCTGGACGGCGAGACGGTCGTCGACCTGTGGGCCGGCTACCGAGACGCCGCGCGTACGCAAGCCTGGCAGCGCGACACCATCACCGACATGAAGTCGGTCGGCAAGTCGGTCTTTGCGCTTTGCGTGCTGCGGCTGGTGGGGCAGGGGCGTATCGAGCTCGACGCGCCGGTCGCTCGCTACTGGCCGGCCTTTGGCCAGGCCGGTAAGGAGGAGATCAGTGTCCGCCAGCTGCTGGGGCATGTGGCGGGCCTGCCCTTTGCCGACGCGGCGCCGATCGGCTCGCTGTACCAGCCGGGCGTGGTGGCCGCCGCGCTCGCCGCGCAACCGCCCGAATGGGAGCCGGGTACCCAGGCCTGCTACCACTCGTTCACCTTCCCGCCGCTGTGTGCCGAGTTGATCCGGCATGCCAGCGGACGCAGCGCGCATGACTATGAGCGGGATGAGGTTGCCACGCCACTGGGCGCTGAGTACTGGCTCGGACTGGAGGACGCGCAGCATGCGCTTTGCGCGGACTACATCGAAACACCTGGTACGCCCAGCCTGGAGGGCATGAAGCGCAATACCGCCTCGCCGCTGTACCGCGCCTGGCGGCCCCTGCCGCGCGACGAGGACTACAACTCCCCCTCATGGCGGCGCTATGCAGGTCATGGCAATGCTCGTGGAATGGCTCGCATCTACGCGGCCCTGGCCAGTGGCGGCAGGCTCGACGGCTACCAGCTGCTGGACCCGGCGGTGCTCGCCGAGGCCACCCGGTGCGACTGGGCCGGCATGGATTTCATGACCAAGCGCCCATTCAGCATGGGCCTGGGCTTCATGCTGGCGGGGCCGGTGTTCTCGATCGGCCAAGGCGGGCGCAATTTTGGCCACCCAGGCATGGGTGGGGCAATTGCTTTCGCCGACCCCGACCGGCGCCTGAGTTTCAGCTACTCGCCCAACCGGATGTCACCAGTGGCTGACACCGGGCCATGGGCAACGGCACTTATTGAAGCGACTTACTCGTCGCGCTGACCCCGGCTGAATTTCTCCTATCTGGGGACGCCTGTTTCTTGCGCCACTTCTGCATCTTTCTAGGCCAGCGAGGGCCTGCCTGAGGCTCTGTCGGGCCGCTTGTTTAAGTGCCGATTCAGGGCCGCGTCACATCCAGGCCGCGGCGCTCCGGATTCAGCTTCTGGATATGAATGTCACACAGGATGCCGGCGCCGGGCTGGGCCTGCCAGCGCACGCTGCCACCGAGCTGCTTGACCCGCTTGCGTATGCCTCCCAGGCCCAGGCCATGGGTCCACAGCTCGGGCGCCTGGCCCAGTCCGTTGTCCTGCACGCGCAGGGCCAGCTGACCCTGCTCCAGATTCAGCTCGATGCGCACCACCGAGGCCTGGGCATGGGCGATGGCATTGCTGACCAGCTCGCGCAGGATGCGCGTCAGTGCCGACCACTGCACCACCGTCAGTTCTATGTCCTGATCCCAGCCGGCGAACCATTGCAGCTCGCAGTCCACCGCCGCCAGGCGCTGGGCCATGTCGGACTTCCATTCGGCGCAGGCAAAGGACAGGCTGTGGTTGCTGGCCGCAAGGCCGCGGGTCAGCGTTTTCAGATCCTTCAGGGTGTGGCGGATGTACTCCTCCATCTCCGGTGTCGAGGCCTTGTACATCAGCGTCAGCAGGCGCGCGCCGATGTCGTCATGCAGATCCTGGGCCAGTCGCAGGCGCTCTTCGCTGCGGCCCTGTTCGACCGCCTTGTCGAAAAGCACGGCGCGGCGGATCTGCTCGATGATCAGATCGGCCAGGCGCGCGTCTTCCAGCGTGAACAGGCGCCGGCCGGACTGCGAGCCGTGCAGTATCAGCGAGGTGCGGCTGCCGGCACGCGGTGGCTCCCCGCGATGCAGGCTGGGCAGGGGCACGATCATGCCGGTGCCGTCGCGCACGATCAGGCTGCGGCGCAGCTCCCGCTCCAGGGTCTCGACCTTCAGCGGAGCGAACATGCTGGCCAGCAGCGTGGTCACCGCAGCCTGGGCCTGTTGCGGCTGCGTGTCCACCAGACGGATGGTGCGGTAGAGTTCATCGAACAGCTGGGCGGCGCGCAGCGGGCGGCGCTCGAACACACGGTGAATCAGCCACCAGCGGGCGACCACGCCCAGTGCAATCGCCGCCAGCACGCACAGGGCCAACACGGGCAGCGGCAGGCGGATGCGCATCACCGTCCACAGCAACGCCACGGCGAGACTGCCCAGCGCCAGCGCCGACCAGAGAATGACTTCGCGCGCCACGCGCTGCGAGCGGGCCATGAAGGGCAGGGCCAGGAACAGTACCGTCATGCCCGCGGACCAGATCTGCGGTGCGACCTCGCGCAGCGCATGGGCCTCTTCGGGCCAGGCGTCGGTGCTGATGACGGCCCAGGTGATCAGGGGCCAGATCAGCACGGCGGGCAATGTAAAGCGGGTGAACAGCGTCGTCCAGGGATGGGGCTGCAGACGCTGCGAGCCGTACTGCACCAGCAGGGCGGCCGTGCCTGCCAGCTGTACGCCGGCCTGCGTCCAGTACCAGGCCTGCGGCAGGGCATCGATGCTGAGCAACAGCGCCAGCAGGCCCAGGGTCAGCCAGCACAGGGTATTGATGCGTCGTGCCAGCTGTCGGGCTGCCATGTGCAGGCAGCTGGCCTGCACGATGGAGCCGACCATCGCCAGCTCGGCCGTACTGCGCAGGTTCAGCTCCAGGTTCAGGAACGTCAGGGGCATCGGTGTGCCCAGGCCGGCATCCAGCGCATCCAGGGCCACCAGCACCGCCTGGCAGGCGGTCAGCAATGCCAGCGCCCGCCGGGCCTGCGGCACCGGCACCAGCAGCCAGGCCAGGGCCGCCACCGCCAGCGCACTGGCCACCAGCGCGCGCAACCAGAAGCCGCTGGGCAGGCTCAAGAGTCCGGGTGGCGATGCGGGCAGCGCCAGCACCGTGCCATCGCTCAGCTGCAGGGTCAGCGCTCCGGCCTCGGCCAAGCGCCGCAGCTGCTGCTGCTGGGCCAGAAAGAGGCTGCGCTGCGCGTCTTCGGGCAGCCAGCGGGCCGAGTGCTCTGCCAGCAGGCCGGAGGGGGCCGGCAGCTGCTCGCGCTCGCCGCGTATGGCAAGAATGGCCTTGCCCTGGTGCGCCTGCAGCTCGGGCAGATGGCTGGACTTCAGCAGCAACTCGTGCTGGGCACTGCTGGCCAGTTGCAGCGGCAGCCGAGGCAGTTTGCCCAACCACTGCGCCGCGCTGAACCAAAGCAGGCTCGTCAGCAGCAAAAGAATCAGCAGGGGCACCAGGGGTGGCCGTGGCCATCCGGGCAGGGCCGGGCCGGGCGGCTCGACCTTGACCGGCGAAGGGCCCAGATTGAGGCTGGACTCGGTGAAGTCAAGACTGCTCTGGCCGAACTGGCTGGGGGGGGCGCCGCGCATGGCTCGAGGAGTCAGTCGGGCAGGTGTTCAGCCGGGCGGCATATCACTCGCCGGGCGAGGGTTCAGACCAGGCCCTGCTTGCTGGCCAGCACGGCCGCTTCGGCGCGGCTGGACACATTGAGCTTCTTGTAGATCGATTTGATGTGGTCGTTGACGGTGAACCACTTGATGCCCATCAAGTTGGCGATTTCCTTGATGGTGAAGCCCTTGCTCAGATAGGTCAGCACTTCGCTCTCGCGGGGCGTCAGTCGCTCCCATTCGGGGGCAGGTTCCATCCAGACGGAGCGCGAACTCGGGCCGCCCGGCGAGGCCGCACTACCACCCAGCGGCGCAAAGCCGGAATCCAGTGGCGCCATGCCCGAGTTCGGGCTGCTGGCGGGACGGAAATGCGAGAGCAGGCGCCGCGCAATCGCCGGTGAAAGCGGCGGCTGGCCGCGCACGATCTTCTGCAACTCCTCGACCAGCACCTCGAAACGGTCTTCCTTCAGCAGATAGCCATCGGCGCCGCACTGCAGGGCCGGGAACAGGTGATCGTCGTCCGAATACAGTGTGGTGACAATTTTCACCGCCGGGTAGCCACTGACTTCGGTCAGCAGTTCCAGGCCGCTACCGTCGGGCAGCTCCAGATCGACCAGGATCAGCTTGAACACATGCTGGCTGTCCTGCTCGGCCTCCAGCTTGGCTTTCTCAAGCTGACGCCGAGCGCCCAGCAGATCACCGACTTCGGTGATCTCCATCGGGTCGCTGAAGCTTTCCTTGACGACACGGTTCAGAAAACTTCTGGCAACCGGGTTGTCTTCGACGATCAGAACTTTGACAGCCATTGAATGTGCGCCTCCTGCGCAGCCGCATGTTAGCTCAGGCCGGGGGCAATCCCATGTCCCGACCCCTAATTCGGCGCAGGGTGTTGCACGGCGTTCAGGCGTTGACCAGCACCAGCTTGCCTACCACCTGGCGGCTGCCCATCCGGGCAAAGGCCTCCGGCAGCTGCGACATCGAGAGCACCTGGTCGAGCACCGGCTTGACCTTGCCCTCGGCATACCACTGGGCGAGCTGCTGCAACGCCGCGGCATTGCGGCGCGGTTCGCGCTTGGCGAACTCGCCCCAGAACACGCCGACGACGGAGGCGCCCTTCAGCAGGGCCAGATTCAAGGGCAGGGCCGGGATGGAGCCCTGGGCGAAACCCACCACCAGATAGCGGCCGCGCCAGGCAATCGAGCGGAACACCGGTTCGGCCAGGTCGCCGCCGACCGGGTCATAGACCACGTCCGGGCCTTTGCCGCCGGTCAGCGCCTTCAGCTCGTCCCGAAGATTTGCCTTGGCGTAGTTGATGGTCGCATCGGCCCCGATCTCGACGCAGCGGGCACACTTTTCATCGCTGGAAGCGGCTGCAATGACACGCGCGCCGGCCGCCTTGGCAATCTGGATCGCCGCCGTGCCGACGCCACCGGCGGCACCGAGCACCAGCACCGTTTCGCCCGGCTGCAGCGCGGCGCGGTCGATCAGCGCGTGGTGGCTGGTGGCATAGGTGCAGATGAAGGCGGAGGCGTCTTCAAAGGAGAACCCCGCCGGCAGCGGCATGGCCAGCATGGCATTGATATTGGCATGGGTGCCGAAACCGCCGGTGCCCGAGAACGCCGCGACCATGTCGCCGGCCTTGAACCCCTTGACGCCCTCGCCGATGGCCTCGACCACACCTGCGAACTCGGTGCCCGGCACAAAGGGCAGCGGCGGCTTCATCTGGTACTTGTTCTGCACGATCAGCAGGTCCGGGAAGTTCAGGCTGGCCGCCTTGATGGCCACGCGCAGCTCGCCGGGGCCGGGCGGCAGGTCGGGCAGGTCCTTCCAGCTCAGCGCCTCGACGCCGATGGGGTTTTCGCAGAGCCAGGCTTTCATCGGGTGTCTCCAAAGTGAACGCGCATGATAGGCAGCACTTAAAGTTGTGCGCGTCACGTTGGCGACGCGGGCCGGGTGCCTACAATGGCTGTATGCGCATTCTGATCGCCAATGATGATGGTTACCTTGCTCCGGGCCTGCTGGCCCTGGTCAAGGCTTGTGAGGGCCTGGGCGAGATCGAGGTGATTGCGCCCGAGCAGAACGCCAGCGGCACGTCCAACGCGCTGACCCTGAACCGGCCGCTCAACGTCTATACCGCCAGCAACGGCTTTCGCTATGTCAATGGCACGCCCTCGGACTGCGTCCACGTGGCACTGACCGGTCTGCTCGAGCATCGACCCGATCTGGTGATCTCCGGCATCAACAACGGTGCCAATATGGGAGACGACACTCTGTATTCGGGCACCGTGGCGGCCGCCACCGAGGGCTATCTGTTCGGCATTCCGTCGATCGCCTTCTCGCAGGCCGAGAAGGGCTGGACCCATCTGGAGGCCGCCGCGCAGACGGCGCGGGCCATCATCGACCAGGTGCTGGCCAGCGGCGCCCAGGCGCCGTACCTGCTGAACGTCAACATCCCGAACCGCGCCGATGCCCGTAACCTGCCCCGCGTCGTCACGCGCCTGGGTCGGCGCCACGCCAGCGAGCCGGTGATACGCCAGAGCAATCCACGCGGCGAAACGATCTACTGGATCGGCCCGGCAGGCGATGCCCGCGAGGCCGGGGAGGGCACCGACTTCCACGCCACGGCCCTGGGGCATGTCTCGATCACGCCACTGCAGGTCGATCTGACCGAACACGCGGGCCTGGGCGCCTGGCGTCAGCGTCTGGGTGGCGCCTGACCATGAGCGAAGGGCGCGCCAAGCGCTTCCCTCTGCCACTGAACAAGGTCTCGCAATCGACGGCTGGGGCGGCCGGACCGGTGCGCACGGTGCTGCGCCCGCAACTGCATCTGCAGCAGGCTGCCGACCATGCCGCGCGCCAGAGCGCGCCCACCGGCCTGGGGCTGGACTCGGCCGGCGTGCGCCTGCGCATGGTGCAGCGCCTGCAGCAAGAAGGCCTGCGCGACGAGCGCGTGCTGCAGGCGCTCAGCGCCGTGCAGCGTCATCTGTTCGTTGACACCGCGCTGGCCACCCAGGCCTATGAAGACACCAGCCTGCCCATCGGCCATGGCCAGACCATCTCCAAGCCCTCGGTGGTCGGGCGCATGATTGCGTTGCTGTTCGGTAGCGTCCAGGCGCAGGCCGGCGGCCAGCTTGGCAAGGTGCTGGAGATCGGCACTGGCTGCGGCTATCAGGCGGCCGTGCTGGCCCAGTTGGCGCGCGAGGTGGTGTCGATCGAGCGGCTGCGGCCGCTGCACGACAAGGCACGAGAGAATCTTGCCGCGACGCGTGCACACAAGATTCGTCTGATCTACGGTGATGGGCGGCTCGGGCACAGGCCCGGCGCGCCCTATGACAGCATCATTGCGGCCGCTGGCGGCGACGACCTGCCGCCCGAGTGGCTGGCGCAGCTGGCGCCCGGCGGGCGACTGATCGCGCCGATGTCTCAGGCCACCGGCCAGGGTCAGGTCTTGGTGGTGGTGGATCATGTGCTGGAGCGTGGCGTTACAAGATTTGTGCGCAACGCCTTTGAGGCGGTTCACTTCGTCCCCCTAAAATCAGGCGTCATGTAGGTGATTCATGGCGCCAGACAAGGCCCAGAATCGCCATTCAGTACAGCCCCCGAGCGGGGCGCAACGACAGGCTATGACTCAATCCGTGAACACCGCTGTGAAATCACCCTCGCTGGCCGCCACGCTTTGCAGCCTGACGGCCGCCGCACTGCTGGCCGCCTGCGGTTCCACGCTGAACCGTGCGCCAGTCGAGCAGCGCCCCACCGGCCCGGTGACGACCAAGCCGGGGCCCACCACCGCGCCGAATGCGACCCCGGCCGCGACGCCGGATGCAGGCAAGGTACTGCCCGGCGCCGAGAACGCCGGCAAGCCAGGTTATTACACGATCAAGCCGGGCGACACCCTGATCCGTATCGGCCTGGACAACGGTCAGAACTGGCGTGATCTGGTCAAGTGGAATGGCCTGGACAACCCGAATCTGATCGAGGTGGGCCAGGTGCTGCGCGTGCTGCCGCCCAATGTGGACGCTGCCACTGCCAGCACCCGCGGCGTGAACAGCGCCAAGGTGGAGACCCGGCCCCTGGACGCCAAGCCCGGTGCCGCGGCCGCCTCCGGCTCGGCGGCCACCGTCGGTGCTGCCGCTTCGGCGGTTGTTGCCGCCGCACCGACGCCAGCCCCGGCCAAGGACGGAGACGAGGATGTCAACTGGGCCTGGCCGGCCTCGGGCAATCTGCTGGCCGGCTTCGACGAGGCCCGCAACAAGGGCCTTGCCATAGGCGGCAAGCCCGGGGACCCGGTGCTGGCTGCGGCTGATGGCCGTGTCGTCTATGCAGGATCCGGCTTGCGCGGCTACGGCAATCTGGTCATCATCAAGCACAACACGACCTACCTGACGGCCTATGCCCACAACCAGACGCTGCTGGTGAAGGAAGACCAGGCGGTGCGGCGCGGGCAGAAGATTGCCGAGATGGGATCCAGTGACGCCGATCAGGTCAAGCTGCATTTCGAAGTGCGCAAGCAGGGCAAGCCGATAGACCCGGCCAAGCTCCTGCCGGCACGCTAGTCGACGGGGTCCAGGTCACAGAAGTGGAGCGCGACGATGAGTGGTTCAAAGCGTGCTGCACCCAAACCGGGCCTGGCCTCGGCCCCCGCCTCCACGCATGGGCCCGATCTAGACGGCATGAGCCAGGCCTTGGGCAAGGTCGATCTTGACGACCTGACGCCGCCGGCTTTGGCGCAGATGGAGGCCGCCGACAACGTCACCGGCAATGCCTTGCAGAGCTATCTGCGCGACATTCGCCGCACACCGCTGCTGACCCCTCAGCAGGAGTACGACACCGCACTGCGTGCCCGCGCCGGCGACTTCGAGGCCCGGCAGGCGATGATCGAGCACAACCTGCGCCTGGTCGTCAGCATCGCCAAGAACTACCTCGGCCGAGGTCTGCCGATGAGCGATCTGATCGAGGAAGGCAATCTCGGTCTGATGCACGCGATCGGCAAGTTCGAGCCCGAGCGCGGCTTTCGCTTCTCGACCTATGCCAGCTGGTGGATACGCCAGAGCGTCGAGCGCGCGCTGATGCACCAGGCCCGCCTGGTGCGTCTGCCGGTGCATGTGGTGCGCGAGCTCAACCATGTGCTGAAGGCACGCCGCATGCTGGAGGCGGCCCATGGCCATCGAGGCTCGAGCAGCCTTGACGGTGCCGACACGGTGCCCGATCTGAATGCCCCGGACGGCGGCGAGGGCACGGTGCGCGCCGAAGACATTGCCAAGCTGCTGGGGCGGCCGGTGGCCGAGGTGGCCGAGTTGCTGACCTATGCCGAGTACCCGACCTCGCTGGATGCGCCGTTGGACCGCAACGGTGGTGATGGCGGCGAATCGATGCTGGACCTGGTGGCCGACGAGCATGCGCTTGACCCGCTGGGCCTGACCCTCAGTCATGAGCTGGACCTGCTGCTCAAGCACGGCATGGAGGGACTCAACGACCGCGAGCGAGAGGTGCTGTCCGGCCGCTACGGACTGGCCGACCGCGAACCCGAGACCCTGGAACTGCTGGCCCTGCGCCTGGGCCTGACGCGAGAGCGCATCCGTCAGATCCAGCAGGAGGCGCTGGTCAAGCTCAAGCGCAATATGGTGCGGCACGGCGTCGACAGAGACGCCATTTTCTGACGCTGGCCGGGCTCAGCCCGTCCGCTTGTATCGCGGCCGGGCCAACGCCCGGCGGGCCGAGGCTTCCGCCTCGTCCGTCCGGGCTCAGGGCAGGCTCAGCACCTGCCTGGTGAACTCCAGCGTCGCCCGGAACAGAAAAGTCGCGTTGGCGCTTTTCTTGAAGCCATGGCCCTCATCCTCGGCAGCCAGAAACCACACCGGCGTGCCGTTGCGGCGTACCGCCTGAACCATCTGTACCGCCTCGTTGTAGGGCACGCGCGGGTCGTTCATGCCATGCACGACCATCAGCGGCTTGCGGATGCGGTCGGCGCGTGTCAACGGTGAGATGCTTTGCTGGAACTGGCGCATCTCCGGGATGCGCTCGTCGCCATACTCCAGGCGCCGGTTGTCCCGTCGGTAGCTCTCGGTGTGCTCCAGAAAGCTGACGAGATTGGACATGCCCACCCGGGCGATGCTGCCGGCGATGCGCTCCGAGTAGAGTGTGGCCACGGCCAGGGCCATATAGCCGCCATAGCTGCCACCCTGGACGAGCACGCGGCTGGCATCAAGCTCCGGCTGCAGGGCGATCCAGTCCAGCAGCGCCCCCACATCCTTCACCGCGTCCTCTCGCTTGCGGCCATTGTCCAGGTCCTGGAAAGTTCTGCCGTAGCCGGACGAGCCGCGCACATTGGGGTAGATCAGGGCCACCCCCATCTGTGCCGGATAGGCATTCATGCGACCCAGGAATCCCGGGCGCGACTGCGCCGCGGGCCCGCCGTGCAGGCTGATGATGACGGGCCGCTTGCCCGGAAAGTGGTGGCTTGCCGGGTAGTAGAAGCCACTGATTTCGCGGCCATCAAAGCTGCTCCAGCGTATCAGGCTCGGCTCCGCGGGGCCATGGCTGCTGATGCGGGAGCGGCGCCCAGTCCAGGCGACGAAATTGCGTTCCGCATGGTTGTAGACAATCACCTCGCCCGGACTGCGCGCCGAGCTGTGGGTGAAGGCCAGCAGGGAGCGCTGCGCATGCCATTGCGGGTTGCTCATGATCCCGGCCGGCAGATCGAGCTTCAGTGTCGGCAGGAAGCTGCTGCGCTGGGGGTCGAACAGGCGCAGCCTCGAGATGCCGCCCTGGTTGATCAAGGTAGCCACCGGCTGTTCAGGATGCCGTGGGCCCGCGACAGCCTCCACGTCGTAGGGCTGGCCCAGCTCGAAGCGGCGCTTCTCGCCGCTGACGAGGTTGAATACCTGGAGCTGTTGGAACTCCGCGCCCGGCGCGCTGGACCACAGCTGTTGGTCGAAGGCCTCGGGCCGCTCCTGCTCGGAGGCGTCATCGGTCGCGGCGATCAGGCGCGACAGCCGGCCATTGCCCAGATCCACCCGCCAGCTGCCGCTGGCGGAAGCGCCCTCGGAATGGGCGAACAACAGCGATTTGCCGTCGGGGCTGAAGTGCAGCCCCGACAGCCGCTCCTTCTCGACTCTCAGCAGCAGGCGCTGGGATTGCGAGTCCAGCGGGTTGAGCAGGCGCAGTTCCACATTCGCGTGACGGGCGCCCCCTTCGGCTTCCGTATTGCTGGCGTCCAGGCTCAGCGAGGTGTAGGCCAACCAGCGCCCATCGGGCGACATCCTGTAGTCACCCACCTTGCGACCACGCTCGCTCAGCGCCTCGATGTAGCGGCTGTCCGGATCGAGGCGGAACAGCTGATAGGCCTCGTCACCCCCTTGATCCCGGGTGAAGACGATGAAGCTGCCGCGCTGCGGTTCGTAGCTTGCCGAGGTCACCGGATCAGCGCCTTCGGTCAGTGGCTCCATGCGGCCCATGGGTTGGCTCAATCGATGCAACTGGCGTACATCGCCGTGAGGGGCCAGCACCAGCATCTCCAGCCTCGCAGGATGCCAGGCAACGAAGCTATGGGGCGTCAGGTCCTGGTATTGCTGCAGCAGAGGCTCCGGCCGGGCCGACAGCGCAGGCAGGCCCTCGGCGCGCATGCCTGCGGGCACCGCCAAGGCCTGTGACTGCGCCGGCCCATGCAGGAGCAGACCACAGAGGCCCAGGGCGGCAAGACGGTTGAGCATGGACGGGATCGTTCTTTTCGGCAATCGTTTGGAGCGGCATTATGAAGACCTGCCGCCCCGGCGGCCACCTGCAAGCCAGGGGGCAGCGATAATTGCGCCCATGACGACAGATCAAGAATGGCTCAACGTAGAGTCGCTGGACCTCGAAGCCCAAGGGGTTGCGCACAGCGGCGAGGGCAAGGTGGTGTTCATCGAAGGGGCTTTGCCGGGCGAGCAAGTCCAGGTCAACGCCGGACGGCGCAAGAAGAATTGGGAGCAGGCCACGATGACGGCGATGCGGCGCGAAAGCTCGCAGCGCGTCGAACCCGGCTGCCCGCATTTCGGCCTGCATGCCGGTGCCTGCGGCGGCTGCAAGATGCAGCATCTTCATGTGGCGGCCCAGGTGGCGGTCAAGCAGCGGGTGCTGGAAGACAATTTGTGGCATCTGGGCAAGGTCAAGGCCGAGACGCTGCTGCGGCCTATCGAGGGCCCGGCCTGGGGCTACCGCTACCGCGCCCGCATGTCGGTGCGCTATGTCCACAAAAAGGGCACGGTGCTGGTCGGCTTCCATGAGCGCAAGAGCCGCTACGTGGCCGATATGCAGAGCTGCGCGGTGCTGCCCAAGAAGGTCAGCGACATGCTGATGCCCCTGCGCGCGCTGGTGCAGAGCATGGACCAGATCGAACGGCTGCCGCAGATCGAGCTGGCCATGGGCGACCAGGTCATCGCCCTGGTGCTGCGTCACCTCGAACCGCTGACCGACGGGGATCTGGCCCGTCTGCGCGCCTTTGCCGCCGAGCACGGCGTGCAATGGTGGTTGCAGCCCAAGGGCCCGGACACCGTCCATCTGCTCGATGAGGGCGGCCCCGAGCTGGCCTATTCGCTGCCCGAGTTCGGCGTCGTGATGCCGTTCAAGCCGACCGACTTCACCCAGGTAAATCACTCCATCAACCAGGTGCTGGTGGGCCGTGCGCTGCGTCTGCTCGATGCGCAGAAGGACGAGCGCGTGATCGACTGGTTCTGCGGCCTCGGTAACTTCACCCTGCCGATTGCCACCCAGGCGCGCGAGGTGCTGGGCATCGAGGGCAGCGAGGCCCTGGTGCAACGTTCACGCGAGAACGCCCAGCGCAATGGCCTGAGCGAGCGCACGAGCTTCGTCGCCCGCAATCTGTTCGAGATGACGCCCGAACTGCTGGCCGCCGATGGCCAGGCCGACAAATGGCTGATCGACCCGCCGCGCGAGGGCGCCTTCGCCCTGGTCAAGGCACTGGCCGACATCCATCAGAACCCGGAGTTGGCGCCGGGCTGGCAGCCGCCGAAGCGCATCGTCTACGTCAGCTGCGGTCCGTCGACCCTGGCGCGCGATGCCGGCCTGCTGGTGCATCAGGCCGGTTACCGCTGCGTGTCGGCGGGGGCGGTGAACATGTTCCCGCACACCGCGCATGTGGAAAGCATGGCGGTCTTCGAGCGCCAGGCTTCAGAGTAGGCTCATATCGCGCAGCGATGTGACGCCGGAACTAAAGCATGGCGGTCTTCGAGCGCTGAAAAACGGAAGGGCCCCAAGGGGCCCTTTCTTATGCGCCGCGTAGCGAGCGCTTCTTCCAGCGGACACCGCAGATCCGGCTTTGCCGGTCTGCTGGTGTCGCCCCCTTGAGGGGGCGCGCGTCAGCGCGTAGGGGGTGGGTCAATCAGTCGCGGTCACCACCAAAGATGCCCAGCAGGGCCAGCAGGCTCTGGAACACGTTGTAGACGTCCAGGTACAGGGCCAGGGTGGCGCTGATGTAGTTGGTTTCGCCGCCGTCGATGATGCGCTTGATGTCGTACAGCATGAAGGCCGAGAACACGGCGATGGACAGCACCAGCATCGTCAGCATCAGCGCCGACGATTGCACGAAGATGTTGACCAGGCCGACCACCAGCAGAATCACTGCGCCGACCATCAGGAACTTGCCCATGCCGGACAGGTCGCGCTTGATGACCGATGACAGCGAGGCCATTGCGAAGAACACCCCCGCCGTGCCGCCAAAGGCCGTCATGATCAGCGAGGAGCCGTTCTTGTAGCCGAGGATCACGGCCAGCATGCGCGACAGCATCAGGCCCATGAAGAAGGTGAAGCCCAGCAACACGTAGACGCCGGTGCTGGATTCTTTGGTCTTCTCGATCGCGAACATGAAGCCGAAGGCGCCGGCCAGGAACAGGATGGCGCTCATGCCATTGCCCATCGTGGACAGGATGCCGGTGCTCACGCCGACCCAGGCGCCCAGCACGGTGGGTACCAGGGACAGGGCCAGGAGCCAGTAAGTGTTTCGCAGCACGCGCTGGCGCTGGGTCGCGATCGACCCGGCCGATGCGTTGCCACCCAAGACGGTGTGCAGGCTTTCATTCATGAATAAAACCTCCTTTGTGAGAGAGCGGGCCATCTGCAGGCCCCGGCGGCATTCTATGGCGAAGCCGACTGCCAGTAGATGAGGTCTTCTCGGTAGTTTCCAAGGGGCCGGACGCGCCGCATGAAGCAACAAGGCTGCAACAGCTTTGCGTTCCAGGTGGTCAAAAGACCTCTGACCTTGTCGTAGAGTTCACTTTTCTCTTTGAGTTCAACCGTCATGAATCACAAACCCGTTCTGACCCTTGCCGATGTGCGCAGCATCGCCGCCGCAGCCGAAGCCGAGGCGGTGGCCAATCAGTGGGCCGTCAGCATTGCCATCGTCGATGACGGCGGCCATCTGCTGTGGCTGCAGCGCCTGGATGGTGCGGCACCTATCTCCGCACAGATCGCCCCGGCCAAGGCCCAGACGGCCGCACTGGGCCGCCGCGAGAGCAAGGTCTACGAAGACATGGTCAACCAGGGTCGCGTCTCCTTCCTCAGCGCACCGGGCCTTCAGGGCCTGCTGGAGGGTGGCGTGCCCATCCTGGTCGAGGGCCAGTGCGTCGGCGCGGTGGGCGTCAGCGGCGTCAAGTCCAGCGAAGACGTGCAGATCGCGCGTGCCGGCATTGCCGCGCTGCAGGGCTGATTCGCAGCGAATTTTCCTGTCATGACGGGGTCATGAAGGTCTGCTGAGTGCGTGTTTGAGTCCGGGCTAACCCTGATCGGTTAGAATCCACAGGTTTACCCGCCAACACCCACGCACTCAGCGAAACTCCCGTCGTTTCCTCACCGGACTCAGGCTCCCCCGGAGCAGAGCTGGGCGCGCACAACCCGGAGTTTCCCGTGCTGCCAGTTCTGCCCCCCGCACTCCTCGCACTTGCAGACGGCACGGTCTTCAAGGGCACCTCGATCGGCGCCGCCGGTCATACAGTCGGCGAAGTGGTGTTCAACACCGCGCTCACCGGCTACCAGGAAATCCTCACCGACCCCAGCTATTGCCAGCAGATCGTGACGCTCACGTATCCGCATATCGGCAATTACGGCGTCAGCGATGAGGATGTCGAGGCCTCGAAGACCTTTGCCGCCGGTCTGATCATCAAGGATCTGCCGCTTCTCGCCTCCAACTTCCGCATGAGCCGCACGCTCTCGCAGTATCTGCAGGATGAGGGCACGGTGGCCATTGCCGACATCGACACCCGACGCCTGACCCGCCTGCTGCGCACCTCCGGCGCCCAGAACGGCTGCATCATGACGCTGGCCACTGGCGAAACGCTGACCGATGCCCATGTGGCCGATGCCATTGCCAAGGCCCGCAGCGCGCCGAATATGGTGGGCCAGGACCTGGCCAAGGTGGTGTCCGCCAAGGAGGGCTATGCCTGGACGCAGACCGAGTGGCAGCTGGTGGGTGGCTACGGCGAGCAGACCGAGCCCAAGTTCCACGTGGTGGCCTATGACTTCGGCGTCAAGTACAACATCCTGCGCATGCTGGCATCGCGCGGCTGCAAGATCACCGTGGTGCCGGCGCAGACGCCCGCTTCGGAAGTCTTCAAGCTCAAGCCCGATGGCGTGTTCCTGAGCAACGGCCCGGGTGATCCGGAGCCCTGCGACTACGCGATCGCCGCTGCGCGCGAGATCATCGAGTCCGGCATTCCGACCTTCGGCATCTGCCTGGGCCACCAGATCATGGCACTGGCCAGTGGCGCCAAGACCTTCAAGATGAAGTTCGGCCACCACGGCGCCAATCATCCGGTCAAGGACCTGGACGATGGCCGCGTCAGCATCACCAGCCAGAACCATGGTTTCGCGGTCGATGCCAGTACCTTGCCCGCGAATATGCGCGCCACCCATGTGAGCCTGTTCGACGGCACCCTGCAGGGCCTGGCCCGCACCGACAAGCCGGCGTTCTGCTTCCAGGGCCACCCGGAGGCCAGCCCAGGCCCGCACGATATTGCCTATCTGTTTGACCGCTTCATCGGTCTGATGACCAAGGTCTGACGGAGACACTTATGCCAAAACGTACCGATCTCAAAAGCATCCTCATCATTGGCGCCGGGCCCATCATCATTGGCCAGGCCTGCGAATTCGACTACTCCGGCGCGCAGGCCTGCAAGGCGCTGCGTGAAGAGGGTTACAAGGTCATCCTGGTCAACAGCAATCCGGCGACCATCATGACCGACCCGGAGATGGCCGATGTGACCTATATCGAGCCCATCACCTGGCAGGTGGTCGAGAAGATCATCGCCAAGGAGCGCCCTGATGCGATCCTGCCGACGATGGGCGGCCAGACGGCGCTGAACTGCGCGCTGGACCTGCACAAGCATGGCGTGCTCGACAAGTACAAGGTCGAGATGATCGGTGCCAACGAGCACGCGATCGAGAAGGCCGAGGACCGCCTGAAGTTCAAGGACGCGATGACCAAGATCGGCCTGGATTCGGCCAAGTCGGGCATCGCGCATTCGCTGGAAGAAGCCTGGGCCGTGCAGAAGAGCATTCAGGCCGACATCGGCGGCAGCGGCTTCCCCATGGTCGTGCGCCCCAGCTTCACGCTGGGCGGCACCGGTGGCGGCATTGCCTACAACCCGGAAGAGTTCGAAGAGATCTGCAAGCGCGGCCTCGACCTGTCGCCGACCAAGGAACTGCTGATCGAGGAGTCGCTGATCGGCTGGAAAGAGTACGAGATGGAAGTTGTGCGCGACCGCGCCGACAACTGCATCATCATCTGCTCGATCGAGAACCTGGACCCGATGGGCATACACACCGGCGACTCGATCACCGTGGCCCCGGCGCAGACCTTGTCCGACAAGGAATACCAGCTGCTGCGCAATGCCTCGATCGCCATCCTGCGCGAGATCGGCGTTGACACCGGCGGCTCCAATGTGCAGTTCTCGATCAACCCGGCCAATGGCCGGATGACGGTGATCGAGATGAACCCACGCGTGTCGCGCTCGTCGGCCCTGGCCTCGAAGGCGACCGGCTTCCCGATCGCCAAGGTCGCCGCCAAGCTGGCCGTGGGCTACACGCTGGATGAGCTGCGCAATGACATCACCGGCGGCGCCACGCCGGCCTCGTTCGAGCCCAGCATCGACTATGTCGTCACCAAGATCCCGCGCTTTGCGTTCGAAAAGTTCCCGGCCGCCGATTCGCGTCTGACGACCCAGATGAAGTCGGTCGGCGAGGTGATGGCCATGGGCCGCACCTTCCAGGAATCGTTCCAGAAGGCCCTGCGCGGACTGGAGACCGGCATCGACGGCCTGAGCGAACGCACGTCATGCCAAAAATCGGACCGTGATGAGATCGTGCAAGAGATCGGCGAAGCCGGCCCCGAGCGCATCCTCTTCGTCGGCGACGCCTTCCGCATCGGCATGAGCCTGGAAGAGGTGTTCGAGGAAACCAAGATCGACCCCTGGTTCCTGGCCCAGATCGAAGACATCATCAAGACCGAAAAGGTGGTGGCCGCCCGCACCCTGGAGAGCCTCAGCGCCGACGAGCTGCGCTTCCTGAAGAAGAAGGGCTTCTCCGACCGCCGCCTGGCCAAGCTGATGGGCACGAACCAGCATGTGCTGCGCCAGAAGCGCCACGCGCTGGGCGTGCGACCCGTCTACAAACGGGTGGACACCTGCGCGGCCGAGTTCGCCACGCAAACCGCGTATATGTACTCGACCTATGACGAAGAGTGCGAGGCCGAGCCAACCAGCAACAAGAAGATCATGGTGCTGGGCGGCGGACCGAACCGCATCGGCCAGGGCATCGAATTCGACTACTGCTGCGTGCATGCGGCGATGGCGATGCGCGAAGACGGTTACGAGACCATCATGGTCAACTGCAACCCCGAGACCGTCTCGACCGACTATGACACCAGCGACCGCCTGTACTTCGAGCCGGTGACGCTTGAGGACGTGCTGGAGATCGTCGAGAAGGAAAAGCCGGTTGGCGTGATCGTCCAATACGGCGGCCAGACGCCCTTGAAGCTGGCGCTGGACCTGGAAGCCAATGGCGTGCCCATCATCGGCACCTCGCCGGAGAGCATTGACATCGCCGAAGATCGCGAGCGCTTCCAGAAGCTGCTGCACGAGCTGGGTTTGAAGCAGCCACCGAACCGCACCGCCCGCACCGAAGAGCAGGCGCTGATACTGGCGCAGGAGATCGGCTATCCGCTGGTCGTGCGCCCCAGCTACGTGCTGGGCGGCCGGGCGATGGAGATCGTCCACGGCGACAAGGACCTGGAGCGCTATATGCGCGAAGCGGTGCGCGTCTCCGAGAAGTCCCCAGTGCTGCTGGACCGCTTCCTGGACGACGCGGTCGAGGTCGATGTGGACTGCATCGGCGACGGCGTTGATGTGATGATTGGCGGCATCATGGAGCACATCGAGCAGGCCGGCGTGCACTCGGGTGACTCGGCCTGTTCGCTGCCGCCCTATGCCCTGTCGGCCGCGCTGCAGGACGAATTGCGCCGCCAGACCAAGTTGATGGCCAAGGCGCTGAACGTGATCGGCCTGATGAATGTGCAATTCGCCATCCAGGGCGAGGGCGACAACGCCGTCGTCTATGTGCTCGAAGTGAACCCCCGTGCCTCGCGCACGGTGCCCTTCGTCAGCAAGGCGACCGGTCAGCCGCTGGCCAAGATTGCCGCACGCTGCATGGCCGGGCGCAAGCTGGCCGATCAGCTGAGCCCGAATGGTCGGGTGCCGGCCGAGGTCGTGCCGCCGTATTTCAGCGTCAAGGAAGCGGTGTTCCCGTTCAACAAGTTCCCGGGCGTGGACCCGGTGCTTGGCCCGGAAATGCGCTCCACCGGCGAGGTCATGGGGGCAGGGCGCACCTTTGGCGAGGCGATGCTGAAGAGTCAGCTGGGCGCCGGCTCGCGCCTGCCCAGCCAGGGCACGGTGCTGATCACGGTGAAGAACAGCGACAAGGCACGGGCCGTCGTGGTGGCTCGCGATCTGGTCGCACTGGGCTACAGCGTGGTGGCGACCAAGGGCACGGCCGCCGCGATTGCCGAGGGTGGCGTGCCGGTGCGCACGGTCAACAAGGTCAAGGACGGCCGGCCGCACATCGTCGACATGGTCAAGGCCGGTGAGATCCAGCTGGTGTTCACCACGGTAGACGAAACCCGCACCGCAATCGCCGACAGTCGCCATATCCGCCAGGCGGCTCTGGCCAACCGGGTGACCTACTACACCACCATGGCCGGCTGCGAGGCCGCCGTGGAGGGCATGAAACACCAGGACGATCTGGTGGTGCAATCCCTGCAAGAGTTGCACGCGGAACTGCACTAAACTCGCTCCATTCTTTCAATGCCGCCGCCGGTGCTTGGCTTCAGCCAACCGGGCGGCGGTTTCATTTTGTCTCGCAAGGTTCCATCATGGCCACGATTCCCATCACCAAAAACGGCGCCGAGCTGCTCAAGGAAGAGCTGCACCGGCTGAAGACCGTCGAGCGCCACGAGGTCATCAAGGCCATCGCCGAGGCCCGCGCCCAGGGCGACTTGTCCGAGAACGCCGAGTACGAAGCGGCCAAGGACAAGCAGGGCTTCATCGAAGGCCGCATCCTGGAAGTGGAAAGCAAGCTGGCGGCGGCCCAGATCATCGACCCGAGCACGCTGGACGCTGGTGGCCGTGTGGTGTTCGGCGCCACCGTTGATCTGGAAGAAGAAGAGTCGGGCGCGGCCGTGACTTACCAGATCGTCGGCGAAGACGAAGCTGACCTGAAGAAGGGCAAGATTTCGATCGGCTCGCCGATTTCGCGCGCCATGATTGGCAAGGAAGTCGGCGACGTGGCCGATGTGCAGGCGCCGGGCGGCGTGAAGCGCTACGAAATCATCCAGGTCCGCTATCTCTGAACCATCGCTGACCATGCTGCTGCTTAGGCTTCGCGGTCTGCTCAGCGCGGCCTGGTTGGGCATCGTGCTGTGTGTCGCGGCCTTTGCCGCGCCGGCCGCGTTTGCGGTGCTGGAGCGTGCCGATGCCGGGCGCTTGGTGGGCCGCCTGTTCGCAATGGAGGCGGCGGCCAGCCTGGCGCTGGCCATGTTGCTGATACTGATCGAGCGGCGGCTGACCCGCGATGAGCCCAAGGTCATCACGACCGAGTTCTTGTTGGCCGCCGGTGCCCTGTTCTGCACCGTGGCCGGTTACTACGCTCTGCAGCCGCAGATGGAGGCGGCGCGGGCGGGGCAGGGCAGCCTGAGCTTTGGTGCCCTGCATGCCATGTCCAGCGGCTTCTTCGCCTTCAAGGGCTTGCTGCTGATCACGCTGGCATGGCGTGCCAGCGCGCCGCGGCCTACTGCTCCTGAACGTTCGACTTCTTGATGCTGCCGATGCGTTTCTTGGCACGCTTGATCTCGCCGCCCTGGGCCACGCGCTGGTTGCCCAGCACCTGGACCTTCTTCACCTGAGGGCGGTTGTTGCCGCTCTTGGAGAATTTGACGATCTTGACCGTGCGCGGCCCCGGCTTGCGGTTTTCGTCCTCGGTGACCACCGGGTCGGGTATAGGGCGCCACAGCACCAGCAGCTTGCCGATGTGTTGAATCGGGGCGGCACCGAGTTGATCGCACAGTTGTGCGAACGCGGCCTCGCGCCCATCGCGGTCATCGGAGAAAACGCGCACCTTGATCAGGCCATGGGCCTTCAGGGCGGCGTCAACTTCCTTGACGACATTGGGGGTGAGTCCATCGGAACCAATCATCACCACGGGGTCAAGGTGGTGGGCATCAGCGCGTTTTTCCTTGCGCTGGGCAGGGTTCAGTTGAATTGCAGGCATACCGCTATTATCGACGCAGCATGAAGATCGACACAAAAAGCAAAAAAGTAAACAAGGCGTGGCTCAACGAGCACCTGTCCGATGCCTATGTGCGCATGGCGCAAAAAGACGGTTACCGCGCCCGTGCGGCCTACAAGCTGAAGGAAATTGACGAGTCCTTGCAGCTGATACGCCCGGGCCAGGTGGTCGTTGATCTGGGCGCAGCGCCGGGCGCCTGGAGCCAGTATCTGCGGCGGCGCTTCGCACCCAAGGAGGCCGGTGTTGGTGGCGCGGCGGTCGGTGACCTGAACGGCACCATCATCGCGCTGGACCTGCTGGAGTTCGAGCCTATCGAGGGCGTGGTCTTCATCCAGGGCGACTTCCGCGAGGAAGCAGTGTTGGCCCAGTTGGAGGCCGAACTGGCCGGCCGACCGGTGGACCTGGTGGTGTCGGACATGGCGCCTAATCTCTCGGGCATCGAGGGCGTCGATGCGGCAAGAATTTCTCATCTGGTGGAACTGGCGATCGAATTCTCGGTCTCCCATCTCAAGCCCGAAGGCGTGCTGGTCAGCAAGGTGTTCCACGGCAGCGGTTACAGCCAGCTGAACGATCTGTTCAAGAAGACCTTCAAGCGCGTCAAGGCGATCAAGCCGAAAGCCTCGCGAGACCGCTCATCGGAGACTTTTCTCGTCGGTATCGGTCTCAAGTAGCGATTGAGGCCAGTCGAAACAGCAGAAATTGCGTTGCGCCAGGTCAATGTGCGCAATCTCCCCGGGGGCGCAGGGTCTTGGTCCGTGATTGCCCCTACTTGACTGCAATAGAATCAACCCCATATGCCGTGAACGGGCCGAAGTTGCGAGTCAACACGGGGCCCACCGGCAATTGACAGGAACAAGGAGTCGCGGTGAACAATCAATGGTTCTCGAAGGTAGCTGTTTGGCTGGTGATAGCACTGGTGCTGTTCACCGTGTTCAAACAGTTCGATCGAGGCGCGACCACGGGTAACCAGATCGGTTACTCGGACTTCCTGGAAGAAGTCCGCGCCAAGCGTGTAAAGAGCGTGGTGATCCAGGAAGGCCCTGGCAATATCGAAATCCTCGCCGTGACGATCGACGACAAGAAGCTCCGCACGATCGGCAGCATCATCGATCGCGGCCTGACCGGCGATCTGCTGGCCAGCAATGTCAAGTTCGAGGTCAAACCCCGCGAAGAGCCGTCGCTGCTGATGAACATCCTGATCAGCTGGGGGCCGATGATTCTGCTGATTGGCGTTTGGGTCTATTTCATGCGCCAGATGCAAGGCGGTGGCAAGGGCGGTGCTTTCAGCTTCGGCAAGTCCAAGGCACGCATGCTCGATGAAGCCAACAACACCACTACCTTCGCCGATGTCGCCGGTTGCGACGAGGCCAAGGAAGAGGTCAAGGAGCTGGTCGATTTCCTTAAGGACCCGCAGAAATTCCAGAAGCTCGGCGGCCGCATTCCCCGTGGCGTGCTGCTGGTCGGCCCTCCGGGCACCGGCAAAACCCTGCTGGCCAAGGCCATTGCCGGCGAGGCCAAGGTGCCTTTCTTCTCGATTTCGGGTTCCGACTTCGTTGAAATGTTCGTCGGCGTGGGCGCGGCCCGCGTGCGCGATATGTTCGAGCAGGCCAAGAAGAGCGCCCCCTGCATCATCTTCGTTGACGAAATCGACGCGGTCGGTCGTCATCGCGGTGCCGGTCTCGGCGGCGGCAATGACGAGCGCGAGCAGACCCTGAACCAGATGCTGGTCGAGATGGACGGCTTCGAGACCAATCTGGGCGTGATCGTGATGGCCGCGACCAACCGCCCGGACATCCTCGACCCGGCCCTTCTGCGTCCGGGCCGTTTCGACCGCCAGGTCTATGTGACCCTGCCGGACGTGCGTGGCCGCGAGCAGATCCTGAATGTGCATATGCGCAAGGTGCCGGTCGGGCAGGACATCCGTGCCGACATCCTGGCCCGTGGCACGCCCGGTTTCTCCGGTGCCGATCTGGCCAACCTGGTCAATGAGGCCGCCTTGTTCGCCGCTCGCCGCAGTGGCCGCGTGGTCGAGATGGTTGACTTCGAGAAGGCCAAGGACAAGATCATGATGGGCCCCGAGCGCAAGTCCATGATCATGCCCGAGGAGGAGCGCAAGAACACCGCCTACCACGAGGCCGGCCATGCGCTGGTGGCCAAGCTGATGCCCAAGACCGACCCGGTGCATAAGGTGACTGTGATCCCGCGTGGCCGCGCGCTGGGCGTGACGATGCAACTGCCCGAGGGCGACCGCTACAGCCTGGACAAGGAGCGCATGCTCAGCACGATCTCGGTGTTGTTCGGCGGTCGTATCGCCGAAGAGGTGTTCATGCACCAGATGACCACCGGCGCCAGCAATGACTTCGAGCGCGCCACGGCGATTGCCCGTGACATGGTCACCCGCTACGGCATGACCGACGAGCTGGGCCCCATGGTCTATGCCGAGAACGAAGGTGAAGTGTTCCTGGGCCGCTCGGTGACCAAGACGACCAGCATGTCCGAAGAGACGATGCGCAAGGTCGACGCGGTGATACGCCGCATCATCGACGAGCAGTACACGATTGCTCGCAAGCACATCGAGGACAACCAGGACAAGATGCACGCGATGGCCAAGGCCCTGCTCGAATGGGAAACCATTGACGCTGACCAGATCGACGACATCATGGCCGGCAAGCCGCCGCGCGCGCCCAAGGACTGGGTGGCGCCGCCCAACAAGCCGGACGGCACGCCGCCGGCCGTCACGGCTGGCAACGCACCCGCAGCAGCCTGATCGGCTGCCCGGACCACAACGGGGCTTAGGCCCCGTTTTTCGTTCCCTGATTGATTCATAGATTGAGCGCGCCATGTTCTGGCAGACCCGCAGATTCCGTCTAGACCTGAGTCGACCCCGCGTGATGGGCATCGTCAATGTCACGCCCGACTCGTTCTCTGATGGCGGCCAATGGGCCGATTCGCACACGGCGCTGCGGCATTGCGAGCGACTGGTGGCCGAAGGCGCCGACATCCTGGACATTGGCGGCGAGTCCAGCCGACCGGGCGCGCAGCCGCTGTCGGTCGAGGATGAGCTGGCCCGCGTGCTGCCCGTGCTGCAAGGGGCGCTGAGCCTGGGCGTGCCGGTGTCGGTGGACACCTTCAAGCCCGAGGTGATGCGGGCGGCGCTGGACCTGGGCGTGGATATCGTCAATGACATCCACGCGCTGCAGCGGCCCGGCGCACTCGATGCGTTGGCCGCGCATGGCAGCGCCGGTCTGTGCCTGATGCATATGCGCGGCGAGCCCGGCACGATGCAGGCATTGCTGGACTACCAGGATGTAACAGCCGAGGTCGCTGCCTTTCTGGCCTCACGCGCCCAGGCGGCGCGGCAGGCCGGCATCGCGGCCGAGCGCATCGTGCTCGATCCAGGCTACGGCTTTGCCAAATCGCCTCAGCAGAACTTCCAGCTGCTGCGTGAACAAATGCAGCTTTGCGCGCTGGGCTATCCGCTGTTGGCGGGCTGGTCGCGCAAAGCGTCACTGGGCGCGGTGACAGGTCGGGCGGTGAGCGAACGTTTAGCAGGTAGCATTGCGGCCGCGCTGGCTGCGGTAGCCCATGGCGCCCGCATTGTGCGGGTGCACGATGTGGCGCCCACGGTCGATGCGCTCAAGGTCTGGAGGGCCGCAGGCGCTCCAACCGGCCTGCCGACCCAGGACAAGAATTCAGACGAGGACAAGAACACATGACACGCAACTATTTCGGCACCGACGGCATTCGCGGCACCGTGGGCCAGGCGCCCATCACCCCGGACTTCATGCTGCGCCTGGGCCATGCCGTTGGCCGCGTGCTGCGCACCACGACGCCGGGTCGCCCCCGCGTGCTGATCGGCAAGGACACGCGCGTGTCCGGCTACATGATAGAGGCGGCGCTGGAGGCCGGTTTTGCCTCGGCCGGCGTCGATGTCTGGTTGACCGGCCCGCTGCCGACGCCCGGCGTCGCCTACCTGACCCGGGCGCTTCGCCAGGATCTGGGCGTGGTCATCAGCGCTTCGCACAACCCCTTTGCCGACAACGGCATCAAATTCTTCTCGGCCGCCGGCCAGAAGCTGCCCGACGCCTGGGAGATCGAGGTCGAGCGTGTGCTGGCCGAGCCACCGGTGTGGGTTGACTCCGCCAGCCTGGGCAAGGCCCGGCGTCTGGGAGATGCGCGCGGCCGCTACATCGAGTTCTGCAAGAGCTGCTTCGGCTCCGAGCTGTCGCTGCGCGGCCTGAAGCTGGTGATCGACGCTGCGCACGGCGCCGCCTACCACGTCGCCCCCGATGTGTTCCACGAGCTGGGCGCTGAGGTGATCTCGATCGGTGTCAGCCCGGACGGCTTCAATATCAATGCCGGCGTCGGCGCCACGGCCCCCGCCGCCCTGGTGGCAGCGGTCAAGGAGCACGGTGCCGACTACGGCATTGCGCTGGACGGCGACGCCGACCGCCTGCAGTTCGTCGATCGCGACGGGCGCCTGTTCAACGGCGACGAGCTGCTGTACCTGATGGTCGCCGATCGTCTGAATCACGGCCTGTCCGTGCCCGGTGCCGTCGGCACGCTGATGACCAATATGGCCGTGGAGCTGGCCCTGAAGGCCCGCGATGTGGACTTCGTGCGCGCCAAGGTCGGCGACCGCTATGTGCTGGAGGAGCTGATTGCCCGTGGCTGGCAGCTGGGCGGCGAGGGCTCCGGCCATCTGCTGGCTCTGGACAAGCACACCACCGGCGACGGCATCGTCAGCGCGCTGCTGATCTTGCAGGCGATCTGCCGCAGCGGCCGCTCGATGGCCGAGCAGTTGCAGGACGTCAACCTGTTCCCGCAGACGCTGATCAATGTGCGCCTGCAGCCTGGCCAGGACTGGAAGAGCAATGCCCGTCTGGCCCAGGAGCAGGCCGAGGTCACGTCCGAGCTGGGCAATCGCGGTCGGGTCCTGATACGTGCCTCGGGCACCGAGCCGCTGCTGCGGGTGATGGTGGAGGCCAGCGACGCGGCCGTGGCCAAGCAGTCGGCCGAACGCCTGGCCGAGGCCATCCGCGCCTGATTGCCAGACGCACCGCTCCGTCGCTAAGCCTGGCTTCCGCCAGGCTTTTTTTCTGCCTGAAATGTCTTTGTGACAAGTCGGCGATGAATTGTGACAATGGCCGCTTCACTCTCAAGTGGGCGCAAAAGGATCTGTTTATGACAGGCAATGTCACATCACTGTCATCAGCCGTCCCTACAGTGCAAGGCATTGCCAACCCCCACACCGCGACAGGTGAATCATGAAAATTGCCCAGATTTCTAGCGTTTTGATTCTCTCGGCCTCGATGGCTCTGGCCACCTCGGCGCAAGCTCAGGATGTCACCGGTGCCGGTGCGAGCTTCCCCGCCCCGGTCTATTCGAAGTGGGCCGATGCCTACAACAAGGCCACCGGTGCCCGTATCAACTACCAGTCGGTCGGTTCTGGCGCCGGTCTGAAGCAGATCCGCGCCAAGACGGTGGACTTTGGTGCCTCCGACATGCCGCTGACCGACGACGAGCTGGCCAAGGACGGCCTGGTGCAGTTCCCCACCGTGATCGGTGGCGTGGTGCCCGTCGTCAATATCAAGGGCATCCAACCCGGTCAGATCAAGTTGACCGGCCAGTTGCTGGGCGATATCTATCTGGGCAAGATCGCCAAGTGGAACGACCCGGCGCTGGCGGCGCTGAACCCCGGTGTGCCGCTGCCCGACGAGGCGATCGCCGTGGTGCGCCGCGCCGACGGTTCGGGCACCAGCTTCATCTTCACCAACTACCTGTCCAAGGTGAATGCCGAGTGGAAGAGCAAGGTCGGCGAGGGCGCCGCAGTTAACTGGCCCACCGGTGCGGGCGGCAAGGGCAATGAGGGCGTGTCCGCCTTCGTGCAACGCCTGCCCGGCGCCATCGGCTATGTCGAGTACGCCTACGCCAAGCAGAACAAGATGTCCCATGTGTTGATGAAGAACGCTGCGGGCGCCTTCGTCGGCCCGGATGACCTGAACTTCAAGGCCGCCGCAGCTGGCGCCGACTGGAACAAGTCCTTCTACCAGGTGCTGACCGAGCAGCCGGGCAAGGACAGCTGGCCCTTGACCGGCGCCACCTTCATCCTGATGCACAAGAACCAGGACAAGCCGGTCCAGGCCACCAATTCGCTGAAGTTCTTCGACTGGGCCTATGGCAATGGCGACAAGATGGCCGCTGACCTGGAGTACGTGACCCTGCCGGACAGCGTCAAGAGCCTGGTGCGCAAGCAATGGGGCGAGATCAAGGACGGCGCCGGCAAGGCCGTGGCGTTCAAGTAATCGGATCCTATCGATGAGAGCAGGCAAACCGGACGCTGATGTCCGGTTTGCCATTTGACCGAGGACAGGCCGTGGCCGCAACTCTTCCCGCTTCACCTTTCCCCCAGGCGCAAGACAAGGCGCGCACCGAGCCCGTCGGCGAGCCACCGGTGCAGCGCAAGGCCTCGCCCTGGGCTGATATCGTGTTTTCGCTGCTCGCCCACGGTGCGGCCTGGCTGGTGCTCCTGCTCCTGCTGGGCATCATCGGCTCCTTGCTGGTCAGCGCGATGCCGGCGATACGCGAGTACGGCCTGAGCTTTCTGTGGCGCAGCGACTGGGATCCGGTGAAGAACCAGTACGGCGGCCTGGTGATGATTTACGGCACCTTGATGACCTCCATCATCGCGTTGCTGATCGCCGTGCCGGTGAGCTTCGGCATTGCCCTGTTCCTGACCGAGCTGTCTCCCGGCTGGCTGCGCCGGCCCTTGGGTATTGCGGTGGAACTGCTGGCCGCCGTGCCCTCCATCGTCTATGGCATGTGGGGCCTGCTGGTGTTCGGTCCCATCCTCGCCACCTATGTGCAGCAGCCGCTGCAAAAGCTTTTGCATGGAGTGCCTGTCCTCAGCCGCCTGGTCGAGGGTGCGCCGGTCGGCATAGGCATCTTCTCGGCCGGCGTGATCCTGGCCATCATGATCATTCCTTTCATCGCCGCGGTGATGCGCGATGTGTTCGAGACCACTCCGGCGATGCTGCGCGAGTCGGCCTACGGGCTGGGTTCGACGACCTGGGAGGTGGTGTTCCGCGTGGTGCTGCCTTACACCAAGGCCGGCGTGATCGGCGCCATCATGCTGGGTCTGGGGCGGGCACTGGGCGAGACCATGGCCATCACCTTCGTGATCGGCAATATGAACCAGCTCGATTCGCCGTCGCTGTTTGCCGCGGCCAACAGCATCACCTCGGCGCTGGCCAACGAGTTTGCCGAGGCCGAGGAGGGCCTGCACCAGGCCTCGCTGATCTATCTGGGTTTGATTCTGTTCTTCATCACCTTTGTTGTGCTGGCACTGTCAAAGGTGCTGCTGTCGCAGCTGAAGAAGGGCGAGGGGAGCCGCACATGAGCATCAACTCATTGGATTCCGGCCGCATGGCCATGCACAGGCGCCGCAAGCGCATCAATGCGATCGCCTTGTCGCTGTCGCTGGGCGCCATGGCCTTCGGCCTGTTCTGGCTGATCTGGATTCTGTTCGAGACCTTCCGGCTGGGCCTGGGTGGCCTGTCGCTGGCGTTGTTCACCGAGATGACCCCGCCACCGATGTCGGAGACCGGAGGGCTGGCGAATGCGATCTTTGGTTCGCTGACGATGGTGGCTCTGGCCACCTTCCTGGGCACGCCGATCGGCATCATGGCCGGCGTCTATCTGGCCGAGTATGGCCAGCGTACCTGGCTGGGCAGCACCACGCGCTTCATCAATGACATCCTGCTGTCGGCCCCCAGCATCGTTATCGGCCTGTTCATCTACGCGCTGGTGGTGGCCCGCTTCAAGGCCTTCTCCGGCTATGCCGGCATCCTGGCCCTGGCGCTGATCGTCATTCCGGTGGTGATACGCACGACCGAGACCATGCTGACCCTGATCCCCAATGCGATGCGCGAGGCCGCCTATGCGCTGGGCACGCCCAAGTGGCGGGTGATCTCCAACATCACGCTGAAGTCGGCACGTGCCGGTGTCGTGACCGGCATCCTGCTGGCCCTGGCGCGCATTGCCGGCGAAACCGCACCGCTGCTGTTCACCGCGCTGTCCAACCAATTTTGGAGCATGGACCTGGGCCAGCCGATGGCCAGCCTGCCGGTGACGATCTTCAAATTCGCGATGAGCCCCTACGAGAACTGGCAGAAGTTGGCCTGGGCCGGGGTATTCCTGATCACCATGGGCGTGTTGGCACTGAATATTGCCGCCCGCGTGATGTTCCGCAACAAGCATTGATTCAAGAAGAGGATCCCAGATGGATGCCCATGTGAACGCTCCCACGATCGTTGCGCCGAAGCTGTCGGTGCGGGACCTGAATTTCTATTACGGCAGCTTCCACGCGCTGAAGCACATCAACCTGGACATTCCCGAGAAGAAGGTCACCGCCTTCATCGGTCCGTCGGGCTGCGGCAAGTCCACCCTGCTGCGCTGCTTCAACCGCATGTTCGCGCTCTATCCGGAGCAGCGCGCGGAAGGCCAGATCATGCTCGATGGCGAGAACATTCTGCAGAGCAAGTTGGATGTGAGCCTGATTCGGGCCAAGGTCGGCATGGTGTTCCAGAAGCCCACGCCGTTCCCTATGTCGATCTACGACAACATCGCCTTCGGCGTGAAGCTGTTCGAGACCCTGCCGCGCGTGGAGATGGACGAGCGCGTCGAATGGGCGCTGAAGAAGGCGGCCCTGTGGACCGAGGTCAAGGACAAGCTCAACCAGAGCGGCGCCAGCCTCTCCGGTGGCCAGCAGCAGCGCCTGTGCATCGCACGCGGCATTGCCATCAAGCCCGAGGTGCTGCTGCTCGACGAACCCTGCTCGGCGCTGGACCCGATCTCGACTGGCAAGATCGAGGAGCTGATCCATGAGCTGAAGAGCGACTACACGGTGCTGATCGTCACGCACAACATGCAGCAGGCGGCGCGTTGCTCGGACTTCACCGCCTATATGTATCTGGGCGATCTGATCGAGTTCGGGCCGACGTCGGATCTGTTCATGAAGCCGAAGAAGAAGGATACCGAGGACTACATCACGGGGCGGTTCGGCTGACCCCGTTTGATCCTGCCATCCTCAAGGTACTCAAAACATCCTCACCGGGAGTGTTCTCATGGTTGACAAGCATCTTTCCACACAATTCGACGCCGAGCTGAGCGGCATCTCCACCCGCGTGCTCGAGATGGGCGGCCTGGTTGAGTCTCAGGTGGTTCAGGCCATTGCCTCCTTGACGCAGTTCAATGGCGATCTGGCCAGCACCGTGCTGAAGGTCGAGGAGCAGGTCAATGCGATGGAGATGGAGATCGACCGCGATCTCTCCAGCATCATCGCCCGCCGTCAGCCCACGGCCCGCGACCTGCGCCTGCTGATCGCGATCTCCAAGGCCATTGCCAATCTGGAGCGGGTCGGTGACGAGGCCGCCCGCGTGGCCCGCACGGTGCAGCGCCTGATGAACTCCGGCGTCTCCAGCCGGCTGCGCCTGCCCATGGCCGACCTGGCCTTCGAGGCCGACCTGGCCACCGCACAGCTGCGCAAGGCGCTGGATGCCTTCGCCCGCCTTGACGTCGAGCGTGCGCTGGAGGTGCTCAAGCAGGATGACCAGATCGACAAGGAGTTCGACGGCCTGATGCGCAAGCTGATCACCTACATGATGGAAGACCCGCGCACCATCTCCAGCAGCATCGACATGATCTTCGTGGCCAAGGCGATCGAGCGCGTGGGCGACCATGCGAAGAACCTGGCCGAGGTCATCATCTACGTGGTCAAAGGCACCGATGTTCGTCACAACACGCCCGAGGCGGTTGAGACCATGGTCAGGTGATGGTGCCTCTCGTCCGACGTGTACATCGGCCGATCCCCCAGGGGGATGCGGGCCGGCTTGGGAGCGGCCCGGCGCTCGGCCCGCTGATATTGGAGCAAAGTTTATGAGTCGCGTTCTAGTGGTCGAAGACGAATCGGCGATTGCCGAGCTGATTTCCATCAATCTTCGCCACGCCGGTTTCGAGGTCACCATCGCGGCCACGGCCGATCAGGCGCAGTTCGAGGTGGACCGTGTGTTGCCCGAACTGGTGGTGCTGGACTGGATGCTGCCCGGCCAGTCCGGCCTGGCGCTGGCGCGCCAATGGCGCGGCCAGGCCCGCACCCGCGACCTGCCCATCATCATGCTCACCGCCCGCGCCGAGGAGACCGACAAGGTGTCGGGTCTTGACGCCGGTGCCGATGACTATCTGACCAAGCCTTTTTCGACCAACGAGTTGCTGGCGCGCATCCGTGCGGTGCTGCGCCGCAAGGCGCCCGAGGCGCTTGATTCGCTGGTCGAGGTCGGTGGCCTGAGCCTGGACCCGGGCACGCGCCGGGTCACCCGCGACGGTGTCGAGGTCAAGCTCGGCCCGACCGAGTTCCGCCTGCTGCACTTCTTCATGACCCATCCGGAGCGTGTGCACAGCCGCTCGCAGCTGCTGGACCGCGTCTGGGGCGACCATGTCTTCATCGAGGAGCGTACGGTCGATGTACATGTCAAACGCCTGCGCGGTGCGCTGGAGCCGGCGCTTTGCCACCGCATGATTGAGACCGTGCGCGGCGCGGGCTATCGCCTGACCCAGCACGTCAGCGCCACGGCCGAATAAACCCCGCGGAAATCACTTGTGAGCTGGTTCGCATCGCGTCTGTTTCTGGCGGCGTTTGCCGTGGCCCTCGGTGGCGTGTTCGGCATGTGGGCCGGCACGCTGTTCAAGATTCCCTTGCTCAGCGCCGTGATCGGTGCGGCCATCAGCGTGGGGGTGCTGGTGTTGCTCGACGGGGTTCGCGGCCATCGCCTGATCCAATGGCTCAAGGGCTCGCAGCAGGAGGGCGCACCCCGCGATGCGGGGCTGTGGGGTGAGCTGGCCTACCGTGTCGAGCGCCTGGTGCGTGACCGCGACAAGATCATTGCTCGCGAACGCCTGCAGCTGGAGCAATTTCTGTCGGCCATCGAGGCCTCGCCCAATGGCGTGCTGCTGCTGGACGCGCAGGAGCACATCATCTGGTGCAACAAGGTCGGGGCCGACCACTTCTCGCTCGATCCGCTGCGCGACCGCCAGCAGCGCATCACCAATCTCGTGCGCTTCCCGGCCTTTGTCGCCCATCTGCAGTCCGGTCGCGACGACGACACCCTGCTGCTGAACAATGCGCGCGGGCCGGGCACCCTGTCGGTCGTGCTGCGCAGCTTCGGCGAGGGCATGCGCCTGGTGCTGTCTCAGGACGTCACCGAGCGCGAGCGCTCCGAGGCGATGCGACGCGACTTCGTGGCCAATGTCTCGCACGAGATTCGCACCCCGCTGACGGTGCTGGCCGGCTTCATCGAGACCATGGACTCGCTGCCGCTGACCGAGGTCGAGCGCAAGCGCGTGCTGCACCTGATGACGCAGCAGACGCAGCGCATGCAGAGCCTGGTCAGCGATCTGCTGACCTTGGCTCAGCTGGAGGGCAGCCCGCGGCCCGGCGCCGACACCTGGGTTTCCGTTGATGCGCTGCTCAAGCGGGTGGCCGCCGATGGCCAGGCGCTGTCGGCCGGCCGGCATGAGATCAAGCTCTGGCAAACCACGCCAGCGCAGCTGGCCGGGCAGGAGTCCGAGTTGTTCAGTGCCATGGCCAATCTGGTCAACAACGCGGTGCGCTATACGCCGGAGGGAGGGCGGATCGACATCGCCTGGGTTGTGCAGGCCGATGGGTCGGGCGAACTCAGCGTCGCCGACTCCGGGCTGGGCATCTCACGCGAACACATTCCCCGCCTCACCGAGCGCTTCTACCGGGTTGATGGCAGCCGCTCGCGCGAGACCGGCGGCACCGGCCTGGGCCTGTCCATCGTCAAGCACGTGGTGCAGCGCCATGGTGGTGCGCTGGACATCCAGAGCGAGCCCGGCAAGGGCTCGCGATTCAGGTTGTTGTTTCCGGCCGCCCGGGTGCGTGAACCGGTGCTGGAAGCGGCCTGAGTCTTATGGCCGCGCGCTTTACAAGCGCTTGTACAGCAGGGTGTAGGCCTGCTTGTCGCTGGGTCGGCGCAGCTGGGCAACCAGCTGCCAGCCGGCCAGGGCGGGCACGGCCGGTCCGACGCTCTGCTGCACCAGATAGTCGCAGCGGCTGGCGGCCAGTGGCGTCACACCATCGATATGCCAGGACCAGTTGCTCTGCAGCTCCATGGCGGCCAGGTGTGACAGCGCCACCCCGGGCGCGGCCAGGCAGTTGATCTGCGCCGGCAACTGAGCCTGCAGACGTTCCATCAGCGGCCGGTTGCTGCGCACATAGTCCAGCAGCGGCAGCCAGAGTGTCATCAGCAAGAGCCAGCACAGGGCCACGCCGCCGGCCGGCAACACCAGGCTCTTCCACAGCGCATGTTGATGCTTGGCGGTGCGCCAGCGCACCAGCCACATCCATGCCAGGGTGGCGGCCGCGGCAAAGACCAGGGCCACGGCGCCGAACTGCGGCTCGAAGCCTTCATACAGCCGCTTCAGACCTCGCAGCGCCCAGGCCGGGCTGCCGGTGTGCATGCCGCTGTAGTACAGCCAGCCGATCAGCGCACAGGCCGAGAAAAAGAACACCGAGAACCAGTCCACGGCCGCGGCCACGCTGCGGCGCAAGGTGGGCAGGGCAAAGGCGGCGAGTACGGCCAGCGGGGGCAGGGCCAGCAGCAGTGCGCGGTCCGAACCGTCCATCATCAGGCTGGTGGCAAAGCCGACCGCCACACACATCGCCGGCACGAGGATGTGGCGGCGCTGCCAATAGGTGCGCCAACGCCACAGCGTCCAGGCCGCCAGCGGCCAGGCCGGCCAGGCGAACCAGGCCGTCATCGTGAGCATCTGCCGGGCCAGATCCAGCGCCGACACGGGAGCTGCCACGCGCCAGCGCCAGGCACCGGTGCCCCAGGCCGCCAGGGCCGCAAGTGCCGAGGCTGCCAGCAGCCAGACCACCAGGCGGTGCACCTCGTCATAGCTGGAACGAAAGCAGATCAAGGCGCCCAGCAAGCCAAGCGCGACGGCCACGGCCGGCGCGCCGCTGGCGGCCAGCACCGGCAGGGCCAGCAGCACCGCCAGGCGGGCCTTGCGCGGCTTGAACGGGGCGGCGGCGATGCCATAGAGCAGCAGGGTGGCGGCCAGCAACTGGGCCAGCTCGGGCGTCGTCTCATGGCCCAGCTGCAGCAGGCCCAGGCTGGCGATCAGCGCCAGGAGCGAGCCATCGGCCAGCGCGCGTGCATAGTCGATCGCATGGGCCTCGCCGCCGAAGGCAAAGGCGACCGGCTGGGCGGCGTCGGTGCGGGCCAGGTGAAAGCTGCTATACCAGGTCAGCATCAGCACGCCGACCAGGGCCAGGCCGAAGGGCAGGCGGGCGGCAAAGGCGGCATCGGCAAAGGGCAGGGCCTTGATGAACAGCGCACCGACCCAGTAGGGCAGCAGCGCGCCTTCGGCCGGAATGCCGGCAATCGTCGGGTGCCACCACGAAGCCAGGCCCTTGGCGATGCTGGCCATATAGCCGAAGGCGGTGACGTCGGCATTGCGCCAAGGCGCGCGTCCGAACAGGCCGGGCAGCACATAGGCCGCGCAAAACAGTATCAGGGCCAGGCGCGGCAGCCGCGTGGCGCTGCGCTCGGTGGCGATGGCAGGGGTTGGGAGGTTCACGCAGTCGGCTTGTGGGCTGTGGCTTATGTCAGTGCGGGATCATGCCGCAAAGAGGGGCAGAAACGAAAAAAGGCAGCCTGAGCTGCCTTCTTGGTACAAGTCCTGCCAGTCTTACTTCTTGACGGCGGCGCCGATGCGCGTGAACTTGTTGCGGAACTTCTCAACGCGACCACCCAGCGAGTCGATGCTCTTCTGCGTGCCGGTGTAGAACGGATGCGATTCGCTGGTGGTTTCCAGCTTGAACAACGGCAGTTCGCGGCCGTCTTCCATCTTCACCATTTCTTTGGTCTGTGCGCAGGAACGCGTCACAAACTTGAAACCGTTGGACAGATCCACGAAGCAGATTTCGCGGTAGTTGGGGTGAATGCCGTCTTTCATGGGGAGCCTCTCGCTTGTTTCGCGCTGACGTGCCGGGAGCCTTGCCGCACCATGCGACGCACTTTCCGACAGCGGAAAAACGCGGATTATATACTGTTTTTTGGCGCGCCGAACCGGCGCGCCGCTGGTGCGCGGGTTACGCGCACCTGGAGCCACCAAAATCAACCGCCTCTTCGCATCATGTCGAAGAAATCGATATTGCTCTTGGTGGACTTCATCTTGTCGAGCACGAACTCCATCGCCTCGATCTCGTCCATCGGGTACAGCAGTTTGCGCAGAATCCAGGTCTTTTGCAGGATCTCAGGCTTCAGCAGCAGTTCTTCGCGGCGCGTGCCTGACTTGTTGATCAGGATGGACGGATAGACGCGCTTCTCGGCCATGCGACGGTCCAGATGGATTTCGCAGTTGCCGGTGCCCTTGAACTCTTCGTAGATCACCTCGTCCATGCGGCTGCCGGTGTCGATCAGCGCCGTGCCGATGATGGTCAGCGAACCGCCTTCTTCAACGTTACGTGCCGCGCCGAAGAAGCGCTTTGGGCGCTGCAGCGCATTGGCGTCCACACCACCGGTCAGCACCTTGCCCGACGAGGGCAGCACATTGTTGTAGGCACGGGCCAGGCGGGTGATCGAGTCCAGCAGGATGACCACGTCGCGCTTCAGCTCGACCAGGCGCTTGGCCCGCTCGATCACCATCTCGGCGACCTGCACGTGGCGGGCGGCCGGTTCGTCGAAGGTCGAGCTGATGACCTCGCCACGCACGGTGCGCAGCATTTCGGTCACTTCCTCGGGCCGCTCATCAACCAGCAGCACGATCAGATAGACCTCGGGGTGGTTGGCAACGATGGCGTGGGCCAGCTGCTGCATCATCACCGTCTTGCCGGTCTTGGGCTGTGCCACCAGCAGGGCGCGCTGGCCCTTGCCGATGGGCGCCACCAGATCGATGATGCGGCCGGTGATGTTCTCGTCGCTCTTGATGTCGCGCTCAAGCTTGAACTGCTCCTTGGGGAACAAGGGCGTCAAGTTCTCGAACATGATCTTGTTCTTGCTCTCCTCGGGCGTCAGCTCGTTGACGCGGTCCACCTTGACCAGGGCAAAGTAGCGTTCGCCGTCCTTGGGCACGCGCACCTCGCCCTCGACCATGTCACCGGTGTGCAGATTGAAGCGGCGGATCTGGCTGGGGCTCAGGTAGATGTCGTCGGTCGAGGCCATATAGCTGGCGTCGGGCGAGCGCAGGAAGCCGAAGCCGTCAGGCAGCACCTCCAGCACGCCGTCGCCGAACACCTGCTCCCCGCCTTTGGCGCGCTTCTTCATGATCGCAAACATCAGCTCCTGCTTGCGCAGTCGAGCGACGTTGTCGATCTCCAGTGCCTCGCCCATCTTGATGAGCTCGGAAACGTGGAGCGCTTTTAGTTCTGAAAGATGCATGGGTTAACACCCTGTAGGTCGTCGAAGTCCCTGCCAAGGGTCTTCAACGGAAAACATCGGCTGCGACTCGCGGCACGGCGGAATTGCCGGCTGCGAGGGCTCGCGAACGTCACAAAGGCCGTTCAAGCGCAAGGCTTGCGAACAATGAACTGAAAAACGTTGGAGCTTTAGGCCGAGTCCACGCGCCGAAATCGGGCGTGGTGGCAGAACTTTGCTGGGCCGCCAGGGCCGGCCGATCTTTCCGGATCGTCTGCGGCAGCCCGAGCGGCTTTGGAGCTGATTATAGATGCGCGTCGACGAAGGCCGTCAACTGGGCTTTCGAGAGGGCGCCAACCTTGGTCGCGGCGAGCTGGCCGCCCTTGAACAGCATCAGGGTCGGAATGCCGCGAATACCGAACTTGGCGGGTACATCGCGGTTCTCGTCCACATTCATCTTGGTGATCTGCAGACGACCGTCGTAGTCCTTGGACAGCTCATCCAGGATCGGGGCAATCATCTTGCAGGGGCCGCACCATTCGGCCCAGTAGTCGACGAGCACGGGCTTGTCGGCCTGGAGCACGTCCGCGTCGAACGACGCGTCGGAGATGTGTTTGATCAGTTCGCTGCTCATTGAATTAGTCCTCTCGGTGGCCGACCATCGGCCATACATCAAGGCACAATGATTCTGACACAAAGCCCACGCCCCTGTCGGGTGTGCGGCCAGAACAACGAAGATGCCACAACTCCCCCTCGACAACGAGCACAGCGCGGCCCTGATCTGGCCGCGCATCGCGGCCATCTCCAGCGACTGGATGGCCAGGCAGCAACTGGCGCCTCGCGACTGCGTCGTGCTGCTGCCCTTTGCCCAGCATCTGCCGCTGGCGCGCCGCGCCTGGATGGCCCATGGCGGCTGGCCACCCCGGCTCGAGACCACGCGCACGCTGGCCGAAAGCCTGGCGCCGGAGCTGCCGCCCGAGGGGGGCGACATCAGCTTCGACGTGGCCACCGACCAGCTCAGCGCGGCCGATCTGCTGGGCGGCCAGGCCTGGGCGAGGGACTGGAGACGGCGCGATCCAAGGGGTTTTCAGCTGGCCGTATCGCGCGTCGTAGCGACGGCACACCTGTGGGCGCAGGCGGCGGCACAGCGCTCGCCAGAACTCAGGTCGATGTATTGGGAACAGGCACGCGCGGCGCTGGCCGGCGGCGGCCCGGGCGAGATGGAGCGGGGCCTGGCCCGGCTGGCGCTGGAGTGGGCTGCGGCCACCGCATCCAGCCCGGTGACGGATGCCCTGTTCGTGATGCCGGTGCCCGGTCTTGTGTTGGTCCGGGCGGGCGGGGCCGATCCGCTGGGCGAGGCCGTGGCGGCAGCGCTGGAGGCCCGTGGCGGCCAGGTCTTGCGGCTGGACACCGATCTGCAGCTGGATTCGCTGTTCGACCAGCACCCACCGCTGGGCACCTTGGAGCTGGCCCTTTGCAGCGACTTCGAGGATGAGGCCCAGTGCACGGCGGCGGCCGTGCTGGCCCACGTCAATGCCGGCCGGGTGCCGGTGGCGCTGATTGCCCAGGACCGCATGCTGCTGCGCCGCGTGCGCGCCCTGCTGGAGCGCGGTGGCGTGGCCTTGGCCGACGAAACCGGCTGGACGCTGTCCACGCTGCCGGCGGCCGCCCAGCTGATGGCCCTGCTGCGCGCCGCGGGCGGCCACGCTGCGCTCGACGACTGGCTGGACTGGCTGAAGAGCGATATCGCCCGGCGCCTCGATGGCGATAGCACCTACGCCAGCCTGCAGCAGCTCGAATCCAAGTGCCGCAGCCAGGGCTGGACCCGGGCGGCCTCGGTGCGGCCCGAGCAGTTGAGCGAGGGCGCGGCGCGGTTGTGGAAGCGTGCCCAGCAGGTGCTGCAGCCCTTGCAGGGCGGAGCCAAACGCAGCCTGGGCGCCTGGCTTGAGGGTCTGCGGGACGTGCTGCAACAGGCCGATGCCTGGACCGAGCTGCAGTCTGCACCATCGGGCCCGCAGCTGATCGCTGCGCTGGGTCTGCAACAACTGGTCTGGCCCGGTTCGGCTCGCGATGCGGTGCAGCGCGGCAGCCAGCTGAGCCCGGCCGAGTTCGTGGCCTGGGTCGATCAATGCCTGGAGTCGCAGCAATTCGTGCCGCAGCCTGGCGAGGCCCTGCCTCAAGTCCACATCACGCCGCTGGCGCGGGCGATATTGCGGCCCTTTGCCGCCGTGGTGTTGCCCGGCGCCGATGCGCAGACCTTGGGCGCGGCGGGCGGCGGTACCTCGCTGACCGGAGAGTCGGTGGCCCAGGCGCTGGGCCTGCCGACGCAAGCGCAGCGGCGCGATGCTCAGACCGATGCCTTTGCCCAGCTGATGCGGGCCCCGGCGCTGACCCTGCTGCGGCGTCTGGCCGATGGCGCTGAGCCGCTGTCGGCCAGCCCCTTGCTGGAGCGTCTGCAGCAGGCACTGGAAGCTGCTGGCCATGCGCCCCTGCAGCCCTGGCAGGATGCCCGGTTGCCCACCGGCGTGGCGCTGCGGCCGCAAATGCGCGCCTCGGCCCAGGCCGCGGGCCGGCTGCCTCGGGCGCTCAGCGCCAGCGCGGTCGAGTCGCTGCGCGGCTGCCCCTATCAGTTCTTCAGTCGCGTGCTGCTGGGCCTGCGCGAGAGCGACGAGCTGGGCGACGAGGTCGACAAGCGCGACTACGGCACCTGGCTGCACGGCGTGCTGTATGACTTTCATCGCTGGCGCGTCGAGCGGCCCGGCAGCGACGAGGCCGCGCTGATGCAGCAGGCCGCCACGGCGCAGAGCCAGGCGCTGGGCCTGGACGCGGCCGCCTTTCTGCCGTTCGAGGCCAGCTTCCAGCGCTTCGTGCCCCGCTATCTGGATTGGCTGCGCGGCCACGAGGCCGAGGGCGCGATGTGGGCGGCCGGCGAGCTGGACCGCGAGGTTCATCCTGCGGCCTGGCAGGACGGTGTGCTGGCCGAGATCAAGCTGCGCGGCCGCCTGGATCGTATCGACCTGCTCAGCGGCAAGCAGGGCCTGGAGCTGCTGCTGGTGGACTACAAGACCGGCGGGGCGGCGAGCCTGAAGGACAAGGTGGCCGACCCGCTGGAAGACACCCAGCTGGCCGTCTATGCCGCGCTGATGGACGCCCAGCCGCTGGACGGCGTGGACGCCGACCGGCCCATGCGCGCCATCTATCTGGCGCTGGACGATGCTCAGCGCATCGAGCGAGTCGAGCATGAAGACCCGCAGGCCTCGGCGCAGCAGATGCTGCAGGGTCTGGGCCAGGACCTGCTGGCCATCCACGGCGGCCAGCGCCTGCCGGCGCTCGGCGAGGGGGCGATCTGCGAGCACTGCGAGATGCGCGGCCTGTGCCGGCGCGACGATTGGTCTGCACAGGAACACATGTGAGCACGATGGATGAGGAATCGATGAAGACCGGACCGGCCTACCGGCTGGACGGCGCCCTGGTGGCGCGCGAGCGCTTCTACCGCGTCGCCTGCGACCCGGCGCGCAGCGTCGTCGTCGAGGCCTGCGCCGGCGCCGGCAAGACCTGGATGCTGGTGTCGCGCATCCTGCGCGCGCTGCTGGACGGTGCGGCACCGCAGGAGATCGTCGCCATCACCTTCACCCGCAAGGCCGCTGGTGAGATGCGCGACCGGCTGAGCGACTGGCTGCGCGAGTTCAGCCGCGCCCACAGCACGCCCGAGGCGCGCATTCAGGCGCTGGTGGACCGGGGCATGAGCGCTGAGCAGGCCGCTCAGGGCCAGGCCTTGCTGGGCGACCTCCACGCCACGCTGCTGATCGGCGGCCGCGCGGTCGAGATCCGCACCTTCCACGCCTGGTTCTCGCAGCTGCTGCGCGCGGCGCCGATGGAGCTGCTGCAGGCGCAGGGCCTGTCGCCCGAGCTGCAGCTGGTCGAGGACGAGACCGATCTGATGCCCGAGCTGTGGCTGCGCTTCCACGGCCAGGTGCTGGACGATGCCGAGTTGCTGGCCGACTACCAGGCCCTGGTGGCGGCGCGCGGGCGCAGCACGGTGATGCGCTGGCTGGAGTCGGCCTTCTCCAAGCGCGTCGAGCTGCGCCTGGCCGATGCTGTGTTGGAGGCCAGCATGCCCGGTGCCGACAGCGTTGATGCCGCATTTGCAGGCCTGGCACACCCGGTGCAGGCCCTGCGTCTGCCGGCCTGGACGCGGCCGCTGACGGCCCTGGCCCAGGTCCTGGGCGGCACCAAGGGCGCCACAGCGCAGAAGGCTGGCAGCGCACTGGAGCAGGCGCTGAGCCTGGCCGACGACCGCGCCGCGTTCGATGCCGCGCGGCTGGCTCTGTTCACCGCCACCGGCACACCGCGCAAGAATCTGGGCGACAGCCCCCTGCTGGATGAGGGCCTCGAGCGGCTCACCCTGCTGGCCGCGGCGATCGCCCAGCACGAGGCCAGGAGCGAGCATCTGCAACTGGTGGGCCTGTCCCGCGTGCTCTTGAGCGAGTACGAGGCGCTGAAGGCTTCGCGCGGTCTGGTGGACATGAACGATCTGGAGCGTGGCGCGCTGGCCCTGCTGGCCGACGCCGATCTGTCCGGCTGGGTGCAGGAGCGGCTGGATGCCCGCGTGCGCCATGTGCTGATCGATGAATTCCAGGACACCAGCCCGCTGCAGTGGCATGCGCTGTATGCCTGGCTGTCGTCCTACAGCGGCGCCGGTGGTGGCTACAGCGGGCAGAAGCCGCCGGCGGTGTTCATCGTCGGCGACCCGAAGCAGAGCATCTACCGCTTCCGCCGGGCCGAGCCGCGGGTGTTCGCCGCGGCGCGCGAGTTCGTCGTCCAGGGCCTGGGCGGGGCGGTGCTTGAGTGCGACCACACGCGGCGCAATGCGCTGCCGGTGCTGGCGGCTGTCAACAGCGTGTTCGAGGCGGCGGGCGAGCAGGGCGCCTATTTGGGTTTTCGCAGCCACACGACCGAGGTCGGCGCACCGTCGGCGATGGACGGCGTGTTCGTGCTGGCCGATGCGGACGAGACCTCGTCTGCAACCACCAAGGACTCTACCGGCTGGCGCCCCAGCCTGACCGAGGCACGGCATGAGCTGGAGGAGCACCGCCGAGCGGCCGAGGCGCGCAACATCGCCACGGCCATACAGACGCTGGTGGGGCAGGGCGTATCGCCCGGCGAGGTCTTTGTGCTGGCGCGCAAGCGCGAACCTTTGCGCGTGCTCGCCCAGGCGCTGAAGGCCCTGGAGCTGCCCCATGCCGCACCCGAGGACACGGCCCTACTCGAAGCGCCCGATGTGCGCGACCTGCTGGCCCTGCTGGACGTGCTGGCCTCGCCGGGCCATGCGCTGTCACTGGCCCACGCCTTGCGCAGCCCGCTGTTCGGCGTCAGCGAGGCCGATCTGCTGAGCTTGGCCGACATCGCCCGCGCTCGGCCCTGCTCCTGGTGGTCGGCGCTGATGACAGTCGATGCCGAGACCAGCCCAGCGCTGCAGCGCGCCAGGACCCTGCTGCAGCGCTGGTCCCGACTGGCCGGCCGCGTGCCGCCGCATGACCTGCTGGACCGCATCGTGTTCGAGGGCGATCTGACGGCCCGCCTGGCCGCCGCCGTGCCGCCCAGCGAACGGCGCCAGCGCCTGGCTGCCGTCGATGCGCTGCTGGCCCTGGTGCTGGATCTGGACGGTGGCCGCTATGCCAGCGTCTACAGCCTGGTGCGGGCGCTGAAGAAGCGGGCGCTGAAACTGTCCTGGCCCAGCGAGCCCGATGCGGTGCAGCTGTTGACCGTCCACGGCGCCAAGGGTCTGGAGGCGAGGGTGGTGTTCCTGATGGACACCGATGCCGCACCGACGCGCGCCGAGTCCGCCACCCTGGCCGTGGACTGGCCGGTGCATGCCGCCGCGCCGGCCCGCGTGGCCTTTCTGGCCTCCGAGTCGCGCTGCCCGCCGGCCCTGCTGCCCCTGCTCGAAGACGAGCGCCAGCAGCGCGCCCGCGAGGAGCTGAATGCACTGTATGTCGCCATGACACGGGCGCGCAGCTGCCTGGTGATCAGCCGCACGCCGCCGCGCCGGGCACACGCCGACACCGGCAACTGGTGGGCGCGGCTGAGCCCGCTGGCCACGCCCTGGCCCGAGGCCCGGCAGGAGACCGCACAGGCCAGGGCTGTCGCTCAGTGCACCTTGCTGAGCCTGCCGGCCCTGGCCGTGCCGCCGACCCTGCGTGCAGAGGCCGCCCCCGAGGATCAGGCCCTGGTGCCGGTGGCCGACACGGCCGCCATCGGCGAGGCGCTGCACCGCGCGCTGGAATGGGCCAGTGGCCCTGCCGTCCGGCCGTTTGCCGAGCTGGTGGCCGCGGCCGGTCGTAGCTTCGACCTGTCGGCCAAGCAGCAGCAGTCGCTGGAGCGGGCCGCCGAGGCGATCTGGCACAGTGCCGACTGCGCGCCGTTCTTCGACGCCGCAAACCTCAGCTGGGCCGGCAACGAGGTGGCGATCAATTTCCAGGGTCAGGACTTGCGCATCGACCGCCTGGTCTGCCGCGCCGAGCAGGGCCGCAAGACCTGGTGGGTACTGGACTACAAGCTGCACCCGGCGCCCGAGCGCGATGCCGGTTACCGCGCGCAGCTGGCGCGCTACCGCGAGGCGATTGCTCGGTTGCAGCCGGGCGATGCCGTGCGCTGCGCCTTCATCACCGGCCAGGGCCATCTGCTTGAGATGGAAGAAATCTGAGGCCCTTGCCCGGAGGCCTGTGAAAGCCGGGCTACAATGCAAGGCTTCGGGGTGTAGCGCAGTCTGGTAGCGCATCTGGTTTGGGACCAGAGGGTCGGGAGTTCGAATCTCTCCACCCCGACCATCAAAATTTCTTCCTTCCGTTCTTCCTTCTTCTTTGCCTCTGCCCGTAGCTCAACTGGATAGAGCAGCTGCCTTCTAAGCAGCAGGTCGGGGGTTCGAGTCCCTCCGGGCAGGCCAGCATTCTTCCATGCTCGGGCCGGCGGGATATCACCCAACATCACCTAGTTTTTGCAGCGTCTGTTCGCTTCAGGAGGAAAACCGTGTTCAAAAACCTGATGGTCTATCGCATTGGCCCGGATTGGTCGGTCTCGTTGACGGAGCTGGAAGAGGCGCTGGACAAGGGGCGCTTTGCCGAATGTGGCGCCACGCAGATGCAGTCGCTGGGCTGGGTGTCGCCGCGCGGCGTGGCCCATGGCCTGCTGGCCGAGTCGGTCGGTGGGCACTGGATACTCAAGCTGATGATTGAGAAGAAGGTGCTGCCAGGCTCGGTGGTCAAGCGGGCGATGGAGCAGCGCGTCAAGAAGATCGAGCAGGAGACGGGGCGCAAGCCGGGCAAGAAGGAGTCCAAGGACCTCAAGGACGAGCTGATGCTGGAGCTGCTGCCCAAGGCCTTCACCAAGCAGGAGAGCGTGCTGGTCTGGATCGACCACGACAAGCAGCTGCTGTGCACCAATGCCGGCAGCCAGGGCAAGTCCGATGTGGTGATCACGGCCCTGGTCGAGGCCTGCCCCAAGCTGGTGTTGACGCTGCTTCAGACCACCGCCTCGGCCTCGGCCTGCATGTCGGCCTGGCTGTCCAGCGGCGAGCCGCCGGCCGGCTTCAGCATAGACCGCGAGTGCGAGCTCAAGGCCCCGGACGAAACCAAGGCGACGGTGCGCTATGCCCGCCATCTGCTGGACATCGACGAGGTACGCGCCCATATCGCCGCCGGCAAGCAGCCGACCAAGCTGGCGATGAGCTGGGACGACCGCGTCTCCTTCATGCTGACCGACGCGATGCAGCTGAAGAAGGTCTCATTCCTGGACGTGGTGTTCGAGGGAGTGGCCCACAACGACGACGCGTTTGACGCCGATGCGGCCATCGCCACTGGTGAGCTGCGCCGGCTGATACCCGATCTGATGGACGCGCTCGGCGGGGAGCTGGTCAAGACTTGACCCCTGCCGCGGCGCGGCCCGTCTCTTCAATGACGTTTGTACTGCGTCGCGCCAAACAGCACGTCGCGGGCCTTGTCGTCGGTCAAGACCTTGCGGTGCTCGGCCAGCACCTCCAGCCCGCGCTGCACGGCCGGGCGCTTGCCGATCTCGTCGAACCAGCCCTTCAGGTGCGGGAACTCGTTCCAGTCTATGCCCTGGTTCTTCCATGAGCGCAACCAGGGGAAGATGGCGATGTCGGCGATCGAATACTCCGGCCCACCGATATAGGTGCTGGCCGCCAGCCGCTTGTTCATCACCCCGTACAGGCGTCTGGCCTCGTTGGTGTAGCGGTTGACGGCGTACTCGATCTTTTCCGGCGCGTAGATGCGGAAATGGTGGGCCTGGCCCAGCATCGGCCCCACGCCCCCCATCTGGAACATCAGCCACTCCAGCACCTCGTACTTGGCGCGCGTGCTCTGAGGCAGGAACTTGCCGGTCTTGCCGGCCAGATAGAGCAGGATGGCACCCGACTCGAACAGGCTGATCGGTTTGCCGTCCGGGCCGTCAGGGTCGACGATGGCCGGGATCTTGTTGTTGGGGCTGATGGCCAGGAATGAGGCCGCAAACTGGTCGCCGGCGCCAATATCCACTGGAATCACCCGATACGGCAGGCCGCACTCCTCCAGCATGATGTGAACCTTGTGGCCGTTGGGGGTGGGCCACGAATACACTTCGATCATTGCCTTGGCCTTTCAAAAAGGGTCGCCGCGGAGGCGGCTGGCCGTTCCCCGACTTTATTGGATTGTTCCGACTCATGCTCAAGCATCTGAAACACTGGTTTGCCGGCCGCGCCAACGCCCTGCGTTGGAAGGCGGTGGCGGAGTGGGCGGAGGACCAGGGGGCGCAGTTCAAGCTGATTCGTGACGGCCAGGGTTTCGTCGTTGAGCACCCCGATGCCAGGCCGCGCGCCTGGCGCATGGAGTGGGGCAGCTCGCAGCGCAGCTACATCGAGGGGCCGGAGCTGCGCATACGCTGCGAACTCAAGCTCTCGCCCGAGTTGCAGATGATGGTGGTGTCGCGCCAGCTGATGGAGCAGTTGGAGGCCTCGGTGTTCGAGATGTACACCGACACCTTGAAGACCCGGGTCGACACCGACACGCCCGAAGAAGTGCGCTGGCTGGTGATGTTCCCCAAGTTCGCCGGCTTCAACACCAAGCTGCTGCGCAACCGCTTCGGTGCAGTCTGCATGTCCAAGGAGGCGATTGCCACCTGGCTGCAGGGGCCTCTGGGCGCCGCGCTTGAGCAGGCCAGCGAGACCGGCGTGCTGGCCAAGGAGCCGCCGATGCTGATGCTGACGCAGCGCGGCAATCTCTATCTGCGCTTCGGCCTGGATGAGCCCGACATCGAGATCATCGAGGCGCTGTTGAAGCTGTTCGAGGTGGCCTGTGCCGAAGCGCAGCGGGCCAATACCAAGATCGTCGAGGGCGGCTGGCCGACCACCTCGTCGATCGCCTGGCAGAGTCAGCCCGGCGAGGACGATCCGCCCCGACGCTGACTCAGGACGCTCAAGACTTCTTCGCGAACTGCCAGCCCAGCTCGGCCATTGGCCGGGCACCGGCGCCGGTCTCGCGGGCGCGATCGCTGGACGCCGTGCCGTCCTCCACCCGCTTGGCAATGCCTTGCAGGATGGCGGCAATGCGGAACAGGTTGTAGGCCATATAGAAGTTCCAGTCCTTCATCACGGTTTCGGCGTCCGCCCGGCCGGTGCGCTCGCAGTAGCGCCGCACATAGCTGAGCTCATCAGGAATACCCAGGGCCGCCAGATCCTTGCCACCCAGGCCGCGGGCCGCGCCCGAGGTCTGGATATGCCAGGACATGCAGTGGTAGCTGAAGTCAGCCAGCGGGTGACCCAGGGTTGAGAGCTCCCAGTCCAGCACCGCCAGCGCGCGCGGTTCAGTGGGGTGAAAGACGAGGTTGTCCATGCGGTAGTCGCCGTGGACGATGGAGACTTCCGAAGGGTCACGGGCCGAGTCGGGGATGTTGGCCGGCAGCCAGGCGATCAGCTCGCTCATCGCCGGTATGTCCTGGGTCACCGAGGCCAGGTACTGCTTGCTCCAGCGGCCGATCTGGCGTTCGAAGTAGTTGCCCGGCTTGCCATAGCTGCTCAGCCCCACGGCGGCAAAGTCCACCTTGTGCAGCGCCGCCATCACGCGGTTCATCTCGTCGTAGATGGCGGCCCGCTCGGCCATGCTCATGCCGGGCAGCGATTGGTCCCACAGCACGCGGCCCTGCATGAACTCCATCACATAGAAGGCACGGCCCATCACCGATTCGTCCTCGCACAGCGCCAGCATGCGCGGCACCGGCACGTCGCTGCCCTGCAAGGCCTTCATGACCGCGAACTCGCGCTCGATGGCATGGGCGGAGGGCAGCAACTTGGCGACGGGCCCTGGCTTGGCCCGCATCACATAGCTGCCTCCAGGGGTGTTGAGCTTGTAGGTCGGGTTGGACTGGCCGCCCTTGAATTGCTCGACGCTCAGCGGCCCAGCAAAGCCGGGCACTCGGGGCTTCAGCCAGGCGGCCAGGGCCTCGGTGTCGAATTGCTGCTGTGCCGAAACGGCACGTGTGCCGGTGAAGGCGTCAATATCCATGGCTCTGATCCTTCAAAGGGTTGGTTCTGCGACCCATCCCGCAAGGATGAGTGCTGTCAGCGTTCGGCGATCTGCAGCAGCTTGTCCTTGCTCAGCACCACCAGCCGGGTGGGCTCGACGCGCACCGCGCCGTCGCGCTCGAAGGACTTCAGCTCCTGGTTGACGCGCTGGCGCGAGGCGCCCAGCAGCTGGGCCAGGTCTTCCTGAGCAAGCTGCAGGCCGATGCGTATCTCCTCGCCCTGCTGCACCCCGTAGGAACGGGCCAGCAGCAGAATCTGCTTGGCCAGGCGCGAGGCCAGCGGCCGGGTGTTGAGATCCTCGATGGCATCGAACATCAGGCGCAGGCGCCGGCAGTTCAGGCGCAGCAAGGCGTCGTAGAGCTCGACATGGGTTTTCAGCAGCTCCTTGAAATCGGCCTTGCGCACCGCCAGCAGGGTGGTCTCGCCATAGGCGCTGGCATCGTGGGTGCGCGGAAAGCCGTCGATCAGGGCGATGTCGCCGAACCAGACGCCCGGCTCCGCATACGTCAGCGTGACCTGCTTGCCCGACAGCGAGACCGAGCTGACCCGCACCGCGCCACGGGCCACGCCTATCCATTCTTCGGCGGGTTCGCCGCGAGAGGAGAGCATCGCGCCGTCCTTGAGCCGCCTCACCGTTGCGCGTGCCAAGATATCGGTGCGCAGGGCCAAGGAGAGCTTTGAGAACCACGAACCCGAGTCGATGTTGCTGCGTTCGAGAATTGTAAGAACTGTGCTGTTCATGCCTTGTCGCTGAAGTGACAGCAGAACCCTGCTGTTCATCCCTATTGTCCATGAGTGCGCGCGCTGCGGTTTGAGACCTGCATCTATTGCCGCCCGGCGCGCTGCCGAACCCCAGGAGACCTTGATGACATCACATGCTCTACCTCTGATGCCCAACCGCCGCGGGCAGGTCAGTGAGGCCGAATGGCGGCAGCGCGTGGACCTGGCCGCCGCCTACCGGCTGGTCGCCCTGTTCGGTTGGGACGATCTGGTCTTCACCCACATCAGCGCTCGTGTGCCGGACAGCGAGGACCAGTTCCTGATCAATCCCTACGGCATGATGTTCGAGGAGATCACGGCGTCCAGCCTGATCAAGGTGGACGGCACGGGGCGGCAGCTGGAGGAGGGGCCCTATCCAGTCAACCCGGCCGGTTTCACCATACACAGCGCCGTGCATGCGGCCCGTCATGACGCCGGCTGCGTGCTGCACACCCATTCGCTGAACGGCGTGGCCGTGTCGGCCCAGGCCCAGGGCGTGCTGCCGATCTCGCAGCATTCGATCTTTGTGCTGAACAGTCTCGGCTATCACGACTACGAGGGCGTGGCCCTGCGCGACGACGAGAAGCCGCGCTTGGTGCAGGACCTGGGGCGCAACAACTATCTGATGCTGCGCAATCATGGTCTTTTGACCCTGGGGCCGACGATTGCCGACGCCTTTGTCGCGATGTATTTCTTCGAGGCCGTCTGCACGATACAGATACGTGCGCTGGCCGGCGGCGGCGAGCTGACCCGTGTGCACCCGGAGATCATCGAGGGGGCAGGGCGGCAGGCGGCCCAGGTCACCAAGGGCATCGGTGCCGGGGCGCTGAACTGGCCCGGCCTGCTGCGCCGGCTGGATCGACGCAGCCCAGGCTACGAGGTCTGAAACGCGCTATTTGAACTGCGGCGGGCGGCGGGCAAAGAAGGCCTCTATGCCTTCGCCGCCGTTGTCGTGGAACAGGTTGTTGACGAAGTGGTCGCGCTCCAGCGCCAGGTGCTGGCGCAGAGCACCGGCCTGGGCCTTGTGCACCAGATCCTTGGCACTCGCCATCGCATTGGGCGCCATCTGCCCCAACCGTTCGGCCAGTTCCAGCGCCTGGGTCAGCGCCTGACCCGGCTCGGCCAGGTAGTTGACGACGCCCTGACGGTGCAACTGCTCGGCGCCTATCGGCTCGGCCAGCAGCATCAGCTGCATCACCTGGCTGCGCGGCAGGGCCTGCATCAGGTGCGAGACGGCGCCGCCGTCGGGTGACAGGCCGACCCGGCCATAGGACAGCACGAAGCGGGCATCCTTGGCCGCAACCAGCAGGTCGCAGGTCAGCGCCAGCGAGAAGCCGGCGCCGGCTGCGGCACCTTCCACCGCCGCGATCACCGGTTTGGGGAAGGCGCGCAAGGCTTCCACCAATTCGTGAAAGCGCTCGATCGACTCGGTCTGCACCTGCGGCCCGGCGGCGCGGTTGCCGACCAGGCGCTGCAGATTGCCGCCCGAACAGAAGTGTCCGCCGTCACCGGTCAGCACCACGCAGCGCACCTGATCCTCGGCGTCGGCGTAGTTCAGCGCCTCGACAAAGGCCGCATAGATTTGCGGCGACAGGGTGTTGCGGGTGGCCGGGTCGCTCAGGGTGAGCAGCATGGTGGAGCCGAATCGTTCGATACGCAGTTCTGCAGGCATGTTGAGGCGTCGGAAAGTGGGCCGTTGTGAATCGATTGTGGCATGCAGACCGGGCCGAACAGGCCCTGTCCACCCCTGTTTCCCATTGGTGAGCAGATGTATCTTCCATGCTAGAGTGCTGGGCAAAATGACAGCAGACTCCGGCATGAACCGAGCCCTCCCCGCGCGCCCAAGAGCGTGCAAGCGCAGCAGTCTTCGTGCCCTGGTGTTGGCGGCCAGCCTGGCTGCCGCTGTTGAGCCGGCCGTCGCGGTGGGCTTGGGCCGGCCGGTGACGGCATCGTCACTGGGGCAGTCACTGAACCTGATTGTGCCTTTGCGGCTCGATGCCGATGAGCCGCTGGCACCCGAATGCGTCAGCGCCGAGGTGCTGGTGGGTGACTCCCGCCTGCCCGCGGCGCTGGTGCGGGTGGTGTTCGAAAATGCCAGCGACGGCGCGCCCCGCGCCTTGCGGGTGATCACCCTGCAGCCGGTGGAAGAGCCGGTGGTGGTGGTCAATCTTGCCGTCGGTTGCCCGGCGCGTCTGACTCGCCAGTTTGTTGCCTTCATCGACCCGGCCCCGACGCAGGCACCCGGGCCGACGCCCCAACTGGCACAGTTGCCGCCGCCGGCACCGGCTGCGGTTGAAGCACCGTTCCGCCGCGCGCCGGCCGCAATCACAGCGCCGCAGCTGGCGCAGGCCGGTGTTGAGCCGGCGCGCTCAAGCGCCAAGCCCTCGGCGCCGAAGCCTCGTTCCAAGCCGCGGGTGGTGCGGCTGACGGCCGATACCCAGGGCCTGCCTGATGCTGCGGTGCAGCCCGCTCAGCCCAAGACTGGTGACACCGCAGGCAAACCCGCGGCACGCAGCGTGGCTGCGGCGAGAGCCAGTGCGCCCTCCGGTCGGCTCCGGCTCGATGCGCCACAGGCGGTCGTCGCCCCGGCCGCGGCCAGCGCGGTTGATGTGGCGGCGCTGCTGGCGCAGGCGGCTTCGCAGGCGGCAGGGGGCGAATCACCCGAGGCACAGCGCCTGCGCCAGTTGGAAGCAAGTCTGGCCCAGCTGCGCAGCGAATCCAAACAGACTAACGAAGCGCTGGCCGCCTTGCGCTTGCAGTTGCAACAGGCGCAGCAGGATAGATCGCCGAATTCGCTGATCTATGGCCTCGGGGTGTTGGCCTTGCTGCTGGGGGCGGCTAGCCTCTATCTCTGGCGGCTGCGCGAGCGCGAATCGCATCAGCGCGAGATGGCCTGGTGGGACTCGCCCGAGGCGGCCGGCCATGTGCTGAAGCAGGAGACAGGAAGTCCTGTCGCGGCTGTTGCCAGCCCGGTTGCCGCGCCGGCAGCGCCCCTCCCGCTGCCCGCTGCGGTGATGGCGCCGGTCAGCCCCGCGGCACCCGAGCCGATGGCCTTGGCGCACGTTCCCTTGAACGACGGACAGACGGACGCGCTACCGGCCGAGGTCCAGGAGGTGCTGCGGGCCTCGCGCGAGCCCGCGATTCCCTTGCACGAGCAGACACAGGCCTTCGCCCGCGTCAGCGCCGCCCCGGATTTTGTCGCCGCCAAGTACCTGCCCGATATTTCGGTCGCCGATTTGAGCGCACCGGCCACAGGACTCGACCAGTCCGAACCCGAGCTGCACAGTGACTTTGCGCGCTCGGCCTTCGGGGCGCACCAGGTCTCGGCGGAGGAACTGATCGATCTGGAGCAGCAGGCCGAGTTTTTTGTCGTCCTGGGTCAGGACGATGCGGCCATCGAACTGCTGCAGGGCCATATTCAGGCCCATCACGGCGGCAGTGCGTTGCCCCATCTGAAGCTGCTTGAGATCCACCGGCGCCGCGGCGATGTGGCGGCCTATGCGCTGACCGGCGAGGCGCTCACGCAGCACTTTGGCGTGCTGCCGCCGGCCTGGGACGCAGACCCTGACGCGCCCCACGGCCTGCAGGCCTATCCCGAGGTGCTGGCGCGGCTGCAGCGGCAATGGACCGATCATGGTTCCAGCATGGACACGCTGCAGCGCCTGCTGGTGCGTCCGCAGGGCCGTGATGCCGGCGACGGTGACCAGCAGCCGGCCAACAGCATGGACATCGCCGCCTACCTGGACATGCTGTTGCTGTACTCGGTGGCGCGCGACCTGTCCGAGCATGAGGTGCGTGGCAACGAGGTGGACGTCTTCCTGCCGCTGGATCAGCCCGGCGATTCGCCGCTGTCCACCGCCATGATGGCCACCTTGCCGGTGCAGGTGGACGGGCCGCGCAGCCGCTTCGGCGCGCTGGACCTGGATATCAGCGTCGGCGGCGACAGCGTGAACAGCAAGCTGTAGGGCTACAGCCGACCGAGACGTTCCAAAGCAAGGTTCAGCGTCTCGTCCTTCTTGGCGAAGCAAAAACGTATCACCCGCTGCGCCGTTCCCTGGGCATAGAAGGCCGACAGCGGAATCGCCGCCACCTTCAGTTCGGCCGTCAGCCATTCGCAGTAGGCCCGGTCGTTCAGATCGCTCAAGCCCGAATAGTCCACGCACTGGAAATAGCTGCCCTCGCAGGGCAGCAGCTTGAATGGCGTGCGCGCCAGCCCGGCACGGAACAGATCGCGCTTTTGCTGGTAGAAGTCGCTCAGGGCCAGATAGGGCTCGGGCTCGGCCATGAAGGCCGCCAGGCCATGCTGCACCGGCGTGTTGACGGTGAACACGTTGTACTGGTGCTGCTTGCGGAATTCCAGCGACAGTGCCGCCGGTGCGGCCACGAAGCCGACCTTCCAGCCGGTGACGTGATAGGTCTTGCCGAAGCTGGAGACGATGAAGGCCCGCTCGGCCAGATCGGGCCATTGCGCGGCACTCAAGTGCCTGGCGCCGTCGAACACCATGTGCTCATAGACCTCGTCGCTGATCAGCATCACCTCGGTGGGGCGCAGCAGATCGGCCAGGCGCTGCATGTCATCCAACGACCAGACCGTACCACTGGGGTTGTGCGGGCTGTTGATGATCAGTGCTCGGGTGCGGGGGGTGAGGGCCGCAGCCAGCCGCTCGAAATCGGGCCTGAACGTGCCGGGCGTCAGCGGCACGCGCACGACCACGCCGCCGGCCATCTCGATATTCGGCGCATAGCTGTCGTAGCAGGGCTCCAGCACGATCGCCTCGTCGCCCGGGTGGACGATGGCCAGCAGCGTGGTGAAGATGGCCTGTGTGGCACCTGCGGTAATGGTGATCTCGCTGCCGGCATCGTAGGCGCGACCGTACAAGCGCTGCAGCTTGGCGGCAATCGCCTCGCGCAGCTGCGGCACGCCGGTCATCGGCGGGTACTGGTTCTGGCCGGCGCGCATCGCCGCATCGACGGCGTCTATCAGCCGCGGATCGCAGCCGAAGTCCGGAAAGCCCTGGCCTAGGTTGACCGCGTTATGCGCCTGCGCCAGCGCGGACATCACGGTGAAGATGGTGGTGCCGACCTGGGGCAGGCGGCTTTGCAGCGTGGGATTGAAAGTCATGAAAAGTCAGAGTTCATAGTCGGAGCTGTTGCCGCTCATCGCCCGCTCCAGCAGGCTGCGGCTCAGCCGGTCGGACAAGGCCTCGGCAAACACATAGACGAAGTTGCGCAGATAGGCGCCCTTCTTGAAGGCGATGCGAGCCACGTTCTGGCCGAACAGATGGCCCAGCGGGCGCGACACCAGCTCGCCGCCGGGCGGGTCTTCGCGCACCGCCATCTCGGCCACGATGCCAATGCCCATGCCTAAGCGCACATAGGTCTTGATGACATCGGAGTCGATCGCTTCGAGCACCACACTGGGGGTCAGATGGCGTGCGGCAAAGGCCTTGTCGATGCGGGTGCGGCCGGTGAAGCTGGGGTGGTAGGTGATGATGGGCTCGCTGGCCAGTTGCTCCAGCGTCGGCCGCTCGACCTGGGCCAGCGGGTGGTCGGCGGGCACCACCAGCACATGCTGCCATTCGTAGCAGGGCAGGGAGACCAGGTCGTCGAACAGGCTCAGCGACTCGGTGGCCAGGCCGACGTCGGCACTCTCTTCCTGCAGCATGCGCACGACCTGGTCCGGACTGCCCTGGTGCAGGCTGACCTGCACCTGCGGGAACTGCTTGCGCAGCTTGGTCACCGGCGCCGGCAGCACATAGCGGGCCTGGGTGTGGGTGGTGGCAATCGACAGGCGGCCGGCGTCGCGCTTCGAGTACTCCTCGCCGATGCGCTTGAGGTTGCCGACCTCGCGCATGATGATCTCGATCGCCTTCAGCACCTGCTCGCCGGGCTCGGTGACGCGGCGCAGCCGCTTGCCGTGGCGGGAGAAGATGTCGATGCCCAGCTCTTCCTCGAATTCCAGAATGGCCTTGGACACGCCCGGCTGCGAGGTGTAGAGCGCCTTGGCGGTTTCGGTCAGGTTGAGGTTGCGGCGCACCGCCTCCTGGACAAATCTGAACTGGTGCAGATTCATGGCGCCTCGCGGGAAGTCTGGGCCGCTGCCAGCCAGGCCAGCGTGGTGTCGGCCATGGCCTGCATCACCGCATCGGCCTCGCCGAGCGCGACATGCTGGGTCCAGACCACCTTGCGGCCGTAATGCAGGCCCAGGCGGTCGATCAGTGGCGGCACGTCACGCCGCACATGGCCGCTGGCGCCCAGGAACATCGGCACGACGTGGACTTCGGTGCAACCGGCCGCCACCAGGCCGTGGCCGGCCTCCTCGATGCCCGGACTCATGAACTCAAGAAAGGACAAGGCGACCTGCAACTCCGGCTGGCTGAGCCGGATGCGCCGCACCACCTCCTGGAACGGTGTGGCCCAGGTCGGGTCACGGGCACCATGGGCGATGAGCAGCAATCCGGTGACAGGTTTCATGGCTTCAGCGGTAGCGCACCAGCCAGGTGAATGCACCCAGCGAGAGCAGGAGGTAGATCAGGCTGGGCGTGGCCGCCACGGCCCAGGGTGTCCAGTTTTGCAGCTGGCCGAGGTGGCCGGCCACGTTGTTCATCAAGACAAAGCTGATGCCCAGCATGATGCCGCCAAACACCTTCAGGCTGATGCCGCCGCCCCGCGCATTCAGATAGGCGAAGGGCAGGGCCAGGGCCACCATCACAATACAGGCCGCAGGATAGAGTGCCTTGCGCCAGAACTGGATCTCATGGGCCTGGGCCGACTGCTCGTGGGCCGACAGATGGCGGGTGTAGCGGTACAGCTCGGCGGTGGACATCACGCCGGCCGGCAGCACCGCCGCGGCGACCACGCCGGCGTTCAGGCTGCTCTGCCATTGAGCCTCGACACTGGCGGTCTCGGTGACGCGGGCGTTGTCGGCGCTGGCCAGCCCCTGCGACGGGTACCAGCGCGTCTCCTTCACCCGGCTCAAGGTCCACAGACCTCGGGCATCGACCACCGCATGCTCGGCCTCGGTGCGGCCCAACAGGCGGCCATCGGCGTCGAACTCGAAGATGCGCACCCCGTCGAGCTGGCCGCCGGCACCGGCGCGGCTCACATTGACCGAGAAATTGCGCTCACCGTCCGGGGTCTCGCGCCTGTCCTTCAACCAAGTGCCGCTGCGTCCGGCCGCGATGCCGCCCGAGAACTCGGCGCGCGTGTGCTCGGCGCGCTGGTCGAACAGCGGGGCCACATAGTCACCGACCACAAAGGTGATGGCCGCAAAGCCCAGCGCCAGGGTGGCCAGGAGGCCCAACGCACGACCTGGCCCCAGCCCGCCGGTGCGCAGAATCGTGTATTCGCTGGATTGCGCCATGCGGGCCAGCGAGAAGATGCTGCCTATCAGCACCGCAATCGGGAACAGCTCGTAGAAGTGCCCTGGCACCTCCAGCAGGGCGAGGTAGGCGGCATGGCCGGCGGTGAAGCCCTTGCGGCCGACGCGGTCCATCTCGTCGACAAAGTCGATGAAGAAGAACAGCGACAGAAAGGCCAGCACGACAAACAGCACCGAGCCGACGATGTCCCGATACAGCAGCCGGCGCACCGTCCTCATGTGGCACTCCGGGCGGGGCTGCGGCGCCGGGGCGAGAACATGCGCCCATGGTCGCGCCACCAGATCAGCGCCACCCCGAGCAGGAAGGCGCCGCCATGGACGATGGCCAGTGCGGCCGGCAATTCCATGCGGCCGCTGGCCACCCAGGCCTGCGACAGATTGATCAGATTGAAATAGACGACAAAGCTCAGCACGGCGAACAGCAGATTCCAGTTGTTGGCGCGGCGTGGGTTGCTGGCCGACAGGCCGATGCCCAGCAGCACCAGGTTCAGGCCACCGAAGATGATGCCCAGGCGCCAGGTCAGTTCACCCAGATTGCGCGGCAGCGGTGTGGCCAGCAGGTCCAGGGTGGACATGGCCTTGGGCGGCAACTGCTCGGCCGCGCGCAGCGCCTGCTGATCAACGAGCACGCGGTAGTTGTCGAAGCGGGCCAGCGACTTCTCGCCGGTCTTGAGCTGCAACTCGTTGCGCTGACCCTTGTCGAGCACCAGGAAGCGGTCATCGCCGACCAGCTCGATATGGCCCTGCCGCGACGAGGTCACGGCCTCGGCGTCCGGGTTGCTGGTGAGGATGAAGACATTGCGGCCGGTGCGGCCGTCCTCGCTGTCGCGTTCGATGAAGAACACCCTTGAGCCATCGCGCGAGGTCTGGAACTGGCCCGGCGCCACCCGTGACAGATCGGAGCGCTTCTCATAGCGTTCGCGCAGCTGGGCGCTGTTGCGGTTGCCCCAGGGCCAAACCACCAGTTCCAGCACCACCACGACCAGCAGCACCGGCCAGGCCATGCGCAGCACCGGGCGCACGAAGCGGTTCAGGCCGACGCCGGCGCTGAACCAGACGGTCATCTCGCTCTCGCGGTACATGCGACCCAGCGCCACGACCACCGAGATGAACAGTGACAGGCTCAGCATCGTCGGCAGGTGGCCCAGCGCCGCATAGCCCATCAGCAGCACCACGTCCTGGGGCGCGACATTGCCCCCGGCGGCCTGGCCCAGGGTGCGAATCAGCATCATTGTCAGCACGATGGTGAGTATCACCACCAGGGTCACGCCGAAACTGCGGGCTAGCTCTCGGCGTACTGTGGAATCGAATAACATCGCGGCACTTTTTCTAATTGGCGACATTATGGACTTCCGTACCCAGGCAAGCACTCCAGAGGCAATCTCGGCCACCGCCGCAGACGCCATGTTGATACTCGTGGCCGGCGAATCGGTGCCTGCCCACCTCGATGCCAAGCTCGGCGCCCTGCTCAAGGACGCCGTCAAGCAGGGTGATTTCGAATTCAAGGCCGGCCGTGCGCTGTACCTGCACCGCCCCGCCGACGTGAAGGCTGCCCGTGTGGTGTTCGTCGCCGTCGGCAAGGACACCGCCAAGGCTGTGCGCGCGGGCGTCACCGCCGGCCTGGGCCAACTGAAGCACCGTGGCGCCAAGCATGTGGCGCTGGCGCTGTTTGGATTCAAGGCACTGGATGAAGCGATCGCTGAAGCCACCGTGCTGGCCGCCGCCGATGCCAACTATCTTTACACCCACACCAAGCCCAGCGCCAGCAAAAGCCTGGAGCTGGCCAAGCTGAGTTTCCTGTGCGACAAGGAAGAGGTCAAGGCGCTGAAGGCCGGCCTGGCCCGCGGCCAGGCGATTGCCGCCGGCGTCGAGCTGGCCAAGGAGGCGGCGAACCGCCCGGGCAACTATTGCACCCCGACCTATCTTGCCGAGCAGGTCAAGACGGTGGGCGGCAGCTATGGCATGAAGGTCGAGGTGCTGGACCGCAAGGCAGTCGAGAAGCTGGGCATGGGCGCCTTCCTGGCCGTCGCCCAGGGCTCGGATGAACCCCTGAAGTTCATCGTCGCCCACTACAACGGCGCGGCCAAGACCCAGGCGCCGGTGGTGCTGGTGGGCAAGGGCATCACCTTCGACACCGGTGGCATCTCCCTGAAGCCCGGCGCCGAAATGGACGAGATGAAGTTCGACATGGGTGGCGCGGCCAGCGTGCTGGGCAGCCTGCGCGCACTCGGCGAGCTCAAGCCCAAGATCAATGTCGTGTTCATCATCGCCGCTTGCGAGAACATGCCTAGTGGCCGCGCCATCAAGCCCGGCGATGTGGTGACCTCGATGTCGGGGCAGACGATAGAAATCCTCAACACCGACGCCGAAGGCCGCCTGATCCTGTGCGACGCCTTGACCTATGCCGAGCGCTTCAAGCCCGCGGTGGTGGTGGACATCGCCACCTTGACCGGCGCCTGCGTGATCGCCCTGGGCGGCGTGCGCAGCGGCATGTATGCCTCCGACGATGAACTTGCCGCCGCGCTGGACAAGGCCGGTCAGGATGCGCTGGATCCCTGCTGGCGCATGCCGCTGGACGAGGAGTATGCCGAAGGCCTGAAGAGCAACTTCGCCGATGTGCCCAATATCGCCGGCCGCGCCGGTGGCTCGATCACCGCCGCGAAGTTCCTGCAGCGCTTCACCGCCAAGTACCGCTGGGGCCATCTGGATGTGGCCGGCACGGCCTGGAACTCGGGCGCCGCCAAGGGGGCTACCGGCCGCCCGGTGGGTCTGCTGACGCACTTCGTGCTGTCGCAGGTTCGTTGAGCGCTCGCTTGTCAAGGTACAGCCGGTACAGGGCATGACGGAAGTCAGCTTCTATACCGGCGTGTCCGGGCGCATCGACTACGCCTGCCGGCTCTTGCGCAAGGCGGTGCTGCAGGGCGCCAAGGTCGCCGTGTGTGCGCCCGCGGCCGTGCTGGACCGGCTGGACAAGGCGCTGTGGACCTTCGAGGCCACGGAGTTTGTTCCGCATCTGCGCTGGGGTCCCGGTAAGGGTCAGGCCTTGACCCCGGCCATGCAGGCCACGCCGGTCTGGCTGGTGGAGCAGGCCGATCTGGCGCCGCACCATGATGTGCTGCTCAATCTGGGTGACGAGCTGGTGCCCGGCTTCGAGGCCTTTGACCGCGTGCTGGAGGTGGTGTCCACCGATGCGATGGATGCCAGCGGCGGTCGCGGTCGATTCAAGCAGTATCGAAGTCAGGGACTGAACGTGAAGCATCACGAGGTCAAAGCATGAGTTCAGCCTCCACGCCGCCGCGCGCCGTGCCGACCTTGACCGAGGTGCTGGTCGAGGGGGAGGCGGAGCGTGAGATGGAAATTGCCGTCGAGCCCGGACCGGCGCCGATCCTGCAGGCCGAGCAGGAAGATCCGGCCGTGGTCGAAGCGCGCATCACCCAGCACGTGCTGGTGGACCTGCAGCGTCAGGTGGACCTGATGCTGGAGTACCGCCTGCGCGAGGCGCTTTCGCCGGCGCTGGCCCGCGTCTGTGACATGTTGATACGTGAGGCACGCACCGAACTGGCCTCGACTTTGCGTGATGTGGTCGCGCGCGCCGTCGCTCAGGAACTGGCACGTCAGCGCGCACGCTAGTTCGCGCGTTGAGTGCGGGGCCACAAGTCCCGGCTCGGTTGAAAGCTCTGCGCGGAGCAGGGGTTATTTGTGCTTGTGCAAGCAAGTGTTGGGCCCCCATGGATTCCCCATGGAGAACCCCCCTGATTTAGGGTATGTTACCCAGCGTTGAGAATTCAACAGATTTCACTCTCTGCATACAAACCTGGAGGTTATTCATGCAAGCTAAGTTGAATGTGATCGTTGGTGCCGTCGCTATCGCCCTGAGCGGTACCGCGATGTCGCAAGAGCTGGTCGTCAAGATCGGCCACGTGGGTCCTACCAGCGGCGCGATTGCCCACCTGGGCAAGGACAATGAGTTGGGCGCCCGCCTGGCCATCGAGGAACTGAACGCCAAGGGCGTGATGATCGGCGGCAAGAAGGCCAAGTTCGAACTGCTGGCCGAAGATGACGCTGGCGATCCCAAGCAAGGCACGGCAGCCGCCCAGAAGCTGGTTGACTCCAAGGTCAATGGCGTGGTCGGTCACCTGAATTCCGGTACCTCGATCCCGGCCTCCAAGGTCTACAGCGACGCCGGCATCCCGCAGGTCTCGCCTTCGGCGACCAACCCCAAGTTCACCCGCAACGGCTACAAGACCACCTTCCGCGTGGTGGCTGACGACGTGCATCTGGGCGGCACCCTTGGCAAGTACTCGGTCAAGGAGCTCAAGGGCACCTCGATCGCAGTGATCGATGACCGCACGGCCTACGGCCAGGGCGTTGCCGACGAGTTCGAAAAAGGCGTCAAGGGCGCTGGCGGCAAGGTGGTTGGCCGTGAGTTCACCAACGACAAGGCAACGGACTTCACCGCCATCCTGACCTCCTTGAAGGCCAAGAAGCCCGATGTGGTCTTCTTCGGCGGCATGGACGCTGTGGCCGGCCCGATGCTGCGCCAGATGAAGCAGCTGGGCATTGACGCGAAGTTCGTTGGTGGCGACGGCATCTGCTCGGGCGAGCTGCCCAAGCTGGCCGCCGGCACCATGGGTGACGGCCAGGTCGTTTGCGCCGAGGCTGGTGGCGTCGAGGGCGAGTCCAAGAAGTCGATGGACGACTTCAAGGCCAAGTTCAAGGCCAAGTACAAGGTTGACGTGCAGATCTATGCTCCGTACGTCTATGACGCCGTGAACGTCATGGTTGCCGCCATGGTCAAGGCCAACTCGGCCGAGCCGGCCAAGTACCTGCCGGTGCTGGCCAAGACCGAAGGTTACAAGGGCGTGACCGGCACGATCTCGTTCGACAACAAGGGCGACATCAAGAATGGCGCGCTGACCCTGTTCACCTACAAGGGCGGTGCTCGCGACCAGATCGCTGTGGTTCGCTGATCACAGATCAGTCTTCGCCGCATGAAAACGCTCGCTTCGGCGAGCGTTTTTTTTGTGCGCTGCAAAACCATGTTTGCCTGCCGCGCCCGGACTTGCCGTCCCGGTAAAACTTGGGGTCTTCTTGCGCTTTCGCAAAGAGCTTCAGCGTGGGTGTGAAATACCGCATGAACAGGCGTCGTACCCCCCTCAAAGCGGGGGCTTTCAATGGGTCGTTTCCTCTGCATGATTGGACACGGAAAAAGTTCCGGCTGCACGCGGTGAGAGTCTGAAACAGGCGATGTCTCAACGGTGCTTTGGGCTGATGAGCCTAGGGTTTACGAGAATTTCAAGTTTCAAGCATCTGCCTGTGACATTTTTAGGTGCTGCGGTCGAGAAGAAGGTCAGGAAGTTGGGTTGTGGTGCCCCTTGTAACTCAGCGCCAAGGTGTGAGTAGCCAGTCGTGATGCGTGCTTTTTCAGAGCATCCCTCCAATTTTCAGCAGACAAGAATCGTTCGGCAGCAGACCGAGGGGAAGACGAAATGATCCGTGTTTTCAATCATTATTTGCACAGGCGCACGTTGCTGCAGATATTCTTCGACCTCGGCTTGATCGTATTCGCCGTGGTCGGCATTGTCTTGCTGAAGGTAGACGGCGCTGCATTGGCTGTGCCGCTTGCCACCACCCATGGCTTGTCGCTGGCCGCTTGCATGTTCGTCATCAACTCGGCGTCGGGCTTCTATCAGCCTTCCCACAATCGATCGCTGAATCAATCGGTGGCGCGTGCCGTGCTGGCGCTGTTGTTGGCGCTGCCGCTGGCCTACGGTATCTTCAGTTTCCTGCCGAGCACAGTGAATGGGCAGGACGCAATCAAGATGGCAGCAATGACCTTGGTCGCCGCCGTGATGGCCCATCGTGTCTATGCGGCCCATGCTTCATCAAAAACGCGGGTGAGTTCGCAGATCTTGATCTTCGGATCCGGTGCGGTCGCCAGCTTGGTCGGACAGACACTGCGCAATGCCGATCCCCATGCGCAGATTGTTGGCTACTATCCGGGTCCCAATGAGGAGCACGCAGAGGTGCCGAGGACCCAGGTTCTCGACGCCGAAGCTTCTTTGATCGACACGGCCAAGAAGCTTGGCGTTGATGAGATCGTTGTCGCCCTGTCCGAGCGCCGTGGCGGCAGCATGCCTTTGCGCCAGTTGCTGGACTGCAAGATCAACGGCATTCGCGTCGTTGACATCTCCACCTATTTTGAAAAGACGTTGGGCCAGATCAAGGTCAGTCATGTGAATGCTGGCTGGTTGATCTTTGGCGACGGTTTCAATCAGGGTATGGCCCGCACCGTGGGTAAGCGGGTGTTTGATATCTGCTGCTCTTTGTTGATGATTGTCTTGGCCGCGCCCATCATGCTGGTCACAGCCATTGCCATTCGCCTAGAAAGCCGCGGTCCGGTCTTGTACCGCCAGGAACGGGTTGGGGCCAATAACAAGACCTTCAATGTCATCAAGTTTCGCAGCATGCGCACTGATGCCGAGAAGGATGGCAAGCCGCGCTGGGCGGCGGCCAATGACGACCGCATCACGCGCGTCGGCAACTGCATTCGCAAGGTCCGCATTGACGAACTGCCCCAGCTGTTCAATGTGCTCAAGGGCGAGATGAGTCTGGTTGGTCCGCGTCCGGAGCGCCCGTATTTTGTCGATGAGTTGACGCGCGAGATTCCCTATTACGCGGTGCGTCACAGTGTCAAGCCGGGTGTGACCGGGTGGGCCCAGGTTCGCTACCAATATGGTTCCACCGTAGAGGACTCCATCGAGAAGCTGCAGTACGACCTCTACTACGTCAAGAATCACACGCTTTTCCTTGATCTGGTCATCATGTTCGAAACGGTTGCCGTCGTACTGACTGGCAAAGGGGCACACTGAAATCCTCGCGCGTCGCGCCCTGCGGCTGCGGCATCGTTCCGAGGACTTCATGAGCCTGCTTAGCCTGCGGTATGGAAACTAGTGCCACCGACCTGGCCGCATTCGGTTATTTGATCGCGGGGCTGGTTCATACGGCATTCGCGATTCGCCTTGTTCAGGCGCGCAAGCCCTGGATCATCAGCAGTCCCGCCGCGCTGGCCTTCGCATGCGGCATCGTTTCCGGTGCGGCTTGGGGCTGGACCGGCTTCGCAATGCAGTATTGGCAGGGGCCGTGGCTGCCCTGGGGCAATGCGATCGCCGATCTTCTGCGCTATGCCTGCTGGTTCGCTTTCGTGTTGAACCTGCTGCGCCCCCAAGGCCAAGCCGGGCCGGCGCTTGGTGTGCGTCTTCTGACCACGGCGGCGACGCTGATGTGCCTGTTCAGCGCCGTCACCCTGATTGGCGCGCATTGGTCGGAGTCGAGTCTTTGGCCTCTGGACCGCCTGAGCTTGTACAGCGCGCTTTCGCTGCCAGTCTTTGGTTTGATTCTTGTCGAGCAACTCTTCCGCAATGTTTCAGACGATTCACGATGGAACGCCAAGCCGGTATGTTTCGGCCTCGGCCTGGCATTCGTGTTCGATCTCTACTTCTACTCGCAGGCCGTGCTATTTGGCCGTTATGACGAAGATGCGATCAGCATACGCGGCGGCATCCATGCATTGTCCGTGCCCTTGTTGTACGTTGCCTCCAAGCGGCATGTGGACTGGATTGCCAAGTTGCAGGTGTCGAGAAAGGCGGCCTTCCATTCGGCGACGCTGCTGCTGGCGGGGGTCTACCTGCTTTTCGTCTCGGGCATAGGCTACTACGTCCGCTATTCCGGCGGAGGGTGGGGCCGGGCGCTGCAACTGGCGTTGTTGTTCGTCGCATTGGTCACGCTGTCCATCGTCATGTTCTCCGGCGCCATGCGGGCCAAGTTGCGCGTGTTTGTCGGCAAGCATTTCTTCAGCTATCGCTATGACTATCGCGAGGAGTGGTTGCGCTTCACCTCAATGCTGTCGGTCAAGAGTTCGCCACAGGAAATGGGCGGACTGGTGGTGCGTGGATTGGCCAATTTTGTCGAAAGTCCCGGGGGCTGTCTTTGGACGAGAGGCACTTCGATGACCGAGTTGGTGCAGTCGGCGCGGTGGAACCTGCCGGCGGCACAAGATACCGAGTCATTGCAGTCACCCTTCATCCAGTTCGCGCAGAACAAGGAATGGATCGTTGATCTGGACGAATGCCGGGCCGACCCGCAGCGCCATGAAGAACTGGCCGTGCCGGGCTGGTTGCTTGCCAACAAGCAGTACTGGCTGGTGGTGCCGCTGATCGTTGGCGACGAGCTGATTGGTATGGCCGTACTGGCCAAGGCACGCACCTCGATCGAAGTGAACTGGGAGGTGCGAGATCTGCTCAAGACCGCAAGTCGCCAAGCGGCCAGCTATCTGGCGCAAATGCACGCCACCGAGGCCTTGCTGGAGGTGCGCAAGTTCGATGCGTTCAACCGGATGTCGGCCTTTGTCGTGCATGACCTGAAGAACATCGTCACTCAGCTGTCTCTGATGATGAAGAATGCGCAGCGTCTGCGAGACAATCCAGAGTTCCAGCAGGACATGCTGGCGACGGTGGAGAACTCACTTGAGAAGATGCGCCAGCTGATGCTGCAGCTGCGTGAGGGCGAGCGCCCGCCGGGAGGTGTCAGCGGTGTCGATCTGTTGCCTATTGCGCATCGGCTCGAAAAGGTTGCGCAAGGCCGGGGCCGAACGCTTGAGTTGCAGTTGGGTGACCGAGTCGTGACCCGTGGCCATGACGAACGGGTGGAGCGGGTGCTGGGTCATGTCGTGCAGAACGCATTGGATGCAACCACGCCGTCCGATCGAGTGTGGCTCAAACTGGAGCGGCGCAGTGGCCAAGCGCGCATCGAGGTCGGCGATACCGGCCACGGCATGTCTCAGGAGTTTATCCGTGAACGTCTGTTCAAGCCCTTTGAAACCACCAAGGCCAATGGCATGGGAATCGGCGCGTACGAAAGTTTCCAGTACCTTCGTGAACTCGGTGGCAGTATTTCGGTTGACAGCGAATTGAACCGGGGCACCGTCGTGACCATACTGTTGCCTCTCTTTGAGAGCTCCCAAAAATCCGACTTGAACATGCTGGGTGCAAAATAATAGCAATGGACAAACTACCTCAGCTATTGATCGTTGAAGACGATCTGGCGCTGCAAAAACAGATCAAATGGTCCTTGGATCGATTCGAGTCCGTTACCGCCAATGATGTGGCCAGTGCCCTGCTGCAGTTTCGGCGGCACAGCCCTGCGGTGGTCACCATGGATCTGGGCTTGCCGCCCGATCCGGATTCGGTTTCGGAGGGCTTCAGGCTGCTGCAGAACATCCTGGACATCGACCCAAACGTCAAGGTCATCGTGCTGACCGGTCAGAACGACCAGTCCAACGCGTTGCGGGCGATTGCCCTGGGTGCCTATGATTTCTTTGCAAAACCATTTGACCCTGATTTGCTGGGTTTGACCATTGACCGCGCGTTCAAGCTTTTCGAACTGCAAAGTGAGAACCGGCGGCTGCAGGCCCTGCATCAACCGGACGCGCTGGCCGGCCTGCTCACCCGCGACGCGGACATGTTGCGCATCTGCCGGACGATCGAGAAGGTGGCACCCAGCAATGCCACCGTGATGCTGCTGGGCGAAAGCGGCACGGGCAAGGAAGTCCTGGCCCAGGGCCTGCACCAGACATCCAAGCGGTCCGGCAAGTTTGTCGCCATCAACTGCGCGGCGATTCCGGAGAATCTGCTGGAAAGCGAGTTGTTCGGCTACGAGAAGGGCGCCTTTACCGGTGCGGCCAAGACCACCCTGGGCAAGATCGAGGTCGCCAATGGGGGTACCTTGATGCTTGACGAGATTGGCGATTTGCCGTTATCGCTGCAATCAAAGTTGTTGCGCTTCCTGCAGGAGCGCACGATCGAGCGTGTCGGCGGTCGCCAGGAGATACCGATAGACGTGCGCGTTGTGTGCGCGACCCATCAAGATCTGAAAGGACAGATCAAGGAGGGCAACTTCCGCGAGGATCTGTTCTACAGGCTCGCCGAGATCGTGGTCGACATTCCGCCGCTGCGCGCCCGCCGCGGCGACGCTGTGCTGCTGTCGCATGCATTTCTCAAGCGTTTCGCGCAGGAGCAGCATCGTGGCGCGATGCAGTTCAGCGAGGATGCGCTGACAGCCATCGACACCTATAACTGGCCCGGCAATGTGCGCGAATTGCTCAACGCGATCAAGAGAGCCAGTATCATGGCCGACGGTAATCGGGTTACCTGCGACGATATTGGCTTGACCAGTCCGGCCAGCCAATCCGACGACGCGGAAAAGTCTCTTTTTGATTTGCGCACGGTACGCGAAAAAGCCGAGCGCGAGGCCATTGTCAGCGCCTTGGCGCGCACGAATGGCAATATTGCCAAGGCCTCGGAGCTGCTCGGCGTCAGTCGGCCGACACTATATGATCTGATGAATCGCCTGGTGATCAAGTGATTTCTCAATTTCCCCTGAAAACAGGATGGCTGTGAAGAATTCAACAATTCGTTTGGTGATTTGTCTTGTGCTGGGCGTTTCGATTTTGTCGGCCTGCGATCGCAACGATACGGCCGCCATGCTCGCCTCGGCAAATGGCTATATTGCCAAGCGCGACTACAAGGCGGCCATCATTCAGTTGAAGAATGCGTTGCAGAAGACGCCTAATTCGCCGGAGCTGCGATTCTTGTTAGGCAAGACCTTGCTGGACCTGGGCGATGCAGTTTCGGCCGGCGTTGAACTGCGCAAGGCATTGGAACTCAAGTATCCCGATGACAAAGTGCTGCCGCCGCTGGCCCGCACGATGTTGATTCAAGGGCAGCAAGACGCGGTGCTGAGCGAGTTTGGCGACAAGGTCCTCACCGACCCCGGCAGCGTCGCGGATCTGAATACCACGATCGCAATGGCCCATGCTTCGCGGGGAAAGTTTGCGCAGGCCGATGAGGCCTTGGCAGTGGCGCTGGCGGCTGCGCCTGACTACCTGGAGGCGAGACTTCTTCAGGTGCGGTTGATGGCGGCGAAGAATGATTTCGACGGTGCGATGAGGCTGGTCGATGCCATTCTTGCCAAGAGTCCGGAGGCGACCGATGCGTGGCAGTTGAAGGGAGACTTCCTGCTGCATGGCAAGCAGGACGTCGGGGCCGCTATCGAGGCGTATCAAAAGGCCTTGAGTGCGAGTGCAGGCAACGCCGGTGCTCATGCCGGTATCTTGAGCATTCATATTTCAAAGAAGGACTTGAAGGCGGCAAAAGCTCAGCTTGAGCAATTCAAGACAGCTTTGCCGGGTCACCCGCAGACTCGATATTTCGAGGCGGTGCTGGCGTATGAGAACCAGGACTTCAAGCAGGCGAAAGAGCTGACGCTGCAGTTGCTCAAGGCGACGCCAGACAGTCCCAAGGTGCTGCAGCTGGCGGGCCTGCTGGAATTGCAGGCAAGATCGCTGCTGCAGGCGGAGGCGTATCTGAACAAGGCCCTGCAAGTGTCGCCGGGCGAGGTCATGGCCCGTCGCCTGCTGGTGCAGACCTATCTTCGCGCGGGGCAGACGGCGAAAGCCCTGTCCACGCTGCAGCCCCTGTTGGAGCAGAACAACCCCAGCGCAGAGACCCTTGCGCTGGCGGGCGAGGCCCATCTGCAGGGTGGCGATGGAAAGAAGGCCGACGCGTATTTCATGCGCGCCAGCAAACTGAATCCCAACGACACCAGGAGCCGCACGGTTCTGGCGTTGTCGCAACTGGCCAGGGGCAATGCCGAGGCCGCGTTTGGTGAGCTCGAGCAACTGGCGGCCACCGATAAGGGGACCACGGCCGATATGGCTTTGATCAGCGCCCACTTGCGCAGAGGCGAGTTTGCGTCAGCGCTCAAGGCCGTGGACGCCCTGGCCGCCAAGCAGCCGGACAAGGCACTTGCGCCAGAGCTGAAGGGGCGACTTTTTCTCGCCCAGAAAGATCCGGCCGCGGCGCGCAAGAGTTTCGAGCGGGCGCTCGAAATCGACCCGCGCTACATGCCCGCGGTCATGAGCCTGGCGGCGATGGAGATGAAGGACAACAAACCGGATGAAGCCAAGAAGCGCTTTGACAAGCTGCTGGCACTGGACCCGAAGAATGTCCAGGCCCTGGTGGCCGTGGCGCAGCTGCGCGCAAAGGCCGGTGCGAGCAAGGAAGAGGTCACCGATCTTCTGGCCAATGCGATCAAGCTCAACCCCACGGAACCGGCTCCGCGCCTGCTGCTGATCGAGCACAAGATCAGAAGCGACGAGATCAAGCTTGCCTTGGCCGCAGCGCAGGATGCCGTCAGTGCGATCCCGCAGGATCCGGCGATTCTGGAAGTGTTGGGCCAGGTTCAGCAGGCTTCAGGTGACCTGAATCAGGCAATCAGCACCTTCAACAAGGTCATCTCGATGCAACCTCAGTTGCCGGACGGCTACATGCGGCTCGCCGCCGCCCAACTGGCGCAGAAAGACACCGAGGGTGCTACCCAAAGCCTGAAGCGGGCCCTGGCCATCAAGCCGGACTATCTGCCGGCGCAACGGAGTCTGATTCAGCTTGATCTTGCCGCAGGCCGCGCAAAAGAGGCCAAGGCCGGGGTGCGCACCATACAGCAGCAGCGCGCTGGCGAGACGGTGGGCGAACTGTATGCAGGAGATGTCGAGGCCGCGCTGAAGAACTGGGCTGAAGCGGCCAACTCCTACAAGGCGGCGCTGGACAAGGGAGCAACCTCCGAGCTGGCAGCCAAGTACCACACCGTTCTGATTGCATCGAAAAAGTCCAAGGAGGCCGACAAGTTTGCTGCCGACTGGATGAGGGATCATCCGCAGGATGCGTCGTTCTTCTACTATCTGGGCGACTACGCGCTGGGTCGCGGAGATTACGCGCTGGCGGAAAGCCACTACATGAGCGTCAAGCGCTTGAAGCCCGATCATGCGGTTGCACTGAACAATATTGCCTGGCTGTTGGCCATGCAGAAGAAGCCTGGTGCGTTGGCCTATGCGGAGCAGGCCAACAAATTGCAGCCCGACCAGCCGGCCTTTCTGGATACGCTGGCATTGATTCTTGCCGGAGATAATCAATTGGCCAAGGCGATTGAGGCACAGAAGAAGGCCGTGGCATTGCAGCCCAAAAATCCCGGCTATCGGTTGAGCTTGGCGAAGATCTACATCCAGAACGGGCAGAAGCCCCTGGCCAAAGGCGAACTGGAGTACTTGAGCAAACTCGGCGATGCGGTCAAGGAAAAGGCTGAGGCGGCGCAGTTGCTGAAGACCCTTTGACACTGGCCTCGGTAGGGCGGGAGTAACGCCAGGACTGGGTGTATGCTGTTTCTTCGGTAAGTGGCGAGGTCCCTTGCCAAGACAACATCGAAAGATCGGAGCATGAGAAAGTCCTTGAGGTCTGCCTTCAGGAAACAGTTCCATCAAGCGATGCGTCGCCTGTTCGGATTTCTGCCGCGCGGTGCTCGTTTTGCCGTGTTTCGTGCGATGGTCGACTGCGATCCGGCGCCGGATAGCCGGCTGGAGCTGAAAATTGCCGACAGCAAGGTCGAGTTGGAGGCCTGCTTTCGAATCCTCCACGATGCCTATGTGTCAAGCGGGTTCATGAAGCCCGACCCCTCAGGCATGCGGGTGACCGCCTATCACGCCCTGCCTACCACCACCACGCTGTGCGCGAAGTTCGACGGCGAGGTCGTGGGCACCATTTCCATCATCCGCGAGGGCGTGTTCGGATTCCCGTTGCAGTCCATCTTTGACCTGACGCAGGTGCGGGCCAAGGAGGGCAATATCGCGGAAATATCGGCACTTGCCGTGCATCCCAGCTTCAGAAAAACGGGCGGGTCGATACTCTTTCCGTTGATGAAGTTCATGTATGAGTACTGCACAGAGTTTTTCGATACCCGGCACCTGGTCATCGCGGTCAATCCGAACAAGATTGAACTGTACGAGTCGCTGCTGTTCTTTGAGCGCCTGCAGGAAAATCTGGTCAATAGCTACGACTTCGCCAACGGTGCGCCTGCCGTAGGGGCCACGCTTGACTTGCAGTCCGCACCGGCACTGTTCCAATCGGTTTATGGCCGGCGTCGTGATCGGAAGAACCTCCACAAGTATTTTGTGGAGACCAAGCTGAAGAATATTCGCAAACCAATCCGAAAATATTTCACCACCAACGACCCGGTGATGAGCGTGGATGTGCTGGATCATTTCTTCAACCAGGTCCATTCCGGATTCGATACCTTGGACGATAGAAAGAAGCTGCTGCTGAAGTCCATCTACAATCTGCCGGACTACCGTCGCGTGCTGCCGGACATTCCGGACGAACTGGAATCCCACCACCCCTTGCGCCAACATCAACGCTATTCGATCAAATGCCCGGGGCATATCGAGTTCTTGATCGACGGAAAGGCGCAACGCTACGAGTTCAATGTCATAGAGTTGTCACTCTCGGGTTTTCAGGCCGAGTGCCGGGTGGAGTTGCCGGACGCTGTGCCTGGCAGCGCAACCATCAACCTTGGTGAGAATGAGCGTTCCTTTGTCAAGGCGATCGTCGTGCGGCACAAGCGCTCGGAGTTCACCGGCTACTATGGTTTTCATATTGACGAACCGGATCCGGTCTGGACGCGCTGCGTCAGTGCCTTGGAGCAGGGCCAGATCCATAGTGACCTCGGCGGACTCGACGACATTCCGCGCGAAAGCTACGAAAAAATGTCGGCATGAGTTTGGCCACATGCTGAGGCGATCGTGGCCGCGTGGGCCCGGGCTTGCGCGCGCAGGGTCGACGCTAAGCCTATGGGCCCTGGTTCGGGGCCTCCTGCTCGGACTTGGCCTGGGGCTTTGCAGCAGTATTGCACCGGCTGGGTTGGTCGAGCTGATCGTGCAGGTCAAGCCCTCGGTGCTTCCGGTGGGCACATTCAATCCGCTCGACAGTCCGCGCTTCGGCTTTCGTGGCACCGGCTTTGTTGTTGGTGATGGCAATCTGTTGATCACCAATGCCCATGTGCTGCCCGAGCGCATGGCTCAAGCCACGGCGCCGGAGCCAAAGCTGGCCATTTTGGTACGCAGGGGGCCGGACGGTGCTGAAATGCGCCCTGCCGCCCTGGTCCGCCTGGACCGGTCCAGCGACCTTGCCCTGCTGCGTTTCGAGGGCCCGCCGCTGCCGGCGCTGCGGCTGGGTGATCCACAATCACCGCGTGAGGGCTTGGACATCGCCTTTGTCGGTTTTCCTATTGGCGGCGCCCTCGGTTTTTCGCCGGTCACCCATCGCGGCATGATTTCCTCGATCACGCCTATTGCCCTGCCCAGCGGTAGCTCGCAGCAGCTCAATGAGCGCGCCGTGCGGCGGTTGCGGGAAGGCAGTTTCAATATTCTTCAGCTTGATGCCACAGCCTACCCCGGCAATAGTGGTGGACCGGTGCTCAATGCGGTGAGCGGCGAGGTGGTCGGAGTGATCAATATGGTCCTGGTCAAGGGCAGCAAGGAAACGGCGCTGAGTCAGCCTTCGGGGATCAGCTACGCCATTCCAGTGAGCTTTGTGCGTGACCTGCTTGGCAGCCCCTGAACCGAGGCAAGAATCCAGATTTCATGGAGGCGGTTTGCGTGCGAATGCTCGCAAGCTGGCCGTCGGTGGGGCTGGCACACTCCTGTCGGGGGGCTTTACACTAGCCCCTCAATCAAGGGCTATCTTTGCACTTGACGCTGTGCAAAACTTCCAATCGATTCAACGGCTTAGAGTCTGTTTAGGCGGTCGTGGCACGAAATATGCGTTCAAGACTGCTCAAGAACGATTGGCGGGCATAGCTGCTGGTTCGGGAGCAAGGCACCGTGTAGCGCTTCATGGCGGCCCGTGGCTAACGAAGTTTCTGTCGCTAGTTCCTCAATGAAATGATGTAGAGGCAGCACTGTGAGTGATAGTAAAAACAATATGCAGCAAGACCCGTTGGCCGAAGCTTCGCGTGCTCAGTCCGAAGCGGACGCGAAGGTCGCCAGGCGTCGGCGTTTCATCAAGCTGGGTGCGTCCGCCGTGCCCGTGGCAATGACGCTGGCAAGTCGACCGGTGATGGCCTGGGATTGTCACACCACGTCGGCCTGGGGATCGGCGCAGCTGGCGGCGATGACCGGAAGTGCCAAGACCCGCCTCGACAATACCGGCGTCAGCGGTACCGAATGCTGGTATGTCGACGATTGGAAGAGCAATTCGAGTACAGCTCCGTGCTGGCGCACGCTGACCACCAAGCGTTATGGCAGTTCCAAGAGCTGTCTCTATGGTCGGTCGAACTGCATGATTTCACATATCTTCCCGCTGGGCTTGTCCGGCGTGAGCAGCCCGACGACCACGACCGCATACTCGGTGATTATCGGGGGCAATAAATTTGCCAGCCGCATTACTGTGGCTCGATTGAATGCCATCTATGGGGCGGGCGCTGCGAATATTGCGCTTTGCGTTGTCACGGGCAACAAGGATCAAATTCAGGAAATGGCCCGTCTGGGCTCGTTGTATTCTCCGCCGAATAGTACGGGCTTGGTCTGGTCGACGTCCGATATCACGTCCTATCTCCACAACAACTGGCTTGCCCGTGGTCCCGAGGCCTAACTGAGCCAGTCGTGGTGCTTGACTCCGTGCCAGTCGGTATTTGGCGCGCCTGTGACGAGGCGCGCGCCGGCATCCGATCGTGGGATGGCGAAAGCTCTGCGGTGTTCTATTCGGCCCATAGTGGCGATACGCATCTGATTGATGCACTGGCGGTCGAACTCCATGAATTGCTCAGTGCGCGGCCGATGAGCGAACCGCAAATACTCGCGGCACTTGCCGATGTCGTCGAGCCGGGCTGCGAAGCTGAGGCCGCCAGTGAATTGCACGAGCATCTGCTTCGGTTGAAGGGCTTTGGCCTGCTGCGCGAGTCGCTTGATTGAAGGTCTCTGATCTTTCCGAATCCGATCTGCGCGGATTGCTGAGACAGGGGAATCTGCTGCTGCAGATCTCGCCGTTCGTGGCCAGGATCCGTTCCGATGTGCACAAGGTTGCGCACGAAATTGCCCTGATGTATGGCGACTTCACTGTGTGTCAGCCCGAGGTGTTTGCGGACTTCCACGTCGAAGTGGCGCGCGAGGCGGGCCTGAGGCGCTGGGTCAGTCCCTTGGCCAGATTCGCCTTCGATGGCAAACGCTCGTTTGTTCCTTTGCCTGCAGCGCAGGCCTTCCCGATGATCGAGTGGGGCCTGAACTGGTGCGTGGCCGCCCATGCCCATCAGTATCTGGTGATTCACGCGGCGGTGATCGAGAAGGGCGGCCGTGCCGCGGTCTTGCCCGCGCCGCCGGGTTCGGGCAAGAGCACGTTGTGTGCCGGTCTGGTGAATCGGGGCTGGCGTCTGCTCTCGGATGAGTTGGCCCTCTACGACCTTGCCACCGGTTTGATTCACGGCATGGCCCGCCCTGTCAATCTGAAGAATGCCTCGATCGACGTCATCCGGGCATTTGCTCCAGAAGCGGTGTTCACCGTCCCGGTACCGGACACTACAAAGGGCACGGTGGCATTGATGCGACCGTCCTCGGGCAGCGTGTTGCGGGCTCAGGAGCCGGTTCGTCCTGCATGGATTATCCTGCCGAAATATGAGGCGAACGCTGAGGCGGTGTTGAGCGTCCACGGCAAGGCAGAAACCTTCATGCTGGTGGCCGAACAGTCCTTCAACTACGACATCCATGGTTTGCGTGGATTCAATGCGGTGGCCGACCTGCTCGATCAGTGCGCGAGCCATACATTCACCTACGGGCACCTCGATGACGCTGTGCGGGTGTTTGAGCGTCTGGCAGCGGAGCCCGCTTCATGAGCAGGCTACAGAGCCTGACCGTGCAGGTCCTTTTGGAACCGGAGCGGGCCTTCGGCTTGTCGATGCCCGAGTGGGATCTGCTGGTGCGCCAGGCCCGACGGGCCAATCTGCTGGCGAAGCTCGCCTATGTGCTGCAGGATGGCGGTCGAATTGCCGATGTGCCCACGGCCCCGCGTTTGCATCTGCAAGCGGCCTTGCGCATCGCCGAGCGGCAGCAGCTGGCCCTGCGCTGGGAAGTCGAGTGCATACGCATTGCCCTGACCGAGGTGCCAGCGCGCCTGATTCTGCTCAAGGGCGCTGCCTATGCCATGGCCGGCCTGCCTGCAGCCCGCGGTCGGATGTTCGCCGACGTGGACATCCTGGTGCCTCGTGAATTGATCGCCAAGGTCGAGAGCGTGCTCACCATCCATGGCTGGCGCGGTGAAGACATGGATGCCTATGACCAGCACTACTACCGCCACTGGATGCACGAAATTCCGCCAATGCGGCATGTTCGGCGGGGCACCAGCATCGATGTGCATCACACGATACTTCCTGGTACGGCACGGATCAAGGTGAACACGGCGGCGCTGTTCGAAGGCGTTCGGTCGCTGCCGGAGCTAGCGGGTGTGGACGTTCTGCAGCCGGTGGACATGCTGCTGCACAGTGCAGCCCATTTGTTCCACGAAGGCGAGCTGGACAATGGTCTACGCGATCTGTTCGACCTCGCCGGCTTGCTGCGTGAACTTGGCCGTGATCCCGGCTTCTGGGCTGCCCTGGTGCCGCGCTCGATCGCGTTGGGTCTGGAGCGGCCGTTGTTCTACGCGCTGCGGTACACGTCGATGATGCTGGATGCTGCGGTGCCGGCTTCAGTGCTTGCGGCCAGCGTGGCCGCTGGAGCGCCCTCGGGTCCGGTGCTGGCCCTGATGGATGCCTGCTATGTCCGCGCACTGCAACCGATGCACGGCAGTTGCGACCGATTCGGGACCTGGACGGCCCGGATGGCCTTGTATGTGCGATCGCACTGGCTGCGCATGCCCCTGCACTTGTTGGCCTATCACCTGATCCGCAAGGCCATCAAACCGGACAAGACGCTCACCGAGGCCAGGGCCATGGCGGCGCCGCATGGTGGGGGCAAGCCTCAGGCCTGAGCGTCGGGAGCCCTGCGAGGCAGTCTATTGAGCAGGGCCTTGGCCCCGCGCTCGCATAGCTCGAGCACCTGCTCGAACCCCTGCAGATTGCCGTAATAGGGGTCGGGCACATCCTGGCCCGCCAGCTCGGGCACCAGGTCCAGAAACAATTGCAGCTTGCCCAGATGCTCGGCCGGGCATTGGCGCTGCAGCTCGTTCAACACGCTTTTGTCCATGGCCAATATCAGGTCGAAGTGGCTGAAGTCACTCGGCTTGATGCGCCGTGAGTGCGCCTTGCTTCGCGCATATCCGCGCTTCTCCAGCACCTGTTGGGCTCTGGCATCGGTTCGCTCTCCGGCGAGGCCGGCCATCACCCCCGCGGATTGAAATAGCGGGCCGCTGGGTCGCCACAGTCGCAGCGGCCAGGGTCTCGGCGGCTGTTGCCGCTGGGCAAGAGATTGGGCGACGACGCAGGCGATTGGCGACCGACAAACATTGGCCATGCAGACCATCAGGACTTTGATCATGGCAAGGATTCTAGGCAGCCACCCATAGCCGGAGCCGGGCGTTGCATGAAAAACACCTCGCAATGAGAAAAGGGGCCACGAGGGCCCCTTTCGTTCTCGACGAGTCGAGATTTACTTCATGCGGCGACGGGTCACTGCGCCAGCGCCCAGCAAGGCGATGCCGATCAGGGCAATGCTTGCGGGTTCGGGAACGTCACGGACCGTGGCGTTCGACGACTGGTTGATCGTGAAGTCATACTTCACGCCCTTGGTGAACGTCGCGACAGCGGAGCTGAGGGCGCCGGCATAGGAGTAGGTCTTGAGCCCATTGCCAGCTGCGTCGGAGGAGGTGAAGCCCTTGTTCAGCTCGGTGGGGTCCCAATCCAGGATCACGTTGCCGATAGCATCGGTGATCAGGATATTCCAGCCGTAAGCTGCCGACGCCGTGCGGGACACGCCAGCGCTCAGCGGGTCAACCCAAGCCTGCAGATAGGCATCGACGCCCATGGTCAGCGAGCTGGTGAAGGTCGTGCCCACGGTGAAGGAGCCGCTGACAACACCCGAATTCAGGATGGTTGCGTTGGCGCCACCGGAATTCGTCGGGCCGGTCGAAACCGCATTGGCGCGGGTCTGGCCGGAGATGCTGCCACCCAGGGCGGAACCCGAGATGAACATGTCGCCGAGCGCATAATTGGCTGCACCAGGTGTGCCGATGTGGTTGGTGGCATTTTCCAGGCCGCCCATCGACCCGTTGTACAGGCCGGCTGCCGTAGCGCATTGACCTGCGCAGCGATAGCCGACGTCGATCACAGCGGCGCCGAAACCGGTGAGGCTGTTCGCCGTTGCTCCGCCTGCCACAACACCGTTGTAGTTGGCGCTGGCGGTGCCGGTGCGGCTTTCATTCTCGATCAAGAGAGTCAAGCCGCCGGGCGGGGTCGTGAAACCCAGGGCGGTCACGTTCATGTCAGCGATGCCGACAACACCGGCGTTCGCCGAAAGGGGCGCCAACAGCGATGCTGCTGCGGCGATCGCGATAGCAAGCAACTTTTGTTTCATCGTCGTTCTCCGTGAGGGAAATGGGTAGGTCACGCCGCCATATAAGCATGAGCCGTGCCAGGCTCGCCCCCCTCTGCCTAAGTTATTGATTTAGTTGCCATTTTCTTGAGAGTTCGACTTTTGAAAAATGGTCCGGACGCGGTGGTGTTAATTTTTCCGACACAGAATGAATGCCGGCCCGCGCTCAACGGTACCGTCCCGGCGACAGGATGTCCTGCGGGTCCAGCGCTTGGCGCAACCGGGTGCTCATGGCGCCCGACAGTGGATGCCGTTGCGCGAATGCCGGCATGGCGTCAATGCCCAGGCGATAGGGGTAGCTGCCCAGCGCGCCACCCCGCTCCAGCAGTTCCTCGTAGCAGGCCTTCGCCTGCTGAAGCGCATTCACATCTTGGCGGTCGAAAATCAGCGGCACGGTGCTGTCGAACAACTTGTCGCCCAGCGTCGTGAAAGTAATCAGGGGTTCCATGCGATGGCGGGGCGCTACCTGTTTGACCATTTCCACAAATTGCCTGACGCCTTGTGACCGCATCGGCACCAGCGGGGCATACCAGATCAGGCCGCAACCGTCGCGGGATGGGTGGCGTTGCTCGCCGGTAAACGGCACCGGGTTGCGCCAGTAGGCCAGGGGCAGGGCGGTTTCGTTGGGTCGCCCGCCGACCAGATCCAGTGACTTGGCCAGCGTTGAGGCGGTGGCGCTGAGGCGCGCGCCCATGGCGCCGGGAAGCCACTTCGATACTCGCGCAAGTCCTCGTGCCTGGGTTGCTGACAAAAACAGCACGCGGCTCGCAATGCCGCGCAGGGCGGCCCGGATCTCTTGCTGCGCAGCCGTGACCATTCGCTTGCTGCCATATAGAGTGGCAAATCCGGTCCAGGGCATTATTTGATACTGTCGCCCCATCGCCGCTATCAATTCAGGGGGAATCAGTCCATCTGGCCCCAATTGATTTGCCGGATAAGCCGCCGACATCGCCAATACTCGATGCCGGTTCATCAGGTTCACCGCACCCAAAGTGCCCGGCAGGGTACGCAGGATATCGCGGATGCACTCTACCGCGGGCTCAAGCAGAGCGTCGTCCTTCAGGCTGAACAGGCATACCTTGACGCACGACGGGCGCCGGGCCAGCAAGATGCTGATGCGCGTGACGACGCCGAAACCGCTCTGGGTGAACAGGCCATTCAGATAGGGGCCAATGCCCCATTTGAACAAACGGGCCAGATCGACGTTGCCTGCTTCGTGCAGGGCGCTTTGGTAGATGCTTCCGTCGGCCAGCACCGCCTCGACATCGGTCACGGCACCAAAATGATCGGTGTAGGGTGTGACGCCATAGCCACGCTCCAGGGCGTTGCCCAGCAGGCTGCAGTCGGGCCCTGCACCGGTGACCGGCACCAGGAAGTCATGCCCGCCTTCGTCCAGAAATCGGGCCAGCATGCCCTGGGTGACACCGGGCTCGACCGTGACCACGCCCAGCTCGGCGTCGAAGTGCAAGATGCCCTGCAGGGCGGACAGGTCAAGAATAACGCAGCCGTCAACTGCCGGCATGGCGCTGCCATAGCCCCAGTTGCGCCCCGTACTCAGGGGATACACCGGAATGCAGTATTGATGTGCAATGCGCATCACCTGTGGCAGTGAGGCAGCATCCAAAATGCGCAGTGCCGCAGGAATTTGCCGACTCACGCCGCTGGCGTCCTTGCCATATGCATGATGCGCGGCCTCGGCGCCCAGAACTTGGCCCGAATCCAGCAGATTTTGCCAAGCTGCGACCGCGGCATCCAAATTTGTTGACATTTTCTGCTACTGTGATTTTGTGCGCTATTGTTTGTGGCGGCAGCGTTGTCGCCTGTGCGATGCTGTCAAACAGATGTGACATGATAGTCGGTTACAAAATGCCGGTGCCGGGTTCTTGATGCGCGGGGCGGCAGCAGTTATTCGCTATCGATCGGGGCTTGAGTCGGGGCTTACGCTGGTCGCATTGGCCACTTTCCGTTTTTTGAGGGGACGCGCTTTGAGCAAATTTCTTACTCCGTTGATGCAGGCGGCCCGAGGGGTCTTCTTGGTGGCGCTGGTCGCCGGGCTGTCGGCCTGTGCCGGGAACGCGTCCAAATATCCGGCCGCGCCAGTATCTGCGGCCACCGCTGATTACAACTACATAATCGGCCCGGGTGACGGAATTAATATTATCGTCTGGCGCAATCCGGAATTGTCGTTATCGGTTCCCGTACGGCCTGATGGCAAGATCTCCGCGCCCCTGGTGGACGAGTTGGTGGCGCAGGGCAAGACCTCGGCCGAAGTCGCCAGGGACATTGAAAAGCAGCTCGGCAAGTATGTGCGCGATCCGGTGGTCACGGTGATCGTCACCGGATTTGTTGGCCCGTACAGCGAACAGATCCGTGTGGTCGGCGAGGCAGCCAAGCCTCAGTTTCTGCCATACAAGCAAAAGATGACATTATTGGATGTGATGATTGCGGTTGGCGGCCTGACGGATTTTGCAGCAGGCAACGATGCCACGATATTGCGCAGTGCCGAAGGGAATAAACAGTATTCGGTCAGGATCAAGGATTTGATCAAGCGAGGGGATGTTTCGGCCAATGTGGAAATGCGCCCCGGCGACATCCTGATCATCCCTCAGAGCTTGTTCTGAGCTTGGCCGCATCACCCGAGGCGGCATTTTCCGGCTCGCAGGCGCTTCGCCTGCCGGTCATGAGCCTGTAAGCACAGAGATCGCTTGAGATGGAATTACTGATCAGTCAAATCCTCGCCACTGCGCGGCGAATGTGGAAGTACCGCTGGCCGGGGCTGGTGATCGCCTGGGTGACTGCGGCGATTGGCGTGGCCATCGTGTTTCGCGTACCTGACCGCTACGAGGCCAGCGCCCGCATTTATGTTGACACCCAATCGATCCTGAAACCCTTGATGTCCGGGCTTGCGATTCAGCCCAACGTCGAGCAGCAAGTGACCATGCTGAGCCGAACCCTGATCAGCCGTCCCAATATCGAAAAACTGATACGCATGGCCGATTTGGACCTGAAAAACCAGTCCAAGACAGATCAGGAAGCATTGATCGAGACCTTGACCAAGACGCTCTCGATCCAGAGCACCGGGCGGGACAACCTCTACACATTGGCCTATCGAGACTCGGAGCCAGAGGCCGCCAAGCGCGTGATTCAGTCATTGGTGTCGATCTTCATCGAGTCGAGTTTGGGGGCCAGTCGCAAGGACACGGCGACTGCAGCGACCTTTCTGAGCGACCAGATCAAGGGCTACGAGGCAAAACTCGAAGAGGCTGAGACGCGTTTGAAGGAATTCCGGCTGCGCAATATCAGCATGATGACCGGTGACGGCAAAGACTCCGCTTCCCGCTTGACCGAGATGAGCGCACAGCTGGATCGGGCCAAGCTGGAGTTGCGGGAGGCCATGAATGCGCGGGATGCAGCCAAGGCCCAGCTCGAAGGCGAAAGGTCCCGAAGCGCGGGCAGTGCGACCCAAAGTCTGCTGCAGGAGTCGGCTATTTCCATCGCCACGCCGGAGATCGACTCGCGGCTTGAGGCTCAGCGGCGCAATATGGACGCTTTGCTGCAGCGTTATACCGAACAGCACCCCGACATCATTGCGACCCGAAAGCTGATCAAGGAGCTGGAGGAGCAGAAGCGCAAGGAGATGCAGGAGGCGCGCAAGCTGGCCATGTCGTCGCCCGCGGGCCCGGGCCAGAACAACACCAATATGGCCTATCAGGAGATCAGCCGTCTGCTCGCGACCACGGAAGTGCAGGTCGCGGGCCTTCGGGCACGCGTGGACGAATATTCGGCCCGCTACGCTCAGGCGCTGAATCAGATGAAGACCGCCCCCCAGCTCGAGGCAGAGGGCGCTCAGCTGAACCGCGACTATGCGATTCACAAGAAGAACTACGAAGACTTGGTGGCACGCCGAGAGTCTGCGGCGATGTCGGGGGACCTGGAGGCTGCGTCCGGGGTGGCTGACTTCAGACTGATTGATCCGCCCCGCGTGTCGCCGCAACCGGTGTCACCGAATCGCCTCGTACTGGTGCCCGTTGCATTGGTCGCCGCCTTGGCCTTAGGCCTGGGGGCTGCATTTGCGGCCAGTCAGCTGCGCCCGGTGTTTCATGAGGCCAGCGAAATGCGTCAGGTGACAGGGCTGCCGCTGCTGGGCGTGGTCTCGCTGGTGATGAGCGAAGAATCCAGGCAACGCGAGCGGCGCGACATGATTCGATTCCTGAGCGGCATTGGCGGCTTGGTCGGCCTGTTCGCCATTGGCATGACCTTGATGTTTTTGCTCTCCAGGCAGGCGGGTTGAACAAATATGAGTAGTTTGATAGAGCAAGCGGCGCAGCGACTCGAGCAGCTCAGGCAGGCCGGCATTGACGTGCCGGCCGCCGGAGCTCCGGTGCCGGCGGCAAGCGAGGCCGCGCCACCGCCCCCGGTGGTGGCCGCCCCGGCGACACATGGGTTCAGTTCGCGCCACGTCGATCTCGATTGCGCGGCACTGGAGGCGGCGTGCATTCTCACGCCCAATGCGCCACGTTCACACATGGCCGATCAGTACCGGGTCATCAAGCGCCCCCTGATCAAGAATGCGATGGGTAAGGGCGCATCCAAGCTCAACCATGCCAACCTGATCATGGTGACAAGCGCGCTGGCCGGTGAGGGCAAGAGCTTTACTTCCATCAATCTGGCCATGAGTATCGCGGCGGAGCTGGACAACACTGTGATGCTGGTCGATGCCGACGTGGCACGCCCCTCGGTGCTTCGCGTGCTGGGGCTGCCTCCGGGGCCGGGATTGCTGGACCTGCTGGAGCAGACCGCCGACATGTCCGGCGTGCTGCTGCGGACGAACGTGGACAAGCTGACGATTTTGCCCAGCGGTACCCCTCACCCGAGGGCAACCGAGTTGCTGGCCAGCGATGCGATGAGTCAGCTGTTGGATGACATGGCCCGGCGATACCCGGATCGCATCATCATCTTCGATTCGCCGCCGCTGCTGCTGACGACTGAGTCGCGCGTGCTGGCGTCGCATATGGGGCAGATCGTGGTCGTCGTGCATGCCGACAAGACCAAGCAGTCCGATGTGCAGAATGCGCTGGCCACGATCGAGAGCTGTCCGGTCAAGATGATGCTGCTGAATCAGGCCCGGACCGACACCACGGGAGGCTATGGCTACGGGTACGGCTATGGGTATGGGCATGAGAAGCAAGACGCCTGAGGTGCCCGCGAATGGCGTCGAGGGGCTCGGTCGGCCTGGTACCCATCTTGGCCTGCTTGGGTCTTTCGCAATGGGTGCTCTGGTCTGCGTCGCGCCGTCTATCCATGCCCAGGACGGCGGCGGTGCGGTCCGTGGATATACGCTGTCGCCTCGGCTATCGTCCACGGCCACGCTCACCAGTGATATCAATCGCCAGGGGAATGGCGTCGCCGACGGGGCGCTGATTGTTCAGGTCAGCCCGGGGCTGCGTTTCAGCAGCAACTCCGGACGGTTGCGCGGTTTCTTCGACTATGCGCTCAACGGTGTCAGCTATGTCAAGAGCTCGGCCCGCGACGAGTTTCAGAACTCGCTGAGCGCCGCCTTGACGGCGGAGGCGATCGACAACTGGGCCTACGTCGATTTCAGCAGCAGCATTGCACAGCAAGCGATTTCCGCATTTGGCAGCCAGGTGGTGGATGGTGGCCTGGGCAATGGCAACCGGGCCGAGGTCTGGACCGTCAGCGTGTCGCCCCATGTGCGTGGCACGCTGGGAGCCATCGCGCGCTACAACGCGCGCCTGACCTTGGGCGCCACCAACACACGCAAGTCGTCGTTGGCCGATGCCACGAATTCGAGCCTTCAATTGGGTCTGGGTGGATTGGACGCGCGCGCTTTGCTGAGTTGGTCGCTTGATGGCGTGCTGCAGCGGCAGGCTTTCAAGGAGGGGCGGCACACGACGAACGACAATGTGCGCGGCACCGTGCGACTCGCCGCGACCGACGAGCTGCAGCTGAGCGCCAATGCCGGTGTTGATTCCAGCAATCTGCGCGGCAGCGAGCAGGAGCAACGGGCGAGCTACGGTCTGGGGCTCAATTGGACGCCTACCGAGCGAACCAAACTGTCCTTGCAGCGCGACCACCGTTTCTTCGGCAATGGGCATAGCGTGACGTTCGAGCACCGGATGGCCCGCTCGATCTGGCGTTTCGTTGATTCCAGGGATGTCTCCAGCGATACCGGTCAGAGCAATGGCAGCGGCCAGGGCAGCAACTACGATATGTTCTATGCGCTGTTTGCCTCGCAGGTCCCGGATCCGGTTCTGCGCCAAAGCTATGTGCTGGACTATCTGCGCAAGGCCGGCCTGAACCCGACGGCCGCCGCGGTTGGCGGGTTTCTGAGTTCAGCCGCCTCGGTGGTGCGACGGCAAGAGGCGTCCCTGGCATTGACCGGCGTGCGCGACACCGTGACTGTGCTGGTCAGCCGGATCGAGAGCCGGCGTCTTGACAGTCTCAGCCGGGTGCAGGACGACCTGAGCGACTCGGACGTGGTGCTGCAGAACGGACTCAGCTTCAGCCTGTCCCACAGGCTCACGCCGCAGTCGTCTGCCAATCTGACCGTGTCTCAGCAGAAGACCTCCGGCGCCTTGAGTTCGCAGTCGACAACCATGCGCTCAATTCTTGCGAACTGGACGGCCAGCCTTGGCCCGCGTACCTCCGTTTCACTGGGCGCGCGGTATGTGGTGTTCAAGGCCGAGCGCAATCCGTACAACGAAAAAGCCCTTTTCGCCAACCTCAATCGGCAGTTCTGACGCCCATGTATGAAGCCTTTTATGGGTTGAGCAGCAAGCCGTTCCAGCTCATTCCCGATCCCAATTTCTACTTCGGCAGCAAGCAGCATCGTCGTGCCAAGGCTTACCTTGACTACGGCGTGCTCCGGAATGATGGATTCATCGTCATCACCGGAGAGATCGGCGCGGGCAAGACGACCTTGCTGCGTGGTCTGCTCGACAGCCTGAACCAGAGTTCGGTCGTCACCGGTCACGTCGTGACCACTCAGCTCGACGCGGAAGATACCTTGCGCATGGTTGGAGCGGCTTTTGGTGTGCGTGTCAAAGACGTCTCGAAGTCGGAGTTGCTGACGACGCTGGAGGCCTTTCTTGTCAGCCAGGCCAGTCAGGGCAAACGCTGCCTGCTGATCGTTGACGAGGCACAGAACCTGAGCATGCGGGCAGTGGAAGAGTTGCGTATGCTGTCCAATTTTCAGTTCGGCAACCAGTCTCTGCTGCAGACCTTTCTGGTCGGCCAGCCTGAGTTCCGGGACATCCTGCAACGGCCGGAGATGGAGCAGTTCAAGCAGCGCATCGCGGCCACCTGTCATATCGGTCCGTTGGATCAGGAAGAGACACAGCGCTACATCGAGCATCGCCTGAAGTGCGCCGGTTCGACCGGCCTGCCCAGCTTCGATGCCGAGGCCTTCCGGGCCATCCATCTGGCCAGCCAGGGCATTCCTCGGCGCATCAACTCCATCTGCGACCGCTTGTTGCTGCTGGGTTTCATGGGCAGCAAGACACACCTGCTCTTGGCCGATGTCAACGAAGTGGTGCGCGACTTTGCCCAGGAGGCGGCAGTGCCGGCGAAGAAGGCTGTGTCGTCTGCAGAACCTGAAAGCGACAGTGGGTTTGGCAAGCTGGGCGTGAGCGAAACCGCGCTGGACATCGATCTTTCGCGACTGAAGCTAACCTCGACCGAAGCCGAGAAGATGACTCAGCACCTGGTCGGGCTGGCCAGTGACCAGCAGGGTGATCGCCTGCAACGACTTGAACGCAGCCTGATGCGCCTGGAGCGCATCAATATGCAGACCTTGGCAATGCTGCAGAAGCTGGTCAATGCGGTGAAGAAGACCTCCGACGAGAGTGCGCCGCGATGAGTGCGCCCCCGGCCGCATCCGCAGCGACGATCACCAACGCGCTGACGATAGACGTCGAAGACTACTTCCAAGTCTCGGCATTTGCTCCTTACATTGCCCGCGGCGATTGGGATCTGCGCGAGTGTCGCGTCGAGCACAATGTGCAGCGCATCCTCGAACTGCTGGACAGGCATCGAGTTCACGCCACCTTCTTCACTTTGGGCTGGATTGCGCAACGGTATCCGGCGCTGGTGCGCAGCATCGTGGCGGCGGGGCATGAGCTGGCCAGTCACGGATACGGGCATGAACGGGCCAGCGATCTCAGCAAGGCCGCTTTCAGTGATGACATCGGGCGCGCCAAGGGTCTGCTTGAGGATCTATCGGGCCAGGAGGTCAAAGGCTATCGGGCGCCGAGCTTCTCAATCGGCGTCGGCAATCTCTGGGCTTTTGACTGCCTTGCCGCTGCTGGCTACCGTTACAGCTCCAGCATCTACCCCATCCAGCATGACCACTACGGCATGCCTGATGCTCCTCGCTTCGCCCACTATGTGCGCGAGGGCCTGCTGGAGGTCCCGGTCACAACCTTGCGCATGCTCAAGCGCAATCTGCCCGCCAGCGGCGGCGGCTACTTCCGTCTATTGCCCTATGGCGTGTCGCGCTGGATGTTCAGGCGGGTCAATGACAGTGACAAGCAGGCCGCGGTGTTCTATTTTCACCCCTGGGAGATCGACTCCGAACAGCCGCGCATTGCTGGCATCGATCGCAAGACAAGGTTCAGGCACTACGTCAACATAGATCGCAACTTCGCCAAGCTTGAGCAGTTGCTGGGCGACTTCAGCTGGGGGCGCATGGACCGCATCTTTCTGAATCGAGATGCGAACGAGGTGTGCGTTGGCTGAGCAAGACACGCTGCGTATCAGGCGTCTGCAGGCCGACGATCATCCCAACGCGGCGCGCTGGGATGCCTTTGTGCAGGCCTGCCCGCAGGCCACTTTTTTTCACCTGTCCTCATGGCAACAGGTGATACGCCAGTCGTTTCGCCACGAAACCTACTTTCTCTATGCGGAACAGGGCGGGCAGATCGTCGGTGTGCTGCCCATGGCCCATGTGGCCAGCTGGCTGTTTGGCAAGTCGCTGACTGCCTTGCCCTTTGCCGTCTATGGCGGCGTGGCTGCGCAGACCGATGCGGCTGCGAATTCGCTGGAGCGCGAGGCGCAGGCGCTCGCCCGCTCGCTCGGTGTCAGCCATCTGGAGCTGCGCAACTCGCAGCGTCGCCATGATGACTGGCCGACCCAGGATCTGTACGTGACCTTCAAGCTGGCCATTCCGCCGGTGCTAGACGAGAAGATGCTGTGCATACCGCAGAAGCGCCGCAATATGGTCAGGAAAGCCCAGAAGCTGGGGCTCTATGCCGTCGTCGACGACTCGGTCGACAATTTCTATCCGGTCTTCTCCCATAATTCCCGCGATCACGGCACGCCTGTGATCCAGAAGCGGTATTTCGAACGGGTCAAGCAGGTCTTCGACAAGGACTGCGAGATTCTGTCGGTCTACACCAGTGCCGGCAAGTGCATTTCGAGCATCTACTGCTTCTATTTCAGAAACGAGGTTCTCGCGTACTACGCCGGAGAAACCCGTGAGGCCAAGAGCTCGGCGGCCAACGATTTCAAGTACTGGTCCCTGATGCAGCGCGCGGCTCAACGGGGTTGCGACGTTTTCGATCTGGGGCGAAGCAAGAAGGGAACCGGCTCCTTCGAGTTCAAGCGCACCTGGGGCTTCGAACCCCAGCAGTTGCACTACCAGTACGACCTGATCGATCGGACCGACATCCCGCAGAACAATCCGACCAACAAGAAGTTCAAGCTCTTCATCGAGTTGTGGAAGCGCATGCCCCTGCCGATGACGGAAATGCTCGGGCCGTTGATCGTCAGGAATCTGGGCTGATATGGGCTTCAACGCGAAACAGGCCATGCCGATCAACCCTCGCTGGCGCCAGGTTCTGCCCGCGCTGCTGCTGCTGCTCGGGGCGGTGTTCTGGACCTACCGCGAGACCTTGCTGGCCATGGTCAGCATCTGGTGGCGCTCCGAGACCTTTGCCCACGCCATGGTCGTGCCGCCGATATCGCTGTGGCTGATCTGGCGTCAGCGCGAGGCCTTGCTGGCACAGGCGCCGCGCCCCGCCCCATGGTTCCTGCTGCCGATTGCCTGCACGGCGCTGGTCTGGTTGCTGGGCGATCTGGTGGCGGTGAACGCGCTGACGCAACTGGCCCTGGTCAGCCTGCTGGTTCTGGCTGTGCCCACCCTGCTGGGGCTGCGCGTGACCGGTCTGATCCTGTTTCCGTTGGGCTTCCTGTTCTTTGCCGTGCCGATGGGCGAGTTCCTGATGCCTCAGCTGATGGCCTGGACCGCTGACTTCACCGTGCTGGCGTTGCGGCTGAGTGGCTTGCCGGTATACAGGGAAGGGCTGCAGTTCATCATTCCGTCGGGCAGTTGGTCTGTGGTCGAAGCCTGCAGCGGCATCCGCTATCTGATTGCCTCCCTGATGGTGGGCACCTTGTTCGGCTATCTGAACTACCGGTCCCTGCGCCGTCGCCTGATCTTTGTCGGCATCTCCATCGTCGTGCCTTTGGTGGCCAACTGGTTTCGGGCCTATCTGATCGTCATGCTGGGCCATCTGTCAAGCAATCAACTGGCCGCCGGCGCTGACCATCTGATCTACGGTTGGCTGTTCTTCGGTCTGATCATGGTGCTGATGTTCATGATTGGTGCGCGCTGGGCCGAACCCGAGATCAAGGCCGCCGCGCCGGCCGGCCGTGAACCGGTTGCGGTCTCGGCCTGGCATGCCAAGGCCCTGTGGCCGGTGGCGCTGATGGCCACGGTGCTGGTGCTGTTGCCGCAATGGGCCCTGTGGTCGCTGACCCATGCGGAGCCGGCCGGTGAGCCGCGGCTGCAGCCCCTGACCGAAACCGCCCCCGGCTGGAGCGTGAGCACCAGCGGCGCACTGGACTGGAAGCCAGCATTCTTGAATCCGTCAACGAGCCTGAGCCAGACCTTTGTCAAGGCCGGGCGGGTCGTCGGCCTGCATCAGGACTACTACCGCCACCAGGACTACCAGCGCAAGCTGGTGAGTTCGGAGAACATGATCGTGCGTTCCGGCAACAAGCAGTGGGTGCAGCTCGGTCGCAATGTGCAGGCGCTGAAGCTGGCCGAAGGCGACATCCTGCAACTGAATCAGACGGAGTTGGGCCCGTCCATCGCTACCCAGCAGGCGTCCGCGGGCTTGCTCGTCTGGCAGCTGTACTGGGTGAATGGTCAATGGACAAATGATGCGATCAAGGCCAAGGCCTATGGCGCCTGGTTCCGCCTGCTGGGGCGGGGCGACGATGGCGCTTCGGTGGTTTTTTACACCGAGAGAGGGACTGTGGGCGACGCTGAGGCGACCTTGGGCAGTTTTGTGCGCGAGAATTTGCACCTCATAGAGGCGCAGCTGCGCAAGACGCGCAGCAACGAATAAGCATTTTTGACTAGGGGAAGATTCGATGAGTACAGTGGCAGTGATCGGCCTGGGGTATGTGGGCCTGCCCTTGGTGGTGGAGTTCGGCAAGCAGATGCGCACCATCGGCTTCGATATCTCGGTGCCCAAGGTGGAGTCCTGCCAGGCCGGTGTCGACCCATCACGCGAACTCAGTGATGAGCAGGTGAGGGCGGCCACCCATGCGGTCTACACCGCCGATCCGGCCCTGCTGGCCGAGGCCGATATCATCATCGTGGCCGTGCCCACGCCGGTAGACGATGCCCATATTCCCGACTTCCGTCCGCTGATTGGCTCCAGCACCAGCGTCGGCCGGAACATGAAGAAGGGTGCAATCGTGGTCTATGAGTCCACCGTCTATCCGGGCGCCACCGAAGAGGTGTGCATCCCCGTGCTGGAGCGCGAATCGGGCCTGAAGTGGAAGCAGGACTTCTTCGTCGGCTATTCGCCCGAGCGCATCAACCCCGGCGACAAGGAACACACGCTGACCAAGATCCTGAAGATCGTCTCGGGCGACACGCCTGCCACGCTGGACAAGGTGGCCGAGCTGTACGAGAGGATCATCGTGCCGGGCGTGCACCGCGCCTCCAGCATCAAGGCGGCCGAGGCGGCCAAGGTGATAGAGAACACCCAGCGCGACTTGAACATCGCGTTGATGAACGAACTGGCCATCATCTTCGACAAGCTGGGCATCGACACCACCGAGGTCCTGGAAGCCGCCGGCACGAAGTGGAACTTCCTGAAGTTCAAACCGGGTCTGGTGGGTGGTCACTGCATCGGCGTGGACCCGTACTACCTGACCCACAAGGCCGACATGCTGGGCTATCACCCGCAGGTCATCCTGGCGGGCCGGCGCATCAACGACGGCATGGGCAAGTTCATTGCCGAGCAGACGATCAAGCACATGATTGCCGCGGGCAGCTACATCAAGGGCGCCCGGGTCAATGTGCTGGGCCTGACCTTCAAGGAGAACTGCGGCGACCTGCGCAACTCCAAGGTCATCGACATCATCAGGGAGCTGCAGTCCTACGGCGTCGAGGTGTTCGTCAGCGACCCGCAGGCCGAAGCCGAAGAGGCGCTGCACGAATACGGTGTGCGCCTGCTGCCCTGGGACGAGCTGCCGCGGGCCGATGCCATCGTGGCCGCGGTGGCACACAAGGAGTTTGCTGCCCTGTCCGTCGACGATCTGAGTAAGAAGCTAGTCAAGGGTGGCGCCTTCATCGACGTCAAGGCCTCATTCGACGGCGCAGCGCTGCAGGCGGCTGGATTCAAGCTCTGGCGTCTCTGAGCCTGTAGAACCTCGTCGCCATCTACGTCCATGGTCACCGACCGCCGCCCTCTGGTCCTGCATCTGATGCACCGCTTCGACACGGGCGGGCTTGAGAACGGGGTCGTGAACCTGATCAACCATCTGCCCGAGCATGCCTACCGCCATGCGGTGATGGCTCTGACCGAGGTGACCGATTTCCGCCACCGCGTCAAGCGCCAGGACGTGGAGTTCATTGCGCTGAACAAGCCCCCCGGTCATGGCTTTTGGCTCTACCCGAGGGTCTACCGGCTGTTCAGGCAGTTGCGACCGACCATCGTGCACACCCGCAATCTGGCGGCCCTGGAGATGCAGGTGGCGGCCTGGGCTGCGGGGGTGCCGGTGCGCATCCACGGCGAGCATGGGCGCGATGTCGGCGATCTTGATGGCAGCAACGTCACCTACCAGCGCCTGCGCCGTGTGTACACACCGTTCGTCCATCACTATGTTGCGCTGTCGCAAGACCTTGGCGGCTATTTGCAGACCAAGGTGCATGTCCCCGGTGGGCGCATTGCCCAGATCTACAACGGTGTGGAGTTGAGTCGCTTCAGGCCGCGCGGATCGTCCGAGGTGCGTTCGATCGCGGGCTGTCCGTTTGGTGGCGCGGAGCATTGGCTGGTGGGCACGGTGGGGCGCATGCAGACGGTCAAGGATCAGACCGGCCTTGCTCGCGCCTTCGTTCGTGCGCTGGAGCAGCGCCCTGACTTGAGGGGCGTGCTGCGTCTGGTCATGGTGGGGGATGGCCCTTTGCGCGCCCAAGCCCAGGCCGTGCTCGATGCGGCCGGCGTGGCCGATCTGGCCTGGTTGCCCGGTGAGCGCAGCGATGTTGCGCAGATCATGGCCGGCCTGGATTGCTTCGTGCTGCCGTCGCTGGGTGAGGGCATCTCCAACACCATTCTGGAGGCCATGGCCAGCGGGCTTCCGGTGATTGCCACCGATGTCGGCGGCAACGCCGAACTGGTCAGTGCCGGGCAGACGGGTCTGATCGTGCCGGCGGCCGATGCGCAGGCACTGGCCGACGCCATTGTCGACATGGCATGTGCGCCGGCCAAGGCCAAGGCCATGGGTCAGGCCGGGCGTCGCCTGGCGCAACAAAAATTCAGCCTGCCGGCGATGGTGGGTGCCTATCAAGGGCTCTATGACCGCTTGCTTGATCAGCGGCAAGGCAAGCCTCTTGGCCTGGCCTCGGCCAATCAGCGGAAGAACTGAAATCATGTGCGGAATCACGGGAATCTTTGACACTCGCAGCCAGCGCGAGATCGATGCAGGGGCGCTTGCGCGCATGAACCTGTCTCAGCAGCATCGGGGCCCCGACGAGGGCAGCGTGCACATCGAGCCTGGCCTCGGGCTGGGGCACCGCCGGCTGTCCATCATCGACGTGGCCACCGGGCAGCAGCCCCTGTTCAATGAAGACGGATCGGTCGTCATCGTCTACAACGGCGAGATCTACAACTACCAGTCGCTGATTCCCGAGCTGCAGGCGCTGGGCCATGTGTTCCACACCAAGAGTGATACCGAGGTGATCGTCCATGCCTGGGAAGCGTGGGGCGAGGCCTGCGTGACACGCTTTCGCGGCATGTTCGCCTTCGCCCTTTGGGACCGCAATCAGCAAACCTTCTTCATGGCGCGCGACCGGCTGGCCGTCAAGCCGATGTACTACGCGCTGCTTGATGACGGTCAACTGCTGTTCGGCTCAGAGCTGAAGTCGCTGCTGGCCCACGGTGGCCTGAGGCGAGACATGGACCCGCTCGCGGTCGAGGAGTACTTCGCGCTGGGCTATGTTGCCGAACCGCGCACGATCTTCAGGCAGGCGAAGAAGTTGCCTCCGGCGCACACGCTCTGCATTCGCCGCGGCGAGCCGGTCGGCGAGCCCAAGGAATACTGGGATGTGCGCTTCACGCTGAACAACGCAATCGGCGTCGACGAGGCCTGCGCTACTCTGGAAGAGAAGCTGCGCGAGTCGGTGCGCCTGCGCATGATCGCTGAAGTGCCGCTGGGTGCCTTCCTGTCCGGTGGCGTCGACTCCAGCGCGGTCGTGGCGATGATGGCTGGGCTGTCGGAATCACCTGTCAACACCTGCTCGATCGCCTTCGACGACCCCGCCTTCAACGAAGCGGCCTTCGCGCAGACCGTGGCCGATCGTTACAAGACCGCGCATTCGGTCGAGATGGTCAAGAGCGACGACTTCGATCTGATCGACACCCTGGCCCGCCTGTACGACGAGCCTTATGCGGACAGCTCGGCGATACCGACCTACCGCGTCTGCCAGCTGGCGCGCAAGCACGTCACGGTGGCCCTGTCCGGTGACGGCGGCGACGAGACCTTTGGTGGCTACCGCCGCTATCGTATGCATCTGCTGGAAGAGCGCATGCGCTCGGCCATGCCCGACTCACTTCGCCGGCCGCTGTTCGGCATGCTGGGCCGCGTCTATCCGAAGGCCGATTGGGCGCCGCGCGTGTTTCGCGCCAAGACCACCTTCGAGGGCATGGCGCGCAGCTCGGTGGAGGCCTACTTCCACACCATGTCCATCCTGCGCGACCCGATGCGCGATCAGCTGTTCAGCTCGCGCTTCAAGTCCGATATCGCCGGCTACTCGGCGCAGGAGGTGTTCCAGCGCCATGCCAAGCGCGCCGGCACCGACGATCCGCTGGCGCTGATCCAGTACCTGGACCTGAAGACCTATCTGGTCGGCGACATCAACACCAAGGTCGATCGCGCCAGCATGGCCCATTCGCTGGAGGTGCGCGAGCCGCTGATGGATCACGAGCTCGTCGAGTGGATGGCGACCCTGCCCTCGTCGCTGAAGATCCGCGGACAGGAAGGCAAGTACATGCTGAAGAAGGCGATGGAGCCGCATCTGTCGGATGACATTCTCTACCGTCCGAAGATGGGCTTTGCCGTGCCGCTGGCGCGCTGGTTCCGCGGCCCGCTGAAGGAGCGCATGCGCCAGGCCGTGCTGGGCCCGCGGCTGGCCGAGACCGGCTGGTTCAACCGTGATTACCTGGAGCACCTGATCGATGCTCATCTGTCCGGAGCTCGCGACTACAGCGCACCGCTCTGGACGCTGATGATGTTCGAGGCCTTTTTGCGTCAGGTGCTGGATGCGGCGCCGGCGGTGCCGGCCGCTTCGCAGCAGCAGCCGGTGGCGGTGGCGCTGCAATGACCTTGCGCATACTTCATGTGCTGGACCATTCACTCCCCACGCACAGCGGTTACACCTTTCGCACCCTGGCCATCCTGCGCGAGCAGCAGGCGCTGGGCTGGGAGACGCTGCAGCTGACCACGCCAAAGCAAGGCGCCGGCACGGCCTTGCACGAAGACGTTGATGGTTGGCGCTTTCACCGCACGCCCAGCATGACCGGCACCGGTCTGATCGCACAGATGCGGCTCACCGCGAAGCGCCTGGCCGAGCTGGTGCGCGAGACCCGGCCCGACTTGATTCACGCCCATTCGCCGGTGCTGAATGCCTTGCCTAGCCTTTGGGTCGGGCGTGCACAGCGGGTGCCGGTGGTCTACGAGATGCGCGCGTCCTGGGAAGACGCGGCGGTCGACCATGGCACCACCACCGAGGGCAGCCTGCGCTACCGCGTATCACGTGCCCTGGAGTCGTTCGCATTGCACCGGGCGGACCAGATCACGACGATTTGCGATGGCCTGCGCGGCGACATCATGGCGCGTGGCATTGCCGCCGATCGCATCACGGTGATCCCGAATGCTGTGGACGCCAAGCTGTTCCAGTTCGGCCTCGAGGGCGATGCGCAGCTGCGCAGTCAGCTGGGCCTGGATGGTGCCCTGGTACTGGGTTTTGCAGGCTCGTTCTATGGCTACGAAGGTCTGCACCTGCTGCTGGACGCGGCGCGCCGCATGTTGCCGCGCCACCCGAATCTGCGTGTCCTGATGGTCGGCGGCGGTCCGCAGGATGAGGCGTTGCGCGCCCAGGCCGTGGCGGCCGGCATGCGGGACCAGGTGATCTTTACCGGCCGAGTGCCCCATGATCAGGTACAGCGCTACTACGAGTTGATCGACGTGCTGGCCTATCCGCGGCTACCGATCCGCCTGACCGAGCTGGTCACACCACTGAAGCCATTGGAGGCGATGGCCCAGGGCCGCATGTTCGTGGCCTCCGATGTCGGCGGCCACCGCGAGCTGGTACGGCACGGCGAGACCGGCTTCCTGTTCAAAGCCGGCGACGCCGCCGCGCTGGAGGCGGCCTTCGAAGATGTGCTGGCCCGCCGCGAGACCTGGCCGCAGATACGTGAACAGGCACGCCGCTTTGTCGAAGTCGAGCGCACCTGGACGGCCAGCGTGGCGCGCTATCGCGAGGTGTACGAGCGGGCCATGGCTCGACGTCCTCGCGTCCCATCCCTTAGCACCTGAGGCAGCCCCAACGTGTGTGGCATTCACGGCATTTACAGACTGGACGGGCAGAAGGTCGAGCCCGCTCTGCTGTCGGCGATGGGCAACGTCACCCAGCACCGCGGGCCCGACGACGAGGGCATGCACATCGACGCGGACTGCGGCATCGCCATGCGCCGCCTGTCCATCATCGATCTGGCCGGTGGCCATCAGCCACTGTCAAACCAGGACGGCAGCCTGTGGCTGGTCTGCAATGGCGAGATCTACAACTACCGCGAGCTGCGCACCGGGCTGCAGGCCAAGGGCTATGTGTTCAAGACCGGCTCGGACAGCGAGGTGCTGTTGCATCTGTATGACGCCGAGGGCGACGAGTTCGTGCACCGACTCAATGGCATGTTCGACTTCGCGCTGTGGGACGCGCGCCGCCGCCGCCTGCTGATCGGCCGCGACCGCATCGGCGTCAAGCCGCTGTATGTGCTGCAGGATGGCCAACGCCTGGCCTTCGCCACCGAGGCCAAGGCGCTGCTGGCCTTGCCGGGTATCAAGGCCGAGCTGGATCGCAGCGTTGTGGCCAGCTATCTGCACCTGGGCTATGTGGCCGCGCCGGGCTGCATCTTCAAGGGCATACGCAAGCTGGCGCCGGCCACGCTGCTGGCGGTCGAGGGCGGTCAGGTGCGCGAATGGCGCTACTGGCGTTTGCCAACGGAGATCGACAAGGTCTCGACCGAGCAGCAATGGACAGCCAAGGTGCGCACCCAGTTGGAAGAGTCGGTGCGCATGCAGATGGTCAGCGATGTGCCGATCGGCGCCTTTCTGTCCGGCGGCGTCGATTCCAGCGCCGTGGTGGGCTATATGGCCAGGCACTCGTCGCAACCGATACGCACCTACTCGATAGGCTTCGAGGGTGGCGTGGCCGAGGCGCTGTACAACGAGCTGCCCTATGCACGCCAGGTGTCGCGGCTGTTCGGCACCCAGCACCGCGAGATCGTCGTCAAGCCTGACGTCGTCGGCCTGCTGCCCATGCTGCTATGGCATATGGACGAGCCGCTGGCCGATACCGCCTTCATCACCACCTACCTGGTCTCGCAATTCGCGCGCCAGGATGTCAAGGTGATTTTGTCCGGTGTCGGCGGGGATGAGTTGTTCGGTGGCTACCGGCGCTATCTGGGCGCCCACTACGCCTCGCGCTTCCACGCGCTGCCGGCCTGGTTGCGCCATGCGGTGGCGGTCGGCGCGCGGCGGCTGCCTGCGGACCGACATTCCGGCCTGCTCAATATGCTGCGGCTGGCCAAGGGCTTTGTCGCCACCGCCGAAATGGCGCCCGACGAGCGCTACCGCAGCTATCTGCAGGTGCTTGGCCGCGACGTCGTGGCGCAGCTGATGCTGGAGCCTTCGGCCTCCGGCCAAGATCCGCTCGACCTGGCCTTTGCCGGCGCCGGTAACGCCGATGATCTGAACCGCATGTTCGCCGTCGATGCGGAGACCCAGCTGCCCGACGACCTGCTGATGCTGACCGACAAGATGAGCATGGCCGTGTCGCTGGAGTGCCGGGTGCCGCTGCTGGACCACGATCTGGTCGAGCTGGCCGCCGCCATGCCAGGCGCCATCAAGATGAAGGGCGGCCGGCTCAAGCATGTGATGAAAGAGGCGCTGTCGGACCTGCTGCCCGACGATATCCTGAACCGCAAGAAGCGTGGCTTCGGAACGCCGATGGGGGCCTGGTTGAAGGGCGAACTGGCACCGCTGCTGCGCCGCCTGTTGGCGCCGGAGGTGCTGCGCGCACGTGGCCTGTTCCGCCCCGAGATCGTGGCCGGTTTGATGGCCGATCACGAGGCCAACCGCATCGATGGCACCGACCCCTTGCTGGCTCTGATGAACCTGGAGATCTGGAGCCGAATCTATCTTGACGGGCGCGCGCCGGACGATGTCGCCACCGAGCTGAAGACCTACGTCGCATGAATATCCTGTACATCTGCCACCGCTTCCCGTTTCCGCCCAAGCGCGGGGGCAAGATCCGGCCCTTCAATATGATCCGCCACCTGACGGCCAGCGGCCACAAGGTGACGGTCTGTTCGCTGGCGCGTTCCGAGGCCGAGGCTGCCGAGGGGCAGGGCATCTCGCCGCATTGCGAGGCCTTTCATATGGCCCGTGTTCAGGCTCCGGTCCAGGCACTGCGCATGGTGGCGCGGCTGGCCTCGTCTACGCCTTCGTCGATGGGCTACTTCTATTCACCCGAGCTGCAGGCGCGGGTGAAGAGTTTGCTGGCCGGGCAGTCCTGGGACCTGATCTTCGTGCACTGCTCGTCGGTGGCGCAGTATGTGGAGCATGTGACCGATATTCCAAAGATCCTGGATTTCGGCGACATGGACTCGCAGAAGTGGCTGGAGTATGCGAACTACAAGCCCTTCCCCCTGTCGCTGGGCTACCAGCTGGAAGGCAGCAAGCTGCAGACCGAGGAGAAGCGCCTGGCCGGGTGCTTCGATCTGTGCACGGCGACGACGCGGGCCGAATGGGAGACGCTGAACAGCTATGGCAGCGGCGCCGATACCGACTGGTTCCCCAACGGTGTCGATGCCGACTATTTCAGCCCCGGCAGTGAGCCCTATGACGCCGACACGATCAGCTTCATAGGCCGCATGGACTACTACCCGAACCAGGAATGCATGTCGCGCTTTTGCGATCAGGTATGGCCGCTTCTGAAGGCGCGCCGCCCTGGCATGAAGCTGCTGATTGTTGGCGCCGACCCCTCGCCTGCGATGCGCCGTCTGGGTGATCTGCCCGGAGTGACGGTGACCGGCTCGGTGCCCGAGGTTCAGCCTTATGTGCGCAGGTCGGCGCTGATGGTGGCGCCGCTGAACATTGCCCGCGGCACGCAGAACAAGATCCTGGAGGCGATGGCCATGGGCGTGCCGGTGGTCACCAGCAGCATTGCCGCCGGTGGCGTGGATGCGCAGGCGGAGCATCACTTCCTGGTCAGCGACACGCCGCAGGAATACGCTCAAGCGATCTTCCGCATTGCCGAAGACCCGGCGGAACGCCAGCGCTTGGCGGTGGCGGGCCGTGAGCGCATGCTCAGCCACCACGCCTGGCCACGCTCGATGGAGCGGCTGGACGCGATCATCGCAAGAGGCGTGAAGAAATTTGCCGACAAAAACAGAGGTGTTGCATGAAGATCAGTATTTTTGGCCTGGGCTATGTGGGCGCGGTCTCGCTGGCCTGCCTGTCGCGCGACGGGCATGAGGTGATCGGGGTCGACATCGAGCCGGCCAAGCTGGACCTGATCAAGTCGGGCAAGACGCCGGTGGTCGAAGAAGGCATGGTCGATCTGATGGCCCAGGTGGCCGCCAGCGGCCGCGTCACCGTCACGACCGATGCGCAGCGCGCGGTGCAGGACAGCGAGCTGTCGCTGATCTGTGTGGGCACGCCGTCGGCGCCCAACGGCAGCCAGGATCAGGGCGCGATCCTGCGTCTGGCGGTGGAGATCGGCAAGGCCATCGGTGCCAAGGCACAACCCCATGTGGTGGTGTTTCGCTCGACACTGGTGCCCGGCACCGTCGAGGACGTGCTGCGTCCCATCATCGAGGAGGCCTCGGGCAAGAAGGATGGCGAGGGCTTCTTCCTGTGCTTCCAGCCCGAGTTCCTGCGCGAAGGCTCGTCGATACGCGACTACGACAAGCCACCGTTCACCGTGATCGGTGCCAATCACGCCTATCCGGTCGAACGGCTGCAGGCGCTGTTCGGCCATCTGCCCTGCAAGTTCCTGCAGACCTCGGTGCGCTCGGCCGAGATGATGAAGTATTGCTGCAACAACTTCCATGCACTGAAGATCACCTTCGCCAATGAGACCGCGCGGTTGTGCGAAGCGCTGGGTGTCGACCCGTTCGAGGTGATGGACCTGGTCTGCCAGGACACCCAGCTGAACATCTCCAAGGCCTATCTGAAGCCAGGATTTGCCTTCGGCGGCTCCTGCCTGCCCAAGGACCTGCGCGCGACCACCTACCTGGCCAAGGTCCATGACCTCGAACTGCCGATGCTGGCCGGCATCCTGCCGTCCAACCGTCAGCATCTGGATGCCGCGCTGAACAAGTTGCTCGCCACCGGCAAGCGCAAGATCGGCTTCATCGGGCTGTCCTTCAAGACGGGCACCGACGACCTGCGCGAGAGCCCGCTGGTGACCCTGGCCGAGCAGCTGATAGGCAAGGGTGTGCAGCTGTCTATCTACGATCCCGAGGTGCACCTTGCCAGCCTGCTGGGGGCGAACCGCAGCTTCGTCGAGAAGCATCTGCCGCACATCGGCCAGATGCTGAAGCCGGAGCTGGCGCAGGTGATTGCCGAATCCGAGGTGCTGGTGCTGGGCCTGGCGGACACCAAGGTGTTCGATGTGCTGACGGATCAAGCCAGGCCCGACCAGGTGGTGCTGGACCTGGTCAATCTGCCCAACCCCGACAAACTGGCAGCCACCGTCGTCGGCCTATGCTGGTAGGCGTGTTGCGGCAACCAGGCAAGGCGCCAAATTGGCGCCTCGGGGCATGGCTGAGTCTGGCCCTCCTGGTCTTGCTGCTGTTGTCGCTGCTGCCCTTCATGACCAGTTCGACCGAGCTGGTGCGCATGCGCAATGCGCTGGTGCTGGGCGAGACGGCCGGCGTGGACCTCAATTGGACCCCGGCGCAGGTGCCCGCCGGTTTCCTCGCCGAACGGGGGCCTGCCAGCCCCTTGTTTGCTGAACAGGCCCAGCGACTGGGCCTGCGCTCCCTCCCCAGCGACTGGGATCGAGTGCTGGTGATCAGCCGCCATTTGCTGGGCTCGCATGCCGTCCTGTACGGCGGCGCGGTGCAGTCGAATCTCGACACGACTTATCGCCAGATCGTCGACGAGGGCAAGGGCTATTGCGGTGACTTCGTGCGCGTCTTTACCGGCCTCGCGCTGGCGTCCGGTATGTCGGTGCGGCCCTGGGCATTTTCATTCGATGGCTTCGGTGGGGACGGACACATCTTTCTGGAAGTCTGGAACCGCGAGCTCAAGCGCTGGCAGTTGGTCGACATCTTCAACAACTACTATTTCGTCGACGCGCAGGGCACGATCCTGTCGGCGCTGGAGTTTCGCCAGGCCTTGAAAACGGCTCCGGCATCGCTGCAGCTCAAACCCCTGTTTGCCGGCGCGCGCCCGGGCTATGTGATCGAAGCCAAGGCTTGGAACTACTATGAACGGGGCGTGAACCAGTGGTATGCGGTCTGGGGGAACAATGTGTTCTCCTATGACAGGGCGGTGCTGGGTCATCAGTTGACCCAGCTGTCCCGCTCGCTGGAGCAATTGAACGCCATTGCCCAGGGCCTGTACCCACCGCTGCTGCTGTTGGACGATGCGGGCAGCAGGGAAGAGGCGGCGGCCATGTGGCGCTTGCACCTTCATTTGCGCGTCGTGGCGGGTCTGGGCGCGCTGTGCCTGTTCGGCTGCGCATGGTGCATGTTCAAGCACAAACAGACGGTCAAGTACGCATCGTGAGCAAGCCCCTGCGCTTCCTGCTGTTTTCAAGCCTCTATCCGAGTAGCGTTCGGCCGGGCCACGGAATCTTTGTCGAGACCCGGCTGCGGGAACTGCTCGGAACAGGCGGCTTGCAGGTCAAGGTGATAGCGCCGGTGCCCTGGTTCTATTCCAGCGACCCCAAGCATGGCGTTCATGGATTGATGGCGGCGACACCGCGCCGCGAGCAGTGGCACGAGGTCGATGTGCTGCACCCGCGCTATCTATTGCCACCCAAGGTGGGAATGCATATCGCTCCGCTGAGTCTGGCGCTCGGCGCGGTGCCGGCGGTGCGCCGCCTGCTCGAAGAGGGCTTTGACTTCGACTTGATCGACGCACACTATTTCTATCCCGACGGGGTTGCCGCCGGACTGCTGGCCCAATGGTTTGGCAAGCCCTTTGTGGTCACCGCCCGGGGGTCCGATCTGAACCTGATTGCGAACTACCCCTTGCCGCGTCGCATGATGCAATGGGCTGCTCGCCGTTCCGAGGGTGTGATCGGAGTCAGCCAGGCCCTGGCGGATATCCTGTCGGGCTGGGGACTGGATGCCTCACAAGTTCACACGATGCGCAATGGTGTCGACCTGCAGCGGTTCACACCGGTGCAGCAGGCGCAGGCCCGCGAGCGGCTTGGCCTTGACGGCGGTCCGATCCTGATTTCTGTCGGCCATCTGGTGGAGCTCAAGGGGCATCATTTGGCGATCGAGGCGCTGGCGGCCATGTCCGCCCAGCATCCGGCCGCCTGTCTGTTGATCGTCGGAGACGGTACGGAGCGCCCCCGTCTCGAAGCCCTCGCGCGGGATCTGGGTCTGGCCGGGCGCGTGCGTTTTGCAGGCGCGGTGCCGAATCAGGAGTTGGCTGTCTGGTACAGCGCCGCCGATCTGCTGATACTGGCCTCCAGTCGCGAGGGTTGGGCCAATGTGCTGCTGGAGTCCATGGCCTGCGGCACGCCGGTCGTTGCCACGCGGGTAGGTGGCAATGCAGAGGTGGTGGCTTGTCGAACCGCCGGGCGACTGGTCGAGGCGCGTGAGGCGGCTTGCATTGCCGAGGCCGCCAACTTGCTGCTTCGCGCCCCCCCTGACCGGATGGAGGTGCGGCGCTACGCTGAGCAGTTCAGCTGGCAGGCCACCAGCGCGGCCCAGCTTGATCTGTTTCACCGGGCCGTCGGGCGTTCGAATTTCACTTTGCAGAACCTGTGAGCGATTGATGCGAAACCTACTGATTGCATCGATTCTCTTCGGCGTTTTGCCCTTCATCATTTGGCGGGCTCGCATCGGCGTCTATGCCTGGGCCTGGATCGCCATGATGGTGCCGCATCGGCTTGGGTACGGCTTCGTGCAGACGATGCCATTTGCCCAACTGGTGGCCGTGTTCACATTGGTCAGCACGCTTTTCTCCCGCGACAAGCGCCCGTTCCCTGTCAACAGCATCACCGTCGTCTACATCACCTTCATGCTCTGGATGAGCCTGACCTGCCTGTTCGCGATGGGACGGCCTGAGGTGGTCCTCGACCAATGGGTCTTTGTGCTGAAGATTCACTTCATGCTGTTCATCACGCTGATCTTGCTGCGAGGCCGGCAGCAGATTGAGATCCTGATCTGGATCACCACGCTGTCGATTGCCTACTACGGCATCAAGGGTGGCGCTTTCACGCTGCTGACCGGGGGCGGGTCGCGCGTCTGGGGTCCGCCGGGCGGTGTCATTTCCGGCAATAACGAGTTGGGCATTGCCTTGGTCATGATCATGCCCTTCATGTACTACCTGCACCAGACCGTGGCGGGGAAATGGAGCAAGCGAGGGCTCATCCTCGGCATGATACTGACCGGTGTGGGGATTCTGGGCACCCAGTCACGGGGCGCCCTGCTCAGCGTGGTGGTGATGGCCCTGGTGCTGGCCATGAAGGGCAAGAACCGAATCAAGACAGGCCTCGCGATCCTCGTGGTGCTGGCGGTTGCCGTGATGTTCATGCCGGATTCCTGGACCAACCGGATGAACACCATCCAGACCTACCAGCAGGACTCCTCCGCCATGTCCCGCATCTACACCTGGAAGACGCTATGGACGATGGCCCTGGATAGGCCGATCACCGGGGCCGGATTCGGCACCGACAACCCGGTCCTGTTCTCCATGTATGCGCCGCCTGGAGGGGTTGAGGGCTATCCCGCCAATGTCGTCTTTGTTGCCCACAGCATCTATCTGCAGGCCTTGGGTGAGCATGGTTTTCCTGGCTTGGCGCTCTATCTGTTGCTGGGTATCGTGACGTGGCGCAAGGCCGGTGCCATCAGCAAACGCACAGAAAAGGACCCCGAATATGCAGAGTGGGTGCCCTTGCTGATGCGCATGACCCAGGTGAGTTTGATCGGCTTTGCCGTCGGCGGGGCCTTTCTGACACTGGTGCACTTCGACTTGCCCTACTACATCATTTGCTATGTTGTGCTGGTTGACGCCACCTTGCGCGAACGCGCGAGCGCTGCCGCGCCTCGATCCGGTGCCGTACTCGCGCCGGTTGACGACTTGAATTCAAAATCATCAAGAGAGCCATGACCACTCTAGCCAACAAGTTGCTGCGCAAGTACTACCGCAGTGAAGCTCACCCTTACCGCCATTTTGAGCGCAAGGTCGATCAATTGCTTCGGCCCCAGCATGTGTTGCTTGATGCCGGTTGTGGCCGCACGGCTCCGATACTGAGTCAGTACCGTGGACGCGCCGCCCACCTGATCGGCGTCGATCTGGTCGACTTTGTCGGGGCACCGGATGACATCGAGCTGCACAACAGTGACCTCGCCCATCTGCCCCTGGCCGATGCCAGCGTGGACTTGATCATGTCGCGCTCGGTATTCGAGCACTTGATGGACCCGGAGGCCGTCTACATGGAGTTCAATCGTGTGTTGCGGCCGGGCGGTGCAGTGGTCTTCCTGACCGCCAATATGTGGGACTACGGCACCTTGGTGGCCCGCATGGTGCCCAACCGCATGCATTCGAAGATCGTCAAGAAGGTCGAGGGACGCGAGGAGGAGGACACCTTCCCGACGGCCTACCGAACCAACACGCGCAAGGCCGTGGATCGATTGGCCGCGGCCGAGAATTTCCGCGTCGAGTCCTTCGAGTATCTCAGCCAGTACCCGAACTACCTGATGTTCAATGGCGGCCTGTTCTTCCTCGGCATGTGTTTTGAGAAGCTGATCAGCCGGTTCGAGATGCTGAAGTACCTGCGCGGCTGGATACTGGTCAGCCTCAGAAAGCCGGCCTGACCGGACGGCAACTCCAGGCCTTGATCTTGACAGGATCTCCGTTGAACACACTCTCTCTTGGCCTTGTGGCAGGTGGTACCCGGCTGGCATTCGGTCTGCTGGGCCGGCTCTCGGGCCAGCGGCTTTCGGTGCTCACCTTTCACCGCGTGCACGCACGGCCTGACCCGCTGTTCCCCGGCGAGCCCGACGCCGATCGATTCGATCAGCTGATGCGCCTGGTCGCACGCAGCTTTCGCGTGCTCAGCCTGGCCCGGGCCGCCGAGCATCTGAGCCAGGCCAGCCTACCGGCGCGCAGCCTGGTGCTGACCTTTGATGACGGCTATGCGGACAATGTCGACGTCGCGCTGCCTATCCTGCAGCGCCACGGGCTGACGGCCAGCTTCTTCGTGTCCACCGGCTTTCTGGATGGGGGGCGAATGTGGAACGACTCGGTGATCGAGTGCCTGCGCGCAAGCACCCGGTCCAGCCTGGACCTCACTGAACTGGGCGTTGCCGCCACGTTGCCGCTGCAAACGCTGGAGCAGCGCCAACAGGCGGTGCAGCAATTGCTGCCGCAGATCAAGTATCTGAATCTCGAGCAGCGGGAGCTTGCGCTGACCAAGCTGCAGAGCCTGTGCGGGGTGGCCCATCTGCCCCGGAACCTGATGATGAGCACGGCGCAGTTGCGCAGCCTGCAAAACGCCGGTATGGAGATCGGCGGCCACACGGTGAGCCACCCGATCTTGACCACGCTGAGTGGCGAGCAGGCCGAACAGGAGATCGCGCAAGGTCGCGAGCGTCTGCAGCAGTTGATAGACCAGCCGATCCAGGTGTTCGCCTATCCCAATGGAAAACCGGGGCAGGACTACGACGCAAGCCATGTTGCCCTGGTGCGCAAGCTGGGGTTCCGCGCCGCCGTCAGCACGGCCGCCGGCGCGGCCGGTGCCGGAGCGGACCTTCTCCAGTTGCCGCGCTACACCCCATGGGCCAGGGGCCTGCCGCTATGGGCGGCCCGCCTGGCGCTGAACCAACGCCGCCGGCGCTACGACATGGCGGCTGCGGCCTGAGCCGACTCATCCTGGCCTCGCAGCCACTGCTCCAGCATCATCAGTATCCAGACCATCTCGCCGTAATAGCCCGGATGATCCTGGAGATGCTGGCCCATCAGGGCCTGAACGAAGTCGGCGCGGACGATGCCCCTGGCCACCAGCCCTTGCAAACTGTCCAGGGCCAGTCGTTTGAGCGCTGGGTCGCGTGCCATCCAGGGGCCGTAGGGCAGACCGAATCCCTGCTTCTTCTTGGTGATGATTTCATCGGGAAGGAAGCCGCGCAGCGCCTCCTTGAAGAACCATCTCAGCTTGAAGCCCTTCAGCTTCCAATGGGGATCCAGCCGCATCGAAAAGTCGGCCAGGCGATCCGCCAGCATGGGGTAGCCGACGGCAATGCCGGCCATGGACGTGGCGCCCCGCACCTTGGGCAGATCGCTGTCGGCCAGTGTGTAGCGCCAGTCGTAGGCCAGCATGTGATTGACCAGGCCCACTGGCTGCTCGCATTCAGCCCAGGTTGCCCGCATATGTTGTATCGGTTGCCCGACGTCCACGGTGGCCAGAAACTCGGCGGTGAGCACGCTCGCCGGATTCAGCTGCATCACCAGGTTGTAGTTCTGCAGACGATCGGGCATCGGTGACTTGGAGTGCCGCACATAGCCTGTCATTTGCCTGAGCCCGGGGATGCGGCGCAAGACACTGGTGTCGCCGCAGAAGGGTTCAATCATGTTCCTGACGCCTTGCGGCAGCGCGTGGTAATACTCGAACACTTTCTGCAGGGCGTAGCGGGAATTGCCGCCAAACAACTCGTCACCACCATCGCCCGCGAGGATCTTGGTGCAGCCATCTTCCCTGGCCATCTTGGCGCAGTAGTACGAAGGCAGGGCGGAAGAGTTGCCGAAGGGCTGGTCGTGGAACTGGGCCACGGCGGATATGCTCGCCAGCAAATCGGCCGGGGTGACGTAATACTCATGGTGCTCGCAACCGAAATGGCGCGCAGCCAGGCGTGCATAGGCCATCTCGTCGTAGCCTTCGGCCTCGAAGCCGATGGAGTAGGCCTGCGGAGGCTGGCCGCTGACATCGCGTAGCATGCCCGCCACGGTGGAACTGTCGGTCCCTCCGGACAGAAAGGTTCCGACCCTGGCCTGCCCCGCAATCTCGTCTTGCACGGCCGACTTGATGATGTGACGGAACTCGTCGCGGGCGCTGGCGAAATCCTGCCGATGCTGTTCATCGAAGCGAAGCGGCCAGTGGCGCAGCAGCCGTGCTCCCTGTCGATTGATCAACAAGCCATGTGCTGCGGGCAGCCGACGTACCTTGGCGAATATCGTCCGCGGCGCCGGAATCATGTGGAAAAACAGATAGTCGAAAATCGACTGTGAATCGAACTCCGTGCCACGCCCCTGCACACAGTCGGCGCGATCAGAAATGCTCAGCGAGTGTCCCTCGTCGTGTGAGTAACACAGGGTTTGAATAGCGAATCGATCGACACAAAGGAACACGGCCTGGCGCAAGCGGTCAACAAGGACGAGCGCGTAGCCTCCGCGAACCCTTTGGCCGGCCTGTTCGCCATGTCGACGCCATACCTGCATGAAGCCCGCCGCCGGACCTGAGGCGGCAGCTGCCTTAGCAGCGGCTTCGTCGTCAAATTGAGGATTGCCCAGCAGCGCGCAGACGAGATCCGAGTCCCGAGCCACATCGGCGCCACGCAGGGCAACGGCGTCGAGCCATGCACTATCCGGCGGGGCCGAATCAAACAAGCGGGTCAGATCAATATGTCCTGAGAGTTTGTCCTTCATGGAGTCGGGCAATGTATTTTGAGTGGTCAGGAACAAAGAGGTGTTGGATACTCTGCGGCGCACTGCCGTGATGGTCACGGCCCAGTTTTCATCTTCGCGCAAAGGTCTGTCGATTATGTGCGAGCTCCCGTTGCCAGGCCGATGAAACATCGAATCTTGCTCGGCCTGACCTTGGTATTCGTGTCTTTTGCCTCAGCCCAGGGGCTGGAGCCGCGGGCTGCACCTGGGCCGGCCTTGAGTGAGCGCCGCTCACTTTACGAGGGCGAAGCCGGGGTCAATTGCGAGTTCTTCTTGCGCGACATCCTGCCATGGGAGCGACGCTCCGGGGACTGGCGCGATGCGCAGGGACGGCCATTTGGCGACAAGGCTTTTGCCGAGGCGGCAGCTGGACCGGCAGTGGTCGTGTTCGATGTCATGCGCCTGGTACGACATTGGCAGCAGACGCGTACAAGCCGGGGCCAGATCTTCATACGGAGCTTGGTTGGCAGCGGCTATGCGATGTTTCACAGCCGCGAGGCCTTCAGCGTTGCCGACCGCCCGCTGCTGGCGCTCGAATATGTGGACGGGCACAGGGACTTGTTGAGTCCGTCGGCGGATACCCATACCGAATGCTCCAGCTACAAGTCCAGTGGCCGAGCCGCCATCCTGCAGAGCAGCGACAAGAACAACGTACTGCTCCAGTTTGAGCTGCCCACGGCCGCGCTGGGGCGAACACTGAAGCAGGCTCGCCTGCTTCTGGTCAGTGCCGGCACACGAGGTGCACCGACTCGGATGGGCGTCTTCGAGACCGCGGTGCCGGACTTCCTGCAGGGGGCCGTCCCCGTCAAGGGCATCGCGGCTGACTTCGTCCTTGACGAGGGTATCGAGCGGCATCCCGATGTGGTGTTCTTCTCCGGCTTTGACAATGAGCGGACCTGGTTGAATCGCTGGGCCCGTGGAGCCAATGGCGAGATGGGTGTGGTGCGCGTGGATGAGGGACGCCGCTTTCGGCCACTCCACGATGGCGCGCTGCGCGTCAATCTCAAAAAGGGTAGCAATATGGGCGCCGACCTGCGCGTCAATCTGGCAGATCACGGAGGCGAGCCCGATGAACTGTTTATGCGCTACTACCTTCGATTGGCTGACGATTGGAACCCTAATGTGGACGGCGGCAAGTTCCCGGGGATGGCCGGCACTTACGGGAGGGCAGGGTGGGGAGGGCGCAAGTCAGACGGCAGCAATGGGTGGTCAGCGCGCGGCGCGTTTCTTCGCGCTTTCGCCGCCGACCACCCCATGGCCGGGCTGACTCAGCTTGCCACCTACGCTTACTTCATGGACATGCCCGCGATCAACGGTGAGCACTGGGTATGGTCCGGGGCGCTGTTGCAGCGCAACCGCTGGTATTGCATCGAGCAGCAGGTCCAGCTGAATCATCCTGGACGCGCCGATGGGCATATGCGGGCCTGGGTCGATGGGCGCTTGGTGCTGGACCGTAGCGGCGTGCGCTTTCGTGGCGTGAGCAGCCTGCATATTGAAACGGCCTGGTTCAATGTCTTCCATGGCGGCACGGCGGTATCTCCGCACGATCAGCACCTCTACGTGGACAATGTCGTGCTTGCGCGCAGTTATATTGGCCCGGTGGGCCCTCCCAGGTCCGGCACAATCGAGCAGAACATCAGGCATTGAACCCGCAAGGCGGGCTGTGACGCGTCATTTCGAGGCGGCTGATCATCTGCAGAAGCCTTTGGATCACATCAGCAAGCCCGCCTCGATCAACGATGTCCGCGACCACACACCCGACTCCCACCGTTCACGATCTGTTCTGGCCCTGTGGCTTGCACGCGTCGCAAAGACTGCTGGCAACCCCTGGTCTTGAACTGACATACCAGGCGCGCGGTGCGCTGTTGCTGGCCTGCGAGGAGATCGCGCGCAACTCATCCGTACGCACGATCCTTCTGCCCGCCTATCACTGCCCTTCGGGCGTGACGCCGGCACTGATGGCTGGCCTGAAACCCGTGTACTACCGGATTCGCCGCGATCTGAGCATCGACTACGACGATCTGCTCAAGAAGGCCGATGGCGCTACCTGCGCCGTGTTGGTGATTCATTTCTTCGGCATCGAAGCTGACCTGAAACCCCTGAGTGCTCTGCGTGCCACCGGCGTGCGCCTCATCGAGGACTGGTCGCACTCTTTCTTGCAGGGCGATTTGCCGGAGTTGGCGGGCAGCCGCGACAGTGACTACCGGATCTACAGCTTCTGGAAGCTGGTGCCGTCGGGCGTTGGTGGCGGCTTGGTGCGCTCAACCGCAAGGCAGTATGGTGAAACCGAACACCTTGCGGCCACCCCGCTTCGGCAACGGGTCGTGAACTTCAAGCAATTGTTGGAGGCTGCCCTTGAGCACGGGCCCAGGGGTTTTGCCCAGCGCGCGTTCACCGCGATCGAGGCGCTGCGCCTCGCTTTGCGGCGCGGCAAGCAGCGCACTCCCACCCGGGAAGCGCTACCCGAAGCCATCACCGGGGAGTCGAGATACCCGGTTGATCGGCGCCTTGCCAGCAGCGCCATGCCATCGTTGGCACGGCGCATCATTGCGAGTCATGATTTCGCCGCAGTGGCGCAAGCCAGACGCGAGAACTTCCGTCGCTACGCCGAGCAGTTGGTATCTCGGGGGCCGCTCAAACTGCTCCATTCATTGCTGCCCGATGGAGCCTGCCCCTGGGTGTTTCCTGTGCTGCTCGATGGGCGTGATGACATTGACCATGTCTGGCGCGCCCAGGGCGTGGCGCTGCACACATTCGGCATCTATCTGCACTCAAGCCTTTTTGAGCACACCGATCCGGCCACGTTGGACGATGCAAGGTATCTTGCCAGCCACTTGCTTTGCCTGGCGATTCATCAGGACATATCGGTTGCGGAGGTCGGGCGCTCTGTCGCCATCATCCAATCCAGTCTCACGGAGCGCGGCTGACTCATGGGCTTCGAAGTAAAGGTCGTTTCGACATCGCAGGGCTTCCAGTCCTTGCGTGAGCAGTGGAATGGGCTGGTCAGCGAGCGTCAGGGGTCCCTGTTGGGTTTGGGGGCGACGGCCACATACGACTGGTTCGACGCGATCCGCGCAGCATTTCCTCAGGCAAGCGATGCCAGTCTCGTCGTGGTCAGCGAAGGTGCCAAGGTGGTGGGGCTGCTGCCCGTCATACGCGAGGACTCGGATACGGTTTGGCCCAAGCTGAAGGCGCCGACAGAGCTGTATGGCGGACGGGTTGGTTTGCTGGTGTCCCGATTCGACCCCGAATTGGTATCGGCGCTGATGAGCGGACTGAATCTCGCGTATCGTGGTTGGACCAGCTTCCAGATCACCTTGACGGAGGGCAGCCAGAGTGCGCTGGCTCTGGAGCAATGGGGCCAGGATGGAGGCTTCCAACTGGCCAGCAGCGATGAAAGAGTCTCCCCCTATTTTCCGATCTGCGATACGGAGGAAGCCTTTCAAGCCGGTATCAGCAAAGGCTTGCGCCAGTTGCTTCGAACCGCGGGCAACAAGTTCAAGTCATTAGGTGAACTCACCCACAGGCAAATGGTGGAGGAGGGCCAGGCCGGGGAACTGCTGAAGATCGTACTGGATATCGAGCGCAAGTCCTGGAAGCATGAGGCCGGTTCGGCCATCACCAACAATCCTCAGCAAGAGCGCTTCTACCGCGAGCTGTTTCCTCGGGCTATGCGGCAGGGCTTGCTGGTTGGACATGTGCTGTGTCTGGACGAATTGCCGATTGCCTATTACTTCGGGTTGTGCCGCGATCAGGTCTTCTCGTGCCTGAAGCACAGTCATTTGCAGACGATGGACAAGCTCAGCCCCAGCTACCTGCTGAATCTTGCCTTGATCAACAGCCTGCGGGCCGGCGGCATGCGCACCTATGACTTCATGGGCCTGGCGGATCCGCACAAGCTACGCTGGTCGAATGCCACGCAGACCTACTCGCGCAGCAGCGTCTTTGTCTTCAATCGAAATGTGGCCGGCCGGCTTGCGTTCCGTGGCCACCAGATCACGCAGAAGCTGGCTCGGCGATGAAATGGTGGCGCCAAGCCGGCCTGTCTCTTTCCACGCGAAACGCCATGGAGCCTCATGTGCTGGCAGATAATATCTGTGAGCAGGCCGGTGTGCCGCGGCCAATCAGTCAAAAGGGGAGCCCTTGACTGATGCGTGACCGCTGAGAGCCTTTGCCTTCATTGGCCGCCCGTAGGCTGCGTACATTGTCCGAATTGGATCCCGCCTCTCCTTATGAGCCTTCACGTAAGAGAACTTCGCACCGCGACCGAATTCGCCGCCATCCGAAGTGATTGGAATCGTCTTGTTCACCTCGAGGGCACGGGCGTACTGGCCTTCGACGTTTCCGCGACTTTCGAGTGGGCAGAGGCCATCTGGCAGGCGTTCCCGGAGCGCCAGCCTTGCTGCATCCTGATTGCGGAAGATGCCGTCGGTATTCGCGGGCTCATGCCTTGCACCATCGGCAGTGCGGCGATCGCAGGTGTCAAACACAGGCAGTTGATGCCGACGACCGGCGTCTATGACTTGCGCACCGGCTTCTTGGTTGGCGGGGATGCTGAGGTGCTGCGCACTCTGATCGCGTATGCACTGAAGAGTCTCAAGGGCTGGGACGCCCTGCATTTCAGAGTGACCGAGTCGAGCCTGTCGGATCGCGCCTTGCAGCAAACGCTGAACGGGATGCGTCTGACTGCCAAGGAGATGCTGCATTGGCGCACGCCGTACATTGACCTCCCTTCCGACCCGGTTCTAGTTCTCGACGGGCTGGGCCAGAAACTCAAATCGAACCTCCGCAGGGCCGAGCGGCAACTCAACAAGCTGGGCCGTTTGAGCATGCAGATTTGCGGGGACGAAGCCGCTGTGCCCGCATTCTTGGAGGTGATGGCTTTGATCGAGTCGCGGTCCTGGAAGATGGGGGCCGGAACAGCGATGGTGACGAGTGGTGTGCAGACGCGTCTGTACGCCGCGGTGACCCCCGCCTTGGCTCGGCATGGCAATTTCTTGGGCGCAGCGTTGATGCTGGATCATCAGCCGCTGGCCTTCATCTATGGATTCAGCCATGGAGACGTCTTTGTCGACGAAAAGGAAAGCTACGACGAGGCCTTCAAGGACTACGGCCCCGGCAATCTCTTGAAGACGATGTTTCTGGCTGAGCTTGTGCGCCGCGGCATCAAGGTGTTCGACTACGGAGGCATTGAGGACTCCCACAAGTCGAGGTGGACCGAAGCAAGCTACTCCAGGCGAACCTATCTCATCACCCGAGGCACGTTGCGCGGGCAATTGCTCAAATTGAGCTTGGCTGCCCGCAGGCAGCTGAAGTCATGGACGCACCGGTCGTCCTGACTGTCTGGAAGCCAATGGAATTCGAACGATTTGATCCGGGTACCTGCAAGTTCCCTGCACCGCGCGTCGCGATGCTGCCCAACTTCAGCGCCTCATCCCTGGCGCTGCCGGGCGCTGTTGCTGCGCGGCCCCGCGCATCGACCGCCAGTTTTCGCAACTATGCCCGCAGCCGCTATGCGCTGAAGGATGCGTACAGCTTGAGCGGGGCAACGGCCGGCACCGTGGTGCTGATTCCTGCCTATCACTGCCGCACGATGCTTGACCCGGCCCTGCAGCTTGGTGCCCAGGTCAGCCTGTATCCAGTGCTGGCAGACCTCACTCCCGACCTTGAAGCACTGGAGGCGGTGCTGGCTCGTGAAGGGCAGCGCGCGGTGGCGCTCCTGGCCACGCACTTCTTTGGCTTTCAGCAGGACTTTTCTGCGCTCATTGCTCTGTGCGAACGCTTCGGGGTCACGGTGATCGAGGACTGCTCGCACTGCCTGTTTCCGGGCATCGAATCGAGCAATCTCGGTTCGGTCGGGCGCTACGGCGTGTGGAGTCCCTACAAGTTCTATCCCTGCGAGGATGGCGGCCTGCTCCAGGCCAATCGCGGTGCCGCCATGCCTCCTGGACGCAGCCGAAGTCAAGGCCTCTGGCTGGAGCTGAGAAGGGCCGTCCAGCGGCTCTTGCTTCCGGCAGGCCAGCCAAGGCGGCTGGACGTGGGCAAGCTGAGGTTCGAGCTGGAGGTGTTGATGCAGCGTGCATCTGCACCTGGTGTCGAGGTGCTGGAATCCAACAGCACGCCTTCTATCGAGTACTCGCCAGAACTCGAACAGAACCGCAGCTTGGCTTTGTCCAGGCTGATCATGCGCTGGGCCGATGTGCCGCGGATCCGGTCGCAAAGGCGCAGGCGCTATGACCAGTGGCTGCAGGCCACCGCCGCCCTGCCGTCCTGCCGCCCCCTCGTGCCCATCCTCCCGGTGGATTGCGTGCCCTATATGTTTCCGCTGTATATCGATCGCCCGGAAGCCCACTTCATGCTCCTCAAGCAACTCGGCATGCCGGTCTGGCGCTGGGACAATATGGCCAGATCCAACTGCCCGGTCTCGAACGACTATCGGACTCACCTGCTGCAGTTGCCCTGCCATCAGGAGTTGAGTGACCGCGAAATGGCCTGGATGGTGGCGGCCGTGGCTGCGGTGCTGCAAGTCGGGGTATCGCGCGTGGAGCCACCGGCAGCTTGATCCGTTTGACGGGTCACAACGGTGGCGTTTCAGTGCGAATCTGGCAAGGCCGTTTGAAATGCCCCCGGAGCCCAGATCGACGGTGCCTGCAAGGGGCTGATGCCGAACGGCGCCAGGAACTCGGCGGTGGGGCGCAAAACGTCAGCGGGGGCCGCCGGGACCGTTCTCAGTGCTGAATCGGCAGTGAGTCTGAAGTCCAGTTCGCCTGCTTTTGGCAGCGCACGTTTGCCTGCATGCAGATTGCCTTGCTCCCTGGCCTCGATGCCTCGGCTGGACAGGCCCAGACCGACAAAGAGATTGTTGAAGGCCTTGAGTTCAAGCGTGGCAGGAAACGTGGACCGCCAGACACGCACAAACCAGGCGGGCAGCCAACGGTTGTTGATCAAGGTGTTATGCGCCATGTCCAGTCGGTTTTGAGGCCAGAACTGCCCCTCGGCACCGTAGGAAACAATGGTCGGATTGGCGCTGGCGCCGGCCTGCCCGATGATATTGCCGACCAGCGTGACGGCGCCGCCGTTGGGGAACTCAAGTTCATACGAGGCTGAGCCTTGCGGCCCGTCGTAGATCAGGTTGTAGCGCAACTCGCTGCGCCGCGCCCGTGACTTGATCAAGTGTCCGGTATGGCCATCGTGGAACCTGCTGCCCTGAATGCGCAATGAGGCTATCTGACCCGTGTACAACAGATGCGGCGGTGGCATGGACTGCGGGGGCGCACGGCCGAAGCGGGAGTTCTCTATGCTGAGCTCAGCCTGCGCGTCATTGTTCGTCAGGATGCCATGCTGATTGTCTTCAAACACGCAATCGTGCACGCTCAGCCTGCCGCGCTCGAATCGGATGCCTGCCCCATTGCCATCGGCCACCCGGCTACCCCGAAACTCAAGGTTGCTGACGCGAAAGTCACCGTTCTTCAACACCCAGATGCCTTTGGCCTCCGCGCTGCGGCCTTCGGCAATCAGCACCGGTCTTGGTCCTAGGCCGCGCAGGGTGAGCCGTCGTTGGCGCCATACCGCCACATCACCCCGATACACGCCCGAAGCAATCTCGACAACATCGCCGTCCTGTGCCAGTTCGGCGGCCTGATCGATGCGCTGCACCTCGCCTTCGGGGCCGACGGAGATGACTCTGGCCCCGGACAGTGTGGGAAGCAGCAGGCAACTCCATATCGGCAAACACCGGGCAATGCGGCAAACAAGTGATGCCCACGCGCTCATTTCAGACCGACGGTGCGGTGGTGAACTTGGCCTTCAGCTTGCCACCGATCAGCGCCACCTCGAACCAGAACGGGTGCTTGCAAACCCTCAGCGCGAACAACCAGACGCCGACGGTGCAGCCACCGCAGCCCAGAAAGACGAACAGGAAGTTGCTTTCAGACTGGGTCACAAAAAGGGTCAGCAGCGCGGCTGGCAGGGCCGTGATCAGAGTGACGAGCGCACTGGGGGCGCAGGCACTGACCACTTCCCGAAAGTGCAAACCGATGATGCGGTGCAAGAAGCGATGTGCTACCAAGGCGCCGAGCAGTGCGGCGATTGCCAGGCCCCAGCAGGCGCCCTGCAGTCCGAACGGGAACACCAGCACCAGACTGATCAGACGCAGGCTCTGCACAATGAATTGCAGGCGGTTGCTTTGATCAATGCGGCCCTCGGCAATCATCACTTCGGTGGCCAGCCAGTATGGCAACTCCAGCACTGCCACCAGGCACAGAATCTGCGCCAGGGTGACCGAAGGCAGCCATTGCTCGCCGTACAGCAGGCGTATGGCCGAAAACGCGAGCAAACCGATGACCACAAAAAATGGCCAGCCGACGCCTGTCAACAGCGTGGTGGCCTTCAGGTAGCCGGGGGCGGTCTTCTCTCCCTTGCGTGCCTCCTGCGCGAAGTAGGGGAGGCAGATGGGAATGGCGGTGCGCAGCACGGTGCGGTTGAAGATCTCGATCAGGCCATTGGCCCGACTGAAGAATGCGACCGAGGCCATATCGAGTGCTCTGCCGATCACAGCCTCGGGCGCGCTCTTGCCTATCTGCCCGAAGAAATAGATGCCCATGGCATGTTTCGAAAAATGGAACACATCGGCAAAACCGGACAGCGAGGGCCAGCGCGGCAGATCCTTGGGCCGAAACGCAACCGACACGGCAATCGTCACAATCAATCCGGCCAGCGACGACAGCGCAAGACTCAGATAGTTCAGTCCGGCCAATGCGCCCCCCGTCGCGACCAGGAATCCGGTGATATTGGCCAGCAGGCCGGCAATGAAGATCGGTCGGTAGTTCAGGTCGCGCCGGAAGATGGCCATGGTGACGGCACCGAATGGGACGAGGACAAAGTTGATTGCCTGGATGCGCATCACTTCGCCAACCCCGGGTTGGCCGTAAAACGTCGCCACCGGCCAACTGGCGCCAAAAAAGAACACCGCCATCAGCCATGAAATCAAGATGTTGGCGCCGAAGGCCGCGCGGATCTTCCTGACGGTCAGGTCTTTCTCCTGGATCAGGTACTCGCCCAGACCGAAATCCCGGAACTGGCCGGCCAGCGCGGACAGAACCGCCGCGACCGCGAAGATGCCGATCTCGGAAGGGGTCAGGAGTCGCGCGATGATTAGCGTCGAGCCCAGTTGCAGGAGCACACCAATGTAGTTGTCTGCAAGCTGAAGCAGAAGGGAGCGACGTATGGAACTCAAGTGGATGCCTCAGTTTGCGAAAGGATTGCTGCCCGCTCGACGGGAAGCCTGCATTCTCACTGAAGCCAGACCCGTAGCAGCGGCATCAGCAAGGTTGCTCGCCCCGCCGGCGGCATTTGTGAGCCTCATTTCGAAATACTCATGTGCGCCAAGATGGCGGCAGACCACGCGGCGGCGGCCCGATCCAAGCCGCGGGCATTGAAATGGCAACCGTCCAGCCTGTCGTCTGGCCCGAGCAGGGTGTCGGTGTCTGGGCCTGAGACAAACCCGGACCCATGTGTCAACGCCTGCTCAAGCGCCTGCCGAATACCCGCGTGGGGGGCCGAACGGCAGCGCGTCGAGCGCGCCAGCATGACAGGGGCCTGGATGCCAGAGTCATTCAGCACCGAGCGCAACTGGAACAGGGATTGGAGGTAGGTCTCGGGTGCGGCCTGGAGGCGTGCGTCGGCCTCGCCCTGCTGCCAGAGCACGATGTCGGGCTGCAGGCCTATGTCCAGCAATGCCCTTGATTGGGCTTCCAGGCGTTGCCTGAGCGCACTGTCGGATCGCGTCCAGTCTGCTATCGAACTCGCATCGACAGCCAGAACAGAGATGACGACCGAACGGTCCCCAAGGCCCGGCTGCAGCTGGGTGGGCAGCCGGCGCCAGATGCTGCCACCGCTGCCCGTGGCGCCCGGCAGTGGGTCGCCGGCCAGCAGGCACTCCTGACCGGATACCAAGGCGATCGGCGGCTCCGTCAAGGGGGCCAGAGCGCCGTGGTTGCCGGCGTTCGACTGCCCGAGGGCAAGTAGTACCAGCGGTTTGCGCTGCCGCCAATCGGCGCAGCTCAGGCGAGGTTGCAGGCGCGGTGGCTCGATCAGCGACAGCTTCGCCGCGAGTTGGCGGTTCTGCTTCGATCGATGATGGGCGTACAGCCCGATTGCCAGTGAGAGGGCCAGCAAGCAGAACAGCGCCAATGCCCAGCGGGAGCGCCTCACTGCCGGCCGGCTCGGCGCCGCCGATAGCTGTCGCGTATCCATCGCATCACCGGTTGTTCGATCCTGTTCGTCACGGCGCTGGCCAGCATCAGGCTGATCGCGAGGACGAGCAAAATGCCCAGATCAATGGGGATGCCAATGGCCCGAAACTGCAGCTGCAAGCTCCAGCCAATGTTTTCGTGCAAGAGGTACAGCGGGTATGAGATCGTGCCCAGCCAGACAAAGAGTCGGGTGCGCAACAGGGGCAGGTTGCCAGCTGCCGCGAAGTGCACGACAAGGCCAAACACGCAACCGAGCACACCCAGCAAACCGGACCCGCTGATCGCCAGCACGATCACCGCGCAGGCAGCGGTGGCGACCGACAGGCCGCGCGTCGACGCATGCCTGGGGCTGTTGATCAAAAAGACACAGATACCCAACGCGAACCAGGGTATGTACTCAAGTATCAGCAATCTATAGAGCGTCCAGGGCAGATCGACACCGAACCACTGTTCGGTCAAGAAGTTGGTCAGCCGCAGCAACAGAAAGGCGATCAGCACGGCGTGAATCCGGTGCAGACGCCTCAGCCGGTAGAGCAGCAGCATGCCGCAATAGAAAAGCAACTCCACCTCAAGCGTCCAATAAGTTCCGTCCACATGTGGAATGCGAAACAGGCCGTGGAGCATCAGCATATTGCCGATCGCGGCGCCGAGATCAACCGTCTTGCCGGGCAGACCCAGCCAATGCGTGACCGCAAACGTCAGGAAGATTGCAAACCAGTAGGCCGGGAACAGGCGGCTGAAGCGCGACACGACGAAATCCATCGGCCGGGTGGTCTTCTCGAGCGTCATGAAGATCACGTAGCCGCTGATGATGAAGAACAGGTTGACGCCGTAGTGTCCGTGGCTGAACGTGAAGGCCGGGCCCACCGTCGTCGGGTACAGATCGATGAAGCGGGAGGTGTAGTGGAACAAGACCACCGCGATGGCTGCGATGCCGCGTAGCGCGTCGATTTCCGGCACGCGCCGAACCTGCGGAGGGCGTTCAACCAGGTCGGCGCGGATCGAAACGGACTGAGGGATGGATTGCATCGTGGAGTCGGGTTCTCGTCAGTGCGTGGCTTGTGCACCGGAGGCGCGTCGGCCGAGGCTACCGATCAGTTTGCGTACCCGTGCGACAAGCGGCTTGAGGCTGCGCCACAGCACCTCGCGAATGAGGCCCAGCAGACCCAGGGGTGACCGCGGGTTGTAGGCGATGATGCCCCAGCGTTCGCGACGGTCGCTCATCCAGGTTTCCTTGTAGGGATCGTCACCAATCAGATAGTCGACCTCGGCAACCTTGTCGACTTCCATGACATGCTGCATCAGCATGGCCGTCAGCAGGGTGCCGGGCGAATAGGCCTTGTAGGCCTCGTCATAGGCGACTTTGTAAATGTCTGCCTTGCCGTACGCGACGATCCAGATCTGGGCGGCAATGGCCTTGCCATCCAGCCATGCGATGCCCAGGCGCAACCAGCCTCGCCTGGCGCAGGTGCGCAGCAGGCCAGGGATGAACTCCTGATGGGGTTCACCCTTCTTCCAACTGGCAGCATAGACGTCTTCATAGGCCGACAGGCCACGCTCCAGATCCTCAACGCTGATCAGCTCCAACCGACCACCGTCGGTGGCCAGCTTCTTGGTCATGCGAGAGATGGTGTTTCGTTGCTTGCCCTTTCGGCTCAGCAGATAGTTTTTCCAGTCACTTTCGACCTTGAGGTACCAGTTGCCGAAGCAGTAGTATCGAAAGGGCATGAGGCCCGCACCGCTCATGGCGTTGAGCAGCATCCGGTAGGCCAGCGTGTTGGGGTCCATCGGCGCCAGCGACATCGAATCGAAACCGGGGTGCGCACGGCGCACTGCCTTGAGCAGGGGCACAAGGTCATAGGCTTTCATGCCGGGACGGATCACCGGTGCAAATAGGGCGGTGTAGTAGTTGCTCAATGACGCGATGCGGGCGGCCAGTCGCCGACGGGTTGTCAGCAAGGGCAGGGCGGCAACCGGGGTGCCGTCTCTGTAGAGCACAAAGATCTGCACACCAGGATGCTTGGGAAAGACCGTATCGATCAGGTTCTTGTACCAATCGTGACCGAGCTGGATGCCGATGCTCTCGGCGCTTCCGAAAAAGCGTCGCAGCTCGGGAGTGAACTCGTCCGGGTGCTTGAAGACACGAACCTCGTGCCTGGAATCTGATTCAGGTGCGCGTTTGTTGATGCCGATGACCTGCCGGCTGCGCCTGAGTGTCGACAGGGCGACTTGTATCGGGCGGTTGCGATAGAAACTGACGTGCTGAATCCAGCGCTGCCCGGTAGCCCAGGCCAGCTGATCCTGGGTGGCGTCGGTATAGAACTCGATCCTGCCTCCAGCCTGGGTCTCAAAGGCCCGCTCAATGGCAAGCCGCAGCAGCAAGCGACCTGGTGCGTAGGCCGCGAACTTCTCGTGATAGGTGGTCTTGAGCATCACGAGCATGTGCTCGTCCGCGATGGCCAGACGCGAGGCCGCCAGTTCCTCGCCGAACCAAAGCTCAAAAACGATGGCGCGCTTGGCTTTTGCGAACCGCACCATGACCTCTTGATAGAAGCTCTCCTGTCGTTCGTCACTTCCAACGGCCGTGCCGTGCTGACCCTTCCAACCCTCGGCCTCCAGCACGCCATAGCGTGACACTGCTGCATTCATCTCGGCGGGTTCGGTTATCTCGACAAACCGCTGTTCCAGGTGGTCAACCGTCTCTCTTCGCCGGTAGCGCTCGATGTTCTGTATCAACTTCTTCGGCCGACCGGCCCAATAGCTAGCGAAGTCGCCCTGCAAGTCGATGTTCATGGTCAGCGAATGATCGACCAGGTCGGTGTCGGGGCCATTGCTTGCCAGACTGCCAAACTCCGGATCGTTGCAGAGGAAGTCCAACTCGCCGACGAAGCCGGGCAGCGCTCGGATCAGTCCGTTCAACTGATCCGGATGTCGTATCAGCGCCGGGCCCAACTGGGCCTGGGCGGGCAGGAAGCTGGCCCACAGTCCAGGCTCACGGGGTGCCAGCACGCACATGGCTTCAGCAATCCCCGACCGTCGCAGAACGCACAGGTACTCACGGCCCTGGCCGTAGTGCTTGAGCAGGGCGTCGACAAAGTCACTCCGCAACAGCGGGTGCTCGCCAAACATGCGTTGATTCAGCTCGTCCCAGTCAGCCGCATGAGCGCCTAGAGCGCCCTGGAGCGACTGCACGGTCCAGACGGCTGTCACCGAAGCTCGGTCCAAAGTCACTGTGGCGCCGAAGCTTGACTTGCTGCAACTGCCGCTGATACGGCCGCATCTGCCGTCGCAGGGGCGTCAGCGGGAAGGTCAGGCTCTCGCCACTTGCCCAATGCCTTGAGCTGTTCACTCAAGCCGGTGCTGCGCAAACCCAAGCGTAGCGCGATATGCGCCTGAGCCAGAGCGCGGTCGTAGTCCTTGATATCGAAATAGATCAGGCCCGCGTTGTAGTGGGTGAAGGCGCTGTCATTCGCCATCTTGAGCGAGGTCTCGAGCTGGTTTCGTGCTTCGTCAACACGGTTGTTCTTGTGCAGGAAGATGGCATACATCATGCGAACAATGGTGTCTTCTGACTGAAAGCGGATTGCGCGCTCGAACCAGCATTCAATCGGGAACTCAGCACCCTTGGGCTGCAGGGACTTCTGCTTTTCTCCCAGGCGCATCATCGCTAGCAGAGCACGGTGATGATTAGGAAAAGCGCGCAAGGTGAAGCTCAGATCACCGCCCATCTCTGTACTGACGCCACGTAGTAGCGCTTCCGCTTCGGGCGTGAAGTGGGCGTCATGGACCAGCTTCAGCAGATAGGAATGCGCACGAGTTTCGCCCGGAGGGGGTTTGAAATGGTCGGCGCGGTAGTCAAAAGGGCCAAATCGGCCGGCAACATTCTGCAGCGAGCCGCAGGAGGCGCTGGACACCTGGGCCTGGGCCTGCGAAGCGCCCCACAGCACAAGCACAAGAGCGGTCAAGACGTTCGCCCAGGGAAGCTTCCCAGTGATGTTGATGAGCTGATGGGGGGCGATCATCGAGTAACTCCAAGCCGGGCGCGAAGGCGAACTTTGCATGTGTGGATGATGTTACAGGCCTAGGAGCGGGTCGACCCAAGCGTGCTAAGCCAAGCCAACGTGTGCTCCTCGACCAGTTGGCGCGCGTCCGCGCCCGAGCAGGTGTGGTCTACCCCGGGCATGTCCCGCTTCGAAAGGCCTGGGTGCGCCATCGCTGCGCTCCAAGTCGCGCTTGTCTGGACATGGTCTATGAATTCTTTGGCCGTGTAATCGTTCCCGCTGAGCAGCAGCAGGATACTTCCGTCAAAGCGCTGCCAAGCACGGGCCATGCGTTCCTGAAATGAGGCCTGCCGTGGCTCCGCTTCAGGCGGGCGCAGCATGAGGCTGAGGCTTTGCAGCAGGCCGGTCAGCGCCTTCAATGCGACTTTGCCGCTGAGAACCTTGAGCCAGAACTCCTTTTGACGCAGCCGCTGCAGGTAGTAGTGCTTGACCTGAGTGCGCGCCAGGCTGGTCTCCGAACGCACCCAGGGGTTGAGCAGGCACAGTCCTCGCACTCTCGGGTCGCTGGTCTGCTCGCAATACAGCAGGGCCGCGGAGGCACCGTCGCAGAGGCCCCACAGTACGACTTCGGTGACGGCGGGAACCTGCTGTTGCAGGGTGTCAATGGCCGTGGCGATGTCGTCGCTGACGTGCTCGAAGTCGCGCTGCGTGCCTTCGCTGTCGCCCATGCCCCGGTAGTCGAAGCGCAGCACTGCGTAGCCCGCCTCGGCCAGGCGCCGAGACAGCAATACGAACTGCCGGTGACTGCCGACGCGGTACTGAGGCCCCCCGACGATCACCAAGACGCCGATGCGCGCTGATACCTCAGGGGCAGCCAGCACACCGACCAGGCGATCGCCATCGCAATTCAGGTACAGGGCGCTCTCGCTGTAGCTCATTGGCCCGCTCCTGCGACCATGGCCGCCAGGCTCGCCTCCAGCAGCAGGGGGGCTTCCTCGACCTCGGTGCTTTGCCAGAAACTCGGCCCCTCGACGACCCTGCCGTGCGTGACGAAACCTGCTTGCCGCCATTGCTCAAGGGCCTTGCCCGACACGGGCGCCAGCTCGGCATCTTCCCGAGACGATACCTCCAGCCAAGCCAGTGTGCCGGTCAACTCGGGGGGCAGCAGTTGCGCGCGCTCCAAACCCTGGGCCAGTGTTGGAGCGAGGCGGTAACCTGCGACTTCGACCGGGCGGCCTGCCGCCAAGTCTTGACGCATGGCCTCGACCACCCCCTTGGCGCCACCTTCAAGCATCTCGGCGGCCGCCTTGAGGCGCAGAAACTGCTGCAGCAGCGGCTTGCCGCTCACCGAGGGTTGCCAGAACAGGAAGTTGCAGGGTTGCGCCAGTTGCCGGGCCGCCTGGGTGGCGAGCAGGCATCCCGCGCGCATGCCCCAAAGCCAGAGCGGTGCGCTGGCTTGCTTCTGAATCCACAGGCAGGCACCTACGACATCGTCCACCCAGGACTGCCAACTGGCATCGCCAAAGTCGGCGCTGCTGTCGCCACAGCCCAGCAAATCGAACTGGAGCACGCTATAACCTGCACTGGCCATGGCGCGAGCCTGCAGCGCGCTCATGCGGCGGGTCTTGTTCATCTCCTCGCCGAACGGGTGAACGTGCACCACCAGACCGCGCGGGCGTTCGGCCTGCGCCGGGTGGTAGACGCAAAAGCGCTGACCCGGAGTGAGGGGTAGAAAAAAAGCCTGGCTGAGGGGGCTGGGGGTCACGTCACTTGTGAGGCAAGGGCAGCGGATGGCCGAAGCGGGGTTCAGAGCTTGGCGCTGATGAAATCGGTCAGAGAACCCACCGTGGCAAAGGTCTCGCCATCGATCTCGTCATCGTCCACCACAACACCAAGCCGATCTTCGAAGGTGGTGATCAGGGACACCACGGCCATTGAGTCCAACTCGGGAATGGCGCCAAGCAGATGGGTCTGACGGTCAAAGGTCGCGGCGCGGCCATTCAAGCTGAGCACTTCGTCCAGGATGCGAAGCACCTCTTTGTTGACATCCATTGCAATCCATTCGTCGTGCGGGGCTGAGGAGCCGGAATTGTAGAGTCCAGGCCCGATTCAGCGGGCCATCCATTCGCGGGGAGGCTGGCGGCAGCAGCAATCTGCGTCGATATGAGGTATTCGTCGCACATGGCCGCGCCTGTGCGTCGCGGAAAAGCGTCATGAGGCCCCCCGGAATCCGGGGGGGCGTGCGCCGGGCGCGCCGGAGGCCCCAAAAACTGCACGGCTGGCCCGGCCCTTGGCCAGCAACAGCGTGAGATACTTTTCGGCAGATCAAGCACCCGGCTTGCTTATCAGATGTCACCCGGCCTGAGGGCCCTCGGATGCGAGCGCATGACCGAATCCAATCTTCTCCACGAATTGATTGCCTGTTCCGCCGTGAAGGCTCCGGATGCCGTTGCCTTGACGTATGGCGCTGCCTCGATGAGCTACGGCGAATTGGATCGCGATGTGACGCGGTTTGCCGCCGGCCTGATGGATGGCGGCCTTCAGCGCGGCGAACGCGTTGCCATCTATCTTGAGAAGCGCTTTGAATGCGTGATCGCCAGCTTTGGTGCGCCGATGGCCGGCGCGGTGTTCGTGCCGCTGAATCCGCTGCTCAAGCCCGAGCAGGTGGCCTTCATCATGCGGGATTGCGATGTGCGGGTGCTGGTCACCTCACCGGAGCGCATGAGCCTGCTGGCGCCGGTGCTGGGACAGTGCCCAGCCTTGCGGCAGCTGGTGTTGACTGACGAGGCGGCAGCTCAAGAGCGACCGGCCCTTGAGCTGCCCTGCATCGACTGGCGTGATCTGCTCAATCGCCCCGGGCGGTCTGGTCATCGCGTCATCGATACCGATATGGCCGCGATTCTCTACACCTCGGGCAGCACCGGCAGGCCCAAGGGGGTGGTGCTGTCGCACCGCAATATGGTGGCTGGCGCCAAGAGCGTTGCTTCATATTTGGAGAACACGGCCCAGGACACCCTGCTGGCCGCTCTGCCGCTGTCCTTCGACGCAGGCTTCAGCCAGCTGACCACGGCCTTTCATGTGGGCGCGCGGGTCGTGCTGTTGAACTACCTGCTGCCGCGAGACGTGCTGAAGGCGATGGAGCGCGAAAAGGTCACCGGGCTGACCGCGGTCCCTCCGCTTTACATACAGCTCGCCCAGCTGGAGTGGCAGGCCTCGATCGCCGAGCATCTGCGCTACTTTGCCAACACCGGCGGGCGCATGCCGCGTGAGACCCTGGGTCTGCTGCGTCAGCGGGCACCAAACAGCCAACCGTTCCTGATGTACGGGTTGACCGAGGCTTTCCGCTCGACCTACCTGCCGCCGTCCGAGGTGGACCGCAGGCCCGACTCGATCGGCAAGGCGATCCCGAATGCCGAGATCCTGGTGCTGCGCGAGGATGGCAGTCCCTGCGAGGCCGAGGAGCCAGGCGAGCTGGTGCATCGTGGCGCCCTTGTCGGCATGGGGTATTGGAACGATGCCGAGAAGACTGCGGAGCGCTACAGGCTGCTGCCGGCCGGTGCGCCGGGTCGCGAGGCTGGCCTGCAATTGCCAGAGTACGCTGTGTTCTCGGGTGACACTGTCAAGCGCGACGCCGAAGGGTTTCTGTATTTCATCGGCCGACGCGATGAGATGATCAAGACCTCGGGCTACCGGGTCAGCCCTACCGAGGTGGAGGAAATCCTCTATGCCACCAAGCTGGTCGGTGAATGCGTGGCCTTTGGTGTCGAGCATCCGACGTTGGGCCAGGCAATACAGGTGATCGCAACGCCTCCGGCCGGACATGCCGGGCTGGACCAGGTGGCTCTGGCGGCCGCGTGTCGCAAGCACATGCCCGGCTATATGCTGCCGGCCGGAATTGCCGAGCGCGCCGGCCCACTGCCGCGCAATCCGAACGGCAAGATTGATCGCAAACTGCTATCCACCGAATGGGGCGCGAACCTCTGATGTCCGATCACACGATTCCCCGCAAGGCGCCGGTCCATGCACCGATGTCGCAGTTCCCCGTGGCTGACGGCGAGCTGATGGTCGGCGGCCAGCCGCTGTCACGCTTGGCCGAGCGCGTCGGCCAGACGCCCTTCTATGCCTACGACCGCGGGCTGCTGCGCCAGCGGGTGGCCGAGTTGCGCACTGCCCTGCCGGCCGGCATCAAGCTCCACTACGCGATGAAGGCCAACCCGATGCCGGCCGTGGTGGGCTTGATGGCGACCTTGGTTGACGGCATCGACGTGGCCTCGGCCGGCGAGCTGAAGGTGGCACTGGACGCCGGCGCCAATGCGCGCGAGATCAGCTTCGCCGGGCCGGGCAAGCGCGAGGTGGAATTGCGCCAGGCGGTGGCCTCGCGGGTGCTCATCAATGTGGAGTCGTTTCGCGAGCTGGCTCTGTTGCAGCGCATATCCGACGCGCTGGGCCTGCCGGCCAGGGTGGCGGTACGCGTCAACCCCGACTTCGAGCTCAAGGGTTCGGGAATGAAAATGGGCGGAGGCCCCAAACAGTTCGGCGTCGATGCCGAGCAACTGCCTGAATTGCTGGCCCAGTTGGGTCGAAGCGGTCTGGCGTTTGAAGGTTTCCACCTCTTTGCGGGTTCGCAGAATCTGCGCGCCGAATCGATCTGCGAGGCGCAGCTCAAGTCGTATGAGCTGGCCCTGCGCCTGGCCGAGTTCGCGCCAGCACCGGTCGGATTTCTGAATCTGGGCGGCGGCTTTGGCATTCCCTACTTCCCCGGCGAGACCCGGCTGGACTTGCGGCCTATTGCCGACAACCTGGCACGTCTGCTGGACCGCGCCCGCACCGAGCTGCCCCAGGCAGAGCTGGTGATCGAGTTGGGTCGCTATCTGGTGGGCGAGGCCGGCATCTACGTGACCCGCATCGTGGACCGCAAAGTGTCCCGTGGGCAGGTGTACCTGGTCACCGATGGAGGCTTGAATCACCATCTGTCCGCTTCCGGAAATTTCGGCCAGGTGATACGCAAGAACTACCCCGTGACGATTGGCAACCGGGCGGACCAGACCGAGCGTGAACAGGCATCGGTGGTCGGCCCGCTGTGCACGCCGCTGGACCTGCTGGCGGATCGCATGGACCTGCCGGTGGCGCAAGAGGGCGACCTGGCGGTGATCTTCCAGTCGGGGGCCTATGGCGCCAGTGCCAGTCCTCAGCGTTTTCTCGGCCATGCTGACTGCGTGGAAGTGCTGGTATGAGCGCGCCGCACTCTGAGCTGTTGCCGACAGCCGTTGCGGCCGGCACCCCGCTGCCGACCGCACCCGAGCAGCCGACCATCAGCGATCCGCGCAAAATCAGCATCGTCGCGACGATGTACCGCTCGAGGCGCTTCCTAGAACGCTTCCTTGCCGAATGCCTAGAGGCGCTGGCCGCGCTGCGCTGCAGCGACTTCGAGATACTGCTCGTCAACGACGGCTCCCCCGACGATTCTCTCGACTATGCGATCAGCCGCCGCCAGGACATTGCGCAGTTGGTCGTTGTCGACCTGTCGCGCAACTTCGGCCACCACTACGCAATGCAGGCCGGCCTCCGGCATGCGCGCGGCGATCTCGTGTTCCTGATCGACTGCGATCTGGAGGTTTCGCCTTTGCTCCTGCCGGCCTTCAAGGCCAAGCTCGACCAGTCGGGCTCTGACATGATCTACGGTTACCAGGAGGCGCGTAAGGGGGGGGTGTTTGAACGGGCCAGCGGTGGCTTTTTCTATACGGCGTTCAACCTCCTCAGCGAAATCAAGATTCCGGAAAACATCGCCACCGAGCGAATCATGACGCGGCGCTATGTCGACGCCCTGCTGCAGCTCGGTGACCGCAACCTGTTCCTGGGCGGCATGATGAGTTGGACCGGATTCCAGCAGCTGGGCCTGCCGTTGCAGAAGAAGCAGCGCGAAGGCAAGAGCTCCTACACACTGCTGCGCCGCATCAACCTGATGGTCAACGCGGTCAGCTCGTTTTCGGCGCAGCCGCTGGTATGGCTGTTCAATATCGGGCTGACAGTCACCACCTTCAGCTTCCTGTATGTCTTGTATCTCCTGGTGCGCAAGATACTGTTCGACGATGCCTTGTTGGGATTTACCTCGGTGATGGCACTGACCACGCTGAGCCTGGGCATCATGACAACCGGCATGGGCATCATCGGTATCTATCTGGGCAAGGTATTCACCCAGGTGCAAAATCGGCCGACCTATATCGTGAAAGACATTCATCGGTAAATATATGCTGCCAGCGCATAACTTGGACACGCACAAAAACTCCTATACCGCGGAGTTTCCGTTCTATGAGGAAAATAGGATGGTCCACGCGGCCTATGGTGCCAAGATCGCGGCTCATATTGAATCAGCTGGTGTCAGATCGGTGCTCAGCCTGGGCATCGGGCATGCCGAGGTGGCCAAGGCCATACTGAAACCGCTCGGCTCGGATCCATTTTTGCGCTATGCAGTCGTTGACGCCGCACCGCAGATCATCGAGGAGTTTCGGGCGAGCCTCGGCCAGATGCCGCCCGGGCTGGAACTGGTGGAGTCCTATTTCGAGAACTATCAAAGCGATGCGCGTTTTGATCTGATCGAGGCGGGCTTCATCCTTGAGCATGTTGATGACCCGGCCGTGATACTGGAGCGCATGCATCATTGGTTGGCCCCTGGTGGGCGGGCCTTCATTGCCGTACCCAACGCCCGCTCATTGCACCGCCTGCTTGGCCATCTCGCCGGCTTTTTGCCAGATATGCATGGTCTAAGCTCTGCGGATCTGGCACTCGGGCACCGCCGCTATTTCGACCTGGAGAGCCTGCGCGCCTTGGTGCAATCCAATGGCTATCGCGTCGTGCGATCCGAGGGCATGCTGCTGAAGCCCTTCACGACAGGTCAACTCAGCGCACTGGACCTGCCGCCGTCGGTGTGGCAAGCCTTGCTGCAAGTATCGGTCGATTACCCGGAAATATCGAACTCCTTTTGCCTGGAAGTGGTCGCGGCATGACCCGATCGCCGACGGCTTTGATCGTCTCCGGTGGAGGCTTTCAGGGCTTGAGCCTGATCAAGGCCTTGCGTGAATGCGGTGATACCCGAGTCTTGGTCGTTGACTGTCATGATGAAAATGTGGCGCGCTATTTTGCCGACGGGTTCTACCACGCGCCGCTGTTGAGCAAGCCCGATGAGTTTTTGCCCTTTCTGCTCGACTTGTGCAAACAGCAATCGGTGGACCTGGTCTTCGCCGCGACGAGTTTCGAGCTGGATCTGCTCAGCCGCAATCGGGGCAGTTTTGTTTCGCTGGGTATCGAGGTCTGCGTTTCCGATCTCGAGTTGTTAAGGCTGGCAGGCGACAAATTGGCTTTTTATGACTGGTTGCGCAGGGAAGACATCCCCTGTCTCCCATTTTCCGATACGCCTCAGGCGTTGGTCGCCTTGGGACCGCTGGTCAGCAAGGTCCGCGACGGCTGCGGCGGGCGAGGCGTTCAACTTCACGCGGCGGGAGCGATCCCGGCAGACGGCGAAGGCACCGTGGCGGCCAATCTGGTCTGGCAACAGTATCTTCCAGAGTTCGACGAGTATTCGGTGGACTTCTCGGTGCGAAGCTCGGGCGAGGTATCTCCGCTGGCCTTCAGGCGTCGCATTCGCACGTTGAGCGGGTTCGCCATATTGTGCGAACCGGGGGCACCTCAGGTGGTTCGGCAACTGGCCCAACGCACGATACAAGGCCTGGTGAGGCAGGGGGCTCGTGGACCCCTGAATCTGCAACTGCTGAATCATGCGGGGCAATGCTGGGTCTCAGACCTGAATGCGCGAGCAGGCACTTCGATGCCCATGAGCCTGCCGACGGGCTGCAACCCGGTGAGCTTTCTGATCAAGGAACCAATGGCTGAGCAGGCCAGCCATGATTTGCCGGCGATGGCGCGAAGCCTGCGTTTTCTGGACGAACGCCTGGTTCCGGAACTGGGACTGAGCGATGTCAGGGGCGTTGTGTTCGACTTGGACGACACCTTGCTGGATCAGAAGTCCTGGATGCTGAGCAAGCTGGAACTTACCTGGGCGCAGGAGTCGAGCAGCCTGCCGCCGCGCGAACAATTTCTCGGCCTCGCCTTGCAGATCATCGAGGAAGGCAATCGGGCGCATCTGTTCGATGCGATTGCGCAGCAGTTGGGGCTGATCGAGGACTGCCGCCTGCGCCTGATCGATAGCTACCGGCGTGCGCTGCCGGCCGAGGGGCGCCTTTACGGCGATGTATTGCCCGGGCTTGTGCAATTGCGCCGGCTCGGCTATCGCCTGGCGATACTCACCGACAATCCGGCTGCGTCCCAGCGGCAGAAGCTACAGGCTTGCGGACTGGGGGACTTTGTGGATGCGATGGTGCTTACCGGCGAACTGGGGGTCTCCAAACCGGCGCCCCTGACCTTTGATGCGAGTGCCAGCGCCTTGGGCCTGGAGCCGGAGCAACTGGTCATGGTCGGGGACAATCTGTTTAGAGACATTCGCGGTGCCCTGCAGGCGGGTTTCAAGCACGCCTTCCACGTTCATCGCGCGGGGGCATTTTTCAACTTCAGCCACGAACTGGCGCAGCGAGCAACGGGGCGTCTATCGAACTACAGCAGCATCAGGCACTTGCACGAACTCTTCTGGCATCTGCCTGGGCTGCCCGCGGGCGCGGCCGCGCTGACTCGGGTTTGACATGCCGTCGTCTCCGAGCGCAGCTCGCAATCAGAACACCGCCGTTGCTACTTGAATGGGACCGCCATGAGCACTGCTTTTGATGACCGATATTTCAGCCAGCCGGAGTTGCTGGCCATGAACTTCAGGGCGCTGGGGCGTCAGGTTCAGATCAGCCGGATGGCGCGCCTGTATAGCCCCGAATACATGTCCATCGGAGACTTTTCCATCGTCGATGATTTCTGCATCTTGTCCGGCAATGTCGAGATCGGACGCAATGTGCATCTGGCCCATGGCTGCCGCGTCATCGCCGGGCGAGAAGGCGTCAAGATGGACGACTTCTCTGGGCTGGCCTTTGGTGTCACCGTGTTCGCACAATCGGATGACTATGGCGGCGAAGCGCTCACCAATCCGACCATACCCATGGCCTACCGGAAGATACGGCGCGCCCGGGTGGAGATGGGGCGCCATGTCATTGTGGGCGCCGGCAGTGTGGTGTTTCCGGGCGTCGTGATGGGCGAGGGCAGCTCAGTCGGGGCGTGCAGCATGGTCACCAAGTCAACGGAACCCTGGTTTGTCTATCTGGGTGCGCCGGCCAAAAAGCTCAAGTCTCGCAAGCGCGACATGCTGGCCCTTGAGGTAGCCTACCTCGCCGAGTATCCGAGCCAGACTCAGCCCGGCAACGATGCGGTCGAGATTTGAAGTCGAGCTTTGCCAAATGGTTGAAATAACTTCATCGGTCGCCAAGTCGCAAAGTCGATCGCATACTGCGCCAGACTTGATGCCGCCGCGCCAATCACTGGCGGTTCTGCAGTCAAACTATATTCCATGGAAGGGATATTTCGATATTATTCATGATGTCGATAAATTCATCTTCTATGACGATCTTCAGTATACAAAGAACGATTGGCGCAATCGCAACAAGATCAAAACGGCCAATGGGCTGCAGTGGCTCACTATTCCGGTCGGTACCGATAAGAATCGTTTGATCTGCGAGGTCGATTTGATCGACTCTGGGTGGCAGAGGAAGCACTGGGAGACGATCCGGCAACAGTATGGAAAGTGCCGCCACTTCGCGCGCTATCGTCCATTTTTCGAGGGTATTTATCTGGGCAGTGCCTGGCGCAACCTGTCCGACCTGAATCAGCATCTGATCCGCAGAATTTCCTCTGAATTGCTGGGGATTGAAACGGTTTTTCAGGACTCCAGGCAATTCAAGCTGAGCGGCCAGAAATTGGAACGCTTGCTCGATCTGATCGGGCAGACTGGGGCAAGCGACTATATTTCGGGCCCAGCGGCGCGGGAGTACATTGACGAACAGCGCTTCGCGGAGCTCAACGTTGATCTGGTCTGGAAGAGCTATGCCGGCTATCCAGCATATCGGCAACTGCACCCGCCTTTCGAGCACGGGGTTTCAATACTCGATCTGCTGTTCAACGAGGGGCCAGACGCACCCTGGTATATCTGGGGCTGGCGCGACGGTCCTCTCTGACAATGAAAAGTACTTTCTTCCAGCTTGTCCGCTACGCGGTCGTGGGGCTTGCCTCCAACCTGTTCGGATATTTGCTGTATCTGGGGCTGACTGCGCTGGGCGTCGGTCCGAAGCTGTCAATGAGCCTGCTGTACGCGATCGGCGTGGCGCAGACATTTCTTTTCAACAAGCGCTGGACTTTTCGCCACGATGGGGCCAGCCGTGCTGCGATGCTGCGATACTGCGCGGCCTACGGCCTGGGGTACCTGATCAACCTTGCGGTGCTGCTGGTGCTCGTTGACCAATGGAAGTGGCCTCACCAGTGGGTGCAGGGTGGGATGATTCTGGCGCTTGCCGTGATGTTGTTTCTGCTGCAGAAATTTTGGGTGTTCAGGCCGACAAAGCTACTCACGCAAGCCTAACGAGGAGTGAATGTGAATATCCCTTTCAATAAGCCGTACATGACCGGGAAGGAGCTGTGGAATATCGCTCAAGCCCATGCCAAGGGGCATCTTGCCGGTGACGGAGGCTTTACGCGCTTGTGTTCCGAATGGCTGGTGGCCAAAACCGGGGCGCAAAAAGCCTTGCTGACGCATTCCTGCACGGCGGCGCTTGAGATGGCAGCCATTCTGGCCAACTTCCAGGCCGGCGATGAAGTCATCATGCCCTCGTTCACGTTCGTGTCGACGGCGAATGCCTTCGTGCTGCGTGGCGCGACACCGGTGTTTGTCGATATCCGGCCCGACACCCTGAATATTGATGAGAGCAAGATAGAGGCCGCGATCACCCCGCGCACCAAGGCGATCGTGCCGGTGCATTACGCAGGGGTCAGCTGCGAGATGGACGTCATCATGGACATCGCCCGGCGGCATTCGCTGCTGGTGATTGAGGACGCAGCCCAGGGGGTCATGTCCGCCTACAAGGGGCGACCGCTGGGCAGTATCGGGCACATGGCGGCCTTCTCATTCCATGAGACCAAAAACATTATTTCGGGCGAGGGCGGCGCGCTGCTGATCAATGACCCGAGTTTTGTCGAGCGAGCCGAGATCATTCGCGAAAAAGGCACCAATCGAAGCCAGTTCTTCCGTGGCCAGGTGGATAAGTACACGTGGACCGACTTTGGCTCCTCATACCTGCCCAGCGAGTTGATCTCGGCATTCTTGTGGGCGCAAATGGAGGAGGGCGAGGCCATCACCCGGCGGCGCCTGGATATCTGGGATATCTACCATCGGTTCCTGGATCAGGCCGAGCGCCGTGAGAAGATCCGGCGGCCCATCATTCCCGCCGGCTGCTCACACAACGCCCATATGTACTATGTGCTGCTGCCCAATTTGGCTCTGCGGACCCAGTTCATCGCACGCCTGAAGGAGGCCGGTATCGGCAGCGTCTTCCATTACGTGCCACTGCACAGTGCGCCGTTCGGCCTGCAGGCAGCGCGCTCGCATGGCGATATGTTCCACACCAACGACCTGAGTGACCGCTTGGTTCGCCTGCCGCTGTGGGTCGGTTTGGAGGAGCAGCAGGCCGAAGTCATCCAGAAGATTCTCGAGGTGCTGGGCTGAATGCCCTCACCTCACATCGGCCCCAAGCCATGACCATCGTTGAACAGGCCGCCCGGAGCAGTGTCGTTGCTGACCGGAGCTGGACCACGGTCGACCGTCTCGCGCTGATCCAGGTGTTGCTGCTGGCCGCGGCATTGAGGGTGCTGTTCTTCACAGGCTTTTACGGGTCCGATGAAGTGACCTACCTGGAGTCCGCTCTTGGGGTGCTCGACGGGAGCTGGCCGCAGTGGGACTACGTAGGATCGATCCGCTACGGCGTGAACATCCCGATGGCCGCCTTCATGCAGGTCTTCGGGATCTCGGAGTTTGCGGCCGGGCTGTGGGGGCTGTTCACCTCGGTGGGCGAGGTCGGCCTGGTGTTTGCGGCTGCGCATCTTTTCTGGGGCAGGAAGGTGGCCTGGTTGGCAGCCCTGTGTCTCGCCGTGTTGCCCATTCATGTCCACTTTGCCGGCCGGCTGATGGCGGATGCGCCTCTGGCGTTCTTTCTGACCCTGTTCTTTCTAAGTACCTGGCTTGCGGAAAGGCGCTTGCACTGTGCAGGATATTTCGCCGCAGGCCTGGCCCTGGGCGCAGTCTTCTGGCTGAAGGACGCGGTGTTCTTTCTGTCATTGCCGATGCTGGGTCTCTACATCGTCGTGTACCGGCGATGGCACCGACGCTGGCTGTGGCTCGCCGCCGGGGCGTTGGCCATGCTGCTGATCAATTGCCTGCTGATGTGGCGCGTGCATGGCGATTTTTTCCACCTTTTTGCGATGGGGCAGCGGAGTCTGGGTCGAATCGCGCCGGTATCGGCCACTTCGGTGGACTACTACTTCAAGTATTTGATGCTTGACGTACGTCACACCCTGGGTCTGTTCTACCTCGCCCTGGGTGCGGTGTATCTGATCTTTGGCGGCTCCGGCCGCCGTGAGGTATTCCGGCGTCCCGAGGGCTTTGTGCTCTTGTGGGCCTTTGGCTTCCTCTTTGCGCTGTCCTTGCTCAAATTGAGGCAGGTCAACTACATGCTGATATTTGCAGCGCCCTTGGCGCTGCTCGCTGGCTACTTCCTGGCGCAAATGAGGCCGCTGGTGCAGCGCCTGTTGCTGACCCTGGTTGTCGGCGGGGGCTTTGTGCTGTCCGCCTTTGAGCAACAGGCGGTGCACGCCTTCAGCGCCAACTCGCGTGCAAGCGTGGGTTTTGCCCTGGAGCATCCGACGGCGTTGGTATTTGCCGGCACTGGGGCAACCCGCGCCGATACCTACCATCGTTTGCTGGCGGCCGAGACGGGGCAACGTCCGGCCATGCAATCATTGAGCCGCTTGAACGAAGTCCTGGCCGGTCAGGCATCGCCGGCATCAAGCCAGGCTGACCACATGGTCGCTTTTGCGGTGATGGATCCACAAACTGTCGGTTGGGGACATCCCGAAAATTCGAACTGGGCCCCACGGCTGGCATCGCCTTGCTTGGTGCAGCAGCAGGAACTCGTGCCAGCGCCACTGGGCCAGGGGCGTCACATCGTGGATGGCATGCTGGCGCTTGTCGGCTGGTTGCCAGAGAACTGGGCAGGCAAGCTCACTGGCAAGCTGGTGAGCACGTTGCGTCCGGTGCCTGCTTCGGTGTTTCGGATCTCAGCACCTTGCCTACGTTCCTGATACGAAGGCCGACCCTCGACGGCGCGCGCCCATGACGCACGGAGATTGGTTCAGACTTTGTAGTAATCCCGATACCAGGCCACAAACCGCCCAATCCCCACCTCGATAGGCGTGCCCGGCACAAAGCCAACCCAGTCGTTCAGCGCGTCGGTGTTGGCATAGGTCTCGGGCACATCGCCGTCCTGCAGCGGCAGCAGTCGCTTCTCGGCCTTCTTGCCGATTGCGTCCTCGATGCAGCCGATGAAGTCCAGCAGGTTCACCGGGCTGTTGTTGCCGATATTGAACACGCGGTACGGCGCGTTGCTGGTGGCGGGGTCGGGCTGGTCCGCCGTGTAGGCGGGGTTGGCCTCGGCCGGCCGATCGAGCACTCGGATCACGCCTTCGACGATGTCTTCCACGAAGGTGAAGTCGCGCTTCATCTTGCCATGGTTGAAGACATTGATAGGCTGGCCGTCCAGGATTGCCTTGGTGAACAGGAACAGGGCCATGTCCGGCCGACCCCATGGGCCGTAGACGGTGAAGAAGCGCAGGCCGGTGGTCGGCAGATTGAACAAATGGCTGTAGGTATGGGCCATCAGCTCATTGGCCTTCTTCGTTGCCGCGTACAGGCTGACCGGATGGTCCACGCTGTCATGCTCGGAAAAGGGCATCGCCGTGTTGCCGCCATAGACGCTGGAGCTGGATGCGTAGACCAGGTGCTGGACCTTGGTGTGCCGACAACCTTCGAGGATGTTGGTGAAGCCCACCACATTGCTGTCGATATAGGCCTGCGGATTCTGCAGCGAGTAGCGCACGCCGGCCTGGGCTGCCAGGTGGATCACGCGGTCGAACCGCTCTGCCTCGAACAGGTCGGCCATGCCCTGACGGTCACCGACATCCAGCTTGACAAAGCGGAAGTTCGGCAGCGACTGCAGACGCTTCAACCGGTCCAACTTGAGGTTGACGTCGTAGTAGTCGTTCAGATTGTCCAGCCCCACGACCTCGTCGCCTCGGGCCAGCAGGCGCAGGGCCGTGGTCATGCCGATGAAACCTGCAGCACCTGTCAGCAATATTTTCATGGTTCGATTCTTGGCTTGGCCAATTTGCGGGGCAACTGAATGAAAAAAGCCCCTGAACACATCCGGCGTTCAGGGGCTTGGGTCTTGGCGGAGAGGGCGGGATTCGAACCCGCGGAGGGTTTTACCCCTCACACGCTTTCCAGGCGTGCGACTTAAACCGCTCATCCACCTCTCCGGAACCCAGCATTCTATATCAAGGCGTTGCGCATTCTTGCGAATTGGCAAACTGTTTGTGCCAACTTGGTACTGATTGCGACATTCACGGCTTTGGGCTGGCGCCCTTCATCAGCGCCATCGCCGTGCCGATCAAGCCGGCCACCTCGCTCATATTGCCCGGCACGATCATCGTATTGTTCTTCTGCGCCAGCTGGGCGTAGGCATCGACCGCCTTCTCGGCCACCTTCAGCTGCACGGCCTGCTGACCACCGGGCATCTCGATCGAGGCAGCAATCTTGCGGATGGCGTCGGCGGTGGCGTCGGCCACCGCGGTGATGGCGGCCGCCTCACCGAGGGCCTTGTTGATCTCGGCCTGCTTCTCGCCCTCGGAGCGGGCGATCGAGGCCTCGCGTTCGCCGGTGGCGATATTGATCTGCTCCTGACGACGGCCTTCGGAGGCGGCGATCAGCGCGCGCTTTTCGCGCTCGGCGGTGATCTGGGCCTGCATCGAGTGCAGGATGGCCGGCGGCGGCGTCAGGTCCTTGATCTCGTAGCGCAGCACCTTGACGCCCCAGTTCAGCGCCGCCTCGTCCAGGGCCTCGACGACCGAGGTGTTGATGATGGCCCGCTCCTCGAAGGTGCGGTCCAGTTCCATGCGGCCGATCACGCTGCGCAGCGTGGTCTGGGCCAGCTGGGTGATGGCGACGATGTAGTTGCTGGAGCCGTAGCTGGCACGCATCGGGTCTGTGACCTGGAAGTAGAGGATGCCGTCCACCGTCAGCTGGGTGTTGTCCTTGGTGATGCAGACCTGGCTGGGCACGTCCAGTGGAATCTCCTTCAGCGTGTGCTGATAGGCGAGGCGGTCCACAAAGGGCACCAGAAAGTTCAGGCCCGGCGTCAGGGTGCCATGGTACTTGCCCAGCCGTTCGACCACCCAGGCATGCTGCTGCGGTACCACCTTGATGCTGCGGGCCACGAAGATGGCGGCGATCACCAGCAGAACCAGTGCGACGATTTCCATGAGATTTCCTCCTTGTTGTGTGTGGGCCGGCTACGGTCAGTGGTCGAGCAGCAGCATGCTGCCCTGCACCGCGCGTATCACGTAGGCGCCGGGCGCGGGTGCGTCCTGGCCCTGGTAGCGAGCGGTCCAGCTGGCGCCGCGGTAGTGGACACGGGCCGTGCCGTCGGCATTCCATTGATCCACCTGCACCTGGCCACCGATGTCCAGATTCACGTCCGGGTTGGTCTCGGAGGGCAGGGCTTGGGGCTGGCCCCGCCGGACCAGATACCAGGCGGCCACCGCGCCGCCGCCCACCAGGGCCGCGCTGAGCATTTGCCCGGCCGGACCGGCGCCCAGGTGCGCGGCAATGGCGGCCGCGGCCGTGCCCAGTGCCAGCATCAAGAGGTAGAAAGTGCCCGTGCCCAGCTCGATGGCGATCAGGGCGCCGGTGGCGATCCACCACCAAGTGGTGTCAGCAGTCATGTCCATGTCGTCTCCCCGTCATCAGCGGCGCTGCCGTCAGTGCCATGATGTTGTCCGCAGTGTAGCGAGCGTGCGCTTTTGCGACAGCTTTTCACGGCTTGCTCCGCGTTTGCCACAGCCGCCCGCATTGGCCCTACACTTCGCCCCTTTCAATTTTCTTGGCCCTCGGAGGCACCCGCATGCTGCGCTTTCGTTTCCCCATCGTCATCATCGACGAGGACTATCGCTCCGAGAACACCTCGGGTCTGGGCATACGCGCGCTGGCGGAGGCCATCCAGAAGGAGGGCTTCGAAGTGCTGGGTGCCACCAGCTACGGCGATCTGAGCCAGTTCGCCCAGCAGCAGAGCCGGGCCAGCGCCTTCATCCTGTCGATCGACGACGAGGAGTTCACGCCCGGGCCTGAGCTCGATCCGGCGGTGCTGTCGCTGCGCAAGTTCATCGAAGAGATACGTTTCAAGAACGCCGACATTCCGATCTATATCTACGGCGAGACGCGCACCTCCCAGCATCTGCCCAACGACATCCTGCGCGAGCTGCACGGTTTCATCCATATGTTCGAGGACACGCCGGAGTTCGTGGCCCGCCACATCATCCGCGAGGCCAAGAGCTATCTGGACGGCCTGGCTCCGCCGTTCTTCAAGGCGCTGATGGACTATGCCCAGGACGGCTCCTATTCCTGGCACTGCCCGGGCCATTCGGGCGGCGTGGCCTTCCTGAAGAGCCCGGTGGGCCAGATGTTCCACCAGTTCTTCGGCGAGAACATGCTGCGCGCCGACGTCTGCAACGCGGTCGAGGAACTCGGTCAGCTGCTGGACCATACCGGCCCGGTGGCCGCATCGGAGAAGAATGCCGCCCGCATCTTCAATGCCGACCATTGCTTCTTCGTCACCAACGGCACGTCAACCTCGAACAAGATGGTCTGGCACCACACGGTGGCGCCGGGCGATGTGGTGGTGGTCGATCGCAACTGCCACAAAAGCATCCTGCACGCCATCATCATGACCGGCGCCGTGCCGGTGTTCATGACGCCCACGCGCAACCACTACGGCATCATCGGCCCGATTCCCGAGAGCGAGTTCTCTCCGGAAACGATCAAGAAGAAGATCGCCAAGAATCCGCTGTTGAAGGGCGTGGACACGAAGAAGATCAAGCCGCGCATCATGACGCTGACGCAGAGCACCTACGACGGTGTGCTCTACAACACCGAAACGATCAAGGGCAAGCTCGACGGCTGGATAGACACGCTGCATTTCGACGAAGCCTGGCTGCCCCACGCCGCCTTCCACAACTTCTACGGCAGCTTCCATGCAATGGGCAAGAACCGCCCGCGCCCGAAGACGGCCATGGTCTATGCCACCCAGTCGACGCACAAGCTGCTGGCCGGCCTCTCCCAGGCCTCCCAGGTGCTCGTGCAGGACTCGCAGGACGTCAAGCTGGACAAGCATTTGTTCAACGAGGCCTATCTGATGCACACCTCGACCAGCCCGCAGTACTCGATCATCGCCAGCTGCGACGTCGCCGCGGCGATGATGGAGCCGCCCGGCGGCACGGCCCTGGTGGAGGAGAGCATCTCCGAGGCCATGGACTTCCGCCGCGCGATGCGCAAGGTCGAGAAGGACTACGGCAAGAAGGACTGGTGGTTCAAGGTTTGGGGCCCGGACAAGATCGCGGCCGAGGGCATAGGCAAGCCGGTTGACTGGATGCTCAAGACCAACGAGAAGTGGCACGGCTTCGGCCCCATCGAGGCCGGCTTCAATATGCTGGACCCGATCAAGTCCACCATCATCACCCCGGGCCTGGACATGAGCGGCAAGTTCGCCGACGCCGGCATTCCTGCTTCCATCGTCACCAAATTCCTGGCCGAGCATGGCGTGGTGGTCGAGAAGACGGGGCTGTACAGCTTCTTCATCCTCTTCACCATAGGCATTACCAAGGGCCGCTGGAACACGCTGCTGACGGCGCTGCAGCAGTTCAAGGATGACTACGACAAGAATGCACCGCTGTGGCGCATCCTGCCGGAGTTCGTCGCCGCCTATCCGCGTTACGAGCGCATGGGCCTGCGCGATCTGTGCCAGAGCATCCACGAGGCCTATGCCAAGGGCGATATTGCGCGGTTGACGACGGATGTCTATCTGTCCGATCTGCAGCCGGCGATGAAGCCCAGCGACGCCTACGCCCATATTGCCCATCGAAAGACGGAGCGGGTGGAGATCGACAAGCTGGAGGGCCGCGTCACCACCGCCTTGCTGACGCCTTACCCGCCCGGCATTCCGCTCTTGATCCCGGGCGAGCGCTTCAACAAGAAGATTGTCGAGTACCTGCGCTTCACCCGCGAGTTCAATGATGCCTTCCCGGGCTTCCACACCGATGTGCACGGGCTCGTCGAGGAGACCGTGCCGGGCGCCGCCTCGCGCTACTACGTGGACTGCGTGCGCGAAGGCTGAGTTGTCCTGACGCAAACGAAAAGGGGCTCCGCGGAGCCCCTTCTTTGCTTTTGCCTGGCGAGAATCAGGCGTCGTCGCCGACCATCGCCACCTTGCTGAATCCACCGTCCACATAGGTGATTTCGGCGCTGACGCCGCCCGCCAGATCGGACAGCAGAAAGGCGGCGACATTGCCCACGTCCTCTATCGTCACGTTGCGGCGTATCGGCGCACTGGCGGCGAACTGGCTCAGCAGCTTGCCGAAGTCCTTGATGCCCGAGGCGGCCAGGGTCTTGATCGGCCCGGCCGAGATGCCGTTCACCCGCACGCCCTGACTGCCCATCGCATGGGCCAGGTAGCGCACGCTGGCTTCCAGCGAGGCCTTGGCCAGGCCCATGGTGTTGTAGTTGGGCACGTAGCGCTCGGCGCCCAGGTAGCTGAGCGTCAGCAGGGCGGCGCCGGCGCGCAGGCGCGGGGCGGCCGCCTTGGCCATGGCCGGGAAGCTGTAGGAGGAGATGTCGTGGGCGATGCGGAAGCCCTCGCGGCTCAGGCCGTCCAGGAAGTTGCCGGCGATGGCTTCGCGCGGCGCGAAGCCGATGGCATGCACAAACCCGTCAAACTCGGGCCAGCTCCGGCCCAGGCCCTCGAACAGCGCAGCAATCTGCTCGTCGCTGCCGACGTCGCAATCAAACACCAGCTTTGAGCCGAACTCGGCCGCGAACTCGGTGATGCGGTCCTTGAACCGTTCACCCTGGTAGCTGAACGCCAGCTCGGCGCCTTCGCGGTGGCAGGCCTTGGCAATGCCATAGGCAATCGAGCGATTGTTCAGCACTCCGGTGATCAATAGCCGCTTGCCTGCGAGGAATCCCATGTCATCTCCTAGAACTGTAAAAATCAGCGGCGGATTCTCGCACGCCCAGGGTGATATTCATGGCGCGATCTTGCGGGCATGGTGTTTGCAAGGTACAATTCCGCTTTCGCTGAGAAGCTGAAATTGGGCGGATTCATCCAGCCCATTTTTTTTGGCTGAGTGAAAGATGAGCGCTTTTTTGCTAAAAACATTTTGATAGAGACTGGAACCGCCGGGCGCATGAATTGGCAAGCCGCTGTTGAAACTACCGTAACCGGTCTGGGTTACGACATGGTGGATTGCGAACGCACTCCAGGGGGTCTGCTGCGTGTCTATATCGACCTCATGCCCCCCGCCCTGGGCGCCGATGGTGAGGCCCTGTACATCACCGTCGAAGACTGCGAGCGCGTGACCCGCCAGCTGCAGTATGTGCTCGAGGTCGAGGGCTGCGCTTACGAGCGGCTGGAAGTGTCCTCGCCGGGGCTGGACAGGCCGCTGAAGAAAGCCGCCGACTACCTGCGTTTCGCGGGTTCCGAGATTGAATTGACTCTGAAGCTCGCGTTTCAGGGCAAGAAGAAATACCGCGGCCTGTTGTCGGCCGAGGGTGAGGGTTGGCGTCTCGTGTTCAACGATGGCAAGGCTGATCAAGCATTGGATTTTTCCCTCGATGAAGTGCGTGATGCTCGGCTCGTGCCGGTGATCGACTTCAAGGGGCGCCGGGCCAAGCCGGCGGCTGGCCCCAAGGGCGCAGCAAACAACGCCGAAGTGGCGGACAACAAGGTTGACGGAGGTCTGGATCAATGAATCGCGAACTGTTGATGCTGGTGGATGCCATCTCGCGCGAGAAGAATGTCGAGCGTGATGTGGTGTTCGGTGCCGTGGAAGCGGCACTGGCCTCCGCGACCAAGAAACTGTATGGCGGCGAGGTGGACATCCGCGTGGCGGTTGATCGCGACACAGGCGTGTACGAAACCTTCCGCCGCTGGCATGTCGTCCCGAACGAAGCCGGTCTGCAGAATGCCGACGCCGAAATCCTGTTGTTCGAAGCCCAGGAGCAGATTCCCGACATCGAGGTCGAAGACCATATCGAAGAGTCGGTCGAGTCCGTGCCCATCGGCCGTATTGGCGCGCAGGCCGCCAAACAGGTCATCCTGCAGAAGATCCGTGACGCCGAGCGAGAACAGCTGCTGAACGACTTCCTGTCGCGCGGCGAGAAGATTTTCGTCGGCACCGTCAAGCGCCTGGACAAGGGCGACATCATCGTCGAGTCGGGCCGCATCGAAGGCCGCCTGAAGCGCAGCGAGATGATCCCCAAGGAGAATCTGCGCACCGGTGACCGTGTCCGCGCCTTCATGGCAGGCATCGACCCGACACAACGCGGCCCGCAGATCATGCTGTCGCGCAGCGCGCCCGGCTTCATGATCGAGCTGTTCCATCAGGAAGTGCCCGAGATCGAGCAGGGCCTGCTGGAGATCAAGAGCTGCGCCCGTGATGCCGGCAGCCGCGCCAAGATCGCCGTTTTGAGCCATGACAAGCGCGTTGACCCGATCGGCACCTGCGTTGGCGTGCGTGGTTCGCGCGTCAATGGCGTGACCAATGAGCTGGCCGGCGAGCGGGTTGACATCGTGCTGTGGTCCGAAGACCCCGCACAGTTTGTGATCGGCGCGCTGGCCCCGGCCAATGTGCAGTCCATTGTGGTGGACGAAGAGCGCCACGCGATGGACGTCGTGGTGGACGAGGAAAACCTCGCCATCGCCATCGGCCGCGGTGGCCAGAACGTGCGACTGGCCTCCGAGCTGACCGGCTGGCGCATCAATATCATGACGGCCGAGGAATCGGCCGCCAAACAGGCCGTCGAAAGCGACGCCACCCGCAAGCTCTTCGTCGAGAAACTCGACGTGGACGTGGAAGTGGCCGAGATTTTGATTGCCGAGGGCTTTACCAGCCTGGAAGAAGTGGCCTATGTCCCGATGCAGGAAATGCTCGAGATAGAAGCCTTCGATGAGGATACCGTCAACGAGCTTCGCACCCGTGCCAAGGATGCGCTGCTGACGATGGAAATCGCCAAGGAAGAGGCGGTCGAGGAAGTGTCGCAAGATCTGCGTGATCTTGAGGGCGTGACCAACGAACTGATCTCCAAGCTGGCCGACGGCGGCATCCACACTCGCGACGACCTGGCCGATTTGGCCGTGGACGAGCTGGTCGAATTGTCCGGCATGGAAGAGGCTGCGGCCCGCACCATGATCATGAAGGCCCGTGAACATTGGTTCACTGCCTGACCCCGCCCGGACCCGCCGCATTGCAACCATCGCACAGCACCGAACGCACGAAGCAAGGACTTTACACAATGGCAGTGACCACCGTCGCCCAGCTCGCCGCAGAGCTCAATCGCCCTGCGAGCACGCTGCTGGAGCAACTGCACTCCGCAGGCGTCAAGAAGGCGTCCGAAGCGGATGCCCTGACCGAATCCGACAAGGAGCGGCTGCTGGACTTCCTGCGCACCTCGCACGGCACCGCTGCCGGCAGCGAGCGCAAGAAGATCACGCTGACACGCAAGTCCACCAGCGAAATCAAGCAGGCGGATGCAAGCGGCAAGGCCCGCACCATCCAGGTCGAAGTGCGCAAGAAGCGCACCTTCGTCAAGCGTGATGATGTTGGCGGCGTGACCGAAGAGAGCAGCGAAGCGCCCGAGCAGGATGACGCCGAGTTGCAGCGCCGCGAAGACGAGGCCAATGCCCAGGCCGAGCAGCTGCGCATCCAGGAAGAAGAACTGGCCCAGCGCCGCCGCGAACGCGAAGAGGCCGAGGCCCGCGAACGCGAGGCCGCCGAGGCGCGACGCATCGAGGCCGAAGCCAAGGCTGCTGCCGAAGCCGCCGCGCAGGCCGCTGCCGCCGAAGCGGCTGCCAAGGCCGCGGCCGAAGCCGCCGCGGCTGCTGCCGCCGCCCCCGTTGCCAAGACCGGCACCAAGGCCGGCAGCAAGGCCTCCGCCAAGTCGGCCGGAACGCCAGCGCCGACACCGGTGGCCGCTGCCCCGGCCCCTGTGGCCGCGCCTGCCGCTCCGGTGGAGCCACCCAAGCCGACACTTCGCGTGGTCAAGGCCGTCGAGGTCGTGGCCGAAGAACAGCAAAAGCAGAACGATCTGGCCCGCCGCCGCAAGGCCGCCGAGGACGAAGCCGCCGCGATTCGCGCGATGATGGCTGCGCCCAAGAAGGTGATGCTGGCCAAGAAGCCGGAAGAACCCAAGCCTGCCGTGGCACCCGCCGCCGTGGCTGGCAAGGAAGGCATCAAGGGCACGATCCACAAGCCCAAGCCCGGTGCTCCTGGCACCACCACGACCACCGCTGCCAAGCCTGGCGACAAGGCCGTCAAGTCCGAGAAGCTGTCATCCAGCTGGGCCGACGAAGCGGCCAAGAAGCGCGCGCTCAAGACCCGCGGTGCGCCGACCACGGCCGGGCGTCCGGGCTGGCGTGCGCCCAAGGGCCGCGGCGGCCGCGGCAATGACCGTGACAACGGCAATTCGTCGGGCTATGTGGCGCCGAACGAGCCGGTGGTGCAAGAGGTTCATGTGCCCGAAACCATCTCGGTGGCCGATCTGGCACACAAGATGTCGGTCAAGGCCTCCGAGGTCATCAAGCAGCTGATGAAGCTGGGCCAGATGTGCACCATCAACCAGCAGCTGGACCAGGAAACCGCCATGATTCTGGTGGAGGAAATGGGCCACAAGGCGCTGGCCGCCAAGCTGGACGATCCCGAAGCCTTTCTGGAAGAAGGCGAGGCCGAGCAGACCCACGAAGAGCTGCCCCGCGCACCGGTGGTCACCGTCATGGGTCACGTCGACCATGGCAAGACCTCGCTGCTGGACTACATCCGCACCGCCCGTGTGGCCGCGGGCGAAGCCGGCGGCATTACGCAGCACATCGGCGCTTATCACGTCGACACGCCGCGCGGCATGATCACCTTCCTGGACACCCCGGGCCACGCGGCGTTTACCGCCATGCGTGCCCGTGGCGCCAAGGCGACCGACATTGTGATCCTGGTGGTGGCTGCGGACGACGGTGTGATGCCGCAGACCAAGGAAGCCATCCACCATGCCAAGGCCGCGGGCGTGCCCCTGGTCGTGGCGATGAACAAGATGGACAAGCCCGGCATCAACCTGGAACGCGTCAAGAGCGAGCTGGTGGCTGAAGCAGTCGTGCCCGAAGAGTTTGGTGGCGATGTGCCTTTCGTGCCCGTGTCTGCCAAGACCGGTGCCGGCATCGACCAGCTGCTGGAGCAGGTGCTGCTGCAGGCCGAGGTGCTGGAACTGACCGCCGCCAAGGACTCCATGGCCAAGGGCCTGGTGATCGAAGCCAAGCTGGACAAGGGCCGCGGCCCGGTGGCCACGGTGCTGGTGCAATCCGGTACCTTGAAGCGCGGCGACGTCGTGCTGGCCGGTTCGAGCTATGGCCGCGTGCGCGCCATGCTGGACGAGAACGGCAAGGCGATCCAGTCGGCCGGTCCTTCGATCCCGGTGGAAATCCAGGGTCTGACCGAAGTGCCGCAGGCCGGTGATGAATTCATGGTGCTGGGCGACGAACGCCGTGCCCGCGAAATCGCCACCTTCCGCCAAGGCAAGTACCGTGACGTCAAGCTGGCCCGCCAGCAGGCCGCCAAGCTGGAGAACATGTTCGAGAACATGGGCGCCGGCGAAGTGCAGACCTTGCCGTTGATCTTGAAGGCCGACGTGCAGGGCTCGCAGGAAGCGCTGGCCCAGTCGCTGGTCAAGCTCTCGACCGACGAGGTCAAGGTGCAGATCGTCCATGCGGCGGTGGGTGGCATCAGCGAGTCGGACGTCAATCTGGCGATCGCCTCCAAGGCCGTCATCATCGGCTTCAACACACGTGCCGATGCCGGCGCGCGCAAGCTGGCCGAGCACAACGGTGTCGACATCCGCTACTACAACATCATTTATGACGCTGTGGACGAGATGAAGGCGGCGATGACCGGCATGCTGGCCCCCGAGCAGCGCGAAGAGGCCATCGGCACGGCCGAGATCCGCACCGTGTTCGTGGCCTCGAAGATCGGTACCGTGGCCGGTTCCATGGTCACCTCGGGCCTGGTGCGCCGTGGCGCCAAGTTCCGCCTGCTGCGCGAGAACATCGTCATCTACACAGGTGAGGTTGACTCGGTGCGCCGCCTGAAAGACGACGTCAAGGAAGTGGCCGCCGGTTTCGAGTGCGGTATCAAGCTGAAGAACTACAACGACATCGCCGAAGGCGACCAGCTGGAGTTCTTCGAGGTGAAGGAAGTGGCCCGAACGCTGTAAGGCGGATTTGCCCTCACCCTGCAAACCCCGCCTTCTGAAAAGTTGGCGGGGTTTGTGTTTGGCGGCGGCCCATGCAGAGGAATACCCATGCGACATAAACGAGCTATACCCAACCGCGGCTTCCGTATTGCCGACCAGATCCAGCGCGATCTGGCCGAGTTGATTCGCGAGCTGAAAGATCCCCGCATCGGCATGGCCACCGTGCACGCAGTGGAGGTCACGCCCGACTATGCACATGCCAAGGTGTTCTTCTCGGTGCTGGTCGGTGACCCGCAGCAGACGCAGGACGCGCTGAACGAGGCCGCCGGCTATCTGCGCAACGGCCTGTTCAAGCGCCTGCAGATCCATACCGTGCCCACCTTGCACTTCCATTTCGACCGCACCACCGAGCGCGCCGCCGAGCTGAGCGCGCTGATTGCGCAGGCCAACGCCACGCAAGCCAAGGATTGACCCTTCCCCGCACCATGAACGCTGTTCTGTCCGAACGTCGCCCCAGGCAGATACGCCGTGCCCTGCACGGTGTGCTGCTGCTCGACAAGCCCCTGGGCCTGTCGAGCAACGACGCTTTGCAGAAGGCGAAGTGGCTGCTGCGCGCCGAGAAGGCCGGCCACACCGGCACGCTCGACCCTTTGGCCACCGGCCTGCTGCCGCTGTGTTTTGGCGCGGCCACCAAGTTCAGCCAGGTCAGTCTGGACGCCGACAAGGCCTATACCGCCGTCCTGAAGCTGGGTCAGACGACCAGCACCGCCGATGGCGAGGGCGATGTGCTGCAGACCCGTGAGGTCAATGTCACGCGCGAGCAGATCGAGGCCGCCTGCGCGGCCTTCGTGGGCCCGATCGAGCAGGTGCCGCCGATGTATTCGGCGCTGAAGCACGAGGGCAGGGCGCTGTACGAGTACGCCCGCCAGGGTATCGAGATCGAACGCCCGGCCCGCCAGGTATTGATTCATCGCATTGACATCCTGGCCTGGCAGCATGACCGGCTGGAGATTGCCGTGGTCTGCAGCAAGGGCACCTATATCCGTACCTTGGCCGAAGACATCGGGGAGCGTCTGCGCTGCGGTGCCCACCTGAGCGCCTTGCGGCGCACCGCCAGTGGCCCGTTGACGATTGCCTCCGCGGTCACGATAGAGGCCTTGACCGAGATGAATGAAACACAGCGCGAAGCCCTGTTGCAGCCGGCGGACAGCCTGCTCAGCGACTGGCCGCGCATCAGCCTTGACGACGCCGAAGCCGGTCGCTTTCTGACCGGCCTGCGTCGCCGCGTCGCTGCCGACGATGCACCCCGGGTGCGCGTCTATGGTCCCCAAACGCACGCCTTCCTGGGCAGCGCGCATATCACCGCTGGCGAGTTGATCGCCGACCGATTGTTGAGTCCCCTGGAGGTGCAGGGCCTCCAACATCCCGAAAGTAGTTTATGAGCAAGCAAATCCGCAATATCGCGATCATCGCGCACGTCGACCATGGCAAGACCACCATGGTTGACCAACTGCTGCGCCAGAGCGGCACCTTCGCCGAGCACGAGAAGGTCGTCGACACGGTGATGGACAGCAACGCGATCGAACGCGAGCGCGGCATCACCATCCTGGCCAAGAACTGCGCGGTCAGCTGGGAAGGTACCCACATCAATATCGTGGACACCCCGGGCCACGCGGACTTCGGCGGTGAAGTAGAACGCGCACTGTCCATGGTCGACGGCGTGGTGCTGCTGATCGACGCCCAGGAAGGCCCGATGCCGCAAACGCGCTTTGTGACCAAGAAGGCGCTGGCGCTGGGCCTGAAGCCCATCGTCGTCGTCAACAAGGTCGACAAGCCGGGTGCCAAGCCCGATGCCGTGATCAACGCCGCCTTCGACCTGTTCGACAAGCTGGGCGCCAATGACGAGCAGCTCGACTTCCCGGTCGTCTATGCCTCCGGCATCAATGGCTGGACCTCGCTGACCGAAGGCGCGCCCGGCGAGCAGTGGGGCCCCGATATGTCGGCCCTGTTCAATACCGTGCTTCAGCATGTGCCGGCCCAGAAGGGCGACCCGGACGCGCCGCTGCAGCTGCAGATCTCGGCGCTGGACTACTCGACCTTCGTCGGCCGTATCGGTGTGGGCCGCATCAGCCAGGGCACGATCAAGCCGGCGATGGACGTGCTGGTGATGGAGGGTCCCGACGGCAAGTCCTTCAAGGGCCGCGTCAACAATGTGCTGACCTTCCAGGGCCTGGACCGCGTCCAGGCCACCGAAGCCGGCCCCGGCGACATCGTGCTGATCAACGGTCTGGAAAACATCGGCATCGGCGTGACCGTGACCAGTGTCACCGACCCGGCGCCGCTGCCCATGCTGAAGGTCGATGAGCCGACCCTGACGATGAACTTCTGCGTCAACACCAGCCCGCTGGCCGGCCGCGAAGGCAAGTACGTCACCAGCCGCCAGATCTGGGACCGCCTGCAGAAAGAGCTGCAGAGCAATGTCGCGCTGCGCGTTTCGGAAACCAGCGAAGACGGCATCTTCGAGGTGATGGGCCGCGGCGAATTGCACCTGACCATCCTGCTGGAAAACATGCGCCGCGAGGGCTACGAGCTGGCCGTCAGCAAGCCGCGCGTGGTGTTCCACGATGTCAATGGCGAGAAGCATGAGCCTATCGAGCTGGTGACCGCGGACGTCGAGGAAATCCACCAGGGTGGCGTGATGCAGGCGCTGGGCGAGCGCAAGGGCGAGCTGGTCAATATGGAGCCGGACGGCCGTGGCCGCGTGCGCCTCGAGTACCGCATTCCGGCCCGTGGCCTGATCGGCTTCACCAACGAGTTCCTGAACCTGACCCGCGGTTCGGGCCTGATCAGCAACATCTTCGACGGCTACGAGGCCCACAAGGGCGATATCGCCAGCCGCAAGAATGGCGTGCTGATCTCGATGGACGCCGGTGAGATCTTCACCTACGCACTGGGCAAGCTGGATGACCGCGGCCGCATGTTTGTCAAGCCCAACGACCCGGTGTATGAGGGCATGATCGTCGGCATCCACAACCGCGACAACGATCTCGTCGTCAACGCGACGCGCACCAAGCAGCTGACCAACTTCCGCGTCAGCGGCAAGGAAGACGCCATCAAGATCACGCCGCCGATCGACCTGACGCTGGAGTATGGCGTCGAGTTCATCGAGGACGATGAGCTGGTCGAGATCACGCCCAAGAGCGTACGTCTGCGCAAGCGCCATCTGACCGAGAATGAACGCAAGCGTGCTTCGCGCTCCTAAATCAGTCTGACCATCGCGGCCCCTCGGGGCCGCTCTAAATTCATGAGCCATCGCAAGGCCGTGCTGCTGATGATTCTTGTGACCCTGCTGTGGAGCACGGCGGGTGTCGTTTCGCGCCATCTGGACGGCGCGCGCAGCTTCGAGGTTACCTTCTGGCGCAGCGCCTTCAATGCGCTGGCGCTGATCGTGGCGCTGTCCTTCATGCGCGGCACCGCACTGTGGGGCCAGCTCTTGCGGGCGCCCAGGCAGGTCTGGATCTCGGGCCTGTGCTGGTCGGTGATGTTCACCGCCTTCATGGTGGCCATTACCCTGACCAAGGTCGCCAATGTGCTGGTGACGATGGCGCTGGGGCCCTTGATCACGGCGCTGTTTTCGCGCGTCTTTCTCAAGCACCACCTGCCGCTGCGCACCTGGGTCGCGATCCTGGTGGCCACGCTGGGCATAGGCTGGATGTTCGGCCACGAGGCCGGTGGCGGCGATGCGCAATCGCTGCTGGGCGTGCTGGTGGCGCTGGCGGTGCCGCTGTCGGCGGCCGTCAACTGGACCCTGCTGCAGCACATCTCGCATGGCAAGGGTGACCCCGAGGCCAGCGATGAGGCGCCGATCGACATGCTGCCTGCGGTGCTGCTGGGCGCGCTGATCTCGGCCTTGAGCGTGCTGCCGCTGGCCTGGCCCTTCCAGGCATCGGTGCATGATTTGTCGCTGCTGGCCCTGCTGGGCGTGTTCCAGCTGGCCCTGCCTTGCCTGCTTGTGGTCAGGCTGACCCGCACCCTGCCTGGCCCCGAGATTTCGCTGCTCGGCCAGCTTGAGGTGCTGTTCGGCGTGCTCTGGGCCTGGGCCTGGGGTGGCGAGCAGCTGGGGCAGGCCACCCTGGTGGGCGGGTTGATGGTGCTCGGCGCGCTGGCCGCCAACGAAGCGCTGGCCCTGCGCCGGCGCAGCCACTGATATTCTTTTCGATTTTCAATGGAGACTTCGCCCATGACGGCTTCGCTGATTCCCGCCTTGATTTCCGACGGCCAGGTGCTTGCCACGGTCAATGGTTGCCTGGGGGTGATCACCCTGAACCGGGCGAATGCCTTGAACGCGCTGTCGCTGGCGATGATCCGTGACATCACGGCGCTGCTGAAGCACTGGGCGCAGGCGCCGCAGATCCAGGCCGTGGTCGTGCTGGGGGCAGGGCGGGAAGGCAAGCCACCGGCCTTCTGTGCCGGCGGTGACATCCGCTTCTTTCACCAGGCGGCTCTCGCCGGTGACGCCGCGCTGGAAGACTTCTTCACCGAGGAATACGCGCTCAACTATGCTGTCCACAACTTCGCCAAGCCCTATATCGCCCTGATGGACGGTGTGGTGATGGGCGGCGGCATGGGCATCAGCCAGGGCGCCAAGCTGCGCGTGCTCAACGAGCGCAGCAGGCTGGCCATGCCGGAGACGAATATCGGCCTGTTCCCCGACGTCGGCGGAGGCTGGTTCCTGGGCCAGTGCCCGGGTCGCACCGGCGAATGGCTGGCGCTGACGGGCGCCGCCATCGGTGCCGGCGACGCCATTGCGCTGGATCTGGGCGATGTCTTCGTGCCCGCCAGCGCCTGGACGGCGATGCTGGACGATTTGCTCAAGGGCGACCAACCCAGCGCCGAGCATGTGGTGGCCACCGTCATGTCGCACGCCGAGCTGGCCCCGGCGGCCGAGCAACCCAGCCATCGCGTGGCCATCGACAAGCACTTCGCCGCGCCCTCCCTGCCCGAGATCATGGCCTCTCTGGCCGCTGCCGGCGATGAATGGTCTGCGCACACGCTGGCCACCTTGAACAAGCGCTCGCCGCTGATGATGGCCGTGACCCTGGAGCAGCTCAAGCGCGCCCGCAAACTGAGCCTGGCCGACGACCTGCGCATGGAGCGCGATCTGGTGCACCGCTGCTTCCATCTGCGCCCGGGCGCCGACAGCGAGACGGTGGAGGGCATACGTGCGCTTGCAGTGGACAAGGACCATACGCCGCGCTGGAACCCGGCCCGCGTCGAGGACGTCAGCGCCGAGATGGTGGCAGCCTTCTTCGACAGCCCCTGGACACCAGACACCCACCCGCTGCGTGGGCTGAAGTAGTCATGGCGCCCCTGCGGGGGCAGGTCTTGCATGGCCTGCCGGGCAAGGCACAATGGCCGGGCGCTTGATCCGAGCGCAATGCCGGGAGCTGGCAAGCCTTGAGGGCACTGCGGGCTTGCCGGCTTATCGCCCACCCCCAGCGAGAGACCGCCATGCTCAGCCCACAGCCGTCCGACATCGAGATCGCGCAAGCCGCCACGCTCCAGAAGTTGATCCCGCTGGCCTCGCGGCGTCTGGGCATCCCCGAGGATGAGCTGTCGCCCTATGGCCACTACAAGGCCAAGCTGAGCCTGCAGCACATCGCCAGCCTCAAGGCTCGGCCCAACGGGCACCTGGTGCTGGTGACGGCGATCACGCCGACCCCGCCGGGCGAGGGCAAGACCACCACCACGGTGGGCCTGGGCGACGGCCTGAACCTGATCGGCAAGAACACCATCATCTGCCTGCGCGAGCCGTCTCTGGGGCCCTGCTTTGGCATGAAGGGCGGGGCCGCCGGCGGCGGCCATGCCCAGGTGGTGCCGATGGAAGACATCAATCTGCATTTCACCGGCGACTTCCACGCCATCGCGCTGGCCAACAACCTGCTCGCGGCGCTGATTGACAACCACATCCATCACGGCAATGCGCTGGACATCGACCTGCGCCGCATCAGCTGGAAGCGGGTGGTGGACATGAACGACCGCGCGTTGCGCGACATCGTCGTTGCCCTGGGTGGCCCGGGCAATGGCTATCCGCGGCAGGATGGCTTCGACATCGTTGTCGCCAGCGAGGTCATGGCCATTCTCTGCCTGGCCACATCGCTGACCGACCTGAAGCGGCGGCTGGGCAGCATTGTCATCGGCTACACCAGCGACAGGCAGCCTGTCACTGCCCGCCAACTGCAGGCCGATGGCGCGATGGCAGCACTGCTGAAGGACGCGCTGGCCCCGAATCTGGTGCAGACGCTGGGTGGCAATCTGGCCTTCATCCACGGCGGGCCCTTCGCCAATATCGCCCACGGCTGCAACTCGGTGATGGCCACGCAGGCGGCCTTGAAGCTGGCCGACTATGTGGTCACCGAGGCCGGTTTCGGCGCCGATCTGGGGGCCGAGAAGTTCATAGACATCAAGTGCCGCAAGGCCGGCTTGCGGCCTTCAGCGGCGGTGCTGGTGGCCACGGTGCGGGCGCTGCAATACCACGGCGGAGCCGATCCCAAGCTGGCATCGAGCGCCACCCTGGACACGCTGCGCATGGGCCTGGCCAATCTGGACCGCCATGTCGAGAACGTGCGAACACATTACGGTCTACCCTGCATTGTCTCGATCAACCGCTTCAGCAGCGACAGGCCCGAGGAGATCGCACTGATCGAGGCTCACTGCGTCGCCCTGGGTGTGCGCTGCGTGCTGGCCACGCATTGGTCGGACGGCGGCGCCGGTGCGCAGGACCTCGCCCATGCAGTGGTGGCCGCCTGCGAGAGCGGTGCGGCCCAAACCGGCTTTCTGTATGACGACAATCTGGGCCTGCTCGACAAGATCCGCACCGTGGCGACCAAGATCTACCGCGCGGGCGAGGTCACGGCGGACCCCAAGGTGCTGAGCCAGCTCAGCGAGTGGGAGGCGCTGGGCTATCGCCACCTGCCGGTATGCATTGCCAAGACCCAGTATTCGTTCAGCACCGACCCCAAGCTGCGCGCCGCACCCAGCGGCCACACACTGAATGTGCGCGAGGTCAGACTGGCGGCCGGGGCCGAGTTCATCGTCGCCGTCTGCGGCGACATCATGACCATGCCCGGCCTGCCCAAGGCGCCATCGGCGCAGCGCATTGATGTGGATGGGCAGGGGCGTATTTCAGGGCTCTTCTGAACGGGTGGCGTTCATCGCTGGCTGCTGCGCTCTGTACGCGCGACTCTGCAGCCTGTCGATTCGCCGCCGCGCCGGCTGAGCGGCCTGCCTATCCTGCGAGCTTCTTGAAGGAAAGCCCGCATGCTCAGCATTCAAAACGTGGTGAAGACCTATGGCCCCAAGCTCAGGGCGGTTGACGGTGTGTCACTGGAGCTCAAGCCCGGCGTGCTGGGCCTGATCGGCCACAACGGCGCCGGCAAGACCACGCTGATGCAGATGATCGCCACTCTCAGCACGCCAAGCAGCGGCCAGATCCTGCTCGACGGGCAGGACATCGCGAAGAAGCCCGAGCTGATGCGTCGGCGCCTGGGCTATCTGCCGCAGGACTTCGGCGTCTATCCGCACCTGACGGCGCTGGAGTTCCTGCAGTACTTCGCCGCGCTGAAGGGCGTGCGCGACCCGGCTCGCATCCGCCGCCTGCTGGAGCTGGTGAATCTGCACGAGCACGGCAAGCGCCTGGCGGCCAGCTTCTCGGGTGGCATGCGCCAGCGTCTGGGCATTGCCCAGGCCCTGCTGAACGACCCGGATGTGCTGATCGTCGATGAGCCCACTGCCGGGCTGGACCCCGAGGAGCGGCTGCGCTTTCGCCATCTGCTCAGCGAGATCGGCTTCTCGAAGCTGGTGATCGTCTCCACCCACATCGTGTCCGACATCGAGAACATGGCCCAGCACCTGGCCATCATGCGCCAGGGCAGGCTGGTGGCCTTCGAGACGCCGGAGGCGATCCTGCAGCAGGCCCAGGGTCAGGTCTGGACGGCCGACATGGAGCTCGGGGCCTATGAGGCGCTGCGCAGCCAGGTCCAGGTGTTGCATGCGCAGCGGCAAGGGCGCTTGATCAGCGTACGCATGTCGCATGAGCGCCGCCCCTGCGACGGCGCCCACGTGGCCGATCCCAGCCTCGAAGAAGCGCTGATGTCGCAGCGCTATGCGCTGCCGCGGCAGCACCCGCTGGGGCTCGCTGCATGAATGCCTTGGCCTTCAATGCGCTGGTGCTCAACGAGCTGCGCCTGCGTGCGCGGCGCCTGAGCACCTTGGTGGTCTTGCTGGCGGTGGTGCTGCTGTCCTGGCTGATGGTGGTGGATCCGGCCAGTGGCCAGGCGATGATCACGGTCGGCGATGCACGTCTTCTGTACGACAGCACGGCGCTGGCGGCCGGCACCGCAACCTTAGGCTCGCTATTGATGGGCCTGGCCGGCTTCTTTCTGCTGCGCGGGCGCAGCCAGGAGGAGTTGCGAGCGGGCAGTGCGGCCGTGCTGGCGGCAACGCCGGTGTCGAACGCGCAACTCCTGATCGCGCGCTGGGCAGGCGGCGTGGTCTATCTGTGCGGGCTGATGCTGGCGTTGCTGCTGACCATGTTCGTCCTGCATGCGGTGCGGGGCGAGGCCGCTTTCGAGCCCGGCGTCTATCTGCAGATGTACGTCCTGCAACTGCTGCCTGGCCTGATGTTCGGCGCCGCCATGGCGACCCTGTGCGACGCCTGGGCGCCATTGATGGGCAAGCGCGGCGACCTGCTGTACTTCGTGATCTGGATCGCCCAGCTGGCCACCTTGCCTGCCAGCCTGGGCCAGCACAGCATTCCCAGCTGGACGCTGGTGGACACGTCCGGCCTGGCCCTGCTGCCCAGCCGGCTTGAGCAGATCACCGGTCAGTCGAACATCGAAATCGGCGCCAGCGAGTTCAACGCCGCGCTGCCGGCGATACAGCTGCCCGCCGAGTTCTGGACCGTGCAGATGGTCGGCATGCGCCTGGGCTCGGCCCTGCTGTCATTGCTGCCCCTGCTGCTGGCCCTGCTGCTGTTTCACCGCTTCTCGCCCGACAGGGTCAGGCCGCGGCCGCCAGGCCGGCGCTTGCTTGCCCCGCTGGCATGGTTGCGTTGGCTGACGCGGCCGCTGGGTTCTGCGCTCGGGCGCCTGCTGCTGCCGGCCGCCCGCATGCCGGGTCTGGGCGGGCAGGTGCTGGCCGACGCGCTGCTGACGTTGATGGCCCATCCGGTGACATTGCCACTGGGGGCCCTGGTCCTCATGCTGGGCAGCTTCGTCGATGCGGAGCAGTTGCCCGCCGTGCTCGGTGCCACCGTCCTGGCCTGGGGCCTGCTGATCAGCGATCTGAGCGTGCGTGACCATCAATCGGGCATGGCCGCCATTGCTGCGGCCGTGCCGGGCGGCGCCGGGCGGCGCTACCTGCGCCAATGGCTTGCGGGGCTGCTGCTGGGCCTGCTGTTCGCCGCGCCGGTGCTGCTGCGCTGGCTGGTGCTGGCGCCGCAGGCCGCGATGGCCTTGCTGGCCGGCCTCGTGGCGGTCAGCGCCCTGGCCAATGCGCTGGGCACGATCACCCGGACCGGGCGCTGCTTCCTGGCCCTGTTCCTGTTCGGCGCCTATGTGTCCAGCCAGGTGAGGACCGTGGCCTGGCTCGATGTGGTGGGCATCAACGGCGCCGCCAACGGCGCGTCGATAGTCGCCTGTCTGGTGGTCGGTCTGGTTGCCACTGCGGCGGGCCATGTCTGGCAGCGGCGTGGCAGCGGACACCCGTTTTGAAGTGAAATTGATCGACTTGCCCGAGTGTGGCGGTGCTTCGCGCTTCGCTGCCATGGGGCGGCAGAGGGGCGGGGGGGCCGGCCACCACGGGCTGAAGCTTGGGCCGGTCCTGGACGGACCGACCTCCAGCTTCTTTATGCCCGCCGTGGCCGGCCCCTGACCCCCTCTGCGGATATGCCGTTGGCAGCCAGCCCTGAGAAATGCGCGCGTCTTGCGGTTTGGCGACCGGCACATGGGTTGCAGCAGGGGCGAGGGTGTGCCGGTCGCAGCGGGCATAGAGAAGCCGGAGTCCGGACCGTCCAGGGCCGGGCAAGGCTTCAGCCCGCAGCGGCCGGCGCGCCCTCGGTCCTGCCGCCTCATGTTTCATGTGTCGAGTGTCGAGCGCAGCGCGGTGGCGCAACTAAGATGATCAGCTGTCTTCATCCGAGAGTCGCACACGATGAGTGAAATCGCCCGCAGGCTGCAGGCCCTGGGTCTGCAATTGCCGCCACCGATCACGCCACCGCCCGGCGTGGTGCTGCCCTTCAGCTTCGTGCGCATCATCGGCTCGCGCGCCCATGTGTCCGGCCACAGCGCGCAGAATGCCGACGGCACGGTGGCCGGGCCGCTGGGCAAGCTGGGCCGCGAGTTGACCGTGGAGCAGGGCTATTTCGCGGCGCGGCTGACGGCGCTGTCCATCCTGGGCAGCCTGCAGCGTGCGCTCGGTGATCTGGATCGTGTGCAGGCCTGGGGCCGCGTCTTTGGCATGGTCAATTCGGCTCCTGGCTTTCACAGCCAGCCCGCCGTGATCAATGGGTTCTCGGACCTGATACTGGCGCTCTACGGCCCGGAGCGCGGTGCCCATGCGCGCAGCGCCGTGGGAATGGCCGAGCTGCCGTTCAATATCGCGGTGGAAATCGAGGCCGAGGTCGAGATAGCCGCCTGAGCCTGTGGGCTTGGATGATGGGTGGATGGCGTGCAGAATGATCCCCTGGCCGACCCTCGCTGAAAGCACCCTCCATCATGCCCACTGGCACCATTCGAATTCACCGCGTCCTGCGTGCCCCGCCCGAGCGGGTGTACCGGGCCTTTCTCGACGCCGATGCCCTGTGCAAATGGCTGCCTCCGCACGGCTTCAGCGCCAAGGTCCACCATCTGGACGCCACGGTCGGCGGCAGCTACAGGATGTCGTTCACCAATTTCAGCAAGGGTCACAGCCACTCCTTCGGCGGGCGATATGTGGAGCTGGTGCCCAATGAGCGCATCCGGCGCACCGATCGATTCGACGACCCGAACCTGCCGGGCGAGATGCAGGTGACGATCTCGCTGAGGCAGGTCTTTTGCGGCACCGAGCTGAACGTCGTGCAGGAAGGCATTCCCGAGGTCATTCCCACCGAAGCCTGCTATCTGGGCTGGCAGGAGTCGTTGACGCTGCTGGCGCAGTTGGTCGAGGCCGAGATCCCGGGCTGAATCATCAGGCAACAAGATGACGACAGCCGAACAACGCCTCAAGGACCTGGGTATCGAGCTGCCGGCCGGCAGCGCCCCGGCGGGCAACTATGCAACGGCGGTGCGCAGCGGCAACCTGCTGTTTCTGTCTGGCAAGGCGCCGCTGCCGGTCGATGGCGTGCTTCCCAAGGGGCGGCTCGGCCGTGAGTACACCGCTGACGAGGGCTACGCCATGGCGCGGTCGGCCTGCATTGATCTGATCGCCGCGATCAAGAAGACGCTGGGCTCGCTGGATCGGGTCGCCCAGTTCGTCGATCTGCAGGGCTCGCTGAACACCACCGCCGAGTTCGAAGACCATGCCAGGGTGCTCGATGGCGCCTCTGACCTGCTCGCCGCCGTGTTCGGCCCGGCCGGCATGCATGCCCGCTCGGTCATCGGCGTGGCCTCGCTGCGCAAGGGTGTGCCGCTGACGATCAAGGCCGTGGTCGAGGTCAAGCCGGAGTGAGACGGTGTTCGCCATGGATGTTTTTGAAGCCATTCTTGTACAGGGGCATCCGGACGAGCAGCCAGTGGGTAGCCCGCGAGCTGGACCGCAGGTGAACTGGTGTTGAGCGGCGGCCGGATTTGACTCGGTATGATGCGCGCAGTTTCGCCACTCACTCAGGCCGCTAGCTGCCCCGAGTCCATGCATGACACCCCCGACTACGACATCACCGAACTCCTGCTCTGCGGCTTCTTCATTGCCGGTGCCATCTCCTGCCTGATATGGGCCGGCGCCTCGCTCTGCGACGATGAATCCTTCACGGCCACCGAGGCGGCGGGCCTGTCACTGATGCTGCTCGGCGGCTGCGCACATCCAAAGAAATATCTGTTCGACTGCCTCAGTTTCCCACTGAGTTTCATCGATCACAGCGGGCGCGAGACCCCGGTCACGGTGTTTGCGGCGGGCGCCGGGCTGGTGCTGTGGTTGGTCGGCCTTGCCGGCAATCACTTTGGCTGAGCGGGGCGAATAGGGGCTCTGTGCGGGCCTTGCGGGCGGCTGCTGGGATAATCCTGCATTCCCGCAGCCGTTCCCCGCCCCGCCCGTGACCGATCCCGTATCCGCATCAGCCCCGCACAACCCCTGGCGCCTCAGTGTCGCGCCGATGATGGATTGGACCGGAGTTCCAGGAAAAACCTTATAAATCAAGTGCTTAGAGGTGGCCTAAAAGTTGGTGTAGCACTTTCGTAGCCCCGAGATAGTACCAATAAAGCGCCACTTTGATACCAATAAAGCACCAGTTTGTCAAGTCAATTCTATGAACTAGCCAACTGCTCGGCTTCCTTGATTGCAGCTTCGCGTCGGCCTTCGATGTACCTGACCAAGTCGGCGATGTGCACGCCCTTCGCGCTTTTTTGGGTGCCCGGCTCGATCCGGATTATTGGGATGTTGATGTCGCCCACTGCCACCTTGCGGACGAACTTGTCAGTGCTGAGGTGGGGGAAGTAGTCCTTTACGATTTTGTCGATTGGGATGATGGCTTGGGCGTTGTACTGCACCATCAAGATGAGGGCTGTGTTCATGGTTTTGTCTTCTGGTTCGGGAATCAAAATGGCCCCTGTTCGGTTGGATCAGGGGCCGATGGAAACTGGCGGAGAGGTCAGCGATTTCTTGGGCAGACAGTTGCTGCAAAGGCGGCCTGCTAGCGTGGCAGGAGTTCGTGCAGGATCGCGCGAGGCCGGCGATTAACGCCAAGCTTTCTGTCGCACCTTGCTCGAGAGCGACGGACGATCATCGAAGCGCAGCATGGGCTTGCGAGATCATGTTTCAGCAGGGGGCCACGAAATCATGTGGTGTACTACTCACCCCACAATAGAAAAAAACATGAAACTATCTCCCCTAATAGTCGTTGTTGGTGGTCTCCTAGTGACTGGATATGCGGTAGCTCAGCAGCCAGTTTTCCAGGACAAGGACTACACATTTGCCGCAGGTATGTTGGTAGCTACCAAGAAATGCGGGCAACTCGGTCTCATGGACTTGGAGACAGCATATTTGGGCGAGAAGTACGCCCAAAATGCCATTGCATCGCATGTCGTTGATCAGGATCAGATGGATAGGTACATCCGCAAGTACCAGGACAGCAGTGACCCTACAGCTGCTGTCTGCGACACCGTAGCCATGCATGTCCTTAGCAAAAAGCGGCAGATCGACCAGAACAACGCGGAAGTCGATGCCAGCAACAAGGCATGGTCTGGTGCGCTAGGAGGCCGCAACTACATCACCAATCCAATTACCCTTCCGCCGTCCACACAGACAGTTCAGCCCAACTTTGGGTATCCGCCGCATAGGTACACGCCTGCGGCCGTTTACCCAGACCGCGCCTGTGTTGGTACCGTTGTGCAAGGCGTGTGCATGGGGTCCATTCAGAGCACTGAGCCTGTACGTCGATGTATGGGGGCTATGGTGAACGGGGAATGCACAGGCCCCGTCATCATCTCGAAGTAGGACACCACCAGACACATCACTTCGCCAAAGGGAGCGCCTCATGCACCGTGGCGATCTCCGCCAGCGAGCCGGGGTACTGGAAGGTGCCCACCTAAGTGGATCGTTCCGATGTGATGCGCCCAGGAGTTGCCCAGAACGCTTGGGCCTAAGTTCACGAAGTGCGTCAAGGCAACAGGCAATCGTCCTTAGTTCAATCAGACCTCGGTTCTGCTTCTGCGATGGCATGGGAAAATGTGTCTATGGGGTCGGTACAACATCAGTGTGGATCCGTCGCACTTGGTTAGACCGGCCTCTCGAAATGAGCCGGAAGGGGCAGGAATGAGTGGGATTGAAGCAAGTGACGAAATTGCCTACCACAGTCCTTGGCGTTTGTCAACTGCGCCGATGATGGATTGGACCGACAGGCATTGCCGCTATTTCCACCGCCTGCTGACCCGCCACACGCGGCTATACACCGAGATGGTGACCACCGGCGCGCTGATCCATGGCGACCGGCCGCGGCATCTGGACTTCAACGCCGAGGAGCATCCGGTGGCGCTGCAGTTGGGCGGCAGCGAGGCGGCCGATCTGGCGCAATGCGCCAAGCTGGCCCAGGACTGGGGCTATGACGAGGTCAATCTGAACTGCGGCTGCCCGAGTGAGCGGGTGCAGCGCGGTGCCTTTGGCGCCTGCCTGATGAACGAGGCCGGCCTGGTGGCCGATGGCGTGAAGGCGATGAGGGATGTGGTGGGCATTCCGGTCACGGTGAAGAACCGCATCGGCATCGACCGGGTCGAGAGCTACGAGTTCGTGCGCGATTTCGTCGGCACGGTGGCAGAGGCCGGCTGCGAGGTCTTCATCGTTCATGCGCGCAATGCCTGGCTGCAGGGCCTGAGCCCGAAGGAGAACCGCGAGATTCCGCCGCTGCGCTATGAGCTGGTCTATCAGCTCAAGCGCGAGTTCCCGGACCTGACCATCGTCATCAACGGCGGCATCCAGACCGAGGAAGACATTGCGCTGCATCTGCAGCATGTCGATGGTGTGATGGTGGGCCGCCACGCCTACCACGAGCCCTGGGCGATGAGCCGCTGGGATTCGCGCTTCTTCGGAGCGACCGATCCCCTGGCCTCGCGCGAGGACGCTGAAGCGCAGTGGCTGGGCTATCTGGAACGCCATGTGGCGGCGCAGACCGGCGGCCACCCCAACACCTGGCCGCAGGCGATGCGTCACGCGCTTGGGCTTTGGAATGGCTCGGCCGGTGCCAGGCGCTGGCGCCAGGTGTGGTCCGACCACAGGCTCAAGCTGCAGCCACCGGCGAAGGTGGCGGCGCTGGCGACGGCGGCCCGGCTGGAGACACGGCGCCTGCTGGCCGAAAACGCTACCGTCTGATCATCACAGGCGGCGCTCGCTGGCTCTTGCCAGATAGAACCATTCCTGCCCGGGTTGGGCCCTGGTGTTGGGAAAGACGATCCGGCCGGCATCGGGTGCCAGGACCGGCCTGCCGTCGGCGCGGGTGCCGATCATTTCACCCTTGGAGATGGGATCGAAGCTGACCCACGCTCTGGCGAACTGGTCGCCTTCGTGCTCTCGATCCACCACCTCGTACAGCTGCAGCAGTTCCGGCGCCTGGGTCGGCCGGTGCAGATCCACCTCGGCTGCATCGATCATGCCCAGCAGGGCCAGCGTGCGGGTGATGGCCAGCCAGGCCACCTCGGGGGCGTTCGGGTCGTCGTGCTGGCCACACTCCAGAGTGACGCCGTAGCCGCCCTGCGAGCGCATATATTCGGTCGTGCCGACGCCGTAGTGCGGGTCCTGGTCGAGGCTCTGGCGGCGCGATCCGCTTGAGCCGTGATGGGGCCGCTCGGCGCGGCGCTGCAGGCCCAGCGCATAGGTGCTGAGCCAGCCCTCGACAATGCGGGCCGGGCCCAGCGCGGCGGCCATGGCGGCCTCGGCCAATTCGTGTGCGAACGGCTCCAGCGGGCCTGAGTTGTTGCGCGGGCCCAGCATCACAAAGGGCTGGCCGACAGCATTGAACGAGTGCAGGTCCAGCAGCACGTCATTGGCGGCCAGCCAGGGGCACAGGGCCTGGGCGATGCGGTCCTCGAAGTCCTGCGCGATCACCGCCGGGCGCAGATTGCGGTTCAGATTGCGCTCGCCCTCGCGCTGGCCGCGCTGGTAGGCGAGCGGGTTGACGATGGGGATGGCGGTCAAGGTGCCACGCTGCAGGCGCAGGGCGCCGCTGTCCAGCGCCTGCAGAAGGCGCTCGATGGCGCGGGTGCCGCAGGTCTCGTTGCCATGGACGGCGCCGGTGACGATCAGCCTCGGGCCCGGCAGCAGGCCGGCGAATTGGTGGACGCGAAGATGGGTGGGTTGCATGCTGACGAGCGTGGTTCAAAGAGCCGAGGATAGCGCCGGCCGTGGCGCCTCGGGCCAGGTGGCCAGCACCACGCCCAGCAGCGCCAGGCCGTAGGCACAGGCCTGCAGCAGTGTCATCGTCTCGCCGAGGAACAGCAGGCCGACCAGGCCGGTGGCGATGGGCAGAAAGACCATGAACACGCCGGCGCGGGCGGCGGGCACCGAGGCCAGGCCGGTCATCCACAGCCAGACGGTGATCATGCTGGCGGCCAGCGCATAGAACAGCAGAAAGCCCCAGCTCAAGCCGGGCACCGCGGCGAAGTCAAAGCTCAGGGCCTGCCACAACCCCAGCGGCATGACCAGGGTGAAGCCCCAAAGATTGATCAGCGCGCTGATGCGTTTGGCCGACACCTGGCCGGTCAGCTGCTTGCCGACCACCACATAGACGGCCTCGCAGAACACGGCGGCAATCAGCAGCAGGGGGCCCCACAGCGTGCCCTCGGAGGCACCGCCGCTGCGATGGCTCGCCACCAGGCCAATGCCGACAACTGCGCAGGCGATGCCCCCGAGCACGCGGCCGCCAATGCGCTCGCCCAGCACCAGCCAGGACAGCAATGCCACCGCCGCCGGAATGCCGGCCATGATCACCCCGGCGGCCAGGGCCGAGCTGGCCTTGATGCCGTACAGCATGCAGATCGAGAACAGGAAGTTGCCGATGAAGGATTCGACGAACAGCAGCCTGCGGTCCCGCGCGCTCAGCGGCGGCTCGCCCGCACCCCGTTTGAGCCAGGGCAGCATGACCACGGCCGCCATGCCGAAGCGCAGCCAGGCCAGCAGAAAGACCGGAAACACCAGCACCAGCAGCTTGGACAGGCCCACATAGACGCCTACCAGCGAGGTGCTCAGCGCCAGCGCGCCATAGGCCAGCCAAGGAACTGCGTGGTCTCTGCTCATCAAACTCAAAACTGGGCCACGTAGCGCTGCAGCTCCCAGTCGCTGACATGGCGGGCATAGGCCAGCCATTCCTCGTGCTTCAGGCGCAGAAACTCCTGGGTCAGCTCAGTACCCAAGGCCTCGGTGATCACAGCATCGGCCTCCAGCGCATGCAGCGCCTGCTCCAGGCTTTGCGGCAGCTGGGCGATGCCACGCTCGCGGATTTGCGGCAGGTTCAGCGCGAACAGGTCCTCGTTGCAGGCCGGGCCCAGCGGCAGTTGACGGTCGATCCCGTCAAGACCGGCGGCGATCAGCGCGGCCGTCGCCAGATAGGGATTGGCCGATGCATCGGGCAGGCGCCATTCGAAGCGGCCGGGCAGGGTGCGGACCAGGCAGGTGCGGTTGTTCGGCCCATGGGCAATGTGGGCCGGCGCCCAGCTGGTGCCCGACAGCGACTCGCCAACCACCAGCCGCTTGTAGGAGTTGACGGTGGGCGCGGCCAGTGCGCACAGCGCCGGGGCATGCAGCAAGACACCGGCAATGAAGTGATGGGCCAGCTTGGACAGGCCATGCTCGCGGTCACTGAACAGGCACTTGGCGTTCTCGCCCTGGTCGGTCCACAGCGAGACATGGAAGTGCATGCCGCTGCCCGGCTGATTGGCAAAGGGCTTGGGCATCATCGAGAAGGTGGCGCCGTACTGCTCGGCGATGGCGTGTGCAGCCATCTTGAACAGCATCAGGTGGTCGGCGCTGCGCAGGGCCAGGTCGTGGCCGAAGTTGACCTCGTACTGGCCGTGCGCGTCCTCGTGATCCAGCTGCAGCACGTCCAGGCCGCAGGCTTCCAGTGTGTCTTGCAGCGCGCGCAGCAGTTCGGCCTGGCGCGGCAGGCTCTTCAGGTCGTAGGAGGGCTTGTCCAGCCGGTCCATTTCATCGAACGGCAGCCAGCCGCCACCCTCGGCCGGGCGCAGCAGGAAGAACTCGGGCTCGATGCCGGTGCGGCAATGCCAGCCGCGCTCGGCCAGGCGAGCCTCGGCGCGGCGCAAGACCTGGCGCGGGCAGGCCTCGAACGGCTCGCCGTTGACGAAACCGTCGCAGACGATGCGCGCATAGCCCGGCAGCCAGGGCAGGACCTGTGCGGTGCTGGCATTGCCACGGGCGTAATACTCCGAGCGCGTGCCATGGCGCGCCAGACCGGTGCCCCAGATCGAAGGGCCGGAGAAGCCGGCGCCATCGGTCAGCAGCTCGTTGATGTGGCGCAGGGGCACGAACTTGCCCTTGGCCACGCCGAAGATGTCGGTGAACTGGGCGATCAAGGTGTGCACGCCGGCACGTGTCAATTGGTCCAGCAGGTCTTTCATCGTGTACTCCTTGATCGGGCCAAGTACCAGCCGCAGCCGCAAGCCTCAACTATTGATGCGCAGCCAGGTCGTCTTCAGCTCGGTGTACTTGTCGAAGGCATGCAGCGACTTGTCGCGCCCGTTGCCGCTTTGCTTGAAGCCGCCGAAGGGCACGGTGATGTCATCTTCATCGTACTGATTCACATGCACGGTGCCGGCGCGCAGCGCGCGGGCCACACGGTGAGCGCGGTCAATATGGCTGCTCCACACACTGGCCTGCAGGCCGTAGGCGCTGTCGTTGGCCAGCGCGACGGCCTCGGCTTCGTCCTTGAAACGGATCACGCCCAGCACCGGGCCGAAGATCTCCTCACGGGCAATCTTCATCGTGTTGGCCACGCCATCGAACACGGTCGGCTCGACGTAGTAGCCGCCGCTCTCGGTGCGCGCCTGCTTGCCGCCTGTGACGGCGCGGGCGCCCTCGGTCTGGCCGGCCTCGATATAACCCATCACCGTGCGCAGCTGGCCATCATCGACCAGGGCACCCATGACGGTGCGCCCATCGAGAGGATCGCCCGGCTGGTACTTCGGCGCCTCGGCCGCGACCAGGCTGACGAACTCGTCGGCAATGCTCTCGTGCACCAGCACGCGAGACGGCGCATTGCAGCTCTCGCCCTGGTTGAAGAACATCGCGCCGGCCACCGTCTGCGCCGCGCGCTTGATGTCGTCGAAATCGGGGAACACGAGAAAGGCCGACTTGCCGCCCAGCTCGTTGTAGACACGCTTGAGGTTCGAGCGGCCCGCGTACTCCAGCATCTTGCGGCCCACCCGGGTGGATCCGGTGAAGCCCACCGCGTCGACCTGCTCGTGCAGGGCCAGTGCCTCGCCGGCCTCGTGGCCGAAGCCGGGCACGACATTGAACACGCCCTCGGGCAGGCCGGCTTCCAGGGCCAGCTCGGCCAGGCGCAGCGCGGTCAGGGGCGACTTTTCGCTGGGCTTGAGCACCACCGAGTTGCCGGCGGCCAGTGCGGGCCCCAGCTTCCAGGCGGCCATGATCATCGGGTAGTTCCAGGGCACGATGGCGCCGATCACACCCATGGCCTCGCGTTGAATCAGCGCCAGCGCATTCGGGCCGGTGGGGGCGATCTCGTCATAGATCTTGTCCACCGCCTCGGCATACCAGGCGATGCAGCGCGCCGCGGCCGGCACATCGACGGCCAGGCTGTACTGGATGGGCTTGCCCATGTCCAGCGTCTCCAGCAGGGCCAGCTCATCCTTGGCGCTTAGGATCTTGTCGGCGAACTTCAGCAGCACCTTTTTGCGGGCTGCAGGCGGGCGCCTGGCCCAGCGGCCGTCTTCGAACGCCGCGCGGGCGTTCAGCACGGCGGCGTCGATGTCGGCGGCCTGGCCGCGGGCGACTTCGCCGATGACGCGGCCGTCGATGGGCGAGATACAGGCGAAGGTCTCGCCGTTGGCGCTGGCCAGGCGTTTGCCGGCGATCAGCATGCGGCCGTCAATTTGAAGCGCGCGGGCGCGCTCGTGCCAGTCAATGCTCATGGACTGTCTCCAGAAAAGGGGTGGCGTAGCCCGCATGAAGCGAAGCGCAATGCGGGGGCCCCGGCGCAGCGCCGCAAGCCCCCGGATTCCATCCGGGCTACGAAAGCGTAGGGGCTTAGAAACTGACCACCACCGAGGTGCCCAGAACATTATTGCTCTTGCGGTATTCGCCCGAGCGTATGTCCATGAACACCGGCAGGCTGGCGCGGTCCATCCGGTACTCGGCCTTGAAGGTCGTGTTCAGGTTGTAGAGGAAGCTCAGGCCCAGCGAGACGGCCATGCGGTTGGTGCCGCGCTCGGCGTCGCCGGCCTGGTCGGGGCCGATGCCGTTGCGGTCGTCTGCCACCGTGTAGCCCAGCAGGCCGCCGCCGTTCTTGCGGTTCTGCAGGTAGTCGAGGCGGGCGATGGCCTCCCAGCGCGGGGCGAACTTGTTGGCCACCAGGCCAGAGAAGCCGTACCAGCGCGAGTTGCGCAGCTCGCCGGTGACCGGGTCGGCGGTGATGGCCGCGGCCTTTTGCGTGCCATAGCTCAGCTGGCCCTGCACCGTCCAGTCGCCGCGGATGAAGTAGGCGTCGAACTCGAACAGGTTCACGGCGGTGTCGCGCGTGCTGTAGTCCTCGCCGGTGACCGGGTTGGCGCCATCGGCGCGGAAGTTGGCCGCCTTGCCATGCATGCCGGCAAAGCCGAAGCCCTGGTACTCGCCGCGCGAGTAGTCCACCCGGTAGACGATGGCCGGGGCCTTCTCGCCCGCCTGGCGCTTGCTGGTGTTGACGTTGGCCAGCATCACCTTGCTCAGCCACTTGCCGCGCGTCAGCTCCATGCCGGCGCCGGTGTACAGGGTGGGCAGGGTGAAGTCATACAGCAGGTTGTGGGTGATCAGCTTGTTCAGCGTCGGCTGCTGGTACTCATAGCCCGACCAGTCCGGCACCTGGCCGGCAATGAAGCGGGTCTGCAGGTCGCCCAGCGGTATCGACACCGAGGCCTCCTGCACGATCGAGCCCTCGCCGATCACCGAGCCGGTGCCGCGGTTGGGCGTCAGGGTCAGGCGGAATTTGGTGCCACCTTCCATCTCCTTCTGGAAGTCCAGTGTGGCCCCGCCGAAATAGGAGTTGTCGTAGTTGTAGCCGTCGTTGGCCACCGGGTTCAGGAACTGGAAGCCGCCTCGGTTCTGACGCTGGTTCCAGATATAGGTCGGGTCGGCAAAGCCGCTGATCTTCAGGTTCTTCAGGCCAAGAGCCTCCTGGGCGTCTTCCAGCGCCTCGGTCTTCACGGCGATGCGGTTGAAGTCGGCCACCTGCTGCTGGGTCATGCCCCACTGGGCCTCGGCGGCGGGTTTGGCAGCAGACGCTGTCTCTGCGGCCTTGAGCTTTTGCTCCAGGCTGTCGACGCGGGCCCGCAGGGCACGCAGCTCCTTGAGCAACTCCTCATTGGATTGGGCGGAGGCGGCCATCGGATAGGCACTGGCCAGGGCCAGGGTCAGACAGGCGAGCTTTGCGATGCGCATGGTTCTATCTCCTCTTGGGGTTCCGGGAATCAAAGGGTGTCAGGTCGGGCCGCGCTGGGCGGCGGCCAGGTCTCTGGAGCGCTGGCGCTCCTTGTGGGCAACGAGATAGCTGGCGGCGATCACGCCTATCGATACCAGCACGATGATGACGGTGGCCACCGCGTTGATGCTGGGGCTCAGGCCCAGGCGCGCACGCGAGAAGATCACCAGCGGCATGGTGGTGGCGCCGGGGCCCGACAGAAAGGCCGACAGCACCACATCGTCCAGCGACAAGGTGAAGGTCAGCAGCCAGGCCGACAGCAGCGACTGCGCAATCATCGGCAGGGTGACCAGGGCGAAGACCTGCAGCGGCCGGGCACCGAGATCCATCGCCGCCTCTTCGAGCTGCGGATTCAGGTCCTGCAGGCGCGCCTGCACCACCACCGTGGCATAGGCCATGCCCAGTAGCAGATGGCCCAGCCAGATGGTCAGGGTGCCGCGCTCGGGAAAGCCCAGCCAGCGCTGCATGGACACCAGCATCAGCAGCAGCGACAGGCCGACGATCACCTCGGGCATCACCAGCGGCGCACTGACCATGCCGGCGAACAGCGTGCGGCCCTTGAAGCGACGGTACTTGACCAGCGAAAAGGCCGCCAGGGTGCCCAGCACGACCGAGCCGCAGGCGGTGTAGAAGGCGATCTTCAGCGACAGCCACAGACCGGCCAGCATCTCGCGGTCCTCGGCCAGGGCGGCGTACCACTTCAGCGTCATGCCCCCCCATTTGCTCGGGATCGGCGAGTCATTGAACGAGTAGATCACCAGGGCCAGGATGGGCAGGTAGAGGAACACATAGCCCAGGCCCAGCCAGCCGCGGCCGAAGTATTTGGCGACAAGGTTCATCGCTTGACCTCCTGCGCTTCGGCCTGGTATTTGTTGAACAGGGCCAGCGGCACGATGATCAGCAGCACCATCACCACGGCCACGCTGGAGGCCATGGGCCAGTCGTTGTTGCTGAAGAACTCGTCCCACAGCACACGGCCAATCATCAGCGTCTGCGGCCCGCCCAGCAGCTCGGGGATGACGAACTCGCCGACGCAGGGAATGAAGACCAGCATGGAGCCGGCGATGATGCCGGCCTTGGACAGCGGCACGGTGATCTTCCAGAACGCCACCCAGGGCGTGGCGCCCAGATCGGCGGCGGCCTCCAGCAGGCGCACATCCATCTTCGCCAGATTGGCGTACAGCGGCAGGATCATGAAGGGCAGGTAGGTGTAGACCATGCCGATCAGCAGGGAGAAGGGCGTGTTCATGAACAGGCCGGGCGACTCGATCAGACCCAGCTGCTGCAGCGGCCCGTCCAGCTTCAAGGCCATCAGGGCCTCGGCCACCCAGCCATGCTCGCTGAGCAGGCCCTTCCAGGCATAGACGCGCAGCAAAAAACTCGTCCAGAACGGCAGCATCACCAGCATCAGCAGTGCCGGCTGCAGGGTGGCCTTGGCGCGGGCCATGAAGTAGGCGAAGGGGTAGCCGATGAACAGACACCAGAAGGTGGTGGCCGCCGCGTACTTGATACTGATCAGGTAGGACTTGAAGTACAGATCGTCCTCGGTGATGAAGACGTAGTTGCTGAGCTTGATCGACAGGCGCAGCACGCCATCAGCATAGACGATCAGGTCCTTGAAGCGCACCGTCTCCATCTCGGAGATGCTGATCTTCAGCACGATCAGGAAGGGCAGCATGAAGAACAGCGCCAGCCACAGATAGGGCACGCCGATCACGGCCGTCCGGCCGCGCATCAGACGTTGCAGCAGCCCGTTTCTTTTTGCCGGACTCATTGCGTCAGCACCACTTGCGAGGTCGGCGACCAGGAGGCCCAGACCGGGTCGTCCCAGGTCAGCGGGTCGGCACGGTGCCGCTCCAGATTGCTCTCGCTGACCTTGATCACCTGGCCGCTGGGCAGCAACAGGTGGTAGATGGTGTAGGCGCCGAAGTAGGCCAGGTCGCGCACCTTGGCCAGCACCTGGTTGAACTCGCCCTCTGGCTTGTCGCAGGTCAGGCGTATCTTCTCGGGCCGCAGTGCCACGCTGACGGCCATGCCGGCGCTACCGGTGATGCCGTGGCCGACGTAGTGCCTGCAGTCGGCGCAATCGATCACCACATGGTCGGGCTCATCGACGGCCAGCGTGCCTTCCATCATGTTGACGTTGCCGATAAAATCGGCCACGAAGCGGGTGGCCGGCGTCTCGTAGATATCGCTCGGCGCGCCAATCTGCAAAATCCTCCCCTCGCTCATCACCGCGATGCGGGTAGCCATCGTCATCGCCTCTTCCTGGTCGTGGGTCACCATCACGCAGGTCACGCCGACGTCTTCGATGATGTTCACGAGCTCGATCTGCGTTTCCTCGCGCAGCTTCTTGTCCAGCGCACCCAGCGGTTCGTCCAGCAGCAGGAGTTGCGGCTTCTTGGCCAGGCTGCGCGCCAGGGCCACGCGCTGCTGCTGGCCGCCGGACAGCTGGTGCGGTTTGCGCTTGGCGAACTTGCCCAGCTGCACCAGCTTCAGCATGGCCTCGACGCGAGCGGCGATTTCATCCTTGGCACAGCCGTCGCGCTTTAGACCGAAGGCTATGTTGTCCCACACCGTCAGGTGCGGGAACAGCGCATAGCTCTGGAACATCATATTGATGGGCCGCAGATACGGCGGCAGGCCGGCCAGGTCCTGCCCGTTGAGCACGATCCGGCCCGAGCTGGGCGTCTCGAAGCCGGCCAGCATGCGCAGCAGCGTCGTCTTGCCGCAGCCCGATGAGCCCAGCAGCGCGAAGATCTCACCCTTCTGGATGTCGATCGACACATGGTTGACGGCCACTGCGCCGCCACCAAAGTCCTTCACCACATCCTCGATGCGCAAATAGGCGCCGCCGTCCACCGTTGAGCTCATCGGCCATCCTCCCTGTGCTTGTTTTTAGAGACCGGTCTTGAACGAGGTGTAGATGCGCGTCATGCTGCGGCGCAGGTCGTTGTTGATGGCGTCCGGCACGCCCATCTTCTTCATCTCGGCCTCGGACGGGAATACGGTCGGGTTGTTCGCCACCTCGGGCTTGATGAACTTGCGCGACTCCTTGTTCGGGTTGGCATAGAACACCTTGTTGGTCAGCGAGGCATGGACCTCGGGGCGCAGGATGTAGTTGATGAACTTGTGCGCGTTGCCGGGGTGGGGCGCGTCGGCCGGGATCACCATGGTGTCGAAGAACAGCACGCCGCCGGACTTCGGAATCAGCGCCTCGATCTTCTGGCCGGTCTTGCCGTCGATGGCACGCTGGCGCGCGATATTGATGTCACCCGACCAACCCAGGGCCACGCAGATCGAGCCATTGGCCATGTCGTTGATATAGCCCGAGGAGCTGAACAGCGTGACGTGCGGCCGGATCGCCTTCAGCAGCGGCGGCACGGCCTGGTAGTCACCGAGGTTCTTGCTGTAGGGCGGTTTGCCCAGATAGTGCAGGGCGGCAGGCACCACCTCGGTGGCGCTGTCCAGCATGCTGACGCCGCAGCTCTTCAGCTTGGAGATGTACTCGGGCTTGAACACCAGGTCCCAGGCGTTGTCCGGCATCGGCGTGTTGCCCAGCGCGGCCTTGACCTTGTCCACATTGATGCCCACCGTGGTGTAGCCCCACAGCCAGTTGACCATGTACTGGTTGCCCGGGTCGAGCTTGGCGAGCTGGGCCTCGATGTCCGGGTCCAGATACTTCAGGTTCGGGATCTGCGCCTTGTCGATCTTGCGCAGCAGGCCGCCATCGACCTGCAGCTTGGCCCAGTAGGAGGAGGGCACGACCACGTCATAGCCCGTCTTGCCCGCCACCAGCTTGGCATGGACGATCTCGTTGTTGTCGAAATTGTCGTAGCGCACCTTGATGCCGGTCTCCTTCTCGAAGTTCTTCAGCGTGTCTTCGGCGATGTAGTCCGACCAGTTGTAGACGTTGATGACCTTCTCTTCTTCCTGGGCCTGGGCCGGCGCGCCCAGCAGCGTCAGGGTGCTCAGCAACAGGCTCAAGGGCAGCTTGGGGACGGTGGTCAGCTTCATGGGAACGCTCTCCAGATGATCAACAAGGGATGATTCAGTCTATGCCCGGGCAGGCCAGGCCCCTATCCCGCAAAACCCGAGGCTGTGCGGATGCGGGAGGGCCAGTCCTTGCGCGAACCGTGCATCAAAATACCGCTAGCAAGATCAGAGCCAGCCCCGCGCCTGCACATCGGCAAGGGTCAGGTCCAGGCAGCGCCGTATCAGGGCCATCATTTCGTCCACCTGGGGGCGGGTGATGACCAGGGGCGGGGCGATGATCATGCGGTCGCCGACGGCACGCATGATCAGGCCGTTGCCGAAGCAGTGGCCGCGGCAGACCATGCCCACTTCCAGTGCACCGTCGAACATCTGGCGCTTGGCCTTGTCCTTGACCAGTTGCACGGCACCCATCAAGCCGCAGGTCTGGGTCTCGCCTACCAGCGGGTGCCCGGCCAGCTGGGCGAACTGCTCGGCCAGGTACGGCCCGACGTTGTGCTTGACATGGCTCACGAGGTTGAGCTGGCGTATCAGGCCGATATTGGCCAGTGCCACCGCGCAGGCCACCGGGTGGCCCGAGTAGGTGAAGCCGTGGTTGAACTCGCCACCCTGCTCGATCAGCACCTTGGCCACGCGCTCGCCGACCATCACCCCGCCCAGCGGGATGTAGCCCGAGGTCACGCCCTTGGCGAAGGTCATCAGGTCGGGCCTGCTGCCCACCGTCTCGCAGCCGAACCATTCACCGGTGCGGCCGAAGCCGCAGATCACCTCGTCGCTGACCAGGAGGATGCCGTACTTGTCGCAGATGCGCTGGATCTCGGGCCAGTAGGTCGTGGGCGGCACGATCACGCCGCCAGCGCCCTGGATAGGCTCGCCGATGAAGGCGGCCACCCGTTCCGGGCCGACGGCGAGTATCTTCTCCTCCAGCCAGCGGGCGGCGGTGAGGCCGAAGTCCTCGCGGCTCTGCTCACCGCCCAGCTCGTACCAGTGCGGCTGCTCGATATGGGTGATGTTCGGAATCGGCAGGCCGCCCTGGGCATGCATGCCGCTCATGCCACCCAGCGAGGCGCCGGCCATCGTCGAGCCGTGATAGCCGTTGTGCCGGCCGATGATGACCTGGCGCTCGGGCTGGCCCAGCACGTCCCAGTAGCGGCGCACCATGCGCACCACGGTGTCATTGCCCTCGGAGCCCGAGCTGGTGAAGAACACGTGCTGGAACTGCGGCGGTGTCACCTCGGCCAGCAGCTCGGCCAGCTCGATGCTGGGCGGCGTGGCGGTCTGGAAGAAGGCGTTGTAGAAGGGCAGCTCCTGCATCTGCTTCGCGGCTGCATCGACCAGCGCCTTCTGCCCGTAGCCGACATTGACGCACCACAGGCCGCTCATCGCGTCGAGAATTCTGTTGCCCTCGCTGTCGTGCAGATAGATGTTGTCGGCGTCGGTGATGATGCGCGAGCCCTTCTTGGCCAGGGCGGCGAAGTCGGTGAACGGATGGAGGAAGTGGGCAGCGTCGGCCTGCTGCCACTCCTTGGTGCTGCGGCTGGCAGCACGGGATGGTTGTTGAATCGTGCTCATGGGGTGCTCCGTATCGATGGACTGATGCGCTCAGACGTGAAGTAAAAGGTGCTCCCTCTCCCACGGAGAGATGACCTTCATGAACTCCGCATACTCGATTTCCTTGACCTCGGTGTAGACGGTGATGAAGGACTCGCCCAGCACCTCGGCCAGGTCACCCTCGTTGCGCAGCAGGTCCAGTGCTTCACCCAGGCTGCGTGGCAGTTGATAGTCGCCCAGGTACGCGTCGCCCTTGCATTCCGGGCTGGGCGCGATCTTGTTCTTGATGCCCAGATAGCCGCAGGCCAGGGTCGCGGCCAGCGCCACATAGGGATTGGCATCGGCGCCGATGACGCGGTTCTCCACCCGGCGCGCCGAGGGGCTGGCCACTGGCGAGCGTATGCCGACGGTGCGGTTGTCGGTGCCCCACTGGATATTGATCGGCGCGGCGGTATTGCGCGACAGACGCCGGTAGCTGTTCACATAGGGGGCGAACAGGGCCATCGCGGCCGGGATGTACTTCTGCAGGCCGCCGATGTACCAGAAGAACTCCTGGCTGGGCGAGCCATCCTCATTGCTGAAGATGTTCTTGCCTGTGGTGGTGCTGACCACGCTCTGGTGCACGTGCATGGCGCTGCCGGGCTCGTTGGCGATGGGCTTGGCCATGAAGGTGGCGAACATATCGTGGCGCATCGCCGCCTCGCGCAGGGTGCGCTTGAAGAAGAACACCTCGTCGGCCAGCTTCAGCGGGTCGTCATGGAAGAAGTTGATCTCCATCTGGCCGGCGCCGATCTCGTGGATCAGGGTGTCCACGTTCAGGCCCATCTGCTCGCAATAGGCATAGACGTCCTCGAACAGCGGGTCGAACTCGTTCACCGCGTCGATCGAATAGGCCTGGCGCGAGGTCTCGGCGCGGCCGCTGCGGCCCACCGGCGGCTTCAGGGGGATGTCCGGATCGGGGTTGCGCGCCACCAGATAGAACTCCAGCTCGGGCGCGACCACGGGCTGCCAGCCCTCGGCCGCATAGAGCTCGCAGACGCGGCGCAGCACCGAGCGCGGCGCGAACGGGATCAGCTTGCCATGCTGGTCGAAGCAGTCATGGATGATCTGCGCGGTCGGGTCGGTGGCCCAGGGCACGATGCGCACCGTGGTCGGGTCGGGCCGCAGATGCATGTCCTGGTCGGTGGGCGAGATCACGTCGTAGTAGGGCCCGACCTCGGGGAATTCGCCGGTCACGCCCATGGCGACCACGGCCTCGGGCAGGCGCATGCCCCGGTCTTCGGTGAAGCGCTCGCGCGGCAGGATCTTGCCGCGGGCCACGCCGGTCAAGTCGGGCACGAGGCACTCGATTTCCGTGACGCGGCGCTCCTTGAACCATTGTTCGAGGTCTGCGAATGTGAATTTGCTGGTTGTCATGTATCACCTGTTTGGCTATGCCCCGGCTGAACAGCCGGCGCGGGAGGGCGTTGGGGGTGAAACAGGAGGCAGCTAGGTTTCCGGGTCGCGCTGCTGCAATTGCTGGCGGTCTTGATGGAATTGCCGGCAGGCTTGGCCGAAGGCCGTCAGCACGGCCATCGAGGCCGGGTTGCTGGCAGCCTGCCACTCGGGGTGCCATTGCACACAAAGATTGAAACCGCCGGCCTGCTCGACGGAGAAGGCCTCGATCAGGCCATCGGGCGCCGTGGCCTCGACGCGCAGGCCCGGCGCCAGTTGCTTGACTCCCTGGCCATGCAGTGAGTTGACCTGGATGGTGTCGCTGCCGACGATCTGGTGAAGAAATCCGCCAGGGACGACATCGATCGGATGCACCGGCGCGTACTGCTCCTCGGCGCTGAGGTGCTTGGGCGCGCGGTGGTCCTGCAGGCCTGGCTGCTCCTGCACCGCCTGGTGCAGGCTGCCGCCCAGGGCCACATTGGCCTCCTGAAAGCCGCGGCAGATGGCGAACAGCGGCATGCCCAGTTCCAGCGCCTTGGGGATCAGGGGCAGGGTCCAGTCGTCGCGCTCCGGGTCCAGCGGCAGGGACGGGTCATGTACCGCCTCGTCAAAATTCTTCGGGTGCACATTGGACGGCGAGCCGGTCAGCAGCACGCCGTCGGCCATGGCCAGCAGCGCGTCCAGCTCATGCTGCTGCACCGAGGGCACGATCAGCGGGGTGCAGCCAGCCAGGCGCACCGCCTCGATGTACTTCTTGCCGGTGGCGTAGAAGGGGTGGTCGCCGATAGCCCTGCTGCACGCGGGCACCAGAACAATGGGTTTGCTCATAACATGTCTCTCAAACGGTAGTACGCCATGCCCAGCACCAGGGCCGGGGTGCGCAGCCAGCGCCCGCCCGGAAAGGGGTGATGGCGCAGACGCGCGAAGGTGTCGAAGCGGCCGGCGTCACCGGCGATGGCCTCGGCCACCAATCTGCCTGCAAGGCCGGTCAGCGCCAGGCCGTGGCCCGAGAAACCCTGCAGATAGTAGATGCCCGCGTCTTCGGACTTGCCGCTGCGCTGGTCCAGCCGGCCGAAGTCGGGGGCCCGGTTCATCGTGATGTCCACAAAGCCGCCCCAGCTGTATTCCAGGCGCGCATCCTCCAGCTGCGGAAAGCTTTTGCCCATGCGCGCCCGCATGCTTTGCGCCAGGTTCGGCGGCGTGACCGTGCTGTAGCTGACGCGCCCGCCGTAGAGCAGCCGGTCATCGGCGGTGGGCCGGAAATAGTCGAGCACGAAATTGGTGTCACACACCGCGGCACGCGACGGTATCAGCTGCTGCATCACGCCCGGTGCGAGCGGCTCGGTACACACGATATAGGTGCCCACCGGCATGATGCGTTCGGCAAGCGCCGGTGCCAGGTCCTGCAGGTAGACATTGCCGGCCAGCAGCACCTGCCTGGCCTTGACCCTGCCGTGGGCGGTATGGACGGTGTTGCTGGTACCGCGTTCGATGCGCGTCACGGCCGATTGCTCGAACATCTGCACGCCGAGACCGGCTGCCGCCCGGGCCAGACCCAGGCTGTACTTCAGTGGATGCAGGTGCCCCGAGCGCGGGTCATAGACGCCGCTGTGAAAGCGCGGGCTGTTGATGTACTGGGGCAGGTCGGTCGGGCCCAGCCAGCGCAGCGGATAGTCGTAGCGGCTGGCCATCTGCTCGGCCCAGTCCCGCAGTGCGGTGGCCTTGCGGGCATTGATGGCCAGTCCCAGATAGCCATCCTGCCAGTCGCAATCGATCTGGTGCTGCTGGCAGCGCTGCTTGATGATGTCCAGCGCCTCCAGTGTCATGCCCCAGACGGCGCGCGAGGCCTCCAGCCCCAGCTGCGCTTCGATGGTGGACTGCTCACAGGCCAGGCCGTGAATCGCCTGACCGCCGTTGCGGCCCGACGCGCCCCAGCCGAGTTCTCGCGCCTCCAGCAGCGCAACCTTGAAACCCCGCTCGGCCAGTTCGATCGCGGCCGACAGGCCCGCCAAACCACCGCCGACAACGGCCACATCGCATGAGACCTCGTCCTGCAATGGGGGGAACGCCTGCTCGCGGCGCACGCTGGCCGCATAAAAGGAGTTCCGCGTCAGCTCGCGGTCTGTGCTCAGGAGGTTCATAAAAGGTATGCGCTAGGCAAGGTCCTCGGTTGTCTCGTGGTCTGTCAGTGGATCAAGCTGCGCGCTGGATCGCACCCTTGAGCGTATCGATGATGTGGTCGATGTGCTTGCGCTCGATGATCAGCGGCGGGCTCAGCGCGATGGTGTCGCCGGTGGTGCGTATCAGCACGCCCTTTTCCCAGCAGTCGAGGAAGATGTTGAAGGCGCGCTTGGCCGGCTCGCCGGGCAGGGGACTCAACTCGATGCCTCCGACCAGGCCAATATTGCGGATGTCGATCACATTCGGCAGGCCCTTCAGCGAGTGCAGGCACTCGGCGAAATAGCCGCCCAGCTCGCCGGCTCGAGTCAACAGGCCTTCCTCGGCATAGGTGTCCAAGGTGCCCAGGGCCGCGGCGCAGGCCAGCGGGTGGGCCGAGTAGGTGTAGCCGTGGAAGAACTCGATCAGATGCTCGGGCCCGTTCATGAAGGCATCGTGGATGTGCTGCTTGGCAATCACCGCGCCCATGGGCACACAGCCATTGGTCAGGCCCTTGGCCACCGTCATCAGGTCCGGCGTGACGCCGAAGGTCTGGGCGCCGAAGGGGTTGCCGGTGCGGCCGAAACCAGTGATGACCTCGTCGAAAATCAGCAGGATGCCGTGCTTGTCGCAGATCTCGCGCAGGCGCTGCAGATAGCCCTTGGGCGGAATCAGCACACCGGTCGAGCCAGCCACCGGCTCAACGATCACTGCGGCAATGGTCGAGGCGTCGTGCAGGGCGACCAGGCGCTCCAGGTCGTCCGCCAAATTCGCGCCATGCTCGGGCTGGCCCACGGTGAATGCATTGCGTGCCGCGTCATGCGTGTGGCCGATATGGTCAACGCCGCTGAGCATCATGCCGAACATCTTGCGGTTGCCGACCATGCCGCCGACCGAGATGCCGCCGAAGTTGACGCCGTGGTAGCCACGCTCGCGGCCGATCAGCCGGGTGCGCGAGCCTTCGCCGCGCACGCGGTGGTAGGCCAGGGCCATCTTCAACGCCGTGTCCACCGACTCGGAGCCCGAGTTGGTGTAGAAAACCTTGTTCATGCCTGCAGGCGTCAGCTCGACCAGGCGCTCGGCCAGCTCGAAAGCCTTGGGGTGGGCCATCTGGAACGGTGGAGCAAAATCCAGCTCGGCTGCTTGCTGCTGGATGGCCTGCACGATGCGCGGGCGGTTGTGGCCGGCATTGACGCACCACAGGCCGGCAATGCCATCCAGTACCTGGCGGCCCTTGTCATCGGTGAAATACATGCCGTCGGCACGGGTCAGCAGGCGCGGCGCCTTCTTGAACTGGCGATTGGCCGTGAACGGCATCCAGTAGGCATCAAGTTTGGCGTCGGTCGGCTGGCTCATTGCATCACTCCTGAGAGGGTTTCGGGCGCGGTCATTCATGGTCAATCTCCGCTGGCCCCACGTTCTACAGTCTAGTCAGGGCGGCGCGCAATGTGCTGGCGCAATGCGTCCGGGTTGACCCGTGGTTTCGCAATCTGATGCGATAATTTGGCTGATTCAAGCAACAAAATTCGAATCATGACCAAGCCGGTGCAATTGGATGCGATAGACCGTCATATTTTGAATGAACTCCAGGCGAATGGCCGACTCTCCAATGTGGAGTTGGCCCAGCGGGTGCATCTGTCGCCCTCGGCCTGTCTGCGGCGGGTCAAACAGCTGGAAGAGCAGGGCGTCATCGCCAATTATGTGGCCCTGGTGGACCCCAAGGTCGTCGGCAAGCAGGGCACCTGCTACACCATCATCAATCTGGAGCGTATGACGACGCAGGCGCTGGAGTCTTTCGAGCAGGCGGTGCGCGCCAGCCCCGATGTGCTGGACTGCTTCTATCTGGCCGGCAGCAATGACTACCTGATCCGCTTCGCCTACCGCGATGCCGAGGACCTGGAGCGCTTCCACACCCATGTGCTGATGCACCTGCCCGAGGTGGCCCGCTCGAACTCAATGATGGTGCTGCGCACGATCAAGAAGAGCACGGCTTTCCCGCTTTGAGCCCCTCGCGGTGGCTGACCGCGGCTTCGGAGGGCCAAATTGCACCATGCGATATCGCCGTTTTGCATTATGAAAAATAGAGATGGTGCAGTGCCGCAAAATTTCTCATCATGAAGATCGCAATTTCACAATGCGGCGAGAAAAACGTAACTTATTGAATTTAAAGGATTAAATATTTAGTCTTATATAAGACATAAGTCTTCCCACGCCGGGGCGACAGGCGTAATCTAGGACCCATGAACTGCCTCGTTTCCTTGTCTCACTGAACCCCGCTGAAGGAGCTGTTATGACCAACCTGACCCGTGACCAGCAAATTGCCGCCCTCGAAAAAGACTGGGCCGAAAACCCCCGTTGGAAGGGCATCACCCGTGGCTACACCGCCGCCGACGTCGTGCGCCTGCGCGGCTCGATTGCCATCGAACACACGCTGGCCAAGCGCGGTGCCGAGAAGCTGTGGAGCCTGGTCAACACCGAGCCCTTCGTCAATTCGCTGGGCGCGCTGACCGGCAACCAGGCCATGCAGCAGGTCAAGGCCGGCCTGAAGGCTATCTATCTGTCCGGCTGGCAGGTCGCCGGCGACGCCAACAGCAATGGCGAGATGTACCCCGACCAGTCGCTGTACTCGGTGGACTCGGTGCCCAAGGTCGTGAAGAAGATCAACGCCACCTTCAAGCGCGCCGACGAGATCCAGTGGAGCGAAGGCAAGAACGACATCGACTACTTCGCGCCCATCGTGGCCGATGCCGAAGCCGGTTTCGGCGGCGTGCTGAATGCCTTCGAGCTGATGAAGTCGATGATCGAAGCCGGTGCCGCCGGTGTGCACTTCGAAGACCAGCTGGCCGCCGCCAAGAAGTGCGGCCACATGGGTGGCAAGGTGCTGGTGCCGACCCGCGAGGCCGTGGCCAAGCTGGTGGCCGCCCGTCTGGCCGCCGACGTGATGGGCACACCCACCGTGCTGCTGGCCCGCACCGATGCCGAAGCCGGCGATCTGGTGACCAGCGACATCGATGACAACGACAAGCCCTTCTGCACCGGCGAGCGCACCGTCGAAGGCTTCTTCCGCACCAACAACGGCATCGAGCAGGCGATCAGCCGAGGCCTAGCCTACGCTCCTTATGCCGACATGATCTGGTGCGAGACCGGCAAGCCCGACCTGGCATTCGCCAAGCAGTTCGCCGACGCCATCCATGCCAAGTTCCCCGGCAAGCTGCTGGCCTACAACTGCTCGCCTTCGTTCAACTGGAAGAAGAACCTGGACGACGCGACGATCGCCAAGTTCCAGCGCGAGCTGGGCGCGATGGGCTACAAGTTCCAGTTCATCACCCTGGCCGGCTTCCACAGCCTGAACTACTCGATGTTCGAGCTGGCCCATGGCTATGCCCGCAACAATATGAGCGCCTTCGTCGAGTTGCAGGAGAAGGAATTCGCCGCCGCCGACAAGGGCTTCACCGCAGTGAAGCATCAGCGCGAAGTGGGCACCGGTTACTTCGATGCCGTGACCACGACGATCGAACGCGATGCCTCGACCGCCGCACTGAAGGGCTCGACCGAAGACGAACAATTCTTCGGCAGCAAGCACGCTTGAGCGTGACCGGGACGTAGTTACCTAGAGGTCCGGGAGACAAAAGGCCCGCCGCCACAAGCGGCGGGCCTTCCTATTTGTGCCGTTGCTACATGCTGGTGATCAGCATCTCGCGGTACTCCTCGACGCTGGCCAGTCGCGGATTGGTCTTGTGGCAATGGTCGGCCATCGCATAGCCAATGATGCGGTCGAACAGGTCGGCGGTGACGCCCATGGCCGCAAGCCCGGCCGGCAGGCCCAGGCGTTGATTCATTTCGGTCAGGGCCTCGGCCACCTCGGTGCCCTTGCTGTCGCAACTGCCCAGGCCCATCGCATGGGCCATGCGCTGCAGGCGCTGCTGCTCTTGCACGCTGGCCGAGCCGGCATTGAAACGCACCACGGCGGGCAGGAACACGGCGTTCAAGGTGCCGTGGTGCAGGCGCGGGTTGATGCCGCCCAGAGAGTGGCTCAGCGAGTGCACGCAGCCCAGGCCCTTCTGAAAGGCCAGCGCCCCCTGCATGCTGGCGCTCATCATGGCCCAGCGGGCGGCGCGGTCGCTGCCGTCCTTGGTGGCCCGTTCGATGTGCGCCCAGCCGCGGGTCAGGCCATCCAGCGCAATGCCATCGGCCGGCGGGTTGATGGCGGCCGACATGAAGGTTTCCATGCAATGTGCGATCGCGTCCATGCCGGTGGCGGCCGTCAGGCCGGGCGGCAGGCCCAGGGTCAGGTCGGGGTCGCAGATGGCGGCCTTGGGCATCAGGAACCAGCTGTGGAAACCGAGCTTGCGGCCGTCGTCGACGATCAGGATGGCGCCGCGTGCGACCTCGCTGCCGGTGCCTGCCGTCGTCGGCACGGCAATCAGCGGCGACACGGCGGCGGTGATGCGCGGGCTGCCGCCTTCGATCGTCGCGTAGGTCGTCATCGGCCCCGGATGGGTGGCGGCAATCGCCACGCCCTTGGCCAGGTCGATGCTGGAGCCGCCGCCGACGGCGACCAGGCCGTCGCAGCCGTTCTCGACATAGACCTTGACCGCGGCCCGCACGGCCGCCTCGGTGGGGTTGGACGGCGTGCCGTCGAAGACCGCATGGGGCAGGTCCTTGAGCCCTGCCAGTGCCTGGTCCAGCACACCCGCGGCGCGCACGCCCGCATCGCTGATCACCAGAGGCCGGTTGATACCGACGCGCTGGCATTCGGAGGCCAGCAGGGCCACCGCGCCATGCTCGAACTGGATCTGGGTCAGGTAGTTGATCAAGGCCATGTCTCGCTTGCTCCTGTGTGGGATGAGTTCAGCCAGTATGCTCCGGCCCATCCCGGCAAGAGGACATGGAATTGAGCAGCAATTTGTTGACCGCCCGCATGGCAGGGGTGCTGGAGCGCATAGTCCGCGCCAATCGCCCACCGTTCTATTCACAGAGTCCCGAGGCGGCACGCCAGGCCTATACCCTGGGCGCTGAAATCCTTGACCTGCCACGCGCCAGGCTGCATCGGGTCGAGGACCTGGTGCTGCCCGGTGCCGTGGGTGGCCTGCCGGCGCGGCTCTATGCCAACAGCCAGGAGCGTCTGCCGGTGCTGCTGTACTTCCATGGCGGCGGCTTCACGATCGGCAATCTGGAGACCCATGACAGCCTGTGCCGCCAACTCGCCCTGCGCAGCGGCGCCGCCGTGCTGGCGCTGGACTACCGGCTGGCGCCCGAGCACCGATTTCCGGCCGCCGTCGATGACTGCTGGGCGGTGCTGGCCTGGCTGGCCGAGTATGGCCACACGCTGGATCTGGACAATCGCCGCATCGCCATCGGTGGCGACAGCGCCGGCGGCACGCTGGCCGCGGTAAGCGCCCTGCATGCCCGCGACCTGGGCCTGAACCTGGCCCTGCAGCTGCTGATCACCCCGGGCACCACGGCACACGCCGACACCGGCTCGCACCGGCTGTTCGCCAATGGCTTCCTGCTCGACGCACCCAGCATCGCCTGGTTCTTCGACCAGTACATCGCCAAGGGTCAGCGCACGGACTGGCGTTTTGCGCCGCTGCTGGCCGAGGATTTCGAGGGCCTGGCGCCGGCCTGCGTGATACTGGCGGAATGCGATCCGCTGGTGGACGAGGGCCTGGCCTATGCCGATGCCCTGCGCGCCGCCGGTGTGCCGGTGCAGCTGGAGCTGTACCGCGGCGTGATCCACGACTTCATCAAGATGGGCCGCTCGATTCCCGAGGCGCTGCAGGCTCAGGCCGCCGCGGCGCTGGCCCTGCAACAGGGATTCAAGGCATGAACCGCAAAGACTTTCGCTTTCTGGAGCGCCTGCGCGTGCGCTGGGCCGAGATCGACGCCCAGCAAATCGTCTTCAACGGCCACTACCTGATGTATCTGGACACCGCCGTTGGCGGCTACTGGCGTGCGCTGGCACTGCCCTATGCCGACACGATGGCCAGCCTTGGCGGCGATCTCTATGTGCGCAAATCGACGCTGGAGTACCTGGCCTCGGCGCGTTACGACGACCAGCTGGACATCGGCGTGCGCTGCGCCCGCATCGGCAACAGCTCCTTGACCTTCGAAGGCGCGGTCTTCCGCGGCGAGGAGCTGCTGGTTCACGGCGAGCTGGTCTATGTGTTCGCCGACCCGGCGACGCAGACCTCGAAGGTGGTGCCGCAGGCGCTGCGCGAGGTGCTGCAGCGTTTCGAGGCCGCAGAGGCGATGGTCGAGGTCAAGGTCGGTGACTGGGCCACGCTGGGGCCCCACGCCCAGGCCATACGCCAGCAGGTCTTCGTCGAGGAGCAGAAGATCCCGGCCCAGATGGAATGGGACGAGGCCGACGCCATCTGCACCCATGCCGTGGCCTACAACCGCTTCGGCGTGCCGCTGGCCACCGGCCGGGCGCTGGAGCATGTGCCCGGCGTGGTCAAGATCGGCCGCATGGCGGTGCAGCGCGGCATGCGAAGCGGCGGTGTCGGCCGCAGCGTGCTGGACGCGCTGATGCGCTACGCAAGCGAGCAGGGCTACCGCGAGGCGGTGCTGCATGCCCAGCTGAGCGCCGCCCCGTTCTACATCCGTGCCGGTTTTGTGCAGCGCGGCGAGGTGTTCGAGGAGGCCGGCATCGGCCATGTGGAGATGACACGGGTGCTCTAGGTGACAGCGCGCCGTTCGGGTGCGGCATAGGATGGGCGCTACAGGAGAAGCCATGACACCCATCCGCGCCTATGCCGCCCTCGAAGCCGGCGGCCCCTTGCAGACCTTTAGCTACGACCCCGGCCCGCTGGGCGAGGACGAGGTCGAGATCCGCGTCGAGCATTGCGGCATCTGCCACTCGGATCTGGCAATGATTGACAGCGAGTGGTTTCCGGCCAGCTATCCGATCGTGCCCGGCCATGAGGTCGTCGGCGTGATCACGGCGCTGGGCTCTCATGCCAAGGGCCGGCAGATAGGCCAGCGCGTCGGCATAGGTTGGCACACGTCCAGTTGCACGCACTGCCAGTTCTGCCTTGGCGGCGAGCAGAATCTCTGCGCCAAGCGCCAACCCACCATCATGGGGCGCCACGGCGGCTTCGCAGAAAGCCTGCGCGCCCACTGGAGCTGGGCCGTGCCGATTCCCGATGGGCTGGACCCGGCCGCGGCCGGTCCGCTGATGTGCGGCGGCGGCACGGTGTTCCTGCCCTTTGTCATCCACTCGGTCAAGCCGACCGATCGCGTGGGCGTGGTCGGCATCGGCGGCCTGGGCCATCTGGCGGTGAAGTTCGCCCGCGCCTGGGGCTGCGAGGTCACGGCCTTCACCTCGTCACCGTCCAAGCGTGAGGAGGCGCTGGCGCTGGGCGCGCACAAGACCCTGTCCAGCGTCGATCTGAAGGAGCTGAAGGCAGCGGCGGGCAGCCTGGACTTTCTGCTGATCACTGTCGGCGCCAGCCTCGAATGGGACGCCCTGATCAACACGCTGGCGCCCAAGGGCCGCATGCACCTGGTCGGCGTCGTCACCGACAAGATGAGCCTGCGCAGCGGCTCTCTGCTGTCCTGGCAGCGCGGGCTGTCGGCCTCGCCGACGCCTTCACCGACGGTGCTGGCCAAGATGCTGGAATTCTCGGCGCGGCACGGCATCGCGCCGCAGGTGGAGCGTTTCCCAATGAGCCGGGTCAACGAGGCGGTGGAGCACCTGCGCTCGGGCAAGGCGCGTTACCGGGTGGTCCTCGACGCGGACTTTTAGAGCGTAGCCCGGATGCAATCCGGGACCATCAACGTAGGCACACTGGTCCCCGGATTGCATCCGGGCTACGCGAGGGGTTCGAAGACTTCTATATGGCGCTGGCCGCCGGGCAGGGCCTGTGCTTCTGCCGCTATCAGCGCCTGCCAGCCGTCCGGCGGCGTCGCGCCCTGGGGCCAGCTGTGAACCTCCATCCAGGTCTGCTGAGCGCCGGGTGCGACAGGCCGCTTGAGCAGTCGGCTATTCAAGCCCGGCAATTGCAGCCGCAAGGTAGCCTGCAATTGCCGAAACGCTGCCAGCGCCGCCTCGGCCTGCGCCGGCTCCAGCTTGTAATAGACGTAGAGCTCCTGCAACGCTACTCCGTCACGTCCACATCGATGTCGTAGGGCAGGGGCCGTGCCTTCAGCTCGGCGCCCGACACACTGCCCAGATGCTGGCTGCCGGCGGCCAGCGTGGCCATCTTGACCTCGGCCAGCAGGCTGTAGCCGCCGGCCGGGTTGGGCGCCACGCCGGCCACCAGACCCGCCGGCTGCTCGGCGTCGCCGCTGTGGAAGATCTCCTGGCCGATTGCCGCCGGGGCCTCGCTGTCGAACAGGAAGGTGCGGCGCTTGACGGTGCCGCGGTACTGGCTGCGGGCGACGATCTCCTGGCCCGGGTAGCAGCCTTTCTGGAAGTTCACGCCGCCCAGCAGTTCCAGATTGATCATCTGCGGCACGAACTGCTCGACGGTGGCGCCGCGCACCCAGGCCAGGCCGCTTTGCACGTCCAGCCATTGCCATTGCGCTTCGCTGATCGCGGGCACGGCAGGCGCGACGGCCTCTGGGCCTTGAGCCAGCAGATAGCGTTGCTGGCCGGCGGCATCGGGCAGGCGGATCGCGTCGCCGCTGCGTTGCCAGACCTCGGCGGGCGCGCCGTCGCCGACAACGCCCCACAGCGCGAACTGCGCGCTGGCATCTGTCAGCTTGCACTTGGCCCGCAGCACGAACATCGAGAGGCGCTTCAGCACCGCCGGCAGTACCTCGGCCGGCATGGCCATCAGCACCTCGTCGGGCGTCGGTTTCCAGGCGATGAAGCTGGCCAGCAGCCGGCCTTTGGCCGAGCAGAAGCCGGCCAGCCGGGCCTGGCCGGCACTCATCAGCACGATGTCCTGGGTCAGCTGGCCGTGCAGGAACTTGGCCGCTTCTTCACCGCTGGCGCGCAGCACGCCCCACTCAGTCAGGCGAGCCGCACCTTGTTGAATCATTTGCGTAGTCATGGGCCGATTATCATCAGCGCCGCCCGATCACGCCCCGCGTCCCGAAAGAACCCGCATGAGGTTTGTGCTGAAACTGCTGTTGTTGCTGCTGATACTCGCCTCGGGCGCGTTCGGCGCGGCCTGGTTCTGGGTGCAGCAGCCGCTGACGCTGAGCCAAGCCTCTGTCGAGCTGTCGATCGAGCCCAACACCCTGCCGCGCGACGTCGCCCAGGCCTGGGTCACGGCCGGCGTGCAGACCTCGCCGCGCTGGTTGTACGAGTGGTTCCGCTGGTCGGGCCAGGCCAAGCTGATACGGGCCGGCAGCTACGAGATCCACACCGGCACCAGCCCGCGCCAGCTGCTGGACAAGATGGTGCGCGGCGACGAGGCGCTGGAGACGGTCAAGCTGATCGAGGGCTGGACCTTCCGCCAGTTCCGCGCTGCCTTGGCCAAGGCCCCGGCCTTGAAGCCGGCCAGCGCGGCGATGAGCGAGGCCGAGATCATGGCCGCGCTCGGCGCACCGCAGCTGCCGGCCGAGGGCCGTTTCTTCCCTGACACCTATGCCTACAGCCGCGGCGTCAGCGACCTGACGGTGATGCGCCGCGCCCTGCAGGCGATGCAGCGCAGGCTCGATGCCGCCTGGGCTGCCCGTGCCCCGAATCTGCCGCTGAAGAGTGCTGACGAGGCGCTGATACTGGCTTCCATCGTCGAGAAGGAGACGGGCAGGGCGGCCGACCGCGGGCTGGTGGCCGCCGTCTTCGTCAACCGGCTGCGCATAGGCATGCCGCTACAGACCGACCCGACGGTGATCTACGGCCTGGGCGACGCCTTCGACGGCAATCTGCGCCGCCGCGATCTGCAGACCGACACCCCCTACAACACCTACACCCGCGGCGGCCTGCCTCCGACGCCTATCGCCATGCCCGGCCAGGCCTCGCTGCAGGCCACCCTGCACCCGGACGCCAGCAGGGCGCTGTACTTCGTCGCCAAGGGCGACGGCAGCTCGGCCTTCAGCGAAACCCTCACCGAGCATAATCGCGCGGTCAACAAACATCAGCGTGGCATTCAGTAGTGAGCTTGAACGGGAAATTCATCACCTTCGAGGGAATAGACGGGGCGGGCAAATCCACGCATATCGCGGCGCTGACCGAGCGCCTGCGCGCCCGCGGCGCCGATGTGCTGAACACCCGCGAGCCCGGCGGCACGCCGCTGGCCGAGCAGTTGCGCGAGCTGTTCCTGCACCAGCCCATGGACGGACTGACCGAGGCGCTGCTGGTGTTCGCCGGCCGCCGTGACCACCGGGTGACGGTGATCGAACCCGCACTTGCCGCCGGCCGCACCGTGCTGTGCGACCGCTTCGCCGACGCCACCTTTGCCTATCAAGGCCATGGGCGCGGCATGGACCTGGCCGTGCTGACCCAGCTCGAACTTTGGGTGCTGGCCGGTCGCCAGCCCGATCTGACGCTGTGGTTCGACCTCCCCGCCGAGACCGCCGCCCAGCGCCGCGCCTCGGCCCGCACGCCGGACCGGCTGGAGCAGCTGGATCTGGACTTCTTCGAGCGGGTGCGCGCCGGTTATGCGGCACGCTGCGCCCGATTCCCCGAGCGCTTTGCGCGCATTGACGCCCAGGGCGACATCGCCCAGGTCTGGTCGCGCGTCGAGGCGGTGCTGGAGCAGCGCGGGTGGTAAGAGAAGACGGCCAGTTGCCCTTGCCCTGGCTGGCCACGCCGCTGCGCGCGGCCCTGGCCTCGGCCCGCTCGCATGCCTTGCTGGTTCAAGGGCCAGGCGGGGTCGGGCAGTTCGAGCTGGCCGTCGTGCTGGCACAGACCTGGTTGTGCGAAGACACGACCCGCGCGCCGGACGCCTGGGCCTGTGGCCGCTGCGTCAGCTGCCGGCTGTTCAATTCGCACGGCCACCCGGACTTCCGGCTGCTGATTCCCGACGCGCTGCGCGAGCCCTTGGGATGGGCGCCTGAAGAAGCCGAGGGCGCCGCGAGCGAAACCAAGGCCAGCAAGGCCAAGCCCAGCCGAGAGATCAAGGTCGATGCGGTGCGCGCGGCGATCAGCTTCGCCCAGCAGACCTCGTCGCGCGGCCGGGCCAAGGTGGTGCTGGTCTATCCCGCCGAGGCGGTGAACCTGATCGCCTCGAATGCCCTGCTGAAGACGCTGGAGGAGCCTGCCGGCCAACTGCGCTTCGTGCTGGCCAGTGCCGCACCCGATGCGCTGCTGCCCACGATTCGCAGCCGCTGCCAACCGGTGCCGCTGCCCTTGCCGCTGGAGGCCGAGTGCCTGGACTGGCTGCAGGCTCAAGGCGTCGATCAGCCCGAGATCCTGCTGCGCGGTGCCGGTGGCCGGCCGCAGGAGGCGCTGATGTGGGCGCGCGACGGCGTGCAAGCCAAGACCTGGGCCGCACTGCCCGAGCGCCTGGCCCGGGGCGACGCCACGGCGCTGACCGACTGGCCGGTGCCCCGTGCGATCGACGCGCTGCAGCGCCTGTGCCACGACCTGCTGCGCAGGCAGTGCGGCGCGGCGGCAAGCTATTTCCCCGACAGCGCCGTGCCCAAGCTCAAACATGCCGCCCCGCTGCATGCCTGGAGCCAGGTGCTGAAGCAGGCCGCCCGCCACGCCGACCATCCGCTGAACGCCGGCCTGCTGATGGAGTCGCTGTTCCTGCAGGGAAAAGCGGCCATCACACAGGCCAGTTCAAAGGCCTGAATGCCGGGTGCGCTGGTTACACTGCAGACCATGAGCGAAGCGCCCAACTCCCGCCCCCCGTCCGCTGCCGCAGGCATTGCCGCGCCGGTGAGCACCGCCGCAGGCGCGCGACCCAGCGTGATACAGCTGGTGTTCAAGGAGAAGACGGCGCTCTACGCGGCCTATATCCCGCTGTTCTCCGAGGGCGGCCTGTTCGTGCCGACCACCCGCGAGTACAAGCTCGGTGACGACATCTACCTGCTCCTGTCCCTGCCCGAAGACCCGCAGCGCTATCCGGTGGCCGGCAAGATCGGCTGGATCACCCCGGCCAATGCCTCTGGCGGCCGCACCCAGGGTGTTGGCGTGCGTTTCCCCTCGGACGAGAAGACACGGCTGATCAAGATCAAGATCGAAGAGCTTTTGGGCACGTCGATTTCGTCGGCCAAACCTACACAGACCATCTAGCCGTGCCGCGCCCGTGGCGCGTCACTGCAGTCAGCCCATGTTCATAGATTCCCATTGCCACCTCAGTTTCCCCGAACTGCGAGGCCAGCTCGACGACATCCTCGCCAAGATGGCCGAGGCGCAGGTGGACCGCGCCATCTGCATCTGCACGACGATGGAGGAGTACCCGGCCGTGCGCGCCGTCGTCGACCCCCATCCCCATCTGTGGGCCACGGTCGGCGTGCACCCCGACAACGACGATGTGCACGAGCCGACCCTCGATGAGCTGGTGCTGGCGGCAGCCGACCCCAAGATCGTCGCCATCGGCGAAACGGGACTCGACTACTACCGCCTCAACGGCCGCAGCATTGCCGACATGGAGTGGCAGCGCGAGCGCTTTCGCACGCACATCCGCGCGTCCCGGGCCTGCGGCAAGCCGCTGGTGATACACACCCGCAGCGCGGCCGAGGACACGCTGCGCGTGCTGCGCGAGGAGGGCGGCGAGGCAGCAGGAGGCGTGTTCCATTGCTTCACCGAGACCATGGACGTGGCCCAGGCGGCCGTGGACATGGGTTTCTACGTTTCCTTCTCCGGCATCCTGACCTTCAAGAACGCTGGTGATCTGCGCGAAGTGGCCTCACGGCTGCCGCTGGATCGCCTGCTGATCGAGACCGACAGCCCCTATCTGGCGCCCATGCCGCACCGCGGCAAGCTGAACAACCCGTCCTATGTGCCCCTGGTCGCCAGGCAGCTGGCCGAGCTCCGGGGCTGCACGATCGAGCATCTAGCGGCGGTGACCAGCGCCAATTGCGAGCGCCTGTTCGGCATCCCGGTCATGGCGGAATCTCATGCGACACATTAGATATTTGATCTATCTCATTGTCACGTCTGGATTTTCCATGGCGTGGGCTGGCGATGTGGAAGACTTCTTCACCGCCATAGGCCGTGACGACGGCCGCCTTGTGATGACCCTGATGATTCGCGGTGTGAATCCCAATGCCCGCGACGCGGAGGGCAATGTCGGCCTGGTGGTGGCGCTGCGCGACGAGTCCTTGAAAGCCGCGGACAGCCTGATGCAGTACCCGGCACTGGACGTGAACCTGGCCAATTCGGCCGGTGAGACGGCGCTGATGATGGCGGCGCTGCGCGGCCAGCTGGACTGGGTGAAGAAGCTGCTGGTGCGCGGCGCCCAGATCAATCGCGAGGGCTGGACGCCGCTGCACTACGCCGCGACGGCGGCCGATGGCGAAAGCTCCATCGAGCTGCTGATCAAGGAGGGCGCCGAGCTCAATGCGCGCTCGCCCAATGGCAGCACGCCGCTGATGATGGCCGCCCGCTACGGCCGCGAGAGCGCGGTTGATGCCCTGCTCAAGGCGGGCGCGGACAAGGGCCTGCGTAATGAACAAGGCCTCAGCGCGCTGGACTTTGCCCGTGCCTCCGGCCGCGAGTATTTATATCCGAGGCTGACTGCGCGCTAGGAAGTTCACTGACACAGGGAATGGGGGCGCGCCGACTGGGCGAATCCTTGCCGCCGCCTAGAGTCGGGGCATGGTTACAAACCGGTAACCGCCGTCAACCCCAGGAGCTTCTCCATGCAACAAGCCCAAGCCTGCGCCAACCCGTTTGCGATGATGCTGGACCCGGAGCGCATCCTGCGCGCCGTCGAGGCCTCCGAGCGCCTGAACCATCTGCACAGCCGCATCTGCAGGCCGCTGGACAAGGCTGTCAGCGCGCCCGCAGCCAGCGAGGCCGGCGCCGAATTCGACCGCCTGATGGATGGGCTGCCCGACGACGAACGGGCCTGACTCCCGGCAAGCTGTCACGGGACTCTTGCATACTGCGACGCTGAACCGCCTCGGGCGGCAATGCGTTTCATCCAAGGGTTCCCATGGCCGCAAACGACCGCCAGGACATGTCCTATGCCGCCCTCAAGGTGGCACGTCTGTACTACCAGCAGCAGCTCACCACGGCCGCCATTGCCCAGGAGCTGGGCACCTCTCGCGCCACCGTCTCGCGGCTCCTGAGCTATGCCAGCGAGACCGGCCTGGTCGAGGTGCGCATCCATGACCCCGCGGCCCAACCACAGCAGCTGGAGTCACTCATCCAGCAGGAGTTCGGCCTGAAGGCGATCCAGGTCGTGCCGGTGCCGCCGGGTGCCAGCGAGCAGCAATGCCTGCGGCGCGTGGCCCAACAGGCCGCCGCCTATCTGAACACCATCGTCGAGCCGCAGAGCGTGCTGGGCGTTGCCTGGGGCACGACGCTGGCCGCCGTGGCCGATGCGTTGATACAGAAACCCGTGCGCGAGCTGGATGTGGTGCAGCTCAATGGTTCGGCCACCGGCGCCAATTTCGCCAATGCCTTCGGCGAATCCATCGTCTCGCGGCTGGCGCAGAACTTTGGCGCGCGCAGCCACAGCTTCCCGGTTCCGGCCTTCTTCGACTACGCGGCCACCCGCGAGGCGCTGTGGCGCGAGCGCAGCATCCAGGCGCTGCGGGCGCTGCAGGAGCGGGCCAAGGTGCTGGTGTTCAGCATCGGCGCGGCGCGCACCGGCAGCCATGTGCACAGCGGCGACTATCTCGACGAGGCCGAATTCCAGAGCCTGCAGGTCGATGGCGTGGTGGGCGATATTGCCACCGTGTTCTTCCGCGCCGATGGCAGCTGGCGCGACATCGCGCTGAACGCCCGCAGCAGCGGCCTGGAGCTGGACCGCTTCCAGCGTGCCGAGCATGCACTGTGCGTGGTGTCCGGCCGGGGCAAGCTGGCCGGCCTGCGGGCGGCGCTGCGTGGCGGCTTCATCAACGAGCTGGTGCTGGACGAGCCGACGGCCATGCTCCTGCTGGAAGACCCCGAGCCAAGCTGAGCCTGGAAGGTCCGGGATCGCGCTAGCATCCCGTATCCCAGTTGAAGGAGCGTTCGTGAATCCAAGTCCGGCCCTGTTGAAAGCCGCGGCGCTTGCCGCCCTGTTCACCGTCGGTGGCTGCGCCGTGCAGGCGCCGCGCGCGCCACTGAAGCTGACCGTGATCCACACCAACGACCATCACGGCCGCTTCTGGACCAATGCCGATGGCGAATACGGCCTGGCTGCGCGCAAGACGCTGATCGACCGCATCCGCGCCGAGGTGCTCGCCAGCGGCGGCCACACCTTGCTGCTCGATGGCGGTGACGTCAACACCGGCGTGCCCGAGAGCGATCTGCTCGACGCCGAGCCCGACTTCAAGGGCATGGACCTGATCGGCTACGACGCCATTGCCGTGGGCAACCACGAGTTCGACAAGCCGCTCTCGGTGCTGGCCAAGCAGCGGCAGTGGGTCAAGTTCCCGCTGCTGGCGGCCAATATCTACAAGGATGGCCAGCGCATGTTCGAGCCCTACCGGGTGTTCGAGCGGGGCGGTTACAAGATCGCGGTGATGGGGCTGACCACCGACGACACGCAGAAGATGGTGTCGCCGGACAATATCCGCGGCGTGATGTTCCGCAAACCCGCCGAGGAGGCGGCGCAGCTGGTGCCCGAACTGCGCGCCAAGGCCGATATGGTGATCGCCACGACGCATATGGGCCATTACCCGGACGGCAATCGCGGCGTCAATGCGCCCGGCGACGTGGAGATGGCCCGTGCCGTCAAGGGGCTGGACCTGGTGGTCGGCGGCCACAGCCAGGAGCCGGTGTGCATGCTGGCCGAGAACCAGCGCAACGAGGCCTATGTGCCGGGCCAGCCCTGTGCCCCCGACCGCCAGAACGGTGCCTGGATCGTGCAGGCCCATGAGTGGGGCAAGTATGTGGGCCGGGCCGATTTCGTCATCGACGCCGGCAAGGTCGAGCTGCAGCGCTACCAGCTGCTGCCGGTCAATCTGATGAAGAAGCTGCCCGACGGCTCGAAGACGAGCTACACCGAGGCGATCCCGCAAGACCCGCAGATGCGCGCCTTCCTGCAACCGTTCCAGAGTGCCGGTGATGTTCGCCTGGGCGTGCCGGTGGGTTCGACGGACGGACTGCTCGATGGCGACCGCGTGCGTGTGCGCCGACAGCCGACCAATCTGGGCGTGCTGGTGGCCAGGGCCATGATGGACAGGGTCGGCGCCGATCTGGCCCTGATCAATTCCGGTGGTGTGCGCGAGTCGATTCAGGCCGGCGCCATCAGCTACCGCGACGTGCTCAAGGTGCAACCCTTCGGCAATCTGCTGGGCCTGGTCCAGCTCAAGGGCGACGAGCTGCTGGCCTATCTGCAGGCCGCCGCGAAGATGACGCCGGGTGCCGGCGCCTTCCCGCAGACGGCCGGCGTGCAGATGCGCATCGTCGGCGGCCAGTTGGAGTCGGCCCTGATCGGGGGGCAGGCGATAGACACGAAGCGCACCTACCGCTTGGCGATCAGCGTGTTCACCGCCTCCGGTGGCGACGGCTATCCGAAGCTGGACAAGCATCCGGGCTTCGTCAATACCGGCTTCGTCGATGCCGAGGTGCTGCGCGCCTATATTGCGGCGCGCACCCCGCTGAAGGCGGCGGACTATGAGCCCGGGGACGCGGTGACTCGGCGCTGAGTCACTAATTGAGCTGGCCTCCGGCGGCCTCGACGAGGCGCCGGTTCAGCTCCCATTCTCGGGCAATGTGACGGGCGAAGTCGGCAGCGCTGCCACCGGCCGGCAGATTGTTCACCGCCAGCAGGCGCTGGCGGATATCGGGCAGCTGCAAGGCCCTGTTCAACTCGGCGTTGAGCCGCGCCAGCACCGGCTCGGGCGTCCTGCCCGGCGCGAAGATGCCGAACAGCGAGACCAGGTTGGCCGGAGCGAATCCCAGCTCGGCCAGGGTGGGCACATCGGGCAGCACGTCCAGCCGGTTCGGCGCGCCGACGGCCAGGGCCTTGAACTTGCCGCTCCTGATGTGCTGCAGCTGCTGCGCGCCGACATTGGACGACAGCAGCTCGAACTGGCCGCCCAGCGCGTCGTTGAGCTGCTGGCCGCCACCCTTGTAGGGGATGTGGGTGATGTCGGCACCGCTGATCAGCTTGACCTGCTCCAACACCCTATGCCCCGTGGTGGCCAGGCCGGACGTTGCCCAGCGCATGCCCCCGGGCCGGGCGCGGGCCGCCTCCAGCATCTCGGCAAAGCTGTTGGCCTTCAGCGCCGGCGTGCCCACCAGCAGCACCGGCGTGAACATCACGCCGACGACCGGGGCAATGTCCTTCAGCGGCTCGTAGCCGACCCGGCCCAGATGCGGCGTCAGCACCAGCGGGCTGATGGCCGAGAACACCAGGGTATGGCCATCGGGCGAGGCCTTGGCCAGCATCTCCATGGCCAGGGCGCCACCGGCACCGGCGCGGTGCTCGACCAGCACCGGCGTGCCCAGCTGGGCAGCGAGCTTCTCGGCCAGCGCGCGGCTGATCTCGTCGCTGACGCCGCCGGGCGGGTAGGCCACCACCAAGTGGATGGGGCGGTTTGGCCAGGGCTGGGCGTTGACCGCGCCGGCCAACAAGCACAGCAAGAGGGCAAGCAGGGCTCTCATCGTGCCTCGGCCTGCTCGGCGGCGATCTGCCGCACCAGATCAACCAGCGTGGCCGTTGCTCCAGTGCAATCGTGCTGGCGATAGACCAGCGTCAGCGGCGCTTCCAGCTGTGCACCCTCCAGCAGCGGCCGGTAGACGATGGCATCCGGGTGGGCGCCGCGCATCGAGGCCGGCACGACGGTGATGCCGGCGCCCGCAGCCACCAGATTCAGATTCGTCATCATCCGGTCCACCTCGGCCACCACCCGCGGGTGAAAGCCCTGGGCCTCGCACAGTGCCAGCAGATTGGCGTACAGACCCGGGGCGCCCGGTCGGCGGGCCAGTATCAGGTTCTGGTCGCGCAACTGGGCCAGGGCGATGGGTGCCGTGGCGGCGGCCAGCGGATGGTCCAGCGCCATCGCCACCACCACCGGCTCGCGGAGCAGGGTCTCGAACACCAGGCCCTCGGGCTGGGCCACCGGCACACGCAGAAAGCCGCAGTGCAGGCGCTCGGCCACCAGCGCCTCGGTGATCTCGGCGGCATTGTTCTCGCTGAGCACCAGTTCGATGTCGGGGTAGCGGCTGCGGCAGGCGCGCAGGGCGGCGGGTGTGAAGCGGTGGGCTGCCGCCGAACTGGTGAAGCCCACATTGACCGTGCCCAGCCGGCCGCTGGCGACGCGGGCCATGCGCTCGCGCATTGCTTCCACATCCTGCAGCAGGCGGCGGGTCTCGATCAGGAACGCGCGGCCACCTTCGGTCAAGGCCACGCCTTTCGGATGGCGGTGGAACAGCACCAGGCCCAGCTCGGCCTCCAGCGCCTTGATCTGCTGGCTCAGCGGCGGCTGCTGTATGCCCAAGGCCGCGGCCGCACGGGTCATGTGGCCGGTCTCGGCCACGGCCTGGAAGTAGCGCAGATGTCGCAGATCCATATGAGATTAGTCTTGATATGACCGAATCAGTATATTTGACATGGGGTGGTCGTGCCCTTAACTTCGCTGCCATACCTACAACGGAGACAAGAGCATGAAGCATCTCACCCTTGCCAGCCTGTGCCTCAGTGGCCTCTTGGCCAGCAGCGCCGCGCTGGCGGCACCCACGTCCATACTGTTCGTCGGCAACAGCTACACCCTCGGCCGGCTGGATCCGGTGATGAGCTACAACTGGGCCAATGTGCATGACCTGACGGCGCCGTTCCAGGCCCTGTACTCCGGCGGCTCCAACGCCTGGGAGCCCCATCCCTGGGGCGGCGTGCCCGGCATCTTCAAGCAGTTCACCGTGCAGGCCGGGCTGGACTATGACGTGTCGATCTCGGCGCGCAACGCGGCCTCGCTGCGCGGCCAGTTCCTGAACACCGCCAGCCCGCTGTGGGACCTGCGCGGCAATGTGGCGTCAAAGAAGTGGGACGCCGTGGTGCTGCAGGAGCAGAGCGACGCGGCGCTACCCAACGGCATGGGCAAGAACGCCAATCAGGCCACCTTCAATGCCTATGCCGACCAGTTCGAGCGCTTCATCCACAACGGCGCGGCCCAGACCTATACCGAGACGGCGCTGTTCGGCAGCCAGGCCAAGTGCATGGCCACCGGCCTTTCGGCCGGCAGCTGCAACACCTCGCGGGTGATTCCGGCCAATGCCAACGCCAGCGTCGCCACCAAGGTCTATCTGCTCGAAACCTGGGCGCGGCCCGATATGGTGTTCGCCCACAAGATCACCAAGGCCGACCCGACCACCCCCGACGGCAGCCCCATCGTCGACACCTCGGCCGCTGGCGGCGCGGCCACGCTGTATTACGGCAGCCTGGCGGCCATGACGGCCGACCTGAGGACATCCTTCCTCGCCAAGGCGGCCAGCAACCCGGGCTTTGCCGGCGTGATACCGGCCGGCGAAGCCTTCCAGCGGGCCATCGATCTGGGGCTGGCCAAGTCGAGCGGCTTCTACGACGCGAACGGCGTCTACACCCAGCCCCAGGCCGGCGACCTGATGAATCTGTGGTGGAACGACTATCTGCATGCCAGCAAGTACGGCTCCTACCTGAGCGCCCTGGTGCAGTTCGGCAGCATCACCGGGCTGGACCCGAATTCGCTGGGTGCCAACGAGATTGCCGCCTTCGATCTGGGCATTTCCAAGGCCGATGCCGTGACGCTGCAGCACATCGCCAGCGCCCAGCTGGGCTTCCCGGCCCCGGTGCCGGAACCCGCCACCTGGGCGATGGCTCTGGCTGGCCTGGGTGCCTTGGTGTACAGGCGCCGTCGTCGCGCCTGAGATGCCGGCCTACCAGGCGCGGCGCATCAACCGGCCGCGATGGCCGCGTCCATTTCCTTGCAGGAGGGGGAGCAGACTGCCTGGGCGCGGCCCAGCAGCTTGCGAGTCTTCATCAGTGAGCGGGTGCGGTGCTTGCCGCAGAGATAGCAGGACATCGTGGCGGTGCCGAACGAGGCGGCGGCCTTGAACGGCGAGCCCGATACCTTGGACTTGTAACGCAGCCCGTCTTCCAACACGGTCGTTTTCGAATCAGCTCTGGCCATTGGTCAATCCTGGTTGGGGGCGGCGCATGACGCGCTCAATCGCCTCGCGGGCCCTCAATTCTGCCTGGAGCGAAAACTCCAGCGGCGAACGGCACAGGCCCGCGTGCGCGTAGGCCGTATTTTCGTACAACTCGGAGGTGGCCGGGTAAAGGTCGAGAAAAGCCCCGAGTTCAGGCGCCTCGCGCAGGCTCTCCAACTCCAGCAGCAGGTGCTGCACAACGGCGCGGTACTGCGCCGCGCCCACCGGCACCCGGCTGCGCTCCAGGCGCTCCAGCAACTGCGCCAGCGTGTGCGCAACCGTCAACTTGCCCTGGGTGGGCTGACCAGCGGGGGTGGATCGGGTGGTGTTCATGGTCGGCAACTGAGGCCTTGAGGGGCGATTTCAAGGCTTCGCCGCAGATCGGTGGCCTTGGAGATTCGGATGCCGCGGAGTGGAGTGCACGTCGGGAGTCGGCGCTGTTCCGGATCAGACGGGGCACGGATGCTGGTTTGAGGCACGCTGGTCCTGTGCCTGCTGTTTGCCCATTGCAGCAGTTTGCGAGTTCTAGCTGAACCTCGGCTTCAGGCTGACAGCGGCCGGCCGCCAATGAGCGACCGAGTGTCCGTTGCCGCTGCGATGCCGCCCACCAGCCAGCCGCCTCGACCGACGGCAATACCCAAATCGCAGTCGCTCAAAGTCGCGAGCGTCGGGTCTCCCGAACCTGTTTAGGCCGGCCAGCCCGCGCCGCCAGTACTTGAACTTTGCCAAAGAACCACCGCCCTAGTTTTAGGCCATTGGCTCCCCGCAACCCGGGCCAATGGCTCCTCTGGGCCATGCGATTCGAAGGGGGTCTGAGCACACTGCTCACACCCGGAAATGGGGGGTTCCTTGCCCCTGCCATTCCTCACTTTCGAAGCGCCCGCCCGACCATGAAATCACCGCCGCTGCTACGCGTTCTGGCCCCTGTACTGACGGTCCTGGCCATGGCCTCGGCGGCAAGCGCCCAGTCGCTGGACCTGTGGCGTGTGCTGCCCGGCGAGCGGGGCATTCCGGTGATGCCGGGCGACGCGACGCCGGTTGGGGCCACCTGCGCGGACAACGACACGGCCGCCGCGCTTGCGGCGCCGCTGGCCCTGGCCGATGCGATTCGCATCGCGTTGTGCAGCAACCCGCGGGCGCGTCAGGCCTGGTTCGATGCCGCTGCCCAGGCGGCCACCGTGGGCCTGAGCAAGGCGGCTTACCTGCCCACCGTCAATGCCTCGCTGAGCAAGAGCTATGACGCGGTGCGCACGCCGGGCAGCTACAACAATCAGCGCAGCGGCAACCAGGTCCATGGTGCAAACCTGACCCTCAGCTGGCTATTGCTTGACAGCGGCGGCCGTGCCGCCAATGTGCGCCAGGCGGAGCAGAACCTGGCCGCGGCGATGGCCGGGCATGACGGGCTGCTGCAGTCGCTGTTCGTTGGCACGGCCCAGGCCTATTACGAGGCCGCGGCGGCCTCGGCCTCGGTGCGTGCCGCCCAGCAGGCCGAGGACACCGCTCGCGAGAGCGCCCAGGCCGCAGAGACCAAGCTGCAGCTGGGTGCGGCCACGGTGGTGGACATGCTGCAGGCGCGCACCGCGCTGTCGCAGGCCACCTTGGCCCGGGTGCGGGCCGAGGGCCAGGCGCGCACCTCGCTGGGGGCGCTGGCCCATGTGATGGGCATCGATGTGCGCAGCCCGCTGCAGTTGGCCGCCGACGCGGATCTTGACCCGCTGGCCAGCACCGAGCCACCGGTGGCCGAAGACTATCTGCAACAGCTTGACAGCCTGATCAACGAGGCGCTGGCCGCGCATCCAACGCTGCTGGCCGCCCGCGCCCAGCTGGCCTCGGCCGAGGCGCGGCTGGAGGCGGTGCGCAGCGAGGGCTTTCCGTCGCTGACCTTGACGCATAGCAATTTCCGCAACGGCCGGCCGGGCAGCACGCTGCCGACATCGCTGACCTATGAACGCATCACCGCGGTGACCTTGAGCTTTCCGATCTTCGAGGGCCTGAGCCGCAACTACCGGATGCACGAGCAGCGCGCGGTGGTCGAGTCGCGCCGGGCCGATCTGGAGGGCGTGCGCTCGCAGGTGGCCTTCGAGGTCTGGCGGGCCTTCGAGGCGCTGCGGGTCGAGACCGGCAGCGTGGCCGCCTCGGCCGATCTGATGCGCAGCGCCCATGAGTCGCTGCTGGCCGCCAAGGCCCGCTACCAGGCGGGCGCGGCCCACACCGTCGATGTGCTGACGGCGCAAAAAGATGAAGCCAACGCTCGCCAGGAGCGCATTGCGGCACTGGCCAGCTGGCGCACGTCCCGGCTGCGGCTGATCGCCGGCCTGGGCCGACTCGGTTTCTGGGCGCTGGGCGCCTGACGCATTTCATCACCAAATTCAAGCATCACCAGGGTAGAGGAAGAAACAAATGGCAAAGAAGACCAAGGCTGCGGCCAAGACAAACACGTTGATGTCGGCCGTGGGCCGCCTGATGGAGCAGGCCCTGGGCCGCGAGCCGCAGCAAGCCCCGGCCAAGAAAGCACCGGCGCACCGCCGTCGCCCGGTCGTCGAGACCCTGGAGCAGCGCCTGCTGCTGTCGGCCACGCCGCTGCCGCAGCCGACCTTCAACACCACCCTGAGCTACTCGGCCCTGCCCACCGGCGCGCTGGACGCGACGCTCGAAGTGGTGGACACCGGCGCGCCACACCTGACCCTGCAGCTGCGCAGAGGCGACCAGGTGCTGGCCTCGGAGACCCTGGATGAAAACCTGCGCGTCGCCTTCACCGGCTCGGCCTTCAACGATCACCTGACGATCAAGCTCGACGGCAACACCTCGCCCTATGCGATCAAGATCGACTTCGACGGTGGCACCGATGTGCCCGGTGCCAGCGACGACCAGCTGATCTTGGACGGCACCGACGCCAAGGGCCTGTTCGTCAGCAGCAGCGACGATGTGCTGATCAAGGGTGCGCTGCAGATAGCTGGCGATCTGGATGTGCAGTCCAAGGAGCGGATCGATGTGGCCGAAGGTGCCAGCCTTGCCGCGCAAGACATCCGCCTGGCCGCGCTGGACGAGGCCAAGGCCGGCGTGCTGGGCACCGAGATCCGGGCCGTGGCCGACGCCCAAGTCAATCTGCTGGGCGCCACGCTGACCGGTCGCAACATCAGCATCGATGCGGAGGCCAAGGTCACGCTGGACAGCAAGGACACCGAGCTGTTCGGCAAGCAGCTGAAGCTGGGCGTCGTTGACGCCAAGGCCGCCGCGGCGATTGCGCTGAGCGGTGCCAACCAGATCACCGCCACCGGGACGCTGGCAATGGAGGCCAGCGCCAAGGTTGACACCAAGCTCGCCAGCGCTCCAGACGACAGCAGCAAGAACACCGCCAAGGACGCGGCGGTGGCCATCACGCACATTGACAGCAGTGCGCAGGTGCGGGTCGGCGGCAGCTCGGGCTTAAGCGCCGGCGGCGCACTGAGCCTGGCCGCCAACAACGCGGTGACGGCCAAGACCACGGCCGACGGCTCGGCCGGCACGGCAGCCGGAGACGCCAAGGGCGCGGTGCTGGCCGCCAGCTACATCCACGGCGACACAAAGGCCGAGCTGGCCGACAGCGCTTCGCTGAGCGGCAGCGCGATCGCCATCAGCGCCAATGCGACGCGCAGCGCCGAGGTGCTGGCCAAGGCCACCAAGGGCGGGGCCGAGAAGTCGGCCGACGGCGCCAACGAGAGCGAGAAAAAGCTGGCCGAGGAAGAGGCCAAGACCAGCGATGGATCGCTGCAGTTCGCCGCCGCCGTGGCGGTGGGTGCCATCAATGGCCAGTCCCAAGTGCTGCTGGGTAGCAGCGGCGCGCTGACGGCCACCGAGGCGATCACGGTCAATGCCGGCATGGCGCTCAGCGGTCCGGCGGGGGGCTTGAGCACCACGGCCGATGGCTCCAACAAGGAGGCCAGTGGCACAGGCGTGGGCGTGGCGGTGGCCATCAACACCGCCAAGGCAGGCAGCCAGGTGCTGCTCAGCGGCAGCAGCACGCTCAGCGCGACCGGTGGCGTCAACGTCACGTCCACGGCCAGCAGCGCGCAATTCGGCGCGCAGGCGACCTCGGGTGCCTCGGCCACGGGCCTGGGCGTGGCCGGCTCGCTGGCCATCAATGCCGGCGTGCTGAAGGCCGAGGCGTTGATCGCCGCGGGCGCCAGCATCACGGTGGCCGAGGGCACGACCCTGACCCTGAAGGCCGAGACCAGGAGCTCGGACAGCGCCAAGGCGAACGCAAAAACCACGGCCGGCGGCGAGCATGAGGGCGCAGGCGCCTCGGTGGCCATCAATGTGGCCGACACGGTGGCCCGTGCGGCCGTCGAGGCCGGCGGCAAGGTCAATGGCGCCGGGAGCCTGCAGCTCGATGCGCAATCGAGCAACACGGTGGTGACCGAGGCGAAGGGCGGGGCCGAGGGCGGCACCGCGATCACGCCGGTGGCGGCCATCACGCTGGCCCACCACGACACCGTAGCCGAGCTGCGCGGCGATGAGGCCCTGGCGTTGAAAGACGTGGCGCTGAACGCCAAGCACGAGGGTCAGGCCGACACCACGGCCGAGGGCACGCCGACGGGCACGAAATCGGCCCTGGGCATGGCCTTCGCGACCGCCTTTGTGGTGGACAACACCCGCGCGGTGATGGACCGCGCGCTGGTGCTCGGTGGCGCGCTGGACCTGGCGGCCTCGGGCAAGCAGACGACCAACACCACGGCCAAGTCCAGCGTCAAGGGCGGCAAGGCCGCCGACAAGGCGGCCGAGGGCGATGTGGACAAGGAGAAGGCGGCCCAGCGCGCTGCGGCGGACGACATCGCCGCCGACAAGGGCGCGCGCGACAGCGCGGATGCCGGCGCCACGCCCAAGGCCGAAACGCCCACCGGCAATGGCGACACCGAGGGTAGCGACAGCAGCGCGCTGAGCACCGCCGGTGCGTTGGCGGTCAATGTGGCCAGCAGCAGGGTCGATGCCGGCATCACCGTCGGCCGCGACGTCACGGCCGCGGGTGCCGTGACGATCAAGGCCCAGGCCGAGGCGCACAGCGCGGCGGTGGCCGATGGCACGGTCACGCTGGTCGGCGAGAACAGCAACGACCAGGGCGTTGGCGTGGCCATCGCGCTGAACGTCGGCTCGGCCGAGGCCCATGCCTATGTGGCTGGCAAGCTGAACAGCGCCGGCCTGAGCCTGACCGCAGGCACGCCCGATGAAGCGAAGAACTCCAGCAAAGCGGTGGCCACGGCCGGTGCCGGTGGCGGCAAGCTCGGCGCGGCCGGCGCGCTTGCCATCAATGCCGGCTCGGCCAAGACGCTGGCCACCGTCGATCACGCCGCGCGGCTGACCTTGACCGGCGACGGTGCCTTGAGCGTCAAGGCACAGAGCAGCAGCGAACACCTGGCCGAGGCCAAGCCCAAGGAGGTGACCGGCAAGAAGACCGGCATCGGTGCGGCCGTGGCCTTCAATCTGGCCGATGAGAGCACGACGGCGCGTATCAACGGCGGCGCCGAGGTCGCTGGCGCGGCCAGCGTGACCCTGTCCGCCGACTCGAAGAACAAGATCACCACCACGGCCGAGGGTGGCGCCTCGGGCTCCACCGCGTTCGTGCCCAGCATTGCCGTCAGCCTGGCGACCTTGGACACCTCGGCCGAGGTCAATGGCACGGGCACGCTGGCCAGCAGTGGCGACCTGCAGCTGAGCGCCAAGCATGCCGGCGAGGCGACGACCACCGCCAACGGCAAGGCCGATGGCGCCGGTGCCGAGGGCGATACCGCCGTGGGCGTGTCGCTGGCCATCGGCTCGGTCAGCGACACCACCCGCGCCAGCCTCGACCGCAAGGCGATGCTGAGCGGCAAGGCCGACATCACGGCCAGCAGCCAGCAGAGCGGCACCAGCACTGCCACGGCCAGCGCCAAGGGCGGCAAGCCGGCCGGCGAGACGACCGACGCCAAGGGCGCCGACAAGCAGAAGGACGCGGCACTGAACGCCGCCGACAAGGCCGCCACCTCGGCCGGCCAGCGAGGGGAGAGCGAAGAGCCCGACGCGGCCAAGCCGCCCAAGGCCGAGACGCCCGACAAGGATGCCGATGGCGAGGGCACGTCCAGTGTCAGCGTGGCCGGCGCGATTGCCGTCAACGTGGCCGACAGCCGCACCGAGGCCTATCTTGGCGGCGAGCTGACCGCGGCCGAAGCGGTCGACCTGAAGGCCCTGTCCGACATCGACGGCAGTGCCGTGGCCGACGCCTCGGCCACCATCGCCGCACCGGCTCCCGAGGGGCAGGACAGCAACTGGGGCGTCGGCGTGGCCGTGGCCCTCAATGTGGGCGATGTGGATACGCTGGCCAGCGTGGCCGGTGTCGTCACCAGCAAGGGCCTGAGCGCCACGGCGGGCATGCTGGGCGAGGACGGCAAGCACACCTTCAGCGCCAGCAGCCTGTCCGGCGCCGGCGGCGGCAATATCGGCGTGGCCGGTTCGCTAGCCGTCAACGTGGGCGGTACCGATACGGTGGCCCGCTTGAACGACACCGCGCGGCTGAATATGGTCGGTGATGGCTCGGTCAAGCTGGCAGCGGCCAGCAGCACCGACAACAAGGCCGAGGCCAAACCGAAGGATGAGGGCGCTGCCGGTAGCAAGACCGGCTTTGGCGCTTCGGTGGCCGTCAACGTGATCGACGAGACTACCCAGGCCGCGGCCGAAGGCCAGGCCTTTGTGCAGGGCGCCGGTGACGTTGCGATCACCGCCACCAGCAAGAGCGCGATCATGACCACCGCCGAGGGCGGCGCCGAGGCCAAGGGGGCCGGCGGCACCAGCGTGACCCCGGTGGTGGCCGTCACCGTGGCCAATCTGGACACCATTGCCGAAGCCAAGGGCGCCGGCACGCTGGCCGGCGGCGGCGCGCTGAGCATCGCCGCCACGCACAGCGGCGAGGCCGCCACCACGGCCAAGGGCAAGAGCACCGGCGAAGACTCGGCGGTGGGCATCTCGGTGGCCGTCGGCGTGGTCAATGACCGTACGCGCGCCAGCCTTGACCGCGAGGCCACGATGGGCGGCAAGGCCGACATCGCCGCCAGCAGCACGCAGGGCAGCACGACCACGGCCTCGGCCAGCAGCAAGGGCGGCAAGGCCAAGAAGGCTGACACGGACGAGAAAGCCGTCGACAAGGCCAAGGACGGTGCCCGCAAGGCCGCCGACAAGACGGCCGCGGACACCGGCAAGCGCGACAGCGCCGAGGCCGGCGCCAGCCCGAAGGCGGCCGTGGCCGACAAGGACGGCAAGGCCACGGGCAAGAGCAGCCTGAGCGTGGCCGGCGCGGTGGCGGTGAATCTGTCGGTCAGCCGCACCGAGGCGACACTGTCGGGCAAGCTGACGGCGGCCGATCAGGCGTCGGTGACATCGCTGGCCGATATCGATGGAGCGGCCGTGGCCGATGGCTCGGCGGTGATCGCTGCGCCCAAGGCAAATGAGCAGGACCCGAGCAACACCGGCGTCGGTGTGGCGGTGGCCATCAATGTTGGCGATGTCGAGAACCGCGCGGTCGTCAGCGGCGAGGTCGCTGCCAAGGGCCTGGCGATCAGCGCCGGCATGGCCGGCACCGAGGAGGAGCCGGGCAAGCATGTCTTCTCGGCCAAGAGCACCTCGGGTGCCAGCGGTGGCGATGTCGGCGTGGCCGGCTCGGTGGCCATCAATGTGGGCGCGGCCAAGACGGAGGCGCTGCTGTCGGCAGACGCCAAGGTGACGCAGACCGGCACCGACGGCGCGGTCAAGCTCACCGCAAAGAGCAGCAGCGAGCACAAGACCGAGGCCAAGCCGAAGGCCGAGGCCGACGGCAAGAAGACCGGCGTTGGCGCCTCGGCCGCCATCAATGTGGTGGACGAGATCACCCGCGCTGCCATCCAGGATCAGGCGGCGGTGACGGCCGAGGGCGGCATCGCCGTCTCGGCCGATGGCAAGCGCAGCATCAAGACCACGGCCGAAGGTGGCGCCAAGGGAGGCGATGCCGTCGTTCCTGTCGCGGCGGTGACGGTGGCCCATCTGGACTCGATCGCCGAGATCACCGGCACGGGCGAGTTGAAGGCCGGCGGCGACATCACGCTGAACGCCAAGCACGGCGGCAGCGCCACCACCACGGCCACCGGCAATGCGACCGCCGATGAAACGGCCTTCGGCGCGGCCGTGGCCGTCAGCGTCGTCAGCGACACGACCCGCGCGCTGCTGGACCGCGATGCGGAGGCCGGCGGCGCCATCGCCATCACGGCCAGCAGCAAGCAGGCCAGCGAATCGAATGCGACGGCCAGCGCCAAGGGCGGCAAGCAAAAGGACGAGACGGCCGATCCCAAGGGCGTTGACAACCAGAAGGACGGCCAGCGCAAGGCCGCCGATGATCTGGCCGCCGAGCGCAGCAAGCGCGACAGCGCCGAAGCGCCCAAGAAGGGCAAGGCCGAGGTGGCGGGCATCGACAGCAGCGGCACCGGCAAGTCCGAAGCACTGGCCGTGGCCGGCGCCATCGCCGTCAACGTGGCCGATACCGACACGCTGGCCGCCACCGGCGCCGACAGCAAGCTCAAGGCCGGCAAGACCTTGAGCGTCAAGGCCCAGGCCGACAGCGACGCCAAGGCGGTGGCCGATGGCTCGGCCGTCGCTCGGGGAGAGAACACCGACAGTGGCGTTGGAGTCGCCGTGGCCATCAATGTGGCCGAGGTCAGCAACCGCGCGCTGATCGCGGCCGGCAACGAGATCACGGCCAAGGGCCTGACGGTGCAGGCCACGACCGGCGCCGCAGCCGAAGGCGAAGCCGCACCCGAAATGGGTTTCGAGGCCCGGGCCAAATCCGGCGCCGGCTCCGACAAGGTGGGCGTGGCCGGCTCGGTGGCCATCAATATCGTCAACGCCGACAGCCTGGCCACCGTCGATGGCAGCGCCCAGGTCGCGCTGAAGGGCGGCGACCTGGGCGTGACCGCGCACCAGAACACCCGCAGCGAGGCCGTGGCCGAGCCCAAGGACAAGGGCGTGGAGGCAGGCACCACCGGCGTGGGTGCCTCGGTGGCGCTGAACGTCATCGACACCGAGACGACGGCCCGTGTGGCCGATGGTGCAGCGCTCACCGGCACGGCCGGTGATGTCAGCATCGCCGCCACCGGCAACCAGCAGGTCACGACCGTGGCCAAGAATGGCGCGGCCGCCGGCAAGACCGGCAGTGGCTCGGGCACCGGCGTCGGTGCGGCCGTGGCCCTGGCCATCGTCGATCACGACAAGACGGCCGAGCTGGGCACGGGCGACGCGCTCGCGGCCAGTGGCAAGGTCGAAATCAAGGCCCAGCATGGCCACAGGGCCGAGACCACGTCGAACGCCGATGGTGCCGGCGGCGAAGCCGGTGTTGGCGCCAATGTGGCCGTCAATGTGCTGGACGACCGTGTCACGGCCCGCGCCGCGCGCTCGGTCACCGCCGGCGGTGACATCACCGTGGCCAGCGAGGCGCTGGTCAGCAGCAGCATCCAGGCCCGTGCCAGCGCCCAGGGCTCAGCGGCCGACAGCAAGAAGGCCGATCAGGAGACCGAGAACCAGGTCAAGAACAACCCCAATGTTGATGCCGAGGACAAGGCCGAGGTGCCTAAGGCCCAGGAAGGCGTCGACGAGGCCAATGCCAAGGCCGACAAGGAGGCCAGCTTCGAGACGGCCGACATCGGCGTGGCCGGCGTCGTCAGCGTGACTTCGCTGAAGGTGAGCAACCAGGCGGTGGTCGGCGCCGGTGCGGCGCTGAAGTCGGTCAGCGGCGACGTCAAGGTCGCCGCCACCACCGATGCCGACGCCACCAACCAGGCGCGCGGCTCGGCGATCAATATGCTGTCCGACAGCAATGTCGGCGTGGCGGTCAGCGTGACCGTGGCCGAGGTGCAGGGCAGCGCCCAGGTGGGCGAGGGCGCCCGGCTGGAAGGCCGCAACGTGGCCGTGACCTCGGGCAATCTGGAGGGCGGCAGCGCCGACTTCCGCACCACCGCGGCGGCCTCGGCCGGTGGCAAGGAAACGGGCGTCGGCGGCTCGGCGGCGGTGGCCGTCGTGCATCTGAAGAGCGAGGCCAAGGTCGCGGCGGGTGCTGCGCTGCAGGCCAGCGAGAGCCTGACGGTTTCGGCCACCAGCCGGGTCGGCCAGCAGACGCTGGCGGCCGGCGGTGCCGTCGGCCAGGACAAGGGCGTCGGCGTGGCCGGCGCCGTCACCGTGCTCGACCAGGACACGCTGGCCACCGTGGGCGACAACGCCAGCCTCGATGCGGCCGGCGCCACCACGGTGCGCGCCGATGCAGCGCTGAACCCGCTGCTGGCCGCGCTGGATCCCAAGGACGACATCTTCCTGGTGCCCAAGACCAAGCCGATCAGCTCGGGCGCGGCCGGTGCCGGCGCCAGTGCCGGTGACCTGGGCGTGGGCGGCTCGGTGGTCGTCAACGTCATCGACGGCGTCACCGAGGCCTCGCTGGGCCAGGGCGCCAAGGTCAATCACCAGGTCGTCAATGCGCCGGCCGAGCAGTCGGTCAGTGTGCTGGCCAGCGACAAGACCACGCTGGTCTCGGCCGCCGGTGCGCTGTCCGGTGCCTTTGGCGACGGCGTGGCCGTGGCCGCCGGCGTCGATGTCGGCGTGTTCAACAAGCGCACCACGGCCAAGGTCGGCAACAGCGCCGACATCAATGCCCGCGGTGCGATCCGTATCGAGGCCGAAAGCGCTGAAGACATCACCTCGGTGGCGGCCGCCGCCGGCCTCAGCACCTCGGTGGCCGTGGGCGCCTCGGTCAGCGTCTATGTGATGGACACCGCCACCGAGGCGCCGACCGGCAACCAGGTCGGCCTCGATGGCGGCCAGGTCAGCGTGCAGGCCCGTGGCGATCTGAAGAGCTCGCAGGTGGCCGGCCAGCTGGCCCTGGGCAGCGATGCCGGCATCGGCGTGGCCAATACCACCCTGGTGCACAGCGACCGGGTCGAGGCCCAGCTGGGCCTTCAAGCCGACGTGCGGGCCAGCAGCGCCGGTGGTCTGACCGTCAAGGCCAGTTCCAGCGAGCAATTGCTGGGCATTGCCGCCGCGGGCGCGGGCAGCGCCACCGCAGGTGTGGCCGGCTCGGCCGCGATCAATGTGCTGAACGAAACCACCCGCGCCGGCATTGGCGATGGCGCGACGATCCATGCCTCGGCCGTGCAAGTGCTGGCCGACGACCGCACCGAGATGCTGGATGTGGCCGGCTCGGTCAGCTTTGGCGGCACGGCCGGCATAGGCGCGGGCGCCGGGGTCACCAAGCTGTCGAAGAACACCGAGGCCAAGCTGGGCTCAGGCGTCAACGCCGACATCGCGGGGCATCTGCGCGTGCAGGCGCTGTCCAGCGAGGATTTGCTAGCCGTCACTGCCGCCGGTGGTGGCGGTGGCACAGCCGGTGTGGCCGGCTCGGCGGGCGTGCTGGTGGCCGATGTGACGGTGAGGGCCTTTGTCGGCGACGACCCGGCCGACACTGCTGCGTCGCTGGGCGCGGGCCATGTGCAAGCGCACGGCAGCGTGGCCATCACGGCCGACGACGATCTCGATGTGACCAATATCGCCGGCTCGATCGCCATCGGCGGCACGGCCGCCATTGGCGCCTCGGTGGGCGTGCCGGTGGTGACCAAGCGCGTCGAGGCCTTTGTCGGCGGCGGCGCCAAGCTGACGGCCGACGGCCATGCGGCCATGGACGCCGCCACCGGCACGCTGGTCGAGAGCTTCTCTGCCGGTGCCGGCAATGTGGGCGCGGCGGCCGACATCAAGAACGGCAACCGTCCGAAGGCCGAAGACCTGCGCTTCTCGCCCAAGGATATCGGCAGCCTGGACATAGGCAACGACGGCCCGCAGGGCAATGTCGGTGGCGACCCGCTGCTCAAGGGACTGCGCGACACCGCGCTGGAGACCCAGGCCGTGCGCGGCCTGGCCATCAGCGCGACCAACCGCGACAGCATCAAGAACCTGGTGCTGGCCGGCGGTGGTGCCGGCACGGCGGCCATCTCGGCGGCTGCCGGCGTCAATGTGTTCGACACCACGGTGCGGGCGGCGATCGGCAGCAACGCCAGCATCAACGCCGACACCAGCACGGCGGCCGCGGGCCAGAGCGTGCAGGTCGGTGCATCCAGCGACTTCTATCACCTGGAGGTCGGCGGCAGCCTGGCGGTGGCCGGCGCGGCCGGCATCGCACCAGCCGTCGGCGTGACGATGCTGAATATGACGACGCAGGCCCAGATCGGCGCTGGCGCGACAGTCAACGCGCTGGACGACGTGATCGTCAAGGCGCAGGCCGAGGAAAGCCTGGTCATGATCAGCGCCGGCATCGGCGGCGGCACGGCCGGCATCGGCGGCGCGGTGACCGTGCCCATGATCACGACGGCGACGCAGGCCACGGTGGGCGCGGGTGCCAGCGTGATGGCCGGCGGCGACGTCGGCGTGCTGGCCAGCGACGACAGCAAGCTGCTGGTCGTGTCGGGCGCCATCGGCGCCGGCGCGGCGGGCATTGGTGCGTCGGTGGGCGTGCTGAATCTGGACAAGAACACGGCGGCCGTGGTGGGCAGCGGCGCGCAGGTCGACGCGCTCGGCCTGGGCCAGGGCTTGACCGGGGTGCTGGACGGCACCTCCACCGCCGACGCGCTGGGCAAGGGCGGCAGCCATGGCCTGGTGGTGCAGGCCGAGAGCAGGGAAGACGTCACCCATCTGGCGATTGCCGCCGGCATCGGCGCGGTCGGCATTGCCGGCGGTGTGACGGTGAGCCTGATCGACGCGGACACGCTGGCCGAGATCGGCCAGGGTGCGCTGATCAACCAGCGCCGTCAGAGCGAGGCCTCGGCCGAGCAGGACGTGGTGGTGCGCGCGGCCGATCAGGTCGAGACGCTGTCGTTTGCCGGTGCCATCGGCGGCGGCACGGTGGGGCTGGCCGGTGCGGTCGATGTGGGCAGTGTCAAGAACGACACCAGCGCCACCGTGCGCAGCGGTGCCCGGGTGGCGGCGCGCGACGATGTGGCTGTGGGCGCCCAGCAGCTGGCCGACAGCCAAGGCTTCGCGCTCAGCGGCGGTGCTGGCGTGGTCGGCTTCGCCGGCTCGGTGTCGGTGTGGTCCTTGGGCAGCAGCCTGACGGCCGACTACCAGGACAGCCGCGGCGTGCGTGAGAACGCGTTCGAGAACGACAAGAACGAACGGATGGACCAGCGCGCGGCCGACCAGCTCGGTGCGCAGGGCGGCCAGATCGGCGGCCTGCTGGGCAGCTATGACAAGGGCAACACGACGGACGGCCGTAACTCGGCCGGCGAGCGTCTGGCCCAGATCGGCGGCCAGGCCGGAGCCAGCGTCACCGGCAAGAGCCCCAAGGCCAGCGACTTGAAGAGCCTGATGGCCAGCCAGGCGGCATCGCCGGGCACGGCCAGCCTCGTCGAGGCGGGTGCCGAGATAGTGGCCGGCGACGCGATCAGCGTGCAGGCCGAGGACCGCAGCGACAGCGACTTCACCGTGGGCAGCGGCGCCATCGGCATGGTCGGCGTCGGTGGTTCGGTGGGCGTGCTCAATGTCGCGCACAACGCGCAGGCCATGGTGGCCGGGGACCTGTCCGCCGGAGGCCAGATCAGCATCAATGGCCAGTTGAAGGAGCATGTCGATCAGCTGGGCATTGCCGCGGCCGGCGGCATCGTCGGCCTCGGGGCGGCGGTGTCCATCATCAACGACAGCAGCACCAGCGGCGCGCAGCTGCTCGACGGCGCGGTGGTGCGCCAGGCCGGGGCCTTGAGCGTGCAGGCCAAGTCCGATCAGACGGTGCTCGGTGCGACGGCCGGTGCGGCCATAGGCGCGGTGCCCGTGGGTGCCTCGATCGCCCGCGTCAATATCGGCAATGCCAATGCCACCGATGTGCGGGCCAGCATTGGCAACAACACCCGCATCGGCCAGGACGGCACGGTGGGCCAGATCGACGTCAAGGCCCATGGACGGTTGGACGCCGAACTCGATGTCGCGGCCATGGCCGGCGGCATCGGTGCGTTCACGATCAACTCGGCCGAGATCTATGCCAAGCCCGATGTGCGGGCCAGCGTCGGCGACGGCGGCGAGATCAGCAGCAGCGGCGATCTGAATGTGGTGGCCTCGACGTCGCAGACGGTCGATGCCCAGGTGTTCTCGCTGAGCATTGGCGGCCTGGCCGCCGGGGCCAGCGTCGTCACCGCCGAGCTGGCACCGGTCTTGAGCGCCAGCGCCGGCGGGGAGCTGAATGTGGGCGGGCGGCTGAACATTGCCGCGGCCCACAATGTGGACCCGGCGACAAGGCAGGCGCTGCGCAATGCCAACAATGTGTCGGGTGTCGATCTGCCTGGCGTCTATGCTTATGCCGACGCGCCGTCGGTCGCGATTGCGGCGGCCAGCGTCTCTATCGCCAACAGCCGTTCGCTGGCCGATGTGCAGGCCTCGCTGAATGCGGGTGCCAAGGTCTCCGCCGGCAACGGCGTGACGGTCAACGCCGATGGTTTCAACCTGGCCAAGACGCGCGGCGTCGGCTTCAGCGCCAGCGCCGTCGGCGCGGGTCTGCTGAGCGGCAGCGCCACGGCCTCGGGCAATGAACGTGCGCTGATCGGCACGAATGCCCAGATCAGCGGCGCCAGCCTGTCGGTGCAGGCACAGGGGGCCGATCGCGCCGACGCGATGGTCGATGCCACCAATCTGGCTGGCTTCACCAATGCCGGCAAGTCCGCAGTCAACGCCACCAGCAACGGCAAGCTGCAGGCCGAGCTCGGCGCGGGCGCCAAGGTCGATGTGGCGGGCCAGGTGCAGGTCCGCGCCAAGAGCCTGACCGATGCCGATGCGCGCGCCCAGGCCGTCAATGTCGGACTGGCCGGCAGCTTCGGCATGGTCAAGGCCGACGTGACGGTGACGCCCACGGTCTCGGCCCTGGCCGCGGCCGGCAGCCAGATCAGCGCCGGCGACGTGCTGATCGAGGCGCAGCATGGCAGCCCGGTCACGCTGGCCGACGGCAGCATCGCAGCGATGGACTCGGCGGCCAACACCATCGGCACCGAGGCCCCCCATGGCCTGGCCACCGGCGACCGCGTGCAGTACCAGCTGCGCAATGGCACGGTGATGAGCGGCATCACGGCCGACCAGTCCTATGGCGTGATCGTCGTCAACGACACCACGGTCAAGCTGGGCAACCCGTTCAAGGCCAGCGATGTCGACGGCAACCTTGACACCATCCGCTTCGCCAGCCCCCACGGGCTGAAGACCGGCGACCGCATGGTCTACAACTTCGCTCCTGACGCCGGTGGCGCGGCCAGCGCCATCGCCGGCCTGGTCGCCGGCCAGGGCTATTACGTGCGCGTGATCGACGCCAACACCGTCAAGCTCGGCAGCAGCCTGGAGGCGGTGACGCGAAGCCTGAGCGGCTTCGCCACATCGGCCGTCAACGTCACCAGCGAAGCGATCACACTGGCCAACCACGGCTTCGCCGACGGTCAGGCGGTGACCTACCGCGCGCCCTACACGGCGCGCTTCACCGGCAGCGCGGCCGATGCCGATACCGACACCCTGCTGCTCACCGCACCGCTGAACGGCCAGCCGTTCCAGACCGGCGACAAGGTGATCTACAACACCACCACCCTGGATGGCAAACCGGGCGGCACGGCCCTGGGTGGCGTGAGCAGAGGCGGCAGCTACTACGTCTACCGCGTCGATGCGACGCACATCAAGCTGTCGACCCAGGCCATCAAGGGCGATGGCACCGATGTATTCGTCAACCTGACTCGCAGCACCGCGGCCGACACCTCGCAGCACAGCCTGGCGCGCAGCGGCGAGAAGGCCATCGACGGCCTGGTCGACGGCCGCAGCTACTACGTCAGGCGCATCGACGCGAACAGCTTCCAGCTGGCAGAGAGTGCCGGTGGTGCGGCCATCAATCTGGGCACAACCAATGTCGGAGGCACGCACTTCATCGGCGTCGAGGGATTGGACCTGAACAGCGCTGGTGTGAAGGGCCAGCATTGGCTGGAGCTGGACTTTGGCGGCACCTACTCGGGTGGCGCACGCCTGGTCGGCGCCGGTGGCCTGGTGGCCAATCCGGACGCGCTGGGCATAGACGGCGTTTCTCGCGCCCATGGCGTCGGCCCGGGCTTCGGCCTGGCCATCAGCGATGTGGGCGCCAAGGCCACGGTGACGATGAAGCCGGTGGTCAGCGCCGGCCTGGGTGCTGGCGCGCAGATAGACGCCAGCGGCAATGTGATCGTCAATGCGCTGAGCCATGTCAATGCCGAGGGCACGACCGGTGCAGTGTCGGGCTCGCTGTTCGCTGGTTTCGGCAACTCGACGACCCGCATCAATCTGGAGCAGACGACCACGGCCAGCGTGGGCGACGGCGCCAAGGTCAACGCCGGCAACCAGATCACCATGGGCAGCGACAGCCGCCAGCAGGCGATTGCCAACGCGGTGGCCGGCGCGGCCGCGGCGGGGGTGTCGTCGGGCGGGGCTGACGCGATCGTCGAATCGCTGCCCACGACCACCACACAGATCGGCGCCAGCGCCCAGCTGGGTGCCAAGGGCGATATCGCCCTGACCGCACGCATGGGCGCACGCGGTGAAGCGACGGCTGACGCGATGGCCTACGCCGCGCTGGGCTCCGGCGGTGCAACGAATGCCTTCTGGGCCGTGGGTCAGGCGCTGAACGATTTCAGCGGCGACGCGCGCAACACCCAGGTCAAGATCGCCGCCGGTGCCCTGGTGCGCAGCGAGAAGAAACTGGACGTGCAGGCCCGTGTTGATGACTCGCAGATCGACGCCCGCTCGGAGGCCTCGGCCGCCTCGGTGGTCTATTCGGACCCGGACGCCAAGGCACGCACGCTGTTCAAGTCGAACGCCAGCGTGGATGTGGCCGCCGGCGCCGAACTGACGGGTGTCAACAATCTCAATATGCAGGCCGTCCATCAGGACGCGAACCTGCACGCCCATGCCTTTGCCGACGGCGGCAGCGCCTTCGGCGGGCCGGATTCCGAGGCCTGGGCCATCCAGCGCCAGGCCTCGCTCATCACGGTGGCCGATGGCGCCAGCCTGGCCAGCAAGGACCTCAATGTCGAGGCCGTCAATGCCGACAGCCTGGCGCGGGCCACCGGCGACGCCACCGGCTTCTCGCTGGAGGGCTCGGACTTCACCGCCCACGAGACCAAGTCGCGTGTTCGTCATATTGACTACAACGGCGATGTGATCCTGCTTTCGGCACCGACGCCCAAGCTGGTGATCGATGCCGCCGGCAACATCGTCGAGGCGCAGGGCGTCACCGCGACCAGCGAGGCTGGCCGCATTGTCGTGGGCAAGATCGACAACAACGGCGGCATCGGCAAGGCCCGCTTTGCCGTCAATGCCGTGCCCATGGGTCTGCTGCCCGGCAATCTGGGCACGATAGAGGGCGCGCTGGGCACGCTGAAGGGCCGCCACAGCTTCGAGACGGTTGAGCTGATCAACCACTCGACCAAGGACCTGTGGGTAGGTGACATCAATCCGGTGGACAGCAGTGGCCACGCCCAGGTGTCCATTGAGGCGGACATCAACCAGTTCCAGTTCGACATCAGCCATGACTACGGCCCGACGGCCGTGCGCATCGAGAACCTGGCCCAGACCGGTCACGCCAATGTGGTGCTCACTGGGCTGATCGACAACCCGCTGGGCAAAACCACGGTGGTGGCCCGGGCGGGCGACATCCTGTCGACTGCCGCGCAGCTGCTGCGCAGCAACTCGGTGGACCTGCAGGCCGCTGGCCGCATTGGCGCCAGCAACCAGCGCCTGAACATCGAGCTGGTGGCCAGCGCCGGCCGCGAGACAGGGCTGAATGCCAAGGCTGGCGGCAGCATGGCCCTGGGTCTGGGGCTGCTGGACCGTGGCAGTGCCACGCCCGGTCAACTGAACGTGGGGACATTGGACGCGGGGGCCGATATCGATCTGCTGCTGCGACCCAGCCTGCTGCAGACCGCCGTCAGCCAGGTGCTGACGAGCTATCTGGTCGACGTGACCGAGAAGATGGCCGGCGGCATCGGCGGCAGCACGGCCACCTACGAGAACCACTACAAGCCCGACGTCGCCGGACCGGCCTTCGAGCCGCCGCTGGCCATCTTCGCCATCGGTGGCGTCCACGTGGACACGAACGCCACGTTCGCGATGCTCAGGGCCGGCGGCAATATCGTCGTGCAGGCCGATGCAGGCACCACGCGCATCAACATCACCGCCAGCACCGACCTGACCGGCATGGGCCGCATCGACGTGCGCAGCAATGGCACGATCACCTTGACCGAGGTGGACGGTGACCTGCGCGCCGGCGAGATCCGCTCCAGCGCGCACGACGTGACCCTGGTTGCGGCCGGCGGCATTGTCGATGCCGATGGCGACGCGCTGGCCGACGTGGCCGGCAATCGCATCAGCCTGACGGCTCAGGAAGGCGCCATCGGCAACCTGCTGAACGATCTGGAGATCGACTCGCAGCTGTCGGCGCCCGGTGCGCTGAATGCGCTGGCGGCCCGTGATGTGTTCATTCGCGAGACGGCCGGCGGGCTGAACGTCGAGCAGGTGGTGGCAAGCGCGGGCGACGTGCGCCTGAGCACCACCGACACGGTGGCCGCAGACGAGCAAATCCTCATCGGCGAGCAGGGTCGCGTTTCGGCGCTGCTGGGCGCAGTGGCGCTGCAATCCGGCGACGCGGTGCTGATCAATGGCAAGGTGCAGACCGGCGGGCGGCTGACCCTGCGCACCGACTACCGCAATGCCGACAGGGCCCAAGGCGGCACGATACGGGTCAACGGCCCGGTGACGGCGGCCGAGTTGCTGATGGAGGGCGAGGACGATGGCGATCTGATGGACGCCTCTTCGGTCAACGTCAAGCTCATCGCCTACGGCATGGGCGGCGATGACGAGATCCGCGGCGGCAGCGCCGACGACCAGCTGTATGGCGGCGACGGTGCCGATGAGCTGGTCGGCGCGGCCGGCAATGACCTGCTGGTGGCCGGCAGCGGCGTCGGCGATGTGCTGCGCGGCGGCGACGGCGACGACATCATTTATGGCTCCAACGACGGTGGCGAAAGCGACCCTGACTTCGGCGACGGCGTGCGCGCCGGTGACCTGATCGAGGGTGGCGCGGGCGATGACCAGATCCATGGCCAGGGCGGTTCCGACCTCATTGACGGCGGCTCGGGCAAGGATGTCATTGATGCCGGCGCGGGCGACGACCTGGTGTATGGCGGCCTGGGCGCCGACAAGATTTTCGGCCATCGCGGCAATGACACCATCTACGGCGTGGCACCGGGTGCCGACGACGGCGTGGCCGACGAGCTCAGCGGCGAATGGGGCGACGACCACATCATCGGCGGCAGCGGCGGCGACCTGATAGCCGGCGGCTACGGCAACGACCGCATTGAAGCCGGCGCAGGCGACGACATCGTCCACACCGGCGCGGGCCTGAACGAGGTCGAAGCCGGCGACGGCAATGACCAGGTCTATGGCTCGAACGATGGCGCCGACACGCTGCAGGGTGGCGCGGGCGACGACCGTCTGTACGGTTTTGCCGGCAACGACCAGATCCTCGGCGGCAGCGGCGACGACATCATCGAAGGCGGTGCCGGCGACGACCTGCTGGAGGGTGGCGCAGGCGCCGACCTGATGCTGGGCGGTGCCGACCACGACGCACTGTATGGCCACTCGGTCAGCGGTGCGGACGAGGACAACGCGGTCGATCAGCTCTACGGCGACTTTGGCACCGGTGGGAACGAGGCCGGCTCGGGCCGGGACAGGCTTGATGGCCAGGGCGGCAATGACCTGCTGTATGGCGAGGGCGGTGACGATTTCATCGCCGGGACCCAGGGTTTTGCACAAGTCGAAGCCAGCGGTGGTGGCAGCAATGTGATCCAGTTCGGTGGCAATGGCGACGATTCCGCCTTTGTGGCACCGGCCGCGACCGCGGCGCCTGCCCTGCAGGCGATCGACTACACGATGGACCGCGCGGCGGCCAAGCTGCCCGACGGCATGGTCCAGCGCGGCCGCTGGGCCGATCTGGGCGGCACGGTCACGGGTGGCGGTCTGTCGGGCACGGGCGGCCTGTCCACCGAACCGGCGATGGCGGCGGCCAATGGCCAGCAGTTCGTGGTGTGGACAGAGACGCGCAATGGCAGCCCCGAGGTCCGCGTGGCCCAGCTGGTCAACGGCGCCTGGGTGTCGCTCGGCAGTGCCAGCGGCAGCTCGCTGACGGCCGAGTCGGCTTTCGACGCTCGCATTGCCATCGATGGCACAGGTGCGCCCATCGTCGTCTGGACATCCGCCAAGGGCGGTCAGCAGGAGATACGAGCCGCGCGCTTCAGCGGCGGCGCCTGGACTAGCCTCGGGACCCTGTCCTCGGACGGCCAGGCCGACAGCGCCCAGCTGGTGATGACGGCCGCAGGGCCGGTCGTGATGTGGCTGGAGGGCTCGGCGGATGCCAAGACCGTGCAGGCCCGCCGCTTCGAAGGTGGTGCCTGGCAGAGCCTGGTCGCGCCGGTCAGCGGTGCGGCCGTGCAAGGCCTGACCCTGGCCAGTGATGGCGGCAAGGTGGCCGCCGCCTGGACGGAGGTGGTCGGCGGCGTCCGTCAGGTGGTGCTGCAGGAGTTCAATGGCACGGCCTGGACGGTGCTTGCCGGCTCGGCCGCAGCGGATGCGCTGCTGGATGGCTCGCTCAGCCACAACGCCCAACCCAGCCTGGCCTATCACCAGGGCCAGCTGTTCATGGCCTGGCAGGCCTTCTCCGATCAAGGGGGCAGCCTGTTGGTGGCGCGATATGACGCGGCCGGCGCTCAGCACTTGCAAGCCGACTTCGGCATAGATTTCGGCACCGACACGATCTCGCAGCCGACGCTGTCGGCCGGCGGTGACGCGTTGCGCCTGCTGTGGCTGCGCAGCCCGGGTGCCACCGAGCTGGCGACCCAGCTCAATGCAATGCGCTGGAACGGCAGTGCATTTGCCGAGGAGGTGCCGGGCGAGGCCACGGGCCGGGGGCTCAGCCTCACCGGCGGCCGTGCGCAGGACCTGGCCGTGGCGACCGACGCCCAGGGCCGCACCAGCGTGGCCTGGGCCGATGCCTTCGACGGCCAGCCCGAGATCTATGTGCGTGGCATGAGCGCGACCTTGGGCCGTACCTTTGTGGCCGACTCGTCCAAGGGCGTCAGCCTGCAGGACGTTCTCGACGAGCAGGACCTCGGTGTCGGCGACAGCATCATCATCATCGGCGAGCATGGGGCGATCACCATTGATGCCGATGATGCCGGCGTGCAGCTGTTCGGCGACGACGGCCTGGTGGGCAGCATCACCGTCGGTGCCGGTGCCCACGATGTGCTGCTGTCACGCATGCGTGCCGGCAACATCACGGTGGAGGACGCCAACGGCTTCACCTTGACCGAATCGGTGGTCAAGGACGTCGAGCTGATCAATGGCAGCGGCGCGCAGATCACGCACAACCAGATCAACGGCACGGTGACGGTCACCGGCGCCGTACAGGGTGCGCTGATAGACCACAACACGCTGCGCGGCCTGAAGGTGCAGGAGGGCAATGAATCCGATGTCGGTGCAAGCGACCTGACCATCAGTGCCAACACCATCAAGGCCACGCAGACCGGCTTGGAGCTGGCGGTGGCCGCCAGCGGCCGCATCCGCGACAACCTGATCAGCGGCGGCAGCGTGGGCCTGGACATCGCCAAGACCTTCGCCGGCCTGATTGATGGCAACCGCATCGAGAAGACCCAGACCGGTGTGCGCTACAGCGCCGGTGCTGCGCTGAGCGGCAATGTCCTGAGCCAGAACCAGATCGGCATCAGTACCAGTGTGTCTGGCGCGCAGGCGCTGGGCTTCGTGGCCGGCTCGGGAGTCAATCAGCTCAAGGACAACGTCACCGGCATCGTCATGAACGGCGCCCAGGTGCAGATGCAGGAGGTCAGTGGCAGCGTGGTTGCCGTGACCGGCAGCGGTGTGCTGGGCGGCAGTTCGCTGGAGCAGGCGATGTGGCTGCACGATAACGAACGCGCGGTGGCCAATTTCGCCGGCTCAATCCAGTACAGCCGCTTCACGGCCAACCAGATGGCCGTCGACGTGACGGCCGACATGGGCGGCCTGCGCGTCACGCACAGCCTGTTCGACCGCAACGTCAAGGCCGGCCTGCAGCTGACCGGGGCCAGCGATGTGCGTATCGCGCAGAACACCTTTTATGCCGCCACCGGGGACAATATCCGTCTGCAGGGCAGGAGTTCGAATGTCGAGATCCAGGGCAATATCCTCTGGGCCGAGGGCGGCTACGACATCTATGTGGCCAATGACTCGCAGGCCGGCTTCTACAGCGACTACAACAACCTCTACAAGAGCGGCGGCGGGGCTCTGGTCTTCTGGACCAAGACCTTCACCGATGTGCTCGACTGGCAGGTCGATGTGGCCCGCTATGACCAGCATTCGATTGGCGCCACCGCCGTCAATCCGGATTGGGCGCGGCCGCAGTTTCGTGATCTGTCGCGCGGCGATCTCCGCCTGTTCGACGCCACGGCCGGTCTGCGCTCCAGCAGCCCCGGTGTCGATGCCGGCAATGCAACGCTGGACATCGGCCAGTCCCTCAGCTATCAGAACCTGCTGAACAACGCCGGCTTCGAGAACGGCACGGCGGGCTGGACGGTCAACACCGATGCCGGCACCAAGGCCGGCAACGCCTACGAGGGCGGCAAGTATTTCACCGCGGGCAGCGTGGAGCAGGGCTTTGCCTGGCAGAACATCGATCTGCGCGCGGCCGGCTACACCGCCGCCCAGCTGGACAGCGGCAGCCTGGACATCGTGTTCAGCGCCCGCCTGCGCACGGCGGCGCTGGGCGCCAACGAGGCCGGCTCACGCGACACCGGCACGCTGAAACTGAGCTTCCTGGCCGCCGATGGCACGGTGCTGGGCGAGAGCCTGGTCAAGGCCACCAATGCGGCCGACCGCTGGGAGCTGGTCGGTGGACGGACCGGCATACCCACCGGTGCACGCTTTGCGGTGCTGCGCGTCGATGCGCTGCGCAACAGCGGCACGCCCAATGATGTGGCCGTGGACCAGGCCTTCCTGGGGGTGGTGGCCGATGGCTTCACGCCGGATGTCGGTGCCTATGGCGCCGGCACGCACGAGGCCGGCCCCAGCACGGCACGCAAGATCGCCCTGCGCTGGCCCGATCTGTACACCGACTGGGAGAAGAACGAGCCGCAGACGATACGCTGGGAGACCAGCAACAACACGGCCAACTCGCCGGTGCGCATAGACCTGCTGCAGGACACGCCGGATGGCCCCAAGCTGCTGGCCAATATCGCCGCCTCGGTGGCCGATAACGGCCAGTTCATCTGGACGCCCCAGCACAGTGGCATTGACTTCGGCACCAAGGGCCTGCGCATCCAGATCTCGCTGGTCAATGCACCCGAGGTCATGGACCGCGCGCAGGAAACCTTCAGCGTGCCCGAGGATGGCCACAACTTCTATGTGGACGACGGCAGCGATGCCGGCGACGCCTATACCCCGGGCGCCGTGGGCAGCAACCGCAACACCGGCAAGACGGCCGATGCGCCGAAGACCAACCCGGTCAATCTGCTGCGGGCCTATGAGCTGCAGGCCGGCGACACGCTGTTCATCGACAGCGGCGACTATCCGCTGATCGACAGCATTGCCGTCAGCGGCGATGCCGATGTCAGCGCCCGTCTGGCCGACTCCATCGGCCCGGGCATGGGCAAGGACGAGGGCTTCACCATCACCGGCCCGGTCGATGCCAGCCAGATCGCACGACTGTTCCCGGCCATTGCCGGCGACAAGACGCGCGCCCTGATCGAGCTGGTGGACGCCGACTTCGTGACGGTGCGACACCTGACCCTGGAGAACGCCAACCGCGGCCTCTATGTGCACGACGGTTCGGACGGCGTCCAGGCCAGCGACCTCACCGCCTCGGGCCATGCCCAGGACGGCATCCGCATTGAAAGCGCCACGCCGTTCGCCAGCTTCGACCGCCTGGTGGCCTTCGACAACAAGCTGCATGGCGTGTTCCTGAGCGGCGGTTTCGCGGCGCTGACCCATTCCAGCGCCTACGGCAATGGCCAGAGCGGCTTCAGCATCAGCGGCCTGTTCACCGCCGCCAGCGACAACCAGGCCTGGGGCAATGACGTCGGCTTCAGCTTCGACGGCGGCAAGGGCGCGTTGATACAGCGCAATACCGCGCATGACAACCGCGTCGGCATCAAGAGCGCCGGTGGCACGGAGGCGCAACGCACGGTGATCGGCGACACCGATCTGAGCAAGGGCAACGGCAATCTGATCTACAACAATCGCGGCGGCGGCATCGAGGCAGACTATGCCCTGATTGCCGGCAACACGGTCTGGGGCAGCACGGCGGGTTGGGGCATCAACAGCAACAGCGGTGCGCTGGCGCAGTCCAATGTGGTCCATGGCAATGCCAACGGCATACAGATCAAGGGCAGCAACAGCCGCATCAGCAACAACCGCGTCTATGCCAACACCGGCATCGGCGTGCAGACCGATCATGGCGAGGTGGCCGAGAACGTCATCTATTCGAACGCCACCGGGCTGAAGATTGACGACAGCCAGGGCTCGACCGCGGGCCGGGTGCGCAACAACCTGATCTATGCCAACAGCCTGCGCGGCGTGCAGATCAGCGCCAACCAGCTTGACTTCATCAGCAACACGGTCATCCAGACCGTCGGCGATGCGGTGCGGGTGGAAGGCAGCAGCAGGGACGTGCGCTTCTACAACAACATCCTCGGCGCCTCGCAGGGTTATGCGCTGTGGGTCGCGGCCGACAGCCAGCAGGGCTTCGCGTCCGACTACAACCTGTTCATGCCCGGTGGCGCTGGCGCGAAGCTCGGTGCCTGGCAGGGGGCAGATCGGGCCGACCTCGCGGCCTGGCGCAGCGCCACCTTTGGCGACGCCAACAGCCTGGTGGCCGACCCCGCCTTCGTGGATATGGACGGCGTGGACGACCAATTGGGCTATGTGAACGCCCAGTCGGATGGCCGCGACGACGACTTCCATGAAAAGAGCCTGCACGGCGGCTTTGCCGGCGGTGGGCTGGCACCGGTGCGCGGCGAAAGCGGCCTGCCGCAGCTGCAGGCCGTGATGGCCCTGGTCAGCGACCAGCAGTCGGTCACCATAGACCGTGGCCGCGCGGTGGATGCCTTCACCAACGAGCCGGCCAATAACGGCGGCTACATCAATCTGGGCGCCTATGGCAACACGGCCCAGGCCGGCCGCAGTCCGGCGCAGTTCATCACCGTGCTGGCCCCCAATGGCGGCGAACGCATTGGCCAGAACAGCACCGTCGAGCTGCGCTGGCGCTCGTTCGGCTTCACCGGCACGGTCAATATCGAGGTGCGCGGCGCGGGCCAGACCGAGTTCACCTTGCTGGCCAGCAACGAGGTCAATGACGGCAGCTATCTGTGGACGGTGGACGGCGAGGCTTTCGATCCGGCCAGCGACTATGAGCTGCGCATCACATCGGTGGCCGCACCCAGCATCACCGACAGCTCGGACGCCAAGTTCGAGGTGCTGGCGCCCATCCACGTCTATTACGTCAATGACAACTCGCTGGTCGGCGACGAGTACAGCTCGGCCGTCGGCAATGACGCCAATGACGGCCTGACGCCGGACAAGCCCAAGGCCTCGATACGGGCCATCCTGGATGCCTATGACCTGAACTCCGGCGACATCATCAAGGTGGATACCGGCAACTACACGCTGGGCACCAATATCTTCGTCGTCGAGCAGGACAGCGGCGTCGAGATCCTCGGTGCGGCCGAGCACGCCACCGTGATCAACCGCGGTAATACCGGCACGGGCACGGCGGTGTTCGAGTTCCAGGGCGCCGACAAGGTGATACTGCGCAACCTCAGCATCACCGGGGCACAGACCGGCGTGCTGCTCGCGGCCACGGCCAACTCCGACCAGGTCAGCGTCATCGACAGCAAGGTCTATGGCACGGCCACCGGCATCAACGTGGCCGCCGGCAACGAATCATTCACGCTGAGCGGCAGCGAGATCCGCAACAACTCGGGCACCGGCGTGACGATTGCGGCCACCGACTCCGAGCTGTCAAAGAACCTGGTTCGCGACAACGGGCTGAATGGCATCACCGTCAGCGGCGCGCGGGCCAAGGTCACGGGCAACGAGGTGCGCGACAACGCCCAGACCGGCATCAGCGCCAGCAACTCGCCGGCCGTCGGTCAGAGCAATGCCACGGTGATCAGCGGCAACAAGGTGTCGGGCAACAAGGCCGCCGGATTGGGCAGTGGCGGCATCGCCGCCAGCTGGAACGTGCAGGTCACGGGCAACCAGGTCAGCGGCCATGTGGGCGCGGGCATTGCCGTCAACGGCGGGGCGGTGGCCAGCGGCAACGAGGTCTCGGGCAATGCCACCGGTATCAGCGTCATCGGCAGCGGCCATGCAGTGGACAACCATGTCTTTGCCAACACCACCGGCGTGTACAGCCTGAACAGCAGCAATGTCATCGCGGGCAACCATATCCACGCCAACACAGGCGTGGGCGTGATGGTCAGCGGCAATCAGGCCGATGTGCGCAACAACCGCATCATCGGCAATGGCGGCAACGGCGTGGTGCTGGACGGCGTCAGCGGCACGCCGGTGGTGGAGAACAACACCATCATCACCAGCACGGCCGACGCCATCGTCGTGCAGGGCAGCAGCAAGAATGTGCGCATCACCAACAACATCCTGGATGTGCGCGGCAGCGGCACGGCGATCAAGGTCAACAGCACCTCGCAGGAGGACTTCCAGTCCGACTACAACCTGTTCGCCCTGGGCGCCAACGCCAAGCTCGGTTCCTGGGAAGGCAAGACCCTGACCACGCGCAGCGACTGGTTCTACGAGCTGGGCCAGGACAAGAGCAGCCTGACGGCCAACCCGGGCTACGTCGATGCCGATGGCGCCGACGATCAACTCGGCACGGCCGACGACGATGTGCACCTGCGCACCGACTCGGTGGGGGTGGACCGCGGCAACCCGGCCAGCGCCTACGGCAACGAGCCGCAGCCCAATGGCGGGCGCATCGATCTGGGCGCCTATGGCAATACCAACCAGGCCACCGCCAGCGCCGAGCAGACGATACAGCTGCTGGGTCCCAACGGCCTGGACAAGCTGGAGGCAGACCAGGCGGTGACGGTGAGCTGGCGTTCGACAGGCATTCCGGCAGGCGCGAGCCTGAGCCTGGAGCTGTCACTCGATCTGGGCCAGACCTGGACGACGATTGCCAGCGGCCTGGGCGTCAATGCCCAGGGCCTGGGCCAGACCAGCTGGACGCCGACGGCGCTGCAACAGGGCAGCCAGGCCCTGCTGCGCATCAGCGCCGAGCTGCCGCAGCAGACGGTGACCGACACCAGCGACGAGGCCTTCCTGATCGCCAACGGCGGCACCGACTACTACATCAACGACGGCTCGACCGCCGGCGACGAGTACACATCAGCCATCGGCGACAACGCCAACTCGGGCAAGAGCGCGGACAAGCCGATGGCCAGCCTCGCAGCCCTGCTGCGCGCCTATGACCTGAACCCGGGCGATGTGATCCATGTGGACAGCGGCAACTACCAGCTGGCCACCAATATCGTCATCGACGCGCAGGACTCCGGCGTGCAGATAGCGGGTGCGGTGCAACCGGGCCATGCCACGGTGCTGAACCGTGGCAACACGACCAGCGGCACGGCGGTGTTCCAGTTCCTCGGGGCCGACAACGTCACCCTGCGCAATCTGAGCCTCACCGGTGCGCAGACCGGCCTGCTGGCGGCGGCCGGGGCGGACTCGGATCATGTCACGGTGCTCAACAGCAAGGTGTTCGGCAACAGCGGCGCCGGTGTCTCGGTCGGTGCCGGCAACGAGTTCTTCAAACTGACAGACAGCGAGATCCGCAACAACTCGGGCACCGGCGTGACGATTGCGGCCACCGACTCCGAGCTGTCAAAGAACCTGGTTCGCGACAACGGGCTGAATGGCATCACCGTCAGCGGCGCGCGGGCCAAGGTCACGGGCAACGAGGTGCGCGACAACGCCCAGACCGGCATCAGCGCCAGCAACTCGCCGGCCGTCGGTCAGAGCAATGCCACGGTGATCAGCGGCAACAAGGTGTCGGGCAACAAGGCCGCCGGATTGGGCAGTGGCGGCATCGCCGCCAGCTGGAACGTGCAGGTCACGGGCAACCAGGTCAGCGGCCATGTGGGCGCGGGCATTGCCGTCAACGGCGGGGCGGTGGCCAGCGGCAACGAGGTCTCGGGCAATGCCACCGGTATCAGCGTCATCGGCAGCGGCCATGCAGTGGACAACCATGTCTTTGCCAACACCACCGGCGTGTACAGCCTGAACAGCAGCAATGTCATCGCGGGCAACCATATCCACGCCAACACAGGCGTGGGCGTGATGGTCAGCGGCAATCAGGCCGATGTGCGCAACAACCGCATCATCGGCAATGGCGGCAACGGCGTGGTGCTGGACGGCGTCAGCGGCACGCCGGTGGTGGAGAACAACACCATCATCACCAGCACGGCCGACGCCATCGTCGTGCAGGGCAGCAGCAAGAATGTGCGCATCACCAACAACATCCTGGATGTGCGCGGCAGCGGCACGGCGATCAAGGTCAACAGCACCTCGCAGGAGGACTTCCAGTCCGACTACAACCTGTTCGCCCTGGGCGCCAACGCCAAGCTCGGTTCCTGGGAAGGCAAGACCCTGACCACGCGCAGCGACTGGTTCTACGAGCTGGGCCAGGACAAGAGCAGCCTGACGGCCAACCCGGGCTACGTCGATGCCGATGGCGCCGACGATCAACTCGGCACGGCCGACGACGATGTGCACCTGCGCACCGACTCGGTGGGGGTGGACCGCGGCAACCCGGCCAGCGCCTACGGCAACGAGCCGCAGCCCAATGGCGGGCGCATCGATCTGGGCGCCTATGGCAATACCAACCAGGCCACCGCCAGCGCCGAGCAGACGATACAGCTGCTGGGTCCCAACGGCCTGGACAAGCTGGAGGCAGACCAGGCGGTGACGGTGAGCTGGCGTTCGACAGGCATTCCGGCAGGCGCGAGCCTGAGCCTGGAGCTGTCACTCGATCTGGGCCAGACCTGGACGACGATTGCCAGCGGCCTGGGCGTCAATGCCCAGGGCCTGGGCCAGACCAGCTGGACGCCGACGGCGCTGCAACAGGGCAGCCAGGCCCTGCTGCGCATCAGCGCCGAGCTGCCGCAGCAGACGGTGACCGACACCAGCGACGAGGCCTTCCTGATCGCCAACGGCGGCACCGACTACTACATCAACGACGGCTCGACCGCCGGCGACGAGTACACATCAGCCATCGGCGACAACGCCAACTCGGGCAAGAGCGCGGACAAGCCGATGGCCAGCCTCGCAGCCCTGCTGCGCGCCTATGACCTGAACCCGGGCGATGTGATCCATGTGGACAGCGGCAACTACCAGCTGGCCACCAATATCGTCATCGACGCGCAGGACTCCGGCGTGCAGATAGCGGGTGCGGTGCAACCGGGCCATGCCACGGTGCTGAACCGTGGCAACACGACCAGCGGCACGGCGGTGTTCCAGTTCCTCGGGGCCGACAACGTCACCCTGCGCAATCTGAGCCTCACCGGTGCGCAGACCGGCCTGCTGGCGGCGGCCGGTGCGGACTCGGACCGCATCAGCATCATCGCCAGCCGGATCTACAGCAACACCAACGGCATCAGCATTGCCGCCGGCAATGACGATTTCCTGCTGCGTGATGCGGTGGTGCAGGGCAATGCCAGCGGTGTTGCGCTCAGCGGCGACGGCGGCATGATCGACAACAGCGAGATCCATGGCAACACCGGCAAGGGCATCTACGTCTCCGGCAACAGCGCCGACCGCGTCATCACCGTGCAGAACAGTCGCGTCCATGACAACGGCGGCACCGGCATCGATGCGCAGAACCACACGCGGGTGGTCGGCAACCATGTCTACAACCACCTGGCGGCCGCCACCCACGGGGTGGCGCTGAGCGGCGCCAATGCCGAGGCCTCGGGCAACAAGGTCTACGGCAATCTCAGCGGCATCCGCGTCGACGGCAATGGGCTGGCGCTGAACAACGAGGCCTACAGCAACACCACCGGCATCACGCTCAGCAGCGGCACGGCGCGCGGCAACCGGATCTACAGCAACTCCATCGGCATTGCCGATACCGCCAGCGGCCAGATTGAGAACAACCTGGTCTATGCCAATACCAATGCCGGCGTCGTCATCACCGGTGACCGCGGCGCGCAGGCGGTGCGGAACAACACCATCTACCAGGAGGTGGGCGATGCGGTCCGCGTCAACGGCAGCAACGCAAAGCTCTACAACAACATCATCTGGGTCAACAGCGGCTACGGTGTCAACGTCATCAGCGGTGGGGCCAGCCTGAAGTCGGACTTCAATCTGTTCCACACCCCGCTGGCGGGCGGCAACGTCGGCCTGATCAACGGCACACAGGCCGGCAGCCTGGCCGCCTGGAGGCAGATGTCCGGCCAGGACGCCGGCAGCAAGGCCGGCAACCCGATGTTCCTGGACATCGATGGTGCCGACAATGTGCTGGGCGACAAGGGCGTGACGACCGGCGGTGGCAGCGACGACAACTTCGGCCTGCGCGCCGGCTCGGCCGCCATCGACGCGGGCAGCATGTGGACGGGTACCAGCCTGGACATCGAAGGCCGCCCGCGCCGTGACGACCCCAGCACGGCCAACACCGGCGAGGGCCTGCCGCTGTACGTGGGCAGTGCGATGGGCGGCAGCAGCTTTGCCAATGTCGGCACCAAGCTGCCGCTGCGCCACACCGACAGCTCGGCTCTCGTCAATCTGCCGTTCGAGTTCACGTTCTACGGCAAGACCTACACCTCGGTGCGGGTCGATGTGAACGGCTTCCTGCAGTTCGCCGGCCCCGATACCGGCAATAGCAACAGCAACACGCTGGACGGCCTGCTTCGCAATGCCCGCATCGCGCCGCTGTGGGACAACCTGGCCACCAACGCCACCGATACCAGCCGCGACGTCTATGTCGACAAGACGGTGGGCGGCCAGGTGACGATTCGCTGGGCCGCGGTGCAGGAGGGCACGGCCAACCCGGTGAACTTCTCGGTCACGCTGTTCAGCGACGGCCGCTTCCGCTTCGACTACGGTCAGAGCGCGGTGGGGCTGACGCCGACGGTGGGTGTCTCGGCCGGCAATGGCCAGACCTATGTGCTGGCAGCCTATGACGGCCAGTCCAATCTGTCGAATGCGGCGTCCCTGATGTGGGAACCCAAGCCGGGTCTGGACTTCCATGACATCGGCGCCTACGAGTTCCAGGGCGATTCGCAGGACCGCACGGCGCCCAAGGTCGTCAGCATCTCGAATCTGCCCGTTGACGGCGGCAATATCAACCAGCGCTTCAGCAGCCTGCAGATCAAGTTCAGCGAGGCGCTGGACGGTGTGTCGGCGCGCAGCGCGGCCAACTACGAGCTGCGCTCGGCAGGGGCCGACGGCCTGTTCAACACGGCCGATGACCAACTGATCGCCTTGAAGCCCGGTTACTCCTATCCGGCGACCGACCTCACGCTGCAGCTGGTCAACGGCCCTCTGGCCGATGGCCTGTACCGACTGACCCTGGCCGGCAGCCTGTTCGACACCGCCGGCAATGCGCTTGACGGCAATGGCGACGGCACCGGCGGCGACGCCTATGTACGCACCTTCAGCATCAACCGCGCCGCGGCCCCGCTGCAGGTCAGCAGCTTCACGCAGACCGACTCGGGCTTCAAGCTGCGCTTCACCGAGGCCGTCGATGCCGCCAAGCTCAATCTGTACAACGGCCAGAGCGATGCGCCGGGTGCCGCCAGCGGCGCCAGCGACCTGATCGTCACCGGCCCCGGTGGCGCGCTGGTGGCGGGCAGCCTGGTGCTGGATGCCGATGGCAAGGGCTTCACCTTTGTGCGCACCGGCGGCGTGCTGGGCGAGGGCGCCTACACCGTGACCCTGGCCTCGCGCGACGACGGCGTGACAACGAAGATCGGTGCGCTGCTCGATGGCGATGCCGACGGCACGGCCGGTGGCAACTATCAGAAGAGCTTTGTCGTCGCGGCCAGCAATGCTGCGGTGTTGGGCATAGGCGAAGTGGCGCGCGGTCCGGGTCAGACCCTGGCCATCGCGGCTTCCGGGTACAACTTCCCGCTGACCCTGGACAACGCCGCCGGTGCCACCCGCATCAGCTTCACCCTGAACTATGACGCGGCGCTGCTGAACATCACGGGCCTTACCGGTGGCACCCTGCCGGCGGGCAGCACCGTCGATGTGGACCTGACGACGCCGGGCCAGGCCAGGGTCACCATCGTCGCCGCCAGCGTGCTGCCGGCCGGCCGCATCGTGTTGGGCCATCTGCAGGCCATGGTTCCTCAAAGTGCCCCTTATGGCTCTTCGAACCTGTTGACCCTCGGCGACGCGCAAATCGACAATGGCGCCAAGCCAGTGAAGAGCGATGCAGGCCTCCACGTCGTGGCCTATATCGGCGACGCCAGCGGTGACGGCGGCTATGCGGCGGTGGACAGCCAGCGCATCCAGCGCGTGGCGGGCAAGCAGGACAGCGGTTTTGCCGCGTGGCCGCTGCTGGACCCGCTGCTGCTGGGCGACATCACGGCCAATGGCGCGGTGCAGGCCAGCGATGCGGCGCGGTTGAACCTGCATCTGGGCGGTGTGGTGCAGAAGGAGATCCCCGCGATCCCCGTCAAGCCCACGGTCCAGGGCGTGTCGCTGAGCCTGGATCGCAAGCCCAGCGGCTTCGATCTCGGCGCGGCCGACGGTGCCTGGCTCGACAGCTGGGTGGCCGAAGCCCAGGCACCGGCCAGGAAGGTCAACGCCTGGACGGTGAGTGCCGCACCGGCAGCGGCCGTCGAATTGCGCAAGTCCTGACCCTTGAACTGTAAAACGAGAATCTTATGAAAACTATAGCCTCCCTGCTCAAGAAAACCCTGGCACCGCTCGCCGCTTCATTGGCGCTGATGGGTTCGCCCAGCCAGGCCGCCATCACACTGACCCCGTTGCAGAGCCCCGTCATGGTGGCCCCCGGCGCCCATGCGCTGGTTGATTTCAAGGTGGACTTCGGCAGCGACCCGCTGGAGCTGATCAGCTTCGACCTGGGCCTGGCCTATGACGCCACCAAGCTGAGCCTCGACGCTGCGCCGACCTTCAGCTATGCCGGCACGGCGCCCGACTTCAGCGCAGGCACCTTCGTCGGCAACAACCTGCCCGGTGTCTTCGTCATCACCTGGGCGCTGGGCGCGCCGCCGTTCCCCGACCCTTTCGTGCTGCCCACGTTTGCGGGCGAGGGCGTGCTGCGCTTCTCGTTCACCAACGCCGGTCTGAGCAGCGGCAGCACGGCACTGATACTCGGCCTGGCCTACTCGACGCTGGACGAGGACCTGGAGGCCGGGACCGTGGCCACCGTCATCGCCTCGGCCGTGCCCGAGCCCCAGGCCTGGCTGCTGTGTCTGGCCGGCCTGGCGGTGGTCGCCGTGCCGCTGCGCCGCCGCAACGCACGGGGTTGAAGCAATGAGCGGCGGCGCAGCTTCGGCCCGGGTGGTGGGCGCGGTGGCCAGCGAGCCACGGGTGATGGCCAGCTTCGGGGCGGGCGATGAGCCCGAGATGGCGACCGACTTCTGGTCGCTGCTGGCCAATGCGCGCACCTCCGAGCAGCTGTGCCGGGCCTGGCTGGGCATTCTGTGCCAGTGGATACCGGGCACCCAGGCGGGGTTGTTGCTGCTGCACGATCAGGGCGACAGCTATGCGCCTGCGGCCGTCTGGCCCGACCCGGAGCGCGACATGGCCTTCATGGCCGGCATCGCCCAGCAGGCCCTGGTCGAGCGCCGTGGCGCGATGCAGGACGAGGGCGACGGCCTGGCGCAATGGGCCTATCCGCTGCTGGGCGCCCAGCAAAGCTATGGCGTTGTCGTGCTCCATGTGGTGGTGCGCGGAGATGCCGCGATGCGCGAAGCGCTGCGCCTGCTGCACTGGGGCGCCGGCTGGCTGACCGGCCTGTTCGACCGCCGCCAGTTGCTGGAACGCGAACACAAGCTGAGCCGCTCAGGCCTGCTGCAAGACCTGCTGCTGGGCGTGATGAACGAGGCCGCGGCCGATGATGCTGCGCGCTGGGTCGTCAACCGGCTGGCCCAGGCACTGCCCAGCCGCAGCGTGATGCTGGCGCGGGCCGACAACCGGCAGATCGAGCTGGTCAGCGTCTCAGGCTCGGCCGGCTTCGATCAGCGCTCCAATCTGCTGACCGTTGCCCGCGAGGCGATGCGCGAGGCGGTGCTGCTGGGCGAAGCGCAGTGTTTTCCAACCCCCGGCAGCGCTCATGAGGCGCCGCTGCTGGCCGCCAGTGCGCTGGCCGACTACTGTCGCGAGGCCGGCGCCGCGGCGGTGATGGTCCTGCCGTTGCAGCATCAGGGCCAGACCGATGCCGCGCTGCTGGTGGCCTTCGACAGCCCACCCACGACCGAGCTGTATGCCTTTGTGCAGACGGCGGCGCTGGCGCTGGCCCCCGGCCTGGCCCTGCACAGCCTGGCACGCCGCGGCCTGGCCGCCCATGCGCACAGCAGCTGGGTCAATGCGCGAGCCGCGCTGCTGGGACCACGTCATGCCGGCCTGAAGCTCGCCGGCCTGAGCCTGGCTGTGGCGCTGGCCCTGGCCGCGCTGGTGCCGGTGCAGCACCGCGTCAGCGCCCCGGCCACCATCGAGGGCCGTGTGCAGCGCGCCGCTGTCGCGCCGTTCGGTGGCTTCGTCCAGGAGGCTAAGGCCCGCGCCGGCGATGCGGTCAAGCAGGGCGATGTGCTGGCCCGGCTGGACGATAGAGAGCTGAAACTGGAAGACCTGAAGTGGACGGCCCAGGCCGAGCTGACCGAGCGCAAGTTGCGCGAGGCCATGGCCCGTGCCGACGCGGTGGCCGTGCGCCTGGCCCAGGCCGAGCACCAGCAGACGCAGGCCGAGCTGGCCCTGGTGCGCGAGCGCCTGGGGCGCACCAGCATCGTCGCGCCCTTCGACGGCGTCGTCGTCAAGGGCGATCTGAGCCAGCAGCTCGGCGCACCGGTGGAGCAGGGCAAGGTGCTGTTCGAGGTTGCACCGCTGGACAGCTACCGCGTCGTGCTGAAGGTGGACGAGCGCGACATTGCCCGGTTGCGCGGCGAGCGTGCCGGCGAGCTGGTGCTGAGCGGCCTGGCCGGCGAGTATTTTGATTTGCGGGTGGCCCGCATCGCCCCGGTGGCGACGACCGAGAACGGCGTCAATGCCTTCCGCGTCGAGGCGGCGCTGAACGCCACGCCCGCCCAGCTGGCACGCATACAGCCTGGCATGGAGGGTGTGGCCAAGGTCGAGGCCGGCGAGCACAGCCTGCTGTGGGTGGGCCTGCACCGCTTCTTCGATGGCGCGAGGTACACGCTGTGGTCGCTGGGACTGTGAACACCGCAGCGGCGGCAGGTGCCGATCGCCTGGGCGCCCAGCTGGTCAACAGCCACTGGTACCGCGTGGCACCGCTGGCACCGCGCCTGCGCGATGCGCTGCGGGTCCATCTGCACCGCTATCGCGACCAGCTCTGGTATGTGGTCGAGGACGGCATCAACGGCAAATATCACCGCTTCGATGCGCCGGCGTATCGCATCATCCGGTTGCTCGATGGCCGCACGACGCTGGAGCAGCTGTGGCTCAGGCTTGCCGCACAGGCCGGCGAGCACACGCCCAGCCAGGAAGAGATACTGGCCCTGCTGGGTCAATTGCACGGCCTCGATCTGCTGGCCGCCGACACCATGCCCGACCTGACCGAGCTGCGCGAGCGCGAGGCGAAGCAGTCGCGCCAACGCTGGCGCCAGCGCTGGCTGAACCCGATGGCCATACGCCTGCCGCTGGTCGATCCCGACCGCTTGCTGGGCCGCATGGTCCGTGCGCTGAGCCCCATCCTCAACCGCTGGGGCGCGCTGGCCTGGATCGCCTTTGTCGCGCCGGCCCTGCTGCTGGCCGGTCTGCACTGGCACGAGCTGACGCAGAACTTCGGCGAGCAGCTGCTGGCTATGGACAATCTGCTGCTGCTGGCCCTGCTGTTCCCGCTGGTCAAGGTGCTGCATGAACTGGGCCATGGCATCGCCTGCAAGCTGCATGGCGGCGAGGTGCACGACATGGGCGTGATGCTGCTGCTGTTCCTGCCCGTGCCCTACGTCGAGGCGTCAAGCGCCTGGACCTTTGCCGACAAGCGCGCCCGCATGCTGGTCGGCGGCGCGGGCATGCTGGTCGAGCTTGCGGTGGCCGCCATGGCCTTCTATCTGTGGCTCCTGCTGGAGCCGGGTGTTGCCCGTGCGCTGGCCTATGACGTGGCCGTGCTGGCCAGCGTCAGCACCGTGCTGTTCAATGGCAACCCGCTGCTGCGCTACGACGGCTACTACATCGCAAGCGATGCGCTGGAGATACCCAACCTCGCGCCACGGGCCAGCCAGTACTGGATCTACCTGATCGAGCGATACCTGTTGAAGCGCGAGCGTGCCCATTCGCCGGTGGCGGCCCGGGGCGAGGCGGGATGGTTCCTGTTCTACGCGCCGTTGTCCTTCGCCTACCGGCTGATCGTGATGTTTTCGATCGCCGCCTTTGTGGCCACGCAGTACTTCGTCGTCGGCATGGCGCTGGCACTGTGGAGCCTGGTCACCGGTCTGGGGGTGCCCTTGTACAAGGCCCTGGCCTGGCTGCAGCGCATGGTGCTGAAGAACGAGGCCGGCTCGCCGGCGCGCCGTGCTGTGCTGGCTGCGCTGGCCGCGCTGGCGCTGCTGCTCGGCGCCTTGCCCTTGCCCTATCGCACCCAGGTCGATGGCGTGTTGTGGCTGCCCGAGCGCGCCCAGCTGCGCGTCGGCCAGGCCGGTTTCGTCGAAGCGCTGCTGGCCGAGCCTGGGCAGTGGCTGGAACCGGGGGACCTGGTCGCCCGCCTGCACGATCCGGCCGTGGAACGTGTGCAGGCGGTGCAGGCTGCGCGCGAAGAGGCGGCCCGCGCCCGGGTCGATGCGGCCCTGGTCGATGATCCGGCCCGTGCCGAGCAGTTGCGCGTCGAGCTGACCCGCGAGCTGGCCGCCTCGGCCCACCACCGGCAGCGGGCCGACCGGCTGGAGATACGCGCCGCCGCGGCCGGCAGGCTGTGGCTGGACGGCGCCAACGATCTGAGCGGCCGCTATTTGCGCGAGGGTCAGCTGCTGGGGCATGTGATGCCCGACGAGCCGGCACGGGTGCGGGTGATCGTCGACCAGGGCGCGGCCGAGGCGATACGCCGGGACGGCAAGACCGAGATCCAGCTGCGCCTGCCCTTTGATGTGGACAGGATCTGGAGCGCGCGCATCGTCGGCGCCGTGCCTGCGGCCAGCCATGAGTTGCCCAGCGCCGCGCTGGGCCGCCAGGGCGGCGGGGCGGTGCCCACCGACCCGCGCGACGAGAGCGGCCGCAAGGCCCTGGTCTCGCACTTCGAGTACGAGCTGGCGCTGCCGGCCGACTTTCCGCACCGCCTCGTTGGCGGCCGGGTCGCGGTGCGCTTCGTCCATGCGATGGAGCCGCTGGCACCCAGGCTGTGGCGTGCGGCGCGGCGGCTGTTCCTGAGCTATTTCAAGGCATGAGCGCGCTGTCGGGGTTTGCGCAGCTGGGCATGCCCGACTGGCCGCCACGCCATGTCGAGCTGGCGCCCAGCCTGTTTGCCGAGCGTGCGCAGACCGGCATCTCCGCGCTGGACCGATTCGCGACGACGGCCCTGCTGTCGCTGCGCCCCAGGCCGACGCGCGCCCAGCAGGCGCTGCTGGCGGCCGCGGCTGCGGCAGCGTCGGCAATGACACCGCTGGACGACACCGCCCTGTGCGAGGCCGCCCGCCTCGCGGCCAAGGCCGCCTTCGCCAGCCTGGACGAGGCTTCTGCTGCTCAGGCGCTGGCCGCGCTGTCCGAGGCCTCGCTCCGCGCCTTGCGCCTGCGCCCGCATCCGCCGCAGCTGCTGGCTGCCTGGACGATGATTCGCGGCTCCCTGGTCGAGCTGGACACCGGCGAGGGCAAGACCCTTACCGCCGGCCTGGCCGCCAGCTTTGCTGCGCTGGCCGGCGTGCCCACCCATGTGGTCACGGTCAACGACTATCTGGCACAGCGGGATGCGCAGACCATGCTGCCGCTGTTCCGCTTCTTCGGCCTGTCGGTCGGCGTCGTGCACAGCGGGGTGGCGCAAAACGAACGTGCGCGCCAGTACGCCCAGGCGCTGACCTATTGCACCAACAAGGACCTGGTGTTCGACTATCTGCGCGACCGCGTCAATGCCCGGGGCCTGCACAGCCGTGCCCAGATGGCCGTGCGCCAGCTGCATGGCGGCCTGCAAGCCAGCGAGCCGCTGCGCCTGCGGGGCTTGCATTTCGCCATCGTGGATGAGGCCGACAGCGTGCTCGTCGACGAGGCGCGCACGCCGCTGATACTGTCTGCTCAGCGTGAGGGTAAAGGCGATGCGGTTGTCTACCAGCAGCTGCTGGAAGTGGCCGCCTCGCTGGAGCCCGATGTCCACTACGAGCTGCCGCTGGCCGAGCCACGGATCGAGCTGCTGCCCACCGGCCGAGACCGGCTGCACCAGCTCGCCGAGTTGCATGCCGAGGGCTCCGAGGTCTGGCGCACCTCCTGGATGCTGGAGCACTACGCGCTGCAGGCGCTGCGTGCGCTGCATCTGTTCAGGCGCGACCAGCACTATGTCGTCCACGAGGGCAAGATCGTTATCGTCGATGAGTTCACCGGCCGCATGCTGCCCGACCGGACCTGGGAGCAGGGCCTGCACCAGATGGTCGAGGTCAAGGAGGGCTGTGCCGTCAGCGGCGGCAATGTGACCCTGGCACGCATCACCTACCAGAGCTTCTTCGCCCGCTATCTGCGCCTGGCCGGCATGAGCGGCACGGTACGCGAGACCGCCCGCGAGATGGCCTGGGTGTTCGGCCAACCCTGCCTGCGCATCGCGCCGAACCGCCCGTCCAGGCGCCAGGTCTTGCCCTCTAGGCTGCTGCCTGATCAGACGGCCAAGCTGACGGCGGTGGTCGAAGAGGTCAGGGCCATGGTCGCGCAGCAGCGGCCGGTGCTGGTGGGCACGCGCTCGGTGCGCGGTTCGCTGGCGCTGAGCGCGGCACTCAGCGAGGCACGTATCGTGCACCGCGTGCTCAACGCCCTGCAGAACGCCGATGAGGCCGAGCTGGTGGCTGAGGCCGGTGCGCCGGCAGCGGTGACGGTGGCCACCAATATGGCCGGCCGCGGCACCGACATCCGCCTGCACGACCATGCGCTGCGCCAGGGCGGCCTGCACGTGATACTGACCGAGTGGCACGAGTCCTCGCGCATCGACCGCCAGCTCTATGGCCGCTGCGCGCGCCAGGGCGATCCGGGCAGCGTACGCGCCATCGTGGCACTGGACGACGAGCTGATCCTGCGCCATGCCGGCACCGCCGCCCTCGCGCTGGGCCAGCGGCTTAAGCCGGGCGCATGGCCCGTCTGGGCTATTGAAGCGCTGCGGCGACACGTGCAAAGTCACGCCGAAGCCGCCAATGCGCGCCAACGCCGCGCAACGCTCAAGCAGGACCAGCAGATGCGCCATCAGCTGGCGTTTTCGGGCAGTGCGGAGTAGAGAAGAAACAGGTAGCCCATGAACCACCGCTTGCCCTATCGCAACGCCTTGCCGGCCCTTCTTCTGGCCTTGCTCGGCTACGCCCACGCGGCAGGCCGCGCCAACGAGTTCGACGGCCTGATCGAGCCCTCGCAGACGATAGATATCCGCAGCCCGGTGGTCGGCCTGATCTCGCAGGTCAATGCCGCGCGGGGCGGGGTGGTCAAGAAGGGTGCGGTGATCGTCAGCCTGGACACCAGCGTCGAGCGCTCGGCCGCGGAACTGGCCCGCTACAAATCGACGATGGACGGCGCGGTCAAGGCCGGCGACAGCCGCGTGCAATACGCCGAGCGCAAGTACAAGCGCCGCGCCGAGCTGGCCGAGAAGAACTACGGCACAGCCCAGGAGCGCGAAGACGCCGAGGTCGAGCAACGCATTGCCCAGGCCGATGCGCAATCGGCCCGCGAGAACAAGCAGCTGGCCAGGCTGGAGCTGGACTACGCCAGCGCCCAGGTCAACCAGCGCCAGCTGCGCAGCCCGATCGACGGCGTGGTCATCGAGCAGGGCCAGTACCCGGGCGAGATGACCGAGCCCAGCGACGGCAAGAAACCCATTTTGCGGCTGGCGCAGATCAGCCCGCTGCGCGTGTCGGTGCTGCTGCCGGCGGCGCTCTACCCGAAGCTGAAACTGGGCATGAAGGCCGAGGTGTTGCCGGAGAAGCCGCTGGATGGCCGCTATCCGGTGACGGTGACGATGATCGACAAGATCATCGACGCGGCCAGCGGCACTTTCCGCGTCCACCTGCTGCTGCCCAATGCCAACGGCGCCTTGCCCGGCGGGCTGAAGGCGCGGGTGGTGTTTTCGGAGCTGCCTCAGTAACCCTCAGTAGCCTGCCTCGCGATCGACCGCCAGCGGCTGAGGCAACCCGGCACGCGCGCGGCGCAAGGCATCAAGGCACTGCTCGGCCACCAGCGCACGCCTGGCTTCGCCGGCGATATGCGGCGTGGCCAGCACCTTGGGGTGCTGCCAGACCCAGTTGTCGGGCGGCGGCGGCTCGCGCTCGAACACATCGAGCGCCGCCGCGGCCAGATGGCCCTCGTCCAGCAGCGCGCGGAGATCGCTCTCGACCAGATGGCCGCCACGGCCGACATTGATCACCATCGCGTCCGGCGGCAGCTGGCTCAAGGTCTGTCGGTTCAGCAGGCCTTGGGTGGCCGCCGTCAGCGGCAGCGTGCAGACCAGCAGATCGCTCTGCGCCAGCAGCAGCGGCAACTCGGCATCGCCGGCAAAGCTCCGCAGGCCGTCGAAGGCTTTGTGGCTGCGCCCCCAGACCGCCACCGGATAGCCCAGCGGCAGGAACGCCCGCGCCACCGCCTGTGCGACCTCGCCCTGGCCCAGGATGCCGACCCGGCACTGCGCGAACGGCCGCACCGGTCGCCGGCCCCACTCGCCGCGCGCCTGCTGGGCCTTGAACAGCGGCAGCTCGCGGGTGAAGCGCAGCGCGCAGGCGACCACGTACTGCGCCAGCATCTGGCCCTGCTGCGGATCGACGATGCGTGTCACCGGCAGGTTCGCGGGCAGGTCGGGCGCGGCCAGCAGCTTCTCGACACCGGCACTGATCGCACAGATCACCCGCAGATTCGGATAACGGGCCAGCTGACCGGGCTTGAGCCGCCAGGCCAGCAGTGCCTCGACCTGCTCGGGCGGGGGGTGTCGGTTTCGTCCCAGACGGGAGTATCGGGCGCCGCCGCACGCAGGGCGGCTACGAAGGATGCGGAGGGCAGCGGGTCGCTGAGCACCAGGATGGCCATATCAGTGGCTCGCCCGAATTTGTCTTGCGGCCCACGAGATATTGAAGCGGCAGGGACGAGGGCGCGCCGGCCGCTGCGGGCTGAAGCATCGTCCGGCCCTGAACGGACCGAACTTCGGCTTCCTTATGCCCGCTGCGACCGGCACGCCCTCATCCCTGCTGGCACCGGAGTGCAGATTCGCCAAAACGCGATACGCGCGGCGGCCACCAGCGCATCCGCAGAGGCGGTGGGGGGCTGGCCACAGCGGGCATAAAGAAGCTGAAGGTCGGTCCGAAGGGACGGACCTAAGCTTCAGCCCGCAGTGGCCGGCCCCCCACCCCCTCTGCCGCCCCATTGCAGCGAGGCGCCAAGGAAAGACATTCAATCGCGAGTCGATCAATGTCATCTCAGTCCACCGATACCTTGGCCTGCCGAATGACCTGACCCCATTTGGCGGTCTCGCTGCTTATGAAAGCGCCGAACTCGGCCGGGGTGCCGCCCATCGGCACGGTTCCCATCGCTTCGAGCTTCAGTCTTACCTCATCGGTGCGCACGATGGCGTGCACCTCGTCGGCCACCCTCTTGATAATGGCCGGCGGAGTGCCTGCCGGTGCAAGCAGGCCGGCCCAGGTGCTGCCGGTGAAGCCCGTGACACCCTGTTCAATGAAAGTGGGCACGTCCGGCAGGGCCGGCAGACGCTTGTCGCTGGCCACGCCGATCAGGCGCACCTTGCCGGTCTTGCCGGGGTTGATCAGGCCCGAGGCGGCGTCCAGAAAGAGCTGTATCTGCCCGCCCATCAGATCGGTCAGGGCCGCCGCCGCGCCGCGGTAGGGGATGTGGACCATATAGCTGCCGGTCAGCGCCTTCAGCAACTCGGTGCTCAGGTGGGCGGCCGAACCATTGCCGCTGGAGCCGAAGCTGATCTTGCCTGGGTTCTTCTTCGCGTAGGCGACCAGCTCGGCCGCGGTCTTGAACGGCGCGTCGTTGTTGACGGCGGCCACCAGTGGCGACAGGCCGATCAGCGACACCGCGGCAATGTCCTTGGCCGGGTCATAGGGCAGCTTCGGGTACAGGCTGGTGTTGGCCGCATAGGCGGCAATCACGACGGCAAAGGTCGCGCCATCGGGCGCCGACTTTGCCAGCGCATCGACGCCGATCACGCTGTTGGCGCCCGGCTTGTTGTCGATCAGCACCGTCTGGCCCAGGCGCTCCTGCAGCTTCTGGGCGATCAGCCGCGCGGTGATGTCGGTGAAACCGCCGGGTGGGTAGGGCACGATGATCTTGATCGGCTTGGTGGGCCAGGCCTGGGCCTGGGCCGAGGGCAGGGCGGCCAGTGCGGCCAGGCCCAGGGCGAAGTCTCTGCGCTTCACGGTCATGCCTTTGTCTCCTTGGTGTACTGATCCCTGAGTTCGCGCTTGAGCACCTTGCCGATGGCGCTGCGCGGCAGCTCGGCAATGGTTTGCACATCGCTCAGGCGCTGGGTCTTGCCGACGCGCTCGTTGATCCAGCTGCGCAGCTCGGTGTCGGCTGTGGCGTCGCCTGCGGCGTGAACGACAAAGGCCACCGGCGTTTCACCCCATTCGACGCTGGGCACGCCAACCACCGCCACATCGGCCACCGCCGGATGCTGGCGCAGCTGGGCTTCGAGGTCGCTGGGGTAGATGTTGAAACCACCTGAGATGACCATGTCCTTCTTGCGATCGAACAGGGTCAGAAAGCCTTGCTCGTCGAAGCGGCCGATGTCGCCGGTGCGGATGAAGCGCTTGCCGTCGGAGGCGAACCACTCGGCCTCGCGCGTCTTCTCCGGCTGGCCGTGATAGCCGGCCATCATGCCGGGCGAATGGCCGACCACCTCGCCGGCCTCGCCGGCAGGCACTTCGGCGCCAAGCTCGTCGATCAGCCGCATGTCATGGCCCTCGCTGGGCCGGCCAACGGTATGCAGCTTGTCCGGATGCAGATGCGCCTCGAGGATGCAGGTTCCGCCTCCTTCGGTCATGCCGTAGAACTCGACCAGGCCCCCGGGCCAGCGCGCCAGCACATCGCGCTTCAGCGCGGCCGAGAACGGTGCGCTGGTGCAGAATTTGAACTGGAAGGCGCCGAGATCAAAGCTGCCGAACTGCGGCAGGGCCATGATGCGCTGGTACTGCACCGGCACCAGCATCGTGTGGGTGACGCGGTGCGCTTGCGCCAGCGCCAGATAGGCCGCCGCGTCGAATTTGGCCATCAGCACCACGGTGCCACCAAAGGCAATGGTCGGGAAGAACACGACCAGCGTGGTGTTCGAGTACAGCGGCGTGGCCAGCAGGGTGGTCTTGCCCGGACCATAGCCGTAGGCGGCGCCGCGCTGCACATGCATCCAGCGCATGCCGTGCGGCTGGACGATGCCCTTGGGCGTGCCGGTCGTGCCCGAGGAATAGATGATGTTGAAGGGCGCGTCCGGAGTCAGCGTCACCGGTTGCGGTGTGCTGCCGGGCGGTGCCAGCCACGACTCGAAAGCACGCCCCGGCGCTTCATCGTCGAGCGCGACGCACAGCGGCAGCACAAGACCCGGCACCAGCCTGCCGGCCGTTGCGTCGACGAACAGCCAGCGGGCCTGCGCGTCGGCCAGCATCGCCGCAAAGTCGGCCGGCGTGACCGACGGTGCCAGCGGCGCCACCACCACACCGGCGCGCAGCGCACCGAGAAAGATCGCCGCCTGCAGCGGCGTGGACAGGCCGCACAGGGCGATCGCCTCGCCCGGCGCCACGCCATCGCGCTGCAGGGCGCTGGCGATGCGGTCCACCAGCGCGTTCAACTCGCCGTAGGTGTAGCGCAGCCCGCCCTGGATCAGCGCGGGCTGCTGCGGCCGCGCCGCCGCATGGTCGCGCAGCAGCTCGGCGATATTGCGAAACAGCGCGTCAGCCATGCGCGCGCCCTACTTGGCCGCCAGGCCCAGGCGCTCGATCAGGGCCTTGTCCTTTGCATAGGTTTCGGTGGCCCATTTGCGGTAGTCGTCGCCATTGCGGTACCACATTGCCTGGTTCAGCTGGTCCAGCAGTTCGATGTGCTTGGGGTCTTCCATGGCCTTCTTGTAGGCGTCGTGCAGGGCCTTGACAACAGCTGGGTCCATGCCCTTGGGGCCGACCAGGCCGTAGGGCGAGGTGGAGACCACGCCATAGCCCAGCTCCTTGGCCGTGGGCACCTGCGGCCAGCGCTTGGTGCGCTCCTCGCCAAAGGTCACCAGCAGGCGCATCTGGCCGCCGTCGACGAACTTGTCCCAGCCGCTGGCATCGCTCTGCGCCATCACATGGCCACCGAGCAGCGCCTGCTGCAGATCGGCATTGCCCTTGAACGGCACATGGGTCAGCTCGACCTTGGCATTGCCGGCCAGCTCTTCCATCAGCAGGTGCGGGCTGCTGCCGGTACCGGTGGACCCGTAGTTGATCTGGCCCGGCTGCTTGCGTGCGGCTTCGATGTACTCGTTGAAGGTCTTGTAGGGCGAGTCGGCGCGCACGGTGAAGCCGAAGGTGTAGCCCGACACGCCGATGATGAAGCTGAAGTCGTTCAGCGGATGCCACTGCGTCTTTTGCATATGCGGGATGCGCAGCATGCCCAGCGGAAACTGGGCGATCGTGTAGCCATCAGGCTTGGCCGTCAGCGCCATTGTGCCCGGACCGAGCGTGCCGCCGCCGCCGGGCTTGTTCTCGATCACGATCTGCTGGCCCAGATGCTTGCTGGCGATCTCGGACAGCGCGCGCAGATGGCGATCGGTCGAGCCGCCGGGCGGCCAGGGCACGACCAGGGTCACCGCCTTGGCCGACGGGTAGCTCTGCGCCTGCAGGGCGCCCCAGGGGGCCAGCGCGGCAGCGGCAGTCAGCAGCAGGAGCCCGCGGCGCAGGGGGTAGGGGGCTTTGATCGTCATGGTCTTGTCTCCGGTTGTGTCTTGTCTTGTCAACTCTTGGCCGCGGCCTGCTCCTGCAGCTCGCGCCACATCACCTTGCCGCTGCCCGACTTGGGCAGGGCGGCAACGAACTCGACGATGCGCGGGCTCTTGTAGTGAGCCATCTGCCCGCGCGACCAGTCGATGATGTCTTGTTCGGTCACCGTTCCGGCCTGGCCCGCCTTGAGCACCACCAGCGCCTTGACGGTCTCGCCGCGCCGCTCGTCGGCCACGCCGATCACGCAGGCTTCCTGGACCGCCGGGTGGTGGTACATCAGCGCCTCGACCTCGGCCGGCCAGACCTTGTAGCCCGAGGCATTGATCATCCGCTTGAGCCGGTCGGTCATGAAGAAATAGCCGTCCTCGTCGATGCGGCCCAGGTCACCGGTGCGCAGAAAGCGCTTGCCGTCGAGCTCGACAAATGCGGCCGCCGTGGCCTCGGCATTGCGCCAATAGCCCTGCATCAGCTGCGGGCCGTGGATGATGATCTCGCCGGTGTCGCCCTGCGGCACCAGTTGCATGGTCACCGAGTCCACCACCCGGGCATCGACATCGAACACCGGCACGCCCAGGCACTGCGGCTTGGGCCGCTGCGGCGGGTTGATGTGGGTGGCGGCCATGGTCTCGGACATGCCGTAGCCCTCGACATAGTCCAGTCCGGTCAGGCTCTTGAGCTTGGCGCAGATGGCGGCCGGCATCGCCGCCCCGCCGCCGCGTATGCCGGCCAGGCTGCTGAGGTCGTAGTCGCCCAGCCTCGGGTTGGACAGGAAGTCGATCATCATCGTAGAGATCGTCTGCCAGACGGTGACCTGGTAGCGCTGTATGCACAGGGCCGCGGCGTCGCGGTCCCAGCGCGGCAGAATGACGATGGTGGCGCCTATGTACAGCGGCCCGTTGAGGCTGCCCGACAGCCCGGTGACATGGAAGAAGGGCAGCACCGACAGATAGACCGCGTCCTGCGTGCGGCCGAACCAATTGATGCCGCCCACGGCCGTGCTCATCACGCTGCGGTGCGTGTGCATGCAGCCCTTGGGCTGGCCGGTGGTGCCCGAGGTGTAGGGCATCACGCACAGATCGTCGGCGCCTGCGGTCAGCGGGCCGGGCTCGCGGCCGGCGGCCAGCATGTCGGCCCAGCTCGTCAGGCCCGCGCCAGACTCGGTGGAGCAGGGCGCGCTGACGAACCCGGGCACCGCGAATGAGGCCGGCTGGCGCAGATAGTCACTGTAGGTGGCGACGATCAAATGCCTCAGCCCCGCCTGCCCCAGCTGAGGTTGCAATTGCGGCAGCAGATCTTGCGCCACGAAGGCGGTGCTCGCGCCGCTGTCGGCCAGGTAGTGGCGCAGCTCCTCGGCCTGGTTCATCGGATTGACCGGCACCACCACCGCATTGGCGCGCAGGATGGCGTAGAAGGCCAGCACCCATTGCGGGCTGTTCTGCATGTACAGCAGGACCCGGTCGCCGCGCTTGACGCCACAGTCCTGCTGCAGATAGCCGGCGATGCGCTCGGCCTCGCGCTTGAACTCGGCAAAGCTCAGCGTCGTGTCGTAGAAGACGATGAAGGGCTTGTCCGGGTAGCGCGCCGCCGCCACCTCGACATTGAAAAACAGATTCGTCTGCGGCACGCTCAGATGCTGCGGCAGACCTGGTGGCCAATGCTTCAGGTGGGCTTGCATCGTGGGCTTCTGAGGTCCAATCTTGATATTCCGCTGAGTGGAACGCTGCGACCAGTTTAGGGAGGCCCGGGGCCGCTGTAAATCGACCTAAGGGTAAGAGCTGATGCGAATGGTGCCGCTGTGGTCGCATCGGTGACAGGATTCGACTTAATATTCCGCTCAGCAGAAAATTGAGGGGAATCGATGGGCAGAAAACGCAGCACCGGTCTGGCGCCGGCCACCCAGGCCGATCCGGCCGAGGACCGGCGTTTCGTCACCGCACTGGCACGCGGCCTCGAGTTGCTGCGCTGCTTCAAACCGCAGGACCGCTGGCTGGCCCATCAGGAACTGGCGCGGCGCACCGGCCTGCCGCAGGCCACCGTCTCACGGCTGAGCTTCACACTGACCAGCCTAGGCTATCTGCGCCACCGGCCCGACAGCGGCGAGTACGCGCTGAGTCCGGCCGTGCTGTCGCTGGGCTTCAGCGTGCTGACCAACTTCGAGGTCGGCCGCATTGCCAGGCCCTTCATGGAAACGCTGGCCGAGCACACCCAGGCGGCCGTGTCCTTGGGCGTGCGGCATGACACATCTATGGTCTATGTCGCCCATTGCCGCAGCACGGCGCGCCTGATTCTCGGTCTCGACGTCGGCACGCGCCTGCCGCTGGCCGAAACGGCGATGGGCCGGGCGATGTGGTGCTGCATGGCGCCCGGCATGCGCGCGCTGCTGGTCCAGCGGCTGGCAACACTTGACCCGTCACGCTGGCCGCAGCGGCAGGGCTCCTTGAAGCAGGCTGAGCAGGACTATGCCCGCCGCGGCTATGCCAGCTCCGAGTCCGAGTGGGAGAGCGAGATTGCCGCCATCGGCGTGGGCGTTGATCTGGGCGATGGCCGCGAGCCGCTGGCGCTGACCGTCGGTGGCGCCGCGGCGCGGCTGACCGGCGCGCTGCTGCACGACAACTTCGCTCCGGCGCTGATTCAATGCGGACGCGACATCACCGCAGCCATTCAGGCCGCGGACTGGAGCGATTGAGTCGCGGCGGCTCGGCGCGCCGGTACGATGCGTGCCATCGCATCCCGACAGGCCAGCCATGAGCTCCGACGAAAACAAACCGAATGTGCCGCTGGAAAAGCGAGTTCTGCTGCTGCTGGTGCTGGTGGTGTCGCTGGCCTTCGGCTGGATACTGCTGCCGTTTTTTGGCGCCATCCTGTGGGGGGCCATCATCGCGCTGCTGTTCGCGCCGCTGTACCGGTGGCTGCTGCCGCGACTGAAACAACGACGCACAACCGCTGCGCTGCTGACCCTGCTGGCTGTGCTGCTGATCGTGGTGCTGCCGTTTGCGCTGGTCACCGCTTCGCTGGCGCGCGAGGCTGCCCTGGTCTATCAACACATCCAGACCGGTGAATGGAACCCGGCCCAGTACCTGCGCAGTGTGTTCGATGCGCTGCCGGCCTGGATGGCGAACCTGCTCAATGACTTCGGTTTCAGTGATTTCGACGCGCTGCAGCGCCGTCTGGTGGCCGCTCTGGGGCAGGGCAGCCAGTTCATCGCCACCCAGGCCTTCAGCATCGGCCTGAACACCTTCGACTTCGGCGCCCATCTGGTGATCACCCTCTATCTGGCCTTCTTTCTGATACGCGACGGCCGCGGCGTGGCCATCGCGGTGCGCGACGCGATTCCGCTGGCGGCCGAGCACAAGCGGGAGCTGACCGGCAAATTCATCACCGTGGTGCGCGCCACCGTCAAGGGCAATCTCTTGGTGGCGGCTATTCAGGGGCTGCTGGGCGGGCTGGCGTTCTGGTACCTGGGCGTCGGCGCGGCCTTGCTCTGGGGCGTGCTGATGGCCTTTCTGTCGCTTTTGCCGGCGGTTGGCGCCGCACTGGTCTGGGTGCCTGTCGCAGCATTCTTCGTCATGACCGGCGCCATCGGCAAAGGCCTCGCCCTGGTGGCCTACGGCGTGCTCGTCATCGGCCTGGTGGACAACCTGCTCAGACCGATTCTCGTCGGCAAGGACACCCGCATGCCCGACTACCTGGTGATGATCACCACGCTGGGCGGCATGGCCGTATTCGGCATCAACGGCTTCGTCATCGGCCCGGCCATCGCGGCGATGTTCATTGCGGTGTGGCATATCTATGTGGTGGCAAGGGCCTCAGGCGAGGCTTAGCGCTGCCTGCCTTGGTGGTGAATATTTGGGTGACAATGATTGTTATGTCAACTTATGTGCGGGCCGTTCTGAGGGCTTGCGACGATGGTTCTGATACCGATGACTGGCCTTGCTATTTGTACAACGGCCTCTTTTAGGACGCCGTAGTTCAGCACCTTGGCTTCGATGCTCCGCCTCAATGCCACGTTCACCCAACGACGTTGCTCAAGCCGGGTCGTCCGGAGCGGCTCATCTGGCGCAACGACCTCGACGGCGAGCTGCGCGCCGCCGGACCCGCACCCCGCCTTGCGCAGGCGCAAGCGCTCCGTCACAACGCTCGCTACATTGCTGCTTTCAGTGCCCCCGACAGCATATGACTCAAGCAGCGACCTGGCGAATCTCTCCCGCGAACTGCGCGGCGGCAGCGGCCGTGGCGGCCGGGTTAGAACCGAGCTACGCGGTTTGAGGCGCCGGGTTCTGCTGGCGATGGCCTGGTCGGCCCTGCTCGCACGCGATCGGGCAAGCGCCGAGTCGACGCCAACAGCCGAGCCCTGGACCTTGGCGGCGCTGTCGCAGGCCTTCGAGCGCGAAGTCAGGCCGCTGATTCAGATTCCCGGCGCCGTGGTGAGCGGCTACCGGGAGCGTTTGCAGCGGCAGCTGCTGGATTTGGGGCTGCAACTCGACGTGCCACAACTGCTGGTGCTCGTTGATCGCAACCCCAAGGTGCAGGCGCTGCTTATCTTCTGGGGCAGCGCCACACAGCCCTGGCAGCTGATCGGTGCGTCGCCCGTCTCCACCGGCTTGCCGGGGCGCTACGAGCATTTCGAAACGCCGCTGGGCGTGTTCGAGCATTCGCTGTTCAACCCCGACTTTCGCGCCGAAGGCACCAAGAACGATCTGGGCATACGCGGCTATGGTCGCAAGGGCGCACGGGTGTTCGATTTCGGCTGGGTGCCGGCCACCAAGGGTTGGGGCAATCATGGCTTGAGCGTGATGCGCTTGCAGATGCATGCCACCGATCCCGACTTCCTCGAGCGCCGCCTGGGCAGCGCTCAATCGAAGGGCTGCATCCGTATCTCCGCCAGCCTGAACGAGTTCATGGATCGCCTTGGCGTCCTCGACCAGGACTACGAGGAGGAACTGCGCAGCGGCCGCCGGCTGTGGGTGCTGCGCGACGACCGCCGCCCCAGCCCCTGGTCGGGACGCTACCTGATCGTCATCGACTCCGGTGCCGCGGCGCGGCCGGCCTGGGCTTTAGCCCCGCGCTGACGCCCTATTGCACCGTAATCGCGCGCGCCCTGGCCCCCTCGCGCTTGGGCAGGCTCAGCTTGAGCACGCCATCCTCCAGCTTGGCGACGACCTCCTTGTCGTCGATCTCGTGGGCCAGCGAGAAGCCGCGGGAGACGCTGCCATAGTAGGTCTCCTTCAGCAGCACCCGGCCGCCGGACTTCTCTTCCTTCTCCTTCTTCACCTCGGCACTGATCGAGACATAGTTGCCATCGACGCTGACGCGGATGTCTTCCTTCTTGGCGCCCGGAATCTCGGCGCGCACCTGGTAATCCTTGTCGTTCTCGGTCACATCGATGCGGATGTCGCCGGGGCCATCGGTACTCAGCTGCAAGGGCCGGCCGAGGCGACGGAACAGTTCGGGAAACATGTCGTCCAGGCGTTCCAGACGGGTCAATGCGTTCATGATGTCGCTCCTTGGGGTTTGTGTCCGGATGGCGGTGCCTTCCGACCATCCACAAATCAGTTTAGGAAGGGTGTGCGCGGCTGCGTTGCGAAACGTCAAGGCTTGCTGTGGCGGATCGCCGATGCAGGGCGGCGAACTCGAGGTTGAAGCGCCTCGTGATGGTCTCGGGGTCGGGCACCAGCCGCGCATCGGCGACCACGGTCAGCGTGGCCTGGCCGCCATAGCTGAGGATGCTGATGCCCATGCCCAGCTGCTCGCCCGGATGCGGCACGCAGAACATCATCCGTGCGACCGTTGCGCCGGCCAGCCGCACCGGCTCACGCGGGCCCATGACATTGGTCAGCACCAGGCTGGTCTTGCTGCCGAAGACCTGGCAGGCCAGGTCTTCCAGCGTCTTCGGGCCACGGCCGAAGATGTCCAGCAGCAGCCGCATCGCCAGGGCCTGCGGCGAGCGCTTGATCGCATCCATGGCCGCCTGGGTTGAGGCCAGCCGCCGCCGGGCGCTGGACTCGGCCACCGGCAGGTCGAGAATCACCAGTCCGAACTCGTTGCCCAGCGCACCGTAGTGCGCGGGAGGCCGCAGATCCAGTGGCACCATGGCCCGCAGGCTGGTGTGGTCCACGTCGACGCCGCGGCGGCGCAGATAGTCGCGCAGGGCGCCGCTGACGGCCGCCACCAGCACGTCGTTGACCTTGGCGCCACTGGGCGCGGCCACCGCCTTGACATCGGCGATGGCCACCGGCGCGGACCAGGCCACCCGCTTGCTCAGACCGAAGTCACCCTTGAACGGCGAACGCGGATCGGGCCATTTCAGCAGCTCGGTGACCAGCGAGGCGGTACCCTTGAGCACGAGACCGAGCGAGTCAGCCAGCCCCGGGGCGGGCGGCGCAGCGGCACCTCTTCTGCGGGCGGTCGGTGGCGGTGGCGCGGAGGGCATCTGGAAAAGCTGCGCGGCCACCGCCATCATCGCTGTGCCATCGCCAATGCAGTGGTGGTAGCGCAAAATCATCGCGCTGCCGCGGCCCACCCGCTCGACCAGATGGACCTGCCACAGCGGCCGGATCGGGTCCAGCGGCTGGGCGGCCAGCTCGCTGACCAGCTCGCGCAGTGCGGCCTCGTCATGCGGCGCCGGCAGGGCGACGCGGTGCAGATGGGCGTCGATGTCCAGGTCGGGCACGTCTTCCCTGTGCGGGGTGGCCAGCGGGAAGCCGCGTTCGACGACGCGTTGGCGGAAGCGATCGAAGGCCAGCAGCCGGCGCTTGAGCAGCGCGCGCAGCTTGCCAGGGTCCAGTGGTTCGCGGGTCAGCAGCAGGCCGGTGACGATGGCCGTGTTGGCCGGCCCGTCCATGTGGTACCAGGCAGCATCGAGTGGACTCAGAGCGGTGTGGGCCATGACAGAGGGGCCGGCTCCCGCCGGTTTTCGTGGATCGGCCAGCTTAGGCCGCGATGGATCGTGGCGGGTTGACGCAGGTCAGGGCCGATGCCGCGGGCGCCCGACTGATGCAGCGCAACGCCCGGGCCCCTGCCCTGCGTTGAAATGCCGGACTGGTTGCGCCACGCGCGGCCGCAGCGGAGCCGGCTCAGCATGTTCAACCCCTTCGATGGTCTGCAGTCCGGTCTTGCCGCGATCGATGTCGCTGCTGCGGCGCAGGCGGGCGCGGCGTCCCTGCAGGCCCGCCAGCAGCGGCGCCTGGCCGAGTTGCTGGCCGCGGCCGCGAAGGGCTCGCGCCGCTATGGCGCCTTGCTGAAAGGCCGCCAGGCATGGGCCTGGCGCCTGCACGATTTGCCGGTCGCCCACAAGGCGGAGTTGATGGCCGACTTCGACGGCTGGGTCTGCGACCCGGCGCTGAAGCTGGAGGCCTTGCGGGACTTCACCCGCGACGCCGCGCGCATCGGCGAGGACTACCTGGGGCGCTACACCGTGTGGGAGAGCTCCGGCAGCAGCGGCGAGCCCGGCATCTTCGTGCAGGACGCTCAGGCAATGTCCGTTTACGATGGGCTCGAAGCGCTGCGCCGGCCCGTGCTGCGCCCGCTGCAGCGGCTGCTGGACCCGTTTTTCCTGGGCGAGCGCATCGCCTTTGTAGGCGCCATCGACGGCCACTTCGCGAGCACCGTGTCGATCCAGCGCCTGCGCCGGCTTGCGCCGATGCTGGCGCCGCGCATCACATCGCTGTCTTTTCTGCAGCCGATGCCGGAGCTGGTCGAGCAGTTGCAGGCCGCAGCGCCGACGATACTGGCCACCTACCCTACGGCCGCCGTCCTGCTGGCCCAGCAGCAACTGGCCGGATACCTGGACATCGCGCCGCAGGAAGTGTGGACCGGTGGCGAGACCCTCAGCCCGGCCATGCGCGCCCTGGTGCAGCGGGCCTTCGGCTGCCCGCTGGCCAACAGCTACGGCGCGTCGGAGTTTCTGGCTCTGGCCAGCGAGTGCGCTTGTGGCGGCCTGCATCTGAACAGCGACTGGGCCCTGCTGGAGGCTGTCGACGCGGCCGGCCATCCCGTGCCTGCCGGTGAGCCGGGCGCGAGCTGCCTGCTGACCAACCTGGCCAATCATGTGCAGCCGCTGATCCGTTATGACCTGGGCGACCGGGTGCGCTTTTGCGCGGCGCCCTGCGCCTGTGGCTCGGCCCTGCCCCTGATCGAGGTCGACGGGCGCAGCGATGATGTGCTCAGCCTCGCCGCGCCCGATGGTGCGACCGTGCAACTGCTGCCGCTGGCGCTGTGCACGGTACTCGAAGACGTGGCCGATCTGTACGACTTCCAGCTCAGGCAGGAAGGGCCTCACGCCCTGCTGCTGAGCACCTCGCAGCACGGTGACGCCGCCGCCACGGCCCTGGCCCGTGCGCGGCCGGCGCTGCTGACGTTTCTGGCCGGCCAGGGCGTGCAGGGCGTGCGACTGCGCTGCGAAAGCGGTGTGGCGGTCCGGCCGGGACGCAGCGGCAAGCTGCAGCGTATCGTGGGTCTGAATGGCTGACCATTGGTGGCCGCGCCGCGGCACTCGCTCAGGCGCACATCAGCAGCGGTGCAGGCATCGTTCGCAGCAGCCTGTGCGTGCTGTCCTCGAGCACCCATTCGCGCTGCCGGCAGTGGCCGGCGCAGGGCAAGACCAGCAGATCGGCGGCCAGCTCGCGCGCCAGCGCCGGCACCTGCGCGCTGGTATCGGCCGATGTCAGCTGGCGCCGATGCAGCACGGGCGTGACGCCGTGAAAGCGCAGGTACTGGGCTATATCCAGCGATTCGCCGACCACCGACCCGCCCCGGCTGTCGGTCGTATCCAGCACATGCACATGCCTGGCTTGCCGCAACCAAGGCAGGGCGGCGTTGACGGCGCGTGCGGCCGGTGCCGTGGCGTCCCAGCACAGCAGCACCTGATGACCGAAGCTGGCCGGCGTGCCGCTTGAGGGCAGCACCAGTGCCGGTCGGCCCGAGCGCAGCAGTGCAGAGCTGACGAAGTCCGCCGGCGCGACACCGGGCAGCACTGCGCCCGCGTCGTGCTGGGCCAGCACGAGCAGGTCGGCAAAGAGGGCCTGCTGGCAGAACAGCCCGACTGCATCGGTCCCCTGGCCGTCCAGCCATTGCATCTGCGGGCCGCTCAGTGCCTGTGCCGCATCGAACATCGCCATCGCGCGGTCCAGCTCGGCCCAGGTCGAGGTCTGCAGGCACAGGCTGGTGTCATCGTCCGGCGCCAGGCGTGGCGGCCAGTGCGACGTTGCGGTGACGAACATCACCGCCAGATGAGCCTCGTGGCGGCGGGCGAGTTCGCGGGCCTCGCGCAGGCGCATGGCGGCGGCCGGTGTCGCATCGAGCTGCAGGAGGATGGAACGGATGCCGCTCATGCTGCCTCACAGGTTGGACGGTTCACGGAACAATGGGGCGATACCCCGCATGGCACTTCACCCCGCCTCTCGGATCGCCTGGTCTCATTGTTGGCGGCGGCGCGGCCGCCGCGTTGAGCCTGCGCAATCCGGCCGCGCCCGATGCCCTCACCATGGCGCCATGTAGTTCAAACCTAGCGATCTGGTCACGCCTGCGGGCTGGCATCTCGGGCTGTCCAGCATGGATGACATGGTGCAACGCATCGGGCACGGCCTGCGCAACTGGCGGCGCAACGGTGGCTTCCTGCTGACCGGGGCGCCGCGGGCGGACGGGCCGAACTGGCTGGCAGACAGGGTGCTCGGCAGCACATCGCAGGCGGTGATGGTGACCGATGCCGAGGGCCGCATCGTCGCGGTCAATCCGGCATTCACCACGATGACCGGCTACTCCTCCGCCGAGGTGATCGGCCTCAGCCCCAGCCTGCAGCGGTCCGGCCGGCACGACCCGCTGTTCTACCGCGAGCTATGGGCCGGCCTGCACGCGACCGGGCACTGGCAGGGCGAAATCTGGAACCGGCGCAAGAACGGTGAGGTGTACCCCTGCCTGCAGACCATAGACGCGATCCGTGACGAGGCGCAGCGGGTCAGCCACTACGTGGCCCTGCACTCGGACATCAGCGACCTGAAGAACGCCGAAGAACGACTGAGCCGCCTGGCCCACCACGATTCGCTGACCGGCCTGCCGAACCGCCTGCTGTTTGCCAACGGGCTGTCTCATTCGATCGAGCGGGCCAAGCGGCATCGGCAGCGCCTGGCCCTGCTGTTCCTGGACCTGGATCACTTCAAGCATGTCAACGACAGCCTGGGCCATGCGGCCGGTGATGCACTGCTGTGCGAGGTCGGCCGCCGGCTGCGCCAGTCGGTGCGCGCGCAGGACGCCGTGGCGCGGCTCAGCGGCGATGAATTCGTCGTTGTGCTGGAGGAGGCCGGCGAGGCGGGCGACGTGCTGCGCATGGCCGATAAGATCATGGCCACGATCAGTCAGCCGGTCCAGGTGCCGGGCGGGACGACGCAGATATCAGCCAGCATCGGCATTGCCCTGTATCCGGACGATGGCGACGATGTCGACCAGTTGTTGCGGGCGGCCGATGCGGCCATGTACATCGCCAAACGCCGTGGCCGCCACCAATGCGCCATCCATCAGCCAGCGGCGCAGGGACGGCCGGACGCACCCATCGATTGAGGGGCGATGGCGGGCGGCCAGTGCCTGCGGCTACAGTGCGGGTCAGATGACAAGCTTGCCCTCCTCAGACGCGCCGACCGGATCGGCGGCGACCAACCCCGGCGTGACCCGTATTGCCCGATATGTCGGGCTCGGCGCCTCGGCGGGCGGGCTCGATGCGCTGGAGCAGTTCTTCGCGCGGCTGCCGGCCCGCAGCGGCCTGGCATTCGTGGTGGTCACCCACATGGACCCGACCCAGCCGGCGCTGCTCGCGTAACTGCTACAGCGCGGCTGCGCGCTCCCGGTGGCCGAGGCCGTCGAAGGGCTGCACATCGCCGCCGACCATGTCTACGTGATCCCGCCGAACAAGGAGCTGACCGTGGTCGAGGGCTGCCTGCGCCTGGCCCCTCCCCATCAGCGGCGCGGCCAGCGCCTGCCGATAGATCTGCTGTTCGAATCGCTGGCACTTGACCAGAGGGAGCGCGCGGCCGGCGTGGTGCTGTCGGGCATGGGCTCGGACGGCAGTCTGGGCGTTCAGGCCATCAAGCGCGCGGGCGGCCTGGTGCTGGCCCAGCAGCCGGATTCCGCCCAGTTCGATGCCATGCCCGCCAGCGCGATCAGTACCGGCTGCGTCGACCGGGTCGGCACACCGGCACGGCTGGCCCTGCATCTGCTGGCCCTGACGGGAGCCGGCGCCCTGCCCCAGGCCGCCTCGATCGAGGACGAGCATGTCAGCGGCGATCCGGACGCCCTGCAGGGCATCCTGACCCTGCTCAACAGCGCCGGCCGGCACGATTTCTCGCTCTACAAGCGGCGCACGCTGGCACGCCGCATCGAGCGGCGCATGGGCGTGCACAAGCTGCACGGCCTGGCGGACTACGAGGCCTTGCTGCGCGGCAGCCCGCAGGAGTGCAATCTGCTCGTCAACGAGTTGCTGATAGGCGTGACCGGCTTCTTTCGCGACCGCGCGGTATGGCAGCGGCTGCAGGAGGAGCATCTGCCCGCCCTGCTGAGGCTGCGGCCCGACGGGCATCCGTTCCGGGCCTGGGTGGCGGGCTGCTCGACCGGCGAGGAGGCCTACTCGCTGGCCATGGTCTTTCGCGAGGTGCAGGAGGCGATGCCCGAGCGTAGCGCCAGCAGCCTGCAGATCTTTGCCAGCGATCTGAGCGAGGACGCGATCGAGCGCGCGCGCCGCGGGCTGTTCGCGGCCGGCATCACCGGCGAGGTCTCGGCGCAGCGGCTGCAGCGGTTCTTCAAGCCGGAACATGGCGAGTACCGCATCAGCAAGGGCATCCGCGAGATGGTGGTGTTCGCACCGCACGACCTGATCAGCGATCCGCCGTTCACCAAGCTCGACCTGCTGAGCTGCCGCAATCTGTTGATCTATTTCACCGCGCCGCTGCAGAACCGCACGCTGCCGCTGTTCCATTACAGTCTGCGCAGCGGCGGCCTGCTGCTGCTCGGCTCATCCGAAAGCATCGGGCGTTTCGGCACCCTGTTCGAGCCGCTGGATGCGCAGTCGCGCCTTTATCGCCGCCGTGACGCCGCGGGTGCCCCGGTGGCGCCCGACTTCCCCGTCCGATCCCGGCGGCGCAGCCATCCGAGTCCGAAGGAGACACCCTTGTCCGAACCCCGAGACATCCCGTCCGGCCTGCAGGCCAGTGCCGAGCACTTGCTGCTGCATGAGTTCTCTCCGCCGGCCGTGCTGGTGAACGAGCACGGCGACATCCTCTACATCAACGGCCGCACCGGCAGGTACCTGGAGCCGGCCGCCGGCAAGGCGAACTGGAACATCCATGTGATGGCCCGCGAGGGCCTGCGCGGACCGCTGGACGATGCCCTGCGCCGCGCACTGGCGCAACCCGAGCCGGTGGAGGTGCCGGGGCTGATCGTGGGCGAGGGGCCGAACGCAACGCGGGTCGACATCACCGTGCGCGCGGTCGCGCCGTCCGGCGCATTGGGTGACGTGACGATGATCGTGTTCCGCGAGGTGCCGGCGGCGGGCCCTCCCCCGGCAGCGCGCGGGCGCCGCAGCGCCGCGCAGCTCGACCTGGAGGCCCAGCTGCAGCGCATGCGGCTGGAGCTGCAGACGCTGCGCGAGGACATGCGCGTGACCCAGGAGGAACTGCAGTCGTCCAACGAGGAGCTGCAGTCCACCAACGAGGAACTGCAATCGACCAACGAGGAGCTGACCAGCTCCAAGGAGGAACTGCAGTCGATGAACGAGGAGCTGCAGGCGGTCAACGTCGAGCTGCAGTCCAAGCTCGACGATCTCGAGCTGGCGCAGAGCGACATGAAGAACCTGCTCAACAGCACCGAGATCGCGACCCTGTTCCTCGATCGCGAACTCAACGTCAGGCGCTTCACCGAGCAGGCCCAGTCGCTGATCAAGCTGCGCGACAGCGATGTCGGCCGGCCGCTCAGCGATCTCAGCAGCAGCCTGGATTATCCCGGGCTGAAGACCGATGCGCAGCAGACCCTGCGCACGCTGGCCAGCAGCGAGAAGCAGGTGGCGTCCAGCGACGGGCGCTGGTTCAATGTGCGCATCATGCCGTACCGAAGTCTGGACGACGCGATCCTCGGCGTGGTCATCACCTTCATCGACATCAGCGCGACCAAGCGGCTCGAAGCCCGGCTGGGCGCTGCGCCGGCATCCACCGGCGGCCCCTCTGCCTAGGTTGTTTCGGCCTAGGGTATATCGGCGCCCAGCGCCGGTGGCGGATCGGACAGGTCGGCATGGGCCAGGCGATGCTCGAGTCCGTAGCGCACCAGTGCGGCGAGGTTGGACAGTTGCAGCTTCTCCTGAATGCGGGTCTTGTGCGTGCTGACGGTCTTCACCGACAGGTGCAGCGCGTTGGCGATCTCGGTGGGTCGCTGGCCGGACACCAGGCGGCGCAGCACGTCCAGTTCGCGGTTTGACAGCTGCGAGTGGCCGGGCACGTCGACGCCGCCATTGAGTTGCTGCACCACCCGTTCGGCCAGGCTGGCCGTGACGTAGGCACCTCCCGCGGCCACCTTGCCCACGGCGGCCAGCAGCTCGGCGGCCGGACTGTCCTTGGTGACGTAGCCGTTGGCCCCCGCCTTGAAGGCGCGCATGGCGTACTGCTCCTCCGCATGCATGCTCAGCACCAGCACCGCCGTCGCTGGCCGCTCGGCCTTGATGCGCCGAGTCAGGTCCAGGCCGTTCATGCCGGGCATGGACAGGTCGACGATGGCCACGTCGACCGGCTGGCGGCGCAGATGGTCCAGGGCCTCGAAGCCCGACGATGCTTCATGGACTTGCCAACTGGCGGCCTGCGCTTCGAGCACACGGCGCAGGCCGTCGCGCACGATGGCGTGGTCGTCGACCAGCAGCAGGGTCAGGGCTTCGGGCAGAGCTTGGGCGTTCATGGGGTTTCCAGCGGTGTTGGCGGGTCGCCGGCGGCGGGCAGGGGCAGACGCACGGTGATGCGTCCGCCGCCGCCGGGGGGGTTGTCAATCAGCAGCTCGCCGCCCAGCAGATAGGCGCGTTCGCGCATGCCCATCAGGCCGAACGAGCCTTCCTTGCGTGTCGCGCCGGACGGGAAGCCGCGGCCGTTGTCCTGCACCGTCAGCACCAGCTCCTGGCCCTGGACGCGCAACTCGATGCGCACGTCGGTGGCGTGGGCGTGACGGGCCACATTGGTCAGGGCCTCCTGCACCATGCGGTACATCGCCGTGGTGGCGCGGTGGTCGATCGGCGGCTCGTGCTCGTCCAGCCGCACCGTGACCTCGACACCGAGCCGTCGCGCCGACTCGCGCGCAAGCCACTCGACCGCCGCGTTCAGGCCCAGGTCGTCAAGCATCAGCGGCCGCAGATCGGCGGCAATGCGGCGCACGGCGGCGACGGTGTCATCCAGCATCTCCAGCATGCGGTCGCGGCGCGGCGCGTCATGCGTGGAGTTGGGCTCCTTGGCGCAATCGGCCAGATCCATCTTCAGGGCCGACAGGCGCTGCCCCAGCTCGTCGTGCAACTCACGGGCGATGCGCTTGCGTTCATCTTCGCGCGCATCGACCATGCTCGCGGACAGCCGCCGCAGCTCCTGCCGCGAGCTCTGCAGCAGCTTGCGCTCCTGCTCGCGCCGGGTGATGTCGTTGAGCACCATCTGCACAGTTGACCTGTTCGGACCCGGCAGCGCGGCGATGGCAATCTCGACCTCGCGCAGGCCGCCGTCCGGGCGCAGCAGGCGCTCCTGCAGCATGTAGACGCCGGGCCCGCCCTCAAGCGCGCGTGTCAACTGTTCGCGCACGGCCTCGTGCGAAGCAGGATGCAGCAACTCGTAAAGAGACCTGCCCATGACCGGCCCGGAGCCCAGCAGATCCTGGCAGGCCCTGTTGCAGAAGACGATGCGGTCCCGCTCGGTGACCCAGATCGCGATCGGCGCCACGTCGAACAGCCGCTGGAAGTGGTCGCGCAGAGATTCGATGTCGTGCTCCAGCGCCTGTTCCCTACTGAGGTCACGCAGCACGGCCGTGCTGAAGCCCCGCGACCGGTCCTGGCCCGACGTGAGGACGCGGGTCAACGTGGCGGCAACGGGGAACTCGACGCCGTCGGCGCGCAGTCCCACCAGGCAACCACGCACGCCCTTCGGCCTGTCGGTTTCCCCGGAGGTCTGGAACCGCGTCACGTGTTCGGCATGGGCCTCACGGTAACGCTCCGGGATGAAAACCGAGAGGGGTTGACCGAGCACATCGTCGGCCTGGCAGCCAAACATGCGCAGCGCGGCCGGGTTGAGCATCACAATGCGCTGTTCGGCATCGACGGTCACGATGGCCTCCACCGAGGCCTGCACCGCACGCTCGTTGGCTTGGTGGATATCGTCTGCTTCCAGCGGGTTCGAAGAGGCCTTGTTCATTGCTGCGTCCCGCGCCCGTCGGCGCCGTCCTTGTTCTTGCCAGGCCTGACCATTCCTGCACGGGCCCATGTTCACGTGAACGCGGTGCCAACGCAACAGGCACGTGGATTGCTCCGACTGCGCGACTTGCGCCAGATCAAGGGCGGTTGATGTTGCCTCTGACCACGGCTCGGGCGCGAGGACTGGCCGCCTGCCCCGCGACCGCCGGATGCCGGTACCTGACCAGAGGCCGAAACAGGTCCCGAAACGTTACAGGACCTGTGGTTCTTCATGGGAGAGGCCGGCCTTGCCGGGGCCGGACCTCAGTCGCACGGAGCGCGGTTCGGCGGCGGTGTCGATTCGGAAAATTCCGAACTCGCCGTCGGATTTGTGCCTGTCTCGACGGAAACCTTCACGCCCAAGGGCCAGCTTGCGCCTATGGCCCGGGCACGCGCCTTTGATCATGCTGGCGGCGTGATGCATCGGGATCACGTGGGCAATCAAATAATGGAGAAGCGATGAACCAGTCCATTCAACAGCACAGGGCCTTCTCTTCTGGTGGGCCGCTGCGTGCAGCGCACCCTGCCGCGATGGCTCGCGCCAGCCTCTCCGATCTGCTGCGGCTGATGGACCCCGACGCCGAGACCGGCCCGGAAAGCGACAGCCTTCCGGTCACGCTGCGGCCCCTGCGCGCCGGCACGGCCCTGTTCCATGAGCACGGCCAGGTCGATGCGATCCACTTCGTCAGCATGGGCTCGTTCAAGATCTACCGCACCGCCGAAGACGGCTATGAGCAGGTACTTGGCTTTGCGCGGCGCGGCGAGGTGCTGGGCTATGACGCGGTCTGCCTGGGCCAGCACCCGACCGCGGCCGTGGCGCTGGAGGACGCGCGGGTGTTCGCAATCAGCGTCCGGGAGCTGTTCCCGCTGCTGCATCGGGTGCCGGCGCTGGACCGCCTGCTGCACCTGGCCGTCAGCCGCCAGCTGACCCGGGCGGCCGAGATCGCCGACCTGATGGCCGCCGTAGCTGCCGAGGTGCGCCTGGCGCGCTTTCTGGTGCTGCAGTCCGAGCAGATGAAGGCCTGCGGACAATCGCCGGTGCGCCTGCTGCTGCGCATGGGCCGTCGCGACATCGCCAGCCACCTGGGCGTGGCGCACGAGACGGTCAGCCGCAGCTTCAGCGTGCTCGCCGACTGGGGCTGGTTGCACGTCAACAACCGCGAGGTCGAGATTCTTGATCTGGCCCAGCTGAAGACCTTTGCACGCAGCACGCGCCGGTCGATCGATGACATCGGGGTCCGGGCCAAGGCGAATTCGGCCGCTGCCGAGCTGTTGCCGCGTTCGAACGCGCTGGAGCTGAGCTGGGTCGCAGGACGGCGGGATTTCGGCTTCGACGGCGCGGTGACCTCCGGCGGCATCTGCATCGATCATCCCAGGCCCCAGCCGGCGGCCACTGAGCACTCGCACGCGGCTTGATTCGACAGGAGCTTTCGATGAACACCCTGACGAAACTGGCGATGGGCTTGATGGGCAATCTGGCACCTCGGCCCCTGACCGGAACGCCTGATCGTGTCGTGCCGCTGCCCACTGCGTCGATCGACGGCGGCATGCCGCTGATGCAAGCCCTTGCACGACGGCAGTCGCAGCGCCTGTTCAAACCCGGCCGCCTGGAGCCGCAGACGCTGGGCGATCTTCTGTGGGCCGCGGCCGGCATCAATCGCAGCAAGTTGGGTGGCCGTACGGCGCCCAGCGCCATGAACGCCCAGGAAATCGTGCTCTATGCGGCGATGGCTGAAGGCCTGTACCGCTACGAACCGGAGTTGCATCAGCTGCGCTTGTTCGCTGCGGCGGATGTGCGGCGCGTCACCGGCTACCAGGACTTTGTTGACGATGCCGACCTCGATCTGATCTTTGTGGCGGATCACAGCCGCATGTCGCTGGTGCCCGCCGCGCAGCGCGTGGCCTATGCCAACGTCGCGGCCGGGGCGATGGCACAGAACGTCTATCTGTACTGTGCCTCGCAAGGCCTGGCGACCGTGCTGCGGGCCTGGCTTGATCGTGACGCCCTGTCTGCGGCAATGGGCCTGGCCCAGGAGCAGCAGATCCTGCTGTCGCAGACGGTCGGGCACAGGGTCGATTGAGTTGTTGATTCTGAATGCGGTGCAACATCCTCAGCGGAACTGTCTGCGCCGGGACACTGGCGTGTCCACCTCAACCTCAAGTCGTGGTCTCGTATGTCTGAGTCGCCCGAGCCAATCGCACCTGCTGCGGGGACACTTGACACCGGCCAGTTGCTGCTTGAACTTGTCGATAGGCTCGATGCCATGGTGGCCTACTGGGACGACCAGCAGATCTGCCGTTTCGCGAACATGGCCTACAGGGAATGGTTTGGGCGCGACCGTCAGGACTTGCTGGGCACCAGCCTGAGCCAATTGCTCGGCCCCTTGTACGAAAAAAATCTGCCCTACATCGAGGCAGCCTATCGAGGTGAACGACAGGTCTTTGAACGCGCCATTCCCCGGCCCGATGGCACGGGCGTCCGGCACAGCCTTGCCACCTATCTGCCGAGAATTGTTGAGGGCCGGGTGGTGGGCATCTTTGTCCATGTGGCCGATGTCGAGCCCATCAAGCGCCTCGAACTGGAACTGAAGGCGGCGAAAGAGAGGGCCGAGAAGCTCGCAACCCATGACTATCTGACCGGACTCCCCAACCGGCTCCTGCTGAGTGATCGCATCGATGAGGCCATCGCCCGCGCGAAGCGCACAGGCGAGAAGGTCTTCTTGCTCGGCATTGACGTTGACAACTTCAAAGCCGTCAACGACTCCTATGGGCATCCGGCCGGCGACGAATACCTGATCGAGATCGCCGCGCGAATCAAGGCCTGTGTACGCGACTACGACACGGTCGCGAGAGTCGGCGGAGACGAATTCCTTGTGTTGACGGCGGGCGTTCCGTTGAAGGACGGGATTGAGGGCCTTGCAACCCGAATGCTGGAGTCCGCAAGGCAACCTTTTCAGGTAGGACGATCGGTGTTGGCGCCCAGTCTCAGCATCGGCATCGCGGAGTTCCCGCGACATGGATCGACGCTGGAGTCGCTGACGCTGGCGTCGGATCGCGCTCTCTACGCGGCAAAGAAGTCGGGCCGCAACTGCTTCATGCTGGCCGAAGCCGAGTAGCCGCCCTTGCCCGGTGCCGCGGGCGCTGCACCGGGCCAAGCCTGCCGAGCGGCAAGGCGACGGCTCAGAACTCGAGCTCGCCGACGGCCACGATCTGCTGAGCAGCCGAGGGGTTCTCGCGCAGCAGGGCCTCAAAGTCCCAGCCGCCATCCTCGGTGCGACGCAGCTGCGGAAACATCGCCGCCAGCGGACCGGCCCGGAAACCCGCGGGACCGAGGCTGGCGGGCTGCAGCGGCGTCTGCGACGGCAGGCCATTGACCTGCGACCAGATGCGCGGCGACGTGATGATCTGATCCGGGCGCTGTGCCAGCAGGAAGGCCGTCGTACTCAAGCGCTTGCCGTCGCGCTCCAGCATGAAGGTCCGATCCGGCTCATACAGCTGTACGTCGGCGGCAGCGCTGGGCTGAAGCGAGTGGTTGTTCATCTCGATCAAGCCGCCGGGCGTCCCCAAACTCATAGCGCCGGTGATGCGTGCCAGGTCGAAGCGTGTCCATGCGCCGGTGGTGATGAACCGTGCCTCCACAGCGTTGAGCAGCGGCACCTGCCAGCGCAGGGGCGTATCAACGGTCAGCTCGATGCGCGTGGCGGGCCTCTCGTCCACGCCACCGAGCTCGGTGAGCAGGCCATCGCCGGCCGTTGACACCAGACCGCCCGTGACCTGATCGGCATGGAGCTTGATGCTCTCGCCAATGCGGCCCTCGCGCAACGCGATCTGCGTGGCCGTGCTCAGCTCGGCGGTGTCGGCGCGCAACACATCCAGCCGCATTTCGCGTCCGGCCTCCAGTTCGACGGTCGGCGCGCTCAGACTGCCGATGCGCATCGCCCCGGCGGCGCGCAGCCGCGCATGCACGCCAGCGTTCAGCGTCTGACCCTGGAGGTCCTGCGTCGCCAGCAGGTCCAGCCTGCCCAGGCTACTGATCTCGCCCAGCCGCAGCTGCGCGCCCTTCAGGCTGACGTCGCCCTGCCCCACCAACACATCCAGCCGCAGCTCGTCAGCCGCGTCGACCACGACTGCGCCGCCAGCACGCATTTCGCCCACCGCCGCGTCGCGGGCCAACAGCAACTGCGCGTCCAGCCCGGTGTTCAGCGTCCCCAGCCTGAGACTGCCGGCCTGCAGCCGCAACTCTCTGGCCACGACTAGGCTGCCGACTTCGACCGCACCCAGCGCCCGCAGGCTGGTGCCTGCACCCGATGTGATCGAGCTGGCACTCAGGTCATGGGCCGATTGCAGGTCCAGCGCCCGGCCGACCGACAGATCGCGCAGGGCCAGTGCGTCGGCGACCAGCAACAGATCGCCGCCGACCACACCGCTGCCCTGCAGCTCGAAGGCGCCCGCCAGCTTGATCTCGGCGCCCTGGCCCACCTCGAGACCGGCCATGTGCACCGCACCCGCGGGAAGCTCGGCCGCCGCCGAGGCCTGCGCCGATGCGGCGCCGAACCCCGCCACCGACGCTGTCGGCAGGGTGGACAAAGCCAGCGAGCCGCCCACCTTCAGCGCGCCAAAGCTCATGGCGCCGGCCTGCGCCTTCAGATCGCCGTCGAAGCGGCCCAGTTCGGTGATCTCCAGCTTGCCGCTCAGCTGCAACGCGGCATCGCCCGCCGCATGCAGCGTCGAACTCACCAGGTCGCCGGCCTGCAGCTTCAGCGGCCCCGCCACATCGAGCTGCGGAATCTGCACCGAGCCCTTGGCGTCCAGGCTGGCCGCCCCGCCGACCTTCAGTTGCTCGAGCGCGATGCCCCCGGCATGCATCAGCCAGTTGCCCGCGCCGCCGGTGGTGATGTGCGTGCCTCTCAGCTCCCCCACCTCGAAGCGTGCCGCGGCGCCCACATCCAGCGTGGTCAGGCTTAGGCCCGCCTGCGCGCGCAGGTCGGCCGCGGCCAGCACCTGCACCGGCCCCGCCCAATCGATGCGGGCCGCCGTGGCGCCGAGGCCGGCGCCGAAATGACCGCCCTCACCCAGCAGCCAGTCTCCCGACAGGGCCAGCTTCGCGTCGCCACCTGCCTGCACGTCGTTCGCGCGGAAATGGCGGGCCTGCACATCCAGCTGTGCACCGCTCTGCAGACTGTCCAGTTCGACATCGGTCGCGGCCACGATGCTTGTGGCACCACCCACCTGCAGCTGGCCGGCCAGCAGGCTGCCCGTGCGCAGTGCCGCGGCGCCGCCAACCTGGACCGGACCGGTCAGCCTCATGCCCGCGGCCTCGGTCTTCAGGTCCGCGTCGAACCTGCCCAGCCGCGTCAACTGCCAATCTCCGGCGAGCTGCAGCTGGGCATTGCCGCCGGCTTGCATGTCCTGCACCCGCAGGTCTCGCGCCTGCAGCTCCAGGCGGGCACCACTCAGCAGTTGCTTCACATCAATGTCGGTCCTGGCCTGGAGGCGCGTGTCGCCGGCCACTTGCAGACTGTCGGCCTGCAGGCCTGCACTGCGCGTTTCCAGCTTCAGGTCGGCGCCTGCGGTCAGCGTCTTCAGCTGCAACGCCCCAGCCTTGATGTCGGCAGAACCACCCAGGCTCATCACGCCAACGGACAAGGCCTTCTGCACTTCCATGGCGGTGGCGCCAGCGACCTGGAGGCCATTGGCAGCGAGGCTGTCGGCGCGAAGATCGAGGTCGGCGCCGATCACCACCGGGCCGGCGATGGCCAGATCCTTAGCAAGCTTCAGTTGCGCCGCGCCCGCGGTGGCGGCGCTGGCCAGTTCTGCCCGTTCGGCGTCCAGCTTCAGCGAGCCTCCGACATCGAGCGCGCCCAGCATGACCGAGGTCTTGGCCTGCAGGGCGGCATTGCCGCCGATGCTCAACCGGTCGAACTTGATGCCTCCCTCCGTGCTGCTGGCGCTTGCCGTGCCGCCAATCGTCACGCCGGCACCCGACAGCGAGGCCGCACGCAGCAGGGCATCGCCCTGCAGCCGCAGCGCAGCGGCCCTGAACTCGCCAGTGATCGTCACGCTGCTGTCGCCGACCACGTCAACGGACTGGCCATCGAACGCGGCCGCGTCCATGCGCCAATCGCCGCCCACCTGCAGTGGGCCGATCGCCGCAGCGCCCGCGATGATAGTCAGTCCGTCGCCCACGTCCAGGTGACCGATGGTCAGCGCTGCACCCGACTGCAGGGTGGCCGCGCGCCCAACCGTAGCGCCATTGAGCCGGATTTCGCCGGCGCGTGCATCGAGCTTCCCGCCGACTGCGGCCGTCCTCGCCGTCAGCGGGCCGTCCGCCAGCAGCGACACATCGCCCCCCGCCTGCAGTGCGCCAAGCGTGGCTGCGCCACCGGCCGAAACCGACAGGGCATTGCCCGCACCCAGACCACCGGCATCCAGCGCAGCGCCCGCGCCCAGCGCCAGGCTGCCAGCGGCGTCGAACGAGCCGCCCTGCAGCGACGTGGCGGCTTGCGCATCGGCATCGCCGCCCGCGGTCAGCGAGCTCAGCTGCAGGGACCGGGCCGAGCGCAGCGCGATCGAACCCAGTGCCTGCACATCGCTGAGCCGCATGTCGCCCTCTTGGCTGGCCAGTGCCAAGTCCCCATCGGAGCGGGCCAGCCCCGCCACGGTGATCTGACCGGCATCGACCTGCAGCAGGTGGCCCGCGCCGCGGGCGAACAGGGAGCCCGCCGCCTCGAATACGCCCTTGACCTGGAAGCGGATGTTGCCGGCGCTGCTGAACCCGCCTTGCAGCCTGAGGCTGCCCTCGGTACCGAGGAACAGGTCGCCGCTGTCCAGACCTAGCTGCTCCAGCACTACGTCGGGCTGCAGCAGCTTGAAGAACAGGCCTCCGCTGCGGCTGCGCACCGCCACGCGCGCGGCGTCCAGCTGCAGCGGCAGAGCGGCGGTGCCGACACCGGCGCCCGCACTGTTCTGCACATTCAAGGCCAGCAGCCCAGCGGGCGCGCCGACCTGGATCCGGTTCGCCGCTCCAGCGGCGGCAATGCGGCCCACGGGCGCCTCTATCGCCACGCCGGTCTGGCCGAACAGATTCGCCACGCGGGCATCGCCGCCGCTGAGATTCAGACCTAGGGCACCGGCCTCGCTGCGCAGGCTGCTGCCTGCCGCCATGTCGGCGCCCCGGGCGAGCAGCGACACATCGCCCTGTGTCTGCAGCGAGGCCTGATCTCGGGTGATGAAGTCGCCGCCCATCAGCAGCGTGGCCTTGCCGCCCGCCGTCACCATGCCTTCCACGATGAGGTCGGTCGTCTCCGGCGCGCTCAGCAGCAGGTCACTGGCAAGCGCGGAAGTCCCCAGGCGCAGGGACTCGCCGCTGGCGCCTATCCAGGCGCCCTGGCCGTGCAGGGTCAGCGCACCGCCGGTGGTACGCAGATCCAGGTGCCTGCCGTCCGGCCCGCCGATATCGCCGGCCGCCCACAGATTCAGGTCATGGCCGCTCAACGACAACAAACCGGTCTCTTTCTGGCGGATGCTGCCGGTCTCGGCGCGCAGGTCCACCGTTTGGCCGGCTCCGACAAGATCGAGCACCAGATTGCCTATCGGCTGGACGATGTGGATGTCGCCTTCGGCCCTGGCCAGGCTCAGCTCATCGCCCTTGATGACCAGCGGCAGCGCCGCGGAGCCTATGCTGCCACGGCCGGCATCGAGCACGAGGACCGTACCCTCGAGTTGCGTGCCGGCGGCCGTGCCGGCAACGCTCAGCCCGTCTTGGCTCAGCAGGCGCAGGCCGCCGGTGCTGAGCACCTTGCCGACCTTGAGCTCGCCCTCGGCCTGCACGAACAGCTGGCCGTTGAAGCTGGCGTCCAGCTGCTGGCCGGCGCTCAGGAAGAAGGGCCGGTTGTCCCGCACCTTCAGTCCGATGATGTTGCCATCGGCATCGGCCAGGGTCTGCACATCGCCGGGCGCGACGGCCAGCGACAGGGCGTCCCTGTCCTCCGGACTCAAGGCCTGCCCCCGGGGCAGTGTGCGGAAGCCATTGTCACGGCCCAGCGTGGCGGTGGCACCGCTGCTGGTCAGCGTGACCGTCTTGCCCGAGATGTTGAGGTGCTCGATCTCGCCGGTGCCGCCACCGCTGCCGGTGTTCAGCGCCGTCAGTCGGATCGAATTCTCCAGGCGGTCCTGGCCCCAGTAGCTGCCGGTGGCGTAGCGCTGCAGCAGCGCGGCATCGCCGGCGAACTGATAGACCGGGTCATAGCTCTGGAAGGCCGTCTGCGTCGCCCAGCCAGACCCCAGGCCGGCGGCAAAGTCGCCCGCCAAGGCGTTGAAGCGGCTGTTCACATAGGCCTGCAGCTGGGCATCGGTCGGCGCCGCGCCGAGCACGGTGGCCGCCATCGCACGCACCGAGTCCTTGCCCGAGGCAGTGAGTACGCCGCCACTGGTGGCGTTCCTCAGCTGCCAGTACTCGTTGTAGCGGTCCGCACTGAAGCGGTAGTTGGCGGCCTGGGCCTGGAACTCTGGCCGGGTCTGCCAGCTGCTGGCCCCCAGCAGGCTGTCGAAGGTGCCCGTATAGCGCGTCAGCAACTCGTTGGCCCAGGCATTCACCTGCACATCGCTGGGCTGGGCAATGCCCAGGCGCGCGGCGGTCTGCGCGCGCAGCGTGCTCAGCCCGGTGTTGCTCAGGGTGATGGTGCGGCCGCCGCTACCCAGCGTGCCGAGCGCCCGCAGGCTCCAGTAGTCTCGATAGTCGCGGCTGACCTGCTGATCCAGCGGCGCGATGGTGTGAGTCAGGGTGTCGGCCGCGGCCGCGCCCCGGTCCCCGGCCAGATGCAGCTGGCCCTGCCACAGCGCCAGCAGATCCTCATTGGCACGGCCGCTGAGGCCCTCGCCCTCGTGAAAGTCGAACAGCGAGCCCAGGGTGTTGATCCACACATTGCCATCGGTGGCGACGATCTTGTCCACCCGGATATCGCCACCGGCCAGATCCAGCTTCACATCGCCGAGCGCCTGGGCCCTGATGATGCCGCGCTGCGAGACCTGGTCGCCGATGCTGCTGACGGTGACGTTCAGCGCCTGATCGGTACCGGCGCCACCGATGCGGCCGTTGCGGCTCTCCAGCTCGACCTGGAAGGCCTTGACGACGCTGGCCGCAGAGGCCGCCGTGATGTCGCCATCGGCGCGAACACTCAAGCGACCGGCCGAGGCGCTGCTGCCGGCGCTGACACTGCCCAGACTCAGTGCGGACGACGCGTCCAGCGCCAGATTGCCGCCCGCCTCGGCATTCAGCACGCCGCCGGTGAGCCGTATGTTCAGCGCCTGGCTGCTACCGTCACCGCCCAGATCGCCAGCGGCGCTGAGCGTCAGATTCCTGGCCGTGATCAGACCGCCATCATGGCCCACCAGCTTGCCAGCCTCCGTGACGCTGATGCTGGTGTCGCCACCGGCATTGGAAATGGTCTTGCCCACATGGGCGCTGGCATTGGAGCCGATCGTGATGCCCCCGGTGCCGAAGCCCTTGAAGGCGATGGCCACCGCATGATCGGCCTTGACGCTGCTGCGCTGGGTCAAGGTGGCCGAGGTGGCCAGGCCGAACAGGCGGGTGGCCGGTCCGTTGTTCGAGTAGGTCACGTTCCAGTAGTCGAAGCCGGCGCTGGCGTCGAAGCGATAGCTGTAGTTGATGTCCTTGAGCGCCGGATTCAGGCTGACGCCGGAAGACACGACGCTCCAGCTCGGCGTGCTCAGATGGGTGGCCTTGCCCTGCTCGTCAAGAAACTCCCAGTCGGTGGCATAGAAATAGTCCCAGTACTGGCCGGGCACGATGCGGCGTGTGGCCGTGGCCTGTCGGGTCCAGTCATAGCGATAGCCCTGCCTGGGCAGATAGCTGGTCGTGCTGGCGCCGTTCTCGGTGCTGGTGCCCTGCACCGGGGTCAGGCCGACATAGTCGCTGGCCAGATGGTCCTGGTACATGTCGACATGCTGGCCATCGGTGCTGACGTACCAGGTGGTCAGCGGCGCGACCACATTGCGCTTGAGTTTGGGGCTGTAGACGCTGGCCAGCTGGCCGTTATCGGTGATCTGTATCACCCCCTTGCTGTTGCTGCTGGTCTCGATGCGCGGCAGGTCGATCTCGAGACCGGAGTTGTTCTGCAGATTCAGCTTCATCGCGCCGGTCGAGAGCTCGATCTTCGATGAGCCGGTGGCATTGCTGTTGAGCATGATGCCGGTCAGCTTCACCGCGCCCTGGCTGCTGCCGCCGATGCTGGCGGTGCTCACCCGCCGGGTGCTGGGGTCAAAGGTCACGGTCAGCCTGGGACTGCTCGCACCGTAGGTCAGGGACGCCGCCGGCACCTCGTACAGGCCGTTCTCCTGCGCACGCAGCGCGTTGCGGGCACGGCAGCTGGGGTCGAGCACGCACTCGAAGAAACTGAACTGCGGGCCGGCCCAGAACCTGCCGTCCTTGCGGTACAGCTTGGTGCTGTTGATGGTGACGTCGACCTCGCGTGCCGTGCCCGCGAGGATGGGCGCGTTCAGGTCCAGGTAGCGCGCACTGATGTCCACCCGGTTGGCCAGCAGGCCCGGGCTGGTGACGCCGTTGATGGCCGTGGGCCGGGTGCCCTCCAGGGTCTTGACCTGCAAGGTGTCGAACAGGTAGTGGCCGTCGTACCAGTTGCCGCCGCTCTTGAACTGCTGGTTGCCCAGGTTCTTGCGGAAAAGGTAGCCGGAGCCCGAGCCCTTGTTCTCGACAATGCCCTGCAGCTGTCTCGAGTAGGTGACGGGGTCGGTCGAGCTTCCTATGCCCCAGCGGATGTAGAGGGCATAGGCGACGGTGTCGATGAAGTTGAACGCGTCGCTGGGCCGCACCAGTGCATCCCAGGAGGCCCACTCGTTCTGCGGCGTGCCACCGATCTTGGCGTAGCCCGTGCTCTCCAGCACGAAGGTGCCCTGGGGCACCTGGATGTCCACCGTCAGCGCATCGGGAGCGGCACCCCAGGCGTTGCCGAAGTCGTTCACCAGCGTGAAGCTGCCGCGGGGGTTGCGCACCGTCGTCACGCCGGAGGCGCCGCTCTGGAACACGATGTCCGATGCCAGGCCGCCGAATGCGGTGTTGTAGCTGTTGTGCAGATCGATCGCCGGCGCACGACCCTTGTCGACCTCCTGCGTCGACAGGCCAGCCGGCCTGACGGCGCCGCCGAGGAAGGTGACCGCCCCGCCGCTGTCGGCATCGGGTATGACCATCATATTGGCCAGCAGGTAGCGGTTGCTGGCGTTGGCCACCCGTATCAGCGGCCCGCCCTGCGCACGCAGGCTGCCGCTACCGCTGACGCTGGGCGCCGATACCTCGATATTGCCGCCGGCCACGAACAGGTCGGGCAAGGCATAGGCGCCCATGGCCTGATCGGGCACATTGCCCAGCTTCTCCTTGGCGCCGCTGTCGTAGTAGCGGCTCGGGTTGAAGCCGTCGATGCGGGCGATGTAGTCCTTGGGCTTGAGGGCCAGGGCCGGATCGACGAGCTGACCGCCGGCATCGTGATAGCCACCGGTGGCGTCCATCGTGAAGCCCTGCACCGGAAGGGCCAGGGCCGGCTGGTCGACGGTCTGCGTCAGCTGACCGCTCGCATCGATGCGCAGGTCGCGCAGCCGGTAGTAGCCGGCCGTCACCTGGCCGTTCACCGCCACGCTGCCGGCAAACACCGGCGCATGGGCGTGGCTGTCGTCGGTGCTGAGGCTGAACAGCTCCAGATAGGGGTTGTGGCCCTCACCATGGGCGCTGCTGCCCTGGTCGCCCTTGAAGGTGCGCAGATAGACGCTGCGCCCGGCCTCGACGCGGCTGCCGCCGGCCAGATCGACGGCGGCCGTGATGGTGCTGCTGGCCTCGGCCGAATTGGTGGTGGTGATGGGCAGCGCCGTGTAGTTGTAGACATCGGTCATCGCCTGCGCCTGCACCAGGTTCAGGCCGCCCAGCGCGTCACGGCCGGTGGCCAGGCTCACACTGCCGTAGGCCTGCAGCAGCGCATTGCTGCCGACGCTGATGCTGTCGGTCTGGCCGGCGCTGGCGTTGCTGGTGCCGCCGGCCACGCTGACCGCGCCATAGGTCTTGACGAGGCTGTCGGCATTCATCTGGTTCAGAGCCGTGGTGCCCAGCACCACATCGCCGACGCTGCGCAGCACCGCATCGCGACCGACGCTGACGGTGTTGTGCGCGTCGGAGACTGCCTGCACATCGGCGAAGGGCACATCGACGAGGCCGCCGGTGTTCAGCGAGCCCTTGGTGCGTGCGCTCAGATCGGTGTGCGCCGCCAGGGCCAAGGTGCCGGCATGGTCGCTGGTGGGGTCGCCGAACACGCTCAGACCAACCCGCTCGCCCACACTCACCGTCGAGTGCGTCGTGAAGCGCGTGCCGGCCTGCACGGCGCTGCCATTGGCCAGGCCGCCACCGGCACCGGCGGCGTTGTCGCCACCGTCCAGCTCCTGTGCCTGGTTCAGCGAACCGACGCTGATGCCCAGCGCACTGGCCTGCAGATCGGCGCCCAGCCGGGCCGCGACGCTGTTCTCGACCTTGCTCAGCGCGAACGCGCCGCTGCCGCCGACCACCGAGGCATTGACGGTGTCGGCATCGGTGCGCACGCTGCCATGGTGCTCGGCGTCGACGCTCAGCTTGCCGGCGTGCAGGGTGTAGCCGGCCGCATCGGCCTTGGCCGTGGCACCCCAGGCCTTGAGATCGGCCAGGGCGGTGCTCGAATCCTTGACGTTGGCCACGGCCGCCTGACCGGAAATCAGCCCGCCGCCGCCGGCCGTGGCCTTGGCCGTGCTGCTGTCGCTGCCGATGGCGGCCACCGACAGGTCGCCCAGGCGTTGGCCGGAGGTCTTCACATTGCCCAGTGTTGCCTGTGTGCCGGCGGTGGTCGTGGTGTCGGCCACATTGCCGCCGAGTGCCAGCAGGCCACCGACGGTGACACCGCTGGCCTCGCTGTGCTGGGCCGCGGCATGCCGGGCGACCAGGGTCACATCGCCATCCGGCAGCAGGGTCGCGTCGCCGATGGAGGCCTGAACCACGGCCGTGTTGCTGACCGTCGCCACGCTGGCGTTCAGCGCCGCCGTCCATCCGCCGCCCGAGGCCGTGGCCTTGGCGGCGAGGGCATTGGCGGCGTTCTCCTCGGCCGCCACGCTCAGCGCGCCGGCGGCATCGAACTGCACCGACGGGCCGACACTGGCCGTGGTGTCGCCCCCCAGTGTCACCAGCGCCACCGAGCCACCGAGCTGCACGCCGCCGGACACGCCGACGCCCCAGGCCTCGCTGCTCAGATTGACCGCGCGCTGGGCCAGCACATTGCTGCCATGGCTGGCGTCCTCGGGGTCGCCGCTGACGGTGATGCGGCTGTTGTCGCCGATGCCGGCGCGCACCTGCATGGTGTCGTCGACTGTGCCCGCCGCGCCATTGCCCGACACCGCCAGGCCGGCCGCCACCGCGCGCGAGATCACCGTGTTGCTGCCGCTGGCCTGCGCGCTGATGTCCAGCGTGCGGGCGTTGACCCAGCTGCCGATGCCGCCGGCCCGGTTCACCCAGGCATTGACCGAACCGCCGCGGTCCAGCGTGGACACGGCAATGCCCAGCGCGCCGCCGCCGGCGGCCGCGGCCACGTTGCTCACGCTGGCGCTGGTGCTGTCGCTGGCGGCTATGGCAACGCTGGCGCCGGTGATCGTGCCATCGGCCTGGGCCGACACGGTGTTGCTCAGGTGCGCAACGCCCACCGAGGCGCCGAGGCCGGCGAAGCCGACACCGCCGGCGATGGTGGTCAGGTCCAGCGCCTGCTTGCCGCTGACATCGCGCGACTCCGCGCTGAGGCTGACCGCGCCACCGGCCGTGATGGTGCTGGCCGTGACATCGGCCGCGGTGGCGTTGAACACATAGCTGACGCCGACCGATCCCCCTGCCCCGACGCCGAGGCTGACGCCCGCCGCCCCGGCCAGGTTCTTCAGCGCGCTTTCCTGATCGGCCTGCACCGTCACATTGCCGGCCGCCCGCAGCGTGCTGGCGCTGACGGTCGAGGCGGCCGAATTGCTGCCGGCGTCGCGCAGCGTGCCGCCGATATCGCGCTGGCCCTGCGCCTGCAGGCTGCTGCGCTCGGTCGTGCTGATGGTGTCGGCGGTCTCGCCGAGGCGGTTGCCCTGGGTCAGACGGATCGCCGCATCCATCAGCTGCGAGCCCTTGGCGTTGCTGCCGCTGCCGAAGGCCTCGCTGTCTTCGGGGCTGCCGGTGCCCAGCATCGTCAGCGAGACGGCAAAACCTGCCCCCAGGCCACCGCCCACGCCGACCCCCACCGTCGCTGCCTGGTGTTGCTGCTGGTTCAGTGACAGCAGGCTGATGGTGCCGGCATCGACCTCGCTGGCGTCGACGCTGGCGCCGACATTGGCCCGCGTCACCAGCACCGAGACCGTGCCGCCCACTCCGCCGGCGCCGAAGCCTATGCCCGCGGCGCCGCTTTCCTGGGCGATCACGCCATGGTCGCTGGCATGCACATTGAGCGTGCCGGTGGCCGGGCCGGTGCTGGTGGTCGGCCCGCCGCTGGGGCCGTCGCCAATCTCATTGCTGCCGCCACCGCCGGGCGGCACATAGATCCAGTCGGGCGCGACACCGACCTCCAGATCGGCGCCGCTGACCGCGGAGCGGGTCTGGTTCGTCACCACCGCCACCGCGCCGATGGCGGCGCCCGCCGCACCGCCGCTGCCGCTGATGGCCACCGTGAAGGTATTGACGGCGCCGCTGCTGTCGGCCTGCACGGTCAGGTCGCCGCCGGTCGACACCCGCGTCGAGCCCTGGGCCGAGCCGGCCCGGCCGACCAGGGCCTCGGTCAGCGTGTCGGACACGACCACCGTCACCGCCCCGGCCGCGCCGCCGCCGGCCGACAGCGCACCGGCACCGGAGATCACATTCACCACCGCCGCGTTGTCGGCGTCGACGACGGTGTCGCGACCCGAGCGCGACTCGCCGCCCAGCAGTGCCGCCTGCACCTCCGCATCGAACACCACCACGCCAGCGGTGCCGGTTAGCGCGCCCGAGCCGGCCGCGAAGCCGATCAGGATCGAAGACTGCGCCGATTCATTGCCGGCATGCACAGACACATCTTGCTGCGCCTTGATCTTGGCATCGCGGATGTTTGCCTTGGTCCGCGTCACGAACACATCGCCGCCCAGGGCCGCGCTGCCGCCTGCGGTCGCGCCGACGCCGGCCCCCAGCGCGAAGGTGCTCATCACATGGTGGCTGCTGGCCTGCACGTCCAGCGCCTGGGCCGCGGCCAGACCGGTGCTCTCGCGCTGGTTCAGCTCGGCGCCCACCACCTCGGCCGTGGTGGCACTGCTGATCACATGGGCGCCGGCATTGGCGCCTATGCCCACGCCCTCGCCGGCGCCGCCGATGGCGGTGTCGAAGGCCAGCACATGCCGTATCGACGCGGCATTGACGGCCACGCCATGGATGGTCTTCGTGCCCTCGGCCATCTTCTTGCGGGTGGCGTCGTAATCGCTCATCGCCGCCAGGCCGTCGAACGATGACGGGTTGGTGCCCGCGGCCGCCACGCCGGGCAGCGGCTGGGTCAGCACGCCGCTGCGCACCAGCAGGCCCGCCCCATTGCCCTTGGCATCGAGCATGACCTGGGTCTCATCGTCGGCGCCGATGCTGGCCTGGGTGCTGCCGCGCACCAAGTTCACCGTCGTCGACAGGCCGACGCCGGCGCCATTGCCTATGCCCAGCGCACCAGCGAAGGACTTGATGTCGTCCTCGCTGGTGGCCTGCACCGCCGCGCTGCCCTCCAGCCGGGCCGACTCTCCGCGGCCGATATGCGCCGTCACGTCGGTGTCGACGACGTTGACGCTGATTGAACCCGCGCCGCCCACCTGACCGGCCACGGCGATGCCGTAGGCGGCGTTGACGAGGCGGGCATCGCTGCTGGCGTCCACGCGCAGATCGGCGGCGCTGAACTCCGCGCCCAGCGCATGCCTGGCACCCTGGGCATCACTGCCCTGCAGTTGAGCGGACACGTCGTTGTCGATGCGGTTGACCGCAATCGCCGCGCCGAGGCCGACCTTGCCGGCGACACTGATCGCCGCGGTGCCGAAATCGACCTCGGAAACGTCGCGCGCCAGGATCTGCACGCCCGCACCGGCGGCCGTGACGCCCGAGCCCTCGATCTGCGCCTTGGTGGTGTTGGTGACGGTGTTGGCGCTGGCCGCGCCATTAATGCTGGCCGTGGTGGCGCCGCCGCCGGCCACGGTCACGCCGATGATGCGCACGCCGGTGTCGGCCCGCACCAACAGGGCGTCCGCCGCCGTGCCGGTGACGGTGACGGCCGAGCGTTCGATGCTGGCCTCGCGCTCCAGCGCGACGGTATTGACGGTGACGGCCGCACCGCCGGCCACCTTGCCGGAGAAGCCGATCGAACCGGCGCCGCTGTAGACCTGGGCCGCGAGGCTGTCACTGTCACCCGCGCGCACCTGCACGTGGCCGGCGCTGACGCCGGAGTCCGTCACCGAGGCGGTGGTGCGGTCGGACACATCGTGAACGACGAAGGAGCCGTTGATCGCCGCCTTGTCGCCAAAGCCGCCCGCCGCCGCCACGCCGATATGCTGGCTGCCCGTCGTCGACTCGACCCGGGCCGCGCCAGCGCTGCTGCCGACGCTGAGCGTCGCATTGCGCGCCAGCGCCTCGGCCACATTGGAACCGGTGCTGACCACACCGGCCAGACCGCCGGCCGTGCCGCTGGTCGAGATGGCCACCGCGCCGGCCACCGCAAAGGCGCGGTCGCTGGTGGCGGAGGTGATGCCGAGGCCATTAGCGCCCGTGGTGGTCACGCTGGTGGTCTTGCCGGTTTCGCCTATGCGTGCCGTGGCGCGGCTGTCGTTGATCGTCACCGCCACCGAGCCGGCGAAGGCGATCTTGCTGCTGGTGCCGCCCACGCCGAGGCCGACGTTGACGATCAGCGAGGCATCGGTGGCATCGACGGTGACGCCGGCGCCGGTCAAGGTGGCACCCTCGACAAGCGCCTCATGCACATTGGCAACGCGCGACACCGAGGCCGAGGCGCCGGCCGCCTCACCGGAGCCGACGGCGATGCCACCGGCCACGCCTATCACCAGCGCGCCGGGCTGGCTCAGCCCGATCGCCTGCCCGCCAAAGGCCTCCTGATCGCCGGCGCGCAGCGAGGCGCCGAAGTCGTACTCGCTGTCGGCCGGCGGCGTGCCATCGGCAGCCAGCACCGACTCGAAACGGGTCTTGAAGCTGGCAGGCACGACATCGGTGGCCTGCACAGTGATCTGCGCGTCACTGTTGATGCTGGCCGGGCTGGCGCCGCGGTTGCCGATGAAGGCGCGGCTGTTGTTCTCGACCTCGCCGTAGCTGACGCTGCCCTCCAGGGTGAAGCTCTTCGCCTCCTTGCTGTAGCCCAGGCTGGCCGCGCCAATGCCCAGCACGACCGGGTCGAAGGCGCGCACGTCCACGCGGCCCGCCTGGGTGGCGGTGGTGCCGGCGATGCTGGCATCGGTGCTGTTGCGCACCAGCGCCACGCCGATGGCCACGCCCGCCGCGCCGCCCTTGTTCTTCTGCACCGTCAGGGCGCCGGCACCGACGCCGGTCTCGGTGCGGTCATAGGCCAGCACCTCGACCACCGACTTGCGCGCGGCCGAGCCGGTGATGGTGCCGCCCTCGACGGCGGCCACGGTGTCGTTGTCGGACTCGGTCATCGAGTAGGACACGTCCAGCATATAGCTGGGCTTCTTGCCGCTGCTGCCGGCAATGCCCAGGCCCGCCGAGATGCGCTGGCCGGCGCTGAGTGACTCCACCAGCACCGTGCCGGCGTCGCTGATGCTGCTGTCGACGATGCGGGCGCTGCTGTCGTTGTCCTCGATGTCAACGGTGACCGCGCCCGAAACGCCGTAGCCGGTCTGCGTCTCGGGTGCATTGAGCTTGAGCAGCGCGATCGAGCCCGACACGGCGTACTGGTGCGTCTCGTTGCTGGCGCGCACGGTCACCGTGTTCAGGCTGCCGGCGCCGTCCTTCAAGGTGGCACCCTGGACCAGGGCCCGGCTGTCCAGCTTGCCGAGATTGACGGCCGCACTGCCGGCGGCGGCGATGGACAGCTTGGGCGGGGTCGGCTTGACCGGGTCGGCCGCGGCGGCCTTCTCCTTGATCTTGTCGGCCAGGAAGTTGCGCGCCTTGGCGATCTTTCCTGTGTCGCTGGTCTGCAGCTTGGCCACCGCCTTGGCGCGCAACTCGCTGGTCTTGGTCTTCAGCGCTTCCCACTTCTTCGACAGGCCGCTCTTGGGCGCCTCCTTGACCTGATCGTCGGGCTTGGCATCTGGATCCTCGCTCTCGACCGAGGCCGCCGAGGCGCTGACGGCGCCGCTGGTACCCTGGGTGGCGGCCAGCACGCGCAGCGCGTCGGTGGTGACGCTGCCCGTGGCCGAGCGGCCACTGAAGCCCTCGGGCCGCACGGCGCCCCATTCCAGCGTGCCGGGGTCGGCAATCGCCGCCAGCGTACGGCCGTCGAGCTCGTTGACCGCCACGGCCACGCCCACGGCATTGGCATTGCCGCCGAACGCCGCCGCACCCGAGGCGCTCCAGACCGACACATCCTCGGTCGCCACGACGTCCAGCGCGCGGGCCGTGACCTGGGCCTCGTTGCTGACGATGGCCGCGGTCAGGTTGTCCAGCTCCGCATAGGCGGCGATCAGGTTCACCACCGAGCCGGTGCCGCGACCGGCCGTCGGCGCCACCGCGATGATGCGGTCGACGCTGAGCGCCTCGACGCCCACCGTGCCCAGGCTGGCCGTGACCACCGCGCCATCGTCGATGCCGGCCACCGTGCGGTGCTCGGCGCCCGCATAGTTGAAGGCCGCGCCGGCCGCGAACGGCCCGCCCTGCACGCCCAGCTTGACGCCGCCAAAGCCGAAGGCGCTGGGCTGGCCGGTCAGCGTCAGGAAGCTCGATTCATTGCGCGCCTGCACATCGACGGCCTTGCCGAAACTCGCCGCCTGCTTCAAGGTGATGCCCAGCACCACCGGGGCGCCGTCCAGCCAGTCGGTGATCTCGCCGACCGCGTTCTTGGCCAGGCCCGCTACCTTGTCCACCGCCTCCTGGGTCTCGCGCAGGATATTGCCCAGCGAGCCCACCGGCTCGCCGCCTATGCTGGTGTCGCCGTCCAGCAGCGGCGCGGTCGGCGTGGTCCAGGCGATGCTCCAGGGCGTGTCTGCGCCGGTGGACGTGATGTGCGCGCCGGACCCCACCCAGGCGGTGGACCGGTTGCCGAAGGCCGTCCAGTTGACCGCACCAGCCGCCGCCACGGCCTTGTTCGGATCGGTCGATTTGGGGTCTATCTCCTGCTCGGTCAGGGCCGTGGCCCAGGAGGTGAACACCAGCTGAGGCATGCCCTGATTGGGCGGCGTGAAGTGGGCGAACAGCTCGGACGGCTTGGCAATGCCGCCGCTGCCGAAGCTGGCCAGCCAGGTCACGTCCAAGGGCTGGTAGACCTGCGACTGTAGGCCGAACTGCGTGGCCGTGATCTGGGCCCCCTCGCCCACCGTGGCCTCGGCCGCGTGGTCGTACAGACCCACCGCCACCGCCAGGCTCAGCGCCGGGCCGTTGCTGATCGAATCCTTGGTCCTGGCCCGGCTTTCGGCAATGTTGTGGATGGACCGGTCCTCGGTCTGGGCCAGCACCGCCACCTTGCCACTGGACACGATATTGGCGTTCGCGCCGATGTGCGCCTGTGAGCCCAGATCGGTCTCGTTGACGGTGACCACCGCGCCGAGCTTGAAGGTCGGCGCGCCCTTGGACAGGCCGGCCAGGGTGTCCGACTTGGCGGCCAGCCAGTCGCCCAGCACCTGCTGGCCGGACGAGAACGGAAGGATCTTGCTCGCCACCGCCAAGGACACCTTGCCGACCAGCGAGGGATCACCGCCGACATCGTTGCGCGCCGCGATGTAGTTCTGCCACAGCGCTGTGTCGGCCACCACGGTGACGTCGCCGACCTGGGCCAGGCTGGCGTCCAGCAGCGCCGTGCTGTGCGCCTTGATATTGCTGACCGCCACCGACACGCCGACCGAGGCCTGCGGCGGATTCGGGTCCTGCTCGGTGGCTTTGCGCTGCGCCTCGGTGGACTTGGCGATATTGCGCACATTGCCGGTCTGCAGCGACAGCAGCTCCAGCGAGCCGACCTGGATGTCCGCCCCGGCGGCGATCTGTGCATGGGCCGACACATCGGTCTCGACCACGCCCACGGCGGCGCCACCCTTGGAATTGGTGCTCAGCACCTTGACCGAACTCTTGGCCGTGGCGTCGTTGTGGGCCACGACCGAGAGCTTGCCGCCGGACTTGAGCTGCGCACCGCTGCTCACCAGCAGATCGGCGATGCCGCCGGTCTTCACATAGGCCACCGCGGCCGAGAACAGATCGGTGCCGTCCTCGGCCTGGGTGAACAGATAGACCGAGCCGGCCGCCTTGTTCAGCGAGGCCGCATGCAGCGACAGAGTGCTGCTTGCGTCAAGCCGCGCCGTGCCCAGCACGTCGAGGTGCGCATTCGCCTCGGCCTCGTGGTACGCCGCATTCATGCCGGCCAGCGAGCCGATGGCCATCAGGCCGCCCTGCAGCGCAAAGCCCCAGGCCCCGTCGGGCGAGGCCTCGGCCCGCGCGACCGCATTCGCGGTGATGGTCTCGCCCTTGACCGTGCCCGCCAGCACGACCTGGCTCTCGGCAGTCGCCTTGCCGAGATTCCATTGCTGCAGCGCGTAGGACGTCAGCTCGACGGCGCCGCCCAGATGCCCGTCGCTGCCGGTGGACTGGGCCAGTATCTTGGAACCCGCGTCGAGCTGCACGCGCTGGCCGCGCAGCGTGACCGCACCGGCATTGCGCAGCAGGGCCGCGCTCTCGGCATCGGCCGCGGCCGCCACGCCGCGCGTGATGATGGCCGCGCCGCTGTTCAGATGCACGGTGCCGCCTTCGACCTTGGCGCCGATGGACAGCGGCCCCCAGCTGATCGAACTCTGATAGCTGAACTCGCCGGTGCCCAGGTCGCCGGCCGACAGGCTGCCCAGACCGATCAGCTTGACCGAGCCGCCACCGGTCAGCAGCCGCGAGTTCGCGTTGAAGGTGATGTCCTTGCTGACCAGGGTGATGACATCGGTGCTGTCGGTGTAGACGCCGCTCAGGTCCAGCGTCGCCGCGGCGCCATCGCTGCCGCCCAGGGTGATGGCGGTATTGGCCTGCAGTAGCACATTGTTGCTCGCCGCCAAGGTCTGCACCGTGCCGGTGGTGACGCTGCAGTCACCGCTGGTGCCCAGGTCCAGGCAGCTGCTGTCGCCGCTGGCGCCATTGACGATGTGCAGGGTGTCGGGGTCGATCAGCAGCGTGCCGGTGCGACCCTTGGGCGCCTTGGTGTCGACCAGGCCGTAGAGCTGCAGGCGCCGCCGGCCCGAAACCTCCACGAAGCCCCCGTTGCCCCGCAGCGCGCCGCCGCGCGAGCGCGCCAAGCCGCCGAAGTCGGTGCTGTCGTCGCTGAGAAACCGGATGCTGCCGCCGTCACCGTCCTGTGTGGCATCGGCCAGCACCTGGGCACCGGGCGAAAGAACGAGACGCTGCGTCAGCGGCGACTGAGGCTCTGCCGGTGCCGCCGCCCGGGGAGCCTCGGGGGCCTCGGTGGCCGGCGCGGCCGATGGCAAAGCCTGGCCCCGCATGTCGCCGATCAGCGCACTGCCGCCGCCGCTGACGCCGGACACATCGATCAGCGATCCGGCCTGCAACTCGATGTCGCTGCCCTGCAGGCGCACCTGTCCACCAAGGCCGGCGGCAGCGGGGCTGGTGCCCGACTCCGGGGGCGGGGCCGCGTGCTGTGCGGCCACCAGGCTGCCCGCCACCAGCAGCTTCTCATCGCCGACCAGCTCGATCACACCGCCGCGCTCCACCATGCCGACGGCCGAGCTCAGGCCATTGGCATTGACGGCGCTGCGGAAGGCCGCGTCATGGGCGGCATCGGCCCCGGCGCGTATCGTGCCGGCCACGTCGATGCGGCCGGCCTCGATGCGCACCCGCTCCAGCGCGTTGATGCGCCCGTCGATACGCACCCGGCCCTCGGCGCTGCGCGGCGCCCGGCCCTGCAGGAGCTGTTCCACGGCGGCCTCGCCGATCTGCCCCTGCGCGCCCAGCATCGCGTCCATATGCGCCTTGCTCGGCGCGACGATGTGCAGGCTGTTGACATTGATCACACCTTCCTTGCCCACGACCAGGCCGTAGGGGTCGGCAAAGACCAACTTGCCGTTGAGGCTGCCGTCCTTCAGTCCGTTGAGCACGCCATCGACGCGCACCGGCGCCTCGGTGACCAGATTGATGACGCGTTGCGCCTGGGCGGGCACCACCACATTGACGGTCTGGCCCTGGCCGACCTCGAAACGGCTGAAACTGTTGAAGGCATTGCTGCCACGCAGGGTGGCGGTGCTGATGTCGGTGCGCGTGCCTATCACCTGCAGCGCGGTCTGCGTGCGACCATCGGGCTTGATGACATTGGCCTGCGTCTGCGCCCAGACGCTGATCGCCGGCAGGCCCGTCAGCGCCGCCACCGCGCCACCCAGCGGCGTGAGCGCCAGCAGGCGACGGCTGCGCTGCAACAGAGAGAAGCGGGACGGTCGGGCGAGGAGTTTCATGGCGGCGCTACCTGATCAATGAAGCTGTGGGGCCGCAGCGGCCTGGCCAAGCCGCTGGCTCAGCCGCTGAGCCAGCCTCGGCAACAGTGCCAGTGAGCCCAGATGGGCATAGACGAGTCCCAGCCAACCGGGGCGGAACAGCGCCTCCACCTCCTGCGCCGGCAGCGCAAGCAGACGGTGCTCGTCCACCACCAGGAAGCCGCTCAGGCTGGCGCTGCGGCCAGACAGCGGGTAGTCGATGGCGCGCTCGACCAGCAGGCCCAGATCGGCCAGACGCTGGGCGAACGCGCGGCTGGCCGTCATCTCCTGGCGGAACTGGATCAGGAACTGCTTGGCCTGCTCGAGCCAGGCGCTGTCGCTGCCATCCGCGTCGAACAAAGGCTCGCCCTCGACCCGGTTCAGGCCGGGGTAGCTCTCGTCGATGCAGACGGTGTATTCCTGAGCACTGGGCGTCTGCGCCAGCACGAAGGGATAGCGGCGGACGAAGGCCGGCACATAGCAGTCGCTCTGCCAGTCACCCGCGGCATCAATGAACAGGTTCTCCCGGTCACGCAGACCCAGCAGCGCGGCCATCGCCGGGCCGTCGTCGGTGGCGACGAAGACACAGGGGTAGTCGAGGCCCGCCTTCGGCAGCTCGCCGGCGGCCAGCAGCACCGAGTTGGTGTCGCGTGCGAAGGCATAGCGCTGCGCGCAGGGCCCGACCCGCAGGTCGCGGTGGCGCTCGCGATGCAGGCCCACCGGCTTTTCGTAGATCAGCATGGACTTCATGGCGGGCTCCGCTGGTTGCGTCGGTTGAACCAGGCGTCCAGATCGGCACTGACGCGCAGATAGAACTCCGTCTTGGCCGCCGGCACGCTGTCCGTCTTGCGCGGCGACGCCAGGCTGGCCGACAGGTTCCAGATGCCGCGCCGCCAGTTCAGGCCCAGGCCGGCGCTGGACAGCTCCGTGGCCGGCGTGCCTTCGATGCGCACGCGGCCGTGATCGATGAAGACGAAGCCGTCGATGCTGCCCAGATCGCCCGCGGCGAATTGCCGGTGCAGTTCCAGCGTCACTGTTTCACCCCGGTCGCCGCTGGCACTGGGCGAGGCGAAGCCGCGCACGCTGCCCGGCCCGCCCAGCTGCAGTTGCAGCGCCGCCGGCAGATTGACGGCCGAGGTGAACTGGGCCGTGCCATGGGCCTGCAGCGACCAGGCGTCGAACAGCTGGCGGTAGGCATTGAAGCTCAGTTGGCCGACGGTGCTGTCGCGCGCCGCGATGTTCGCCGCGCGGGTATGGACACGCGACAGGTTCAGCGTGCTGCCGAGGCTTGCCACCTCGGTCTGGTAGCCCAGGCTCAGCGAAGCGGCCAGGCTGCCCATGCGTACATCGGAGAATCGCTCGCCGGCAATCGTCGTGTTCGAGCGAGACTCGCCCAGCGAGGCCCCAGCCTCCAGCGTCCAGGCGCCCCGGAACAGCAGCGGCTGGCTCAGCCCCAGCGTGACGGCGCTCGACCCGCCGTCGACGATCAAATCGTTCTGCGGACCCGACACCGTCTTGGTATTGCCGGCCGAGAGGCCGACGCTGCCGCGGGTGCCGAAGCGGGCCAGCGAGGCCCCCAGCACGCCGCTGTAGTTCAGGCTCAGCGAGCTCGCGCCCTCGGAGTAGATGCCCAGCAGGGCCAGCTTGTCGGCATAGCCCAGCCAATTGTTCAGCGCGCCGGCAAAGCTCAGCTGATTCCGGCCGACGCTGGCATTGCCCTCGTTGCTGAGCGACAGGCGGCCCGTCCATTGGGGCGGCTCCTCAATCTCCACCTTGATCACGCTCTGGCCCACAGCATCGCCCTCGGCCGGCACGAAGCTCAGCGCCAGCCGGTTGTCGCTGCCGCGGTGCATGCGCTGCAACTGCTCGCCGATCTGCGGCACCTGGATCAGCTCGCCCTCACGCGTGGCAATCACACCGCGCACGAAGACCGGTGACAGCCTGGTTGACTCGGGCAGGGCTATGCGCGCCAGCGTGGCCTCGACCAGCTGCACCTTGAGCACGCCGTCCTGGATCTTCTGCGCCGGCACTAGCGCACGGGCCGTCAGATGGCCGCGCTCGTAGTACAGGGCATTGATGCGTTGCACCAGCGCCTGCACATCGGCAAAGGTGGTGGGCTTGCCCAGCTGCGGCGCAATCGCCAGGTCCAGCTCGGCCGGGGTGAGCAGTTGGCTGGTGCCAGCCTCGACGCTGCGCAGCATGAAGCTGGCCGTTGAGTCGGGCGTCGAGACCTTGGTTGTCGGCGGAGCGCTCAGGCGCGGCGCAGTGTCGGGGCTGGGCCTTTGCAGGCGCTGACGCTCCAGCTCCTCACGCTGGCGCTGGATCTGCGCCGGATCCTGCCCGGGGGGCGGCGCCTGGGCAAGCGCAGCGCCGAGCATTGCCCCGGTCATGACAGGCAACAAAAAGCGGGCCGCACGCAAGGGGCGGCGATTCTTGGCCGAATGCAAGAGCTTCCTCCAAAGCAGGGCCGCCTCGTCAGTACGATCAACTTGTCGGCCACGAACTCCGGCAAGCATGTCCGAAGGACCCACCCGGGGCATTGACTCCCATCAATGCCAAGGCCATGGAATCGGCATGACTCGTCTGCGATCGTGGCCAAGCACTGTGCTTGATCGTGCTCAATGCCAGCCGCGCGGCCCATCCTCACACTGCATGCCGTCGTCCACCCTCCGCAGGAGAGCCGAAATGTCCGTGTCGCGTAGCTTGATCGCCACCATCGTGGCGTTGCTGGGGCCGCTGGCCCAGGCCGCGCCCATCGCCTCGTCCGACGTGACGATCCGGGACGTCAACGGGCTCAGCAGCAGCGTGTCGGCAGGCGCGGCCGAGGCGGCCGTGCTGGCGCCGCTGTCGCTGGACAGCGCGCTGTCGGGCGGCCTGCAGCAGTCGCTGCACCGGGGCACGGCGGCGGCGTCGCAGCAGACGCTGCGCGGCGTGGCCGCGCTGAGCGCGTGGCACCCGTCGGCGGCCAACCTGTTCACCGCCAGTACCGACGCCAGCTTCTTCAAGCATGTGCAAGTGCTGCCTGGCACGTCGGGCCTGGGCTGGGGCGCGCCGGTGCAGTTCGACGTGCTGCTGCGAGTGGACGGGCAGATCGGCGCCGGGTGGCTCAACCCGCTGGTGTTCGGCGGCATGCCAACCTATGGCAACGCGCGCTCTCTGGCCAGCGTCGACGCGCGCGTGGACTACCGCATCGTCGACCTGAACCAAAGTGTGCCCGGCTGCGGCGAGTGCGGTCCGCCCGAGGTGATGGGGTTCGGCTACTACGGTCACGTCCTGTTCGACGCCAAGGTCGACGCCTGGGCCGGCGCCGAAGGCCGGATCGAGTCGCGCTGGGGGCCCCCCGGCGAGTGGGTGGGCGGCACGCTGCCGTCAGCCAACAACTACGACTTCATCGATAACAACATCCGCGCGTCCGACCAGCTGAGCCACTTCCCGGACACGAGCCTGCGCCGCTACACCGTGTCCACCTTTGTCGGCAATATGCTGGAGATCACGGGCGACATGAACCTGTTCGTCCAGGCCATGGGCCAGGGCACAACCTCGCAGGCGACTGGCTACTTCGCGCATTCGTTCGACGCCGAGCTGGTCAGCGCCCAAGGGCTGGCCTTCGACGGCGAACTCGCCGGCGTCTACCCCGCGGTGCCCGAGCCAGGGACGTGGGCGACGCTGCTCGCCGGGCTGGCCCTGCTGGCTGGTGTGGCGCGGCGCCGCCCTTGTGCTGCGACATCTGGAGCGCTAGTTGCAGACGGCGTCGCCCAGGGCCATCTCAGCCGCAGCAGCGTGCCGGTGCCGCGGCAGCGGTGCCACAGGACTTCGGCCCACAGCCCCCCTTTGCAGGTGCTGGCACCGCGGATGCGGCCTGCACGGCCGCGACCATAGGCGCCGGCCCGGCGCTGCAGCAAGCGCCGCCGGCCGAGTCCGCTTCCGGGGCAGCGCCAACGCTGCAAACGCCGGTCTCCGGCAGGTCGAGTTCGACTCGGTCGGCCGCCTCCAGATCGCCGGCCAGCGCCGCCGCCACTGAGCGCGCCTGTTCAAAGCCGGTGGCCATCAGAAAGGTTGGTGCGCGGCCGTAGCTCTTCACCCCCAGCGTGTAGAAGCCCGGCTCGGGATGCGACAGCTCGCGGTGGCCATGCGGGCGCACGGTGCCGCAGCTGTGTAGGTTCGGGTCGATCAGCGGCCCCAGGGCCTCGTTCGATTCCAGCCAGGGATCGAGCTTCAGCCGCAGCTCGCTCGTGAGGCTGAGGTCGGGGCGCTGGCCGGTGGCGCTGACGATCTCATCGATGCCGGGCACGCGCACGGGTTGCCCCTGCGCATCGATGCCTTCCACGGTGATGGCGCCGTTCTCCCGCTTCATGGCGGTGATGCGAAGGCCGCTGAAGAACTCCAGCGCACCACTGTCTTGCAAGGCCTTCAGCTGGCTGCCCAGGCGGCCACGGGCCGGCAGGGCGTCGGCGTCACCGCCGCCGAACACGCGCGCCAGAGTCGGCGTGCGTACGGCCCAGGCCAGGCGGGTCCCGGGCTCGGTCGCGGCCAGGTCGGCCAGGGCCAGCAAGGCATTGGCGGCGGAATGCCCTGCCCCGACGACCAAGGTGCGCTTGCCGGCATAGCGCTCGCGCAGCGGGCCGCTGACGTCGGGAATGCCGTAGAAGATCGCGTCTGCCAGCTCTCGCTCGCCGAGAGCCGGCAGCCCGTTGCTGCCGATCGGGTTCTGCTGGCACCAGGTGCCGGTGGCGTCTATCACCGCCCTTGCGCGCAGCTCGATGGCCTGACCCTCGCGCACGACCCGGATCACGAACGGCGCCTTGTCGCGGCCCACCGTCTTGACCTTGTCGAAGCCTTCGCGGCTGATGGCCACGACCCGGGTGTTCAGCTGAAGGGCAGCGGCCACCTGAGGCAACGCTGCAAAGGGCTTGAGCACCCGCTCGACGATCTCGCGTGCCAGCGGCAGCTCCTCCTGCGGCGGTGACTGCCAGCCGGTGGGCGCCAGCATCTTGGCCATCATGGCGTCAACGTCATAGCGCCAGGGCGAGAACAGGCGCACATGGCCGTAGTCGAGCAGGCTGCTGCCGACCGACGGGCCGGCCTCCAGTATCAGTGGCGTGATGCCACGCGCTATCAGATGCGCCGCTGCGGCCAGGCCGACCGGGCCGGCGCCCAGCACGGCCACTGGCAGGTCACCGGCCTGCGGCTTCACATCGGCAATGAGGGTCAGAGACATCAGCGCAGCGCAGCTCGGGCAGGCGCCCTGGAACTCGGCAGACGCCTGCAACGCCGTGGGCGCAAGCTCGCGCGGGCCGCGCTTGAAGCCGAACCGCGCGAAGTACTCGGGCGCGGTCACGCTCAGCAGATAGATCTGGCGAATGCCTCGCCGCCTGGCTTCGTCGAGGATCAGGCCGACCATGGCCTTGCCGACGCCCTGGCGATGCAGGCCCGGCGCCACCGCGACCGAGCGCAGCAGGGCAATGTCACCATAGACCTCGGCGCCGGCCGTGCCGATGACTTCACCACCGCTGAGCGCCAGCACATAGTGGCTCAGGTGTGCCTGGGCACCCTCCAGCGGCAGCTTGTTGGCCGCCAGCAGGGCGGAGATCTGAGGCCAGTCGGCAGCGCCGGCCTGGCGCAGAGAGATCGGGTTCAGAGACATGATGAAGATTCCTGAAGTTGGGCGGCGGGCGGACGGCACATGAAGCAAGGCGTGATACATGGTTGTGTATAGCACCTAAATACCGCAATGAAAGGGCTCTGCATCGAGCCCTGGATGGGAGTCGGATCTGGCGGCTGTCAAACTCGACAATTCCATATTAGTGGAATTATAGGAATGATGCAAGCCAGCCGCACGTCCCTTGCACTTTCCCGGGATGACCCCAGGGCCGTCGTCCGACACAATCCGCTGCACAGGGAGGCACCACAAACATGGTCAAGAAGACGGACGGACAATCGCCTGCACAGCACCTCGCCGACGCGCACGATCTGATACGCGTGCAGGGCGCGCGGGTGAACAACCTCAAGGACGTCAGCGTCGAGATACCCAAGCGCCGGCTGACGGTGTTCACCGGTGTGTCCGGCTCGGGCAAGAGTTCGCTGGTGTTCGGCACGATTGCTGCCGAGTCGCAGCGGATGATCAACGAGACCTACAGCGCTTTTGTGCAGGGTTTCATGCCGACCTTGGCGCGGCCCGAGGCGGATGTGCTTGACGGGCTGACGACCGCGATCATCGTTGACCAGGAACGAATGATCGCCAACGCCCGCTCGACGGTCGGCACGGCCACCGATGCCAACGCCCTCTTGCGCATCCTGTTCAGCCGTCTCGGCAAGCCGCACATCGGCTCGCCCAACGCGTTCGCCTTCAATGTGCCCTCGGTCCGGGCGGTCGGCGCGATCACGGTGGAGCGCGGTGCCGGCAGCAAGACGGTGAAGCAAAGCTTCAACCGCCTGGGTGGCATGTGTCCGCGTTGCGAGGGCATGGGGTCGGTCACCGACATAGCGCTGACCCAGCTGTACGACGACAGCAAGTCGCTCAACCAAGGGGCGCTGACGATTCCCGGCTACAGCATGGAGGGCTGGTTCGGCCGCATCTTCAACGGCTGCGGCTTCTTCGACCCGGACAAGCCCATCCGCAAGTTCACGAAGAACGAGCTGCACGACCTGCTCTACAAGGAGCCGACCAAGATCAAGGTGGACGGCATCAACCTGACCTACGAGGGGCTGATCCCGAAGCTGCAGAAATCGATGCTGTCCAAGGACGTGGAGGCGATGCAGCCGCATATCCGCGCCTTCGTCGAGCGGGCCGTAACCTTCACCACCTGCCCCGAGTGCGCCGGAACGCGGCTCAGCGAGGCCGCGCGCTCCTCGCGTATCAAGAAGCTCAATATCGCCGACGCCTGTGAGATGCAGATCAGCGACCTCGCTGCGTGGGTGAGCGGCCTCCAAGCTCCTTCGGTCGCCCCGCTGCTCGCCCGGCTGACCCATGCGCTCGACGCCTTTGTCGAGATCGGGCTGGGCTACCTATCGCTAGCCAGGCCCTTGGGCACGCTGTCGGGCGGCGAGGCGCAGCGGGTCAAGATGATCCGCCATCTCGGCTCCTCGCTGACCGACGTGACCTATGTTTTCGACGAACCCACCGTCGGCCTGCATCCGCACGACATCCAGCGCATGAACGCCTTGCTGCTGCGCCTGCGCGACCAGGGCAACACGGTGCTGGTCGTCGAGCACAAGCCGGAGACGATAGCCATCGCCGACCGTGTGATCGACCTCGGCCCGGGCGCGGGCACGGCCGGCGGCAGGGTCTGTTTCGAGGGCAGCGTCGAGGGGCTGCGGGCCAGCACCACCCTCACCGGCCGCCATTTCGACGACCGCGCCGCGCTCAAGAAAACGGTGCGAAAACCCGTCGGCAAGCTGGCGATTCGCGGCGCGAAGACGCACAACCTGCGTGATGTCGATGTGGACATCCCGCTCGGGGTGCTGGTCGTCGTCACCGGCGTCGCCGGCTCCGGCAAGAGTTCGCTGGTGCATGGATCCGTCCCCGCCGGCGAGGGTGTGGTGTTTGTGGACCAGGGCGCCGTTCGTGGCTCGCGCCGCAGCAACCCGGCCACCTACACCGGCCTGCTCGACCCGATACGCGCGGCTTTCGCAAAGGCCAATGGCGTCAAGCCGGCGCTGTTCAGTGCCAATTCAGAGGGGGCCTGCCCCGGCTGCAACGGCGCCGGCGTGATCTTCACCGACCTTGCAATGATGGCCGGCGTTGCCACCACCTGCGAAGACTGCGAGGGCAAGCGCTTCCAGCCCCAGGTGCTGGAATACAAGCTGGGCGGCCGGGACATCAGCGAGGTGCTTGCGATGTCGGTGGCCGAGGCCTGGGACTTCTTCGGCACGGGCGAAGCACGCACACCAGCCGCGCATGCCATCCTTGAACGGCTTGCCGACGTGGGCCTCGGCTACATCAGCCTCGGCCAGCCACTGACCACCTTGTCAGGCGGCGAGCGGCAACGGCTCAAGCTGGCCACGCATATGGCCGAGAAGGGCGGCGTCTACGTGCTAGACGAACCCACAGCCGGCCTGCATCTGGCCGACGTCGAACAATTGCTGGGCCTGCTCGACCGCCTGGTCGATGCGGGCAAGTCGGTCATCGTCATCGAGCACCATCAGGCGGTGATGGCCCATGCCGATTGGATCATCGACCTCGGCCCCGGCGCCGGGCATGACGGCGGCCGCGTCGTCTTCGAGGGCACACCTGCGGCTCTGGTCAAGGCCCGCACCACCCTCACCGGCCAGCACCTCGCAGCCTACGTGGGCGATCTGTAGGACATCGGCGCCATAGCAGGCGGACTGCACGCCGACAGGCCGTTCCGACTTCGGACTATGGTCTCGGGCCGGTTCAGAGGCGATTCTTGCCTTACTCCGCTTCTTCATATGACTCACCGAAAGGCAAGAACCATGAATGCAATCAAGCGAATGACCCTGTTGGCTGCCGCCGCAACTGCCCTGATGCTGGCCGGCTGTGATCAACCCGTTGAACCCGCAGCCAAGGCCGGACCGAAGCTTGACGCACCGGTTGCCAAGGTGGTGCTCACCCCCGAGCAGGCCAAGATCGCGCTGGCCGATGCGGCCATCACCGCGAAGATCAAAATCGAATTGGCCGAGGAGCCCAGCCTGGCTGCGCTGCAGATCAAGGTCAGCACCAAGGAAGGCCTGGTGGACCTGACGGGCACGGCACCGGACACTAGCTTGCGCGACCGGGCCACCCGGGTGGCCGCCACCGTCAAGGGCGTGCTGAGCGTGGACAATCATATGGTTGTGGCCAACGGTTGATAGGTAGAGGCCGGTGCGGCTCAGTTGCATGATCATGCTATTTCCATAATAATGAAATTATGGAAGACGTAGACGTGATCAAAGCCTTGGCCGCCCTCGCTCAGCCCTTGCGGCTGAAGGTGTTCCGGGCGCTCGTGGTCGCCGGCCCCGCCGGTATGACGCCCGGCGCCCTGCAGGAGGTGTTGGAGGTTCCGGGGGCGACCCTGTCATTCCACCTGAAGGAGTTGGCCAACTCAGGGCTGGTGACGCAGGAGCGCGCCAGTCGGAACCTGATCTACCGCGCCCACTATGCGCAGATGAATGAGCTGCTCGGCTACCTGACCGAGAACTGCTGCGGCAACGAGGCCGCCTGCGCACCGCCCAATACGTCTGCCGCCTGCCCATGCTGATCTGCGTTCGCAGCCGGCGCCTCATAGCCCATCTCACGCCGTCATGTCCCCCCACGTCTCGATCTATCACAACCCCGCCTGCGGCACCTCGCGCAACACCCTGGCCCTGATTCGCCACGCCGGCATCGAGCCCGAGGTGATCGAGTACCTGAAAACGCCGCCGACGAAAGACCGGCTGCTGCAGCTGGTGCAGGCCATGGGCCTCCCGGTGCGCGATCTGCTGCGCGAAAAGGGCACGCCCTATGCCGAGCTGAAACTGGGCGACCCTGCCCTGAGCGACGAGCAACTGCTGCACTTCATGCTGCTGCACCCGATCCTGATCAACCGCCCTATCGTCGTCACCCCGCTGGGCACGGCCCTGTGCCGGCCGTCGGAGCGCGTGCTGGAACTGCTGCCCGTGCCGCAGCTGGCGCCCTTCACCAAGGAAGACGGCGAGGTCATCACCGACACCGGAGCCCGCCGTGCTTGAGACCCCGCCCACCTTCCCAGCGTTGGACGCCAGTCTGTTCGATGTGCCGACGCAGCAGCGCCTCGCCGCCGCAGCACCTTCGCAGCACCGCCCGCGCTTCCTGATGTTGTATGGCTCGCTGCGGGCACGCTCCTACAGCCGGCTGCTGACCTTCGAGGCGGCGCGCCTGCTCGAGGCGATGGGCGGCGAGGTGAAGATCTTCGACCCTGCCGGCCTGCCCCTGCCCGACGACGCGCCCGACACCCATCCCAAGGTGCAGGAGTTGCGCCGCCTGGCCGAGTGGTCCGAAGGCATGGTGTGGTGCTCGCCCGAGCGTCATGGCGCGATGACCGGGGTGATGAAATCGCAGATCGACTGGATACCGTTGAGCTCGGGGGCCGTCCGTCCGACCCAGGGCAAGACGCTGGCGGTGATGCAGGTGTCCGGCGGTTCGCAGTCCTTCAACGCCGTCAATCAGATGCGGGTGCTGGGCCGCTGGATGCGCATGGTCACGATACCGAACCAGTCCTCGGTGGCCAAGGCCTTTCTGGAGTTCACCGAGGAGGGCCGGATGAAGCCCTCGGCCTACTACGACCGCGTGGTGGACGTGATGGAGGAGCTGTTCAAGTTCACCCTGCTGACGCGCGATGCCAGCCCCTATCTGGTGGACCGCTACAGCGAGCGCAAGGAGAGCGCCGAGCAGCTGTCCAAACGGGTGAATCAGGCGGCAATCTGAGACTCGCGGGGCATGCCCCGCTTTCTTGGATCGACTGGTTGCCATTGACAACGATATGCCTGGCCGCTATGGTGCGCTCAGATAGTTGCTATACGCCACGACATGCCCACAATCCCAAACGAGAGCCACACCGGCAGCCTGCTGCGTGAGGTCGCGCGCCTGTACACCCGGGCGCAACGGGTTGTGGCCGACTGCTGCCACACCACCAACACCCAATGCCATCTGCTGACGGAGCTGGGGCGTTCCGGCCCGGTGCCGTTGTCCGAGCTCGGCACACGGGTCAGTCTGGAGAAGAGCTGGGTGTCGCGGGCGGTGGAGGCCATGGTCGAACGCGGCCTGGTGAGCAAGGAGCCGAATCCGCTGGATGCCAGGAGCTGGCTCGTCACGCTCACTGCCGACGGCCGGCGTACCGTCGATGAACTGAACCGCACGCTTGACGACCATGCCGAGCAACTGCTTGGCGCCTTGAGCGAGCGCGAACGCGCCGCCGTCGAATCCTCTCTGCTGTTGTTGATGAAGGCATTGCGCGAGGACACCGCCGCCAATTGCTGCCTCCCGCCGCCGGAACGAAAAGAGTCCAGATCATGGCGCTGAACACCGAAGCCGCCACCCCGCCGCGCCAGATCGGCACGGTTGCTGCCTTGGGCACAGCGCAAACCCTGGCCTGGGCCTCGTCCTACTACCTGCCGGCGATGCTGGCCGCGCCGATGGCACGCGATCTGGGGGTGAGCAAGCCAACGGTGTTCGCGGCCTTCTCTTGCGCCCTGATTGTCTCGGCCCTGCTCGGCCCCCATGCCGGCAAAACCATAGACCGGCTGGGCGGGCGACCGGTGCTGATGGGCACCAGCGTGATCTTTGCCCTCGCGCTAATGGCGCTGGGCCTGGCTCAGGGCGTGGTCGGCCTGTTCGCGGCCTGGCTGCTGATGGGCGTGGCCATGGGCAGCGGCCTGTACGAGGCGGCGTTCGCGGCCCTGGTGCGGCTGTACGGCCGCGAATCGAGAAACGCGATCACCGGCATCACCTTGATCGCCGGCTTCGCCAGCACGGTCGGCTGGCCGCTGTCCACGGTGCTGGAGGCTCAGTTCGGTTGGCGCGGCACCTGTTTCACCTGGGCGGCGCTGCATCTGCTGGTGGGCCTGCCGCTGAACTGGCGGCTGCCGCGAGCGGTGGCACTGGCACCCGCTGCACCTGCGCTGGAAGGTCAGGCGCCCACGGTCGATCAGCCGGCTTCACGCAAGGCGGTGTGGTTGCTGGCCTTTGTGTTTGCCGCCACCTGGTTCACCAGCACGGCCATGGCCGCCCATCTGCCGCAGTTGCTGCAGGCCGGCGGCGCGAGCCTGGCGGCGGCGGTGGCCGTCGGCGCGTTGGTGGGACCTGCGCAGGTGGCAGGCCGGCTGCTGGAGTTCGGTTTTCTGCGCCGCGTGCATCCGCTGCTGTCGGCCCGGCTGGCGGCCTTGATGCATCCGATCGGCGCAACGCTGCTGACCCTGTTCGGTGCCCCGATGGCGATGGTGTTTGCGCTGATGCACGGGGCCGGCAACGGCATCCTGACCATTGCCAAGGGCACCCTGCCCCTGGTGCTGTTCGGCCCGCAGGGCTATGGCCAGCGCCAGGGCCTGATCGCAGTGCCGGCACGCATGACCCAGGCCCTGGCGCCCTGGCTGTTCGGCATCTGCCTCGAGCGCTGGGGCGCCCACGCCCTGTGGCTGACAGCGGCGCTGGGCCTGGCGGCCTTCGGTGCACTGCTGCTGATGCCCAGGCCGGCGGCCCATTGAGCCGCCGGCCCTGTCAGGTCCAGCGTCCAATTGGCTGCACCGGCCTGCAGCAGCGGGTTGCCGATGTAGAACTCGGTCGTCACGCTCGCTACCGGGCCTATCTATAATTCCGCGCAGAGAAATCTGACCAAGGAAACAGTCCCATGCGCCATTGATGCAGCCGTTGATAAGACGGCAAACCTCCACTGCCCCCACTGCGCGGGGGAGCTCTTTGCATCTTTGGAACATTGATGGTGACTTCCTTTCTTTCCTTGGAGGGCGTGTCCTACGTCCTGCCAAACGGCGAAACGCTTTTCTCTGATCTCAACAACACCTTTGACCAGCTTCAAACGGGCTTGGTGGGGCGCAACGGCTGCGGCAAGACCGTTCTGGCGCGGATTCTTGCAGGCCAGCTGCAGCCCTCACGTGGACATTGCCGCCGAACAGGCACGGTGCACTACCTCGCGCAGCAGATCAGCCCGCCCGCAGGCGCCACTGTTGCAGAGCAGGCCGGCGTGCAAGGCAAATTGGATGCGCTCAGACGCATTGAGGCGGGCAGATTCACGCAGGCTGATTTCGATCTGCTCGGTGACGAATGGGACATTGGGCTGCAGCTTCGACAGAGGCTCACAGAACAGGGGCTGCAGCATCTGGATGCCGACATGTCGGCAAGTGTGCTCAGCGGCGGTGAGCTGATGCGGGTAGCCTTGATCGGCGCCCAGCTGTCAAACGCAGACTTCCTGATTCTTGACGAGCCCAGCAACCACCTTGACCAGCCAAGCCGCCTGGCCTTGATTGCATGGCTCCAGCGCTGGCAGCGTGGACTGCTGGTGATCAGCCATGACCGGCAGCTGCTGGCATGCATGGAACGAATTGTTGAACTGTCCGCGCTGGGTCTGCGCAGCTACGGCGGCAACTACGCGCATTTTTCGCAGGCCAAGGAACAGGAGCAGCAGAACGCGCGCTCCGACCTTGCGCGCGCCAGGCTTCATCGGCGGCGTCAAGAGCAGTTCATGCGTGAGCAACGTGAGCGGCAGGAGAAACGGCAGGCACGCGGAACCCGCGATGGCAAGGAGGCGAACCAGGCAAGGTGTCTGCTCGACCGTCAGAAGGAGCGAAGTGAACAATCGTTGGGGAAGCTGCGCAAGCAGCAGGCTGAAACGCAGCTCGGCTTGTCACAGAGTGTGCGCGAAGCCGCCGCACAAGTTACCGACGATACGCATATCCACATGCACGCGCCCCTCAACCCCGGTGTCGCTCAAAGAGTCGTGGTGGAGCTGGACAAGGTAGGACTTCCCTTTGTTCCCGAGGCGACCCGGCACATCACTTTGCTCGTGACAGGACAACAGCGCATCGGCATCCTTGGGCCCAATGGCTGCGGCAAGACCTCCTTGCTCAGGGTCATCGCAGGTCAGATCGAAGCCGAGGCAGGCTCCCGCAGAGTGAGTGCTCGGCTGGCGTATCTCGACCAGGGGTTGAACCTGCTGGATGCGACGCGCCCGGTGCTTGAACAGGCGCAAGCGGCAAATCCCACGCTGAGCGAGAGCGAGCTGCGCATGAGGCTGGCCCAACTGGGACTGGACGCCGAGAAGGTCGCTGTTCCCAGCGGATCGCTCAGCGGTGGTGAGCGACTCAAGGCAGCGTTGGCCTGCGCTCTCTACGCAGAAGCGCGGCCGCAGTTGCTGCTACTTGACGAACCCAGCAATCATCTGGACCTGCCATCCTTGCAGGCCCTGGAGAAGCTGCTGACCCACTATCAGGGAGCGCTGATCGTCGCGTCGCATGACCACACGTTCCTGGCCGAGCTCGGGCTTACTGACCTGCTGGTGGCTGGCACAGGCGGTTGGAAATTAACGTCAGTGGACCGATTGGGTACCGGCCAGCTTTCGAGCCCCCAGCGGTCGCAGCAGGCAGCGGATCGAGTCGGCCGCTGACGCTGCACCGCCGCCGCTGTGCCAGGCACAGTCGGCTGTCGCTTCAGGCCCGGATGCATTTTCTGGTGACACCGGTTAACCTGCGCCCATGGAAATCGCCGTCATCGGTGGCGGCATCGCCGGCTTGGTGGCCGCGTGGCAGCTGTCGCGGCGCCACGTGGTGACCTTGTTCGAACGCCATGCGGTGCCGGGCTTCGTGGCCAGCTCGGTGGCGCCGTACGCCGCCAACCCAGGCCTGCGCATCGACGTGCCACTGCGCGTGTTCTACCCCGGCTACTACCCGACGCTGACCCGCCTGTATGCGGAACTCGGCGTGGTGACCGAGCCCGTGGACTACGCCACCACCTTCAGTGACTGTGACGGGCTGGCCTACTTCCGTTGGCGCAACGCGCGTCTTGGCGGCTGGTCGCTGCCCTACGTGTTGCCACAGGACGTGGCAAGCGCCCGCGGGTGGCGCATCGTGCAGGGCGCGCTGCGCTTCCAGGCCCGAGTGCGCGCGGCGCTGGCTGCCGGAGGGCTGGATGAAGCGAGCATCGGCGAGTTCGTCGCTGCCGAGCGCATCACACCCGAATTCGTCGACGGCCTGCTGCTGCCGGCCATCGCCACGATAGCCACCTGCAGCACCGAAGACGCACGCGCCTACCCGGCTGCAGTGGTCGCTGCCTATGCCGCTGCTGGCGTGGCGCGCCAGAGCGTGCGCCGCGCCCGCGACGGCGCCGACGCGGTGGCCGCGAAGCTGCTGGCGGGCATCACACGGGTGCAGTGCAAGGCCGGCGTGGTGGCCGTTCGGCGCCAGCCTGGCGCGGCCTCATCGACCCGCCACGCCGGTGCCGGCCGCGTCGTGGTGCAGCACGCCAAGGGCGAGGAGGCCTTCGACCATGTCGTGTTCGCCACGCAGGCCAACCAGGCCCTCGCCTTGCTGGCCGACGCCACGCCGGACGAGACCGCGGCGCTGGCCGCCTTCCGCTACCGCGCGCTGGAGGTGCTGATGCACCGCGACACCGGGCTGATGCCCCCGCGCCCTGCCGACTGGTCGCCGGTGAACGCCCGCGTCTGCGCCGAGCATCAGCAACCGGAGAGCACGATCTGGATCAACCGCGTGCAGCCGGGGCTGTGCGATGTCGAGCCGCTGTTCCAGACCGTGATGCCGCAGCGCTCGCCGCGGGACGGCAGCATCATCGGCCAGGCCCGCTTCGAGCGGCCGCTGGTCGACGCCGGCAGCGCCGCAGCCCTGGCCTCGCTGCAGCAATTGCACGCGCAGCCCGAACGCCGCGTGTGGTGGTGCGGCTCCTATGCCGAAACCGGCGTGCCGCTGCTGGAGAGCGCGGTGCGATCGGCGCTGGCGGTGGCCTCGAGGGTGGAAGCAGAGGCGAGCCCTGCCCCCGCGGGCTTCAGGCAAAGGAGTCGGCCATCAGGGCCCTGAACCACTCGTTCATGTCCTCGAAGTTGTCCTTGGTCCATCCGGTGGAGGCGGCCGAGCTGGCGGCCACCGACTTCATCGTCCTTGACAGCGCGTCGTACTGGAATACCACGGACAGCCAGGAGGCCTGGCTGCGCGTGATGGTCGAGAAGCAGGCCGAGTTGGTCACCGGTGCCGCATCGGGTGCAGCACCCGCGAAGTGGCGCACCAGGGCATCGGCGCAAATCTTGGCCTCCTGGTTGGCAATGTGGCCGGCCTTGGGCTGCGTGGTGGCGCTTGAGTCACCGATCACGTGGATGCGTGGCGCATCCAGGCTGGCATAGCTCAGCACATCGACCGGCGCGAACCGGCCATTGGTGGCGGTGGCCAGGCCGGTCTGCTCGATCAGCTTCCCGGCCCGCTGCGGAGGGATCAGGTTGATGACATCGCCATGCACCGCGCCGCCATTGGTGTAGAGCATCATCTGCGACTCATCGACCGAGGAGATCTCGACGCCGCGGTGGTACTCGATCACATTGGCGTGCAGACCGAAGAAGGCCTTCGAGAAATTGTCCTGCTCGACCACGATGTCGGGGTTGGCATCCAGCACCAGCAGCTTGCTGCCCGGCTTTTTCGCCTTCAGCCAGTCGGCCAGAAGACAGGCTCGCTCATAGGGGCCGGGAGGGCAGCGGTACGGTGTCTTCGGAATCGTCAGCACCACCGTGCCTCCGGCCTTCATCGCGCCCAGCTGCTTGGCCAGCAACTCGGTCTGAGCGCCGGCCGACCAGGCATGGGGCATCAGGCTCGGGTCTTTCTGGCCCGGCAATGCGTCGAAGCGAATGCCGGGGGCGAGCACGATCTTGTCAGCCGTCAGGCTGCTGCCGGAGGCCAGCCGCACCGACCCTGCCGCCGTGTCAACGGCCAGCACCTCATCGAAGACGAGCTTGACGCCATAGCGACTTTGTAGCGTCTCGTAGCCAAAGCGCAGGCTTGACATGGAACGTTGACCGGTCAGCACCAGGCTGCTCATGATGTTGGACAGATAGGCCGGGTTGCGTTCTACCAACGTCACCTCCAGCGTGTTGTTGCTCCACATGCGCAGGTACTTGGCCACCGTGGCGCCGGCCATGCCGCCGCCGACCACGATGACCCGCCCGCCGGCACTCGCGGCCCGGCCGGACAGGGGATGCAAGGCACCGGCGGCAGCCGCAGCGGCCAGACCGGCCTGGAGAATTTCACGTCTTTTCATTGCGAATTCCTGGTTTGATTGGAAGGTTCAGCGCTGGGTCGAGAACCACTTCGACATGGCGCGCAGCTGCGCGTCGGTGTAGCCCATGGCGTGCTTGGTCATCAGGCCCTGCCCCTCCTTGCCGGACTGCATCTCCTTGAGTTCCTTGTAGATCTCGTCGCTCGACTCGCCCGCCAAACGCTCGAAGCCCGGCCCCTTGCCGTTGGTGCCATGGCACTGAAAACAGTTGGACGCCAGCAGGCGCCCGGGGGGCGGCACGGTGGTCTGCGCCCAGGCGCCGGAACTGGAGATCAAGGCCAGCACGAGCGCGCCGGTCTTGACAGATTGCATGCATCGCATAGGGACTCCTTGCAGGTTGGTGAGAGTGCGCATGGCCTCAGGTGTAGCTGGGCGATGCTGTCGAAATCCTGTCGGAAACGCGCTGTTACGCCGGATGCAATCGGGCTTTGCCTTTTGTCAAAGGCAGCAGCCGGAATGTCCGCACACTGACGCTTCTCCCGCCATCGAAAGGACCGAGCTGCATGCGCATCCTGCTGGTCGAAGACGACCCCGGCCTGCGCGCCAGCCTCGCCGAAGCCCTGCACCGCGATGCCTACAGCGTCGATGCGGTCGAGCGCGCCGAGTCGGCGCTGCAGGCCCTGGGCGACGCCACCTACGATGCCCTGCTGCTGGACATCGGCCTGCCCGGCATGGACGGGCTCAGCCTGCTGGCCAGGCTGCGCTCGCAGGCGCTGCAGATGCCGGTGATGCTGATCACGGCCCGCGACAACTGGTCGGACAAGGTACGCGGGCTGGATCTCGGCGCCGATGACTATCTGGCCAAGCCCTTCATGCTGCCCGAACTGCTGGCGCGGCTGAGGGCGCTGCTGCGGCGCTCGCAAGCCACTGCCAGCGGCGACATCAATCTGGGCAGCCTGGCCCTGGGCGTGGCCGAGCAAACCGCTGCGCTGAACGGCAGGCCGCTGCCACTGACCCGCAAGGAGTGGGCCCTGCTGTTCGAGCTGGCCCTGAGCAGCCCGAAGATCGTCACCAAGCGCAAGCTCATCAACAGCCTCAGCCACTGGGAACACGAGCTGAGCGCCAATGCCATCGAGCTGCATGTCTCCCGGCTGCGGCGCAAGCTCGCCGGCTCGAAGCTGGAGCTCGAAACGATACGGGGGCTTGGCTATCGGTTGATCGACACGCCGGCCGCTGGCAGCTCCGCGGCGCTATGCGCATGAGTGCTGTCGCCAGCGGTGTGAGCGCGGGTCTGCGGCGGCTCTCGCTGCGCACACGTCTGCTGCTGGTACTGGGCCTCTCGCTGACGCTGGTGCTGGGCGCGGCCTTGCTGCTGGATCTGCGCGGCACCGAGCGCCTGGCCGATCAGGCCTTCGATCAGGCCCTGCTGAACACCGCAACCGCGCTGGCCGCCCGGCTGGAGATCGACACCGACAACGACCTCGAGGCCGACCTCCCGGTCTCGGCGCAGGCGCTGCTGCAGGCCGATCCGCTGGACCGGCTCTACATCGCCATCCTTGACGGCCCGGGCAAGCTGGTCTGGGGCGATGCCAGGCTGGCACCCCATGCCGGCGCAGGTTCAGACCCGCTCAGCATGACCGGCAACGCCAGCCTGGACCAGCAGCCCGTCCGGGTGCTGGTGCTGCGCCGGCAGGGCCCGGGGCAACGCGCGGTGATCGTCGTGGCCGAAACGCTGAACAAGCGCCGCGACGCCCGCGAGCAGATGCAGATGCGCTCGCTGCGCCTGGGCCTGGCCATGCTGGTGGCCGCCCTGCTGGGGCTCTATCTAAGCACGCGCAGTGTGCTGGCCCCGCTGGAGCGCTTCACCCGCAACATCACCGGCCGAGCCCATCGCGACCTGCGGCCCTTCGATGTCGAACCGTCCGGGGCCGAGGTCGCCGCGCTGGCTCAGGCCTTGAACCTGCTGATGGCGCGGCTGCGTGAGTCCGCCCATGCGCAGCAGGCCTTCATCGGCGACGCCGCGCATCAGCTGCGCACGCCGATCGCGGCACTGTCGCTGCAGCTTGAAATGGCCACGCAGGACCATGCGACCGCGCTGCATGGCGACACGCAGGATCGGCTCCTGCAACGGCTGCAAACGATGCAGGCGCTGGTCGCCCGCCTGCAGCACACGGTGCAGCGCGTGCTGAGCCTGTCCAGGGCGAGCTCCGAGGCCGGCAGCAACCAGGCGCCCGCAGCAGTGGACCTGGCCGATGTGGCCGAGGCCTGTGCCGGCCTGTTCGTGGATCGCGCGCGCCAGGCCGGCATCGACCTCGGCTTCGATCTGCTGCCGGCCGTGGTCGTCGGCTGGGAGGGTGAACTGCAGGAACTGCTGTCCAACCTGATCGACAACGCGCTGAGCCATGGCGGCGGCCGGGTCACCGTGCGCACGCGTGGCCTGACCCCGGGCGCGCTGCTGGAGGTCGAGGATGAAGGACCAGGCTTCGATGAAGCGATGGCTGCCAACGCCTTCGAGCGCCACCACCGCGGTCCTCGCAGCAGCGGTGCCGGGCTGGGCCTTTCGATCGCCCGGACCATTGCCGCGCACCACGGCGCCGGGTTGACGCTGCAGACCCGCTCCGCCGGCCCAGGCACGGTGGCCCGGGTCGTCTTCGGATCGATGCTCAAGACCTGACCCGCTGCAGGTTCCCCGCCGATTCGGTCAGGACACCGGCTCGGGCTCCAGGCTGCGCCCCTGCCCCGCCTCCTCGAAGGTCTGACCGTCGCGTATGTGATAGATGCGCTTGAAGGTCGGAATGATCTTCTCGTCGTGGGTGACCACGATGATGGCCGTCTGATACTGGGCCGCCATCCGGTTGAGGATGCGCATGACCGCCAGTGCCCGCTCGCTGTCCAGCGGCGCGGTGGGCTCGTCGGCGAGTATCACCGGCGGCTGGTTGACCAGGGCCCGCGCAATCGACACACGCTGCTGCTCGCCGCCGGACAGCTCCGAGGGCTGGGCCTTGGCGCGATGGCCGACGTCGAGCGCCTGCAGCAGTTCGAGCGCCCGCGCGCGCGCCACGCCGTTGGGGTGGCCGGCCAGCATGGGCAGCAGCGCCACGTTGTCGGTGATGTCGAGAAACGGGATCAGGTACGGCGCCTGGAACACGAAGCCGATGCTGTCGCGCCGCAGTGCGCGCAGGTCCGCGATCTTCCAGCCATCGTCATAAATGGTCTGGCCGCCCAGAATCATGCGCCCCGCGGTCGGCTCGATGACCGCACCCAGGCATTTCAGCAGTGTGCTCTTGCCCGAGCCCGAGGGGCCGATCAGGCCGACCACCTCGCCGGGCTCGACCACCATATTGACGTCCTTCAGTGCGTCGACCGCGGTATCGCCCGCGCCATAGCGCTTGCGCAGGCCTTCGATACGGATGCCGAGTCCGGTCACGCTAGCCTCCGATCGCCGCGGCAGGATCGACCTTCAGCGCCGCCCGTATGGCCAGGATGCTGGCCAAGGCGCAGATCAGCATCACGGCGACCAGTCCGCGCACGGCGTCGGCCGACTCCAGCAGCACATACTTCGGGAACACCGGCGCCCAGAAGGTGGCGGCCACCTTGCCGATGATGAAGCCGATCAGGCCCAGCCCGAGCGCCTGCTGAAGGATCATGCCGGCAATGGTGCGGTTGCGCGTGCCGATCAGTTTGAGCACGGCGATCTCTCGGATCTTGCCCAGCGTCATCGTGTAAATGATGAAGGCCACGATGGCGGCACTGACCACCGCCAGGATGACCAGAAACATGGCGATCTGGCGGGCCGAGGTGGCGATCAGCTTAGCGACCAGGATCTCCTCCATCTGCGGCCGCGTGAAGGCCTCAAGGTGCTTCCAGCGCCGGATCTGCTCGGCCACCGCTTCGGCTGACACGCCCGGCTGCACCTGCACCAGCACCGCGTTGACGTTGTGATTGCTGGCCTGCGAGGCCTGGATCGCCTCCAGCAGCCCGGGCGCACCGGGCCGGTTCAGGCCCGGATTGGCGGCGGTGCGCGCGCGTTCGTTGAGGATCGCGTCGTTGTCCTTCAGGAACTGGGCCTCCTGCGCGTCCTTGAGCGAGACGAAGACCATCGGGTCACCGCCGGAGGACACCATGCGCTGCGTCAGCCCCACCACCGTGTAGTCGTGGCGCCGGATGAGGATGCGGTCGCCCAGCACAAAGCCGGTCCGCACATCGACCACCGCCTCGAAGTGACTTCGCGTGATGTGGCGCCCGGCCAGCAGATAGCCCGGCTCACCCGGCTGACCGGGCTCGAAGCCGACGACCATGGCGCGCACGTCACGGCCATGATCGCGGCCCTGATGGCGGACCTGCATCGTCAGGTAGGTGACGTTGGCGGCGCGGGCCACGCCCGGCAGACCGAGGATGCTGCGCACCGCATCGTCGCGCAGGCTGGATGCTTCGGCGTAGGGGCCCTGGGTGTCCTGCTGCACCACCCACAGGTCGGCACCGCTGTTGCCGAGCAAGGCGCGGGCATCATCAACCATGCCGCGATACACGCCGGCCATGGTCAGCGTGACCCCGATCAGCAGGCCCAGCCCCAGCCCGGTGAGCAGGAACCTGCCCCAGGAATGGAGTATGTCGCGCCCGGCCAGGCTGATCATGGCTTGCCAGCGACCAGACGGTCGACGACCTTGATGCGGCTGCCGGAGGCAAGGGCCTTCTCGCTGTAGACGACGGCCAGGTCACCCGCCCGCAGGCCATCCAGGACCTGCACCTGGCCATCCAGGCTCGTCGCCCCGAGCCGAACCGGTGCAAAGCGCAAGCGCGCATCGTCCAGCAGCCAGACGCCGACGCGCTCGCCCTGCGCATCGGCGAACCGCTTGATGCTGGCATTGGGCAGCAACAGGGCCGGAGCGGTCGGCGCCAGCGCCAGCGTGACCTCGGCCAGCTCGCCCAGCGCCAGGCCTGCGGGCAGGCTGTCGAAGGCGACCTGGGCGATCCGTTCCTCGGTAACGCTGTCGCTGACCGCCTCGACGCGCGCCACCTTGCCGGCCAACGGCTTCGAAGGATTCGAGCGCAGCACGATCTCGGCCCGCAGCCCCTGCGCCAGCCCCGCCGAGCGGCCCTGGTCGAAACGCACCTTGACCCACAGAGACGCAGGCTCGATCAGCCTGATCACCGCCTGGCCGGCCACCACCGTCGAGCCAGCCTCGGCGTCGCGCGCGATCACCACACCATCGCTGGGGGCGAGCAGACGAAGCCTGTCACGCTGCTGGCGCAGGCCGGCGCGCTCGGCGGCCAGGCGTTGCAGATCCTGGCGGGCCGCGCTGAGGTTCGCATCCGCAGCGCTGACGGCGGCCTCGGCCGAGGTCTGCTCCTGCACCTTGCCCTCCACGACCCCGGCGCTGATGAAGCTCTTCTGGCCGAGGTCGGCATAGCGGCGCGCATTCAATATGGCCAGCTCCCGCTTGGCCAATGCGTCCCGGCGCTGGGCCTGGACGGCGGCCTCGGCGCTGCCCGCGCGCGCCATCGAGGCCTCGAGCGCGGCCAGACGCTCGTCGAGGTCCACCGGATCCATCTCGGCCAGCAGTTGGCCCGCCTTGACCACATCGCCGACATCGACCGCCACCTGGCGCACCCGTCCGGCCGTCGTCGGGCCGATCAGATAGGAGCGCCGCGCCTCGACCGTGCCAATGCCGAACAGGGCCGGCACAAGGCGGCCCTCGCTGACCTTGTGCACCGTCACACGCACGGGCGCCAGGGGCCCTGAGCGCATCACGACAAATCCCAGCACGAGCAGCAGCAACAGGCCGAGCAGGCCAAGGCCTACCCGGCGCGACAACAATGCGTTCAGCTTCATAGATTGCGGCATCAACTCAGAAACATCAGCCGGAAGGGCAAGGCTCGGAAGGCCAGCCCCGAGTCGGGATGAGCCCGGGGCGCCACAGGAACGCGCTACGGCCCGTTCACGAGCTTGGCCAGTTCGGCGCCGCCAATGGGCGGCCGCGTCAACCACGGCACGATGAAGCTGCGCTTGGCGAGCCCGGCCGCCATGCGCGCCATCTGCTTGCGCTCGCCGTCCAGGCGCGCCGCCAGCAGGGGGTCCTGCGTGCCAGCCGCCAGCACGCTTTTGTTCAGCACCCAGGCATAGGGTTCAATGCCGGCGCGGCGCAGGTCGTCCTGCAGCGCGGCGGCCTGCGACACCGGCGTCACCTCCGGCAAGGTCACCAGAATGATCCTGGTGTAGGCGCCGTCCTGCAAGCGCATCAAGGGGGTCACGACGCGAGCGGCGCCCTGCCCTTCGAACTCGCGCATCATCTGCCGGTGGTAGGCGCCGGTGGCATCCATCAACAGCAGCGAGTGGCCGGTCGGTGCGGTGTCCAGCACGACAAAAGAGCTGCGCGCCTCGCTGACGATGCGCGAGAAGGCGTGAAACACCGCCACCTCCTCGGTGCAGGGCGAGCGCAGGTCTTCCAGCAGCAGTGCCTGCTCCTGCTCGTTCAGATGGGGCGACTTGGCCGCCATGATCTTGTCGACATAGCGCTGCGTCTCGACCTTGGGATCAATGCGGTCCACGCGCAGGCCCGGTACCTCGCCGTCCAGTGTGCCGCCCAGGTGCGCGGCCGGATCGGTGGTGCTCAGGTGAACGGTCTTGCCCCGTTGCACCAGGCCTATGGCCAGCGCGGCGGCCACCGTGGTCTTGCCCACGCCTCCCTTGCCCATCACCATGATCAGGCCATGGCCTGCTGCGGCCAGTTCGTCGGCAAGGGCCGCCAGATCGTGCCCTGCGACAGCGAGCTCCGTGTCGGCGGTGTTTGACACCGGTACAGCTGATGCTCGCGATGAAAGCAATGCCCGCAGTGCCGGCAGGCCTACCGTATCAAAGGCACGCAGCGGCACCGTGTCCTGAGGCAAGGCTCTAAGCGACGCCGGCATCTCGTCCAGCGCTTGCTGCCCCAGCGCCTCGATGGCGCCAGCCACGGCGTCCGTGGCTGTGCTGGCACGGAAAACGCCGTTGATGGCGAGGCGCTGGTTGTGCAGCCCCAGCTCGTGCAGCTCTTCGGACGTGCGCGCCGCCTCGGCAATCGCGCCCTTGTCGGGCCGGGTCACCAGGATGACGGTGGTCTGGGCCGGATCGCTCAGCGCGTCGAGCGCCGCCTTGAACCGCTCTTCCTGCATCTTCAGGCCCGAATGCGGACCGAGGCATGAGGCACCGCGGTCATTGCCTTCAAGGAAGCCGCTCCAGGCCTTTGGAAGACTCAGCAGCCGCAGTGTGTGGCCGGTTGGCGCCGTGTCGAAGACGATGTGATCGAAGCGCCCGTCCTTGTCGGACAAGAGCGAGGCGAACTCGTCGAAGGAGGCAATCTCGGTGGTGCAGGCGCCGGACAATTGCTCGCGCACCGTCGAGAGTTCAGTGTCGCTTGCGCCCGCGCCCATCTGGGCCAGCACCCGCTGCCGGTAAGACTCGGCCGCCGTCTCGGGGTCGATATTGAGCACGGACAAGCCCGGCGCGCCGGGCACCGGCGTAGGGATATTGCGCAGCTCAATACCCAGCATCTCATCGAGGTTCGACGCTGCGTCGGTGCTGACCAGCAGCACCTTCTTGCCGGCGTCGGCGAGGGTCAGCGCCGCGGCAGTCGATAGAGAAGTCTTGCCGACGCCACCCTTGCCGGTGAAGAAGAGGTGTCGTGTGGCCTGGCTCAGGAAGCCCATCGCTTGCTGTGCCGGCCTCAACCAGCCCTGCACTTCCAAATGCGAAGGCAGCCCGCCGCTGTGCATGATCCGGCCATCGATGATGACTGCCGGCGTTGCCGTGACCCCGTGGCTCCGGATCGCATCGTGATCCTCGACCTTGACGATGGCCATTTCGACGCCCTGCTCCTTCGCGACCCGCTCGATCATCGCGATGGTGGTGTGGCATTTGCTGCATCCCGAACCCAGGACTTTGACTTCCATTGCGCTTCCCCTTTTCCTTCAATCAATGATGAGAGATGTGTTTGCCGCCGGGGGTGGCCTTCTGGCGCATCGTTTTGCTGTTGTGCTCCTGGCGCACGCGCTCGGCTGCATGGCTGACCGATGCTTCGGGGGAAGACAGGGATGGGTGAGTTCGTACCATTGGGGTTGCTCTGCAAAGTAGTCGCAGAGGCACCCCAAAGCATGCACCGCGGTCAGCGGCAGCGTTTGATCGGCATCAAGCCGGGGCCTCAGACGCGCGCACCGCGCTCATACCAGCCCTTGCTGGAATTGACCCAGCGCACCACCAGCAGCATCACCGGAACCTCGATCAGCACGCCGACCACGGTGGCCAACGCCGCGCCGGAGTCGAAGCCGAACAGGCTGATCGCGGCGGCAACCGCCAGCTCGAAGAAGTTGGAGGCGCCGATCAGTGCCGAGGGGCAGGCCACGCTGTGCGACTCGCCGGCGCGGCGGTTCAGCCAGTAGGCCAGGCCCGAGTTGAAGAAGACCTGTATCAGTATCGGCACGGCCAGCATCGCGATCACCAGCGGCTGCTTGATGATGGCCTCGCCCTGGAAGGCGAACAGCAGCACCAGGGTGGCCAGCAAGGCGGTGATGGACCAGGGGCCGATGCGCGCCAGCGTCGCATCGAAGCTGGCCTGGCCCTTGGCCAGCAGCAGCTTGCGCCAGAGCTGGGCGATCGCCACTGGAATGACGATGTAAAGCGCGACCGAGGTGATCAGCGTGTCCCAGGGCACGATGATGGACGACATGCCCAGCAGCAGGGCCACGATGGGGGCGAAGGCGAACACCATGATGGCGTCGTTCAGCGCCACCTGCGACAGCGTGAACAGCGCGTTGCCGCCGGTCAGCCGGCTCCACACAAAGACCATCGCCGTGCAGGGCGCGGCGGCCAGCAGTATCAGGCCGGCCACATAGCTGTCGAGCTGATCGGCGGGCAGATAGGGGGCAAACACCTGGCGGATGAAGATCCAGCCCAGCAGGGCCATCGAAAAGGGCTTGACCGCCCAGTTGATGAACAGCGTGATGCCTATGCCCTTCCAGTGTTGGCTGACCTGATGCAGCGACCCGAAGTCCACCTTCAGCAGCATCGGGATGATCATCACCCAGATCAGCAGGCCCACCGGCAGATTGACCTTGGCGTACTCCATTCGGCCGACGGCCTGGAAGACGCCGGGCATCAGCTGCCCGAGCGCGATGCCGGCCGCGATGCACAGTAGGACCCAGACGGTCAGGTAGCGCTCGAACAGGCTCATGGGCGCCGGGGCGGTGGGCTTCTCAATGGCGAATGTGGTGCTCATGCTGGTCTCAGCTGCGGCCGATTTCGATCAAGGCGGCCTGCAGAGCTGCCCTGTCCATGGTGTCAAGAGGCAGGGCCAGCAGCTGCAGCATGCGGTAGCCTATGGCCTGGCGGGTCAGCTCGAAGGCGCGGCGCTTGCCTTCGTCGCCGCCCTCGGCATTCGATGGATCAGGATAGCCCCAGTGCACCTTGACCGGCTGGCTGCCGTCCGGGTTGGCGCCGAAGAACACCGGGCACTGCTCGGCGGCGGCGCTGTCGCAGACCGTGATCACGATGGACAGTGCGGGCGAGTCGGGCGCCGTGAACTCGTCCCAGCTCTTGCTGCGATAGCCGGCGGTCGATATGCCCGCGTTGTTCAGCGCCTCGATCGCAAAGGGATTGAGGCGGCCGCTCGGTGCGCTGCCGGCGCTATGCGCGACCACATCGCGGCCCAGCCGGGCCGCCAAGTGGTTGAGCATGCCCTCGGATAGCACGCTTCGCGCCGAGTTGTGGGTGCAGAGGATCAGGATATGTGAGCTCATCAGGGGTCCGTTGTTCTTTGGGGTCAGGCCTTGCCGAGCTTGTTCAGCTCCTGCTGCAGAGACATCGCGTCAAGACGCTCCAGCGGCAGCGCCAGCATCAGCTCGATACGCCGTTTCAGTATCAGCGCGGTATCGGTGAAGGCGCGCTGCTTCGTCTCCTCCGAGCCTTGCACCTCCGACGGGTCTTCGACGCCCCAGTGTGCGGTCATCGGCTGGCCCGGCCAGACCGGGCAGACCTCGCCGGCGGCCTTGTCGCAAACGGTGAAGACGAAGTCCAGATCGGACGCCCCCGCCCCGGCGAACTCATCCCAGCTCTTGCTGCGAAAGCCGTCCGTCGGAATGTGCAGCCTTGAGAGCGTCTGCAACGCCAGCGGATTCACCTCACCGGCCGGATGGCTGCCGGCGGAGAAGACCTGAAAGCGTGCCCCGCCCAGATGCCGCATCAGGCCCTCGGCGATGATGGAGCGTGCCGAGTTGCCTGTGCAGAGAAACAGCACCTTGTAGATTCTTTCCGTCATGGGTCAGCCTGGAAGAAAACGGGATCAGATGGGCGCTGGCAGCTGGGCACAGCGAAACTTGCAAACAATTTCATATTTCTATCTTAATAGAAATATAAGGCAACGCTAGCAGGCGAATATGTCTGTTTCATGACGGGCAGGCGCTGATGCATCGCAAGCGCGACCCATCGGCCATGCGCAAGAATGATGGCACCCGACTGAAAAGGATGGCGTCTACCATGTACCAAAGCCTGCTTGTGCCCATCGACGGCAGCGCCACTGCCGAGCGCGGTTTTCAGGAGGCCATGGCGCTGGCCGAGCGGCTGCAGGCCAGGCTGTGTCTGCTCCATTTGATCGACGAGTCGCCGTTCGACATGGAACGGGCGCCGGCCAGCGCCTATCAACAGGCGCGCCTGCATTGGCAGCGCGTGGGCGAGGCGCTGTTGACCGAGGCACAGCAAAGAGCCAAGGCCCGCGGCCTTGACTGCAGCATCCTGTTGCGCGAGGCCGGTCAGCAGGGCGTGGCGGAGGCCATCATCGACACAGCAAGGCAGTGCGGCTGCGACATGATCGTGATGGGCACCCATGGCCGCCGCGGCCTGATCCGACTGACCATGGGCAGCGATGCCGAGCTGGTGCTGCGCAGCAGCCCCGTTCCGGTGATGATGGTGCGCCAGCCCGAGCCCTGAGTCCTGAGCTGCGGCCCTATGATGGGCGGCCACAGCTGCGGAGACTTACCATGGGCTTGAACATCGGAGGGTGCCTGACGGGGCTGGCGATCATGCTGAGCGCCGCGCTGGCGCAGGCGCAACCGGCGGTGCGCGTGGCCTCGAAGATCGATACCGAGGGGGCCCTGCTGGGTCAGGTCCTGCTGCAGGTGCTGCAGGCAGGCGGCATCAAGACCGAGAACCGGTTGCAGCTGGGTGCCACCAAGATCGTGCGCACGGCGCTGACCGCCGGCCAGATCGACCTCTACCCCGAGTACACCGGCAACGGTGCCTTCTTCTTTGCGGACGAGAAGAATCCGGCCTGGAAGAGCGCCAAGGACGGCTACGAACGCGTCAAGGCGCTGGACCTCGAAAAGCATCGCCTCGTCTGGCTGGAGCCCGCGCCGGCCAACAATACCTGGGCCATTGCCGTGCGCCAGGATCTGGCCAGGACCCATCAACTGACCAGTCTGGAGCAGTTCGGCCGCTGGATCACGGCCGGTGGCCAGTTCAAGCTGGCGGCCTCGGCCGAGTTCATCGAGCGCTCGGACGCCCTGCCCGCCTTCCAGGCCGCCTATGGCTTCAAGCTGGCCCAGAACCAGCTGCTGACACTGGCCGGTGGCGACACCGCGGTGACGATCAAGGCCGCGGCCGAGAAGACCTCGGGCGTCAATGGCGCGATGGCCTATGGCACCGACGGCTCGCTGGCAGCGCTGGGCCTGGTGGTGCTGAGCGATCCCAAGGGCGTGCAGCCTGTCTATGCCCCGGCACCGGTGATACGCGCCGAGACGCTGGCGCAGTACCCGCGCATCAAGGAGTTGCTGGCGCCGGTGTTCAAGTCATTGGACGGCCCGACCCTGCAGATGCTCAATGCCCGTATCGCCGTCGAGGGGCAGGACGCCAGACAGGTAGCCGCCGCGTATCTGAAAGCCAAGGGCTTTGTCAAATAGGCCACGCAACCCGGTGCTGGCCGCTTTGATGGCCTTGGGTCTGGCGGCGGCGCTGGGCCTGAGCTTTGTGAGCCATGCGCCTAACCGCCTGAGCAGCGGGCAAGGGATTGCCTTGATCGAGCTGGCCCCCGCGCTGCTGACATGGCCGGCCCTGCTGTTGCTGCTGGGCCTATTCATGCCGCCCACGCGGCGCTGGCAGCTGGCGTCTGCAGTGGGCAATGCAGCACTGCTGCTGGGTCTGTTGTGGCTCGCGGGCGATGCAGCGGCGCGCTTGGCGCAAGACTCGGCCCTGGCGCGCACCTCCTTGGGTGCAGGCTTCTGGATACTTGCGGTGGTATGCCTGCTGGCCCTGGCCGATGCGGTGCAGGGCTGGGTCGCGTTGCTCGCCGCCCTGGCGCTCTCCCTGGGCCTGGCGCTGCTGCTGGCCGGCGGCTCGCTGGATCAGCTGGCCTTGATGAGGGAGTATGCCAACCGCCGTGAGTTGTTCCATGACGCCCTTTGGCAGCATCTGCAGATACTGCTGGCCACCCTGCTGCCTGCGCTGGTCATCGGCCTGCCGCTGGGCGCGGCGGCGGCGCGCAATGGGCACCTGAACCAAGTGCTTTTCCCGGTGTTGAACCTGATACAGACAATTCCGTCGCTGGCCCTGTTCGCCTTGCTGATCGCCCCGATGGCCCTGCTGGCGGCGGTCTGGCCGTTGCTCGCGGACTGGGGCCTGGCCGGCATAGGCCTGGCGCCCGCAGTGCTCGCGCTGCTGCTCTATAGCCTGCTGCCCATCGTGCGCAGCACCGCCGCCGGGCTGCAGCAGGTGCCTGCTGCGGTGCTCGACAGCGCGCGGGGCATGGGCATGACTGGAAGGCAGATCTTCTGGCGTGTCGAGCTGCCGATTGCCCTGCCCCTGCTGCTGGCAGGCCTGCGCGTGGCCACCGTGCAGACGGTGGGTCTGGCCGTGGTCGCGGCGCTGATCGGCGCCGGTGGCCTGGGCAGCCTGATCTTCCAGGGTCTGCTGAGCAGTGCCGCCGATCTGGTCTTGCTGGGCGTGCTGCCGGTGCTGGCGCTGGGGCTGCTGGCCGATGCGATGTTCAAGGGGCTGGTCCGGATGTTGGCGCAATGATTGAGTTCCAGCAGATCGGTCTGAGCCTGGGCGGGAAGCCGGTCATCGCCGAGGTCTCGCTGCGCATTGCGCCGGGCGAGTTTGCGGTGCTGATCGGGCCATCGGGTGCGGGCAAGTCCAGCCTGCTGCGCATGGTCAACCGGCTGCTGGAGCCCGACCGCGGCCAGGTGCTCGTTGGCGGCGTGCCGGTGCGTGAGCAGGAACCGACCGCGCTGCGCCGGCGCATCGGCTATGTGATCCAGTCCACCGGACTGTTCCCGCACCGCACGGTGGCGCAGAACATTGCCACCGTGCCCGGCCTGCTGCAGTGGCCGGTGGCGCGCATCGCCGCGCGCACGGCCGAGTTGATGGCCCTGCTGCACCTGGACGAGGCCCTGGCCGAGCGCTACCCGCATCAGCTGTCGGGCGGCCAGCAGCAGCGCGTCGGCGTGGCGCGGGCGCTGGCGGCCGACCCCGAGATCCTGCTGATGGACGAGCCCTTTGCTGCGCTGGACGCGGTGACGCGCCGGGCGCTGCAGGCCGAGCTCCTGCAGATCCAGCGCAGCTCGGGCAAGACGGTGCTGATGGTGACCCATGACCTGGACGAGGCGCTGCGCCTGGGCACTCGCATCCATCTGCTGGACGGTGGCCGGCTGCTGCAAAGCGGCACGCCGCTGGAGCTGATGACCCGGCCCGCAAGCCCCGAGGTGTCCGCCTTCCTGGGGCTGACCCTGGGCGACCCGCCGGGCCGCGAGCCATGAAGATGGGGCGCGACCCGCTGGTCTGGGCCTCGGCTGCGCTGGCCCTGCTGACGCTGGGCATGGCGCAGACCAGGCCGCTGTTCGCCAACTGGTTCCCCGAGCTCGACCGGCCGCTGTACGAGCAGGACTCGTTCGCCGCCCTGCTCGGCGCCCATGTGTTGATCGTGGCCCTGTCCAGTGCCGGGGCCACGCTGGTTGGGGTGGGGCTGGGCGTGGCGGTCACGCGGCCGGCCGGGCGTGTGTTCCGGCCCCTGCTTGAGCGGGTGGCGGCCCTGGGCCAGACCTTTCCGCCGGTGGCGGTGCTGGCCCTGGCCGTGCCGCTGATGGGTTTTGGCGCGGCGCCGGCCTTGCTGGCCCTGGCCCTGTACGGCCTGCTGCCCATCGTCCAGGCCACGCTGGCCGGGCTGGACGCCGTGGCGCCCGAGCTGCGCGAGGCGGCCCTGGGGTCAGGCATGAACCCCGGCCAGGTGCTGCGCCAGGTGGAGCTGCCGCTGGCCCTGCCGGTGTTGCTGGCCGGCGTGCGCAGCTCGGTGGTGATCAATATCGGCACGGCGGCGATAGCCTCGACCGTGGGCGCCAAGACCCTGGGCTCGCCCATCATCATCGGCCTGAGCGGCTTCAACACCGCCTATGTGATCCAGGGCGCGCTGCTGGTCGGCCTGCTGGCGATCACGGTGGACCTGATGTTCGAGCGCCTGCTGCGGCGCGCGAAGGCCTGGCAGGCACAGTGAATGCTCAAGGGTTCTTCACCGGCATGATGTGAATGCCCTGTGGCGCCAGCTGCAAGAACAATGGGCTGCCCGGCACCAGGGCCAGCTGGCGCGCGTAACGGGTTGTCAGCTCCAGATGCAGCAAGGCATGGGGTGCGTTCTGCAGCCGGCATTCTATGGTGGTGATCTCGCCCAGGCTGCGGCTGCGCTCCAGGGTGCAGGCCACCGCATTGGGGCCCTCGGGCGGGCGCAGATGCACCTGCACATGCTCGCCGGCAATCACCCATCGTACCGGCGTGCCGTCGTCCAGGCGCCCCTTGTCGGCGGTGTGCAGATCCAGGCCTGCCTGGTCCTCGCCCCAGCGCAGCCGGGCCTGGCCAGGGCCGGCCTTGTGGAACACGCCGGCATGGATGTCGCGCAGCCCCACCAGCGCGGCCACGCGGGCATTGCGCGGGCGTGACATCAGCTGCTCCGGTGGGCCGTCCTGCAGGGTCTGGCCGGCCTCAATGATGCACATCCGGTCGGCCAGCAGGCGTGCCTCGCGCAGGTCGTGGGTGACCATCACGATGGGCACGCCCACCCGCTCGCGCAGCTTGATCAACTCGTCGTACAGGGCCTGGCGGGTGGGTTGATCGACGGCGGCAAAGGCCTCGTCCAGCAACAGCACGCCGGGGCTGCGCGCCAGGGCGCGGGCCAGAGCCACTCGCTGCCGCTGGCCGCCCGAGAGCTGGTGCGGCCGGCGTGCGGCCAAGCCGTCGAGCTGCATGTCCTGCAGCAGGCGGTGGGCGGCGTCCTTGCCGCTGCGGCCATCGGCGCTGCGCGGCAGCGCCAGGCGGACATTGTCCAGGGCGCTGAGATGCGGAAACAGCGCATAGTGCTGGAACACCATGCCCACCGGCCGCCGCTCGGCCGGCACCTTGACGCCGCGCGCGGTGTCCAGCCAGACCGCGTCGCCCAGCTCGACACGCCCCTGCTCAACATCGAGCAGCCCGGCGATCGCGCGCAACACGCTCGTCTTGCCGCTGCCCGAGGGGCCGACCAGGGCCAGCAGCTCGCCCTGCGCGCAATGCAGCTGGACGTTCAGCGCGATCGGGCCGACCTGGTGGAGTTCGAGTTTCAGCATCGGGATTGCAATCTCAACCGCGCGGTCCCGGCCCGCGCCGGCGCGTCAGCCAGGCGGTGCTCAGCAAGGTGGCCAGCGACACCGTCAGCAGGGTGGCCGACATCAGGCCCGCGGCCTGCATGTCGAAGCCCTGCACCCGGTCGTAGATGGAGATGGCAATGGTCTTGGTCTCGCCCGGTATGCTGCCGCCCACCATCAGCACCACGCCGAACTCGCCCAGCGTGTGGGCGGCCGTCATGATCAGGCCACTGAGAATGCCGCGCCAGGCCAGCGGCAGCTCGATATGCCACAACGTGCGCCAGGGGCTGAGGCCGCAGCTGCGGGCGGCGTCGTAGAGCTCGGCCGGAATCGCCTCGAAGGCGCGTTGCATCGGCATCAGCGCGAACGGGATGTTGAAGATCAGGCTGGCCAGCAGCAGGCCGCTGAACGAAAACGCCAGCGTCTGGCCGGTCAGCTGCTGGTAGAGCTGGCCCAGCGGTGAGGCGCCGCCCATGGCCACCAGCAGATAGTAGCCCAGCACCGTGGGCGGCAGCACCAGCGGCAGCGCCAGCAGGGCCTCCGCCAGCGGCCGCAGCGGGTGGCGGCTGCCAGCCAGCCAGCGCCCGGCCAGCACGCCCAGCGGCAGCAGGATCAGGGCGGTGGCCAGGGCCAGCCAGACCGAGAGGCGCAGCGCCTGCCAGTCCATGCCTATCGCTCGCCCGGCAGCGCGAAACCGTGGCGCACGAACACCGCGCGCGCCGCCGGCTGCTGCAGATAGGCATGAAAGGCCTCGGCCACCGCGCCGGCCTTGCGGGTCAGCACCATGCGCTGGCGCAGCGGCTGATGCAGGGTCTCGGGAATCAGCACCGCATTGCCCGCCCGGCTGAACTGCGGCGCCAGCGCCAGCGAGTAGGCAAAGATGCCCGCCTGGGTCGAGCCCGACACGGCGAACTGTGCCGCCTGAGAGACGTTCTCGCCCAGCACCAGACGGGGCTGTATCGCCGCCCAGAGATCCAGGCTCTTCAAGGCCTCCATGGCAGCCCGGCCGTAGGGCGCGTGATCGGGGTTGGCGATGGCGAACTTGAGCACCCTGCCCTCACCCAGGGCCCTGCGCAGCTGGACCAGCTGCGGCTCGAACGCCGTGTCGACCGGTACCGGCGAGCCTTTGGGAATGAACAGCACGATGCGCCCGATGGCATAGAGCCGGCCACGGTCCGGGGTCAGGCCTTGATCGGCCAGCTTGAAGACGAAGTCCTCGTCGGCAGACAGGAACAGCTCGAATGGCGCGCCCTGGGCAATCTGGCGGTAGAAGTTGCCCGATGAGCCATAGACCAGCTTCACCGCCTGGCCCGAGCTGGCCTGGAAGGCGGCGGCGATCTCGTCCAGCGCGAACTTCAGGTCGGAGGCGGCGGCGATGGTGGGCTGGGCCTGGGCCGGCATCAGCAGGACTGCGGCGAGGATGCCGAACAGCCGTCGCGCCAGGGTCTGGAACAGGGTCTGGAAAAGGGGCAGGTTCATCCGTGCAAGATTGAGCTCAGGGAGTCGGGTGTGGCGCCATTGTCGCCCGGCCTGGGGCCGCCTCGTGGCGCTCCAGCGGGTGGCCGGCCGCGGCCCATGCATCGAGCCCGCCGGCCAGCGGCCTCACCCGGGTCAGGCCCTGCCTGACCAGCAGGCCGGCGGCGCGGGCCGCCGAGGCGTCATTAGGACAGTTGCAATAGAGCACGATCTCGCGCCCTGCGGGCCATTCTGCGGAGCGGCGCTGCACCTGGTCGAGCTCGACGGCCAGGGCGCCCGGGATGCGGCGCGGGTCGATCTCGCGGCCCGCGGCCGAGCGCACGTCTATCACCAGCGGGGCCGGGTCTTGCGTCATCAATTCGCGCAACTCCGCCACGCCGATGCGCGCCATCGCCACATCGCGCGCAAACATGCGCCGCCGCAGATAGCGCTGCGCGGCAAAAATCAGCAGCAGCACGGCCAGCGCGATCAGTGCCGCCTTGCCCATGCCGGTCAGCAACTCCAGCACCTGCTGGATCTGGCCGCTGAAAGCTACGCCCAGACCAAGGAACAGCAGGGTCCAGATCGCAGCGGCCAGGCTCTCGAAGGCCAGAAAGGCGCGGTTGGACATGCCCAGAGCGCCGGCCATCGGTGGGGCCACGACCGAGATGCCGGGCAGGAACTTGGCGGCGATCAGCGAGGTACCGCCCCAGCGGGTGATGAAGGCCTCGCTCTGGCGCACGCAGGAGTCGGGCGACAGCGAGATCCGGCACAGCAGCTTCAGCACCCGGTAGCCGTAGCTGCGGCCGGCCAGGAACCAGGCGCCATCGCCCAGGATGTTGGCCAGTATCGAGGCGATGAAGGCACCGGGCAGCGAAATCTGACCACCCACCGTCAGCGCGCCGACGACGACCAGAAACGGCGAGGCCGGCACCGGCGCACCCAGGCGCGCCGCCAGGGTGACCAGCAAGACCAGGCCGACGCCATGTTCAATCAGCAGCGCAATCAGATGTTCCAAGATGGGTTCGCCGAGTGGGTTCGGTCCAGCATAACCGAGCCGGACTTGAGGCTACAATCGCGGCTCGTCAGGAGAGAGCTCTCTATACGAGAGCCGCCGAAGGCGCAGAGGCAGGTGGCACAAGCACGGCTTCGAACGCTCAGGCAAAAGGACTGATGAAGCGCCCTGATTTGGGCGTTCCTCACTGGAGAGAGATGGGTTTCGAGCCCATCCACCGAAGGGGCAAGCTGGTTCCACCATGGACCGGCCAATCTCTCAGGTAAAGCGGACAGCGAGGGCATTCCCCCACCGAAATTCGGTGGTTGAACAGTTTGCCCTCGGAATCTCTCATATGTCTGCTGCTGAACTCCTCAAGACCCCCTTGCACGCGCTGCACATCGAACTCGGCGCCAAGATGGTGCCCTTCGGCGGCTACGACATGCCGGTGCAATACCCGGCCGGCGTGATGGCCGAACACAAGCACACCCGCGCCGCGGCCGGCCTGTTCGACGTCTCCCACATGGGCCAGGTGCGACTGATCGGCGCCGGCGCCTCCGCCGCACTGGAAACCATAGTCCCCGTCGACGTGATCGACCTTGGCGTGTTCAAGCAGCGCTACGCCCTGTTCACCAATGCCCAGGGCGGCATCCTCGACGATCTGATGATCTGCCGCCGCCCGGACGACCTGTTCGTCGTCGTCAACGCCGGCTGCAAGGTGCAGGACATTGCCCATATGCAGGCCACCATTGGCGACAAGTGCCAGGTGCTGCCGCTGCCCGACCAGGCGCTGCTGGCGCTGCAAGGCCCGCAGGCGGTGACCGCGCTGTCGCGCCTGAACCCGGAGGTCGCCAAGCTGACCTTCATGACCGGGGGCTTCTTCGAGCTCGACGGCATCCCCACCTTCCTGACCCGCTCCGGCTATACCGGCGAAGACGGCTTCGAGATCTCGGTGGCGGGCGATCAGGCCGTGGCCCTGGCGCGCAAGCTGCTGGCTCAACCGGAAGTGATGCCCATAGGCCTGGGTGCCCGCGATTCGCTGCGCCTGGAAGCCGGCCTGTGCCTGTACGGCCACGACATCAATACCGAGACCACGCCGGTCGAGGCCTCGCTGACCTGGGCGATCCAGAAGGTGCGCCGCGCCGGTGGCGCCCGCGCCGGTGGCTATCCCGGCGCTGCGGTGATCGACGAGCAGCTGGCCCAGGGTGCGAAGCGCAAGCGCGTCGGCCTGGTCAGCAGCGAACGCATGCCGGTGCGAGAAGGCGCCAAGCTGGTGGCCGAGGACGGCACCGAGCTGGGCGTCGTCACCAGCGGCACCCTGGCCCCCACCGTCAACAAGCCGGTGGCGCTGGGCTATCTGCCTGCGAGCCATGCGGCGCAGGGCACGGCCGTTTTCGCCATCGTGCGCGACAAGCGTGTGCCGATGACCGTCACCTCGACCCCGTTCACGCCCAACGGCTATTACCGCGGATAAATTCGGCGGCTGATTCACTTTTTCACCAAGACAACGGAGCACCACATGAGCATCAAGTACACCGCCGACCACGAATGGGTCCAGATCGAAGCCGACGGCACCGCCACCGTGGGTATCACCGTCCATGCGCAGGACGCGCTGGGTGATGTGGTCTATGTCGATCTGCCCGAGGTCGGCAAGAGCTATGCCGAGAAGGAAGTAGCCGGAGTCGTCGAATCGGTGAAGGCCGCCGCGGACGTGTACATGCCCGTCGATGGCGAGATCACCGCCGTCAATGAAGACCTGCGCAATGACCCGGCCCTGGCCAACACCGACCCGCTGAAGAGCGGCTGGTTCTTCAAGGTCAAGCTGAGCAATCCCGCCCAGCTGGACGCGCTGATGGACAGCACCGCCTACGACGAGCTGGTCAAGAACAGCTGATCGTCTTGGTAGCCCGGATGAAATCCGGGATCTTTCTTTGCCCCGCACTCCGGCCTGTGGCCTCCCTGCGGGCTACGTGAGTTTTATTGGCGCGGCTTGCCATAAGTAAGCCCGGCGCCCCCAAGGATTGCCATGTTGAAGTCTGCCCACAAGCCGCTTGCCGAACTCGAGAACAGTGCCGAATTCCAGGCCCGCCACATCGGCCCGGATGCCACCGACGAGGCGCTGATGTTGTCGGTGATCGGCTCGGCCTCGCGCCGCGCGCTGATCGAAGCCATCGTGCCCCGCTCGATTGCCCGCGCCAATGCGATGCAGCTGCCCGCCGAGCTGACCGAGGCCCAGGCGCTTGCGGAACTCAAGGGCATCGCGTCCAAGAACCAGGTCCTGAAGAGCTTCATCGGCCAGGGCTATTACGGCACCCTGACCCCGGGCGTGATACTGCGCAACGTGCTGGAGAATCCCGCCTGGTACACCGCCTACACGCCCTACCAGGCCGAAATCTCGCAGGGCCGCATGGAGGCGCTGGTCAATTTCCAGACCATGATCTGCGACCTGACCGGCATGGCCATCGCCAACGCCTCGATGCTGGACGAGGCCACCTCGGCCGCCGAGGCGATGACACTGGCCGCCCGCGTCGGCAAGAGCAAGAGCCAGACCTTCTTCGTGGCTGATGACGTGCTGCCGCAGAGCCTGGAAGTGATACAGACCCGCGCCAAGCCGCTGGGCATCACCGTCGTCGTCGGCCCGGCCGAGGCCGCCGGCCAGACCGAGTGCTTTGCCGCGCTGGTGCAATACCCCGGCGTGACCGGCCGCGTGCGCGCGCTGCAGCCGATTGCCGATGCCGTGCATGCCCAGGGCGGTCTGCTGATCGCCGCCGCCGACCTGCTGGCGCTGACCCTGATCGCCTCGCCCGGCGAACAGGGCGCGGACATCGCCATCGGCACGACCCAGCGCTTCGGCATGCCGATGTGCAATGGCGGCCCGCACGCCGCCTACATGGCCTGCAAGGACGAGTACAAGCGCTCGCTGCCCGGCCGCCTGGTCGGCCTGAGCATCGACTCGCACGGCAAGCCTGCCTACCGCCTGGCGCTGCAGACCCGCGAGCAGCACATCCGCCGCGAGAAGGCCACGTCGAACATCTGCACCGCCCAGGTGCTGCCTGCCGTCGTGGCCAGCATGTACGCCGTCTATCACGGTCCGCAGGGCCTGAAGCGCATCGCCCTGCGCGTCGCCAGCTACACGGCCATCCTGGCCCAGGGCCTGAAGAGCCTGGGCTTCACCCTGGTCCATGAAACCTCGTTCGACACGCTGGAAGTCAACACCGGCGCGAAGACTGAAGGCCTGCTGGCCACAGCCCTGTCGGCCGGCATGAATCTGCGCCGCGCCTCGGCCACCAGCATCGGCATCTCGCTGGACGAAACCACGACCCGCGCCGATCTGCATGGCGTGCTGGCGGTGTTCGCCGAGGGCCGTCCGGTGATCGGCTTCGATTCGTTCGAGAAGGGCATTGCCGCACTGATCCCGGTCGAGCTGGCCCGCTCCAGTGCCTACCTGACCCATCCGGTGTTCAACACCCACCACTCCGAAACCGAGATGTTGCGCTATCTGCGCATGCTGTCCGACAAGGACCTGGCGCTGGACCGCACGATGATCGCGCTGGGTTCCTGCACGATGAAGCTGAACGCGACCAGCGAGATGATCCCCATCACCTGGCCCGAGTTCGCCAACATCCACCCGTTCGCGCCGCGCGATCAGCTCAAGGGCTACGAACTGCTGGACGAGCAGCTTCGCGCCTGGCTGTGCCAGGCCACCGGCTATGCGGGCATCTCGCTGCAGCCCAATGCCGGCTCGCAGGGCGAGTACGCGGGCCTGTTGATCATCAAGGCCTGGCATGAGGCGCGTGGCGAGGCCCATCGCAAGATCTGCCTGATCCCCGAGTCGGCCCACGGCACAAACCCGGCCTCGGCCCAGATGGTGGGCATGCAGGTGGTCGTCACCAAGTGCGACAAGGAAGGCAATATCGACCTGGTGGACCTGAAGGCCAAGTGCGAGCAGCACAGCGCCAATCTGGCGGCCATCATGATCACCTACCCGTCGACGTACGGTGTGTTCGACACCCAGGTCAAGGAGATCTGCGCGCTGGTGCACAGCCACGGCGGCCGCGTCTACGTTGACGGCGCCAACATGAATGCGCTGGTCGGTGTGGCGGCTCCGGGCGAGTTCGGCGGTGACGTCAGCCACCTGAATCTGCACAAGACCTTCTGCATCCCGCACGGCGGCGGCGGCCCGGGCGTCGGCCCGGTCTGCGTGGTCGCCGATCTGGTGCCCCATCTGCCGGCGCACCGCACGGCCGGCATCGGCGGCGAGGCGGCCATCGGCGCCGTGTCCGCCGCGCCGCTGGGCAATGCGGCCGTGCTGCCGATCAGCTGGATGTATGTGCGCATGATGGGCGCCGAGGGCCTGCAATCGGCCACCGAGGTGGCCATCCTGTCGGCCAACTATGTGGCGGCGCGCCTGGACGGCTACTACGACATCCACTTCAGCGGCAATATCGAAGGCGTCAAGGGCGGCGGTGTGGCCCACGAGTGCATCCTCGACCTGCGCCCGCTGAAGGACAGCTCCGGCGTGGGCGCCGAAGACGTGGCCAAGCGTCTGATCGATTACGGCTTCCATGCGCCCACGCTGAGCTTCCCGGTGGCCGGCACGTTGATGGTGGAGCCGACCGAGAGCGAATCAAAGGCCGAGCTGGACCGCTTCTGCGACGCGATGATCGCCATCCGTGGCGAGATCGAGAAGGTCGAGCAAGGCACCTGGAGCCGCGAGGACAACCCGCTGATCAACGCCCCCCACACCGCTGAGCACCTGATGAAGGCCGACTGGAGCCATGGCTACAGCCGCGATGAGGCCGCCTATCCGGTGGCAAGCCTGCGCCGCGTCAAGTACTGGGTGCCTGTCGGTCGAGTCGATAACGTTTATGGCGATCGCAACCTGAGCTGCAGCTGCCCGCCGATCAGCGACTACGCTTGATCTGCTGCCTCTGAACTGACTGATCTGGCGGCCATGTCCTCAAAAGGGGCGTGGCCGTTTATCCATCTGCTGGAATCCTGAAGGAGCACCACCGTGGCCATCTCCGTATTCGACCTGTTCAAGATCGGCATCGGGCCGTCGAGCTCGCACACCGTCGGCCCGATGCGCGCCGCCCGCCTGTTTGCGCTGCGCCTGCGTCACGAAAACATGCTGGAGCGCACCACCCGCGTGGTCTCGCAGCTGTACGGGTCGCTGGGCGCCACCGGCAAGGGCCACGGCAGCGACAAGGCGGTGCTTCTGGGCCTGGCCGGCCATGAGCCGGACACCGTCGATGTGGAGGCCGTGCCGCAGATACTGGCCGGCATCCGCGAAGGCTCAAAGCTGCTGCTGCTGAACGAGCATGAGATCGCCTTCGACGAGGCCAAGGACCTGGTGTTCTTCCGCCGCCAAAGCCTGCCCTTCCACGCCAATGGCATGCGCTTCGCGGCCTATGACGCCCAGGGCGAGCTGCTGCAGGAGCGCACCTACTACTCGGTCGGCGGCGGCTTCGTCGTCAGCGACGAGGTGGCGCACGACGGCAGCAAGCAGAAGGTCATCGCCCCCGACACCGCCGTCCTGCCCTACCCCTTCCACAGCGGCGACGACCTGCTGCGCCTGTGCGCCGAGCACGGCGTCAGCATTGCCGAGCTGATGCGTCGCAACGAGCGCCATTGGCGCAGCGACGCCGAGACCGAGGCCGGCCTGATGCGCATCTGGAAGGTGATGCAGGAGTGCGTTGTGCGCGGCTGCCGGACCGAGGGCATCCTGCCCGGTGGCTTCAAGGTCAAGCGTCGCGCCGCCCAGCTGTACCGTGACCTCACGTCCAACCCCGAGGCCGCGCTGCGCGACCCGCTTCAGGTGATGGACTGGGTGAACCTCTATGCGCTGGCCGTCAACGAGGAGAACGCCGCCGGCGGCCGCGTCGTCACCGCGCCGACCAACGGCGCGGCCGGCATCATCCCCTCGGTGCTGCACTACTACACCCGCTTCGTGCCCGGCGCCACGGAGCGCGGGGTCTATGACTTCCTGTTCACCGCCGCGGCGATCGGCATCCTGTACAAGGAAAACGCCTCGATCTCCGGCGCCGAGGTCGGCTGCCAGGGCGAGGTCGGCGTGGCCTGCTCGATGGCCGCCGGCGCGCTGTGCCAGGTGATGGGCGGCACGCCCGAGCAGGTGGAAAACGCCGCCGAGATCGGCATGGAGCACCACCTGGGCCTGACCTGCGATCCGGTCGGCGGCCTGGTGCAGATCCCCTGCATCGAGCGCAACGCCATCGCCTCGGTGAAAGCCATCAACGCCGCCCGCATGGCCATGCGCGGCGACGGCACCCACTTCGTCAGCCTCGACAAGGTCATCAAGACCATGCGCGACACCGGCGCCGACATGATGACCAAGTACAAGGAAACGGCGCGTGGCGGGCTGGCGGTGAATATTGTCGAGTGTTAAACGGAGAGGTAGCCCGGATGAAATCCGGGGCGTCGACCGTGAATCAGGCCACAAACCCCGGATTGCATGCGGGCTACGGCTGCGATCCGTCGAAAGCAAGACGCGCCAATCGTCGTTTCTGCATGTGCGGGAATGCCGCCAACCTTCGCTGAAACACAGGAGAAAGCCATGTTCAAGAGTATTGCCCTAGGCCTCGTTGTTCTGATCGCCGGCCTGCTCGGCTACGCGAGCACACGCCCAGACACCTTCAGCGTGCAGCGCCAGATCACCATCAAGGCGCCGGCCGAGAAGATCTATCCGCTGGTCAACGATTTTCACCAATGGACCGCCTGGTCGCCCTGGGAGAAGCTGGACCCGACGATGACGCGCACGCACAGCGGTGCGCCCGCAGGCAAGGGTGCCGTATACGGATGGAAGGGCAATAAGGATGTGGGCAGTGGCCGCATGGAGATCACCGACACCACAGCCCCCAGCCAGGTGCAGATCAAGCTCGACTTCTTCGATCCCTTCGAGTCACAGAACAGCACCACCTTCAGCTTTCAGCCCCAGGCCGATGGCAGCACCCAGGTGGTCTGGGTGATGCATGGACCGATGAACTATGTCTCCAAGCTGATGAGCGTGTTCGTCAGCATGGACAAGATGATTGGCAAGGACTTTGAAACCGGCCTGGCCAATATGAAGGCGGTGGCCGAGAAGTAGTCGCCACGAAAAAGGCCCGCCGCAGCGGGCCTTTGTTCGATTGAAGCGGACTCTTACTTCTTCGCCCGGATCTTCGCCAGCTCCGCCTGCGTCTCGTTCCACAGCTCCATGCCGACGTTCGTTGCGATGCCGGCGTTGATGTGGGTCAGCTTGTCGCGCATGCGGCCGGTCTCCGCCGCGCTCAGCTCGGTCACCTGCATGCCCTTGGCCTTCAGTTCGCCCAGCGCCTTGGAGGCCTCCTCGCGGGTATCCTTGCGCTCGAAGTCGCGGCTGATCACGGCGGCTTTCTGCAGCACGGCGCGTTCGTCCTTGCTCAGGCCGTCCCAATACTTCTTGCTGACCAGCACAATCCACGGCGCATAGACGTGGTTGGTCACGGTCAGGTACTTCTGCACCTCGTAGAACTTGGCCGACAGAATGGTGTTGTAGGGGTTCTCCTGACCATCGACGGCCTTGGTCTCCAGCGCGGTGAACAGCTCGGAGTACGGCAGCGGGATGGCGTTCGCCCCCAGGGTCTTGAAGCTGTCCAGATAGACGGCGTTCTGCATGACCCGCAGCTTGATGCCGTCCAGGTCTTCCAGCTTGGCGACCGGCTTCTTGTTATTGGTCAGGTTGCGGAAACCGTTCTCCCAATAGACCAGGCCGACCAGACCCTTCTCTTCGAGCTTGGCCTTGACCTTGTCGCCGATGGGGCCGTCCAGCAGCGCGTCGGCTTCCCTTGTGTTGTTGATCAGGAAGGGCGTGTCCCACAGCGCCATTTCCTTGGTGATGCCTACCAGGGTGGCGGTCGAGCCGACCATCATCTCCTGGGCGCCGCCGATCAGGGCCTGCTGCATCTGCGTGTCCGGGCCTAGCGCCGCGCCGCCGATGGCGCGCAGCTTCATCTTGCCGCCGGAGAGCTTCTCGACGTTCTCGGCCAACACCTTGGTGGCGCGGCCCTGGTTGCTGGCCTCGGCCAGGCCGTAGCCGAAACGGATCAGGCGGGGCTTGATGTCCTGCGCCTGGGCGAGGCTGGCGCCGAAGGCCAACGATGCGGCCGTCAGGGCCAGCAGGGTGCGACGATATTGGTTCATGAGGTCTCCTTGGGGATGGGAAGAATCAGCGCATCCACGCCACCGGCGCGATGACGATCTGCGGGAACAGGGTGAACAGGATCAGGATCAGCGTGTAGGTCAGCAGGAAGGGGTTCACCCCCTTGATGACCTCGTGCATGGGCATGCGGCCGACACCGGCCACGACATTGAGCACCGTGCCCACCGGCGGCGTGATCAGGCCGATGGCGCCGTTGAGCACGAACATCAGGCCGAAGTAGACTGGGTCTATGCCGGCCTTGACGGCAATGGGCAGCATCACCGGCGCGAAGATCAGGATCGTCGGGGTCAGGTCGAGCGCGGTGCCTATCAGTACCAGGGTGACCATCATCACCGCCATCAGCAGGCGTGGCGATTCGATCAGGGTGCCCAGCCAGCCGGTCAGGGTGCCGGGCAGATCGGCCAGCGTGATCATGTAGCTGGCCACCTGGGCGCCGGCGCACAGGAACATCACCACCGCCGTGGTCTTGGCTGCGCGCACGAGCACGCCGTGCAGCTCGGTGAGGCTCAGCTCGCGGTGGATGAAGAAGGCGATCACCAGCGCATAGAAGGCTGCCACCACGGCCGCTTCGGTCGGAGTGAACAGACCGGACTTCATGCCACCAATGATGATGAAGGGCATCAGCACCGCCCAGAACGCCTTGACGGTGGCGCTCAGGCGCTCCTTCATCGGCAGCGCAATACCGGCCGGCAGATCAATCTTGCGCAGCTGCAGCTTCCAGGCCACGATCAGCCCCAGGCCCATGATCAGGCCGGGCACGATGCCCGACAGGAACAGCGCCGAGATCGAGGTGTTGGTCGTCACGCCATAGATCACGAAAGGCATCGACGGCGGGATGATGGGGGCGATGATGCCGCCCGAGGCGATCAAGCCCGCCGAGGTGTGCATGGGGTAGCCGTGCGCCCGCATCATCGGCAGCAGAATGGTGGCCAGCGCCGCGGTGTCGGCCAGGGCCGAGCCGCTCATGCTGGCCATCAGCACCGCCGCGCCGATGGCGACAAAGCCCAGGCCACCGCGGATATGGCCCACCCAGGCCTGGGCCATGGTGATGATGCGCCGGCTGATGCCGCCGGCATTCATCAGCTCACCGGCCAGGATGAAGAAGGGCACGGCCAGCAGCGGGAAGCTGTCGACGCCGGCCACCAGGTTTTGCGCCAGCAGCTGGGTGTCCCAGAAGTCCAGCGACCAGGCCATGGCGGCGCCGGTCAGCACCAGGGCAAACGCCATAGGCATGCCCATGCCCATCAGCACCAGCATGCCCAGGCAGAAGATCACAAAGGCCAGCGCCTCATTGCTCAAACCCATCATCATCAGTCACTCCACATCGACGTGATGGCCGAAGTCCAGCGGCGCGCGGCGCAGCAACTCCACCAGGGCCATCAAGCCGATGGCCAGCGAACACAGAAAGGCCGGCAGCGGCAACAAGGCGCTGGAGTAGCCCAGGACCACCGAATGGCTGTCCAGCCCCACCACCACCTGCTGCCAGGCGCCCCAGCCGACCAGCACGCAGGCCAGCAGCACGGCCGCGCGTATCAGCAGGGTCATGACCAGCAGGGTGCGCGGCTTGTTGCGCAGGGGCAGCAGCAGGCTGGTGAAGGCCATGTGCTCGCCCAAGGGATAGGCGGCGGCCGCGCCGATGAACACCATCCAGACGAAGAGCAGGCGTGACAACTCCTCGCTGGCCGCCACGCCGCTGCCAAAACCGTAGCGCAGCACCACATTGATGAAGACGGCCGTGGCCATCACCGCCAGGCAGGCCGCCATCGCGCCCTCGCTGGCGCGTTGCCACCAGGGCTTCTTCAGGGTTTCCGCATTCATGCGCCCTCTCCTTTCGCCCAGGCCAGGGCCTGGTTCAGTTGTTCGCCACGGCTCAGTGCGGCGTCGACGCTCAGCACGCCGGCCTCGCCGGTCGGCGACTCCAGCGCCGCGAACTGGCTGTCCACCAGGCTCACCGGAAACAGGTGGTCGGCAGCCCTCTCGGCCACGCGCTGCAGCGACAGTTCGCGGCTGATGTTCAGAAACACGAAACCCAGGCCCGGGCTGGCGGCTCGCAGACGCTCGCGGTAGGCACGCTTCAGTGCCGAGCAGGCCAGCACCACGCCGTCGGGATGGCCTGCCAGTTCGCAGGCCAGGGTGTCGAGCCACCCGGCGCGGTCTTCATCGGTGAGCGGCACGCCGGCTCGCATCTTGGCGATCGAGCCGGGGGCGTGGTGGGCATCGCCCTCGATGTAGGCATAACCCAAGGCCTCGGCCAGGGACTGGCCCAGACTCGATTTGCCGCAACCGGCCACACCCATGACAACCAGGCTCTGCATTTGGATAGCGCTATCCTGTTGATTCAAAAAAGAGGCGATGCTGGATCGCCCTGAGCCGTCCCACTCGGCTGCTGCGGTGTTAACACGCTTGCACCGGAAGATCGGATAGCGCTATCCTAGGCGCAAGTCGCAACGCACCATATCAGGGAAAACACGCACCAATGACCGGCAGTCCCGCACCAACGCGCCGCGCCCGCTCCAGTGGCCGGGCCACCCTGGCCGACGTGGCGCAGGCCGCCGGCGTCAGCCCGATCACCGTGTCGCGCGCGCTGCGCGGCGAGCGGGCCGTTGCGCCCGACCTGGTCGAACGCGTGCAGCAGGCCGCCCAGCTTTTGGGCTATGTGCCCGACCCCGCTGCCCGCGCCCTGGCCTCCAGCCGCAGCTCCCATGTGGCGGTGCTGATTCCGCTGTTCAGCAACGCCCTCTTCGTCGATCTGCTGGACGCCGTGCAGCGCAGCCTGCTGCCGGCCGGCTATCAGACCCTGATCGGTGTCACCCACTACGACCCGGCTGAAGAGGAGGCCTTGCTGCGCAGCTATCTTCTGCACCGCCCGGCCGGCCTGATCGTCACCGGCTTCGACCGCACCGAGGCGGTCCGGCAGCTGATCGCCGGCAGCGGCGTGCCCTGCGTCCATGTGATGGAAACGGTGGCCGCGCCGGGCATCTACAGCGTGGGGTTTTCGCAGTCAGACGCCGGCCAGGCGATGACCCAGCATCTGTTGGACTGCGGCCGCAGGCGCATCGCCTTCGCCGCCGCCCAGTTGGACCCGCGCACGCTGCAGCGGCTACAGGGCTATCGCCAGGCCATGCAGGCTGCCGGCCTGGCCGATCCAAGACTTGAGTGGTTGAACCCGCAGCGCTCGTCGCTGGCCCTTGGCGGTGCCCTGTTCGAGCAGATCCGCCGCGAGGCACCCGATGCGGACGCGATCTTCTTCAACAACGACGACCTGGCCCAGGGCGCCTTGCTGGCCGCGCTGCGCCTGGGGGTCAAGGTACCCGATCAGATGGCCGTGGCCGGCTTCAACGACCTGACCGGCAGCGACCAGATGCTGCCGCCGCTGACGACGGTGCGCACGCCGCGCAGTGCCATCGGCGCCGAGGCAGCCAGGATGCTGATGGCCCTGATGCGCGGTGAGGCGGTGACCGAGCCGCAGCTGGATCTCGGATTCGAGATCGTGCGGCGCGGGAGCAGCTGAGGCTCAGCCCGGTCGCTTGCAGGCGCCCGGGCCTTCGCCAGCCAAGATTCAGCCCGCAGGGGCTGAATCGTGCACAGGCTCAGCCATCCTTGTTGATCTTCGCGATCAGCTCCTGCAACACGGCATCGGCCTTGTCGTTTGCGATCTGGCAGGTGCCCGCCGCCTGGTGGCCGCCGCCGCCATAGCTGAGCATCAGCTCGCCGACATTGGTCTTGCTGCTGCGATCCAGGATGGACTTGCCGGTGGCCAACACCGTGTTCTGCTTTTGCAGGCCCCACATCACATGGATTGAGATATTGGTCTCGGGGTACATCGCATAGATCATGAAGCGGTTGCAGGCGAAGATGGTCTCCTCGCCGCGCAGGTCCAGCACGGCCAGATTGCTGTGCACAGTGGTGCAGCGCTCGATCTGCTCGCGGGCCTGGGCGGTGTGCTGGAAGTACAGGTCCACCCGCTCGACGACATCGGGCAGGGCCAGGATCTCGCCGATATCGTGGTCGGCGCAGTACTTGATCAGGTCCATCATCAGCGCGTAGTTGCTGATGCGGAATTCGCGGAAGCGCCCGAGGCCGGTGCGCGAATCCATCAGATAGTTCAGGAGCACCCAGTCGCTGGGGTCCAGGATCTCCTCGCGGCTGAACTGGGCCGAGTCGGCCTTGTCCACGGCGTCCATCATCGCGTCGCTCATGCGCGGAAATGCAGCCTTGCCGCCGTAGTAGTTGTAAACCACGCGTGCCGCCGACGGCGCATGGGCCTCGATGATGTGGTTCTTGCGCTCACCGGTGTTGCGCACTGTCTCCGACTCATGGTGGTCGAACACCAGATGGGCGCCGGGCACATAGGGCAGATTGGTGGTGATGTCGCGCTCGGTGATGGCGATCTTGCCGTCCTGCATGTCCTTGGGGTGGACGAAGGTGATCTCGTCGATCAGCTTCAGCTCGTTGAGCAGCACGGCGCAGACCAGGCCATCGAAATCGCTGCGCGTGACCAGGCGGAATTTTTGCTCTTGACTCATGGTGCGTCCTATCTCGGCGGGAAACGGTATCCCGCATGATAGGCAGCACCCTCCCCCAACGGCGGCCCGCTCATGGTGGTCGGTCGCTCATTTGAAACAATAGTTAACGCTTGGCCCGGTGTTGCAGCAATTCCACCAAAAGTGGTGCAACGAAAAAAGGGCCGGCGCGTGCGATCGACGCACCCGCAGCACGCCGTGCCTATCGGGCCACCATGTGTGCCGTGGGCCTACCCTCAGTCCAACGCACCTCTGTAGCTTCCCATCTCAAGCCAGGAGCACCCTCCGGAAGCCCCGCGTTCAAGGCTTCTATGCAAGAGGTCAATGAAGGATAGTCAACGAACTCCAACTCAACACTGATCTGCCGTGGATCGGCCGAGTAGTTGAAGCTCGCAGGGCGAACCTGTGGGCAAGCCATGGTTTCCAAAGCGACCAAGGCCGCCCACGGGCCCTCCCTGGCGGCCAAGAACTTCAATGCGCTGTCTCGGTAAGGGACGCTGTTGTCGTTTGAATTCAAAGCTCTCGCTTGCTCTACTTCTGCCAGGTGCGACTGACGAAGGTGTTCAATCGCTCGCGAAGCATCTCGCTGCTCAACAATGGTGAGCACAACGAAGAAGACTGCCGCAGCAAACAATGCGGCGGGAACAAGCCAGGCAATCCGCGGAGGCTGCCTTGGAGAAACGAACTCTGCATCGATGGGTTTCATCCAGCAGCCTCAAGAGATGACATCGAAACCTGCAGCAATTGGCCCCCGATGTTGATGGCTTCTACAGTTGCGACGGAACAAGACCGTGCAGACACGCCGGCTGAGAGCGCAAGCCGTTTCAACTGCTGCCTGAGTTCGGTCTCATTGGCCAACCGTAGATAGGTGCCCGGAACATCTGGCGCCGGGTCGGCTTGAGACAAGAGCGTCATCGCATCGCGTTCGACGATGGCAAGCAGGCCACCTTGCTGGACCTCCTTGCCGTGCTGCCGCAGCGCATACGTCCATGCGGGCTTGACGGACCGGAGTCTGAACCTGCAATGCAAAGCCAAGGCCTCGAGGTCGGCCAGCAGGCTGCGTTCCATTGCCACCGCCTGGGCACTCTTTTCACCCGGCCATCCGTTCAGATAGACCAAGCAGTCTCCGTCGAACCCGGTGGCCGCCGGAGCCATTGCTTCGCACATGGAGCTCGCCTCTGCCCAGCCACGAAGCCCTTCGACCGGCCCGCATCGAAACGGCCTCGCCAGCGCCCCGGACAACCACACCTTGACTCGGGGTTGCAACAGGCGCCCGCGTCGCTCCGACAACGCGGCTGCAATCGACTGAAGTCCGGTCTCAACTCGATCAAACTCAAAGTGCGTCAGCTCCCCATTGGGTCGCAGCAGCGACGCAAAGAATTGCCCCAAATAGAGTTGCCGCTCATCACGCAGACCCGACCACACGGCGCACCTCCTCAATCGTTGTCTGGCCGGCGTTCACCAACCCCAGTGATTGGGTCAGCAGCGATTCGACTTGTTGCTTGATGGCATGGGCCTTCAGGACCGACAGGGCCGCTCCGCCGGTGATGTGGTCGCGCAACTCGTCATCCACCACGTGAATCTCGGCCACCACAAAGCGGCCCCGGTACCCGCTGTGGTGGCACGAGGCGCATCCGATGGCGGAGGGCACGGTGTGCAGATCGTGGCAGCCATGTCGCACCATCCATTGGCGCTCTGCTTCGGTCGTTGGTCGCGGCGCGGCGCATGCCGAGCAAAGCCGCCGCAGCAAGCGCTGAACCACGACCCCATTCAGGGCCGACATGAAGCCAAACATGTCCAGTCCGAAGTGCCGGAATCGGCCCACGATGTCGCCGATGCTATTCGCATGCACGGTGGTGAACACCAAATGCCCCGTCAGCGCAGACTGAACCGCAATTTCGGCGGTCTCACCATCGCGAATCTCACCCACGAGAATCCGATCAGGATCGTGGCGCAGGATGGAGCGCAGGCCTTTCGCGAAGGTCAAACCCTTGCGCTCATTCACCGGAATCTGCAACACGCCGGCCAGCTCATACTCGACCGGATCTTCGATCGTCACGATCTTTTCCATGCCGGTGTTGATCTCAGACAGCGCGGCATAGACCGTCGTGGTCTTGCCGCTCCCGGTTGGGCCGGTGGCCAAAAGCATGCCGCTGGGCATTTGAGCGAGTTCACGTATGCGCATCGCCGCTGCCGCGTCGAAGCCCAGCAAATCCAAGGTCACGGCCGTTTGCTTGCCGCGCAGCTGTGCCTTGTCCAGCAGCCGTAGCACCGCATCCTCGCCGTGCACGCTGGGCATGATGGATACCCGCATATCCAGATCCAGCCCAGCCATCGGCATCCGGAACCGCCCGTCCTGTGGCAAGCGCCGCTCGGTGATGTCGAGCATGGCCAAGACCTTGATGCGCGAGATCACCTCTTGCGCTGACTGCTCGCCGTTCAGCCTGGCAAAACGCACCAACACGCCGTCCAGACGGTGCTTTACCGTCACGCCGGTGCGGTCGCATTCAAAGTGCACATCACTCGCCCCGGACTTGAACCCTGAAGTCAGTGCGTCATCCACAAACGCGACGATCGGCCCGGTCACTTCACGAGCTGCATTGCCGGATGCTGGCGTCACAGGCTCCGCGTCTACGGTGTTGAGCCAAGCGTCCATTGCACGCTGGGTCACGGCCTGAAGCGTGGGGCTTTGGCCAATGCATTGCGCCACACGGCGAATCTGGCCTTCGTTGAAGGGGTCTTCCATCGCCAGGCTGAGCTGTCCTGCCGCACCATGCAACACCACGCACCTGAACTGCCGCGCCGCACTCAACTTCCAACTTGAAAAGTCGGGGATGGCGCCAAGTGTTTCGTCGTGCACCTCGATGCCTGCCTGCTCGCGCAGAAAAAACTCCCAATCCGCGCGTGGCGTTGATGATCGCGCCAGCACATCCACCAGCGCCCCACCTCCCTTGGTCTGCGCGCGCGCCGTCAGCATCAACTCTTGCAGCCGCTCGTTCTTCTCCAGCACTGATTCGCTCATCTCCTGCCCGATCCGAGGTTGCCGGCCATATCGAATATCGGCATGTACATCATCACCACGATGCCGCCCACCACCAGCGCCACCAGCAGCAACAGCAAGGGTTCGATGATGCGTGTCGCTCGCTCCACAAAGGTCTCGAAGTTCTGGGCATGGCGCTCCGCAATCGTCTGCAGCACCCCATCAAAGCTGCCGCTGCGCTCGCCTACTGCCAGCAAGCGATAGGTCACCTGCTCGGTCAAACCAGCCTCCTGGAACGCCATCGACGCCGAACGTCCCTGCGCGATCGCCTGCTGTGCATGCTGCAGGCCCTTCAGCATGCGCGCACCCAGCTGCAGGCCCTGACAAACCGCCAGCGCCTCGCCGAGGGTGTAGCCACCCCTGAACATCATGGCCAGCGATTGATACAACTTGGCCAATCTGAACTGATCCCAGTTGCGCCGCAACGGGCCGAGGAACTCAACCACCGAGGCAAGCAGGCGCAACGCCGTTCCTTGGCGAAGTGACCAAACAGCAGCCAGCGCCAACGCTCCCACCGCAGCCAACACCCAGCCCCAGTTCTGTTGCAGCAGCCGGCTGAGCCAGAGCACGCCGTGCGTGGCCGTGCTCAAGCCCACATTGCTGTCCACGTACATGCGCGAGAACCGGGGAATCACGACCATCAGCAGAAACGCGCTGATGACCGCCCCGAGTCCTATCACCACAGAGGGATAGATGGCTGCGCTGACGGCCTGCCGCTTCAGCCGCTCCAGCACTTCGCTGTAGCGCAGATAGTCGCTCAGCGTCTCCGGCAAATTGCTGGTGCGTTCGCTGGCCGTCACGCTGGCCACCAAGACCTCCGGGAACACCCCGGCCGCGCGCATCGCCTTCGACAGAGACTGCCCCTGGCGCAGCGAAGCCAGCAAGCCCGAGTGCACCGCATGACGCGTGGCATCGTGCTGGCCGGCGGCCATCGTGTCTATCGCTTCCACCACGGTCATGCCCGCGCTGATCAAGGTGCGTAATTCGCGGCACCACCAGGCCACATCGAAACGCCCCGTGGCGGCCGCAACTCGCTCAGGCTGAATCGACAGCACCGCATGCCCTTGGCCCACCAACTCGCGCCTGAGTTGCTCCGCGGACGCAGCCTCGAAGCTGTCCTGCGCCACCGCGGGTGTGCCGGCCTGGACGAAACGAACCGTGAATCTCATGTGCCGGTTCAAAACACGAGGTCGGCATCATCGCCCGAGCCGCCGGGCGCTCGGTCCTTGCCCCAGCTCAGCAACTCGAAGTCCTGGCCGTTGTTGCCGGGCGAGCGGAACTGATAGGCGCTGCCCCAGGGGTCCAGCGGCAACTCGCCGCGCAAATAAGGCCCCCGCCAGCGGTTTTCGCCGCTGGGCTGCGCTGTCAAGGCCTTCAGGCCCTGCGCCGTGCTGGGGTAGTGCCCGGTATCGGTGCGGTAGGCCAACAAGGCCTTGTCCAGCGCATCCATCTGTGCGCGGGCGGTGGTCGCCTCGGACTTGGATATCTGCCCCAGCAGACGCGGCGCCACGATGCCGGTCAGCAGGCCGATGATCATGATCACCACCAGCAGCTCCACCAGGGTAAAGCCGCGTGCGAGCCGGCGCATAAAAGGATGAAGCTTGTATTTCATTGCTGAACCTGTGCCACAAAGTGCCAATCCGAATACTGTGCCGCTGGCGCCAAACGCAACATGCCCAGGTCCATGGCCTGGTCGCGCAACGGTTTGTCCTTGCTTTGACTGAACACGCCACGTAGCCCACCATCGGCTGCCCGCAGTTCACCCCAAGGGCGCGATGGTGCCAGAGGGTCGGCGTAAGGCCGGCGCAGGTGCCGCACTGGCACGCCAAAGCGCGTATCGAGCAGCAACGCGTCTATCGACGGCGGCAAGCGCTTGAGCGTGCCCGGGCTGGCTCGGTAGTAGGACTGAACCGCCTGCGCATACAGAGCGCCGACGCGCAGCAACTCCTGCTCGCGCTCGCGCTGCGCATCGGCGCTCCATACCGTGCCCATCGCGGCCAGGCCCACGCTCAGCAGCGCCAAGGCCATCAGCACCCAGACAAGGGTGAAGCCTCTTGCCGGCCTACCAGCTCGCATACAAGCCGCCCTCGGTCGCCTGCCCCGGCGCACCGCTGCGCACCTCGAACACCGCACTCCCCTGCGCCTGGCCCTGCGGGGGCAGCACCCGCCAGGTCTCGGTGCTGTCGGTCACCGGGTCCAGTGGCACTTCCCGCAGGTATTTCTGCTGCACCAGCTCCTGCAGGCTGACGGGGTAGCGGGTGCGGTCGGCGTAGAACTTGTCGATGGCCTGGCGCATGCCGGCCAGGTTGTGCTTCAGCACCGTTTCCTTGGCGCGCGCCACATGCTCGAAGTAGCGCGGCGCCGCAATCGACAGCAGCAGCCCGATCACCGTCATCACCACCAACAACTCCACCAGCGTGAAGCCTCTGTGCTTGCTCTTCATCACTCACCAGTCCTTCAGCGGCACGCCGTTCAAACCGATCACGCTCGATTTCGACCCGATGTCATACACATCCGCCCCGGGCTCGGGTCTGTCATGCGGGCTTTGGTAGCTGCGCAGGCGCCAACCCTGCGCGGCCGTCAAGCCCGGTGCAGCAAACGGGTCTGCCGGTATGCGCCGCAGGAACACGCGCTTTTGGCCACCAGGCCGCAAGTCCTGCACGCCCTCCACCAAGACATCCAACGACGCAGGGTAGCCACTGCTGCCCACCGGCACCACCACCTGCCCCAGTTCGCCGGCGCGCTTGTAGGCATCGATGGCATCACGAACTTCCAGCAAGGCATGCTTGAGCTCGCGCTCGCGCTCGCGCTGCACGGTCAGCTCCGCCAGCGGCATGGCGGCCGCCGCCAGCACGCCCAGCACCAGCATCACCACCAGCAATTCGACCAGGCTAAAGCCGCCAGCAGCGCGCCGAGACATCACTTCACCTCAAGCCGCCATGGAGTCGAGGCCTCAAGCTTGACGTCGGCGCCATCCACCGCAATCGGATCAATGCTCTGCACGCTCACCTCGGCCGTGCCAGCAGCCAGGGCGCGAAACTTGAAGTTCAGCAAGCGAGCCTTGCCGGTAGCGCCCTCCCCTCCGTTGCGCATCACGCCCGCCCGGGCCGTGCCCGCCGCTGCATCAACGCTCTTGGAGAAATTGCTGCTTGCCCCGGCGCGGCGGAAAAAATCGCCCTCTTCCACGTCCACCAATTCGAGCAGGGCCTTGTTGTAGCCCAGGCGTACCGGCGTGCCGCGCAAGGCCTGCTCGGTTTCAAGGTCCAGCCCCAGGCTGAAGCTTTCACCGGGCCGCAGCACCGCCGGGCCTTGCCAGCTCAGCTTGGCCGGGCGCAAGGCATCCGCCGCGCTCAGCGTCACACCCCCGCCCGGCCCAGCCGGTGCGGCCGAGGCATCGCTTGCCGCGGTGCTCCGTTGGCCGGCCATCGGCCGCATACGCGTCTGGTTTTCGGTGCCCACCCACAGCTCGGTGCGGTTGGCCTCGGGTTGGCGCAAATTGCGCAAGATGCGCGGCGTGATGGCCAGTATCAATTCGGTGCGCTGGTTGTCGTCGCGTTGGCTCGAAAACAGCCGCCCGGCCACCGGCAAATCGCCCAGGCCCGGAATCCGGCTGGCGCTGCTGCGGTCGTCATTGCTGATCAGCCCGGCCAGCAACTGCGTCTCGCCATCGCGCAAACGCAAGGCGGTGTTGGCATTGCGCGTGCCGATTTGATAAACGAGCGAACCCGAACTGGTGCGCACCTGGGTGCCCAGCGTGCTGACCTCCAACGCAATGCGTATCGACACCTCGTCGTCGGCATAAACGGTGGGCTCCACCTCCAGCTTCAAGCCCACGTCCAGATAGTTCACCGAGTCCGACACAAAGCCGCCCTGGCCCGTGGTGGCGGTGATGATGGGCACCTTGTCGCCTATCAGGATCTTGGCCTTCTCGCGGTTCTTGGCCCGTATGCGCGGGTTCGCCAGCGTGCTGAAGTCGCCCACCTCGCGCTTCAGGTTCAGCAGCACATTGCCCACGCCCAGGCCGATGCGGTCGCGGTTGAGGCTGCCGATATTGCCCAGCGTCAGCCCGCCCGCCGCGCCGGTGGGCGACAGCGCGGTCAATGACACCGAGTCGGGGAACTTGATGCCCACGTCGGTCAAGCGGCTGGCACGCACCTCAAGCACCTCCAGCTCCAGCAGCACCTCGGGTTCATGGGTGTCATACAAGGCCACCAGGCGCTCGGCCAGTTCGATGGTCTCCGGCGTTTCGCGCAGCGCCAGCATATTGCTGCGCTCATCGACAAAGGGCTCCTTGATGCGCAGCATCGCCCGCAAGAACGCCGCCGCGCCCTTGGCCTCGGCGGTGGCCAGGTAGAACACCTTGACCATCTGCTCCTGGTGCTCGCGCTGTTTCTCCGGCGTGTTCGGGTAGATCAGCACCGTTTTTTCGTCCACCACCTTCTTGGCCAATTGGTGCGTGCTGGTGATCAGGTCGATCGCATCCTCCACCCGTGCCGAGCGCAGAAAGGTCGTCACGCGAATGTCGCCGCGAATATCCTTGTCCAGCACAAAGTTCACGCCGCTGTGCCGCGTCACCACGTCCAGCACCTGGCGCAGCCCGGCGTCGCGAAAGTCCAGCGAGATCGGCCGCGTTTCCGCCAGACCCGGCAAGCTGCCGCGTGTTGCCGCCGGCCGTGCATCGATCTCAAGCCGGCGCTGCAGCGCCAGCAGCTCGGGCTGGCGCGGGTTGTCCTTCAGCGCTTGCTGCACCAGCCGCAAGGCCTGCTCGTGCTGGCCCTTGGCGGCCAAGGTCTGGGCGTCCTGCACCGCCTTGCGCTGGCGTTTTTCGGTGTCCAGGTCGAACAGCAGCGCGTCCACCCGTTTGCCACCGCCGTCAAAACGCTTGGCGCGCTGTAAGGTGGCATCGGCCTCGTCCAGTCGGCCGCTGGCCCTGTGCGTGGCGGCCTCGGTAAGCAGGCGCGTCAAGGCCTCGCTGCGCGCCTGCAGCAGGCCGCTGCGCAGCACCGGGCTGCCTGGGGCCTGCGCCAACGCCGCTTCGAGCTGCTGCACCGCCTGCTCGTAATCACCCGCGCGCAGCACGGTCTGGGCCTCGTCGCGCAGGCGCTGGTGCGGCTGCGCGCAGCCCAGCAGCAGCGCGGCAGACAGCAGCAACGACGGCAATCCCAGGCCACGACCCTGATCGGGCCGCCCGGCGCGCTTGAAACAACACATCACTGAGTAATCCCTCTTGTCGGTATCGGCAGCTCAACCACGGTGCCGAGCGGCGCATAAATCAATCGCAGGCCCGCGTCCGAAATCGCCTCGACCACATAGCCATCGTCCAACTGTGTGCCCACCTGCACCGGCAGCACCTGCTCCCCGCGCGCCAGCAGCAACAGGCGCTGGCCCTCGGGGGTTTGCATGCTGCCCCAATAGCGCCAGGCCAGCGGCGGTGCGGTGGGGGCTGGTGGCGGGGGCTGCGGTACGGGCTTGGCGCGAGGCACCTCGGCTAGCTTGGGCGTCGGTGGCGGTGGCGGTGGCGGCGAAAACGGATCGGTCTTCGCCGGATCGATCTGAATCGGCTCCAGTTGTGCGGGCAACCCGGTCATAGTCTGCCGGCCCGGTCCGGTGCTTGCCATCGGAGCAAGTCCTGCATCTCGCTGAGCCACCACGGTTTGCGCCGTCGCACCGCCGGATGTCGCGGCCTCCACAACCGCAGGGCTGCGCCCGCTGGGCGAGCCGTCACGCCAAATCAAAACGGCACTGACCAATACCGTGGCGGCCAGCGCCCATCCCAAAGCGGGGCGCACGCTAGTTCGCCCCGATGGAGGGCTTGGTGGGCATGGGCAAGGGCTTGGCCCAGGCCGTCAAGCGTACCTGCGCCTCAAGCTCTGCCGTGGCGCCGGGTGCTGGCGCGGTCATGCGTTGCAGGCGCAGCGATTGAATGGTGACTTGGCCGTAACGGTCTGACACGGCCTTCACGACCTGCTTGATGGCTGAGTAGGTGCCGCGCACGGCCACGTCGTAGTCTGTGCGCTCAAGTTGAGTGGGCGGGGTTGGTTGTGGCTGCAAAGAGAAGCGCTGTAGCAACGCCTGTGCCAACAAGCATTCTCTTTGCAGCGTTTGAAGCAGGTCAGTGGAGGTTACCGGCGACAACATTTGCCGAACGAAGTCTTTAGGAGGTACTGCAGTTGGCGTTGGCGACACCATTGCTGAGTTAAGCGACGGGGCTTCGCGCGGCTGCACTGGCTGAGTTTGCCAACTCAATGTGGCGGCTATGCTGCTCATCGCCAAGGTTAGAGTGATCAGGCCCCAGCTATACCAGCCTAGAAGCCAATATTGCCAACGACGAAAGAAATGTTCGCACAATAAAGAATCACACCATACTCTCCTCAAAATATCACCGCAACTTCTTTCCGTTAATAAAAATTCGCCCAAATCCAACCAATGTGATTACTCAAGAGCATCAATGAGTTCGGCCAAAAGCCTGGATGCTCGTATTCTTGATTCACCTGTTAGCGGTACTCGCCTTAGTATCTCTGACAGATGAAATCGCAGCGCCATGAGTATCTCCGTTCCCGTAGACCCATCCTGTATCGCTAGGCGGAGCTCAGACGCGTCTTCGACATTGCCCTCAGCCTCAAATCGAGAAATCAAGTCTTGCGCAGCTGCGTAATGATCAAAATTGCTCATGGTGTTCCCGTAAACCATTTCATTTGCACAGCACCAGAGGGCACCACAACTTCAATGCCGCCGCCTACATTCTGACCGATCCCGGGGGCTGGCCGAGTAACGAACGGGGCACCCGTTTTGAGCGTTGCTGCTTCTATAAAGTTAGCATTCGCGACATTCTCGGCAGGGAGTCCATACCTGCCTGCGTATCCAGGAGATAGTGGGTGTTCGAGAGACCAAAACTGAGCCTCCGCTGCCTGACTCTTGCCTGTGGTCCCGATGCGATAAAGTGTCGCACCTTCTTGGACATCTGCTCTTGCTGCGAGCGCCGCAACCGATTTACTTTGAGTGGCTACACCATAAGGAGTAGCAATGGCCTTTGCTGCCGGGGCCTTCTTGGTCAAGGGCAAAAGGAGCAAGCTAGCATAGGCAGGTCCATTGTCCTTAATGCTGGTTACAGCGGTATCGTGCTGGGGACCAAAGTAACCTCGGATATCTTTGGCCAAACTTTGGCCCGTGACAATTACTCGCTCAATATCATTCAGCAAAAGGGCTTCTTTCAGGTCTGGCCAGATTGGGCGAGAAGAAGTGCTTGCGACCACTACGTCTGCTTTGTTTGCTGCCACCTTGTCCAGATACCCCTCCCCCACCGTCATGTTGTACGGCATCGTCGAACCCGAGCCAGGGAAGCCACTCCCTGCTCCATTCGCGGTCGCCCCGTTCTGGCTGGTCCCGCCGCCAAAGGTCCAAGTGAACGACGCGCCGAAGCCAATATTCATCGGCTGGTTGGAGCCGCCAGAGGCTGAAGCGCCCCAATTCACGATCGGCACATACCCGGACGGATCGCTGGCATCCAGCGGCCGGTTCATCACATAGGCATAGCGGTCATAGCTCTGCAGGTCATGCGGCGAGCTGACCATCGGGTCGGCGCTGGTGAAGCGGGCCAACAGCGGGTCAAAAATGCGCCCGTTCATGTGGATCAGGCCCAGGCCTTCCAGGTGCTCGTGCAGGGTGTAGCCGCGGTCGGTGGCTTCACCGGCCAGGCCGCCCGGCAGTTCGCCCGTGCCGGGCGTGCCGTTGAGTTCGCGGGCACGGCCCCAGGGGTCGAAGCTGCGGCGCTGGCCGCTGACGGCCACCCCGGTCGAATCGGAAATGGCCACCACCGAGCCCAGATGGTCGTAGTGCAGGTAGCTGACCGTCACCGGTGTGGTGCCCGCCACCGAGGCACTGTTGCTGACCACCAACGCCACCGGACGACCGCCGACGGTGATGTAGTGCTTGTAGCTGGTGCTGGGGCTTGAACCAAACTTCGCTTCGCGCTCGTAGCTCAGGCCGTTGCTGGCATCGGGGTGCATGTACAGGGTCTTGGCCAGCACGGCGCTTGCGCTGTTGTCCGACTGCCCATCGACGATGGGCTTGCACGCAGCGCCGTAGATGGTCTGCAGCCAGCGCATGCCCTCGCCCTGGCTCAGGAACTCCTGGCAGGTGCTGCCCTTGCCGGCCATGCGCAGCAGGCCGGAATCCGAGAAGAGATAGGTCACGCCGTTACCGGTCTTCATATTGCCGCCGGCGTCGTAGTCGTAGTCGGCGGTGATGGCGCCACGCACGGCCGTGACACCATGGGGCGGCTTGGTCGCACCTGCGGCAACGCCCGCGTAGTAATACGTGCCCACGTCGGTCTTGCTCTTGATGCGGCCGATTGCGTCGTAGTCCACGGTCACCAGGGTCGCGGCATTCGGTGTACCGCAATCCGTGTCAGTGGCATCGCGCCAATAGCGGGTGAGCCGACCCAGCGCATCGACCTTGGAGCACTCGACCATGGGGAGATCGAACTTGTCTTGGCGCTTGGCCAGTTGCCCGGTCTTGTCGTAGTCGTATTTGGACAGCTGGATCTCGGCCAGTTCGACGCCGCCCTTGCCCGCGTAGATGCTCTTGAGCCAGCCCATTTGGCTGTCGTCGTAGGTCATCAACGTGGCCACGGTATTGCCGTAGGTGTAACCGGTACTGCGGCCTGCGGCATCACCTTTGGTGCGCGTCCAATAGACGGTGCGCGCACTGCCCCCCGCCTGGTTCGTGACCGTCAGCAAGGTGCCCAGGGTGGCGTGGTAGCCCTGCTGGGTCTTCAGGCCCGAGGGGAAGGTTTGCGTGTCCACGCGGCCAACGCTGTCGTAGCTCGTCTCAGCCACCCAGGTCTCGGTCGGGTTGGTGCATGCGGTGGTGCCCGCGCCGATCTTGAGTGTGCTGCCGCTGGGGCGGCTCATGCTGTCGTAGCTGTGGGTGCGGCAATAGCCGTTGGCGGCGTCCACCTTGGCCAGGCGGCCTTTGCCGTTGGTGGCGGTGTCGTACTCGAACTTGGTGACCAGATCGGGGTCGCCGCGCTTGGTCATGCGGCCCAGCAGGTCGTACTCCATCTCGCTGGTCTTGTTGAGCGAGCTGTTGGTTTGCGTCACCACCTCGCCGAAGGCGTTGGGCGTGTAGCTCCACTCCCCCATATCCGGGTCAATCAGGCTTTTCTTGCGGCCTCGCAGGTCATAGCCCACCACGACCTTGTCGCCGTAGGGGTTGACGGTGTGGGTCAGGCTGCCCTGCGCGTCATAGACGTAGTAGCTGGTGCGCGAACTGGCGTCCATCGATTCGATCAGCAGGCCCAGCGCGTTTTGCTTGGCAACAGTGACACGATTGGTTTCGGCCTGCACCGTGGTGGTGGTCTCCAGGCCGCTGTAACTGGTCAGCGTGACCAGGCCATTGGGGGCGGTTTCCTTGGTTTTGCGGCCCAGATCGTCGTACTGCAGTTCGGTCCACTTCGCCGTGCCACCTGAGAAGTACGGCTGTGAGACTTTCCAGACATTGCCTTTGGTGTCGTACTGTGTGTCTCTATACACCGTGGTGACCGCATTGGCATCGCCAAGCGCTTGCGTCTCGGTGCGGATCTCGCGGTTCAGGGTGTCATAAAAGACCTTGACCGTGGGAGCGATCTGCTTGTCTGGGTCGGTTGATCCCTCGGCTTTAGGCGCTTTGGTCTCGGCCGTGACCACATAGCTGGGGCTAACCCCATTCACGGCTGCGCAGCCGCCGGAAACATCGGCGCAACGCTCGTAGGTCCAGCTGGTGTAATCCGTGTAGGTGGTGGCCGTCTTGCTGGCGTACCCGCGCCGCTCAAAGGTCTTGCGGCCGAAGTCGTCGTACTCCCACTTGGTCATCTGGAGATTGATGCCAATCTGCTTAATGACACCGCCGAAGCGCGGGTCGTGTTCCAGCTCGTCCGTCGGCTGCTGCTTGGCGTTTGTGCGGGTGTTGGGGAAGCGGTTGCTGACGTCCCAGGTGCTGGTTTGGGTCCGCTCTTCCTGGACCTTGCCGTTCCAACCCTTGGCCGTTTCGGTGAGCTTGTTGCCGGCCGCGCTGTAGGTGAAGCTCGTCACCAGCTTCAGCCCATCGCCGCCCGCTGCTTCGAGGGTCTTGGTCTCGGGCAGGCCGCTGGCAAAGTAGGTGTAATCGGTGGTGCGCGTCAGCGTCTGCGCTGGAATATGAATGCTCACATCGGCCGAGCACAACGAGGCCCCCATGGCCACTATCAGTAGCAGCGGCCAAGGCCCGAACAGCCTGCACGCGGCTGCTGGAATCGGCTGAGCGTCGCCACGGCCGACACCTGTTCTCATTTGAGCTATTGAACCGAGCATATTTGCCAATTTCATGATTCTCGCACTCCCTAAAACCCAAGAACAAATCTTAGGTCTCCGTCCGCACCAATTGCCACTTCTCTAAATCTGCGCTTGATCCACACCAAGAGTCTCGCCTAAAACAAAACTCTGTAAATTAAGCAGCTACCGATATATTGTTTGGGTAGCAGTCTGTGTGGCCTCCCCACCCGGCCCGATTGCTCTGAACGTGCAAACTGTATTTCCTTCATTATTTGGGTCTGCGATCGCGTTGTATCTGAGGTTTTCTCCAACGGCGAATGTTCCACCACCAGACCAACCACCTGTGCAACTGAACTCAAGTCGATCAGCATTTTTGGTGGACGTGGTTAAGGTGTATTGGTTACCAGCCTTGACTGGATTTGGTGAGTAGCTCGCGCTAACGGTAGGCAGTGGCCACCTGATTCGTTGTATAGCAGTAGTGCTTGCACGGCCCCCAGGACCTATCGCCGTAAAGGTGCAAGTGGTATCACCAACATAGTCGCTACTGGTCTGCGCAACTATGGTCTTGTTTTCACCTACCGGGAGCGGACCAGTGCCTATATAACGCCCTGTGCACGAGAAATCCAGCGTGGTTGCATCTGTTGTCGAGGTATGAAGAGTATATGGACTACCGACAAGCGATGGATCGGGGCTGTAATAGGCGGTTACGGTCGGAGGGCGTGGATTAATGTACTGCGTAACCGTCTTAGAAGTCGATCCGCCCGGCCCTGTGGCCGTAAAGGTGCAGACGGTTTCCCCTTTGTTGTCGTCGGACGCAACAGCACTGATCTGCTTATTGTGGCCGGCCTCGAGCGAGCCCGTGCCTTGCCATGCCCCGGTACAGGAGAATGACAGCAGATCGGCATTCGTCGTACTCGTCATCAGCGTGTAGTTACTACCAACGATCACCGGGTTCGGTAGATACGCGACAGAGAGTTCCGGCTTTGGCGGCGGATTGGTTATCTCTTGTGTAGCAGTAGTGGTTGCTGTACCGTTTGGCCCTGTAGCGGTAAAAGTACACGTAGTTGGACCAATATTGTTCGCATCTGCAATCGCGACGACTGAGACATTTTCACCGGGGGTAAGCGAGCCGATGCCGCTGTAGGCACCAGTGCAACTGAACGTCAAAAGCGTTGCATCGGTCGTGCTCGTGGTCAATGTATACGTCATGCCAGCCGGAACTTGACGTGGAATATAGTCCGCAATCACTGTTGGTTTTGGAGGAAGCGCCTTGATAGTTTGAGTAATGGTCTTGCTAATCTTCCCGCCCAGCCCGGTGGCTGTAAATGTGCAATCCGTTTCGCCGATATGGTCTGCACTGGCCACCCCAACCCTGACCTTATTCAGCCCTACCTCCGCAACACCCGATCCCGAATATTTTCCAGTGCAGGAATAAGTGAGTAAGGTGGCGTCAGTGGTGCTGGTAGTTACCGTGTACTCGCGCCCCGCATACACTACCTCTGGTGAGTAGGCCGCGAAAAGCGTCGGTGCCTTGGTATCAGGAGCAGCCGAAGGGGCGTCGGTAGGCACTGGAACACTCAGGTTGCGAGCAGGCCGAGTGCTTGAGACCGTTGATTTGGATACGCGGCCGAGCTTCCAGTCGGCCTCAACTGGATCTTCATACTCATAGCTGCTGAGCACCTCGTGGCCGTCCGAGAAGGCGATCTTCTTCGACGTGAGATCGCCCCACTGCTTGGCTCCCGGCGTGCTTTTCTTCTCGTATTTGTTGGTGGTGTCCTTGGTCCACAACATCGTGCCGTCCAGGTCCTTGCGCTGCTCGGAGCTGGATTCGACGTAAGTGAACATACGAACGTTGCCCGAGTACTCGCCTGCCGCCCCCATGTCTTCCTTTTTCAAGACGTTGGTTAGCGAACTCAGCTTGGTGGCGTTCCGAGTTGTCTCGCTGCTAGCAAGCTGCCCGATGAAGGGGTAGGTCTGGCTGAAGTCCTGACGCGTGGTGATGCCCGTGGCCGTGTCGGTCGCGATGACCGCAGCAAAGCCCAGCAGCCCCCGATCAAAGTCGGCACGGCGGTCTTCGTACGCATAAGTCCAGCTACGCGTTGAACCGAGGCCGTCGCTCTTCTGCACGCCCGACACCACGTAAAGCGGGCCATGGGCATCTCTTATCGGGAAGGTGCTGCGTGCGGTTCTCTTGTAAACGCTGTAGCTGCTGGACAGAGGCTGCGCCAGGTCGTAGCTGGGCTCGACGGTGGCACCCAAGCCATCGGTGATCTTGCGGATGCGGGTGCCGGGGGCCTTGCTGGGCGAAGCAAATATGATGGAGTCGCTTCCATAACCCACTAATTCAGGCGAACCGTCACCTGTGATGTCTAGCAAAAATCGCGGGGTATAGATGGACTCCAGCCATTCGTTGTTAGAACTGTCAACAGGCTTCGGATTAGAGTGCGTCGTGAACAGCGTCGTGCTCCATGCTGTTTTGTTGGCAAAGCCATCCTTGCCGTTGGATAGGGCCACATAAACGCCATTGGCGTCAAAGCCCACCAAGTCGGGGAACCCATCCCCATTGACGTCTATCAGATGCCGTGGGTTGGCTGAAGCGGTGCTTTGCCAATAAGTGCCGGACATCTCCGTTGTCCATCGTGTGGATGGCAAGAATGCGGTGCCGGTCCAAATCGCCACATACACACCATCGGCACCATACTGGACCAAATCGGGGTATCCGTCCCCGTTCATGTCTGCCATCCGGATCGGATATTGAGCGGTATTGCGATGAGTCGCGTGAATGTCAGTCGACTTGGTCGCCGCTGCTAGAAATTTCTTGGTCGCAGCATCCCATAGCGATACCTTGGTGCCATCGATTCCAACACCTACGATATCTGGGTAGCCATCCCCATTCATGTCCTCCATGAAAATAGGTTGAATCTCAACACCACGCATGTCACTCGCACCGCCAAACCAGGTGCTTCCGCACTCCATCGAGAAATCGTTCAATGTAGGAGATACTACCTCTGGATTCAAAAAGTTCTTGTTTGTTGAATCCCAATAGCTAGCGTAAATCCCTGATAGGGTAAATCGCACAATATCTGGGTAGCCATCGTTGTTTAAATCAACCATGTACCTTGGCGCTCCCAGGTCGCTTGCGTTGTAATCCGAATTATTGGAATAGCAGTATGCGCTATTGCCAGCGATTATGCTTTTTGGCAGGGCGTTTATAGATGAGCCAAACACCTGGGAACTCGGGTTCCAAAACGCGACATACACGCCAGCCGCAAGACCACTTGGATTCGAATAGTTGACAAACCCGATAATATCTGGAAAGCCGTCTCCATTGAGATCGATCAAATTCCTTGGTCGAGAGCCGCCGCCGCTGCTTCCGTCGGACCAGCCATCCTCATCATTTGTCGTCACAAAATCAGTACCAACACTGACTTTGACTGGCTCGTCCTCATATCCGCCACTGCTCTTGCTTTTGTAGAGGTAGACGCCCCCCTTCCAGAAAGTGATCAAGTCTGGTCGTCCATCGCCATTCAGATCGGCGAAGCGACGCAGATAGCTTCGGTCTTCGTACCGAATATTTACTTGACCATTGGCTTTGTGGGAAAACCTCAAAAGAGGATTTGTGGGATTACCAACTTTTATATGTGTTCCGAATGCGCGATCAGTGGAGTCGGGCTTCCAGTAGTTCCAGTCAAATCTTGTAGCCGGCAGACATTTGGCAGAAGTTAAGTCGGCCGAGTTGCACTCGGTCACGGAGGTCAGGCGTGCGATGGGTTTGTCCGCGGCCGCGCTGCCTTTGACGTCTGAGAAGTCGTAGCCCAGTCGGTAGTGCTTAACGAGTTGCTCCAGAGGCACTTCGCCAGGCGGAACGACAATAATGATGGGGGGCCTGATACCCTGGGCCTTGGCAGTGGGGCCTTTGAGGTTGCTGCTGCTGTTGGCTGCGGCACTTGGCGGCACTGGGTTGCAGTCGGTGCAGGGTGTGTTTTCGCCCCCAGATCCGGGGCTGCCCGCCAGGTAGGTGGAGACCGAACTCAGCAGCTTGGTGTAATCGATGCGCGTACCCGCGACATACAGCGTCCTGGGGTTCAGGTCGTCGACATAGGCAAACTTGAGCTTGACCTGGCCACCCGCATAGCTGACTTCGCTCAGCAGGATTTCGCCGCTGGCCGAGGCCCCTGCGGCTTGGTAGGTGTAGGTGATTTCATTGCCACTCGGATCGACCACCTTGCTCAAATACCACGCGAGTACGGTGGTGGGCGTTGTGTCCCCGGTCTTGGCAATGGCTGGCAGCAACCGCGAGTCGGCGGTGCCACCGAAGGTCAGTTTCAGGCCACTCTTTTCTTGGACCTCGAAGTATTGGGGGCCGGTGCCTGCCGCGCCATAGGAGCGCAGGCGAGAGAAGGATTCAATCTCGGTGCGATAGATGGCCGCGCTGGCACCGTACTGAGGCATGGGCGCCTGGCCTGACTCCAAGACAAGCCGCTGCCCCTGGTAGCAGAAGCGGTCGGAACTGGTGAGCGTGACCGCCCCGCGCTCGTTGTCTTGCACCTTGGTCTTGGGGCAGCGCCGAATGGCCGAAATCCCCTCCAGCGACCAGCCCGGGCCGGCGATGCCGCGCGGCGCCTGGCTGTCGTACTGCAAGGCCAGTTGGGGCTGCAGCCCGGCAACACCGGGTGGCACCTGGATAGGAATCCGGTAGCTCGCAGCGCCAGAATTGGTCACGCTGAACGCGCCCGGGGTCGATCCGGCTACAACAGCTGCCACGGCTTGGGCTGACCACACCAGGGCAAGCATTAAGCTCACCCGCGCAAGAGACGACGTGTGCATCGACATGATTTCTATGGGCTTTGGCAACTAAGGGGCACACCTAGGGCGCCCAACTGCGTTGCAGGTGACTTGGGGGCAGGCTTAACGTTGAGGTCAAGCTCGCTTCTGAGGACTACAGTGAAGTTGAGCGTCTCATTGCCGCAATGGCAAAGGCGGAAACAGCAAAATGAGACAGCGCATCAAACGAACGTGCGCCATACAGCTTCGTGACTTCATGTAGCCCCCCTTTGCATGCCGGCACTCAGTGTTGCCTGGCAATATCCTCGGCGGCAATGGGAACCGCACCGCTCTGGTGTGCACCCATGCCGTAATTTTTTTTATGTTCTAGCGGCGGCATTGTAAGTCAATGTTTCGGCGAGAAGAAACTAACGGTGCAAGTAACCTGCACTCAAATGAAAAGGGCACCGCTGGGGTGCCCTTTCGCTGGGGAATGTGAGGCTCACTCCGCCGGCACTGCCGCCATCCCGTCGTCGGATGCAGCTGCTTGTGTCTTCCTGGCCGGCTTGCGCTCGCGAACCAGGTAGGAATACAGCACCGGCACCACCACCAGGGTAAGCAAGGTCGAAGTGATCACGCCGCCGATGATGGCGCGGCCCATCGGTGCCTGGATCTCGCCGCCCTCGTTCAGCGCAATGGCCATCGGCAGCATGCCAAAGATCATTGCCATCGTCGTCATGATGATGGGGCGCATTCGGATCAGGCCGGCCTGCAGCAGCGCCTCGGGCACGGTGGCACCGGCCTTGCGGGCATGGTTGGCGAAGTCAACCAGCAGAATGGCGTTCTTTGTCACCAGGCCCATCAGCATCACCAGGCCAATCATCGAGAACACATTCAGGGTGGACCCGGTCAGCAACAGGGCCAGCATCACGCCGATCAGCGACAGAGGCAGCGAGGCCATGATGGCGATCGGCTGCACAAAGCTGCCGAACTGGCTGGCCAGCACGATGTAGATGAAGATCACCGCCAGACCCATCGCGCCCAGCAGGCCGTTGAAGGCCTCGGCCTGCTGCTTGCCGGCGCCGTCCACCATGAAGCTGGTGCCCGGGGGCAGCTCGGTGGCCTTGATGATCTTCTTTACATCGTCATTGACCTCGCCCGAGGTGCGGCCCTGCACGCCGGCATACACCGCCTCGCGGCGCTGCAGGTTCTGGCGGCGTATCACCTCAGGGTTGAACACCTGCTCGATGGTGGCCACCTGGTCCAGCGAGATCGGCGAGCCGTCCTTGGCGAAGGCGATCGGCAGCTTGCTCATCTGCTCGATGCGCTCGCGCTGCTCGCGCGGCAGGCGCAGCAGCACCTCGACCTGGTTGCCGTCCGGCGTGGTCCAGTAGGTCGCCACATCGCCATTGACGTAGGCGCGCAGCGAGGCCGCGATCTGCGGTGCGGTCAGGCCCAGCTCGCGCACGGCCGAGTCCTTCAGCCGCACGGCAAAGGCCGGCAGGCCGGGCTTGACGGTGGTTTCCACATCCACCGCACCGGGCACCTTCTTGATCTTCTCGACCAGTTGGTTGGCCACCTGGGTCAGCACCTCGGGGTCGCTGCCCAGGATGGTGATCCAGACCGGGCGGTCGAAGCCCACGCTCATCTCGACGCCCGGCAGCTTGGCGATCTCGTCGCGGATCGCGTCCTCGATCTGCTTCTGGCTGCGTTTGCGATCAGCGCGGTCGGCCAGCGAGATATTCAGCACTGCCTGGTTGCGGCCGGTGGCCATGCCCTCGCCGGTGCTGCCGACGACGGTGGACACGGTCTTGATCTCGGGGAACTTGGACAGCAGCTCCTCGACCTGCAGCACCTTGGCATTGCCTCGCTCCAGGCTGGAAGCCACCGGCATACGCAGAGTCAGCTGGGTGAAGCCCTGGTCGGTCTGCGGCACGAACTCGCTGCCGACCAGCGGCGCCAGGCCCAGGGCCGCCACGAAGCTGGCAACACCGCCCATCAACACTAGCCCGCGCGGCGTGACCGTGGCCAGGCGCAGGCGACGCGTCTGGGTGCGGTCACGCTTGCCATCGGCCGAGAACGGACGGCCCCAGACCGGAATCGGCGGCACGAACAGTCGGTATCGCCGGCCCGAGAAGGCCCAGTGGATCAGCCGCTCATAGGCGCCGTGCATCCAGTCCATCATGCGGTCGGTGCCATTGATCATCTGCTTCAGCACAGGCACGCGCTTCAGGCGCTCGCTGGGCGGGTCTTTCCAGATCGAGGACAGCATCGGGTCGAGCGTGAAGCTGACGAACAGGCTGACCAGCACTGCCACCGCCACCGTGATGCCGAAGGGGTAGAAAAACTTGCCGATGATGCCGCCCATGAAGGCCACCGGCACGAACACGGCGCAGATGGCGAAGGTAGTGGCCATCACTGCCAGACCGATCTCGTTGGTGCCGTCCTCGGCGGCGCGGTGGTGGTCCTTGCCCATGCCGACATGGCGCACGATGTTCTCGCGCACCACGATGGCGTCATCGATCAGCAGGCCGATGCACAGGCTCAGCGCCATCATCGTCATGAAGTTCAAGGTGAAGCCGAAGGCATGGATGGCGATGAAGCTGGAGATCACCGCGATCGGCAGGGTCAGGCCGGTGATGATGGTCGAGCGCCAGCTGTGCAGGAACAGGAAGACGATGGCCACCGTCAGCAGCGCGCCTTCGATCAGCGTGTGCTTCAGCCCGGTCAGCGAGCCCTTGACGAAGTCGCTATTGGCATAGATCAGGCGCAGCTCGGTGTCCTTGGGCAGCTGCTTGCGCAACTCTTCCATGGCCTCCTTGACGGCGTCGCCGGTGGCGACGATGTTGGCGTCCTGCTGCTTGAAGACATTGAAGGTCACGGCCGGCGAGCCATTGATGCGGGCCACGCTGTCGGCCTCGCGCTCACGCTCGACCAGGGTGCCCAGGTCGCCCAGGGTCAGTACCAGATTGCCGCGGCGGGCCACGACCATCTGCGCGAACTGCTTGGGGTCCTTGACGCGGCCTTCTACGCGCAGGATGGCGTCGGCATTCTTGTCGGACAACAGACCCACCGGCTGGTCGGCATTGGCCTCGGCCAGGGCCTTGGAGATTTCGGCCGGCGTCACGCCATAGGCGCGCAGGCGCAGTGGGTCCAGATCGATGCGCACCTCGCGCGTCACCATGCCGGCCACCTCGACCTTGGCCACACCCTCGACGCGGCCCAGGCGCTTGGCGATGATCAGCTCGCTGAACATCGACAGCTCGCGTGCCGGGCGGGTCTGGCTCATCAAGGCCATCACCACCACCGGCTGGGCATTGTCAGCCTGGAAGCGTGACACCGTCGGCGCCTTCACGTCCTTGGGGAAGGCCGCCTGCGCGGCGGCGACGCGGTCACGCAGGTCCTGCATCGCGCGATTCATGTCGGTGTTCAGGGTGAACTCGACGCTGGCCTGGGCGCGGCCCTCGAAGCTGCGCGACTGGATGCGGTCCACACCGGCGATCGAGTTCATCGCTTCTTCCAGCGGCTTGGCGACTTCGCGCTCCACCGCCTCAGGTGAAGCGCCGGGGTAGCGCACATCGATCCAGGCGCCGGGCAGCGAGATGTCGGGCATCTGCTCGACACCCAGCTTGGCGTAGGAGAACAGGCCCAGCACGCACAGGGCCACCATCACCATGGTCGCGAAGACCGGGTTCTGGATGGAAACACGGGTCATCCACATGATCGCCGCTCCTTATTGTTGCTATTCAGTTGCCGGTGGAACCGGTGGCCGCGCTGGCGACCCGGGGCTTGGCCGCCACGATCGAGGCCTTGGCGCCCTCGCGCAGATTGTCGAAGCGGGCGCCCAGCACCTGGGCCTCGGCCGTCAGGCCCTGCAGCACCTCGACACGGCCTTCGCGGGTATCGCGGCGGCCGGTGGTGACGATACGGCGCACCAGGGCGCCCTTTTCGATCATCCACACATGTTCCTGGCCTGCCGTGCTGCCGATGGCGGCGATGGGCACGGTCAGCCGCGAAGCCTCGTCGCTGATCGACACCTTGCCGGTGGCATATTGCCCGGCGCGAAACAGCTCCTTGGGATTGGCCAGTTCCAGCGTCACCCCGATCGAACGGGTGCCCGGCTCGGCGGCCGGGGCGATGCGGGCAATACGGGCTTCAACCGGTGCATCGGCACCCTCGATCTGCACCTGCACCGCCATGCCCGGCGTCAGCCGGCTGACCTCATGCGTGCCCACCGAACCGGCCAGCTCCAGCTTGGCCAGATCGACAATGGTCAACACCTGCTGCTCCATGGCCAGCTTTTCGCCGGGCAGCGCATGACGCTTGGAGACCACGCCGCTGATAGGCGCCAGCAGCGCGGCATTGCGCAGGCTGAGGTTGCTGCCTTCCAGCTGCGCCTTGGCCGACAGCCACTGGGCGCGGGCGGCTTCCATGGCCGCCTTGGACGTTTCCAGGGCGGTCGGAGCGATGAACTTCTGCGCTGCCAGGCCTTCGTTGGCGCGGTGCTGGCGCTCGGCCTGCTCGGCCTGGGCCCGGGCCGATTCGACCGAGGCGCTGCGCTCGACGACGCGCTGGCGCAGCTCTTCCAGGTCCACCTGACCCAGCACCTGGCCGGCCTTGACGCGGCTGCCTTCGGCAACGTTCAGGCTCAGCAGCGTGCCGGCCGATTTGGCACGCACCACGGCGGTGCCGGGCGCGACCAGCGGGCCGGAGAACTCGATCACCGAGGCGATGCTGGCCTGGGTCGGACGCACCACCTCGCTGCCGACAAACTCCAGCGCCGGGGACTGCTTCTCGCTCCCCTCCTTCTTCGACTTGGCCGAGGCCTGGTCGCTGGTCAAAAAGAACGCTGTCGCACCACCCGCCACGAGCACCGCTGTCACTCCGCCAATCAGCCACTGCTTGCGCATGGTCATCCCCTCTTGAATTGGACTCAATCTGAACAAACTGCGCGCAGTGTAGGGTCGCACTTTCGACTTAAAAGGCCAAGTGCGACGAATTGCAGTTATCCCATGACGGGCTGCAACCGGTGCGGACAGGCACTGAGCCCGATCCGGCTCAGCAAGCCCGGCTGCTCTGGACGCTGTCCAGTCGCATGCTGCGCCAACTGCACAGCGCGGCCAGCAGGGCCGCCGCAGTGGCGGCCCAGAACACGCTGGCATAGCCGAAGCGGCTGGCCAGGGCGGCGCCGCCCAGGCCACCGATCACACCGGACAGGCCGTAACCGATCAGCGAATACAGTGCCTGGCCACGGCCGCGCAGGCGGCCCGGGAAATAGCGCGAGATCAGCGCGATGCAGGCGGTGTGCTGGGCCGCAAAGGTAACGGCGTGTAGGCACTGCGCTGCCACCAGCACCCACAGCTCGGCGCCGAAGGCCGCCGTGGCCGCAAAGCGCAGCGCCGAGGCCAGGGCGGCGGCGAGCAGCCAGCCATGCAGCGAGACACGGTCCAGCCAACGGCCCTGGAAGGCGAACCAGATGATCTCGACCAGCACCGACACCGCCCACAGCCCGCCGACCACCGGCTTGCTGTAGTTCAGCGAGTCCAGATAGAGACTGAAGAAGGCATAGAGGCTGGCATGGGAGAGAACCGTCAAGGTCAGGCCGGCGAAGAACCAGCGCACCTCGGGCTTGGCCAGCACCTGCATCACCGGCGGCGCCGGGGCATGGGCGTGGCGGGCCTCGTCATGGTGGGCGGGCAGCCGCCAGGCCATGCCCAGCATCAGTAGAAGGCTGCCCAGCACCACCCAGGGGAAATAGCCCATGCCCACGCGCTCGAACAGCGCGCCGAACACCAGCACCGAGGCCATGAAGCCGACGCTGCCCCAGACGCGCACGCGGCCATAGCGCTTGGCATCCATGCCGCCCTCGCGGGTGACCAGCTGCGAGGCCACCACCGTCTCGGTCAGCGGCACGATGGCGGCATTGAAGGTGAACATGGCCAGCACGGCCAGGCCCAGGGTCCAGACATTGAGCGGCAGCAGAAAGGCCAGCGCGCTGATGAAGGTGGCCACGCAGGAAAAGCGAATCAGCTTGACCCGGTCGCCGCTGCGGTCGGCCAGCGTGCCCCAGACGTAGGGGGCGAACAGGCGCGTCCAGCTCGACAGCGAGGCCAGCATGCCCAGTGCGAATACCGACAGGCCCTGCTCCTTGTACCAGAGCGGGGCAAAGGGGCTGAACAGGCCGACATAGGCAAAGTAGGCGCAAGACATGCTTGCGCAGGCGACCAGCGTTTGCCGGGACTGTTCGGCGTTGAGGCTGCTGGGCACCGGTATCAGCCGCGATCAGCCGTGGTCAATTGTGGGCAGCGATAGCCGGGACCGGCAGGCTCACATCACCGCATTGCGCCCGATGGCGCAGCGCATGGTCCATCAGCACCAGGGCCAGCATGGCCTCGGCGATCGGTGTGGCGCGTATGCCCACGCAGGGGTCGTGGCGGCCGAAGGTCTCGACCGTGGTCGGCTCCAGCTCGCGGTTGATCGAGGCGCGCGGCGTGCGTATCGAGCTGGTCGGCTTGATGGCGATGTCGACGCTGAGGTCCTGCCCGGTCGAGATGCCACCAAGCACACCGCCAGAATGGTTGCTGCGAAAGCCCTGCGGCGTCAGCTCGTCGCCATGCTCGCTGCCTCGCTGGGCGACGCAGGCAAAGCCGGCGCCGATCTCGACACCCTTGACGGCATTGATGCCCATCATGGCATAGGCAATGTCCGAGTCGAGCTTGTCGAACAGCGGCGCGCCCAGGCCCACCGGCACGGCGGTGGCCTCCAGATGGATGCGCGCGCCGACCGAGTCGCCGCTCTTGCGCAGCGCGTCCATATAGGCCTCCATCTCGGCGATGCTGCTGGCATTGGCGGCGAAGAAGGGGTTGCGCGAGGTGTGTTCCCAGCCCTCGAACGGCACTTTGAGCTCACCGAGCTGCGTCATGCAGGCACGGAACTGGGTGCCGTACTTCTCGAACAGCCATTTGCGCGCGATCGCGCCGGCGCCGACCATCGGCGCGGTCAGCCGCGCTGACGAACGGCCACCGCCGCGTGGGTCGCGCAGGCCGTATTTGCGCCAGTAGGTGTAGTCGGCGTGGCCGGGGCGGAAGGTGTCAAGGATGTTGCCGTAGTCCTTGCTGCGCTGATCGGTGTTGGGGATCAGCAGGCAGATCGGCGTGCCGGTGGTCTTGCCCTCGTAGACGCCGGACAGTATCTGCACTTGATCGGGTTCATTGCGCTGCGTCACATGGCGCGAGGTGCCAGGTCGGCGGCGGTCCAGCTCGGGCTGGATGTCGGCCTCGCTCAAGACCATGCCGGGGGGGCAACCATCAATCACGCAGCCTATGGCCGGGCCATGGCTTTCGCCGAAATTGGTGACACAGAAAAGTTCGCCGAAAGTGCTGCCGGACATGGAGATTCCTGGGTGATCGGAGTCCGATTCTAGAGCCCCGCGATGGGGCCGGGCCGCATCAGAAGGCCATATAGCGCCCGGGTCTGTGGTTCACCGCCAGCGCGAAGTTCATCGCCGCCGCGGCCAGCACCGAAAGGGCCAGGCGCTGCGCATCGATCCAGGGCCAGGCACTCAGCAGTATCAGCGCGTCGATGGCCATCTGCACGATGCCGGCACGCCAGCCAAAACGCTCCTGCAGCCACAGCACCAGCACATTCAGCCCGCCAAGGCTGGCGCGGTGACGGAACAGCATGATGAAGCCCGCGCCGACCAGCAGCCCGCCGGCCACGGCAGCGAACAGCGGATGCACCGACTGCAGGCTGATCCAGCGGGGCAGCAGTTCGCTGAGCAGGGCCAGCAGGCTCACCGCGGCAAAGGTCTTCAGCGTGAAGCGCCTGCCCATGCGGCGCCAGGCCAGCCAGTAGAACGGCAGATTGACCACAAACAGCAGCGCGCCAAAGGGCAGTCCGGTCGCGTAATGGGCCAGAAAGGCCAGGCCCACGGTGCCGCCGGTGACCAGGCCTGCCTGGCGTAGCAGAAGCAGGCCGATGGCGACGAACAGCGTGCCGGTGAGCAGCGCCTGGGCATCGTCAAACAGCGTGTGGCGCGGCGGCATGGCCGGGGTGGCGACGTTCATTCCACGATGCCGGACATGAAGAACTTGATCAGGCCCTTGGCGGCAAAGCCTATCAGCCCGACGCCAAGTCCCAGGAACAGCACAAAGGTGCCGAATCGCCCCGCCTTGGACTCGCGCGCGAGCTGAAAGATGATGAACACCATATAAAGCATGAAGGCGCCGACGCCGAAGCTCAGGCCGAACCAGGAGATCTGCTCCTCCGTGTAGCCGAACATCAGGGCCGCTCCCGCAATCCCGAGGTATCGACCACGTCCCGGTAGGCATGCCAGCTGGCATGGGCCAGCCAGGGCGCGACGACCACCAGACCCAGCAGCACACTGACGATCCCCAGGCCCGTCAGCGCCAACAGCAGAGCCGCCCACAGTGCCATCGGCAGCGGGTGTTCCATGACCACGCGCCAGCTGGTGAAAATGGCGCCAAGCACGCCGATCTGCCGATCCAGCAGCAAGGGAATGGCGACCACGCTGGAGGCGAACACCGGCGCGGCCAGCACCGCGCCCAGGCCCAGCCAGAGTTCGAACAGATGGCCCTGCTCGGCCAGCACCACCTGGCGCAGAAAGTCCGTCGGCGTATTGACCATCCCCGGCGCCAGGCCGGTGATCAGCGAGGCCGAGGTCATCACCCAGCCGGTGCCGGCAAAGGCCAGCAGCAGGCCGAACACGATCAAGCGGCCGTCATGCGGCGTCCAGGCCGCCATGGCCGTGCGCAGCGAGGCCTTCTCGCCCCGCTCCAGCGCGCGGCTGACCGCGTACAGGCCGGTGGCCAGTATCGGCGCAACCAGCAAGAAGCCGGAGAAGGCGCCGGCCAGCAACCAGAACTTGTGCCGCGCCAGCCAGAACAGCAGTGCGCCGAACAGGGCCAGCGCCAAGCCGTGCAGCAGCCCGGGCAAGGGGCAGCGCATCAGGTCGGTCCAGCCTCGCGCCAGCCAACCCAGGGGGCGCAGGGCCGGAATGCGGCGCACGCCGAAACTGCGCGACTCCTGCAGGGCTTTTTGAGCGAGACGATGGGTCATTGGGCGCTATGCTGACATCAGGGAGAGAAGTTTGGCTTGACGCAAGACAAGCCCTGGCGATGGTGCCATAGCTGTGCTGGACCATAGCCAGGGACCGCGTCTTCAACCCGGAGATTGCCATGCGCCACCCGCTCGTCTGCTGTGCGGTCCTTGCCTGTCTTGCACCCGGTGCGCACGCCGTCGAGAAAGTCGTGCTGTTCGGCGACGACGACTATGCGCCCTATGCCTTCGTCGAGAACGGCGAGTTCAAGGGCATGTATGTCGAGCTGCTGGGCAAGGCGGCCGAGTTGCTGAAGCCCGCCTATGAGGTGGAGCTGCGGCCCCGGCCCTGGAAGCGCGGGCTGGCCGATCTGGAGAGTGGCACCTCGCTGGGCCTGTTCCCGCCGGGCCTGAAACGCGAACGGACCTATATCAGCCCCTATTCCGTGGTGCTCTATCGCGAGACCGTGGTGCTGTTCTGCAACCCCGAAGTGATGGCCAAGCCGCGTCGAGTCTTCCCTGATGATTTCGTCGGTATGACCGTGGGCGCCAACGCCGGCTTTCTGCTCTCGGCCCGGCTGATCGCCGCAGCCCAGTCGGGCAAGATCCAGCTGTCGGAAACCAAGGGCAACGAGTCCAATCTGAAGAAGCTCGCCGCCAAGCGCATCGACTGCTATGCCAGTGATCGCGGCGCCGCCCTCTACACCGCCAAGAAATTGGGGTCAGACCCCGATTTCAGGGGTACCAAGCTGGTCGAGGCGGTGGAACTGTCCGGCGAAGACACTTTCATCGGCTACAGCATCAGGCACAACCCGCCCTACAAGGCCGATTTCATCGCCAAGATGAATGCCGCGCTGGAGACGGTCAAGCGCAACGGCACGGCGGCCAGAATCGAGAACAGCTACCTGCGTTAGGACTTCCCGTCCTCGGCCGGTGTCTCCTCTTCCACCGGCCAGTCGCGGATATAGGCCTTGAGCATGCGGTTCTCGAAGTCCTGGCTGTCCACCACGGCCTTGGCCACGTCGTAGAAGGAGATCACGCCCATCAGGGTGCGGCCGTTGAGTGTCGGCATATAGCGGGCATGGCGACCCAGCATCATGCGGCGCACCTCGTCGATCTCGGTCTCGGGCGTGCAGGTCAGCGGATGGTCGTCCATCACGGTGCGCACGGTCAGTGTGCCGACGCTGCCGCCGTTCTTGACCACCGCCGCAATGACCTCGCGAAAGGTCAGCATGCCCACCAGGTCACCGTGCTCCATCACCACCAGCGAACCGATATCGCTTTCGGCCATGGTCGTGACCGCCCGGGCCAGGGTTTCATCGGGTGACACGGTGAACAGGGTGCCGCCTTTGACGCGCAAGATATCAACGACTTTCATGGGGGTCTCCTCGCCCTGGATGGCTCAAGATGGCTGCGAATCTTGTGGCCAACATAGCACACAATCGAGGCCATCAACACCCCGGAGACACCATGTCTGGATACGCCGATCCCGGCTTCGATACGCTGGCCCTGCATGCCGGCACCGCCCCTGACGCGGCCACCGGTGCGCGTGCCGTGCCTCTGCATCTGACGACCTCGTTCGTGTTCGAAAGCAGCGAGCACGCCGCCTCGCTGTTCAATATGGAACGGCCCGGCCATGTCTACAGCCGCATCTCCAACCCGACCACGGCCGTGTTCGAGGAGCGCGTGGCCGCCCTCGAAGGCGGCGCGGGCGCCATTGCCACGGCCAGCGGCCAGGCGGCCCTGCACCTGGCCATCGCCACGCTGTGTGGCGCGGGCTCGCACATCGTGGCGAGCAGCGCGCTCTATGGCGGCTCGCACAATCTGCTGCACTACACGCTGTCGCGTTTCGGCATCGCCACCACCTTCGTCAAGCCGGGCGATCTGGACGGCTGGCGCGCGGCGATACGGCCCAACACCAAGCTGCTGTTCGGCGAGACCCTGGGCAACCCGGGCCTGGATGTGCTGGACATCCCGAACATTTCGCAGATCGCCCACGAGGCCCATCTGCCCCTGCTGGTCGACTCGACACTGACCACGCCCTACCTGATCAAACCGTTCGAGCATGGCGCCGATCTGGTCTATCACTCGGCGACCAAGTTCCTGTCCGGCCACGGCACCGTGGTCGGCGGCGTGCTGGCGGACAGCGGCCTGTTCGACTGGGATGCCGCACACGCGAAACACGGTCTGTTCCCGGAGCTGTGCGAGCCCTATGCCGGCTTTCATGGCATGACCTTCAGTGAGGAGAGCACCGTGGGCGCCTTTCTGCTGCGCGCCCGTCGCGAGGGCCTGCGCGACTTCGGCGCCTGCATGAGCCCGCACACCGCCTGGCTGATTCTGCAGGGTATAGAGACGCTGTCGCTGCGCATGGAACGCCATGTGGCCAATGCGCGCAAGGTGGCCCAGTTTCTGGCCAGCCATCCGCTGGTCGAAAGTGTCGGCTATCCCGATCTGGAGTCGCACCCCAGCCATGCCCTGGCCAAGCAGTTGCTGCCACGTGGCGCCGGCTCGGTGTTCAGCTTCAACCTGAAGGGCTCGCGCAAGCAGGGCAAGGCCTTCATCGAGGCGCTGAGAATCTTCTCCCACCTGGCCAATGTGGGCGACTGTCGCTCGCTGGTCATCCACCCGGCCAGCACCACGCATTTCCGCATGGACGATGCGGCCCTGGCCCAGGCCGGCATCACCGCCGGCACGATTCGGCTGTCTATCGGCCTGGAAGATGCCGACGATCTGCTGGACGATCTGAAGCGCGCACTGAAGACCGCGGAGAAGGCGCAATGAAGCTGATCGTCAACAACGTCGAGGCCTATGCCTACACCGGCGGCAAGCCCTTCGACCCCGCCCTGCCCTGCGTCGTCTTCATCCACGGTGCCATCCATGACCACAGCGACTGGACCCTGCTGGCGCGCTGGTTCGCGCACCATGGCCACAGCGTGCTTGCGGTCGATCTGCCGGGCCATGGACGCAGTGTGGGCCAGCCCTTGGCCGACATGCCGGCACTGGCCCGCTGGGTGCTGGCCCTGCTGGACGCGGCCGGCGTCGAGCGTGCCGCGCTAGTGGGCCACAGCATGGGTTCGCTGATCGCGCTGGCCGCGGCCGGCCAGGCACCGCAGCGCGTCAGCCATCTGGTGATGCTGGGCACGGCCTATCCGATGAAGGTCTCGGACGCCCTGCTGAGCACCGCCCGCGAACGGCCGCTGCAGGCCATAGACATGGTCAACAGCTTCTCGCATTCGACCTGGGCGCCCAAACCCTCGTACCCCGGCCCGGGCACCTGGCTCCATGGCGCCGAGCGGGCGCTGATGCGGCGCACCCAGGCGAGTCAAACCGGCCGGAATCTGTTCGAGCATGACTTCCAGCTGTGCAACAGCTATGACCAGGGCCTCAATGATGCCGCCAGGCTCACATGCCCCAGCACGTTGATTCTGGGCGCCCGCGACCAGATGACGTCGCCGAAGCAGACCAAGGAATTGGCCGCCGCGCTCAAGGCCAGGGTGCTGACGGTCGACGCGGGGCATTCACTGATGACGGAGGCGCCCGAACAGGTGTTGAATGCGATGAGGCAGGCGCTGGGTGCCTGAACCAGGAGCACGGCAATGGACAGCAGCAGCACGAGAGATCCCAAGGCCATGCACAGCTTTGCGGAGTTCTACCCCTTCTACCTGAGCGAACACCGCAACCCGACCTGCCGGCGCCTGCACTTCCTGGGCAGCACCCTGGTGCTGGTCTGCCTGGCGATGCTGCTGACCACCGGCCAACTGCGCTTCGTGCTGTATGCGCTGCTGTGCGGCTACGGCTTTGCCTGGATCGGCCACTTCGTATTCGAGAAGAACCGGCCGGCCTCGTTCAAGCGCCCGCTCTACAGCTTCATGGGCGACTGGGTGATGTACAAGGACATCTGGACCGGCAAGGTGCCGTTCTAGGCCGCCGTATTCAGTCCTGCCCCCACCGGCAGCAGCGATAGGCCAGACCCAGCCCCACTGAACTGCCCTGCCGCTGGTGCACCAGCGGGCTCAACGCCGCATCGGACAGCAGCCGCGACACGCCGGCCGAGCCGAACAGTATCCAGCGCGAACTCAGGGCGTGGGTGAAGCCGACGCCGGCATGCACATCGCGCAGGCCCGCGCCCGGAGTGAAAACCGGCAGGCCCGAGGCGATGGAGCCCGCAGACGTGATGCCGAAATAGCTCTGATGATTGCGCGCCGTTGCGGCGGTGATGCCGGCGCCGGCGGTCCACTCGGTGTGGCGGGTCTGGCGCAGTCGGTAGCCGATATCCAGGTTCAGGATGCCGCCACCCTCACGCCCCAGCAGGTCTTGCGACCAGGCGGCCGAGGCCAGCCATTCCGGCGCCAAGGCGTAGCTGCCGAACAGCCGTGCACGCAAGGTGCGGGGCACATCGGGCAGGCCTTGCAAGCGCACCGAATCCTTGGAGCTGCGGCCGCTGTCCACGCGCAGCGCCAGGCCGAGGCGCAGCGCATCGCTCCTGACCAATTCGGTGCTGGCGCCCGGCCCCTGGACCTCTTCGCCGAAGCCCATCACCTGGCCCGCGCCCGAGCTGCTGATGCGCCAGCGCCCGTACTGCACCGCCCACAGCGGCGACAGATGGCTCTTGTTGTTCGGCGCGCCCGCATATTCGGGCTGGCTGCTGATGTGGGCACCCAGCACGTAATGCAGGCGCGGGGCGTCGGCGGCCTGGGCATGGCATGCACAGGCAAGGGCTGACCCCAGGATAAACAGGCTGAATTTGAGGCTGCGGCGCATGATCGGCCCAGCATAGCAGCGTGTTCAGGCCGCCGGCATCCCCGCCTTGAGGTGCATCAACATGTCCCTCACCATGGCCTGCAGATCGTATTCGGCCTGCCAGCCCCAGTCGGCACGAGCGCTGCTGTCGTCTATCGATTGCGGCCAGCTGGCCGCGATGGCCTGGCGGAAGTCGGGCGCGTAGCTGATCTCGAAGCCGGGCAACTCCTGGCGGATGGCGGCGGCGATCTGCGCCGGCGTGAAGCTGACGCCGGCCAGGTTGTAACTGTCGCGCTGCTTGATGGACGATGCTGGCGCCTCCATCAGCTCGATGGTGGCGCGCAAGGCGTCGGGCATATACATCATCGGCAAGGCCTGGCCCTCCTCAAGGAAGCAGCTGTAGCGGGCGCTCTTCAGCGCCTGGTGGAAGATGTCCACCGCGTAGTCGGTGGTGCCGCCGCCGGGCGGGGTCTTGTAGCTGATCAGGCCCGGATAGCGCAGGCTGCGCACATCGACGCCGTGATTGGCGTGGTACCAGGCACACCAGCGCTCACCGGCCAGCTTGGAGATGCCGTAGACGGTGGTCGGGTCCATCACGGTGGACTGGGGGGTGTTCTGCTGCGGCGTGGTCGGGCCGAAGGCGGCGATCGAGCTGGGCCAGAAGATGCGGTCCATGTGCATCACCCGGGCCAGCTCCAGCACGTTCAAGAGGCCCACCATATTCAGGTTCCAGGCCCATTGCGGATGCTTCTCGCCGCTGGCCGACAGGGCCGCGGCCAGGTGGTAGATCTGCGTGATCTCGTGGCGCTGGGCCACCGAGGTCAGTGCCGCGGCGTCGGTCACGTCCAGCATCTCGTGGCGCAGGCCGGGCACCCGGCCGGTGGGGGCCACATCGCTGGTGATGACGCTATCGAAGCCGTGCTTCTGCGCCAGGGTCAGCGCCAGCTCGGTGCCGATCTGGCCGTTCGCACCGATGATCAAAATCTTGGGGCTCATGGGTCCGTCCTTCAGGCGATCAGGCCCAGCTCGCGGCCGGCCTGTGTGAAGGCCGCCACCGCCTGCTCAAGTTGCGCGTGCTCGTGGCCCGCCGAGACCTGCACGCGGATGCGCGCCTGGCCCTTGGGCACGACCGGGAAGAAGAAGCCGACGGCATAGACACCCAGCTCCAACAGCCTCGCGCTCAAGGCCTGGGCCTTGACGGCGTCATAGACCATGATGGGCACGATCGGATGGGTGCCGGGCTTGATGTCGAAGCCGGCGGACTGGATGGCCGAGCGGAAGTACTGCGTGTTGGCTTCCAGCTTGTCGCGCAGCGCGGTGCTGGCTTCCAGCAGGTCCAGCACCGCGATCGAGGCGCCGACGATGCTGGGCGCCACCGTGTTGCTGAACAGATAGGGGCGCGAGCGCTGGCGCAGCAATTCGATCACCTCCTTGCGGCCGCTGGTGAAGCCGCCCGAGGCGCCGCCCAGGGCCTTGCCCAGCGTGCCGGTGATGATGTCGATTTGGCCAAGAACGCCACGATATTCATGCGTGCCCCGGCCCTTCTCGCCCATGAAGCCAGAGGCATGGCATTCGTCTATGCCCAGCAAGGCGCCGTAGCGATTGGTGATCTCGCGGATGGTGTCGAGCTGGGCAATGCTGCCGTCCATCGAGAACACGCCGTCGGTGAACACCAAGGTGAAGCGGGCGCCTGCCGCCTTGGCCTCTTCGAGGCAGCGCTCTAGATCGGCCATGTCGTTGTGCTTGTAGCGGTAGCGCTTGGCCTTGCACAGGCGGATGCCGTCGATGATGGAGGCATGGTTCAGCTCATCGCTGATGACGGCGTCCTGCTCGCTCAGCAGCGGCTCGAACAGGCCGCCGTTGGCGTCGAAGGCCGCAGCGTAGAGGATGGTGTCCTCGGTGCCGAGGAACTTCGACAGGCGCTGCTCCAGCGTCTTGTGCAGGTCCTGCGTGCCGCAGATGAAGCGCACCGATGACAGGCCGTAGCCATGGGTGCGCAGTGCCTCGTGGGCCGCCTCGATGACGGCCGAATGGGACGACAGGCCCAGGTAGTTGTTGGCGCAGAGGTTGATGACCTCGCGGCCGTCCTGTGTGTGCACCAGAGCGCCCTGGGGCGTCGTGATCACGCGCTCGGTCTTGTACAGGCCGGCCTCGCGTATGCCGGCCAGCTCGGCCTGCACGTGCGCATAGAAGTCATCGCGGGTGGTCATGGTCGGGCTCCTGGTGCACAATCGTGCAAATCCGTTAAACAGAACATAGTTCGATATATCGAACTGTCGTGCAGTATCTGAGATTTGCTTTTTCAGGTCAAGCCACTTTGCCTCAAAAACCCGCCATGTCCAACGCCAGCCAAGATGCCCTCGAACCACCTCGCGTTGGCGCCACCCTGCAGGCCATGCGCCAGGGCCAGGGCCTGTCGCTGGACGAGCTGTCGCGCCGTGCCGGTGTGTCCAAGTCGATGCTGTCGCAGATAGAGCGTAACCAGGCCAATCCGACGGTGGCCGTGGTCTGGCGGCTGGCCAATGCCCTGCGCGTGGAGCTGTCCGAACTGCTGGGCGGCGAGCGGCCGGCGGCCCCGGCGATCGAGACTGTCCCGGCCCATGCCACGCCCAGCATGAGCAGCCCGGATGGCCTGTGCCAGCTGCGCATCCTCGGGCCTATCGATCTGGCCGGCCAGTTCGAGTGGTACGAGCTGACGGTGCAGCCCGGCGGGGCGCTGGAGTCAGCGGCGCACGAGCCCGGGTCGCGTGAGCATCTGAGTGTGCTCAGCGGCAGCCTGGAGGTCAGTGCGGCGGGGTCGGTGCAGAAGCTGAAGGCCGGCGAGACGGCGCGCTATGGCGCCGATGGCGCGCATGCGATACGCAACACCGGCAAGGCGGTGGCCACGGCGCTGCTGGTGGTGCTGCACAGTTGACGCATGGCCCCGGATTGCATCCGGGCTACAGGCCGGAGCCGGGGTTTCATCCGGGTAAAGAACCCGACGCCCGGATGCAATCCGGGACTCAGTCAAGCAAGTCCGCCAGCGTCGCATCGGTCAAATCCCCGCGTCGCCAGACACTCTCCAGATGGGGCGTGCGCACCAGCAGCAGAGCCTGTAGCAGCGGTGAGGCCGGCGTCTTGGCCGGCTCGCACAGCAGGGTCAGGCGTTGATCGCCCGCCTCCTCCAGCCGGGCGATCCAGTCCAGCTCCTGCAGCACATCAAGCACTGGCTCCAGCTGCAGCGGGTCGGTCTGCAGTCGATCGGCCAGCTCCAGCGCCGACCAGCCATGGGCCGACTCACCACGGGCCTGGCGCAGCTGTCCCAGTACACGCAAGGCCAGCTCGAAGCGGTAGCCGGGCGCCTCGATCTGGCGCACGACGCGCATCTGCAGACTGGGCGCGTAGGCGGCGATCACAGCACCCAGCAGCATGATCACCCAGCCCAGATAGATCCAGACCAGGAAGATGGGCAGGCTGGCGAAGGCGCCGTACATCGTCGAGTAGGTCGGCACCTGGCTCACGTACCAGGCCAGCGCGCGCTTGGCGAGCTCGAAGCCCGCGGCCACGAACAGGCCGCCGGCCATCGCGTGGCGCCAGCGCACATGGGTATTGGGCACGTAGTGAAACAGGCCGGCGACGCTGATGGCCAGCACCACGAACTCGATCAGATTGAGCAGAAAGCTCAGGCCCCCGGGCAGCGCGCTGACGAAACCCTTGCCGGCCGACAGCGCATAGCTGGTCAAGGCCAGGCTTGCGCCCAGCAGCAGCGGCCCCAGGGTCAGCGCCGCCCAATAGACCAGCACACGCTGGGCGATGGGCCGCGGCCGCTGCACCCGCCAGATGGCATTGAGTGTGCGGTCTATCGTCAGCATCAGGGCCAGCGCGGTGAACACCAGCACCACCAGGCCAACCGAGCCGACGCGGTTGGCCTTGCTGGCGAATTGGGTCAGCGCCCCCAGCACCGGCTTGGCGATATTGGGCGGTATCAGGCTTTGCAGAAAGTACTTCTCCAACGCTATCTGGAACGACGAGAACATCGGGAAGGCGGTGAACAGGGCCAGCATCACCGTCAGCAGCGGCACCAGCGAGATGAGGGTGGTGAAGGTCAGGCTGCCGGCGGTAAGGCCCAGGCGGTCGTCGCGGAAGCGGATGCGCAGGGTGCGCAGCGTGTCCCACCAGGGCCAGCGCTGCAGCGTGGCCCAGGTGTCGGCGGCCTGTTGCCGCCAGGCGCCCGCTTTGTTGCGGGCTCGATCAGGAAGAGCGTTCATGCTGGCTATGATGCCAGCCATGTCTGCACCCACCACTACAAGCCCTGCCGAGCCGCTCTCTCCCCCCTCCCCCGGCGCACGCCAGAGCCGTCTGCTGGCCCTGGTCAGCCTGCTGGCCCTGATCGCGCTGTGCCTGGCCTGGGAGCTGTGGCTGGCACCCACCGGTCGCGGCACGCTGGCCATCAAGGCGCTGCCGCTGATGCTGGGAGTGCTGGGCGTCTGGCGCTACCGCATGTACACCTTCCGCTGGTTGAGCCTGCTGGTCTGGCTCTATGCTGCCGAGGGCTCAGTGCGTGCCTATGGCGACCGCGGCATCAGCGCCCAACTGGCCGCCGCCGAAGTGGCACTGAGCGTGCTGCTGTTCGTGGCCTGCGCCTGGCATGTGCGCGGGCGCTTGAAGGCCGCTAGGCTGGCCGCTGCTGGAGTTTCATCATGAGCGCCGCCCTGCTGCAGGCCCTTCGCGACGCGCTGGGCGACAACCATGTGTTGAGCGAGGGTGACCTGTCGGCCTACGAGCTGGACTGGCGCAAGCGCTTCCAGGGCAAGGCGCTGGCCGTCGTGCGGCCGGGCTCGACCGAGCAGGTGGCCTCGGTCATGCGGCTGTGCGCCGAGCATCGCACGGCCGTCGTACCCCAGGGCGGCAACACTGGCCTGGTCGGCGGCTCGGTGCCCGATGCCAGCGGCAGCCAAATACTCATGAGCCTGCAGCGCATGAACAGGGTGCGTGAGCTGGACCGCGCCAATCTGACGATGACGGTCGACGCCGGCTGCGTGCTGCAGGCGCTGCAACAGGCAGCCGACGAGCAGGGCCTGCTGTTCCCATTGAGCCTGGCTGCCGAGGGCAGTTGCACGATAGGCGGCAATCTGGCCACCAATGCCGGTGGCACCCAGGTGCTGCGCTATGGCAACACCCGCGATCTGTGCCTGGGCCTGGAGGTGGTAACGGCAGCGGGCGAGATCTGGCAGGGCCTGAGCGGCCTGCGCAAGGACAACACCGGCTACGACCTGCGCGATCTGTTCATCGGCAGCGAGGGCACCTTGGGCATCATCACCGGCGCGACCCTGAAGCTCTATCCGCGCCCGCAGGCGAAGATGACGGCGCTGGCCGCCTGCCCGACACTGGATTCAGCGCTGGCCCTGCTGGGCCTGGCCCAGCAGCGCGCCGGCTCGGGCCTGACCGGCTTCGAGCTGATGGGCGCCTTTGCGCTGTCGCTGGTGCGAAAACACTTCCCGCAGCTGCCGCAGGCGCTGCCGCCCTGCCCCTGGACGGTGCTGCTGGAGATATCGGACTCCGAGTCAGAGGCCCATGCCCAGGCGCTGTTCGAGGGCCTGCTGGAAGCAGCGCTGGAGAGCGGTGTGATCGAGGATGCGGCCGTGGCCTCCAGCCTCGAGCAGTCCAAGGCGCTGTGGCATGTGCGCGAGTCGATTCCGCTGGCCCAGGTCGAGGAAGGCTTGAACATCAAGCATGACATCGCCCTGCCGGTCTCGCGCATCCCCGAGTTCGTGGCCCTGACCGACGCGGCGTTGAAGGCCGCCTTCCCAGGCGTGCGTCTGGTCAACTTCGGCCACCTCGGTGACGGCAATCTGCACTACAACGTGCAGGCGCCCGAGGGGGGATCGGCGGCCGACTTCCTGCGCGAGCAGGAGCATGCGGTGAACGCCATCGTGTTCGATGCGGTGACGGCCTTCCAGGGTTCGATCTCGGCCGAGCATGGCATTGGCCAGCTCAAGCGCGAGGAGCTGGCGCAGCGCAAATCGCCGGTGGCCCTGGGCTTGATGAGGGCGATCAAGCAGGCGCTGGACCCGCAAGGGTTGTTGAACCCCGGCCGGGTGCTCTAGTCAGTTGGGGCCGGAGCATGCCGGGTACGGCATGGTCCAGCCCGCAAGATCTATTGAACTGGCCCCTTGCGGGCCACCGGCAGCGGCAGCTGCGCCACCTCGATGCCCTCGTCCAGCAGGGCGGCCGTGTCATCGGCCGTGGCGCTGCCGCGTATGCCGCGCAGCTCGGCCTCGCCGTAGTGGATGCGGCGGGCCTCCTCGGCGAACTGGTCGCCGACGTCCTCGGTGTTCTTGATCACGTGGGCGACTGCCTGCAGCCACTGCGCCTGCAGTTGTTCATTCATCGGTGCGGCGGGTGCTGCGACGGCGGTTGCGGTCGCCGGCTTGGCTGCAGGCGCGTCCTCTGGCTCGGGTGGCCGGGCACCGCCGCGCAGATGCGAGACATTCAGCCGTGGCGCGCTGGGCAGGCGAGTGATCTGCTCATTGCCGCAAATCGGGCAGCTCAGCAGCTTGCGCTGCTGCTGCGACTCATAGTCGACGCCCGAACCAAACCAGCCCTCGAAACCGTGGCCGTGGGTGCAAGACAGATTCAGTACCAGCATGGACGGATCATAGAGCGAATGGCGGCACCGCTCAGGCGACGGTTTGCCAGCTCAGGGGCCAGGCGCCCGCCTGCCAGCGCTGCAGCCATTGCAGGCCGATCAGGGTCTTGGCATCGGTCATCGCACCGCTGCAGGCCAGGGCATCGAGCTCGGCCACGCTGCAGCGGGTGAGTTCGAGAAACTCACCCTCGTCCAGCTGCTGTGTGCCGGCCACCAGGCCGCGCGCAAAGCAGATGTGTATGCCCTCGTCCGAATAGGCAATCGCGTTGTGCAGCACGCCGGCATAGGCCCATTCGGTGGCGCGGTGGCCGGTCTCCTCCAGCAACTCGCGCTGGGCGCAGGCGAGAGGCGCCTCGCCGGCGTCGAGCTTGCCGGCCGGAAACTCCAGCATCACGCGCTGCATCGGATAGCGGTACTGGCGCTCCATCAACAGGTGGCCATCGTCCAGCAGGGGGATGACCATCACCGCACCGGGGTGCTTGATGTACTCGCGTCCGGCCTGCTTGCCGTCGGGCAGTTGCACGATGTCGCGCCACACATCGAGAAAGTGGCCGCGGTAGACCTGTTCGGTCGAAACGCAGGTCTCGACCAGATGGGCGTCTTTGTCTTCAGCGCTCATGCCAGCCCTTGCGCAGATAGCACCACACAAAGCCGGGGAAGCCCAGGGTCAGGTACAGGCAGAAGAAGGCGGCGTAGAACTCCCAGCCCTGGGGCTGGCGCTGGCCCTGGCGTGCCTCCAGCAGGAAGCCCAGGCCGAGCGTCAGGCCGGCCAGCAGCAGCAGCTCCAGCAAGCGCCAGCCAACGGGCTTGGGATAGCGTTTCGGTCCGACCAGCAGCACGCGCGGACTGAAATACGGCAGATTGGCGGCCAGCGCTGCAACAAGCAGCACCAGCCAGACGGCAGCGCTCTGGCCCATGTCAGCGTGTCGGCTTCAGGTCGCCAGCGCCTTGACGATGGCCTCGGCGCACAGCGCCATCAGGCCACCGGGCAGCAGACCAAAGCCCAGCACGGCCGCGCCGTTCAGCGCCATCACCGCGCGCACATCACCGGCGGGCTTCAGCGGGGCCAGATCGGTGGCTTCCTCGAAGAACATCACCTTGACGATGCGCAGGTAGTAGAAGGCGCCAATCAGCGACAGCACCACGGCGAGCACGGCAATACCGATGTAGAAGCTCGACCCGGTGGTGACCAGGGCCTGCAGCACCGACAGCTTGGCGTAGAAGCCCGCCGTGGGCGGCACGCCGGCCAGCGAGAACATGAAGATCGTCATCACGCCGGCCAGCCAGGGGCTGCGGCGGGCCAGACCGGCCAGATCGCTGATGTTCTCGGCCTCATGGCCCTGGCGCGACAGGATCATGATCATGCCGAAGGTGCCCAGGGTCGTCAGCACATAGGTGACGACATAGAACATCGAGGAGCTGTAGGCATTGGCGGCCGAAAGCGTCGTGCCATTGACCACGCCGGAGGCCAGGCCCAGCAGCATGAAGCCCATCTGCGCGATCGTCGAATAGGCCAGCATGCGCTTCAGGTTGGTCTGCGCTATTGCCGCGAGATTTCCCACCAGCATCGACATCACCGACAGCACCAGCAGCATCTGCTGCCAATCGACCGCAAGGCCCATCATGCCGTCCACCAGCAGGCGCAGGGTGATGGCAAAGGCGGCCAGCTTCGGTGCGCCGCCCAGCAGCAGGGTCACGGCCGTAGGAGCCCCCTGATAGACGTCGGGCACCCACATATGGAAGGGCACGACACCCAGCTTGAAGGCCAGACCCGAGACGATGAAGACGACGCCGAACACCAGCACCGCCTTGTTCGGCTGGCCGGAGCTGATCACCTCGAAGATCTTCGGAATCGACAGCGAACCGGTGGCGCCATACATCATCGACATGCCATACAGCAGGAAGCCGCTGGCCAGCGCGCCCAGCACGAAGTACTTCATCGCCGCTTCGGTGGACACCGCATGGTCACGTCGCAGGGCCACCAGCGCGTACAGCGACAGGCTCATCAGCTCCAGGCCCAGGTAGATGACCAGCATATTGTTGGCCGACACCATCACGCTGATGCCCAGCAGCGTGAACAGGCTCAGCGAGAACAGCTCGCCCTTGAGCATGTCGCGGCTCTGCACATAGGGACGCGCATAGACCAGGGTGATGATCATCGCGATGGCCGCGAAGAAGCCAAGCAGATGGCCCAACGGGTCGGTGACGACCATGCCCTGCACGCCGTACATCGTTTCGCCACGATTGAAGTAGCTCAGGTGCAGGGCGGCCACGGCGGCCAGCGACACCTGCGTCAGCCAGTAGGTCGGCGTGCGACGCTCGTCCTTGACGAACAGATCGACCAGGGCCACGACGCAGGCCATGATCAGCAGCAGGATTTCGGGATAGACCGGGAGCCAGTTCATGTTGTTCATTTTCCAGTCGCCCTCAGTTCAGCTTCGACACTGCCACATGCTTGAGCAGCGCATCGACCGAGGTATGCATCACGTCGGTGAAGGGCTTCGGATAGATACCCATCCAGATCACCGCCACGGCCAGCACGGCCATCATCAGGAATTCGCGGGCGTTCAGGTCTTGCAGTTCGCGCACATGGTCGTTGCCAATGGCACCGAAGAACACGCGCTTGTACATCCACAACGAATAGGCCGCGCCGAAGATCAGGGCCGTGGCCGCCACCGCACCGATCCAGAAGTTGAACTGCACGCTGCCCAGAATCACCATCCACTCGCCGACGAAACCGCCGGTGGCCGGCAGGCCGCAATTGGCCATCGTGAACAGCATCGCGAAGGCTGCGAACTTGGGCATGGTGTTGACCACACCGCCATAGGCCGCGATCTCGCGCGAATGGACGCGGTCATAGAGCACGCCGATCGACAGGAACATCGCACCAGAGACAAAGCCGTGCGAGATCATCTGCACCAGGCCGCCACTGACGCCCAGTTCGTTGAAGATGAAGAAGCCCAGCGTCACGAAGCCCATGTGCGCGATCGACGAATAGGCGACCAGCTTCTTCATGTCCTTCTGCACCAGAGCGACCAGGCCGATATAGACCACGGCGATCAGGCTGATGGCGATGATGAACCAGGCATGCTCGCGGCTGGCATCGGGGGCGATGGGCATCGAGAAGCGCAGGAAGCCATAGGCGCCCAGCTTCAGCATGATGGCGGCAAGCACCACCGAGCCGCCGGTGGGCGCCTCGACGTGGGCATCGGGCAGCCAGGTGTGCACCGGCCACATCGGCACCTTGACGGCGAAGGCCGCGAAGAAGGCGAAGAACAGCAGCGTCTGCGCCGGCATGGGCAGCGGCAGCTTGTGCCAGTCCAGGATCTCGAAGCTGCCGCCCGACTGGAAGTACAGGTAGATCAGCGCGATCAGCATCAACAGCGAACCGGCCAGCGTGTACAGGAAGAACTTGAAGGCCGCATAGACGCGGTTCGGCCCGCCCCAGACGCCGATGATGATGTACATCGGGATCAAGGTGGCCTCGAAGAACACATAGAACAGCAGGCCGTCCAGCGCCGAGAACACGCCGACCATCAGGCCGGACAGGATCAGGAAGGCGCCCATGTACTGGTTGACGCGCTCGGTGATCACCTCCCAGGCGGCAATCACCACGATGATGGTGATGAAGGCCGTCAGCGGCACGAACCACAGCGAGATACCGTCCACGCCGAGGTGGTAGTGCACATTGAAGCGGGCGATCCAGGCCAGCTTCTCGCTGAACTGCATGGCCGCCGTGGCGTTGTCAAAACCGGTGATCAGCGGCAGGGTGACCAGGAAACTGGCCAGCGCCGCGATCAGTGCGACCCAGCGCACGGCCTTGGCCTGATCATCGCGGCCAAGGGCCAGCAAGAGCAGACCGGACGCGATAGGCAACCAGATGGCAAGACTCAACAAACCCATTCTTATTCTCCGCCCGAGTAGTGGCTCAAGATCAAAGACCCAGGAAGGTCTTGAGGTTGAGGTAGGGCCACAGTTGCCAGGTCATCAAACCGATGACGCCAAGAATCATGACCAGCGCGTACCAGTACAGATAGCCGCTCTGGAACAGTCGCACCAGGCCGGCCACGCTGCCAATGCCGCGCGCCGAGCCATTGATGATCAAACCGTCGATCAGGCCCTGGTCGCCGCCCTTCCACAGGCCGGTGCCCAGCAGGCGGGTGCCCGCGGCGAGCACGTTCTCGTTGAACCAGTCCAGGTAGTACTTGTTGTCCAGCAGCTTATAGATCGGGCCCGAGGCGTTCTTGATCGCCGCGGGAATCGCCGGCTTGACCATATAGAACAGATAGGCGGTGACCACGCCGCCCAGGGCCAGCCAGAACGGCAGTGTCATCAGACCATGCGTGGCCATGGCCACCGCACCGTGGAAGCCTTCGGACAGTTCCTTCATGGCCGGATGCAGGGCGGTGTTGACGATGATGGCGTCCTTGAAGAAGTCGCCGAACAGCATGGGCTGAATCGTCAGATAGCCGATCACCACCGAGGGGATGGCCAGCAGCACCAGCGGCGCCGTCACCACCCAGGGCGACTCATGAGGATCATGGTGTTCGCCATGGTCGTCATGATGGTCGTGCTCACCGGGGAAGGGTTTGTGGTGGAAGCGTTCCTTGCCATGGAAGACCAGGAAGTACATGCGGAACGAATAGAAGGCGGTGACGAACACGCCGATGATCACCGCCCAGTAGGCCCATTGCGCGGCCGGCAGATGGCTGGCGTGCACGGCCTCGATGATGGAGTCCTTGGAATAGAAACCCGAGAACAGCGGCGTGCCGATCAGCGCCAGCGAGCCCAGCAGGGACGTGATCCAGGTGATGGGCATGTACTTGCGCAGGCCGCCCATATTGCGGATGTCCTGGTCATGGTGCATGCCGATGATGACCGAGCCGGCACCGAGGAACAGCAGGGCCTTGAAGAAGGCGTGCGTCATCAGATGGAACACGGCCACCGAGTAGGCCGAGGCACCCAGCGCGACCGTCATATAGCCCAGCTGCGACAGGGTCGAGTAGGCGACGACGCGCTTGATGTCGTTCTGGATGATGCCCAGAAAACCCATGAACAAGGCAGTGATCGCACCGATCACGAGCACGAAGTTCAAGGCGGTATCCGACAGCTCGAACAGCGGGCTCATGCGGGCGACCATGAAGATGCCGGCCGTCACCATGGTGGCGGCGTGGATCAGCGCCGAGATCGGGGTCGGGCCTTCCATCGAATCGGGCAGCCAGACGTGCAGCGGGAACTGGGCGCTCTTGCCCATGGCACCGATGAACAGACAGATGCAGGTCACGGTGATCAGCATCCACTCGCTGCCCCACAGCGGCATGGCAAAGCTCAGTTTGGCCAGCTCAGGCGCCTTGGCGAAAGCTTCGCCATAGCTCAAGGTGCCGGCATAGGCAACGATCAGGCCAATGCCCAGGATGAAGCCGAAGTCACCGACGCGATTGACCAGAAAGGCCTTCATATTGGCGAAGATCGCCGTCGGCTTGGTGTACCAGAAGCCGATCAGCAGGTAGGAGACCAGACCCACCGCTTCCCAGCCGAAGAACAGCTGCAGGAAGTTGTTGCTCATCACCAGCATCAGCATGCTGAAGGTGAACAGCGAGATGTAGCTGAAGAAACGCTGGTAGCCGGGGTCTTCCTCCATATAGCCGACGGTGTAGATGTGCACCATCAGCGACACAAAGGTCACCACGCACATCATCATGGCCGTCAGGCCATCGACCAGGAAGCCGATCTCCATCTTCAAGCTGCCGACGCTCATCCACTCATAGATGGTGGCATTGAAGCGGGCGCCGTCCTGGACCACGCTCCACAGCGTCATGGCCGACAGGATGAAGGCGATCAACACGCCCAGGATGGTGACGGTGTGCGCGCCGCGGCGCCCCACCTGCTTGCCGAACAGACCGGCGACGACGGCGCCAACCAGCGGCGCCATCGGCACCGCGAGCAGCATGTTCTGTGAAAGTTGTGCAGACATGTTCTTGTGCGCCTCGCTCAGCCCTTGAGGGAGTCGAGTTCATCGACATTGATGGTGGAACGGTTGCGGAACAGCACGACCAGAATGGCCAGGCCGATGGCCGACTCCGCCGCCGCCACGGTCAAGATGAAGAAGACGAAGATCTGGCCGGCCATATCGCCCAGGTAGTGCGAGAAGGCGACGAAGTTCAGGTTCACTGCCAGCAGCATCAGCTCGATGGCCATCAGCAGCACGATCAGGTTCTTGCGGTTCAGGAAGATGCCAATCACCGACAGCGCGAACAGGATCGCGCCCAAGGTCAGGAAATGGCCCAGTGTCAAAGCGCCCATATCACGCGGCTCCCTTGGTTGGTGCTTCGGGGGCAGCGTCGGGCGCTTCCACGGTGGCTTTCATCTTGATGATCTTCAGGCGGTCGCCCTTCTTCACCTTGACCTGATCGGCCGGGTTCATCGCGCGCGAGTCCTTGCGTTTGCGCAGGGTCAGGGCGATGGCGGCGATGATGCCCACCAGCAGCAGCACCGCAGCAATCTGCAGCGGGTACAGGTAGTTGGTGTAGAGGTCGATGCCCAGCAGTTTGGTGTTGCCCAGCTTTTGCGCTGCGGCGCTCAGGGTCGGCGCCTCGGTCAGGCGGAAGCCACCCATCAGGATGGCGGCCATCTCCAGCGCAATCAGAGCGCCGACGATGCCGGCCAGCGGCAGATGCTTCCAGAATCCCTGGCGGATGCTGTCGGTGTTGATGTCCAGCATCATCACGACGAACAGGAACAGCACCATCACGGCCCCGATATAGACCAGCACCAGGGTGATGGCCAGGAACTCGGCCTTCAAGAGCATCCAGATGCAGGACGCGGTGAAGAAAGCCAAAATCAGGAACAGCGCCGAGTGCACGGTGCTGCGCGCCGTGATGACGCGAAACGACGCCAGCAACAGAATGGCGGAGAAAACATAGAACAGCGCGGTCGTGGTATCCATAGGGTTCCAGCAAGCGGTCGGTGATCAGGCTCTGGGGTAGAGCCCGCGATCAACGGTACTTGGCGTCGGCCTCCTTCTCGGCGGCGATCTTCGGCTCGTAGCGGTCACCGACGGCCAGCAGCATGTCCTTGGTGAAGTACAGATCACCGCGCTTCTCGCCGTGGTACTCGAAGATGCTGGTCTCGACGATCGAATCGACCGGGCAGCTCTCTTCGCAGAAGCCGCAGAAGATGCACTTGGTCAGGTCGATGTCGTAGCGTGTCGTACGGCGCGAGCCGTCGTCACGCACCTCCGACTCGATGGTGATGGCCATCGCCGGGCATACCGCCTCGCACAGCTTGCAGGCGATGCAGCGCTCTTCGCCGTTCTCGTAGCGGCGCAGCGCGTGCAGGCCGCGGAAACGCGGCGACAGCGGCGTCTTCTCTTCCGGGAACTGCACCGTGATGTTGGGCGACAGAAAATGCCGGCCGGTCAAGAGCATGCCCTTGAACAGCTCGGTGAGCATGAAGCTCTGCACAAAGTGCTTGAAGGAGGTGACTGCAGAAGACATATCAGAGACTCCGCCGAGCCGCCTCAAGGAGGCTCGCGCCCCCCTGGGGGGCAGTGAACAAAGTGAACGTGGGGGCCGTCGTCATGTCACTTCCAGATGTTGAACGGGGACTGAATCCACAGGCCCACGACGACCAGCCAGACCAGGGTGACCGGGATGAAGATCTTCCAGCCCAGACGCATGATCTGGTCATAGCGGAAGCGCGGGAAGGTGGCCCGCACCCACAGGAAGGTGGTCACGACGACGAAGGTCTTCAGCCCCAGCCAGATCCAGCCCGGGATGAAGTCCAGCGCGGCGATCGGCGACAGCCAGCCGCCCAGGAACAGGGTCACGGCCAGGATGGAGACCAGGATCATGTTCGCGTATTCGGCCAGGAAGAACATCGCGAAGGCCATGCCCGAGTACTCGATCATGTGACCGGCGACGATCTCCGACTCGCCTTCGACCACGTCGAACGGGTGGCGGTTGGTTTCGGCCAGACCCGAGATGAAGTAGACGACGAAGATGGGCAGCAGCGGCAGCCAGTTCCAGGACAGGAAGCTCAGGCCCATGTCGGCGAACATGCCCTTGCCCTGGCCGAGCACGATCTCGCTCATATTCATCGTGCCGGCGACCATCAGCACCACGACCAGGCAGAAGCCCATCGCGATCTCGTACGACACCATCTGCGCCGAGGCGCGCAACGCGCCCAGGAAGGCGTACTTCGAGTTCGAGGCCCAGCCGGCAATGATCACGCCGTAGACCTCCAGCGAGGTGATGGCCATCAGGAACAGCAGGCCGGCGTTGATATTGGACAGGGCCACTTCCGGGCCGAAGGGAACGACCACCCAGGCGGCCAGGGCCGGCATGATGGTCATCACCGGGCCGAGGAAGAACAGGCCCTTGTTGGCCGCCGTCGGGACGATGATCTCCTTGAAGATCAGCTTCACCGCGTCGGCGATAGGGGTCAGCAGGCCGAAGGGGCCGACACGGTTGGGGCCGGGTCGGATCTGCGACCAGCCGATGGCCTTGCGTTCCCACAGGGTCAGGTAGGCGACGCAACCCATCAGGGGTGCGACCAGGACCACGATCTTGATCAGGTTCCAGACCACGGGCCAGAAGCCGCCCAGCAGCGAAGATCCGAATTGATTCAGGCTGTCTATCATCGTCACACCTTGGCGATAGAGAGTTCGCCGAACATCGCACCGAGTGCGGCGGTGTCTGCGAGGCCGGCCGGCACACGCACGGTGTTGGCCGGCAGGGCTGCGTCATGGCGGGCGGGAAGCTGCACCGAGGCGCCGTCTTGCGTGACCGCGACCTGGTCGCCGTTCTGCAGGCTCAAGCTCGTCCACAGTGCCGTCGGCAGGCTGGCGACGGCCGCGTTCCTGGCATCGGCCGTCAGCTGCAGCGAGGTGGCATGGCGCACCAGGGCGTCGGTGCTGTAGATGGGCACATCGGCGATTCGCTCGATGCCGCTGGCTGCGGCGCCGACCTTGATCGCGGCCTGCGTGCTGTTGTCCAGACGCGAACTCATGTCCATGTCCACACCCAGCGCGGCACTGCGCACCTGCTCCGAGGTCTCGAAGTCGAAGTTCGGCAGACCCAGCATCGTGCCCAGCACGCGCAGGACCTTCCAGGCCGGGCGCGTCTCGCCCAGAGGCTTGACGACGCCAACGAAGCTCTGCACGCGGCCCTCGGCATTGACGAAGCTGCCCGAGGTCTCGGTGAACGGCGCGATCGGCAGCAGCACATCGGCCTGCTCGAAGCCGGTCTTGAAGGCGCTGAACATCACGACCATATCGGCCTTGGCCATACCTTGCAGCGCTGCCGAGGTGTTGGCGCTGTCGAATTGCGGATCGACGTTGAGCAGCAGCGCGGCCTTCAGCGGCGAGGCGGCGGACAGCATCTGGCCGGCGTTCAGACCGCCCTGCCCTGGCAGTGCGTTGACCAGCTGCGCGCCCACCGTGTTGGCGGCGGCGCTCAGATAGCCGACCGTGGCGCCAGCCTGTGCGGCGATCCAGTTGGCCAGTGCCAGCAGGCTGGCGGCCTGCGGGTGCTGCGCGGCGGCATTGCCCAGGAGCACGGCCTTGCGCTGGCCGGACAGCAGCGAGGCGGCAATCGCCTGCGCCTGTTCGGTCGCGGTGCCGGCGGCGGGTGCCGTTGCGCCATTGCTTTGTGCGATCGCGGTGGCGATATCGGCCAGTGCCTGCACCCAGGCGCTGGGCGCCACGGTGACGCGCTGTGCCACGCTCATCAGCCAATCGTCTTCGGTCGAATGAACGCTGTGGATCTTCGCGCCATGGCGGGCCGCCTGGCGCAGGCGCTGTGCAAACAGCGGATGGTCCTTGCGCAGGAAGGAGCCGATCACCAGCACGCGATCCAGCTGCGACAGCGAGGCCACCGAGCGGCCCAGCCATTGCGCCTTGCCAGCGGCGGCCACATTGCTGAAGTCGGCCGCATGGGTGCGGAAGTCGATGTTCTCACTGCCCAGACCGCGCACCAGCGCGGCCAAGAGGTGCAGTTCTTCAACGGTGCTGTGGGCCGAACCGATCGCGCCAATGCTGGCGGCGCCATGCTGGGTCTTGATCTGCTTCAGGCCGTTGGCAACGTATTCCAGCGCGGCGGTCCAGTTGACTTCCTTCCACAGGCCCCCCTGCTTGACCATCGGCTGAGTCAGGCGCTGGTCGCTGTTCAAGGCCTCGTAGGAGAAGCGGTCGCGGTCGGCGATCCAGCACTCGTTGACGTCTTCATTTTCCAGCGGCACGACGCGCATCACGCGGTTGCTCTTGACCTGGGCGATCAGGTTGGCGCCGGTCGAGTCGTGCGGGCTGACGGTTTTGCGGCGCGACAGCTCCCAGGTGCGGGCGCTGTAGCGGAAAGGCTTGCTTGTGAGCGCGCCGACCGGGCAGATGTCGATCATATTGCCCGACAGTTCGGAGTCCACCGAGCGGCCGACAAAGGTCTGGATCTCGGCGTGCTCGCCGCGGCTGGTCATGCCCAGCTCCATCACGCCGGCAATCTCCTGGCCGAAACGAACGCAGCGCGTGCAGTGGATGCAGCGGCTCATTTCTTCCATAGACACCAGCGGGCCGATGTTCTTGTGGAACACGACGCGCTTCTCTTCCGTGTAGCGCGAGCTGCTGCCACCATAGCCGACGGCCAGATCCTGCAGCTGGCACTCGCCGCCCTGGTCGCAGATCGGGCAGTCCAGCGGGTGGTTGATGAGCAGGAACTCCATCACGCCCTGCTGGGCCTTGATGGCTTTCTCGCTCTTGGTGCGCACGATCATGCCCTGCGTCACCGGCGTGGCGCAGGCCGGCATCGGCTTGGGCGCCTTCTCGACGTCCACCAGGCACATGCGGCAGTTGGCGGCAATCGAGAGCTTCTTGTGATAGCAGAAATGCGGCACATAGGTGCCGGCGTTTTCGGCCGCATGCATGATCATGCTGCCTTCCAACACTTGCACTTTCTTGCCGTCGAGTTCAATTTCAACCATAGCTAGTCCAGGCCTCAATCCGTTGCGTCGTCAGGCCGCCACGAGGGCCGTCTTGTGTTCGATCAGGTGCACAAACTCGTGCTTGAAATGCTTGATCATGGCCCGCACCGGCATTGCCGCTGCGTCGCCCAGGGCACAGATCGTGCGACCCTGGATGTTGTCGGCCACCGAGTTCAGCAGGTCGATGTCTTCCATGCGGCCGTGGCCGTTGGCAATGCGCTCGACCATGCGGTACATCCAGCCCGTGCCTTCGCGGCAGGGCGTGCACTGACCACAAGACTCGTGCATATAGAAGTAGCTCAGGCGCAGCAGGCTCTTGACCATGCAGCGGGTGTCGTCCATCACGATCACCGCGCCCGAGCCCAGCATCGAGCCGGCCTTGGCGATGGAGTCATAGTCCATCGTGCACTCCATCATGATGGAGGCCGGCAGCACCGGCGACGAGGAACCACCGGGGATCACCGCCTTCAGCGTGCGGCCCTTGCGCACACCTCCGGCGAGCTTCAGCAGCTCTGAGAACGGCAGACCCATCGGCACTTCGTAGTTGCCGGGGCGCTCGACGTCACCCGAGACCGAATAGATCTTGGTGCCGCCGTTGTTGGGTTTGCCGATTTCCAGGTACTGCTGGCCACCGTTGCGGATGATCCAGGGCACCGCGGCAAAGGTCTCGGTGTTGTTGATCGTCGTCGGCTTGCCATACAGGCCGAAGCTGGCCGGGAACGGCGGCTTGAAGCGCGGCTGGCCCTTCTTGCCTTCGAGCGACTCGAGCAGCGCGGTTTCTTCGCCGCAGATATAGGCGCCGAAGCCGTGGAAGGCGTGCAGCTGGAAGTTGAAGCCGCTGCCGAAGAGGTTGTCACCGAGGAAGCCGGCGGCGCGCGCCTCTTCCAGCGCGGCCTCGAAGCGGTCATAGGCCTCGAAGATCTCGCCGTGGATGTAGTTGTAGCCCACCGAGATGCCCATCGCGTAGGCGGCGATGGCCATGCCCTCGATCACGATATGCGGGTTGAACATCAGGATGTCGCGGTCCTTGCAGGTACCGGGCTCGCCCTCGTCCGAGTTGCAGACCAGGTACTTCTGGCCCGGGAACTGGCGCGGCATGAAGCTCCACTTCAGGCCGGTCGGGAAGCCCGCACCGCCGCGGCCGCGCAGGCCCGAGGTCTTGACCTCGGCAATGACCTGGTCCTGGGTCATGCCCTCGCCACCGTCACCCTTCAAGATCTTGCGCAGGGCCTCGTAGCCGCCACGGGCGACGTAGTCTTTCAGCGACCAGTTCTTGCCGTCCAGCCCCGCATAGATCTGCGCGCCGACATGGCGGTCATGGAAACAGGTTTCGGCGCCCGTGGCCTGAAATTTGGAGAGATCCAACATCGTCATGGTCCCGATCAGGCGTTGGCGTTGGTCTTGAGCAGGTCCAGCAGCTCGTCCAGCCGCTGCTCGCTCATGAAACTGCACATCTGGCGGTCGTTGACCAGCAGCACCGGCGAGTCAGCGCAGGCACCCAGGCATTCGCTCTTCTGCACGGTGAACAGGCCGTCGGCGGTGGTGCCGCCCTCTTCGATGCCCAGCTTGCTGCAGACATGGTCCAGCGCTGTCTGACCGTCACGCAATTGGCAAGGCAGATTGGTGCAGACGTTCAGCTTGAACTTGCCCACCGGCCGCTGGTTGTACATGTTGTAGAAGGTCGTGACCTCGTGCACCGCGATCGGCGCAACGCCGATATAGGCTGCGATCGCGTCTTCGCTCTCGCGCGACACGAAGCCCTGCTCCTGCTGCACGATGGACAGGCAGGCCATCACGGCCGAGATGCGTTGGTCGGCCGGGTACTTGGCGACCTCGCGATCAAACCTGGCAAGCGTCGCCGCTGAAAGCGTCAACGCGTCCGCGCGCGCACTGTTCGATTTTGTGTCGTTCATCGGTCAATCTCACCAAACACGATGTCCATCGTGCCGATCACGGCCACGGCATCGGCAATCATGTGGCCACGGGCCATTTCGTCCAGCGCGGCCAAGTGCGAGAAGCCAGGCGCGCGGATCTTCAGACGGTACGGCTTGTTCGCACCATCGCTGACGATGTAGATGCCGAACTCGCCCTTGGGATGCTCGACGGCGGCATAGGCCTGGCCTTCGGGCACGTGGAAGCCTTCGGTGAAGAGCTTGAAGTGATGGATCAGCTCTTCCATGTTCGACTTCATGTCCACGCGCGAAGGCGGCGCCACCTTGTGGTTGTCGGTGATCACCGGGCCGGGGTTGGCCTTCAGCCAGGCCACGCACTGCTGGATGATGCGGTTGGACTGGCGCATCTCCTCGACGCGCACCAGATAGCGGTCGTAGGTGTCGCCGTTCGTGCCCACCGGCACGTCGAAGTCCATCTTGTCGTAGACCTCGTAGGGCTGGGTCTTGCGCAGATCCCAGGCAATGCCCGAGCCGCGCAGCATAGGGCCGCTGAAACCCAGGTTCAGCGCGCGTTCCGGCGTGACCGTGCCGATGCCGACCGTGCGCTGCTTCCAGATGCGGTTGTCGGTCAGCAGCGTCTCGTAGTCGTCAACGTTCTTCGGGAAGCGCTTGCAGAAGTCTTCGATGAAGTCGAGCAGCGAGCCCGAGCGGTTCTCGTTCAGACGTGCAATCGTCTTGGCGTTCTTGATCTTGCTGACCTGGTACTGCGGCATGCTGTCCGGCAGGTCGCGGTAGACCCCGCCCGGGCGGAAATAGGCCGCGTGCATGCGAGCACCGGACACCGCCTCGTACATGTCGAACAGGTCTTCCCGCTCGCGGAAGCAGTAGATCAGGATGTTCATCGCGCCGCAGTCGATGCCGTGCGCACCCAGCCACAGCAGATGGTTCAGCAGGCGGGTGATCTCGGAGAACATGACGCGGATGTACTGCGCGCGCAGCGGCACATCAACGCCGATCAGCTTTTCGATCGCCAGGCAGTAGGCATGCTCGTTGGACATCATCGACACATAGTCGAGACGGTCCATATAGGGCAGCGACTGGATGAAGGTCTTGCTCTCGGCCAGCTTCTCGGTCGCACGATGCAGCAGGCCGATATGCGGGTCGGCGCGCTGGATGACCTCGCCGTCGAGCTCGAGCACCAGGCGCAGCACGCCGTGTGCGGCCGGATGCTGGGGACCGAAGTTCAGGGTGTAGTTCTTGATATCAGCCATAGAAGCCTCAGGCAACGCGCAATGCGCGGTGGCCGGAAATACCTTGGGAAGAGGAACGCGGCAGCTGTGCCATCTCAGTGCAGACCGCCGTAGTTGTCTTCACGGATGATGCGCGGCGTGATCTCGCGCGGCTCGATGGTGACGGGCTGGTAGATGACGCGCTTCTGCTCGGCGTCATAGCGCATCTCCACATGGCCGGTGGTCGGGAAGTCCTTGCGCATCGGGTGGCCGATAAAGCCGTAGTCGGTCAGGATGCGGCGCAGGTCTTCGTGGCCGTCAAAGATGATGCCGAACATGTCGAAGGCCTCGCGCTCGAACCAGCTGGCCGAGTTCCACACCGGGGTCAGCGCATCGACGCGGGGCAGATCGTCTTCCGGGCAGTTGACGATGAGGCGCAGGCGCCAGTTCATGCTGATCGACAACAGGTGCGAGACCACGGCAAAACGTGGCCCTTCGTGCAGGCCGTCCTTGTAGGTGCTGTAGTCCAGGCCGCACAGATCCATCAGCTGCTCGAAGCGCAGCTCGGGATGGTCGCGCAGGGCGGTGGCCACCTCGGTGTAGTCCTTGGCAGCGACGGTCAGTGTCAGCTCGCCCAGGGCGCTGGCCAGCGACTGGATGCGCTCGCCGAGCAGGGTCTGCAGGGTCTGCTGGAGGGTGTCTAGTTTGCTCATCTGTACCGGCCCTCAGCGCGCAATCGTGTTTTCACGGCGGATCTTGGCCTGCAGCTGCAGGATGCCGTAGAGCAGCGCTTCCGCGGTGGGCGGGCAGCCGGGCACATAGACATCGACAGGCACGATGCGGTCGCAGCCGCGCACGACCGAGTAGCTGTAGTGGTAGTAGCCGCCGCCATTGGCGCAGGAGCCCATCGACAGCACCCAGCGCGGCTCGGCCATCTGGTCATAGACCTTGCGCAGCGCCGGCGCCATCTTGTTGCACAGCGTGCCGGCAACAATCATCAGGTCGGACTGCCGGGGACTCGGGCGGAACAGCATGCCGAAGCGGTCGATGTCATAGCGGGCCGCACCCGCATGCATCATCTCGACGGCGCAGCAGGCCAGGCCGAAGGTCATTGGCCACAGTGAACCGGTCTTGGACCAGTTGATCAGCGTGTCCACCGAGGTGGTGACAAAGCCTTCTTTGAGAACGCCTTCAATACCCATATTTATTCCAATCTGCAACAGCGCGCTGCGGGCCGAGCGCCGGGCCGCTCCCAAGCCGGCCCGCATCCCCTCGGGGGATCGGCCGATGTATCCATCGGACGAGGGGCTTCATTTATTCCCAGTCGAGGGCGCCTTTTTTCCACTCGTAGATGAAACCCACGACCAGAATGCCCAGAAAAACCATCATCGCCCAGAAGCCCGTGGCACCGATTTCGCGCAGCGACACCGCCCACGGAAACAGGAAGGCAATTTCCAGATCGAACAAGATGAAGAGGATGGCGACGAGGTAGTAGCGCACGTCGAATTTCATGCGCGCGTCTTCGAAGGCTTCGAAGCCGCACTCGTAAGGCGAGTTTTTGGCAGCGTCGGGACGGTTGGGGCCGAAGATGAAGCCCAGCACCTGGGGCGCAATACCGACCGCCGTGCCGACCAGGATGAAGAGGATGACAGGCAGGTACTGGTCCAGATTCATGGGGAATGCTCTTTTTTGGCGTTGGCTAGAACTTCAATCATCCGGCGCGGCCCGCGCACAGTGCCCAGGACTTGAACCCATCAAGCGCAACGGGCGCGCCGCCAACGCCCATTATGGTCGCTTGCGGCTTACGCCCGCTTGTCTCCCGCTACGCCTTTTTGATGGACGTCATGACCGGGCGCTGCACTTGAACCGCAACAGCAAGGCGCCGGATAGGGCCCTTGCGTGCGCTTGCTCAGAATTTCGAAACTGGTGCCGTCGGCGAGACTCGAACTCGCACAGCTTTCGCCACTACCCCCTCAAGATAGCGTGTCTACCAATTTCACCACGACGGCATTTTTGAGTGTTTGAAGCGCATGAGGCTGGCGTTTCAAACAGCCTCGTATTCTAGACCGAAATTACCCTAGGTCCGGGCACTTTCCTCTGAAATATGCGCTGAATCGCCAGGCTGTCTCTGTAGTGCAGCAGGCAGTTACTTGGAGGCGGCGGGAGCAGGCGCGGGCACGCTCGGCAGGGCACCCGGAATGGCACCCGGCACCGTGCTGCCCACCGCACTGGCGGCAGCCGGTGCACTGGCTGCTGGCGCGGCCTTGTCGAGGATAGAGCTGGACTCACCTGTCGTGGCCATCAGGTGACTGCCGAAATAGGCCATGGCCAAGGTGCAGGCAAAGAACAGCGTGGCAGCCACGGCCGTGCTGCGCGACAGAAAATTGGCGCTGCCGGTGGCGCCGAACAGGCTGCCCGAAGCGCCGCTGCCGAAGGACGCACCCATGTCGGCGCCCTTGCCGTGCTGGATCAACACCAGGCCAATCATGGTCAGCGCGCTCAGCATTTGCACGATCAGCACCAGGTTCATCAATATCTGCATTTCAACTCACTCCAAGTTCGATATTCAGTGTTGGCGCGCCCATCGGGTCACGCCAGTCATTCGTTGTATTGGTCTATCAACCTGCCGCTCGGCAGATGGCGCTGAAGTCGGCCGCCTTCAAGGCTGCACCGCCAATCAGGCCGCCGTCGATGTCGGGCTGGCCAAACAGGCTGACGGCGTTGTCGGGTTTGACGCTGCCGCCGTAGAGGATGCGCATCGCATCCGACTTCTGCGTCGCGGCATGCAGCTGCATGCGCAGCACGGCATGCACCGCCTGAGCCTCTTCCGGCGAGGCCGTCAAGCCCGTGCCAATGGCCCAGACCGGCTCGTAGGCAAGCACGATCTCGCCGATGCAATGGGTCAGTGTGTGGATCACAGCGGCCAGCTGGCGCTTGACCACAGCCTCGGTCTGGCCGGCCTCGCGCTCGGCGCGGGTCTCGCCGACGCAGACGATGGGCGTCACGCCATGGGCCAACGCGGCCTTGGCTTTGTCGGCGACCAGCTGGTCGCTTTCATGGTGGAAGGCGCGCCGCTCCGAGTGGCCGACGATCACATAGCGGCAGCCGACATCGGCCAGCATCGCCGCCGACACCTCGCCGGTGTAAGCGCCCTGCTCGTGCGCCGAGCAATCCTGGGCGCCGAAGCTCATGGCCTGGCCGGTCAGTGCCAGCGCGGTTTCGGTGATGTACGGAAACGGCACGCAGACGGCCACATCGGCATTCCACGGACCGGCCTCGCGCAGACCCGACAGCAGGGCTGCATTGCTGGCCCGCGAGCCATGCATCTTCCAGTTGCCAACCACCAATTTCTTGCGCATGTTCATACTCTCCGGGGTTTCATGGCCAGGTGAGCACGATCTTGCCGACATGCTCGCCCGACTCCATCAGCTCATGCGCCTGGGCCGCCTGCGCGGCCGGCAGGGTCTTGTAGACGACCGGCTTGATGACGCGCTGGTCCAGCAAGGGCCAGACCCGCGTACGCAGCGATTGCGCCAGTGCCGCCTTGAAGGCCAGGCTGCGCGGACGCAGGGTCGAGCCGGTGATCGTCAAGCGGCGGCGCAACAGCAGACCGGCATCCAGATTGGCCTGCACCCCGCCCTGCACCGCGATGACGACGATGCGGCCGTCTTCGGCCAGGCATTGCACGCCACGCTCGATGTAGGAGCCCGCCACCATGTCCAGGATCACGTTGACGCCACGGCCTTCGGTCAGACGCAAGGCCTCCTCGCGGAAGTCCTGCGTCTTGTAGTTGATCGCTGCGTCGGCGCCCAGCCCCAGGCAGGCCTGGCACTTGGCATCGCTGCCGGCGGTGACGATGACCGTCGCGCCGAAGGCCTTGCCCAGCTGGATGGCGGTGACGCCGATGCCGCTGGTGCCGCCGTGTATCAGCAGCGTTTCGCCGGGCAGCAGGCGCACCCGCTCGAACACATTCGACCAGACGGTGAAGAAGGTCTCGGGCAGGCTCGCCGCCTCGACGTCGCTGAAGCCCGCGGGCACCGGCAGGCATTGCGCAATCGGCGCCACGCACAGCTCGGCATAGCCGCCACCGGCGACCAGTGCGCAGACGCGGTCACCGAGTTTGAAGCCTGCCGCAGCCAACTCCGCAGCATCACCGGCGATGATCTCGCCGGCAATCTCCAGCCCGGGCAGGTCGCTGGCCCCAGGAGGGCTGGCATACATGCCCTTGCGCTGCAGCACGTCCGGACGGTTCACGCCCGACGCACGCACGCGCACCAGCACCTCCCCTGCCCCGGCAACGGGGTCGGGTCGGGTGGCGAGTTGCAGCACCTCGGGGGCGCCAAAGCGGGTGATTTCTATGGCTTGCATGGAAGTCTTCCAGGGGTGAGGACCGCAGCCCTCACCCAGTCGGCTTACTGCTGTTCCGGACGGTCCAGCAGGGCCTTCATGGACAGCTTGACGCGGCCCTTCTCGTCGGTCTCCAGCACCTTGACCTTGACCACTTGGCCTTCGGTCAGGAAGTCGGTGACCTTCTCGACGCGCTGGTGCGCGATCTGGCTGATGTGCAGCAGGCCGTCCTTGCCGGGCAGCAGGTTGATCAGTGCACCGAAGTCCAGGATCTTGACGACCGGGCCTTCGTAGACCTTGCCCACTTCGACTTCGGCCGTGATCTGCTCAATCTTCAGCTTGGCCAGGTCGGCCATGGCGCTGTCGGTCGAGGCGATCGTGATCGTGCCGTCTTCAGCGATGTCGATCTGCGTGCCGGTCTCTTCGGTCAACGCGCGGATCACCGCGCCACCCTTGCCGATCACGTCACGGATCTTTTCCGGATTGATCTTCATCGTGTACAGGCGGGGTGCGAATTCCGACACCTCGGTCTTGGCGACGCTCATTGCCTCGACCATCTTGGCCAGGATGTGCAGGCGCGCTTCCTTGGCCTGCGCCAGTGCGACCTGCATGATTTCCTTGGTGATGCCCTGGATCTTGATGTCCATCTGGAGCGCGGTCACGCCGGTGGTCGTGCCGGCCACCTTGAAGTCCATGTCACCCAGATGATCTTCATCACCCAGGATGTCGGTCAGCACGGCGAAGCGGTTGGCGTCCTTGATCAGGCCCATGGCGATACCGGCCACGTGCGCCTTCAAGGGCACGCCAGCGTCCATCAAGGCCAGGCAGCCGCCGCAGACCGAAGCCATCGACGAGGAACCGTTCGACTCGGTGATCTCCGAGACCACGCGCATTGCGTAGGGGAACTCGGCACGGTCCGGCAGCACGGCGACCAGCGCGCGCTTGGCCAGGCGGCCGTGGCCGATTTCGCGGCGCTTCGGGCTGCCGACACGACCCGTTTCGCCGGTGGCGAACGGAGGCATGTTGTAGTGCAGCATGAAGTGTTCGGTGAACTCGCCGGCCAGTGCGTCGATGCGCTGTGCATCGCGCTCGGTGCCCAGCGTCGCAGCGACCAGGGCCTGCGTTTCACCACGGGTGAACAGCGACGAGCCGTGGGCGCGCGGCAGCACGCTGTTGCGGATCTCGATCGCACGCACGGTGCGCGTGTCGCGGCCGTCGATGCGGGGCTCGCCGGCCAGGATCTGGCTGCGCACGATGCGCGCTTCGATCTCGAACAGCAGGCTTTCGACTTCGACCTTGTCGAAGGCGACGCCTTCGGCGCTCAGCGCGGCGAACACCGAAGCGTTGGCGGCGCGGCAGGCTTGCGTGCGGGCTTGCTTGGAGCGGATCTGATAGGCGGCGCGCAGCGCCTCCTCGGCCAGGCCGTTGACCTTGGCGATGAAGGCTTCGTCCTTGGCCGGAGCCTTCCAGTCCCAGGCCGGCTTGCCGGCATCACGCACCAGGTCGTTGATCGCGGCAATCGCGATATTGCCCTGCTCGTGACCGAACACCACGCCACCCAGCATGATCTCTTCGCTCAGCTGGTCGGCTTCGGACTCGACCATCAGCACGGCGGCTTCGGTGCCGGCGACGATCAGGTCCAGCTTCGATTCCTTCAGCTGCGACTGGCTGGGGTTCAGCACATAGGCGCCGTTGATGTAACCCACGCGGGCCGCACCGATGGGGCCATTGAACGGGATGCCCGAGATCGCCAGCGCGGCGCTGGAAGCAATCAGCGAGACGATGTCGGCTTGAACTTCAGGGTTCAACGACAGCACGTGGATCACCACCTGCACTTCGTTGTAGAAGCCTTCCGGGAACAGCGGGCGGATCGGGCGGTCGATCAGGCGCGAGGTCAGGGTCTCGAGTTCGCTGGGGCGGCCTTCACGCTTGAAGAAGCTGCCGGGGATCTTGCCGGCGGCATAGGTCTTCTCGAGGTAGTCGACGGTCAGCGGGAAGAAGTCCTGGCCGGCCTTGGCTTCGGTCTTGGCGACTACGGTGGCCAACACCATCGTGCCATCGACATTGGCGACCACGGCGCCGGAAGCTTGACGGGCGACTTCGCCGGTCTCCAGGGTGACGCTGTGCTCGCCCCATTGGAAGGTCTTGGTGACTTTGTTGAACATGCTCATTGTCGTTTCTCCGTTTGTATCAAGTGCCTTGGGGCGGCAACTCAAGCCCGGAACAGCGACAGAAGGCGAGATGCCATTCCAGCGAAATTAGCGTGCGCGGTGGGGCACGAAACGTCGGTGGAATGACACATCAGCGCCGATATCCGTCGAGTTTTCCAAAAACAAAGAGCCTGTGCTGGAGCATCCAGACAGGCTCTTCTTGTTCATCTTGAACTTACTTGCGCAGGCCGAGTTTCTGGATCAGCGCGGTGTAGCGCGATGCGTCCTTCGACTTCAGGTAAGCCAGCAGGCTCTTGCGCTGATTGACCATCTTCAGCAGACCGCGGCGACCGTGGTGGTCCTTCAGGTGGGTCTTGAAGTGGGGGGTCAGGTCGTTGATGCGGGCCGTCAGAATGGCGACTTGCACTTCGGGCGAACCGGTGTCGCCGGCGCTGCGCGCATTGTCTTTGACGATTTGTGCCTTGTTCAGGTCAGCTACTGCCATGAGGATTTCCTTTATTGGCGGAAAAGCCGCACGGTGGCGCTGCCACTCGAACGGTTTCCAGTTGAACTTGCGGTTACGGGTGAAACCGACCCATACCGTGCTGTAAATATCCACCCCATGATGGGGCGAACTGGCGAATTATAGCCTGAATTGACCGGACGGTCAGCCCAACGCCCTGCGCAGCCGCTGCAGGCCCTCGTCCAGCCTGGAAGGATCGCGGGAGGCAAAGCACCAGCGCAGCCAGCCTTCGCTCTCGGCGCCAAAGGCCGCGCCCGGCGCCAGGCCCAGGCCGGCCTCGCTGACCAGGCGTTTGGCCAGGGCCAGCGAATCGGACTCGCCTGCAATGCGGAAAAAGGCATACATGCCGCCCAGCGGCGCGGCCACCTCGACACCCGGCATCGCGGCCAGGGCCGGCAGCAGCCGGTCGCGGCAGGCCTGCATCCGTGCTCGCAGCTCGGGCACGAAACGGTGGGCCTGGGCCAGGCCGGCCAGTGCGCCACGCTGGACGAACACCGGTGCGCAGGATGTGTTGTATTCGATCAGCTTGCCCATCGCATCCAGCAGCTCGGCCGGCAGCACCATCCAGCCCAGGCGCCAGCCGGTCATCAGAAAGCTCTTCGAGAAGCTGTGCACGACGATCAGCCGGTCCTGCGGATCGGCGATGTCCAGAAAGCTTGGCGCAGTGCGGGCGCCTTCCGGGTAGTACAGGCGCTCGTAAACCTCGTCAGCGATGATCCAGGTGCCGGTGCGGCGGCAGTGCTCCAGCAGGGCCTGCTGCTCGTCGCGGGTCAGGGTCCAGCCGGTCGGGTTGTTCGGGGCATTGACGATCAGGGCGCGGGTCTGCGGCGTGATCGCGGCCAGCAGTTCGTCCAGATCCAGCGTCCAGGCGCCCTGCAACGGACGCAGCGACACACGCTTGACATTCGCGCCGAGGATGGCCGGCTGTGCGGTCAGATTGGGCCAGATCGGCACCACAGCCACGACCTCATCACCCGCGTCCAGCAGGGCCTGCATCGCCAGCATCAGCGCGCTGACGCCCGAGGACGTGACGGCGATGCGGTCGATGCCAACGGGCGGGTGCAAGGCACTGGTGTAGTCGGCCAGCGCCTGGCGCAGCTCGGGCAGGCCCAGGTTGTGGGCATAAAAGGTCTCGCCGCGCTGCAGCGAGGCGGTGGCCGCCTCGACGACAAAGGCCGGCGTCGGCTCATCGCTCTCGCCGAACCAGAAGGCCAGCACATCGCTGCGACCCATGGCCGAGTTGGCGACCTCGCGAATCTTGGAGCCGGGGAGTTGCTGGATGACGCTGCGCATGGGTGAACTTCCGCTCAATGAGTGGGGCGAATCATCGCGCACTGGTGGGGCTGCTCGGCCTGGGCCGCTTCCACATAGCGCACGGTTCTGAAGCCATAGCCCGAGGCTTCGTTGTCGAAGCGCACACCCGGTGAGCCGGCCTTGCGCATCACGCTGACGTAGAGCGGCTGGATGAACTGGTGGTCGGCGGCACGCATCACCCCCTGATGCACGCCACCGAGCGTGCGACCGTCATAGGCGAGGCCCTCCATCGCGCGGGCCACGGCCGCCGGCTCGATGCTCCTGGCCCGCTCCATGCCGGCCACCAGCACCTCGATCATCGCCTGCATGCGGGCATGCACATAGTCGTCCTCGGGGCGCGGAAAGCGCTGACGGAAGCTCGCATAGAAGGTGTCCGAGGCGGCCGTGCCGACATTGGGATGCCACTCGGCGACGGCCAGCACGCGATCAACGCCCGCTTCGCCAATGGCTGCCGGTGCTCCCAGGCCATTGCCATAGAAGGTGAAGAAACGGGCGTCGAGTCCGACTTCCTTCGCGGCCTTGATCAGCAAGGTCAGGTCATTGCCCCAGTTGCCGGTCAGCACCGCCTGCGCGCCGCTGGCCTTGATCTTGTTGGCATAGGGAATGAAGTCCTTGATGCGGCCGATCGGATGCAGTTCGTCACCGACGATGGCGATGTCGGGCCGTTTGGCGGCGATCATCTCGCGGCCCTTCTTCAGCACATGCTGGCCGAAGCTGTAGTCCTGGCCGATCAGATAGATCTTCTTGATCTGGCTGTCGGTCTTCAGCACATCGGTCAGCGCGGCCAGGCGCATATCGGCATGGGCATCGAAACGGAAGTGCCAGAACGAGCACTTTTCGTTGGTCAGCGCCGGGTCGACGGCCGAGTAGTTGAGGAACAGCGCGCGCTGCGCCGGCATGCGCTCGTTGTGCTTGTTCAGCGCGTCGATCAAGGCCGCGGCCGTGGCCGAGCTATTGCCCTGCAGGACATAGCCGGCCTTCTGATCGATGGCCGCCCGCAACACCGACAGCGCCTCCTCGGCATTGCCCTTGCTGTCAAAGCGCAGCAATTCCAAGGGCCGCGCACCGCCGGGCAGCTTGACGCCGCCGCGCTGATTGACACGCTCGGTGGCCCACAGCAGATTGCGGAACACCGCCTCGCCTGCATTGGCAAAGGGGCCGGACAGGCCCTCGATCATGGCCAGCCGTATCGGCTCGGGCTGCGCTTGCGCATTGCCGCCGAGGCCCAGCAGGGCCAAAGCAACGGACGCCAGCGTGCGGCGGGTGAAGCGAGAAGTTGGAGTCATCTGAAGCGCAAAACCCTTGGGGGGCTTGAATACAAAAAAGCCGCTCCCAGGTATGCGGCATGGGCTGCAGCGGCTTTGGTTTCGACGCAGCGTTGTCTTGTTGTCATTGTAGGAGTCATCCATGTTTTTGCTTCCCGTTCGCCGTCATACCCCCGCCTTCTCTCGCTCGCTGGACCGTCTGTTCGACGACAGCTTCGACCGTTTTCTGAACGCGGCGGCCAAGGTTGAAACAGCGACGCCGGTGCGCACGCCGGCACTCGATGTGACCGAGACCGACACCGCGTATGTTGTACAGCTGGACATGCCCGGTATTGCCAAGGAGCAGGTGAAGATTTCCATCGACGGCCGCCGCGTCAATGTGGAAACCGAAAGCGCGCAAGCCACCGAGAAGAAGGACGAAGCCAAGGTGCTGTACCGCGAGCGCTCGAACGCCAAGTTCGCCCGCAGCCTGGTCTTGCCGACCGAGGTGAATCAGGCCGAATCGGTGGCCACGATGGAAGGTGGCGTGCTGACCTTGACCCTGACCAAGCGCCAGCCGGAAAGCGCATCGACCTTGAGCGTTAGCTGATCGCGCGGTCGCGTGATCTGGTCAAGCTTGGCTTAAATCCCAGCGGGGCTTCACATCGAACGCCCCGCCCCGCTCCAGCTGCGCCTGGCCGCTTTGCAAGCGCATCGCTGCCGCCATGGCGATCATCGCGCCGTTGTCGGTGCACAGGTGGAGCTCGGGATAGTGCACGCGGATGCCGCGCCTGGCGCAGGCCTTGTTGAGCTGATCGCGCAGCCTGGCATTGGCGCCCACGCCACCGGCCACGACCAGCCGCTTCAGGCCAGATTCCTTCAGTGCCAGCAGTGATTTGTGCACCAGCACCTCGACGATGGCGGCCTGCGTTGAGGCCGCCAGATCGGCGAGTTGCTGTGGTTCAGGTGAATCGCCCAGTTTCTTGATCTGGGTCAGCACGGCGGTCTTCAGGCCCGCAAAGCTGAAGTCTGGCTTGCCGCTGCGCAGCATCGGCCGCGGCAGGTCGAAGGCCTTCTCGTCGCCGTCTTGAGCCAGACGTGACAGATGCGGCCCGCCCGGATACGGCAGGCCCATCAGCTTGGCGCTCTTGTCGAAGGCTTCGCCAGCGGCATCGTCAATCGTTTCGCCCAGCATCTCGTAGCTTCCGACCTGGTCCACGCGCATCAGCTGCGTGTGGCCACCGGAGACCAGCAGCGCGATGAACGGAAACTCGGGCGGATCGGCCGACAGGAACGGTGACAGCAGATGCCCTTCCAGGTGATGCACGCCCAGGGTCGGCTTGCCCAAGGCTGCGGCCATGGACACCGCCACGCCGGCACCGACCAGCAGGGCTCCGGCAAGACCCGGCCCCCGCGTGTAGGCGATGACATCGATCTCGCTCAGCGCCATGCCGGCCTCGGCCAGCACCTTGCGCGTCAGCGGCAGCACGCGGCGGATATGGTCGCGCGAGGCCAGCTCGGGCACCACGCCGCCATAGGCCTGGTGCATATCGATCTGGCTGTGCAGCGCCTGCGCGATCAGCGTCGGTGTGCCCTGCGGCTGCACATCGACCAGCGCCACACCGGTTTCGTCGCAGGACGATTCGAAGCCCAGAACCCTCATGGCCGACTCAGTGGCCTTCCTTGGCGTGGTTGATCGAGTACTTCGGTATCTCTATCGTCACATCGGTCTGCGACAGGATGGCCTGGCAGCTGAGTCGCGAATTGGGCTCCAGGCCCCAGGCGCGGTCCAGCAGGTCTTCCTCGCTGTCGTCCATCTCGCCCAGCGAGCTGAAGCCCTCGCGCACGATCACATGGCAGGTGGTGCAGGCGCAGACCATGTCGCAGGCATGCTCGATGGAGATGCCGTTCTCGAGCAGCGCTTCGCAGATGCTGGTGCCGCCGTCGGCCTTGATGCTGGCGCCGTCCGGGCAGTACTCGCTGTGCGGCAGAATTTTGATGATGGGCATGGCGCTACCTTCCGGAGTACATCAGATTTGTTCGACGTTGCGGCCGGTCAGGGCCTGGCGTATACCGCGGTTCATCCGCTCGGCGGCAAAGGCCTCGGTGCCCTTGGCCAGCGCCTCGACGGCCGTATCGATGGCGGCGTTGTCCTCACCCGCTTCGACCTGGCTCAGCGCCGTCAGCAAGGCTTCGATTGCTTCCAGCTCATCGGGCGCGAGCAGGTCACCGTCGGCCTCCAGCGCCGAACGGGTGGCCAGACGCATGCGCTCGGCTTCGACCTGTGACTCGCGCAGCGCGCGGGCCTTCATATCGGTCTCGGCGGTGGCAAAGCTATCCCGCAGCATCGTGGCAATCTGGTCGTCCGACAGGCCATAGCTCGGCTTGACGACGATCTTGGCCTCGACGCCCGACACCGTTTCCTTGGCGAACACGCTCAGCAGGCCATCGGCATCGACCTGGAAGGTGACGCGGATACGCGCCGCACCGGCCACCATGGGCGGAATACCGCGCAGCTCGAAGCGCGCCAACGACCGGCAATCGGCCACCAGCTCGCGCTCGCCCTGCACCACATGCAGCGCCATCGCCGTCTGGCCGTCCTTGAAGGTGGTGAAGTCCTGCGCCTTGGCCACCGGAATCGTCGCGTTGCGCTCGATGATGCGCTCGACCAGGCCGCCCATCGTCTCCAGGCCCAACGACAGTGGGATCACGTCCAGCAGCAGGATGTCGCCATTGGCGGCATTGCCGGCCAGCTGATTGGCCTGGATCGCGGCGCCCAGTGCCACGACCTCGTCAGGATTCAGATTGGTCAACGGCGTCTGGCCGAACAGGTCGCCCACTGCAGACTGAACGCAGGGCATGCGGGTGGAGCCGCCGACCATCACCGTGCCCTGCACATCGCCGACCTTCAGTTTGGCGTCGCGCAGCACGCGCTTCACGGCCGACAGGGTGCGATCGACCAGCGGCTTGGCCAGCACTTCGAACTGTTCACGGGTCAGCTCGACGGCAAGGTCGCCCTCGTCCAGCGGACTGCGCAGCCAGACGTTTGACTGATTCGACAAGGCTTCCTTGGCCGCCCGAGCCGCGACCAGTACCGCCCGCTTGTCGTGTGCGCTGCTGATGCTGCGGCCGGCCTGGGCCAGAGCCCAATCGGCCAGCGCGCGGTCGAAGTCATCGCCGCCCAGTGCCGAATCACCCCCGGTGGCCACGACCTCGAACACGCCGCGGCTCAGGCGCAGCAGCGAGATGTCGAAGGTGCCGCCGCCGAGGTCATAGACGGCGTACAGGCCTTCGCTGGCATTGTCCAGGCCATAGGCGATCGCCGCCGCAGTCGGCTCGTTGATCAGGCGAAGTACGTTCAGGCCAGCCAGCTTGGCCGCGTCCTTGGTCGCCTGGCGCTGGGCATCATCGAAATAGGCCGGCACGGTAATGACGGCGCCGAACAGATCATCGTTGAAGGTGTCTTCGGCACGGAAACGCAGCGTCGCCAGGATCTCGGCCGAGACCTCGACCGGCGACTTCAGACCGTCCCGCGTGTGCAGGCCCAGCATGCCTTCGCTGTCCTCGAAGTGGTAAGGCAGTTGCTTGCGCTCGGCGATATCGCGCAGCGCACGGCCCATGAAACGCTTGACCGAAACAATGGTGTTCTCGGGGTCCTGCGCCTGCTGCTCCAAAGCCTCCTGGCCAATCTGGCGGCGGCCCTCGCCGAGGTAGCGCACGGCCGAAGGCAGGATCACGCGGCCGGCGGCGTCGGGCAGGCACTCGGCCACGCCGTTGCGCATCGCCGCCACCAGCGAATGGGTCGTGCCCAGGTCGATGCCAACGGCAAAGCGGCGCTGGTGAGGGTCGGGCGACTGCCCGGGTTCGGATATCTGTAGCAGGGCCATAAAACTCTCAGGATTCCAACTGTTCCAAGCGCCGATTGATGTCTTCGCGGAAGCGGGTGATGAACATCAGCGCGCGCACCTCGGCTGAAGCGGCAGCCGCGTCGTTCTGTTCGTCCAGCAGCACGCCGATGTGTTGCTGCAGCGCATGCTCGCGCTGCAGCACCTCGTCATCCAGCGCCTCGACCTCGGCCACACCCGTGGCTTCATCGAGCGCCTCGCGCCATTCCATCTGCTCCATCAGAAAGCTGGCAGGCATCGCAGTGTTGTTCTCGGCATTGATCGGCGCGCCGAGCAACTCGCACAGGTAAGCGGCTCGAGCCAGGGGATCGCGCAGCCGGCGATGCGCCTCGTTGACGCGCACCGCCCATTGCATCGCCAGGCGCTGCGACACGGCGCCCTCGGCGGCAAAGCGATCGGGATGGACCTCGGACTGCAGCGCCTTCCAGCGCTGGTCAATGCTCGCCCGGTCCTGCGCGAAGCTGCGTGGCAGGTCAAACAGGGCAAAGTCGTCGTCGTCGAGTTTCATGTCCAGCTTTGTGTCGAAGCCAAAGTACCCAAGAAAAAGGCGCGGCCAACAGCCGCGCCTTTGATCAGCGAGGCGAGACTTTACACGCGGAATGATTCGCCGCAGCCGCAGCGGTCTTTCTCGCGCGGGTTGTAGAACTTGAAGCCTTCGTTCAAGCCCTCACGCACGAAGTCCAGCTCGGTGCCGTCCAGATAGGGCAGGCTTTTCGGATCGATCAAGACCTTGACGCCATGGCCTTCGAAGATCACGTCCTCGGGCGCCACATCGTCGGCGTATTCCAGCTTATAGGCCAGTCCGGAACAGCCGGTGGTCTTCACGCCCAGGCGCACGCCCACGCCCTTGCCGCGCTTGGTGATGTAGCGCGACACATGGCGGGCCGCCGCTTCGGTCAGGGTGACTGCCATTGCTCGCCGCCCCGCTCAGTGCGAATGCTTGGCACGGTAGTCGTCCACCGCCGCCTTGATGGCGTCTTCGGCCAGGATGGAGCAGTGGATCTTCACCGGCGGCAGGGCCAGCTCTTCGGCGATCAGGGTGTTCTTGATCTCCAGCGCCTGGTCCAGGGTCTTGCCCTTGACCCACTCGGTGACCAGCGAGCTCGAGGCAATCGCTGAGCCGCAGCCATAGGTCTTGAACTTCGCGTCCTCGATCAGGCCGGTGGCCGGATTGACCTTGATCTGCAGCTTCATCACATCGCCGCAGGCCGGTGCGCCAACCATGCCAGTTCCGACGCTGTCGTCGCCCTTGTCGAAGTTGCCGACGTTGCGGGGGTTTTCGTAGTGGTCAACGACCTTTTCGCTATATGCCATGGTAGTTCTCCTGAATCAGTGCGCAGCCCATTGGATGGTGCTGATATCGATGCCGTCCTTGTACATATCCCACAGCGGCGAGAGCTCGCGCAGCTTGGCGACGCGGTCTTTCAAGGTGCTGACGGCGTAGTCGATCTCTTCGACCGTGGTGAACCGGCCTATGGTCATGCGCAGGGATGAATGCGCCAACTCGTCGCTGCGGCCCAGCGCGCGCAGCACATAGCTGGGCTCCAGACTGGCCGAGGTGCAGGCCGAGCCGGACGACACGGCAATGCCCTTCACGCCCATGATCAGCGACTCGCCCTCGACAAAGTTGAACGAGATGTTCAGGTTATGTGGCACACGGCGCTCGAGGTCGCCATTGACGAACACCTGTTCAATGCCGCTCAGGCCGTCCAGCAGGCGCTTGTGCAGCATGCGGATGCGCTCGATCTCGGTGCCCATTTCCAGCTTGGCCAGGCGGAAGGCCTCGCCCATGCCGACGATCTGGTGCGTGGCCAAGGTGCCCGAACGCATGCCGCGCTCATGGCCGCCACCGTGCATCTGCGCCTCCAGGCGCACACGGGGCTTGCGGCGCACGAACAGCGCGCCGATGCCCTTGGGGCCATAGGTCTTGTGCGAGGCCAGGCTCATCAGATCGACAGGCAGCTGGGTCACATCTATCGTGACCTTGCCTGTGGCCTGGGCCGCATCGACGTGGAAGATGATGCCCTTCTCGCGGCAGAGATTGCCGATCGCCGTGATGTCCTGGATCACACCGATCTCGTTGTTGACGAACAGCACCGAGACCAGGATGGTGTCGGGCCGCAGCGCGGCCTTGAACTTGTCCAGATCGACCAGGCCGTTGGCTTCGACATCAAGGTAGGTGACATCAAAGCCCTGGCGCTCCAGCTCGCGGCAGGTGTCCAGCACCGCCTTGTGCTCGGTCTTCAAGGTGATGATGTGCTTGCCGCGGGTCTTGTAGAACTGCGCCGCACCCTTGATGGCCAGATTGATCGACTCGGTGGCGCCCGAAGTCCAGACGATCTCGCGCGGGTCGGCGTGGATCAGCGCGGCGACTTCCTCGCGGGCCTTCTCGACGGCTGCTTCCGCTTCCCAGCCCCAGGCGTGGCTACGGGAAGCCGGATTGCCGAAATGCTCGTTCAGCCAGGGCACCATGAGGCTGACGACGCGGGGATCCACAGGCGTGGTTGCGCCGTAGTCCATGTAGATCGGGAAATGAGGAGTCATGTCCATGCGGTGAAAACTTCTTGGAAAACGTTGCTTGGTTACTTCGTGAAGGCATTGCCCAGCGCGAACACCGAGTTCGGCGCAGTGATGCGTATCGGCTTGAGCACGGGTTGCGAGGAGATGGCCCGCTTGATCGGCGACTCCTCTATCGTCACGCCCTTGGAGAGCTGGTCATCGACCAGTTTCTTCAGCGAGACGGAGTCGAGGTACTCGATCATCTTGGCATTCAGGCTAGTCCACAGCTCGTGGGTGATGCAGCGCCCGGTGTCTTCGCCCATGCAGTTCTCTTTGCCGCCACAGCCGGTGGCGTCGATAGGCTCGTCAACGGCGACGATGATGTCGGCCACGGTGATCTCGCTGGACTTGCGACCCAGCGAATAGCCGCCGCCAGGGCCGCGCGTGCTTTCAACCAGCTCGTGGCGGCGCAGCTTGCCAAACAGCTGCTCCAGATAGGACAGGGAAATCTGCTGGCGCTGGCTGATGGCCGCCAGTGCGACCGGGCCATTGTTCTCCCGCAGCGCCAAATCGATCATCGCGGTAACCGCAAAGCGACCTTTGGTGGTGAGACGCATACAAAACTCCTTTGGCCTTGTGGGCCTCTGGGTAAACCCCCGCGGGTTGACCCGGATCTAAACTCCCTCGCCAGGGCTCTTGGAGTACACGGGTTAACCCGTGGCAATGTCCGAGCGATTAAGTCAATTATAACAGAGTCCGACTAATTTAGTCGGCATTAGCTCCGTGGCGCCTCTGGACCCTGCCCACGGGGCGTCAGCGGCCCGGGCGTGCGGTTGAAATCGGCACGATGTTGTCGTGCGAACTGCCGCCAAATGCGCGCTCACGCAGCTGGGCCAATTGATCTCGCACGCGGGCGGCCTTCTCGAACTCCAGATTGCGGGCGTGCTCCAGCATCTGCTTTTCGAGCAGGGTGATGCGCTTGCTGAGGTCTTTCTCGGACAGCTCCTCAAGCTCCAGACCGCTGGCACCGAGCAGTTTCTGATCGTCTCGCCCCGACTTCTCGGAGTAGACGCCGTCGATCATGTCGCGCACCTTCTTCTGCACGCTGCGCGGCGTGATGCCATTGGCCTCATTGAAGGCGATCTGCTTGTTGCGACGGCGCTCGGTCTCGCCGATGGCCTTCTTCATCGACTCGGTCATGCGGTCGGCATAGAGAATGGCCTTGCCGTTCAGATTGCGGGCCGCGCGGCCTATGGTCTGCACCAGCGAGCGCTCGGCGCGCAGAAAGCCTTCCTTGTCGGCGTCCAGGATCGCCACCAGCGAGACCTCGGGAATGTCCAGGCCCTCGCGCAGCAGGTTGATGCCCACCAGCACATCGAACAGGCCCAGGCGCAGATCGCGCAGGATCTCGACCCGCTCGACCGTGTCCACGTCCGAATGCAGATAGCGCACCTTGACGCCGTTGTCGCTGAGGTAGTCGGTCAGCTGCTCGGCCATGCGCTTGGTCAAGGTGGTGATCAGCACCCGTTCGTTGATCTCGACACGCAGCCGTATCTCCTGCAGCACGTCGTCCACCTGGTGGGTGGCCGGTCGCACCTCGACCACAGGATCGACCAGACCAGTGGGACGCACCACCTGCTCGACCACCTGGCCGGTGTTGTCGTTCTCGTAGTTGCCGGGCGTGGCCGAGACGAAAATGGCCTGGCGCATCTTGCGCTCGAACTCCTCAAACTTCAGCGGCCGGTTGTCCAGCGCGCTGGGCAGGCGAAAGCCATACTCGACCAGCGTGGTCTTGCGCGCCTTGTCGCCGTTGTACATGCCGCTGAACTGGCCGATCAGCACATGGCTTTCATCGAGCAGCATGATGGCGTCAGGCGGCAGATAGTCCACCAGCGTGGGCGGCGGATCGCCCGGGTTGGCACCCGACAGATGCCGCGTGTAGTTCTCGATGCCCTTGCAGTGACCCACCTCCTGCAGCATTTCCAGGTCGAAGCGGGTGCGCTGCTCGATGCGCTGGGCCTCGACCAGCTTGCCCTCCGCAACGAACTGCGCCGAGCGGTCGCGCAACTCCTGCTTGATGCCGTCCATCGCCGCCAGCACGCGCTCGCGTGGGGTGACGTAATGGCTGCTGGGGTAGACGGTGAAGCGCGGGATCTTCTGGCGGATCTTGCCGGTCAGCGGGTCGAACAGCTGCAGAGCCTCGATCTCGTCGTCGAACAGCTCGATGCGTATCGCCAGCTCCGAGTGCTCGGCCGGAAACACATCGATGGTGTCGCCGCGCACGCGGAAGGCGCCACGCGAAAACTCGGTCTCGTTGCGCGTGTACTGCATACGTATCAGCTGGGCGATCACGTCGCGCTGGCCCATCTTGTCGCCGACGCGCAGTGTCATCACCATCTGGTGATAGTCCGCAGGGTTGCCGATACCGTAGATCGCGCTGACCGAGGCCACGATCACCACATCGCGCCGCTCCAGCAGGCTCTTGGTACAGCTCAGCCGCATCTGTTCGATGTGCTCGTTGATCGCGCTGTCCTTCTCGATGAACAGGTCGCGCTGCGGCACATAGGCCTCGGGCTGGTAGTAGTCGTAGTAGCTGACGAAATACTCGACCGCGTTCTTCGGGAAGAACTCGCGGAATTCGCTGTACAACTGGGCCGCCAACGTCTTGTTCGGCGCAAACACAATCGCCGGCCGGCCCAGACGGGCGATCACATTGGCCATCGTGAAGGTCTTGCCAGAGCCGGTCACGCCCAGCAGGGTCTGGAAGCTCAGGCCGTCGTTGACACCCTCGACGAGCTGCTGGATGGCTGCTGGCTGATCACCCGCCGGCTGGTAGGGCTGGAACAGCTCGAACGGCGAATCGGGAAAGGAAACGAACTCGCCCTCGACGGCAGACGCGGGGGCAACAACATCATCAAGCATGGTGACTCCGGGGGAACCCGTAGAATTCTGGGCAGCCCGCCAGCGTAACCGAAGGCGGCATTGCCTTCAAATCACCCACCCGCCGAGTACCCCCATGTCCTTGTTTGCCGCCGTCGAACTCGCTCCCCGTGACCCCATCCTGGGCCTGAACGAACAATTCAATGCCGACCCGAACCCCAACAAGGTCAATCTGGGCGTCGGCGTCTACTTCGACGAGAACGGCAAGCTGCCGCTGCTGAAGTGCGTGGCCGAGGCCGAGCGCCAGATGCAGGAGGCGGCCAAGCCGCGCGGCTATCTGCCGATCGACGGCATCGCCGCCTATGACAAGGCCGTGCAGGGCCTGGTGTTCGGCGCCGACCACCCGGTGCTGGCCGCCGGCCGCGTGGCCACCGTGCAGGCCGTCGGCGGCACCGGCGGCCTCAAGGTGGGCGCCGATTTCCTGCAGGCGCTGAATCCCAAGGCCAAGGTGCTGATCTCCGACCCGAGCTGGGAGAACCACCGCGCGCTGTTCATCAACGCCGGCTTCACCGTCGAGAACTACCCCTACTACGACGCCGAGGCCCGCGGCATCAAGGTCCAGGCGATGCTGGACGCGCTGAACGCCGCCGAGGCAGGCACCATCGTGGTGCTGCACGCTTGCTGCCACAACCCGACAGGCTATGACCTGACGCCGGCCCAGTGGGATGCCGTCGTCGCCGCCGTCAAGGCGCGCGGCCTGGTCGCCTTCCTGGACATGGCCTATCAGGGCTTCGGTCAGGGCATCAAGGAAGACGGCGCCGTCGTTCACCAATTCCTGGACGCCGGCCTGTCCTTCTTCGTCGCCACCTCGTTCTCGAAGAGCTTCTCACTGTACGGCGAGCGCGTTGGTGCCCTGAGTGTGGTCTGCGAGAACAAGGACGAGACCGCCCGCGTGCTGAGCCAGTTGAAGATTGCCATCCGCACAAACTATTCGAACCCGCCCACCCATGGCGCCCAGGTCGTGGCCACCGTGCTGACCACTCCCGAGCTGCGCGCGCAGTGGGAGCAGGAGCTGGCCGGCATGCGCGTGCGCATCCGCGAGATGCGCGTTGCGCTGGTCGAGCAGTTGAAGGCCGCGGGCGTCACTCAGGACATGAGCTTCGTGACGCGCCAGCAAGGCATGTTCAGCTACTCGGGCCTGAACCAGGCGCAGATGCAGCGCCTGCGTAGCGAATTCGGCGTCTATGGAGTGGATTCAGGCCGCATCTGCGTGGCCGCGCTGAACCAGCACAATATCGGCGGCGTCGCCCGCGCAATGGCAGCCGTGATGGCCGGCTGAGACCCCGACACGCGGCTGAAAGCCTGAATTTGGGCGAACAGCGACCGGAATCAGTGGCGGAATAGGCAATTTGGGGGTAATCGCTAGGCTTGTGTAAGCTTGGCCGCGCCTTCAAGTTCCTAGAATGGTGCAACGCACAAAATAGGCTCATGGCCATTGTGTCGAGTATCAGGATCGTCGTTTGCCAGACCACTGGCAGCACATTGCCATAAGGGACTCACCATGCTGTACCAGCTCTATGAAACCCAACGCGCATTGATGAGCCCGTTCTCGGAGTTCGCTGCCGCCACCGCCAAGCTCTACGATCACCCGCTGTCGCCGTTCGCGCACACGCCGCTGGCCCAGCGCATCTCGGCCGGCTGCGATCTGGCCCACCGCCTAGCCAAGGACTACGAAAAGCCCGAGTTCAACATCAAGTCGATCAGCGTGGACGAGGTGGAAGTCGCCGTGCAGGAACGCATCGCGCTGACCAAGCCCTTCTGCCGTCTGCTCCGCTTCAAGCGATTCACCGACGACTTGAACGTCCTGGCCCGCATGAAGGATCAGCCCACCGTGCTGGTCGTGGCGCCGCTGTCGGGTCACCACTCGACCCTGCTGCGAGACACCGTGCGCGCGCTGTTGCGCGACCACAAGGTCTTCATCACCGACTGGACGGACGCCCGCATGGTGCCCGCCGAGGCTGGCGCCTTCCATCTGGACGACTACATCGAATACGTGCAGGAGTTCATCCGCCTGGTCGGAGCCGACGCCCACGTGATCTCGGTCTGTCAGCCCACCGTGCCGGTGCTGGCCGCGATCTCGCTGATGGCTTCCAATGGCGAGGCGACGCCACGCACGATGACGATGATGGGCGGCCCCATCGACGCCCGCAAGAGCCCCACGGCCGTCAACAACCTGGCCATGAACCGCAGCTTCAGCTGGTTCGAGAACAACGTCATCTACCGCGTGCCGACCAACTTCCCGGGCAATGGCCGCCGCGTCTATCCCGGCTTCCTGCAGCACACCGGATTTGTGGCAATGAACCCGGACCGCCATCTGAGCTCGCATTACGACTACTTCCTCGACCTGGTGCGCGGTGACGATGACAGCGTCGACTCGCACCGCGAGTTCTACGACGAGTACAACGCGGTGCTGGACATGCCGGCCGAGTACTACCTGGACACCATCAAGACGGTGTTCCAGGACTTCGCCCTGGTCAACGGCACCTGGGAGGTGAAGGGCCAATTGGTGCGTCCGCAGGACATCACCGGCACCGCGCTGCTGACGGTCGAAGGCGAGCTGGATGACATCTCCGGCGCCGGCCAGACCCGCGCCGCCCATGGCCTTTGTTCGGGCATCGCCACGGAGCACCAGTTCCACTACGACGCCGAGGGCGCCGGCCACTACGGCATCTTCTCGGGCCGCCGCTGGCGCGAGAAGGTCTATCCCCATGTGCGCGACTTCATCCAGCGCTATGAGGAGTCCGCCCGTGCCGGAGAGGAAGCCGCGGCCGTGGTCAACAAGGCCGCAGCGAAGCCCGCGGTGTCCGAGCCGAAGAAGGCGCGCCGCAGCGCCCAACCGAAGGCCTGATGACCGCAGCGCCGATCCGGGAGTCACTGGTCCTGGCCATAGACAAGGCCTTGCCGCAGACCCAGTGCACGCGCTGCGGCTATATCGATTGCCGGGCCTATGCCCAGGCGGTGGCCGCCGGTGAGGCGCAGATCAATCAATGCCCGCCCGGCGGACAGGAAGGGGTGCAGCGCCTCGCCGCCCTGACCGGCCGCCCTGCGCTGCCGCTGAACCCCGTCAACGGGGTTGAGGGCCCGCGCCAGCTCGCCATCATCGACGAGGCCTGGTGCATAGGCTGCACGCTGTGCATCAAGGCCTGTCCGGTGGATTGCATCGTCGGCGCCGCCAAGCAGATGCATGTCATCGTCAACGATCAATGCACGGGCTGCGAGCTGTGCATCCCAGCCTGCCCGGTGGACTGCATCTCGATGCAGCCGGTCACGCCGGGGCTGAGTGGCTGGCAGGCCTGGAGCGCCGAGCAGGCCACGCAGGCGCACGACCGCTACGAGTTCCGCCAGCTGCGACTGGACCGCGCCAAGAGCGACAACACCGAACGGCTGCTGGCCAAGGCCGAGGCAAAGCTGGCCGATGTGGCGGCGGCCTCCCGGCTGACCGACGCCGATGCCCTGGAGAAGAAGCGCGCCGTGATCCAGGCCGCGATCGCGCGCGCCAAGGCGCAGCGCCGTTAAGCTTGGCAGCCATGAACTCCAGCCAGATCCAGACCTTTTTCGAGACCTTGAAACGGGTCAACCCCAGCCCGCAGACCGAGCTGGAGTACACCAATGTGTTCGAGCTGCTGGCCGCGGTGCTGATGTCGGCCCAGGCCACCGATGTCGGTGTCAACAAGGCCACGCGGCGGCTGTTTGCGGTGGCCAACACGCCGGCCAAGATGCTGGCGCTGGGCGTCGAGGGCCTGAGCGGCTACATCAAGACCATAGGCCTGTACCCGACCAAGGCCAAGAACCTGATCGCCACCTGCCGCATCCTGGTCGAGCAGCATGGCGGCAAGGTGCCGGGCACACGCGAGGCGCTGGAGGCCTTGCCCGGGGTCGGGCGCAAGACGGCCAATGTCGTGCTCAACGTTGCCTTCGGCCAGCCGACGATGGCCGTGGACACGCATATCTTCCGCGTCTCCAACCGCACCGGACTGGCGCCGGGCAAGAACGTGGTGGCCGTCGAGCAGGGCCTGATGAAGCGCGTGCCAGCCTCTTATCTGGTCGATGCCCACCACTGGCTGATACTGCATGGCCGCTACGTCTGCCAGGCGCGCAAGCCACAATGCCCACGCTGCGCGGTGGCCAGCTGCTGCGACTTCCCCGACAAGACCCGCGACTGATACGCCCCTCCCCGCGGTGGGCACATAGAATGCCATTGCGCCCCCTCCAATCAGACCACGCCATGCCAACTCTTAACGACCTCACCGAACGGGTGGAACGCTTGCTGTTGCGCCACGACGAGTTGAAGCGCACCAATGAGTTGCTGCGCAATGAACTGGCCAGCGTCAACCATGAGCGAGACAACCTGAAGTCGCGGCTGGCGGCGGCCCGTGCGCGCATCGACGCGCTGCTGGAGCGCTTGCCGGTGGAACCGGTTGATGACGGAAAGGTCGGCCAATGAAACAGATGGAAGTCACCATCATGGGCCAGGGCTATGTCCTGGGCTGCCCCGAGGGCGGCGAGGTCGCGCTGCAGAAGGCCGTGGCCAACGTCGATCAGGAGATGAGCGCGATACGCGATGCCGGCCGGGTCAAGGCGCGCGAGCGCATTGCCGTGCTGGCAGCGCTGAACCTGGCCTATCAGCTGGTGGAGCGGCCCGAGGCCAGCCAGAGTCCATCGGCTGCGGCCGTTGGCAACGCGGCATCCGAGCTACCGGAACTGGAAGAACTGATACGCCGAGTCGACGAGGCACTGGGCCACGACGGACAGCTGCTCTGATTCATGCACCCGGGTACGCGCGCAGGGCCGGCTTTGCAAGCACTATTTCAAGGCTTTTTCCTGCGGGGTCATCGGGCCTTGCCCCTTCCCCGCCGTAGAATTCAAGCGTCCACTGCGTTCGTGAGAGCTTTATATTTCCTTGACCGATGCTCTTTGAGCAGGGGCTTGGAACATCGTTTGGCTGGTGTGATCGTCTCGCGTCAGATGAACCCGAAGTCAGACTGACCTCGCCCACCTGAACCCCAGGTTCAGGAATGCGGCTCTTGGCTCGTGGTGGACACCTTTCACATCCCTGCCCTCGTCGGACCATGAACTACTGGTTGATGAAAAGCGAGCCCGACGAGTGCTCGATAGACACGCTGGCCCAGGCGCCCGCGCAAACTGTTCCATGGATAGGCGTGCGCAACTACCAGGCCCGCAACTTCATGCGCGACGAGATGCGCCTCGGCGACGGCGTGCTGTTCTATCACTCGTCATGCCCCGAGCCTGGCATCGCCGGCCTGGCCGAGGTGTCAGGTCTTGCCTATCCGGACGCGAGCCAGTTCGACGCTCAAAGCCCCTACTTCGACCCCAAATCCTCGCCAGAAGCGCCGCGCTGGCTGAACGTCGATGTGCGGTACGTGCGCAAGACGGCCCTGCTGTCGCTCAAACAGATGCGCGCCAGCCCCACACTGGCGAGCCTGCGCGTGCTTCAAGCCGGTAACCGCCTGTCCATCACGCCCGTCACGGCGCAAGAGTGGCAGGCCGTGCTCGCCCTTCTGGAGACCTTGTGAATATTGATTTGACGCTGCTGATCGAACTGCTGGCCCTGGGCTTGTGCACCGGTTTTCTGGCCGGCCTGCTGGGCATAGGCGGTGGCATGCTGATGGTGCCCTTCCTGACCTTCATCCTGACGCAACGCGGCGTCAGCGCCGATCTGGCCGTCAAGATGGCCATCGCCACGTCGATGGCGACGATTCTGTTCACCTCGATCTCCAGCGTGCGTGCCCACCACAAGCGCGGCGCCGTGCGCTGGGATCTGGTCAAGGGGCTGGCCCCGGGCATTGTGCTGGGCGGACTGATTGCCGGCGCCGGCGTGTTCGCGGCACTCAAGGGCAGCTGGCTGGCCCTGGTGTTTGCCGTGTTCGTGGCCTTCTCCGCCACGCAGATGCTGCTCAACAAGAAGCCGGCCCCGAGCCGGCAGATGCCTGGCATGGCGGGCCAGCTGGGCGCCGGCAGCGGCATCGGCTTCATTTCGGGCCTGGTCGGCGCCGGCGGCGGTTTCATCTCGGTGCCCTTCATGACCTGGTGCAATGTGTCCATGCACAACGCCGTGGCCACCAGCGCCGCTTTAGGCTTTCCGATCGCGCTGGCCAACACCTTTGGCTATGTGGTGGGCGCTCGCAATATGGCCAATCCGCTGCCCGGCAGCTTCGGCTATCTCTACCTGCCGGCCCTGGTGGTGATCGCCTTGGCCAGCGTCAGCATGGCACCGCTGGGGGTGAAGGCCGCCCATGCGCTGAACGTGGCGCAGCTGAAACGCGTGTTTGCCGGCCTGCTCTATCTGCTCGCCGCCTACATGCTCTACAAGGGCCTGGCCTAGGGGTTGCGGGCCGAATCAGACCGGCTCGAAGCGTATCGTCGCCAGGGCCACATGATTGCCGCCCCGGCGCTGGGCATCCTGCAGCGCCAACTCGCTGGCCTGCATCAACTCTTCCTGGCTGGAGGCCGTGTGCGGGAAGCTTGCCACGCCCATCGACACCGACATGCCCAGATCCTGCCCCTGCAGCACAACGATCTGGCTGGCGCATTGCCGGCGCAGTTGCTCCATACGGGCATGGGCCGTGGCCAAACCCACGCCCGACAGCAGCACGGCGAACTGTTCGTCGCCAACGCGGCAGGAGGCATCCATCGCCCGGGTGTTGTTGCGCAGCAGCCGCCCCAATCCTTCGAGCAGGCTCAGGTGCGCCATCTCACCCAAGGCCGCCGCTGCCGCACTGGGTGGGTCAAGGGCGATCAACACCAAGGCAAACTCGCGATGTTCGCGGGTGGACAGATCGACCTCCCGGCGCAGTTGGTCTTCAAACTGCGCACGCAGATAGAGGCCTGTGGTCGCATCCCTGCCGCTGCCCAGCTGCAACTCCCGCCGCATCTGCTCGTTGGCTGCCTGCTGCTGCTCCAACTGCTCCAGCGCGCGCTTGAGCAGAGCGTCCTGTAGCCGCTCCTGGGTGCGATTCACCCACACGGCGCCCAGATGGCCTGCGCCCAGTGGCAGCCGGGTGACGGTGAACTCGCGCTTGCGGCCATCGCGCTCCAACTTGTGTTCGCTCAGCACCTGCGAACGTTGGGCCAGCACAGCCTGCTCGGCCTTGCGCATGGCACTCGCCTCGTCGGGGCTCATCAACTCGGCATCGCTGGCGCCGAGCAACTGCTCCAGCGGACGGTCAAACAGCTGAGCTGCCCCTTCGCTGCCGAAGACATAGCGACCGGTCTGCACTGCCTTGACCAGCAGCACGCCCCCGGCTGCCTGGAGCAGGGCCTGCATCAGCGAGACGGCCTCGGCATTCTGCGAACCCATGGCGTCCAGCAGGGATGCCAGATCGTCCGTGGTCGTCGGGTGGTCAGTGCGCAGGCTTGCGAGGTGGTCCATTGAGTGTTTTCAACTTGGCAAAGCCGTTGGAATGGGTCTCGCAGGGGGATGCTCTATGTTCCTGCGCCCGTCCCAGCAGTTCAAGTGCCAAAGGGCTTTCTGTAACGGTTCCCCCCTAAATTGAAGGCAACAGAGCGATGGTATCCAAGCCCTGCAAGGTTTCAGCCCGCAAAAGGGGTGCATTTGGGAAAAGTTTGAAAACCCGGCCTCGAGCGTGCGAAATGCAATGCTTTTGCCGGATTTTGGCATTCTGCAATTGCTTGACAGCCACGCTGAGCGGCGCGATCGAGGCCTTTGCTCGGGCGGTTGAAGGGGGCCTGATAATCAGGCGATGCGAATGATCCATCAATCCCGGCCAAAGTTCCCGTTCTCCTGTTTGCAGGTCCGCCTGAACCATGACCCGGTTTGATCTGGTCGTGGTCGGTGCCGGCGCTGCTGGCCTGTTTTGCGCAGGCATCGCCGGCCAGCGCGGCCTGCGCGTGCTGCTGATCGATCACGCCGACAAGCTGGCCGAAAAGATACGCATCTCCGGAGGCGGACGGGCGAACTTCACCAATCGCGAAGCCGCGCCGGCCAACTTCCTGTCCGAAAACCCAAACTTCTGCCGCTCGGCCCTGGCCCGCTACACGCCGGCCGACTTCGTGGCCCTGGTGCAGCGTCATGGCATTGCCTTCCATGAAAAACACAAGGGTCAGCTGTTCTGCGACCACTCGGCCGAGCAACTGATCGCCATGCTGCTGAGCGAATGCGAACAGGGCGGCGTGCAACGCTGGCAACCCTGTCGTGTGGCCGCGGTGCGCAAGACCGAGGCCGGCTTCGAGCTCGACACTGACCGCGGCGCCGTGCAGTCCACCCGCGTGGTGGTGGCAACTGGCGGCCTGTCGATCCCCAAGATCGGCGCCAGCGACTGGGGCCACCGACTGGCCCAGCAGTTCGGCCATCGCATCGTGCCGCTGCGCCCGGGCCTGGTGCCGCTGACCTTCGCTCCGGCGGCCTGGGGGCCTTTTTCCAATCTGGCGGGCCTGTCCCTGGAGGTGGAGGTCAGCACCGGCAAGGGCAAGGCGCGGGGCCATTTTGTCGAGGATTTGCTGTTCACCCACCGCGGCCTCAGTGGCCCGGCGATTCTGCAGATTTCGAGTTTCTGGGCCGAGGGCCAGCCGCTGACGATAGATTTGGCGCCCAACCAGGATCTTGCAGCAATGCTGTTGGCCGCCAAGTCCACCTCGCGCCGGCAGCTCGGCAACGAGCTGGCGGCCCACCTGCCCCAGCGTCTGGCCCAGGCCTGGCTGGAGTTGCAGCGGCTCGACGCCAGTCTGGCCATGCCACAGGCCAAGGACAGGGATCTGCAGGCCCTGGCCCAGCGCCTGCGCGCCTGGGAGCTGCAGCCCGATGGCACCGAGGGCTACCGCAAGGCCGAGGTCACCTTGGGCGGCGTAGACACGCGCGAGCTGAGCTCGCAAAGCATGGAGAGTCAGAAGGTGCCTGGACTGCATTTCATCGGCGAGGTGGTGGACGTCACCGGCTGGCTGGGCGGCTACAACTTCCAGTGGGCCTGGGCCAGCGCGGCGGCCTGCGCTCGCGCCCTGCCCCTGCCTGCGCAGTGAGTTCCTGGCTGCGCCCAGTGGCTCATCTTGGCAATAGTGCAAAAACAGGGCTATAATCCCGCTCTTTGCTGGCAAACCCCGCGCGTCGATTCGGAAGCGGATTCCGGAAATTCCGCTTTATGGTAGAAAACCTACCGAGCGAACACCGAGCGCACAACTGAAGGATTTCCCTTTTCATGACCACGATTCGCGTCAAAGAGAACGAGCCGTTCGACGTCGCACTGCGCCGCTTCAAGCGCACCATTGAAAAACTGGGTCTGCTGACCGAACTGCGCGCACGCGAGTTCTATGAAAAGCCCACCGCTGAACGCAAGCGCAAGAAGGCAGCCGCCGTCAAGCGCCACTTCAAGCGCGTGCGCAGCATGCAGCTGCCCAAGAAGCTGTACTGATTCGTCAGCGCTTCACGCAGAATAAAGCCCGCACGGGACGCCGTGGCGGGCTTTTTCTTTGCCTGCGCGTCCTCGACATAGCACCTGAAAGCACACCATGAGCCTGAAAGACCAAGTCACCGAAGACATGAAGAACGCGATGCGCGCCAAGGACAGCGCCCGCCTCTCCACCATCCGTTTGCTGCTGGCCGCGGTCAAACAAAAAGAGGTCGATGAGCGCGTGGTCGTCGATGACGCGGCGCTGATCGCCATCGTCGACAAGCTGATCAAGCAGCGCAAGGACTCGATCAGCCAATTCAGCGCCGCCGGTCGCCAGGACCTGGCCGACAAGGAAAGCGCCGAGCTACTGGTACTGGAAGCCTATCTGCCGCAGCGCCTGAGCGCCGCCGAGATCGACGCGGAAGTGGCCGCCATCGTGGCTGGCTTGGGCCTCAGTGGGCCTGGCGCCATGGGCAAGGTGATGGGCGAGGTCAAGGCCAAGTTGGCCGGCAAGGCCGATATGGGCCTGGTCTCGGCGGCCGTCAAGAAGGCACTCAACAACTGACAGGCCCGGTTTGAGCATGCAAGTCACTATCAATCGAATCGCCGCCGACGTCTGCGTCGCCCCACAGTTGGACGCTGCGGCCATGCAGGCCCTGGCCGATCAGGGCTTCAAGAGCGTGATCAACAACCGCCCCGATTTCGAGGGCGGCCCGGATCAGCCGACCAGCGCTGCCGTGGAAGCCGCCGCCCGCGCCGCGGGCCTGGAGTACCGCTATCTGCCGGTCAACGGTGCCTACCAGTCGCCCGAGGAGATCGCGCAGTTCCAGGCACTGCTGCACAGCTTGCCCCGCCCCATTCTGGCGTTCTGTCGCTCGGGTGCACGCTCGACCAAGCTGTACGCGGCCGCGACGCAGCGCTGAGCCGGCCGGTCGGGAACGCCCGACCTAGGACTTCCCCTAGGTCGGGTCATCGTTAAGGCTGCATTCAGTCCCTGGCTCTTACATTCCGACATGGCAGGCCGCTGTGCGCACGCCCGCGCGGCCTTCGACCATGACAACAAGCAAGTACCCAGGAGATATTGGTGTCGCCACTACTCAAACTGTCTGCCCTCATTGACGGGCTGAATCGATTCATAGGCCGCTGGGTGATCTGGCTGGTGCTGGCTTCCACCGTCATCAGCGCCGTCAATGCCATCGTGCGCAAGGTCTTCAACTACAGTTCGAACGCCTTCCTCGAGGTGCAGTGGTACCTGTTCGCGGCCTCCTTCCTGCTCGCGGCCGGCTACACGTTGCTGAACAACGAGCATGTTCGCATCGACGTGATCGTCGGCCGCTTCTCCAAGCGGGTGCAGATGTGGGTGGATGTGTTCGGTTTCGTCGTCTTCCTGATGCCCGTGTGCATCACCATCCTGTACCTGGGCATCCCGTTCTTCCTGCAGGGCTACCACTCGAATGAGATGTCATCGAATGCCGGCGGCCTGATCCTGTGGCCGGTCTATGCGCTGATACCGCTGGGCTTTGGCCTGCTGATGCTGCAGGGCATCAGCGAGTTGATCAAGCGTCTGGCATTTCTGCAGGGTCTGATCGAGGATCCGACCAAGAAAGCGGTGGCCATGACGGCCGAAGAAGAACTTGCCGAGGCGATCCGCCAGCAGGCAGAAAAGTCGAAAGCCTGAGGGAGCGCCACACATGGAATTCATTGCTGCCAATCTGGCCCCCATCATGTTCGCGGGGCTGGTCGTCTTCTTGCTGATGGGCTTTCCGGTGGCCTTCAGCCTCGGTGCCTGTGGCCTGTTCTTCGGCTTCATCGGCATTGAACTGGGGGTGCTGCCGGCCTCGCTGATGCAGGCGCTGCCTTTGCGCATCTTCGGCATCATGCGCAACGACACCCTGCTGGCCATTCCTTTCTTCACCCTGATGGGGCTGATATTGGAACGGTCCGGCATGGCCGAGGATCTGCTCGACACGATCGGCCAGCTGTTCGGTCCGATCCGCGGCGGCCTGGCCTTCGCGGTGATCTTTGTCGGCGCGCTGCTGGCGGCCACCACCGGCGTGGTCGCCGCCTCGGTGATCTCGATGGGCCTGATCTCGCTGCCCATCATGCTGCGCTACGGCTATGACCGAAGGGTGGCCAGCGGCGTGATCGCCGCCTCGGGCACCCTGGCGCAGATCATTCCGCCCTCTCTGGTGCTGATCATCCTGGCCGACCAGCTGGGCAAGAGCGTCGGCGATATGTACAAGGGTGCCTTCCTGCCCGGCTTCATCCTGACCGGCCTGTATGTGGCCTACATCATCGGCGTGGCCATCTTCAAGCCCCAGTGGGTGCCGGCGCTGCCACTCGAGGCCCGCTCGATACGCGAGGACAACGGCAAGAGCGGTCTGCTGTCGCTGGGCCTGCTGGCACTGGCCTCAACGTCCGCAGCGGTCTACTTCGGCCAGCACTATGCCGAGGTGGTGAGCTACTTCAAGGGCGAGACAGTCGCCAATGTCGCCACCGACGAGACCATTGTCGTGGCCATGTCGGTGGGCGTCGGTCTGGCCTTCATCGCCTCGGTGCTCAACAAGCTGCTGCGCCTGGGCCTGCTGTCGAAGATGGCCGAGCGAGTGACCTTTGTGCTGATCCCGCCGCTGGCGCTGATCTTCCTGGTGCTGGGCACGATCTTCCTGGGCATTGCCACGCCCACCGAGGGTGGCGCCATGGGTGCGCTGGGGGCCTTCCTGATGGCCCTGGCGCGTGGCCGTATCTCGTCCAAGCTGATGGTGCAGGCTCTGACCTCCACCACCAAGCTGGCCTGCTTTGTGGTCTTCATCCTGATCGGCTCGACGATCTTCAGCCTGTCCTTCCAGGGCGTTGACGGCCCGGTCTGGGTCGAGCACCTGCTGACCGGCCTGCCCGGTGGCCAGATCGGCTTCCTGATCTTCGTCAATATCCTGATCTTCGTGCTGGCCTTCTTCCTGGACTTCTTTGAACTGTCGTTCATTGTCGTGCCGCTGCTGGCTCCGGTGGCAGAGAAGCTGGGCATCGACCTGATCTGGTTCGGCGTGCTGCTCGGCGTGAACATGCAGACCTCGTTCATGCATCCGCCATTCGGCTTCGCGCTGTTCTATCTGCGCAGCGTGGCACCGGCCAGCGACTACATCGACAAGCTCACCGGCCGCACCATAGGCAAGGTCAGCACCGGCCATATCTACTGGGGTGCGGTGCCCTTCGTGCTGATCCAGATCGTCATGGTGGCGCTGATCATCGCCTTCCCGAACCTGGTTTCGGGCGGCCTGGGCAAGGCGGCTGACCTGGACACCAGCAATGTGGTGATCGAGGCCCAGCCGCAGAACACCGACCAGACCGAGATGGACGCCAACGCGCTGTTCGGCCCGGCCGGCGGCGCCTCGGCGCCCGCATCGGAGGTCAAGCCCTGAGCGGCCGAGGCGACGCGAGCCTCAATATGAACCGCGACCTGTGAAGGTCGCGGTTTCTTTTTTTGCGGCACCAAAAGAAGAGGGCCCCGAACGCTTCGGCGAACGGGGCCCGGAGTAAGCAGAGCGGGGCACCAGGCCCCGTGACTCAGCTCAGAGCTTTTGCGACTGCATGAAGTCGTCGAAGCCGGCTTCGGCAAAGCGGAACCACAGGTTCTGCTCGCGACGGAAGGCCGAGTAGTCCTCGTAGACCTTCTTCCAGTTCGGGTTCTTGGCCGACAGTTCGGCGTAGACAGCCATCGACTCCTTGAAGGCCGCGTCCAGCACGTCCTTGGGGAAGCGGAACAGCTTGGAGCCACCGGCCACCAGCTGACGCAGTGCGGCCGGGTTCTTCGCGTCGTACTTGGCCTGCATATCGGTGTGAGCGACCGCGGTGGCCGCTTCGACGATTGCCTTGTACTCCGGCGTCAGCGCCTCGAACGCCTTGTTGTTGATGAAGAAGTCCAGCTGCGGACCGCCCTCCCACCAGCCAGGATAGTAGTAGTTCGGCGCAACCTTGTTGAAGCCCAGCTTCTGGTCATCGTACGGCCCCACCCACTCGGCGGCGTCGATGGTGCCCTTCTCCAGCGCCTGGTAGATCTCGCCACCGGGGATGTTCTGAGGCACGCCACCCATGCGCTCCAGCACGCGGCCGGCGAAGCCGCCGATGCGCATCTTCATGCCCTTGATGTCGGCCAGGGACTTGATTTCCTTGCGGTACCAGCCACCCATCTGGGCGCCGGTATTGCCGCCCAGGAAGTTGACGATGTTGTACTGCTTGTAGAACTCGCGCATCAGCTTCAGGCCATTGCCCTCCACCATCCAGGCCGTCATCTGACGGCTGTTCAGGCCGAAGGGGATGGCGCAGCCCAGGGCGAAGGTTTCGTCCTTGCCGAAGAAGTAGTACGGTGCCGTATGGGCCATCTCGACGGTGCCGTTCTGCACGCCGTCCACCACACCGAAGGCGGGCATCAGTTCGCCGCCGGCATGCACGGAAATCTGGAACTTGCCGCCGGTCATTTCCGAGACCTTCTTGGCGAACACATCGGATGCGCCAAAAATCGTGTCGAGAGACTTGGGAAAGCTCGAGGCCAGACGCCAGCGGATATTGGCCTGCGCGTGCACGACGGCAGGCGCGACACCGGCGGCCAAGACACCGGCCAGACCAGCCTGTTTAACAAAGGAACGGCGTTCCATCATGAGGGCACTCCTTGGGGGATGAAAACATTGAGCGAACCAGATTCTAGGGTTGCCCCGACCAGGACCTAGCGGGGAAAACCCAGGGCGAATAGCCGTTGCAAGGGCGGCATTTACGTTGGCGCAGTAAGCCCTCCGTCAGCTTCCAGCCAGCTTCATTCGTTCGATCAATACAGAGCCTATGGTCTTGGTGCCCAGGGTGTAACGATCAGCGCCGACGGCGACGATCTGCTTGAACATATCGGGCAGATTGCCGGCAATGGTAATTTCCTCCACCGGGTACTGGATGCGGCCGTCCTCGACCCAGTAGCCGCTGGCGCCACGGGAGTAGTCGCCGGTCACGTAGTTGACGCCCTGGCCCATCAGCTCGGTCACGAACAGGCCACGGTGCAGTTTTCGCAGCATCGCCGCCAGATCATCGCCGGGCGCGGTCAGGCGGCTGGTCAGGCTCAAGTTGTGAGAGCCGCCGGCATGCCCGGTGGTACGCAGGCCGAGCTTGCGGGCCGAGTAGGTGGACAGGAAATAGCCCTGCACCACGCCAGCCTCCACAACGCTTCGTGCTCGGGTGATCACGCCCTCGTCATCGAAGGGCGAACTGCCTTTGCCCTTGAGAAGATGGGGGTCCTCCATCACGTCGATATGTGGGGCCAGTACCTGCTTGCCCACGCAGTCCACAAGAAAAGTGGCTTTGCGGTACAGCGCGCCACCGCTGGTGGCCTGCACATAGGCGCCCAGCAGCCCGGCGGCCACGGTGGACTCGAACAGCACCGGCACCTCGCCGGTGGGCACGCGGCGGGCCTTCAGCCTCGAGAGCGCGCGTTCCGCGGCGTAGCGGCCCACGGCTTCGGGCGAAGCCAGCTCCTGCGCGTCGCGCATCGAGCTGTACCAGGCGTCGCGCTGCATGCCATTGCCGCGGCCTGCAATCGGCGCCACAGACAGCGAGTGCCGCGAACTGGCATAGCCGCCGCGAAAGCCGCGCGAATTGCCGGTGATGAAGTGAGACTGCTGCGCCGACACGCCGGCGCCCTCGGAATTGGTGATGCGTTTGTCCACGCCAAAGGCGGCGGCCTCGCAGCGCATGGCGATCTGGGCCGCCTGCTCGGCGGTGATCGCCCAGGGGTGGAACAGGTCGAGGTCAGGGCGCAACTTGGGGTCAAGGGCCAGGTCTTGATCGTCGGGCAGGCCGGCCATCTCGTCCTCGGCGGTGAAGCGGGCGATGTCGTAGGCCGCGCGCACCGTGTCTTCCAAGGCTTTGCGCGAGAAGTCCGAGGTGCCGGCATTGCCGCGGCGCTGGCCCAGATAGACGGTCACGCCCAGCGATTTGTCGCGGTTGCGCTCGACGTTCTCAAGCTCACCCTTGCGTGTGGACACCGACAGGCCCACGCCTTCGGAGGCCTCGGCCGCTGCGTCACTGGCGCCCAAGGTCTTGGCATAGGCCAGCGCATCGTCCACCAGCTGCTGGAACTGCGCGGGGGACCAGGCAAAGCCGCTGTCGGCACGCGAGGAAACGGGAGGGGTCTTCTTGGAGGGTCGTGACATGGTTGCCTGGGCAGCGATGGGATCAGCCGGCATCATACCGAGCCAGACGATGGAAAGACCCGCTTGGTATCATCCTCCCCTCCCCGCTGGCCCCTGTCCGACTTCACGCGAAGCCGGCGCTTGACCGAATCCATGAAAAGCCCACTTACCTATCAAGCGTCCGAGAACCCCTTCGACGACGAACGCCCCAGCAAGACCAAGATGAAGCAGGCCTCGCACGAGTTGCAGGCGCTGGGCGAGGACCTCGTCAGCCTGCCGGACAGCCGCATCGCACCGCTGAATCTCAGCGAGACACTGCTGGCCGCCATCCAGGAATACCGCCGCACCCGCTCGCACGAGGGCAAGCGCCGCCAGATGCAGTTCATCGGCAAGCTGATGCGCCACACCGATGCCGAGCCGATACGCGAGGCGGTGGCAGCGATGAAGCTGGGCGTGGCCCGCAATGCGCTGGAGCTGCACGAGGCCGAACGCTGGCGCGCCGAGCTGATCGCCAGCGACGACGCGCTGACCCGCTGGATGGCCGAGTTCCCGGCCACCGATGCGCAGCAGCTGCGCAGCGTCGTGCGCTCGGCCCGCAAGGACGCGTCGCTGGTACCCGAGAAGCGCAGCGGCCGCGCCTACCGCGAGCTGTTCCAGCTGATCAAGCAGGCGCAGATCGAGGCGGCCGGCGGCGAACAAGAACAGGACGAGCCCGGCGATGAGTGACGCGTACGAGCCGGTGCGCATCGGCCTGGTCTCGGTCAGCGACCGCGCCTCGACCGGCGTCTATGAAGACAAGGGCCTGCCCGCGCTGCGCGACTGGCTGACGCGCGCACTGCGCAATCCGATCACCTTCGAAACCCGGCTGATTCCGGACGAGCAGGCCGGCATCAGCGCCGCCTTGATCGAGCTGGTCGATCAGGCGCAATGCCAGCTGGTCCTGACCACCGGCGGCACCGGCCCCGCGCTGCGCGACGTCACGCCCGAGGCCACCCTGGCCGTGGCGGACAAGGTGATGCCCGGTTTCGGCGAACAGATGCGCCAGATCAGCCTGAACTTCGTGCCGACGGCCATTCTGTCGCGTCAGGTGGCGGTGATTCGCAAGCAGGCCCTGATCATCAACCTGCCCGGCCAGCCCAAGTCGATTGCCGAGACCCTGGAAGGCCTGCCCCAGGCCACGCCGCCGGTGCCCGGCATCTTCGCCGCCGTGCCCTACTGCCTCGACCTGATTGGCGCGCCCTACCTCGAAATCGACGAGGCGGTGGTCAAGGCCTTCAGGCCGAAGTCGGCGATCCGGCCCAAGGCAGTGCCTGGCGCTACTTGACCAGCTGGGTCAGGCGCGCCGCGTCGAAGGACTCGTCCTTCTGCGCATCCTTGGGCACGCAATCTGGTTTACCGGCCTCCGACAGCTGCGCGATCGCCTGCCACAGCAGCGCGATCTGGTGCTCATGGCCCGAGGCGTTGTCGATCAGCCCCTTCATCGCCTGGGCCACCGGGTCATCGCCCTGGGTCACGCCATAGGCCGAGAAACCCAGCTTGGCGGCCACCTCCTCGCGCTTGGCATCGGCCTGCGCCTCGATGATGCGCGCCGGGTTGCCCACGGCCGTGGCACCCGCGGGCACCGGCCGTGTCACCACCGCACCAGAGCCCACGCGCGCCCCGGCACCGACGGTGAAGCCGCCCAGCACACAGGCATTGGCGCCGATGATCACGCCGGCCTCCAGGGTCGGGTGGCGCTTGGCGCCCTTGACCAGCGAGGTGCCGCCCAGGGTCACGCCCTGGTAGATCGTGCAACCATCGCCGATCTCGGCCATCTCGCCAATGACAATGCCCATGCCATGGTCGATGAAGACCTGGCGGCCAATCGTCGCGCCGGGATGGATCTCTATGCCGGTGAGAAAGCGCGCCAGATTCGAGATGAAGCGGCCCCACCAGTGGAAGCCATGGCGCCAGCAGGCATTGGCCCAGCGGTGCATCAGCAGCGCATGCAGACCCGGATAACAGGTCAGCACCTCCCATGACGAGCGCGCGGCCGGGTCACGTTCGAGGATGCAGGCGATGTCTTCTCTGAGGCGCGCAAACACGGCGGGCTTCCTCTGGTCTGATGTGGGCTGGGCAGTGTAGCAACCGGTTTTGTGCGCCGTCCGGGGCAGTCCAATGCCCTTGAGCTCAACCGGGCTTGCCGCGATCTTTGACCATCGCCTTGGCAATGCCTCGCAGGATGTGGATTTCCTCATCGGCCAGTTGGGCGCGGTTCAGCAGCTGGTTCAGCCGCGGCATCAGCTTCTTCGGCGCGGCCGGGTCCAGGAAGTCGATCTCGACCAGGGCCTGCTGCCAATGCGCCAGCAACCCCTGCACGGCCGCCGCCGAGGCGAACTTCGTATCCGCGATACGCCCTTCGACCTCGAATCCGCCCAGGGCCTGGCGCCATTCGTAGGAGATCAGCTGTATCGCCTGGGCCAGGTTCAAGGAGCCGTAGCTCGGGTTCGTCGGGATGCTCAGCACCGCATGGCATCGATAGACGTCCTCGTTGCTCATGCCATAGCGCTCGGAGCCGAACACAAAGGCAACGCGCTGGCCGCTGGCCGCGAGTTCGGGGAATAGCGCGCGGGGTGCATGGGTCGGCGGGCCGAAGTCGCGCGGCGTCATGGCCGTGGCACAGAGGTAGCTGACGCCGTCCAGCGCCTCCTCCAGCGTCTCGACAATGCGCGCCCGGGCCAGGATGTCGGCCGCTCCGCTGGCCATGGCGATGGTCTCTTCCTGGCTCAGCACATCGGCAAAACGGGGTTTGACCAGCACCAGATCGCCGAAGCCCATCACCTTCATGGCCCGGGCGGCCGAGCCCACATTCCCGGGGTGGCTGGTCTGAACCAGGATGAATCGTGTGGAATCGACGCTCAAGGGCTTTGCCGGCAAGGTAAAATCAGCATTATCCCTAGCTTGCCGCTAGCGACCCGCTCTTTTCCTCCGCCAAGTCCCGACTCCCAACGCCTGCAGGTTATACGCATGTCCACTCAAGCCGCACTCCATCCCATGCTCAACGTTGCCATCAAGGCAGCGCGCGCGGCAGGTTCCATCATCAACCGTGCGTCTATGGATCTGGACTTGCTGAAGGTCAACACCAAGTCGCCCAACGACTTCGTGACCGAGGTGGACCAGGCCGCCGAGCGCGTCATCATCGAGACCCTGCTGACCGCCTACCCGGGCCACGGCATCCTGGCCGAAGAGTCGGGCCGCGAGCATGGCTCGGCCGACAGCGAATACGTCTGGATCATCGATCCGCTGGACGGCACCACCAATTTCATCCACGGCTTCCCTGTGTATGCCGTGTCCATCGCCCTGGCCTTCCGTGGCCAGGTGCAGCAGGCCGTCGTCTATGACCCGACCCGCAACGATCTGTTCTATGCCTCCAAGGGCCGCGGCGCCTATCTGAACGACAAGCGCCTGCGCGTGTCCAAGCGCGTGCGCATGGCCGAGGCGCTGATCGGCACCGGCTTCCCCTTCCGCAAGGGCGACAACTTCAAGCGCTATGTGAAGATGTTCGAGGAAGTGATGCAGCAGTGCGCCGGCCTGCGCCGCCCGGGCGCCGCCGCGCTGGACCTCTGCTACGTCGCCGCCGGCTACTACGACGGCTTCTTCGAGACCGGCCTGCAGCCCTGGGACGTGGCCGCGGGCTCGCTGATCATCACCGAGGCCGGTGGCCTGGTCGGCAACTTCACCGGCGAGTCGGACTATCTGTACCAGCGCGAAGTGGTGGCCGCCAACCCGCGCATCTACGGCCAGCTGGTGCAGACCCTGGCGCCCTACACCCGCGTGATCAAGGAAGAAGAAGCGGCCGCCGAGGCCAAGGCCGAGGAACAGACGGCCGCTGCGGCGGTTGCCGCCGCCGAGACCAAGAAGAAGGCGCCTGTGCGCCTGCGCAAGGCCGACCTGGCCTGATCAGAACGGGTACTGCCTTTCGCCGGTCTGCATCGTCACCCAGCGCAGCTCGGTGAAGGCCTCGATACCCGCCTTGCCGCCGAAGCGGCCATAGCCGCTACCCTTGACGCCGCCGAACGGCATCTGCGCCTCGTCGTGCACGGTCGGGCCGTTAATGTGGCAGATGCCGGACTCGATGCGCTTGGCCACCTGCAGCGCGCGGCCGATATCGCGGCCGAACACGGCCGCCGACAGGCCGAACTCGTTGTCATTGGCGCAGGCCACCGCGGCCTCGACACCATCAACCCGCACGATGCACTTGACCGGGCCGAAGGTCTCCTCGCGGTAGATGCGCATGGCCGGTGTTACATGGTCCAGCACGGTGGCTGCCATCAAGGTGCTGTCCGCCTTTCCGCCGCACAGCAGCTTGGCGCCCAGGGCCAGCGCATCGGCGATCAGCACATTGCAGTGCTCGACCGTGCCCATGCTGGCCACCGAGCCCAGCACCACAGGCGCCGGTTGGCGCGGGTCGCCCAGCGGCAATGAACGGGCTCGCTTGACGAAGCGCGCGGCGAAGTCGTCGGCGATCTTGGCGTCAACGATCAGCCGCTCGGTGGACATGCAGATCTGGCCCGAGTTGGCAAAGGCACCAAAGACCGCCGCGGCCACGGCCGCATCGAGGTTGGCATCGTCCAGCACCAGCAGCGGGGCCTTGCCGCCCAGCTCCAGCAGCGCCGGCTTCAGATGGGCGGCGCAGGTGGCGGCGATCAGCTTGCCGACCCGGGTCGAGCCGGTGAAATTGACCCGCCTCACGGCCGGGTGGGCGACGATGGCCTCGACCACGGTGCCCGCGTCGGCGGGGTCGTTGGTCAGGTAGTTCAGCACTCCGGCGGGGAAGCCGGCATCCTGGAACGACTCTATGATCAGCTGGTGCGTGCGCGGGCACAGCTCGCTGCCCTTCAAGATCACCGTGTTGCCGCAGGCCAGCGGCGTGGCAATGGCGCGCACGCCCAGAATCACCGGCGCGTTCCAGGGCGCGATGCCCAGCACCACGCCTGCCGGCTGGCGCATGCCCATGGCCAGCAGGCCGGGCACATCGGACGGAATCACCTCGCCGCTGATCTGGGTGGTGAGCGCGGCGGCCTCGCGAATCATGCCGGCGGCCAAGTGCACATTGAAGCCGGCCCACATCGCCGAGGCCCCGGTCTCGGCCGCCATCGCGGCGGTGAACTGCGGCGTGCGCGCCTCCAGCGCGTCGGCGGTCTTCAGCAGCAGCGCGCGGCGCTCGCCGGGGCCGGTCTGGCTCCAGCCGGCGAAGGCCGCTTCAGCCGCACCGGCCGCGGCGCGTGCATCGGCGGGGCTGGCGGCGGGCGCGCGGCTGGCCACGCTGCCGTCCAGCGGGTTGCGGCGCTCGAACGTTCGCCCGCCCTCGGCGCTGACGGCAAGGCCCTGTATCAGCATGCTGCAGTCGTTCATCGTGTGTGCTCCGGAATCGACAAACAAGCAGTCTGTATCCGGCGCCCGGCGAACATTTGACCGGGCGTCACATCGCATTTGCCCCAGCGCGCCAGCGCCGTCGTGGATTACCCTGTGCTTCGGCCGGCGAGCCTCGCCGGTGCGCCGGGCAAGGCAACTGATCAGCGTCTACACTCACGGCCTGCGGGGCGCTCGGCCTCCCGCCGCCCCAGAAGCCCTCAGCCGAGGGCTTTGCCCTTTCTGAACAAGCTCGATGAACACCAAGGCTGCCCAAGACTTCAGTGCGCACACGCCCATGATGGCCCAGTATTTCGGGCTCAAGGCGGACCATCCGGACAGCCTGCTGTTCTACCGGATGGGCGATTTCTACGAGGTCTTCTTCGATGACGCCCGCCAGGCCAATGCGCTGCTGGACATCACGCTGACGACGCGGGGCCAGAGCGGTGGCCAGCCTGTCGTGATGGCCGGCGTGCCGGTCCACGCGCTGGAAGCGTACTTGGCCAAGCTGATCAAGCTGGGCGTGCCGGTGGCAATTGCCGAGCAGGTGGGCGATGTGGCCACGGCCAAGGGGCCGGTCGAGCGCAAGGTGGTGCGCGTCGTCACGCCCGGCACGGTGACCGACACCGAACTCTTGGCCGACAAGCAGGATTCGGTGCTGCTTGCGCTTTCAACCCAGGGCCGCAACATCGGCCTGGCCTGGCTGAGCATGACCCAGGGCCAACTGGGCATGGGCGAATGTTCCGAGCGGGAACTGGCCGGCTGGCTGACCCGGCTGGCACCGGCCGAGGTGCTGGTGGACCGCGACAAGGTGCCCGCACCGCTGGTCGCCGCCCGTGTGCCGACCACCTACCGGCCGGCCTGGCAGTTCGATGCGGGCCTCGGTAACCGCAAGCTGTGCGAGCAGTTGGGCGTGGCCAGCCTCGCCGGCTATAACGCGCAGAGCCTGACCGCCGCCCAGGCCGCCGGTGCCGCACTGCTGAGCTATGCCGAGCACACCCAGGGCCGGGCGCTGGCCCATGTGCAAAGCCTGGAGGTGCAGCGCAGCAGCGATCTGCTGGACCTGCCACCGGCCACGCAGCGCAATCTGGAACTGACGCAGACGCTGCGCGGCGAGAGCTCGCCCACCCTGCTGTCGCTGCTGGACAGCTGCCGCACCGGCATGGGCAGCCGCACCCTGCGCCATTGGCTGCTGCATCCGCGGCGCGAGCGCACCGAGGCGCTGGCCCGGCATGAAGCGATCGAGTCGCTGATTGCCAATGGCTTCGAGCCACTGCGCCAATGCCTGCGCTCGGTTTCCGATGTCGAGCGCATCACCGCCCGCATCGCGCTGCGCCAGGTGCGGCCGCGCGAGCTGACCGGCCTGCGCGCCACGCTGCAGGTGCTGCCCGAGCTGCGAGCCAGTTACGCGAGCAACGGCGCGCTGCTGCAGCTGATGTCCGCCGGCCTGACGCCGCCGGCCGAGATCGAGGAGTTGCTGCGCCGGGCGATTGCCGAGGAGCCGGCCGTGCTCTTGCGCGACGGTGGCGTGATCGCCACCGGTTTCGATGCCGAGCTCGACGAGCTGCGGGCGATTCAAGGCAATTGCGACGACTTCCTGATCGCGCTGGAGACCCGCGAGCGCGCCCGCACCAACATCCCCAATCTGCGCGTGCAGTTCAACCGCGTGCACGGCTTCTATATCGAGGTCACGCAAAGCCACGCGGACAAGGTGCCGGCCGACTACCTGCGCCGCCAGACCCTGAAGAACGCCGAGCGCTACATCACGCCCGAGCTGAAGGCCTTCGAGGACAAGGCCCTGTCGGCCCAGGAGCGTGCGCTGGCCCGCGAGAAGCTGCTGTTCGAGCAGCTGCTGGACGCCCTGCAGCTGCAGCTGGCACCGCTGAGCCTCTTGGGCCGCTCGCTGTCCAGCCTCGATGTGCTGGCTGCACTAGCCGAGCGTGCCACCACCTTGCAATGGTGCCGGCCCGAGTTCGTCAGCCAGCCCTGTATCGAGATGGAAGCGGGCCGGCATCCGGTGGTCGAGATGCGGCTGCAGGAGCTAGGGGCCGGCGAGTTCATGGCCAATGACTGCCGGCTCGATGCCCGCACCAAGCTGCTGATGATCACGGGCCCGAATATGGGCGGCAAGAGCACCTTCATGCGCCAGGTGGCGCTGGTGGCCCTGCTCGCCGCGATGGGCTCCTACGTGCCCGCCAGCAGCTGCCGGCTCGGTCCCATGGACGCCATCCACACCCGTATCGGCGCGGCCGACGACCTCGCCAATGCGCAGTCCACCTTCATGCTGGAGATGACCGAGGCGGCCGCCATCCTGCACAGCGCCACCGACCAGTCGCTGGTGCTGATGGACGAGATCGGGCGTGGGACATCCACCTTCGACGGCCTGGCCCTGGCCGGCGCGATTGCCAGCCATCTGCATGACAAGAACCGCGCGTTCACGCTGTTCGCCACCCACTACTTCGAGCTGACCGAGTTCCCGGTCAAGCACGACCGGGCGCTGAACATGCATGTGTCTGCTGCCGAGAGCGGTGACAGCATCGTCTTCCTGCACGAGATCCAGCCCGGACCGGCCAGCCGCAGCTACGGCGTGCAGGTCGCGCGACTGGCGGGCATGCCGGCCGGCCTGGTGCGGCAGGCGCGTGCAACGCTTGAGGCCTTGGAGGCAAGAGCCAGCGAATCGCAGGCGCAGATCGATCTGTTCGCGGCGCCGCCGGCCGAGGTGGTGGCTGAGGAGGCGGGGCCTTCTTCGCTGGAACTGGCCCTGGCCGATATCGATCCCGACGCGCTGAGCCCCAAGGAAGCGCTGGACGCCCTGTACAGACTGAAAGCGGCGGCACGTGCATAAATCCGGCATGAAGACCAAGCTTCTCCCCAGCGGCGCCAAGCACCTGGTGTTCGCCCACGGCAACGGCTTCCCCGGCGGCTGCTATCGCCAGCTGTTCGAATCCTGGCAGCGCGCCGGCTGGACCGTTCATGCCATCGACCGCTTCGGCCATGACCCGCACTTCCCGGTCAGCAGCAACTGGCCGCATCTGCGCGACCAGCTGATAGAGGAAGTCGAGCAGCAGGCCCAGCAAGCGAAGGCCAAGATCATGCTGGTCGGCCACTCGCTGGGCGGCCTCGTCAGCCTGAAGGCCGCCTGCAAGCGGCCCGATCTGGTTCAGGGCCTGGTGATGCTGGACTCGCCCATCATCAGCGGCTGGCGCGCGCACAGCGTTCAGGTCATGAAGGCCACCCGGCTGATGCCCCGCGTGTCACCGGGCAAGATCAGCCAGCAGCGCCGCCATGAATGGCCGGACCGCGCGGCCGTGCTGCAGCATTTCGGCAGCAAGCACGTCTTCAAGCGCTGGGACCCGCGCGTGCTGGCCGACTATGTTGAAGCGGGCTTCGAGGAGCAGGACGGCAAGACCGTGCTGCGCTTCACCCGCGAGGTCGAGACCCGCATCTACAACACCCTGCCCCACAATCTGGACGCGATGCTGCGCCGCCATCCGCCGCAATGCCCGGTGGCTTTTGTGGCCGGCACCCAGTCGGTCGAATCGCGTCAGGGCGGGCTGGAAGCTGCCAAGGCACTGGCCAAGGAGCGCTTCGTCTGGTTCGAGGGCACGCACCTGTATCCGTTCGAGCGACCCGACGACACCGCGGCCCTGGTCCTCGACTTGATGGAACATTTGCAGCGTGTGCCCGGCGTGAGTCCGGGCGCATCGATATAATCACGCTTTACCACCACAGCGTTCTCCAACGCTGCACGACATGACCAAGTTCGTCTTCGTCACCGGCGGTGTGGTGTCCTCGCTGGGTAAGGGCATCTCGTCGGCATCCTTGGCTGCGATTCTTGAATCGCGTGGCCTCAAAGTCACCCTCATCAAACTCGATCCGTACATCAACGTCGATCCGGGCACGATGTCGCCGTTTCAGCATGGCGAGGTGTTCGTCACCGACGACGGTGCCGAAACCGACCTCGACCTCGGCCACTACGAGCGCTTCATCACCACGCGCATGAAGCGCAGCAACAACTTCACCACCGGCCAGATCTACAAGTCGGTGCTGGAGAAGGAGCGCCGCGGCGACTATCTGGGCAAGACCGTCCAGGTCATCCCCCATGTGACCAACGAGATCCAGGACTACATCCGCCGTGGCGCGGGCGTGGGCACACCGGAAGCGGTGGATGTGGCAATCGTCGAAATCGGCGGCACGGTCGGTGACATCGAGTCGCTGCCCTTCCTAGAAGCGGTGCGTCAGATGAGCCTGAAGATGGGCCCGCACAACACCGCCTTCGTGCACCTGACCTATGTGCCCTGGATCGCCGCCGCCGGCGAACTGAAGACCAAGCCGACGCAACACACGGCACAGAAGCTGCGCGAGATCGGCATCCAGGCCGACGCGCTGCTGTGCCGTGCCGACCGCCGCATCCCCGACGACGAGCGGGAGAAGATCTCGCTGTTCACCAATGTCCCGGAGTACGGCGTGATCTCGGTCTGGGACGCCAAGAGCATCTATATGGTGCCGCGCATGCTGCATGAGCAGGGCCTGGACCAGCTGATCTGCACCAAGCTGCAGCTCAACACCAAGCCGGCCGATCTCAGCCGCTGGGACAAGCTGGTGCACGAGGTCGAGCATCCCGGCAGCGACATCACCATCGCGATGTGCGGCAAGTACACCGACTTGAGCGACTCGTACAAGTCGCTGAACGAGGCGCTGCGCCACGCAGGCATCCACAACCATGCCCGCGTCAATATCGAGTATGTGGACTCGGAAACCCTGACCCCCGACAACGCCGACCAGCTGGCCAAATTCGACGCCATCCTGGTGCCCGGTGGCTTCGGCAAGCGCGGCGTGGAAGGCAAGATACTGGCCGCCCAATATGCGCGCGAGCACAAGATCCCCTATCTGGGCATCTGCCTCGGCATGCAGGTCGCGACGATCGAATACGCACGTCACATGGCCGGTCTGGAAGGCGCCAACTCGACCGAGTTCGACCCCGAATCACCGCACAAGGTGATCGCGCTGATCGACGAATGGCAGGAGGCCGACGGCACGATTCAGAAGCGCGACGAGAAGTCCGATCTGGGCGGCACGATGCGCCTCGGTGCGCAAAGCTCCGACGTCAAGCCCGGCACCCTGGCCCATGAGATCTACGGCCCGGTCGTGACCGAGCGCCACCGCCATCGCTACGAGGCCAATGAGAAGTATCTGGACCAGTTGCAACAGGCCGGCCTGGTGATCTCGGCCATCACGCAGCGCGAGAAGCTGACCGAGATGGTCGAGCTGCCGCGCGCGGTCCACCCCTGGTTCGTCGGCGTGCAGTTCCATCCGGAATTCAAGTCCACGCCCTGGGGCGGCCATCCGCTGTTCATCAGCTTCATCAAGGCGGCGCTGGAACATCACCAGGCAGCCACCGTGCCCGCCGCGGCCTGAGAGGAACGACCATGAAGCTCTGTGGTTTCGATGTCGGCCTGGACCAACCCTTCTTCCTGATCGCCGGCCCCTGCGTGGTCGAGTCCGAGCAGTTGCAGATCGACGTGGCCGGCCACTTGAAGGAAATCTGTGCCTCGCTGGGCATCAACTTCATCTTCAAGTCCAGCTACGACAAGGCCAATCGCTCGTCGGGTGCCTCGTTTCGCGGCCCGGGCATGGACAAGGGGCTGGAGATACTTGCCCAGGTGAAGAGGCAGCTGGGCGTGTCCATCCTCACCGATGTGCACACCGAGGCCGAGGTGCCCCGCGTGGCCTCGGTGGTCGATGTGCTGCAGACGCCCGCCTTCCTGAGCCGCCAGACCGATTTCATCCGCGCCGTCGCCCAAAGCGGCAAGCCGGTGAACATCAAGAAGGGGCAATTCCTGGCCCCGCACGACATGAAGAACGTCATCGACAAGGCCCGCGCCGCCGCGCGCGAAGCCAATCTGCCCGATGACGTGTTCATGGCCTGCGAACGCGGCGTGAGCTTCGGCTACAACAACCTCGTGTCCGATATGCGCAGCTTGGCCATCATGCGCGAGACCGGTGCGCCGGTGGTGTTCGACGCCACGCACAGCGTGCAATTGCCGGGCGGCCAGGGCACCAGCTCGGGCGGCCAGCGCGAATTCGTGCCGGTGCTGGCCCGTGCGGCCGTGGCGGTGGGCATCAGCGGCCTGTTCATGGAAACCCATCCGGACCCGGCCAATGCGCTGTCTGACGGCCCCAATGCGGTGCCGCTGAAGCATATGCGCGCGCTGTTGGAACAGCTCGTTGCGCTGGACCGCGTGATCAAGACCCAGCCGCTGCTGGAAAATGACTTCAGTTGCTGAGAGCCCGTCAATGCCGTCCGCTTATATTCTTGCCAACGTCCAGGTCACCAACCCCACCCAGTACGACGAGTACCGCAAATTCTCCTCCGAGGCCATGAAGGCCTATGGCGCCGAGGTCTGCATACGCGGCGGCAAGGTCGAGTTGCTGGAAGGTGACTGGACGCCGGAGCGCGTCGTGCTGCTGAAGTTCCCCAGCCTGGAAGCGGCCCGCACCTTCAACGACTCGCCCGAGTACGGCAAGGCGCGCGCCGCACGCCAGGGCGCGGCCATCATGCGCATGGTTTTGATCGAGGGCGTTTGACGCGCCCTCCCCCACCACAAGATTTGAATCTTTGACACCGGAGAGACTTGAATGAGCGCCATTGTTGACATCGTCGCCCGCGAAATTCTGGACAGCCGCGGCAACCCCACCGTCGAATGCGACGTGCTGCTGGAGTCCGGCACCATGGGCCGCGCGGCCGTGCCCTCGGGCGCCTCCACCGGCTCGCGCGAAGCGATCGAGCTGCGCGATGGCGACAAGAAGCGCTACCTCGGCAAGGGCGTGCTGAAGGCCGTCGAGCACATCAACACCGAGATCTCCGAGGCCATCCTGGGCCTCGACGCCTCCGAGCAGGCCTTTCTGGACAAGACCCTGATCGACCTGGACGGCACCGACAACAAGTCGCGCCTGGGCGCCAACGCCATGCTGGCCGTGTCGATGGCCGTGGCCCGCGCCGCCGCCGAAGAGTCCGGCCTGCCGCTGTACCGCTATTTCGGCGGCATGGGCGGCATGCAGCTGCCGGTGCCGATGATGAATGTGATCAACGGCGGCGCCCACGCCAACAACAGCCTGGACCTGCAGGAGTTCATGATCATCCCGGTCGGCGCACCGACCTTCCGCGAAGCGGTGCGCTATGGCGCCGAAGTCTTCCACGCGCTGAAGTCCATCCTGCATGACAAGGGCATCAGCACAGCGGTCGGCGACGAGGGCGGCTTCGCCCCCAGCGTGGCCAGCCATGAGGCAGCCATCCAGCTGATACTGGACGCGATCGACAAGGCCGGCTATGTGGCCGGCGAGCAGATCGCCCTGGGCCTGGACTGCGCCGCCAGCGAGTTCTACAAGGACGGCAAGTACGTGCTGTCCGGTGAAGGCCTGAGCCTGACCTCCGAGGAGTGGACCAATATCCTGGCCACCTGGGTCGACAAGTACCCCATCATCTCGATCGAGGACGGCATGGCCGAGGGCGACTGGGAGGGTTGGAAGATTCTCACCGACCGCCTGGGTAAGACGGTGCAGATCGTCGGCGACGACCTGTTCGTCACCAACACCAAGATCCTGAAGGAAGGCATAGACAAGGGCATTGCCAACTCCATCCTGATCAAGATCAACCAGATCGGCACCCTGACCGAGACCTTTGCCGCGATCGAGATGGCCAAGCGCGCCGGCTACACGGCCGTGATCAGCCACCGCTCGGGCGAAACCGAAGACTCGACGATTGCCGACATCGCGGTGGGCACCAATGCCGGCCAGATCAAGACCGGTAGCTTGAGCCGCTCGGACCGCATGGCCAAGTACAACCAGCTCTTGCGCATCGAAGAAGATCTGGGCGATGTCGCCAGCTACCCGGGCCGCGCCGCCTTCTACAATCTGCGCTAATTTCGACTCGCGACCCGCGCCCGCGTGAAAATCCTCAGCATCATCCTCGCCGCCTTCCTGATTGCCATCCAGGGCCAGCTCTGGTTTGGCAAGGGGGGCGTGACCCGGGTGGTGCTGCTGGAGTCTGACCTGGCCAAGCAGCAGGCCGCCAACAAGGTGGCCAGAGCACGCAATGAGCAGATCGAGGCCGAGTTGCGCGATCTGCGCGAGGGCCAGGAGATGGTCGAAGAAAAAGCCCGCTCCGAGCTGGGCATGATCAAGCCGGACGAGATCTACGTCCAAGTGCTTCATACCAAGCGCTGATGGAAGCGCTGCTACAAGGCCTGCAGCCCATCCTGGCTGCGGCCTTCACCGTCTGGGGCAGCCCAGTCACCTGGCTGGAGATCGCCGCCTTTGCGCTGGCGATCTGGATGGTGATCTGCAATATGCGGGTCAATCCGCTGGCCTGGCCCTTGGCCATCGCCAGCTCGCTGCTCTACTTCCTGCTGTTCTGGTCGGCCAAGCTCTATGGAGATGCCTCGCTGCAGATCGTCTTCGTCATCGTCGCCTTCTGGGGCTGGTGGCAATGGCTGCGCGGGCATGACGCCAGCGGCCAGGCGCTGCAAGTGCGCAACTTGAGCCTGCGCGGACGCCTTGTTGCGCTGCTGGCCTTCGCGCTGAGCTGGCCGCTGATCGGCTTCTACCTCAGTCGCTACACAGACACCGACGTGCCCTTCTGGGATGCCTTCCCCACCGCCGGCAGCCTGGTCGGCCAATGGCTGCTGGGCCGCAAATACGTCGAGAACTGGCCTGCCTGGATCGCGGTCAATACCGTCGGAGTGGCGCTGTTCGCCTACAAGGGCCTGTGGCTGACGGTCGTGCTGTACGCCCTGTTCACCGTGATGGCTGCGTTCGGCTGGCGCGCCTGGGGGCGGATGACTCATGAGCACCGCTAAGCCCCTGCTGATCGCCATCGTCGGCGCCGAGAGCACCGGCAAGACGCAGCTCTCGCTGGCGCTGCAGCAGGCACTGATCGAATCGACCGGCCTGCGTTGCGCCGTCGTGCCCGAGTACCTGCGCACCTGGTGCGAGACCGAGCAGCGCACCCCCGAGCCCCACGAGCAGGCAACCATTGCCGAACACCAGATCACGCTGATCGACGGCGCCGCCGCCACGCACGACCTGGTGCTGTGCGACACGACGCCGCTGATGACGGCCGTCTACAGCGAGTTGCTGTTCCACGACCGTTCGCTGCACGCGCTGGCCCAGGCCTTCCATCTGCGCTGCGACCTGACCCTCTTGACCGCACTGGACATCCCCTGGGTGGCCGACGGCCTGCAGCGCGACGGCCCCCATGTGCGCGGCCCGGTGGACGCCGCCGTGCGCAGGGCCCTGCTCGAGGCGGGCCTGGGCTGGTCGGTCGTCGCCGGCGCCGGCCCGGCCCGCGTCGAGGCGGCGCTGAACGCGATCACCCCGCTGCTGCTGAAGCGCCAGGCACCCCGTGCCGGCCTCCTGACCCGGCTCAACGAACGCCAGGCCTCCTTCCCGGAGCAGCGCTGGCTGTGCGATTGCGATGTGCCCGAATGCGAGCATGCCTCGCTCATGTCGACGCCTGCCCGCTGAGCCAGCCTACTGCACCACGCTGCTGCCGGGCGCCTGCTTGTGCGTGGCGGTGAACAGCTCGCCCACATCGACCGCGTCGAAGCGGTACTGGCGACCGCAGAACTCGCAGCCGACCTCGACCTCGCCGCGTTCGGTGATGATGCCGTTGACCTCGTCGGCACCCAGGCCGCGCAACATATTGGTGACCCGCTCGCGCGAGCAGCTGCATGAGAAGCGCGGCTGCAAGGGCTCGAACTGCACCACCGATTCCTCCCAGAACAGGCGGCGCAGGATGGTGTCGGCGTCCAGCGTCAGCAGCTCTTCGCGGGTCAGCGTGGCGGCCAGATGGGCGATGCGGTTATAGCCCTCATTGAGGCCGATCTCGTCCTCGTTGCTGGCATGCGCGCCGCCCAGATTGCCCTCGCCCTGCATCGGCAGGCGCTGGATCAGGAGGCCGGCGGCCATATCGTCGTTGGCGGCCAGTATCAGCTTGGTGTCCAACTGCTCGGATTGCAACATGTAATGTTCCAGCACCTCGGACAAATTCTGCAGCGGCTCGCGCTGGTCGCCGTGCAGCGGCACCACGCCCTGGTAGGGCTGCTGGCCGGGCTGGGGATCATTCGGGTTCAGGGTGATGGCGCAGCGGCCCTGGCCGTGCAGATTCAGCATCGCCTCCAGGCGCGCGCCATCCGGCACATCGCCCACAACCTTGGCGGTGGCGCGGAAGGTCAGGTCGGGCTGCACCTCGGCCACGGCCAGCTTGACCGGCCCGTCGCCGAACACCTGCAAGGTCAGCGAGCCATTGAACTTGATATTGGATTGCATCAAGGTGCCAGCGGCCACCATCTCACCCAGCAGCTCGCGCACCTCGGCCGGATAGGGCCCGGTGACCACGCGCCGCTGCAGCAGCTCGCGCCAGCTTTCGGTCAGCCGCACCAGCATGCCGCGCACCGGCAGGCCTTCAAACAGAAATTTGTGCAATTCACTCATCAAGAACTCTTCTTCAGCCCGGCCTTGTAGCGGCGGGCATTGGCCACATAACCGGCCGCGCTGAGGCGCAGGCCTTCGATTTGCTCCGGTGTGAGCTCGCGCACCACCTTGGCGGGGCGGCCCATGATCAGCGAGCCGTCCGGGAACTCCTTGCCCTCGGTGACCAGCGAGCCGGCACCGACCAGACAATATTGGCCTATCTTGGCGCCATTCAAGACCACCGACTGGATGCCGATCAGGCTGCCCTTGCCGACCGTACAGCCGTGCAGCATGACCTGGTGGCCCACCGTCACATCCTCGCCAATGCTCAGTGGCGAGCCGCGGTCCGAGTGCAGGACCGAGCCGTCCTGGATATTGGTGCCGCGGCCTATGACCATGGTCTCGTTGTCGCCGCGTACCACGCAGTTGAACCAGATGCTGGCGTCGGCGCCGATTTGCACATCGCCAATCACCTGGGCACTGTCTGCCACCCAGGCGGACTCGTCGATCTGGGGGGCGACGTCGCCCAGGGCATAAACGGTCATGAGGTCTCCTGGCGCAAAGCGGTAATTCTACGGATGCCGGCAAGGTCAGGGGCGGGGAAGGCCTTGACGCCCTGGTTCGCCGGCTAGCTTTGCAGGGCCAGTAGCTCGGCCTCGTCGAAGCCCGCGGCCCGGCGTGCCTCCATATTGAACGGCGCGCGCAGCTTGGGCGCGTCATAGGTCTTCACCAGTTCGGCATAGGTGGCGATGGGGTCCAGCCCCCGCTGCTCGCAGACCCAGCGGTACCAGCGGTTGCCGGCCGCGACATGGCCGATTTCGTCGCGCAGTATCACGTCGAGGATCTCGCCCGCCCTGATGTCGCCCGCCCCGACCAGCTTGCGCTTCACCGCCGGCGAGGCGTCCAGCCCGCGCGCCTCCAGGGTGCGCGGCACCAGCGCGATACGGGCCAGGATGTCACCCTTCGTACGCTCGGCCATCTCCCACAGCGCGTTGTGCGCCTGGAAGGCGCCGTAGTCGAAGCCCATCTCGACCAGATGATTTCGCAGCAGGGTGAAGTGTTGCGCTTCCTCCTGCGCAATGCGCACCCAGTCGCGGTAGAAGGACTCCGGCATGCCGGGGAAGCGCCAGACGATGTCCAGCGCCAGATCGATGGCATTCAGCTCGATATGGGCGATCGAGTGGATCAGCGCCGCCCTGCCCTCGGGCAGGCGCAGCGAATGGTGTTTCAGCTGCGTATGGCCGACCAGCTCGGGCCTGGTCGGGCGGCCGGGGATGCCGACCGGCGCCGCTATGACGTTGTCGGTGTCGATCGGCAGATCGAGACTCAGGCCCAGCGTGATGGAGGCTTTCTGGACGGCATTCGTGGCCAGCAAGGGGGTCAGAGCGGCAGTGCGCAGGGATTGCATGCCGCGATTTTAGAGACTACGCCGTGTAGTCGCCGCTGGCCTCCGGCTGGAACAGCACGGCAAGCACTTCGGCCGCGCGTGACTCTCCGCTCGGCGTGACCCAACGCGCCGTGGCCCCGACGCTAAGACCCAGCAGGCTGGCACCCACCGGCGACGTGACCGACACGTAGCCGGCCGATGGCTCGGCATCGGATGGGTAGCAGAGCGTCAGCTGGTAGCGGCTGCCGGTGAGGCTGTCCTGCAGCCTCACCTGGGAATACATGGTCACGATGTCGGGCGACACGCTGCGCGAGGGCACGAGGCGGGCCATTTCGAGCGCGTCCTCGATGTCGTCCGTTTCATGCTGAGCGGCGCCTGAGCGCAGCTGTCTGGTCAGCTTGACGAGGCGGGTGTGGTCGAGTTCGGTGAGCGTGCGCTCGTGGTGGTTTGAGACGTGCATGGTGCATTCCTGTCGAAGGAGGCCCGCTGCCTGGATCGATCAGGCACGGACCATCGCGCGGGACGGGTGCCCGGCGATCGAAGGTTTGCGCAAAGAAGGAGGAGGTGATCGCCGGGCTCAGGAATGTGCGACGACTAGAGATCGCACTGCAGCGGTGGAGGAGCCCGTGAACTTCATGAAGTCATTGTAGGAGCGACCCGCACTCCCCTCTTGAATGGCCGCACCGGCATTGCCGATATGACCCAAGCCTGTTGACTAAGCCGCCTGTACGCGACCTCGGCGCAGCAGGGCCGCCACGCCGATCAAGCCGGTACCGAACAGCCAGCCGCTCGAGGGCTCCGGCACCGGCGCGGCAAACGCGGTGGTGATGGCCTGACCGCGCACGTTCTCGTAGGCGAAGGCATTGAGCGTGATGCTGTAGTCCTTGTTCACCGTGATGTCGGCAAAACCGTAGAAGATGTCGCTGCTGGAGGCGCCGCTGGCGTCTCGCATCGTCAGGCCAAGGAAGCCGCGGCCTGGCGACCAGTTGCCATAGCTCGGACCCAGGTCCGTAAAGCCTGCCCCCGGATTCTGGTATCCCGTGCCCGCACCAATGGACTCGCCCACACCGAAGCGGGCCGGGTTCAGGTTGGCGGCCGAGGCATAGATCACGCCATTGCCGCGCGAGAAAAGGCCCTGGGTATAGACCCTGGCTTCTGCCGAGCCCGACCAGGTGTCGCTGAACAGGAAGAACTTGCCGTCCTCGAACAGACTGGCCGGGAAGAAGTAGCCACGCGACTCGGCATAGCCCGACAGGGGGTTGAACCAGATGCCGGTGCCGTCGCAACAGCCACCGCCGGAGTTGAAACCGCTGTTCAGCGCAGCGGCGGGCTGCGTGTAGACCATGGTGGCGTCAGCCAGTGTTGGCGCGAGCGCCGTGGTTGCCAGGGACAGGGCCAGGAGACTTGCACGCATGCTGTTACCTCGATGTGGAGAGTCAGGACCGCAGCAAAGTCTCACATGGCATGGGCCGGTGCGCCTCCCGGGACAAACCCCCAGGCCCTGTCCGTCGCCACCGTCCTCAGGCCGCAGTGACCGGCAGAGGCCGCGGCTCGCGCCGCCGGCGCTGCGCCACAAAGGCCGTCAGCCCCAGGCCGGCCAAACTCAGGGCCAGGGTCGCGGGTTCGGGCACCGGCGCGAGGAACACCCCGGAGGCCGAGCCATAGGTCCAGCCGGCCGGCAGGGTCTGCGTGACGGTTGCCGTGTTGCCGAAGTCCATGGTCACGGCGCATTCATTGCATCCGGCATCGACATAGGTGACCAGACTGAAGCCGATCCGGTCCTGGGCCATGCCATTCACCACCGGCAGGGTCAAGGTCAGCGAGACGTCGAAGTTCGTCGGGCCCGGGTTGTTGCTGCCGTACTGCTTGCCGGCCTGATAGCCGGTGCCGTAGACGCTGGCGCTCCAGTAGCCCGCCCAGTAGTTCAGGTCCATGTGCTCGCCGGTGACCGCACCGGAAACGTGCAAGGTCTCGGTCACCTGCACCGTGTGGCCGACGAAGCCCACCGGTGCAAAAAAGGTCACCGTTTCATAGAACGAGGTCGCCGCGGCAGCCACGCCCATTCGCCCCGAAGCCTGGGCGTAGGAATGCAGCGCCCCCTTCATGATGTCCACCGAGGCAATGCCCTTGGCCGCGGAGTAGAAGACCTGATCGCCGTCGAGATAGGGGGTGGGTGCCATCTGGGCCTGGCCCCTGGCCATGGTGAGCCCGGCGCCATCAAACTGGAAGTCATCGCGGTCGCCGGCGGCAATGGCCGCATTGCTGATCCACACACCGAAGGCCGGGGTGGCCGCCTGCGCGGCCTGAAGTGCCATGGGGGCCAGTCCGCTCAGCGAGGCAACGGCGGCAAGAACCCATGTCGAACTGCGTCTTGCAAACCCGCATTCGTGTCTCAATTCAAGCTCCTCGGTGGTCAATGGATGTCCCGTCGATTCAATCTTGAACCCGGCCTCGCCAGGGGCATTGACGCACAGCAATCTCGGTGCGAAGGCCGGGAACGCGACCCTGCTGCAGCCAGGATTGGCGATGCGCCCGCTAGAATTCGGGTTTTCCCTGGCGGGTCTGCCTTCTCGCCTCGACCGAGTCCGCCACTTGACCCGCCTAAACGCCAATCTGCTGCTGATCGCCATCGCCCTGATCTGGGGCTCGGCCTTTGTGGCGCAAAGCCAGGGCATGGCCGATGTCGGACCGATGACCTTCACCGGCGTGCGCTTTCTGATCGGCGCGCTGGTGGTCTCGCCGCTGATGTGGCGCGAGTGGCGGGCCCTGAAGGCGCGCGGGCTGGCGCTGAACCGCGACGATGGCGCCAAGATTCTCGGCCTGGGCCTGCTGCTGACGATGGGTGCGGCGATGCAGCAGATCGGCCTGCTCCACACCACGGTCACCAATGCCGGTTTTCTGACGGCGCTGTACGTGCCGCTGGTGCCGCTGCTGTCATGGCTGCTCCTGCGCGAGCCACCGCACTGGTCGGTCTGGCCGGCCGCCAGTGGATCACTGATCGGCACCTATCTGCTGTCGGGCGCGCACGGCCTGAGCATCAATGTCGGCGATATCTGGGTGATGGCCTCCGCCCTGCCCTGGGCCGTCCATGTGCTGCTGGTCGGCCGCGTGGCCGACAAGATGTCCGCGCCCTTCCTGGTCGCCGGTGGCCAGTTCCTGGTCTGCGGTCTGGTCAGCCTGGGCTGGGCCGGAGTGGCGGAGACTGTCACCTTGTCGGGGCTCGAGGCGGCCGCCTGGCCCATCGTCTACACCGGCGTGCTGTCGGTGGGCGTGGCCTTCACGGCCCAGGTGGTCGCCCAGCGCTACGCCCAGGCGCCCGACGCGGCCATCATCCTGTCCTCGGAGACCCTGTTCGCCGCCGCCTTCGGCTATCTACTGATGGGCGACAGGCTAGGCAGCACCGGCCTGCTGGGCTGCGCGCTGATCTTTGCCTGCCTGCTACTGGTGCAACTGGCGCCTATGATTCGGCAGATGAGGCGGTGGGCGCGGGCTTGATTGGGGCGCTCCCGGATTGCATCCGGGCTACATCGGATTCGTAGCCTGGATGCAATCCGGGGTCACAAGCCGCCAACGAAGTAGCGCTTCAATCCCGCCAAAATCATCTCAACCGCAATCGCGGTGAGCACCAGCCCCATCAGTTTTTCCAGCGCCGAGACAACCGAGTCGCCCAGCAGCTTGCGGATCCGATCGGACAGCAGCAGCGTGATGCCCGAGATCAGCATCGCCGCGGTCAGCGCACCGACCCAGTCCAGCATGCGGTCGGGCTGCCGAGAGGCCAGCAGCAGCACCGTGGCCATCGCCGACGGGCCGGCCAGCAGCGGCACGGCCAGCGGAAAGATCAAGGGCTCTCGGCCATCGCCCTCGGTGCCATAGACCCCGCCCTCGGTGGCGAAGATCATCCGGATGGCCACCATCAGCAGGATCACGCCCCCGGCCACCTCCAGCGAGCGCTCGGACAGGTGCATCACGCGCAGGAACGCATCGCCGGCGAACATGAAGCCCAGCAGCACGCCAAAGGCGATAGCGACCTCGCGAAAAGCCACCCAGCGCCGACGCTCAGGGGCGACGCTGCGCATGATGGGGATGAACACCGGCAGGCTGCCCAGGGGGTCGAGCACCAGCAGGAGCAATATCAGGGCGGACAAGAAGCTGTGATCCATGGGGCGCTATTGTCCCGCATGTGCATCAGGCTCTCGGGTGGTGCTTGGCGTGCAGACTCTTCAGGCGCTCCCGCGCCACATGGGTGTAGATCTGCGTCGTCGATAGGTCCGAATGCCCCAGCAGCAGCTGCACCGCGCGCAGATCGGCGCCATGGTTCAGCAGATGGGTGGCGAAGGCGTGGCGCAGCGTGTGCGGCGACAGCGGCACGGTGATGCCGGCCAGGGCCGCGTACTTCTTGATCAGGTTCCAGAACATCTGCCGCGTCATATGGGACGAGCGCACGGTGATGAACAGCATGTCGCTGGACTGGCCTTTCAGCAGCAGGCCTCGGGCCTCTTGCAGATAGCGCATCAGCCAGCCATGAGCCTCTTCGCCAAAAGGCACCAGCCGCTCCTTGGCGCCCTTGCCGGTGATGCGCAGCACGCCCTCGCTGAGGCCCACATGGACGCTCTTCAGCAGTACCAGCTCGCTGACGCGCAGGCCGCTTGCATAGAGCAGCTCCAGCATCGCACGGTCGCGCAGGCCCAGCGTCGTTGCGGTGTCGGGTGCCGCCAGCAGGGCCTCGACCTGCAGCTCGCTGAGCGTCTTGGGAATGCGCGCGCTCTGCTTGGCCGTCTGCAGGCGCAGGGTCGGGTCGGCCGTCAGCAGATGCTCGCGCAGCGCCCAGCGGAAATAGCGTTTGAAAACGGTCAGGCGGCGATTGGCCGAGGTTGCCTTGCTGCTGTCATGACGGGCCGCCGCATAGGCCAGCAGATGCAGCTCGGTGCTCTGATCCAGCGCCAGCTGATGGCTGGCGTCTAGCCAGTCGGCATAGAGGCTGAGGTCGCGCCGGTAGGCGGCCAGGCTGTTGGCCGCCAGACCGTCCTCCAGCCACAGAGCGTCGAGAAAGCGGTCTATGCTGGCCTGGCTCAGCACTCGGCTCAAGGCAGGGTCAGTCGAGCTTGAGCTTCTGCTGCTCGACGACCTTTTTATAGACCTCGAACTCGGCCTTGATCTGGGCCGAGAACTCGGCCGGCGTGTTGGCTACGACCAGCGAGCCGGTGTCCTCGATGCGCTTCCTGACATCGGGCAGCTCGACGGTCTTCTTCACCGCATCATGGATCTTGTCCACCACCTCTTTCGGCAGGCCCTTGGGGCCATAGACGCCGTAATAGGCCATGCGGTTCACGGCCTCCAGGCCCACCTCCTTGAAGGTCGGCACATTGGGCAGCTGGCTCAGGCGCTGGGGCGCGGCCACGACGATGGGGATCAAGCGGCCGTCCTTGATGAAGGGCAGCGCCGAGGGCAGGTTGTCGAACAGCATGGGCACCTGACCGGCCACCGTGTCATTCAGCGCCGGGCCGGCACCGCGGTAGGGAATGTGGGCGATGAACACACCGGCCAGATTCTTGTAAAGCTCCATCTGCAGATGGCCGATGCCGCCGGTGCCCGAGCTGGCAAAGCTGTACTTGCCCGGGTTCTTCTTGAGCTCGGCGACAAAGCCCTTGTAGTCGCGCGCCGGGAACGAAGGGTGCACGGCGATCACATTGGGCGTGGCCGCCACATTGATGATGGGCGTGAAGTCGGTCAGCGGGTTGTACGGGATCTTCGGGTTGATGGCCGGGTTGGCCGCCGTGGTCGAGACCGTGGCCATGCCCAGCGCATAGCCGTCCGGCGTGGCCTTGGCCGTCTCATTGGCGCCGATCGAGCCGCCGCCGCCGGCCTTGTTCTCGACGATCATGTTCTGCCCCAGCGCCGCATTGATCTTTTCGGCCAGCACGCGGGCGACGATGTCGGTGGTGCCGCCCGGGGCGAAGGGCACGACCAGGCGCACCGGCTTGTTCGGGTAGGACTGGGCCATCGCCCAGCTTGAGGCCAGCAAGGTGACCGCGAACGCGGTACCGGTGATCATGAGGGAACGGCGTGTCATCAGGGTCTCCAACGGTGGTGTTCTGCGAACATTGTCCCCAGCATCCTACCGGAACGCCTACGCAACTCTACGTAGAGCGGGACTCGGGCACCGGAAGCCCCAGCATGCCGGCCTTGAGCTTCTTGTCCACCGGCCGCTCACCCAGAAAGACCTTGAGGACGGCGCCGTAGAGATCCGCACCGGGCAGCGGCTCACCGCTGACCCTGCCATTGACGCTCAGTACCAGGCCCCTGTCCGGCAGATAGTCCAGATTGATCAAGTCCTTGCGGCTGACCTTGCCGATGCGGCGCAGATTGGCGTTCAGCTGGGCCACCCGGTCGGCCACCGCAAGGCGCTCGGCCTCGGTGCAGTTGCGCTGCACGCCCTTGTTGATGGCCTTGACGAACTCCTCGGCGCCAACACTGATCTGCAGCAGCATGCGGATCTGCACCCGCTTCGGCCCGGTATCGGCCAGCACCTCGTTGACCACCTGGGACTTGCCGCTGAGGTAGAGCGCCGCCGAATAGCCCTTCAGCACCGCCACGGCGCGCATGCCCACGCCATTCAGGACCAGGGGCACGCCGCCCACGATGGCGCTGTCCGGCACATCGAAGCCCTCGTACTGAAGGGCCCAGGCCGGCGCGGCCATCAGGCCCGCAGCGCCTACGGCACCCAGCAGCAGGCCGCGACGGCCCTTGTTTACATCCAAACATTTCCGCATTGCGGGAAACTCCTTCAACAGCGATGGCCGAGCCAGCTTAACGCGAGGCTGCCCTGCGGCGCCGACCGCAGCCTCAAAGCCCTGTTTTTTGCGCCGCTGGGGCCCTTCACACGGGTCGTTGCGCCAAGGCCCAATCGATATGCTCGCTCAGCAACTCGCTGGCGCCCACCCTGGCCTCGGTCAGCGCAAGGCGCAGCGCCGGCACCTCCTCGGCTCGCAGCGCGTTGCCGATGGCCACCGCCAGATTGCGCCGCCAGCGCCCATGGCCGATGCGGCGTATCGCGCTGCCCTCGGTGTGGCGCAAAAAGGCCGGCTCGTCCCATTGCAACAGCTGCAGCAGCGTCGGCGCGCTCAGCTCGGGCCGGGCGTCGAAGTCGGGCAGCGTCGCGCGCTGGGCGAATTTGTTCCAGGGGCAGACCAGTTGGCAATCATCGCAGCCATAGATGCGGTTGCCCATCGCCGCGCGCAGCTCCAGCGGAATCGGCCCGTCCTGCTCTATCGTCAGATAGGAAATGCAGCGCCGGGCGTCCACCCGATACGGGCCGACGATGGCCTGGGTGGGGCACACGTCAATGCAGGCCGTGCACTGGCCGCAATGCGCGCTGGTGGCCTCGGTCAAAGGCAGCGGCAGATCAACGAACAGCTCGCCGAGGAAGAACATCGACCCCGCCTCGCGGTGCAGGGCCAGGGTGTGCTTGCCCCGCCAGGCCAGGCCGCCGCGCGAGGCCAGCTCGACCTCCAGCACCGGCGCAGAGTCGGTGAAGCAGCGGTGGCCGAAGGGGCCGATCTCGGCCTGCAGCCGATCGGCCAGTTGCTGCAAGCGGCGGCGCAGCACCTTGTGATAGTCCCGGCCCCGGGCATAGATCGACACCTGGGCGCGCTGCGGCTCGTTCAAGCCCTGCCATTCGATCGCCTGCCAATCGCTGGGCGTGGCGGCGGGCAGATAGTCCAGGCGCAGGCTCAGCACGCGCAGGGTGCCGGGCACCAGCTCGGCCGGCCGGGCGCGCTTCATGCCGTGGGCCTCCATATAGTGCATGCTGCCGTGAAAGCCGGCTGCCAGCCAGGCGGCAAGACCTGGCTCCGCATCGGACAGATTGATATCGGCCACGCCAATCTGTGAGAATCCCAGCTCACGGGCCCAGCCACGAAGTTGCTCTAGCAGAGCCTGCGCATCGAGGTCGGGAGGGTCGTTCTTGGGGTGGTGCATTTGTCGATTCTAGAAACACGCGAATATCTATGGTCCGATGAGGCGGCTTGCGAGGCCTTTGCGCAGCGGCTGAGCCGCCAGCCCGCGCTGTTCAATGCCTGCATAGAGCTGCACGGCGGCCTGGGCGCCGGCAAGACCACCTTGGTGCGCCATCTGCTGCGGGCCCTGGGCGTCAGCGGCCGCATCAAGAGCCCAAGCTATGCGGTGCTGGAGAGCTACGAGCTGCCGCAAGGCATCGCCAGCCACTTCGACTTCTACCGTTTCAGCGACCCGCGCGAGTGGGAGGATGCCGGCTTTCGCGAGATCTTCACCAGCCCCGGCCTGAAGCTGTGCGAATGGCCCGAGAAGGCCGAGGGCATGCTACCCGAGCCAGAGTTGAGCATTTTCATCGAGGCCGTGGAAGACGACGCCCGCAGGGTTCGCATCGAGGCGCACACGGCCACCGGCCAGACCCTGCTGCGCGGACTGGACGCGGCATGAGCCTCAGCATTGAACGCCGCCGCGCACTGCGCACCATGGGCGCTCTTGTGCTGGGCCTGAGCGCCCGCCATCTGGCCTTCGGCGCCAGCATCGTGGCCGTGCGCGTCTGGCCGGCCGAGGACTACACCCGCGTCACCCTGGAGTCCGACACGCCGCTGGCCGCCCGCCACTCGTTCGCCGAGAACCCGGACCGGCTGATCATAGACATCGACGGTCTGGAGCTGAACCCGGCGCTGCGCGACCTGGTCAGCAAGGTCAAATCCGACGACCCCTATATCGCCGGCGTGCGGGTCGGCCAGTACCAGCCCCGCGTGGTGCGCCTGGTGCTCGATTTGAAGGAGCCGGTGGCGCCCCAGGTCTTCACGCTGGCGCCGGTGGCCGCCTACCGCAACCGGCTGGTGTTCGACCTCTACCCGAAGCAGGAGCGTGATCCGCTGCTGGCCCTGATACGCGACAAGGAAGCCGCCGAGCAGCTGGCCGCCCAGGCGGTGCGCGATGCGCTGGGCGACTTCATCGGCCGGGTGGACAAGCCGGCGCCGCTGGCGGGAGGTCCCCTTTCGGCCCCTGCGCTGCCGGCCTCCGCCCCGGAAGTGCAGACGCCCAAGCCACCGCCGGCCGTGCCGCCGCAGCCGATGACGCAGGGTCGGGTCGACCGCCTTATCGTCATCGCACTGGACCCCGGCCATGGCGGCGAGGACCCGGGCGCCGTTGGCCCCAGCGGGTTGAAGGAGAAGGACGTGGTCCTGGCTGTGGCCCTGCAGCTGCGCGACAAGCTCAACGCCCTGCCCAATATGCGGGTGATGATGACTCGCGATGCCGATTTCTTCGTGCCGCTGCACGAGCGGGTGCGCAAGGCCAGGCGCGTGCAGGCCGATCTGTTCGTGTCCATCCATGCCGATGCCTTTTTCACGCCCAAGGCCCGCGGCGCCTCGGTGTTTGCGCTCAGCGATGGTGCGGCGACCAGCACCGCCGCCCGCTGGATGGCCAATCGGGAGAATGCCGCCGATATGGTGGGCGGCGTCAATGTCGCGGTGAAAGACGCCACCGTGCTGCGCGCGCTGCTGGACATGAGCACCACCGCCCAGATCAAGGACAGCCTGAAGCTGGGCAACGAGGTGCTGGGCCAGATCAGCAAGGTCGGCCGCATGCACAAGGGCCAGGTCGAGCAGGCCGGCTTTGCGGTGCTGAAGGCGCCGGACGTGCCGTCCATCCTGGTCGAGACGGCATTCATCTCGAACCCGGAGGAAGAGGCCAAGCTGCGCGACCCGGAATTTCAGCAGCGCCTGGTCGAGGCGCTGGCCACCGGCATCAGCCGCTATTTTGCGAAGAATCCGCCGCTGGCGCGGCATCGCGCCGTCTCATAGGCTGGCTTGAGGGCAGCGCGTTCGCCGCCGCCTATTCGTACTGGCCGGCAATGCCGGCGCGCCCCTCCGGCTCGCGTCCGGCCTGGTCAATGGCCGTGGCCAGGCGCGCCGCCAGCGCGCGATCAAGGCCCAGCAGGCGAGCGTGATCGGCGCGCGCCCGCGCGACATTGCCCATCTGGGTGAACAGCACGCCGCGATACATATAGGCTTGGGCCAGGTCCGGCTTCAGCTCGATCGCCCGGTCGTAATGGCGCAGCGAGCGCTGGAAGTTCTGGGCGCTCTGCATGCGCAGGCTGTAGGCCAGATTGTTGTGCGCCTCGGCCATCTTCTCGTCGAGTGCCAGGGCCTGCTCGAACAATTGCTGCGCCTCGGCATGGCGACGTTCCAGCAGGCGTTTGACGCCCTCGTTGTACAGACGCACGGCGCGCTCGCGCGGCGTGCCCTGCGGCACCGGCAGCGGGTCGCTTTCGGCCGCCAGCGCCGGCCGCACCAGCAGCAGCGCCGCCCCGCTCAGCAGCGCGCGCCGAACCCGCTCAGGCGCGACCGAGCAGGCGCTTCGCATGCAGGACCTCCGGACGAACGCTGTCGGCGGACTCTGTCAGCTCCAGCACCTTGGTCGCGTGCAGCCGGGCCTTGGCGGCATCGCCCTGCCGCTCGGCCGCCCGCGCCGCGCCGAGGGTGGCACGCAGGCGGTTTGGCTCGCGCTTCAGCACAGCCTCGTACTCCACCAGAGCCTCGGCCGGCCGATCCAGGTCGAGCAAGGCATTGGCCAACACCTCGCGGGCCGGAATGATGGGGCCGGGCGTGACGACATGCTTCTCGGTCGCGTCTTCGCGCGCCGCGGCCTGGCGCAGGGTCCGCAGGCTCTCGTCCACACGCCCGTCGACCAGGCTCGCAAGGCCGCGCACGACCTCGGACTGGATCTCGATCTGATCGGCCCAGTAGCCAATCTTCAGCTGCGCGGCGGCGTCACGCAGTTGCAGCAGGCGCTTGTGTTCGGCCTGCACCCGAGCGCCGTCCTTGACCATGGCCGCACCGACGCCACGGGCAAACGCATTGACGGCCTCGGCCTGGGGGTACTTCTGCCAGGGATAGCCGCCGGCAGCCGGGTTCAGTTCCAGCGCCGCCGCCTCGGACCAGCGCCCGCTCTCCAGCGCCATGCGGGCCGGAATCGCGCTGTAGGCATAGGCCGATGCGAAGTGGTCGGCACGGTTGGGCAGGGCCAGGGCCTCGGCCATCACCTGGGCCGCGGCCTTGTCCTGATTCAGCTGCAGATGCGCATAGACCAGGTAGTCGAAGGCGTGCATCGAGTTGAAGGACTTGGCGGTGTCCGAACGCGCCGAGACGCGATTCGATTCGACCGAATCGCGCCAGGCGCCCAGCCGGGTGAAGATGTGCGAGGGCATGTGCTGGGCATGGGCGGCGTCGGGGGCGATTTTGCTGTAGCGGCGCGCCGCCTCCAGCCCATGGTGGGCAATCGGCGGGTAGTCGTAGCTGTGTATCAGGTAGTGGGCCACGCCCGGATGGTCCGGCATCGCCTGGAACAGCGGTTCCAGCTGGCGCGCGGCCCGCAACTGGTTGGCATAGCTCTTGTCGGCCGGGTCGAAATTGGCCGACAGCACCAGCGAGTGCAGTATCAGCGCCTCGCGGTCATCCCCATAGCGCCGCGCCAGCTTGTCGAATTCCTGCTCCAGCGCCTGGGCGCGGCTGCGGTGATTGAGCTTGTCATGGTCACGGTAGAAGGCCGACAGGGCCTCGACATAGTCACGCTCGCGCTGGCTGGCCAAGCCGGTGCTGCGCGCGGCGGCCAGCGCCGCGGCGCCGTCGTCCAGCAGCTTGGGCGACAGATTCGTCGGCCAGGCGAAGGGGTTGTCCAGCAGGGACAGCGCTCGCACGAAATGGGCCATGCCGCAGGCGGCATCGGCCTGCAAGGCACGGTCGAGCGGCTCCTTCACATAGGCCCAGGCGAAGGAATGGTAGTAGGCCATGGCGAGATTGATCTCGCGCTGGGCATCGGGCTTGCAACTCACCGTGAACACCACCGTGCCCAGGCGTTCGGGCTTGCCGCCCGCATCGTGTGCGGCAGCGGGAGTCGCAGCCCCGCCAATGACCAGACTGCAGGCAGCCGCTGCAGCGGCGCGTCGTGCGTGCTTCATGGAGTGCCCTCCTGGAAGTTCAGCATCCTCAGGTCGATGCTTGACAAACCAGCTGTCACTCTAGTGCGTGGCCCCCGGCTTTGCAAAGTGGGCCCGCGTGGCTCGGACGGCTCACACGGCAGGTTTGCGCTTGGCCTTCCAGCCGCCGTAGATCGCGAGCAGGCCCGGGATTACGATCATCGCCCAGATGATCTTCTCCAGATGCTGCTTGACCCAGGGCACATTGCCGAAGGCATAGCCCAGGCTGGTGATGCCCACCACCCACAGCAGGCCGCCGGTGACGTCGTAGAAGGTGAACTTGCTGCGCGTCATCTGCGCCACACCGGCCACAAAGGGCGCGAAGGTGCGCACAAAGGGCATGAAGCGTGCAATCACGATGGTGATGCCGCCGTGGCGCTCGTAGAACTCATGGGCACTCAAGAAGGCCTGGCGATTGAAGAAGCGCGACTGCTCCCACTGGAACACCTTGGGACCGAAGAAGCGGCCTATCGTGTAGTTGGTCTGGTTGCCGGCCACCGCGGCGACACTCATCAAACCCATCGCGATCGGCAGCTCCAGCAGGCCGGTGCCGCACATCGTGCCAACGATGAAGAGCAGCGAGTCGCCAGGCAGAAAGGGCATCACCACCAGCCCGGTCTCGACAAAGATGATCAGGAACAGCAGCGCATAGATCCAGGCCCCGTAGGCGGCCACGAAATCGATCAGATAGCGATCAACGTGGAGGATGAAATCGATGACGAGGCTGAATATTTCCATGGCGCGCATTATCACCATCTGCGGTGACGGCGATGGGGCGCCTCCTACAATCGAGCCATGAATGATGTCCGTGCCCCCCTGCGCCGCGTGATCCGTGAGCTGCCCGATGAGTTGATCAGCCAGATTGCGGCCGGCGAGGTGGTCGAGCGGCCCGCCTCGGTGGTGCGCGAGCTGGTGGACAACGCGCTGGACGCCGGCGCCACCCAGATCAGCCTGAAGCTGATGGCAGGCGGCATACGCAGCATCGTCGTCGAGGACGACGGCGCGGGCATACCTGTCGAGGAGCTGCCGCTGGCGCTGCGCCGCCACGCCACCAGCAAGATAGGCTCGCTGGACGATCTGGAGCATGTGGCGACGATGGGCTTTCGCGGCGAGGCCCTGGCCGCGATCTCCTCGGTGGCCGAGATGGCCATCGCCAGCCGCACCGCGCAGGATGCACACGCCAGCCGGCTCGACGCCCGCTCCGGTGAGCTGAGCCCCAGCGCCCGTGCCGTGGGCACCAGCGTCGAGGTGCGCGAGCTGTTTTTCAACACGCCGGCGCGGCGCAAGTTCCTGAAAAGCGAATCGACCGAGCTGGCGCACTGCGTCGACGCGGTGCGCCGCCATGCGCTGGCCCGGCCCGATGTCGGCTTTGCCGTCTGGCACGAGGGCAAGCTGGTCGAGCAGTGGCGGGCGACCAGCCCGCAGCAGCGGGTGAAGGACGTGCTGGGCAGCGACTTCGAGGCCAGCAGCCGCGAACTGATGCTGGAGCGGGGCCCGATGCGTGTGTTCGGCCGCGCCGGCCTGCCCGAGGCCTCACGCAGCCGCGCCGACATGCAATACGTCTATGTCAACGGCCGCTTCGTGCGCGACAAGCTGATCGCCCACGGCATACGCTCGGCCTACGAGGATGTGTTGCATGGCAACCGCCAGCCGGCCTATGTGCTGTTCATCGACATCGCGCCGGAGCTGGTGGACGTCAATGTGCACCCGACCAAGATCGAGGTGCGCTTCCGCGATGGCCGCGAGGTGCACCAGCAGGTGCGCCATGCGGTGACGCAGGCGCTGGCCCTGTCGCGGGCGCCGGCGGCAGAGTCGTTGGCTCCCGAGCAGACGGCTTTTGCGGCACCCGCACCGGCGCAACAGTGGAAGGTCGCCGAGCGCGCACCGCAGCACTGGGGCGCGAGCGCCACGCAGGCGGCCCTGGGCCTGGCCGATCTGGCCACGCTGTATGGCCAGCAGCAGGCGCCCATCCCGGTGGCGAGGCCGCGTAGCGATGAAGAAGAAGTGCCGCGACCGCCGACTTTGTCCAGTCACGCACCCAGCCCTGCCCTGGCCTCCGCCGCCGAAGGCAGCTGGCCGCTGGGTCGGGCGATCGCGCAGATCGGCGGCGTGTTCGTGCTGGCCGAGAACGCCCAGGGCCTGGTCATCGTCGATATGCACGCCGCCCACGAGCGCGTCGTCTACGAGCGGATGAAGGCCAGTCTGGGCTCGGCGCAGATCGAATCGCAGCCGCTGCTGATACCGGTCAGCTTTGCCGCCACGCCGCAGGAGATCGCCACCGCCGAGGCCCATGCCGACAGCCTGTTGCGCCTGGGCCTGGACGTGGCCCCACTGTCCGCCAAGGCGCTGGCCGTGCGCGCCCGCCCGGCGGCGCTGGCCGGAGGCGATGTGGTCGAGCTGGCGCGCAGCGTGCTGGCCGAACTTTCTCAGTTCGATGCCAGCCATGCGATCGAACGCGCCCAGCACGAGATCCTTGCGACGATGGCCTGCCACGGCGCCGTGCGCGCCAACCGGCAACTGACCCTGGACGAGATGAATGGCCTTTTGCGCGATATGGAACGCACCGAGCGCGCCGACCAGTGCAACCATGGCCGACCGACCTGGCGGCAGCTGACGATGAAGGAGCTGGACGGGCTGTTTATGCGCGGCCGCTAGGCGTAAACCCCGAGCCGTGGTCCAATCCTGCCCTATGGCCACCCTGACACTCAAGAAAAAAGCCGCCGCCATTGGCAAGACCTTTGGCCGCGCACCGATACGTGGCCGAGGCATTGCCAATCCGCGCCCGACCATTGCCCAGGCGCAAAAAGAGCGCCAGGAGCGTGAAGAGCGCTATCAGGCGCAACGCCGCGACGCACCTCAGCGTGAGCCGCGCGAATTTGGCCGCGATGCCGGTGCGCCACCGCGACCGCGCCCTGCCGGCGCCGATGCGCCGGATCGCCGCGATGGCCCGCCGCCCCGGCGCGACGAGGCCCGTGGACCTCATCGGAATGAACGCCATGAAGACCCGCGTGGCCAAGACCGGCCCCATGCCAAGCCGAGCAGCCGCTTTGTCCATGAAGACCGCAACCGCCCGACCGAGCCGCAGCGCGATCTGAGGCCCGGCCCCCGCGGCTATGGCCCCGATCCCGGCCGCCCGCGCGAAGACCGCCACCCGGAGCGCAGCCAGGAGCGCAATCAAGACAACCGCGGCGGCTTCGGCGCCCCGCGCCATGAGGGCCCGCGCGCCCACAATCCCCACCAAGGCCTTGCCCCCGCGGCCAAGCCGCAGCGCAATACCGGCACCAGCGCCGGTGGCATCGTGCGCGGCTCCCGCGGCCAGGACCGCGGCCCGGCGCGCCCTGATCGCCCTGCCCGCGAGCAGCGCATCAACGAGCCCGGCCGCCCCCGCCAGATGCCCCGTGCTCACCAGGGTGCGCCGCTGACGCCCAATGAGGAGGGCGACCGTCTGTCCAAGCGCATGGGAGAGCTGGGCCTGGCCTCGCGCCGCGAGGCCGATGACTGGATCGCCGCCGGCTGGGTCAAGGTGGACGGCAGACTAGCCGTGCTGGGCCAGCGCGTGGGCCGCAACGTCAAGATCGACATCGACCCCGCCGCCCGCACCCAGCAGGCGCAGCAGGTCACCATCCTGCTGCACAAGCCTATCGGTTACGTCAGTGGCCAGGCCGAGGACGGCTATGAGCCAGCCTCGGTGCTGGTGCAGCCGCAGAACCGCTGGGACGACGACAGCTCCCAGGTCAAGTACCACGAGGGCCACCGCCGCAGCCTGGCCCCGGCCGGCCGGCTGGACATCGACTCGACCGGCCTGCTGGTGCTGACGCAGGACGGCCGCACGGCAAAGCTGCTGATCGGCGAGGACTCGACGATCGAGAAAGAGTATCTGGTGCGTGTGGAGGCGGTTGATCCGCAGGGCGGCGAATTGCTGTCCGCCGAGGGCCTGGCCCTGCTGAACCATGGCCTGGAGCTGGACGGCGAAAAGCTCAAGCCGGCCAAGGTCAGCTGGATCAATGACGACCAGCTGCGCTTTGTGCTGCGCGAAGGCAAGAAGCGCCAGATCCGCCGCATGTGCGAGCTGGTCGGCCTGAAGGTGGTCGGCCTGAAGCGCGTGCGCATCGGCCGCATCAACCTGGGCCATCTGCCGGTCGGGCAGTGGCGGTATCTGGGGCCCTGGGAGCGCTTTGATTGATCACCCGCGCTGAGCGGGGCATGACTGCGACTACGGCGGTCTTGGCTCTCGCCTTGCTGCTGGGCCTGCAACCGGTCACTACCGACGTCTATCTGCCTGCCCTGCCCGCCTTGCGCGCCGATCTGGGCGCGGGGATGAGCGCGGTGCAACTGACCTTGTCGGCACTGATGGTCTGCTTCGGCTTCGGCCAGTTGCTGCTGGGGCCTTTGGCTGACCGTATCGGCCGCCGGCCGGTGCTGCTGGCCGGCCTGGCGCTGTACACCCTGGCCGCAGCCTTTGCCGCTCTGTCGCCCACGATAGAGATGGTCATCCTGTGCCGCGCCGTGCAGGGCCTGGGCCTGGCCGCGGCCGTGGTCTGCGCGCGAGCGATGCTGCGCGATCTCTACGAGCCGCAGCAGGGCGCGCAAATCATGGCCAAGGCGCTGACCGGTCTGGGCTTGATCGCGATGCTGAGTCCTACGCTGGGCGGCCTCGTCGCGGCGCAGTTTGGCTGGCGCGCGGCGATGGGCGTGATTGCCGTCTTCAGTGCCTGCGCGCTGCTGTTCATCGCGCTGCGTGTGCCCGAGACGCTCAAGCTGCGCAATCCGCAGGCCACCCGGTTGCTGCCCCTGCTTGGCGCCTGGCGCCAGATTGCCCGGCACCCGACCTTTGTCGCCTACGGCCTGCTGACCAGCCTCAGCTATGGCGCGCTGTACAGTTTTCTGGCCGGCTCGTCCTTCATCTACATAGGCCTGCTGGGTGCCTCGCGCCCGCACTACGGCCTGCTGGTCGGTGCCTGCTCGGGCATCTATGTGCTGGGCACGCTGTGGTGCCGCTCCATGATACGCCGCAAGACGGTGCCCGAGGCGATTGCGCGTGGCGCCTTCTTCACGCTGGCCGGTGCGCTGGCCATGGCGGCTTTGGCCCTCGGTGGCGAGGCCAGCCTGATCAGCGTCACTGCCGCCCAGGCCCTGTTCATCTTCGGCCATGGCGTGCTGCAGCCCTGCTCGCAGGCCGGTGTGGTCGGCCCGTTCCCGCGCCATGCCGGCGCGGCCTCGGCGCTGTCGGGCTTTGCGATTGCCGCCACCGCGTTCGGCGTCGGCGCCTGGCTGGGCGTGGCGCTGGACGGTCGCATTGCTCCCTGGGCCTGGACCATCGCCGGCTTTGCCGCACTGAGCGCACTGACCTCCTGGACCCTGGTGCAGCGTCTCGGGCGCCCGGCCACCGCAGGCGCTGCCTCGGCCACCACCTGAAGAGATCCCCGCATGCCCTTGCTCGACGTGAAGGGGCTGGCCAAGCACTACGGCGCCAGCCCGGTGTTTGAATCGGTCGACCTGCAGCTGCAGCCCGGTGAGCTGGTGGCCCTGCTGGGCGAATCGGGCGTTGGCAAATCGACGCTGCTGAATTGCATTGCGGGGCTGGACACTTTCGATGCCGGCAAGGTGCTGCTCGACGGCCATGACATCGGCCAGATCAGCGAGCAGGCCCAGGCGCTGCTGCGGCGCTCGCACCTGGGCTTTGTGTTCCAGGCTTTTCATGTGCTGCCCCATCTGAGCGTGGCCGACAACATCGCCCTGCCCTTGCTGCTGCTGAAGAAACCCGACCCAGCGCGGGTGGTGCAGATGCTGGATGCGGTGGGGTTGAACGCTCTAGGCGCACGCATGCCCCGCCAGTTGTCCGGCGGCCAGTTGCAACGCGTGGCCATTGCCCGTGCGCTGGTGCACCGGCCCCGCCTGGTGCTGGCCGATGAGCCGACCGGCAATCTGGACCCCGACACCGCCGAGCAGGTGCTGGACCTGCTGAAGGCGCAGACCCAGCAGGAAGGCGCCGCCTGCCTGCTGGTGACGCATTCGCAGCGGGCGGCGGAGCGTGCGCAGCGGGTGCTGCGACTGCACGCCCATGGCGTGACTGAGGCGCGGTGAAACTCCTACCGTGGAGCTGGCTGCGCCAGCTGTCCTGGCCGGCGGCACGCCAGCATCCCTGGCGCCAGGCTTTTGGCCTCGTCTCGATCGCCTTGGGCGTGGCCCTGGCCTTTGCCGTGCACCTGATCAATGCCTCGGCGTTGGCCGAGTTCGCCTCGGCGGTGCGCTCGGTCAATGGCCAGCCGGATCTGGTGCTGCGTGGCGCGGCCGGGGGCTTTGATGAACAGCTGTATGCCCGCGTGGCCGCCCTTGCTGACGTCAAGCTCGCCTCGCCGGCCATCGAGGTGCAGACCTATGTCCTGGACGGCGCCGGTCAGCGCTTTGCGCTGCGCATCATCGGGCTTGATCCGCTGCTGGCGGCCCAGTTGGCGCCGGGCCTGATGCCGGTGCCGGCGACCGGCCGGGCGATGAGTCCCGCCGCGCTGTTTGCTCCCGATGCGCTGTACCTGAATCCCGCCGCCAGCGCCAAACTGGGTGCCGCAGCCAAGACGGTGAAGGCCCAGTTCGGCGACCAATTGCTGCCCTTGAACATCGCCGGCAGCGTCGCCGCCGACGGCTCGCCGCTGGCGGTGATGGACATTGCCGACGCGCAACTGCGCTTCGGGCGTCTGGGGCGACTGGACAGCATCGATCTGCGCCTGCAGCCCGGCACCGACCAGGCCCGTCTGTTGCAGGGCCTGGCCCTGCCGGCCGGCGTGCGCGCGGCCAAGCCGGACGAGGTCGTGCAGCGCATCTCCAATCTGTCGCGGGCCTACCGCGTCAACCTGACGGTGCTGGCCCTGGTGGCCCTGTTCACAGGCACCTTTCTGGTGTTTTCGGTGCTGTCTCTGTCGGTCGCTCAGCGGCTGCCGCAGCTGGCCCTGCTGGGCGTGCTGGGCCTGTCATCGGCCGAGCGGTTGCAGATGATTCTGCTGGAGACCTTGGTGCTGGGCCTGATCGGCAGCGCGCTGGGCATTGCCCTGGGCACCGGCCTGGCCGCGACTGCGCTGCAGTTGCTGGGCGGTGACCTGGGCAGCGGCATGCTTGGCGGCGCCCAGCCGCAGCTGCAGTTCAGTCTCTGGGCGGCGCTGGGCTACGGGAGTCTGGGTGTTGCCGCTGCACTCGTCGGCGGCTATCTGCCGGCACGCTGGGCGCAGTCCATGGCACCGGCCCAGGTGTTGAAGGGCCTGGGCCAGACCGACGCTTCGCGGCATCTGAGCTGGCTGGGGCCGGTGTTGTTGCTGCTGGGCGCCGGACTGGCCCTGCTGCCGCCCTGGCATGAGCTGCCGCTGGCCGCCTATGGTGCGGTGGCTGCCCTGCTGGTGGGCGGCATTCTGTGCGTACCCGAGGGCGTGGCCCTGCTGCTGCGCCTGGCGCCGAAACCCCGCCATGCGCTGGCCCTGCTGGCGCTGGAGCGCGCCCGCGACCAGCGCCACAGCGCGACGGTGGCCGTGGCCGGCGTCGTCGTCAGCCTGAGCCTTGCGGTGGCCCTGACCGTGATGGTGGGCAGTTTCCGCGGCTCCATCATGCTGTGGCTGGACACCGTGCTGCCGGCCGAGCTCTATGCCCGCACCGCCGACCGCAGCGCCGCCAATGACACGGCGTTTCTACCATCCAGCTTCGTTGAGGCGGCGCGCCGCCTGCCTGGTGTGGTCCGGGTCGAGGCACAGCGCACGCTGCCGCTGCTGCTGGACCCGCAGCGCCCGAGCGTCGCGCTGATCGCCAAGCCACTGGACGCGATTACCCCGCAGCTGCCACTGATCGGTGCACTGGCGCCGGCACGACCCGGCCTGCCCTCGGTCTATGTCAGCGAGGCGATGGTGACGCTGTACCAGGCACGGCCCGGCGCCGGCTTCAGACTGCCGCTGCGAGCCGACCAGCCGCCGGTGGAGGTCTGGGTGCGCGGCGTCTGGCGCGACTACGCCCGCCAGCAGGGCTCGGTGATGATGGACGCGGCCGAGTTCGTGACGCTGACCGGCGACACGCGCAGCAATGACATTGCGCTGTGGCTGGCGCCGGGTGCTGCGATGGCGCCCGTGCAGGCCGGGCTGCGCGCGCTGCTGCCCGATCCTTCGCTGATCGAGTTCGCCTCGGCGCGCGAGATCCGCGAGATGTCGCTGAAGATCTTCGACCGCAGCTTTGCCGTCACCTACTGGCTGCAGGCGGTGGCCATCGCGATCGGCCTGTTCGGCATTGCCGCCAGCCATTCGGCCCAGGTGCTGGCCCGGCGCAAGGAGTTCGGCCTGCTCGCTCATCTGGGCGTCACCAAGGGCCAGGTCTTGCGCCTGGTGGCGATGGAAGGCGCGGTCTGGACGCTGGTCGGCACGGTGCTGGGCCTAGCCCTGGGCCTCTTGGTCAGCATGGTGCTGGTCTTTGTCGTCAATCCGCAGAGCTTCAACTGGACGATGGAGCTGCATGTGCCCTGGGCCCGTCTGGCCGTGCTGGCCGCCGCTGTGCTGCTGGCCGGCACGGTGACCGGCGTGATCGCCGGGCGCAGTGCCGCCCGGCGCGATCTGGCGCAGTCGGTCAAGGAGGATTGGTGATGATGCAGCGGCGTGATCTTCTGCTGGCCCTGGGCGCGCTGACCCTGGGACAAGGCGCAAGCGCAGCGGCGCTGGGCGTCACGCCACGCCCGTTGCGCTTCCCGGCCGACTTCGGTGCCCACCCGGACACCCATATCGAGTGGTGGTATCTGACCGGCGCGCTGGCGCCAGCCGGGGCCGATGCGGCCACACCGACGCCCTTGCCCACATACGGCTTCCAGCTGACCTTCTTCCGAGTGCGCACCGCCGTGGATCCGGCCCACCCCAGCCGCTTTGCCGCCAAGCAGTTGCTGATGGCCCATGCGGCGCTGACCGATCTCTCGGCCAGGACCCTGCGCCACGACCAGGCCCTGGCCCGCAGCGGCTTCGGCCTGGCCGAGGCCGGCGAAGCAGACACCGATGTGGTCTTGCTCGGCTGGCGCCTGCGTCGCCACGCCAGCACCGGCTACCGGGCCGAGCTGAAGAGCGAGCGCGCCAATTTCGCGCTGGCCCTGGACTTGAAGCCCACCCAGCCACTGCTGCTGCAGGGCCAGGCCGGCTACTCCCGCAAGGGCCCCGAGCCAGGTGCGGCCAGCCACTACTACAGCGAGCCGCAGCTGCAGTTGGCGGGCGAGCTGACCGTCGATGGCAGGCGCCAGCCTGTCCAGGGCCGGGCCTGGCTGGATCATGAATGGAGCAATCAGTTGCTGGGCTCCGGCCCGGACAGCGCCATCGGCTGGGACTGGACCGGCATCAACCTGGCGGACGGCGGCGCGCTGACCCTGTTCCGCCTGCGCCGGGCCGATGGCAGCGTACATTGGGCGGGAGGCAGCTACCGCGCGGCGGGGCAGGCACAGGCCCGCGACTTCGCGCCCACCGAGGTCTCGCTGCAGCCCGGCCGCATCTGGAAAAGCCCCCGCACCGGCACCAGCTATCCGGTCAGCTGGCGGCTGAACACACCTGTCGGCGCCTTCGAGCTGCGCGCCCTGCTCGACGACCAGGAGCTGGACGCCCGTGGCAGCACCGGCACCGTCTACTGGGAAGGCCTGTCCGAGTTGCTGGACGATGGTGGCCGGCGTGTCGGCCTGGGCTATCTGGAGATGACGGGCTATGCAGGGGCGCTGAGACTGGGTTGACCGCCGCCGCCGTCATCCCCGTTGCAACGAATGAAACACGGCTGCGAGCGGATGCAGCACGCCTGCAACGGCAGCGCCCCACTCTAGCGGGCGGCAAACATAGCCGTTGACGAGAGAATTCAAAACGCCATGAAGATCCACGTGATGTCCGCCTGGACCCTGCTGACGCTGGAGGCACTGTTCGTGCTGGCGCTCGCGCTGCAGCAGAACATGGGCGACGATGCTGCCGGCCGCGGCATGGCCACCGGCTTTGCGATGCTGCTCGCACCCATCGTGCTGGCGGCCGCGGGCCTGCTCTGGTGGGGCAGCCGCGGCGGGCCGGCAGCGGCCTGGTGGTTGGGCTTTTGCGTCGTTGCCTCACCGCTGGCCTACAGCGCGGTCAACTTCTCGGTCGACATGGTGAAGAAGATCGACCGCGGCATCTGGCGGGCCCAGCAGGGCCGTTTTGCCGACGCCAGGCTCACCCAGATGGCACAGGCGATCGATGCTCAGGATGCCGCCGTCCTGCAGCGCCTGCTGGCCAGCGGCCCAATCGACTGGACCGCACGCGACTGCTGGGGGCGCACGCTGCTGGGTCACGCGGTCGAGAAGGCGGTGTCCGACTATGGCGAACCCCTGCGCGCCGAGTTCGTGCGCATGCTGCTGGCGGCCGGCGCCCCACCCGCGGCCAATGCCCTGGTCGCAGAGCCGGGCATGGCGTCGACCAGCGCGCACAACCTCGTCTACCACCTCTACGGCATCCACAATCCGAACGCCCTGGCCGTGCTCGATATGGTGCTCGCGGCCGGCGCCAGTGCGGATGCCGTGGATGAGGATGGGCGACCGATCTACTTTTCCACCTACACCGTGCTGCCGGCGCTGGAGATACTGGCCCGGCACGGAGCCGACTTCACGCGCCTGGATCCACGCAGTGACCGCCTGCGGCAGAACGCCTTGATGAATGCGGTGTCGATGCAGATGTGGGCCGCAGCCCGCTTCTTCCTGGTGCAAGGGCTCTCGCCTGACCACACGGCACCTGACGGGCGCAGCATGCGCACGATACTCGCCGAGGTCGATCCGCCGGGCAGCAGCTACTACGGCGACGATGAGCTTGCGCACAGGGCCTTCATGGCAGAGCTGGCCAAATATCCCCCGCCGCGCTGAAACCCTGCTGCCGCGGCTCCGACACCTGAGATCGAGATGCGATCATCAAGATCTCATGCCGCCCATCTTCGGCTCAAGTCGTCTGCGCTGTACCCGCTGCCTGCGGCCGCTCGCCACCCACGCAGGCGGCAGCGCCTGCCTCTGCAAGCTGGTACGGCCGGCGGAGCATCAGGTCGAGGTGCTGATACTGCAGCACCCGCTGGAGCACCTCCAGGCCAAGGGCACGGCGCGCTTGGCGCATCTGTGCCTACCCGGCAGCATGCTGCAGGTCGGCGAGGTGCACGAGCGGCCGGAAAATCCCCGCAACCTGTACGAGTTGCTCCTCTACCCCGAAACAGCACCGGGTCAAGGGCTGGCCATGCCGATACCGCTGGACGAAGCCAGGTTGCAGCCCGCCAGCGGCCTGCGACTGATCGTCATCGACGGCACCTGGCGCAAGAGCCTGAAAATGCTGCACCTGAACCCCTGGCTGCAGGCCCTGCCCCGACTGGCGCTGCAGGCAACCCCGCCATCGCAGTACCGCATCCGCCGCGCCCATGCCGAACATCAGCTGTCGACGCTGGAGGCCATTGCCCTGGCGCTGCAGCAGTTGGAAGGCGGGGAACCCTCGCCGCTGTGGAATGTGCTGCGGCAGTTCGTCGCGCGGCAAGAGGCCCTGGCGTCAGAACGCTGAGGCCTCCTATCGACGCGCCCAACATGCACCGCGTCGCTGAATCAGCGCACCTTGTCGCGGCGCCGGGCCAGCCCACCGACCGCCAGCAGCCCAGCCAACATCAGCGCATAGCTGCCGGGCTCGGGCACGGCCGCCACGGTAATGTCCAGCAGGGGCGGCGCAATCGCCGTGTTGCCGCCGTACCCCAGCTCGCCGACCAGGGTGGCGGCACCGGTCGCCAGGTTGATGGTGTAGAAGCCGCTCTTGCTGGTGTCGCCATCGGTCAGCGAGGCATAGGCCATGCCGGTGGCGCCGCTGATGTCGAAGCCGGTCACATTGCTGGTGTTCATGCCCAGCGGGCCCACCGCCACCAGCGTGCCGTTGTTCGGTGGGTTCTGGATGTAGAGCCTGTCGGTGGCGCCATCGATGCCGTACAGGGTGGTGCCGGTGGCCGGGTTGTTGTCGTTATTGGTGTAGGCCGCTGCGGCGATGCCGTCGGCCGCGCCATTGAGCATCGCGTCGGTGGTGGTGTTGCCGCCGGCCACATTGACGCGCAGGTTCTGGCCCGCATTGCTGGTGATGCGCAGGCGGTCCACCACCGGGTTGAAGTCCACCCCGTAGGAGCTGCCCATCAGCCCGGCAAAGGGGCTGGTCAGATCGGTCGGATCAGCGGCCAGCGAGGCAACGAAGGTGGCCGCTCCCGTCATCGCGTTCAAGGTGTAGAGACGTGCGTCGCTGCTCAGACCGTAGACCATGCCGGTGGCCGGTCGCAGGTCAATGCCCAGGATGCGCTCGTTGGCGCCCATCAGGCCGCTGATGTTGACGGCCATGCCCGACCAGGTGGGCATGCTGCTGTCGAAGCTGACCAGGGCGTTGGTGGTCGTCAGCCCGATGACGGTTTCGGCCTGGGCGGTGGCGCTGGCCCCCCAGGCAGCAGCGACGGCGGCAACGGACAGCGCCAGGCGCCGGATGGGCGAGTTGAGATGAGTCATGAATCCTCCTGAACAGGTTGAACAAGGACACTTCGCCGCGGAGCGGCAATGGCCTTACGCAGCCGGGTTCAGATTGGATGCAGACAACACGCGATCAAGTCCGCTGATAGCTGGGCTTGCCCGCGAACAAGCCATCGCCGGCGCGCACGCAGTTGCGTCCGGCGGCCTTGGCGGCATAGAGCGCCACGTCGGCGTCGTGGATCAGGTGGTCCACCGTCACATGCTCCGGCCGCATCGCGGCCACACCGACACTGATGGTCACGCTGACCGACTTGCCCTCCCAGTCGAGCGAGAGACGCTCGATGCAGTCGCGCATCCGTTCGGCCACGTCGATGGCGCCCAGCGGGTCGGTCTGCGGCAAGAAGACGATGAACTCCTCGCCGCCGAAACGGGCCAGCACATCCGGCTGGCGCAGGATGTCCAGCAATGCCTCGGCCACCGCCTTGAGCATGGCGTCGCCGCAAAGATGGCCGAACTGATCGTTGATGTTCTTGAAATGGTCCACGTCCAGCAAGAGCATGGCCGCGGCGGTGTCGTAGCGCTGCGCGCGCGACCATTCGCGCTCCAGCAGGTCGAGGAAGTGCCGGCGGTTGTAAACCCCGGTCAGCCCGTCGCGGGTGGCCAGGCGGCGCATATGGCCGTGCTCAAGGTCCAGATGACTGACCAGGCGCATGCAGGCAAAACCCAGCACCGGCGTGATGACCAGGCAGCAAATGCTTGAGAACAGCGCCGCCAGCCAGCGGTCACCCTGGCCGATCAGGGTGATGGCCAGCTGCGACACGGCCACCGCCCCGGCCCAGGCCAGCAGGGTCAGCAAGGCAGTGGAACGCCCCACGCCCAGGCGCAGCACCAGGCGGCTGAGCCAGGGCAGCCAGACGGGTGGAGTGGATTTGGGAGGCAGCATGCAGGAGCCGGCCCGGGGCCGGAAGTGGCGAATCTGACAAGAAGTCTATTCGACCACAGGCCCGGCTTCGCCGCACGGGCTCAGACTTGCGGCTTGTATCGCCGCAAGTCCTTCGCCAGGCAGGTCAAGGCTTCCGCCTTGCCCGTCCGGGCTCAGTGCGCCCCTCCCGCGTCTGCGGGAGCGCCCACCCGGGCCGGGCGCTTGGTCAGCCAGATCATTGTGATCAGGCACAGGAACAGCACCGCCGAACCGAGGAAGATATCGTCAGCCGCCCGGGTGAAGGCCTGTTGGTCGATCAGCCGGTTGACCTGGATCAGGCCCTGCTCCGGGCTGAGCCCGGCGGCAGCGAGCTTGGCCAGCATATCGGTGGTCACCGGATCGCCGACGGCCAGGCGCTCGGTCATGTGGGCGTGATGCAGCGCGGCGCGGCTCTCCCAAAGCGTGGTGGCGATCGAGGTGCCCATCGCGCCGGCGGTGATGCGCACGAAGTTCGACAGGCCGGCGGCGGCCGGCATGCGGTCCGGCGTCAGGCCCGACAGGGCGATCGTCGTCAGCGGGATGAAGAACAGCGCCATCGCCGCGCCCTGCAAGATCGTGGGCACCATGATGCTGGCGAAGTCGGTCTGGGTGGTGAAGTTGGAGCGCATCCACAGCACCAGGGCGAAGCCGATGAAGGCCAGACTGCCCATCCAACGCGGATCCACTCTCGACACATTCTTGCCGACGATGGGCGACATCAGAATGGCCAGTATGCCCACCGGCGCCAGCGCCATGCCGGCCGTCGTCGCCGTGTAGCCCATGTACTGCTGCAGCCACAGCGGCAGCAGCACCACATTGCCGAAGAACAGGCCGTAGGCGATCGACAGCGTGACGACGCCGAACAGGAAGTTGCGGCGGCCGAACAGGCGCAGGTCCACCACCGGATGCTTGTCGGTCAGCTCCCAGACCACGAACACGGCAAAGCCGACCAGGGCGATCACGCCCAGGATGACGATCATCTCGGACTCGAACCAGCTCTCTTCCTTGCCCTTGTCCAGCATCACCTGGAGCGCCGCCACCCACAGCACCAGCAGCGCCAGGCCCACCGAATCGATAGGCAGCTTGCGTATCACCGTCTCGCGCTTGCGGTAGATGCTCCAGGTCAGGCCGGCGGCGATCAAGCCCACCGGCACATTGATGTAGAAGATCCAGGGCCATGACACGTTGTCGGTGATCCAGCCGCCGAGCAGCGGCCCGACCACCGGTGCCACCAGGGTCGTCATGCCCCATAGCGCCAGCGCGGTGCCGGCCTTGGAAGGCGGGTAGCTCGACAGCAGCAGGGTTTGAGAGAGCGGAATCATCGGCCCGGCCACCAGACCCTGCAGCACGCGGCAGGCGATCAGCATCTCCAGCGACATCGCGAAACCGCACAGCCAGGAGGTCAGCACGAACAGCAGCACACTCATCGTGAACAGGCGCACGGCGCCAAAGCGCTGCGTCAGCCAGCCGGTCAGCGGCACCGAGATCGCATTGGCCACGCCGAAGCTGGTGATGACCCAGGTGCCCTGATTCGGGCTGACACCCAGATCGCCCGCAATCGCCGGCAGCGACACATTGGCGATCGACGAGTCCAGCACATTCATGAAGGTCGCCAGCGACAGCGACAGCGTGCCCAGCACCAGGGCGGTGCCGGCCAGCGGCTTCATTGGCGTCGGCGGAGCCGGCGGCGCAGGGGGAGCGGCCGGCGCGTCGTCGGCGGTGATGGCGTCAGACATGGCGGGCTTCAGCCGTGGCGGGCAGTTTTGGCGGGTGCAGCGGCCTTGGCCTGGCCGGCATGCAGACGGATGATTCGGGCCACCTCGGCATCGGCTTGTTGCTCCGCGCGGTCAAACACCTGGGTCTGGCTGGCCGGTGCGTTCGGGTTGGCCTCGGCCAGGGCCTTGCCGTCCTGCGATGCGACATCGACCGTAACCACGGTGGACAGGCCCACACGCAGCGGATGCTCGGCCACGTCCTTGGCGTCCAGGGCGATGCGCACCGGCACGCGCTGCACAATCTTGATCCAGTTGCCGGTGGCGTTTTGCGCCGGCAGCAGCGCAAAGGCCGAGCCGGTGCCCGCGCCGAGGCCGGCGACCTTGCCATGGAACTCGACCTTGCTGCCGTACTGATCGACCACGACAACGGCGGGCTGGCCGATGCGCAGCTTCTGCAGCTGGCTTTCCTTGAAATTGGCGTCCACCCAGGGCTGGCCCAGCGACACCACGGCCATCAGCGGCGAGCCGGCCTGCACGCGCTGGCCCAGCTGCACATTGCGCCGTGCCACCCAGCCATCGATGGGGGCAGGCAAGACGCTGCGCTGCACCGCCAGATAGGCCTCGCGGACCTTGGAGCTGGCGCGCTGCACATTCGGGTGCTCCTGCACATTGATGCCATCGGTCAGCACCTGGTTGGAGGCCAGCTGATCGCGGGCGGCCTGCACGGCCGACTGGGCGGCGGTGACGGCGCTGCGCGCGGTGGCCACGGCGGCGGCGGCATGCTGGTACTCCTCCTTGCCAACCGCACCGGTGGCGACCAGGGGCGCGCGGCGCTGGGCGTCGTCCTGGGCGCGGGCCAGCTCGTTGCGCAGGCGGGCCAGATCGGCCTCGCGCACAGCAACTTGCGTCTGCAGGGTGGTATTGCCGGCAAACAGCGTGCGCACCTCGCGCACCGTCTGGGCCAGTTGGGCCTCGGCCTGCTCCAGCGCGATGCGGGCATCGGCCTGGTCCAGGCTCACCAGCGGCTGGCCGGCCTTGACGAAATCGGTGTCATCGGCATGGATGCTGCGCACCGTGCCGCCGATCTGCGGCGTGATCTGCACCACATTGGCCTGCACATAGGCGTTGTCGGTGCTCTCGAAATGCCGGCCATGCAGCCAGTGGAAGGCAAACCAGGCCAGCAGGGCCAGGGCCACGAGGATGGCGATGCTGAGCAGGGCACGGCCACGTGTGCGAGCCATGCGGGCCATCTTGGAGGTGTCGGTGGTCATCTTGTGCTTCTCTTCTTGGTTCGCGGCGGATCAGATAGTGGTGGCTTGCCAGCCGCCGCCAAGGGCCTTGATCAGCAGCACATGGCTGTCCAGCCACTGGGCCTGGACCTCGCTGAGCGCGCGTTGCTGGTTGACCAGGGCCATGTCGGCATTGATCAGCGTGAGCGCATTGCCCAGGCCGGCGGCCTGGCGCTGGCGGGCCAGCTCGCGGGCCGAGGCCACGCTCTGCAGCGCCTGCGACTGCTGTTGCACCTGGGCGGCCAGCGATTGCAGGCTGCTCAGCGCATCGGCGGACTCATGCACGGCCGACAGCACGCGGCTGTTGTAGCTGGCCACGGCAGCATCCAGCTCGGCCACATTGCCGTGCAGCTGAGCGCGCAGCCGGCCGGTGTCGAAGATCGGCAGGCGCAGCGCCGGGCCGAAGCCGCCTTGCAGGCTGCCCGACTTCAGCAGGTTGTCAAAGCCGATCGCATTGAAGCCCACGAAGGCGGTGAGGTTCAGGTTCGGATAGAACTGGGCGCGGGCCACGGCCACATCCTGGGTCGCTGCTTCGACGCGCCAGCGCGCGGCGGCCACGTCCGGGCGGCGGCCCAGCAGGTCTATGCCCAGCGGCGCCTGGGCGGCGTCGCTCAGGGCGGCCGGCAGTTTGGGCAGCACGGGTGCCAGGCCATCCAAGGCATCCATCGGCTGAGCGCTCAGCGCGGCCAGCTGGTGGCGCAGCAGGGTGATCTGCTCATTCAGTGCCTGCTGCTGACGCTTCAGCTCCGGCAGCGGCGTCTGCGCCTGGCGCAGCTCGATCTGCGTGTCCAGGCCGGCGCCGACGCGCTGGGCGATCAGCTCGGCCGAGCGCTCGCGCAGGCTCATCAGGCGGTTCAGATGCTCGCCCTGCTCCAGCAGGCGCGCCAGCGTCAGGTAGCCGCGCACCACCTGGGTGCTCAGCACCATGGCGGCGGCCTGGGCCTCGGCCTGCGCGGCACGCTGGGTGCCCAGTGCGGCCTGCAACTGGGCCTGGTTACGGCCGAAGAAGTCGAAGTCCCAGGACACGCCGGCCTGCAGATTGGCCGTGGTGCGCACGCTGCCGGCAATCGGCTTGGGCACCAGGCCGTGTTCGGTATAGCGCTGACGGGTGGCATCGATACCGACACCGGTGACCGGCTTGCCCAAGGCGCCGGCGGCTTCGGCCAGCGCGCCGGCGCGGTCCAGCCGGGCGGCTGCCACTTGCAGGTCGGGGTTGGCGGCCAGGGTGCGCTGGACCAGCGCGTCGAGCTTGGCGTCGCCTAGGGCCTTCCACCAGGCGCTGGCCACTTGCGGGGTCCCCGCCTTGTCGCCGAGACCGAGGCTGGCGGCCTCGGTGAGCTGGTTCTTCGCTGGGATACTGGGGATGTTGACGCAGCCGCCAAGCATCAGCACTGCGGCCGACACCACGGCCAGCACAAAAGTCATCGAGGTCGGAAGGAAACGCCGGGCCGCCCCAAGTTTCCTTGCTCCCCCTCGGGGGGGCGGACGACGCAATGCGGCGGCCTTAGGGGCGTTCTCGTAGGCATGCGTGCGCATGGTTCAGTCTTCTTTCTTGTTCGGGTGGGCTCGCATCGACTCGCCATTGGCCAGCATGCGCTTCAGGAACTGCATCAGCAGCTGCCATTCCTCATGGCTGAAACCGGCCAGATGGCCATTCATCACATCGGCCAGCACACCGGGCACCAGGGCGGCGCTGCGCTTGCCCTCCTCGGTCAGTGCAACGTGGACGACGCGGCGGTCCTCGATGGAGCGTTCACGGGAGCACAGGCCCTTGCGCTCCAAGCGGTCGATCAGTCGTGTCACCGCGCCGGCGTCCATGCTCAGATCGCGCGCCAGCTCCGCCGGCGTGCAGGCGCCCAGCTGATGCAGGCGCAGCAGAGGCTTCCACTGTGCATGGGTCAGGTCATAGGCCTCCAGGTGCGCATCGGCCTGCTGGACGATGGACTGCATCACCTGCTTGATCACGAGGCCGACGCTTGCCTCGGGACCGTAGTTCTCTTTGGAGTAGAAAGCGGCAGCTTGGGGCGCCGCGGATAGGTCGGTGGACATGCGGCAGAATGTATTTGCCTAGGCAACCATTGTCAAGGCAACGATCTGTTCCGATTTCAGCAACAATGTCGCGCGAAACGCCTTCCGCCCCAGCCTCTACACTGCCCCGATGTCCGAAACCCTGAATACCGCCCTGCCCTCCAACAAACGGCTGGAAGCCACCGCCCCGCCCCGCTCGCTGAGCGGCCTGCTGCCCTTTCTGCGGCCTTACCGCGGCCGCATCGCCATGGCCGGCCTGTTCCTGCTGCTGGCGGCAGTCACCACGCTGGTGTTTCCGCTGGCGCTGCGCTCGCTGATCGACCAGGGCGTCGTCGCCACCGACCCGGGTGCCCGCGTGATGGCCTTGCAAGGGCACTTCCTGGCCCTGTTTGCCGTCGGCGCGGCGCTGGGGCTGTTCTCGGCCGGGCGTTTTTATATGGTCACCTGGCTGGGCGAGCGGGTCACCGCCGACCTGCGCAATGCCGTCTATGCCCATGTGGTCAGGCAGAGCCCCGAATTCTTCGAGAGCACGCAGACCGGCGAGGTGCTGTCCCGCCTGACCACCGACACCACCGTGGTGCAGACCGTGGTCGGCTCCAGCCTGTCGATGGGCCTGCGCAACACGGTGATGGGTATTGGCGCGCTGGTGATGCTGATCATCACCAATCCCTATGTGATGACACAGGTGCTGGGCATACTGATCCTGGTGGTGCTGCCCTCGCTGTACTTCGGCAGGCGCGTGCGCAAGCTCAGCCGCGCCAGCCAGGACCGCGTGGCCGACTCCTCGGCCATTGCCGCCGAGGTGCTGAACGCCGTGCCGGTGGTGCAGAGCTACACCCAGGAGGCTAGAGAGGCGCAGCGCTTCACGGTGGCCACCGAGAATGCCTTCGACACCGCCCGCAAGCGGACCCGGGTGCGCTCCTTCCTGGTCGCCTTCATGATCACCGCCACCTTCGGCGCGCTGCTGTGGGGCCTGTACCAGGGCACGCAGGCGGTGGCTGCGGGCAGCATCACGGCCGGCCATCTGGGCCAGACCGTCGTCTATGTGATCCTGCTGGTCAGCAGCGTGGCCGTCCTGTCCGAGGTCTATGGCGATGTGCTGCGGGCGGCCGGCGCCACCGAGCGCTTGATGGAGCTGCTGAACAGCAAGTCCCCCGTGGCGGAACCCGTGCAACCGCGCGCGCTGCCCGCCGTCAACGGCGGCTCGGCGATCAGCTTCGAGCATGTCGGCTTCAACTACCCGTCGCGCCCGCTGCAGCCGGCCCTGCATGACTTCTCGCTGCAGGTGCGCCCCGGCGAAACGGTGGCCCTGGTCGGCCCCAGCGGCGCCGGCAAGAGCACCGTGTTCCAGCTGATGCTGCGCTTCTACGACATCGGCTCCGGCCGCCTGACCCTGGATGGCGTGCCTGTGAACCAGGCCGCGCTGACCGATCTGCGCCACCGTGTCGGCATCGTGCCGCAGGACAGCGTCGTGTTCTCGGTCAACGCGATGGAGAACATCCGCTACGGTCGCCCCGAGGCCAGCGACGACGAGGTCATCGCCGCGGCCAAGGCCGCCTTCGCGCACGACTTCATCACCGCCCTGCCCGAGGGCTACCAGACCTTTCTGGGCGAGCGTGGCGTGCGCCTGTCCGGCGGCCAGCGCCAGCGCATCAGCATCGCCCGCGCGATCCTGAAGAACCCGCCGCTGTTGCTGCTCGACGAGGCCACCAGCGCGCTCGACGCAGAAAGCGAGCGCATGGTCCAGGCCGCGCTGGAAACCGCGATGCAGGGCCGCACGACGCTGGTCATCGCCCACCGCCTGGCCACCGTACAGAAGGCCGACCGCATCGTCGTGCTGGAGCATGGCCGCATCGTCGAGGTCGGCAGCCATGCCGAGCTCAGCGCCCAGGGCGGCCTGTATGCGCGGCTGGCGGCGCTGCAGTTCGATACCGGCCACTAGAACGCCGGCCACTAAAATCCGCCGCATGACACGTCCCATCCGCTCCCAGTACGAAGACTTCATGCGCCATGTGCGCGACACCGGCACGCTGAAGACCGACCGCACCGGCACTGGCACGACCAGCGTGTTCGGGCACCAGATGCGCTTCGACCTGAACGAAGGCTTTCCGCTGGTCACGACCAAGAAGGTGCACCTGAAGTCCATCATCCTGGAGCTGCTGTGGTTTCTGCGCGGCGACGGCAATGCCCGCTGGCTGCAGGAACGTGGCGTGACGATCTGGGATGAATGGGCCAAGCCCGACGGCGACCTGGGGCCGGTCTACGGCGTGCAATGGCGCAGTTGGCCCACACCGGGCGGCGGCCATATCGACCAGATCGCCGAGGTGGTGAAGACGCTGAAGACCAACCCCGACTCGCGCCGCATCATCGTCAGCGCCTGGAATGTGGCCGATCTGTCGCAGATGGCCTTGATGCCCTGCCATGCCTTCTTCCAGTTCTATGTGGCCGACGGCAAACTCAGCTGCCAGCTCTATCAGCGCAGCGCCGACATCTTCCTGGGCGTGCCCTTCAATATCGCCAGCTATGCGCTCTTGACCCATATGCTGGCCCAGCAATGCGACCTGGCTGTCGGCGACTTCATCTGGACCGGGGGCGACTGCCACATCTACAGCAACCACAGGGAGCAGGTCGAGCTGCAACTGTCGCGTGCGCCGCACCCCTACCCGACCCTGAACATCAAGCGCCGGCCCGACTCGATCTTCGACTACGAATACGAAGACTTCGAGGTGCTGGACTATCAACACCATGCCGCGATCAAGGCGCCGGTGGCGGTATGACCATCGTCGCCATGATCGCCGCCGTGGCGCGCAACGGCGCCATCGGCCGTGGCAATGATCTGCTGTTCAAGCTGCCGGAAGACCAGAAGCACTTCCGCACGGTGACGATGGGCTGCCCGGTCATCATGGGCCGGCGCACCTGGGACTCGCTGCCGGCGCGTTTCCGGCCCCTGCCCGGGCGGCGCAACCTGGTGGTCACGCGCAACACCCAGTGGCACGGCGATGGCGCCGAAGCCTTCACCTCGCTGGACGCCGCGCTGGCCGCCGTGGCCGACGCGCCCAAGGTCTTCGTCATCGGTGGCGGCGAGCTCTATGCGCTGGCCCTGCCGCTGGCGCAGGAGCTGGTGCTGACCGAGGTAGATGCCGAGGTCGAGGGTGACACCTTCTTCCCGCCGTGGGACCGCAGCCGCTTTGTCGAGACCTCGCGTGACGTCCGCCAGGCCGATGGCCTGCGCTATGACTTTGCGCACTACACCCGCATCAACTGAAAAGGCAAACAATGTCAGGACATGGCTTTCACGTGCACGGCCCGCATGACCACGAGCTGGAACACGCGGCACAACATGACCCCAAGGGCATGGGTGGCCAGTTGGCCGTGATCACCGCCGTGTTGGCCACGGTCGGCGCGATGTTCTCTTACATGGGCGGAGCCACCCAGGCCAATGCCGGCCTGCTGAAGAACGACGCCGCGATCAAGAAGACCGAGGCCGCCAATCAATGGGCCTTCTACCAGGCCAAGAGCGGCAAGCAGAATCTGGCCGAGCTGGCCACCGTCGTGGTGGCCGAGGACAAGCGGGCTCGGTACGTCGAAGAGATCGAGCGCTACAAGAAGGAAAAGGCCGACATCAAGCTGGCGGCCGAGAAGCTGGAAGAAGAGTCCAAGGCCTTCGACCACAAGAGCGAGCAGCAGATGCACCAGCACCACCGCTGGGCGCAGGCCACCACCGCGTTGCAGGTGTCGATCGCCCTGGCCGCCATCGCGCTGCTGACGCGCAAGCGCTGGATGGAGTGGGCCACGCTGGCGATGGGCGGCATCGGCTTTGTGCTGGGCGCGCTGGCGGCACTGCATATCTGATGGAGTCAATATGAAACTCGCGACCTGGAACGTCAATTCGCTGAACGTGCGCCTGCCCCAGGTGCTGGACTGGCTGGCCGCCAACCCGGTCGATGCGCTGGTGCTGCAGGAAACCAAGCTGACCGACGACAAGTTCCCGACCCTGGAGATCGGCGAGGCCGGTTACCAGGTGCACTGGTTCGGCCAGAAGACCTATAACGGGGTGGCCCTGCTGAGCCGCACTCCGGCACAGGACGTGGTCAAGAATATCGTCGGCTTCGAAGATGCCCAGGCCCGCGTGATCGCAGGCACGGTGGATGGCGTGCGCGTGATCGGCGCCTATTTCCCCAACGGAGAGGCGCTGGACAGCGACAAGTTCGTCTACAAGATGGCCTGGCTGGACGGCCTGCGGGCCTGGCTAGCCACCGAGCTCAAGGCCCATGACAAGCTGGTGCTGATGGGCGACTTCAACATCGCCCCGGAAGACCGCGATTGCTATGACCCGGCGGCCTTTGTGGGCCTGACCCACTGCTCGCCGCAGGAGCGTGCGCACTTCCAGGCCCTGCTCGATCTGGGCATGGTCGATGCCTACCGCCTGTTCGATCACCCGCCCAAGAGCTACAGCTGGTGGGACTACCGCAACCTGGGCTTTCGCAAGAACCAGGGCCTGCGCATCGACCACATCCTGGTCAGCGAGGCACTGCGCGCGCAGGTTCTGGCCTGCGAGATCGACAAGCTGCCGCGCAAGAACGAGCGGCCCAGCGACCATGCGCCGGTGGTGGTGACGCTGAGCTAAGCCTAGACGGGAACGATGTTGAACACCTGGCGCAGATAGGCCAGAAAGGTCTGGTCGTCGCACATCGTCTTGCCCGGGCTGTCCGACAGCTTGGCCACCGGCTGGCCATTGCACAGGGTCAGCTTCATGACGATGTGCAGCGGCGTCAGGCCCATATCGTTGCTGAGATTGGTGCCGATGCCGAACCCGAGCTGAGTGCGATCGGCATAGTGGCGGTACAGAGCCAGCGCGGCGGGCACATCCAGGCCATCCGAGAACACCAGCCGTTTGGTGTGCGCATCGATGCGCAGCTTGGCGTAGTGGGCCAGCGCCTTCTCGCCCCAGACGTAGGGGTCGCCCGAGTCATGACGCAGGCCGTCGAACAGCTTGGCGAAGTAGAGATCGAAATCGGCCAGGAAGGCGTCCATGCCGACCACATCGGTCAGCGCCACGCCGAGGTCGCCGCGGTACTCCTGCACCCAGTCCTCCAGCGCCGCCTTCTGATGGTCGCGCAGGCGCACGCCGGTGGCCTGGTAGCTCTGCAGATACTCGTGGGCCATGGTGCCGATCGGCACCAGATCCAGGTCGCGCGCCAGGAGCACGTTCGACGTGCCCTTGAAGTATTGCGGCAGCTCGCGCTTCAAGGTCGCCACGACCTCGCGGTGCCAGTCGCCCGAAAAGCGCCGGCGCACGCCGAAGTCGAACACCTCGAACGGATGGGCGCGCGGCGGCTCGTCGCCAAACGCCCGCAGCTGGGCGATCTTGTGCTGCAGCCGGCGACGGCCCTCGGTCCGCGCCGCTGACTGATCGAAACGGCGGAAGTACAGCTCGTTGACGATGGCCAGCACAAAGATCTCGAAGCCCATCACATGGACCTGCGGGCCGCTGGCGACGATGCGCAAGTCCTGGCCCTCGGCGCTGACCGAGATGAATTCGCGCTGGAAGCGGAACAGGCGCAGGAAGTCGACAAAGTCCGACTTGATGAAGCGCAGCCCCTTCAGATAGGCCAGCTCACCGAGGCTGAAGCTGAGGCTGCACAGATGGTCAATCTCGCGCTCGACCTCGTGCAGCAACTCCGCGAGAGGAAACACCGTCTCGTTGCGGCACAGAAAGCTGTACTCCGCCTGGGTCTGCGGATGGCGATGCAGCATCGTCTGCCACATCGTGAACTTGTAGAGGTCGGTCTCCAGCAGGCTGTGGATCACATGCGTCATGCGCGCTCTTTCGACAATTCTTTCAACATTTCGACGCTGGTCGCCAGGCGCAGGCCACGCTCGCGCATCGCCGCGAAGAAGGCCCGCTGCTGCGCCTCGAAACCGGCCACCGGGCTCATGCAATCGGTCAGCAACACCAGCCTCTCGAGTCGTCCGCCGGGCAGATGCTGGGCCAGATGCTCGGTCGTTGCCTTGACGCAATGGCTGGAGGCCTCGCCGGCAATAAGTAGCAGCTCGGCGCGATCAAGCCGATTGAGCAGATCGCGGTTCAGCTGAGTCTCTTCATCGCCGTCGCTGGGCACCTCGGCCTGCAGCGCGCTGTAGTGCTCGGTCCAGGGGTTGCTGCCCTTCAGCACCTTGTGCACCGACCTGAGGCGTCGCTCCTCCCAGCCGTTGTAGGCGGCACGCACATCGACATGCACCGCCTGACCCCAGCTGCCGATCTCGCAATGCACCGGCCAGACCATCAGGGTGTAGCGGCCCGTGGCTTCCAAGGCGTCGAGATAGGCCAGGGTGCGCGGCAAGGCCGTAGCGTCGCGCGGGCCCAACTCGCCGGCTCGCACCTGTGCCGCGGTGATGGTGGTGAATGGCGAGACCTTACCCGCCCAGAAGGCCGGGTGGGCGATGTCGATGCGGTGGTGCGAGTCCAGGGTGATGGTGATTTCGGCGATCGCATCGCCGGCCGCGCGGATCAGGTGCGCCAGCCTTTGCATATCGCCATGCGCCCCAGGCACCGGCAGGGCCGGCCGCAGCAGGCCGCCTTGCACCGGGTCGGGCGGTAGACAGGTCTCGGGCAGATCGCAGAAATCGTTCTGCGCATCGATGATCAGCAGCTGGGTATTGTTCGCAAGACTCATGGCGGCAATGTACCTGCTCAGGCGTTCTTGTAGGTTTGCAGATGGATACTGGTTTCGGTGGCGCCAATGCCCTTGATCAGCCGCACCCGCTCCAGCACATCGGCCAGTTCGCCCAGCGTGCTGGCGCGCAGCTCGGCCAGCAGATCCCAGCGGCCGTTGGTGTCGAACAGGCGAGACACGCCGGGCTCGCCGAGCAGGATGCTGATCACCTCGCGCGTCTTGTTGCCCTCGACGGCGATGCTCATCCAGGCGGTGATCAGGTTGGGCGTTACATCGGGCCGCAAGGTGACGGTGTAGCCGACGATCACACCCGCGTCCTCCAGCTTGGCGATGCGGTTCGTCACCGTGCCGCGCGAGACCTTGAGCTTGTGCGCCAGGGTCGCGACGGTGGCGCGGGCATCCAGGCGCAAGAGCGCCATCAATTGCTGGTCTAGCGTGTCCATCGAGGGTCTCCAGCCGACAGTAGTTTTGCCATTTTGGCATTTGCAACTGCCAAAATGGCAGAACACCATCACTTATTGAGCATTTATTGAGCTTCTCGCTAACACGCCGCTTGAGAAGAATCAGGCCATCACAACAGCCGAGCCTGCCTATGACGACCCTTCTGACCACCCGAGACGTCGCCCAGATCGTCCAGCGCCTCGGCATTGACACCTGCCTGACCCGCCTGGTCGGCTATCTGGAAGCCGACTATCTGCGCTGGAACGAGTTCGACAAGACGCCCCGCGTGGCCGCTCATTCGCAAGACGGCGTGATCGAGCTGATGCCCATCGCCGACGCCTCGCTGTACAGCTTCAAATACGTCAACGGCCACCCGAAGAACACCCGCCTGGGCCTGTCCACCGTGATGGCCTTCGGCGCCCTGGCCGATGTGGCCACCGGCCGCCCCGAGTTGCTGACCGAACTGACCCTGACCACCGCCATGCGCACTGCCGCCACCTCGGCGATGGTGGCGCGCAAACTGGCAAGACCCGATTCCAAGACCATGGCCCTGATCGGCAATGGCGCACAAAGCGAATTCCAGGCACTGGCGTTTCACCATCTGCTGGGCATCGAAGAGATCCGCCTCTTCGACATCGACCTGGCCGCCACCGCCAGGCTGATGCGCCATCTCCAATCCGTGCCCGGTCTGAAGCTCACCGCCTGTGCCAGCGCCGCTGAGGCCGTGCGCGGCGCCGACATCGTCACCACCGTCACCGCCGACAAGACCAATGCCACCATCATCACGCCCGGGATGATCGAACCGGGCATGCACATCAACGGCGTCGGCGGCGACTGCCCGGGCAAGACCGAGCTGCACCGCGCCGTGCTGGAGCGAGCCAAGGTCTTCGTCGAATACGAGCCCCAGTCGCGCATCGAGGGCGACATCCAGCAGATGCCGGGCGATTTCGCCGTGACCGAGTTCTGGCGCGTGCTGAACGGCCAGGCCAGCGGCCGCGACAACAACGGCCAAGTCACCGTGTTCGACTCGGTAGGTTTTGCGCTGGAGGACTTCTCGGCCCTGCGCTTTTTGCGTGACAGCGCCCGCGAGCTGGGTCTGGGCAGCCAGGTGGCACTGATCCCCGAGATGGCAGACCCGAAAGACTTGTTCGGCCAGCTGCAACTGGCACCGGCCCATGAAGGTGTCCGCCGCGCCGCCTGAACACCGCCGCATTTGATACTTCCCGCTCACGCGGGTTCGTGATCAAATGCTCGCTACCCTTGCCGCCCATGGGAGGCACTCGCGGCACTTGACGCAGATCAGGTCAGCCATACAGGGGTGGTTCAAGCTTGCGGCGCTCCGGGCAGTTTTACAAGCATCGTCTTGCTTGATGCCCGAGCGCCATAGCCTCGGGAGTGCCAGAACATGCGCCAGAACCTTCCTGTCACGAAGACGGAGTACCCCTTCCCTTCGGGACAAACGCTGGTCTCCACGACCGACTTGAAGGGGCGCATCCTGCACTGCAACCCGGCCTTCATCGAGGTCAGTGGCTTCCAGCGCCCCGAGTTGCTGGGCCAGCCCCACAATATGATCCGCCACCCCGACATGCCGGAAGAGGCCTTCCGCGATATGTGGGCGACGATTGCCTCGGGCCAGCCCTGGTCGGCACCGGTGAAAAACCGGCGCAAGAATGGCGACTTCTACTGGGTCATGGCCAATGTCACGCCGCTGATGGAGGGCAATCGCCCTGTCGGCTATATGTCGGTGCGCACCGAGGCGACTCGGCCGCAGATCCAGGCGGCTGAGGGTCTTTACGCACTGATGGCCAAAGAGAAGGCCTCAGGGCGCGTCGTCCATGCGCTGCATCGTGGCTATCTGCAACGGCAGGACACCTGGGGTCGCATCAAGGCCTGGCTGACCCCCGGTCCGGTTGCGCAGTCCGCGCTGCTGTTCGCCGCCGTCGGCCTGGGCGCCTGGGCCGCCGTTGCCACCACAGGTGCGGGCTCGGTCCTGGCCGTCCTGCTGGTGATCGCCTTGCTGTCACTGGGAGGCGCCTGGCTGTCGCAGCGCATGGCCAATGCGCCCATCGAGGCCCTGCTGTCCTATGCCAACCGTCTGGCCGCTGGCGACCTGACGCAGAGCCTGACACTGTCCGGCACCGGCCAGGCCGCCGCACTCGGGCGCGCGCTGAGCCAGCTGACGGTCAATATGCGCGCCATTGTCTCCGACACCCGCGTCGAGCTGGAGAGCATGTGTGCCTCGACCCGTGAGATTGCCAACGGCAATCAGGATTTGTCGTCGCGCACCGAATCGCAGGCCAGCAGCCTGCAGCAGACGGCGGCGACAATGGAAGAGATCACCGGCACCGTGCGCCAGAGTTCGGCCTCGGCCAAGCAGGCCTCGGAAGTGGCCGCCCAACTGACCGCAGTCGCACAACGCAGCAGCGACTCGGTCCACCACGTCAGTGACACCATGGGCGAGATCTCGGCCTCATCACACCGCATCAGCGAGATCATCCAGGTGATCGAAAGTATCGCCTTCCAGACCAATATCCTGGCACTGAACGCGGCCGTCGAGGCGGCCCGTGCCGGCGAGCAGGGGCGCGGTTTTGCCGTTGTAGCCGCCGAGGTGCGGGCGCTGTCGCAACGCACCTCGGGTGCAGCGCGCGAGGTCAAACAGCTGATCACCGAGTCGGCCGAGAAAGTGCAGGCCGGCGAGCGCCAGACCCAGCAGGCCCGCGCCAGCATCGATGAGACCCTGGAGGCAATGCGTCGCTTCGAGGGCCTGATCGGCAACATCAACACCAGCTCGGGCGAGCAGCTGACCGGCATCTCGCAGATCAACGAGGCCGTCAGCCAACTCGACGGCATCACCCAGCAAAATGCCGCGATGGTCGAGCAACTCGCCGCCTCGGCCAACTCGATGCTGGGCCAGGCCCAGGATGTGGTGCAGGCGGTGCGTGTGTTCAAACTGCGGGCCAGCGACACGATGGCTCCGCCACCCGACGCCGTGGCGCTGCGCCGCGCCGCCGCTATCCACTGAGCAAGTCCACAGGGCAACGCGGTTCGACGACTTGCCGCAGAATCCCGGCTCCAACCAACTCCCGGGCTCCCGAATGAAATACCTGCACACCATGGTGCGCGTCGCCGATCTCGACGCCTCGCTGCGCTTCTACCGCGATGCGCTGGGCCTGGAACTGGTCTCGCAACGCGAGTACCCGCAGGGCCGCTTCACCCTGGTCTATCTTGCCGCTCCTGGCGACCATCAGGCCCAGATCGAGCTGACCTTCAACTGGGACACGGAAGACTACGGCGGCGCCCGCAACTTCGGCCACATCGCTTTTGCAGTCGATGACATCTATGCCGCCTGCCAGCGACTGCAAGACCACGGCGTGCTGATCAACCGCCCGCCGCGCGATGGTCGCATGGCTTTTGTGCGCTCGCCTGACAACATCTCGATCGAGCTGCTGCAGGCGGCCACGGCCCTGCCGCCGGCCGAGCCTTGGGCGTCAATGCCTAACGTTGGCAGCTGGTAAGTCAGTTCGAGCGTAGCGCGCTGGCCCCGCGGGCCAGCCGCGTGATGCGCGCCCAGTCCTGGCTCGCCACCGCATCGGCCGGCGTCAGCCAGGAGCCGCCGCAGACCTTGACATTGGGCAGGGCCAGAAACTGCGGCGCCGTCTCAAGCGTGATGCCGCCGGTCGGGCAGAACATCACATCGGTGAACGGGCCGGCCAGCGCCTTCAGCATCGGTATGCCGCCGGCCGCCGTGGCCGGGAAGAACTTCAGGAAGAAATAGCCGTCGGCATTGGCCTGCATGACCTCGCTGCCGGTGGCCGTGCCGGGCAGCAGCGGCAGGCCCATCTCGCGGCAGGCCAGGCCGATCTCGCTGGTGTAGCCGGGGCTGACGGCGAACTGGCAGCCGGCATTCTTGGCCGCCTGGGCGTCGGCGACGCTGCGCACCGTGCCCGCACCGACGATGGCCTCGGGCACGGCCCGGGCAATCGCCTCCATGCATTGCAGGGCCACCGGCGTGCGCAGCGTGATCTCCAGCACCTTGACGCCGCCATCGACCAGGGCCTGGGCCATCGGCACGGCATCGGCCAGGTTCTGGATCACGATCACCGGTATCACGGGGCCGTGCTCGGCCAATTTCAGCGTATTCAGCATCGTTCGTTCCTTGTTCGAATCCATCAGAGCCAGGTGATGGCACCCTCTTCGGCCGTCAGCACATTGCGGCGCATGCCACCGAACAGCTCGCGGCCCAGGTCATGGGCATTGATCTCGGCCTGCTCGTCGCTGAGCTGGGCCTGTTCACGCTGCGCCCACTCGTTGGCATCGACCAGCGCCTGCAGCGTGCCTGTCGTCGCATCCAGCCGTATCAGATCGCCGGTACGCACCTTGCCCAGCGGCCCGCCGGCCAGCACCTCGGGGCTGACATGGATGGCGGCCGGCACCTTGCCCGAGGCACCGCTCATGCGACCGTCGGTGACCAGGGCCACCTTGTAGCCCTTGCCCTGCAGCACGGCCAACGGCGGCGTCAGCTTGTGCAGCTCGGGCATGCCATTGGCCCGCGGGCCCTGGAAGCGCACGACGGCAACGAAGTCGCGCTCCAGCTCGCCGGCCTTGAAGGCCAGCTGCAGCTGCTCCTGGGTGTCGAACACGATGGCCGGTGCCTCGATCACATGGCGGTCGTCGGGCACCGACGAGACCTTGATCACCGACCGGCCAAGATTGCCGGTCAGCAGTGCCAGGCCGCCGGTGGCGCTGAACGGCGCGGCGGCCGTGCGCACGACGGTTTCGTCCGAGCTGGAGGCCGGCAAGGCGGCCCACTTCAGCGCACCGGCCTCGCTATGCGGCACCATGCCATAGGCCGACAGGCCGCGCTGATTGACCGTCGCCACATCGGCGTGCAGATAGCCGCCATCCAGCAGCTCGCGCAGCACCCAGCCCGGGCCACCGGCGGCCTGGAACTGGTTCACATCGGCAGAGCCGTTCGGGTAGACGTGGGTGAGCAGCGGCGTGGCCTGCGACAGCTCGGAGAAGTCGGTCCAGTCGATCAGGATGCCGGCCGAGCGGGCCACAGCCACCCAGTGGATCAGGTGATTGGTCGAACCGCCGGTGGCCAAGAGAGCCACCATCGCGTTGACGATCACCCGCTCATCAACCAGGCGGCCAATAGGCGTGAAGCGCTGCGTGCGCTGGGTGATGCCGAGCACCGTGCGCACCGCCTCGCGGGTCAGTTGCTCGCGCAAGCCGTCGTGCGGGTGGATGAAGGCGGCGCCCGGCACATGCAGGCCCATCGCCTCCAGCAGCATCTGGTTGCTGTTGGCCGTGCCGTAGAAGGTGCAGGTGCCGGGGCCGTGGTAGGCAGCCGACTCCGACTGCAAGAGCTCGTCGCGGCCGACCAGGCCCTGGGCATATTGCTCGCGCACCTTGGCCTTGGCGCTGTTGGTGATGCCGCTGCTCATCGGCCCGGCGGGCACGAAAACGCAGGGCAGATGGCCGAAATGCAGGGCGCCGATCAGGAGGCCGGGCACGATCTTGTCGCACACACCCAGGAGCAGTGCGGCGTCGAACACATCGTGAGTCAAGGCGACAGCCGTGCCCATCGCGATGCTGTCGCGCGAGAACAGGCTCAGCTCCATGCCCGGCAGGCCCTGGGTCACGCCGTCGCACATCGCCGGCACGCCGCCGGCCACCTGTACCGTGGCACCGAGCCTGTGCGCCTCGTCGCGGATCTGCGCCGGGAAGGCCTCATAGGGCTGATGGGCCGACAGCATGTCGTTGTAGGCGGTGACGATGCCGATATGCGGTGCCCGCTCGGCGACGATGCGCAGCTTGTCGTCGGCCGGCATCGCAGCGAAGGCATGGGCGACATTGGCGCAGCCCATGCGGTCGCTGCCGCGCGGCCGGGCGATAGCCTGATCGACGCGCCGCAGGTAGGCGCTGCGGGTCGGCGCGCTGCGCTCACGGATGCGCTGGGTGACTTCAACAAGAACTTGTTTCATGCGGGTGTCGCGGCAAGCGCGTCGATGTAACCAATACTTCAATTATCAGGTAACCAAGTTACATGCGTCAACGTCAAGGGCGTTCTGCGCCCCTTTTAGTGGGCGATCTGTCGCCGCTGCCGGAGCCTGGCGCTATGCTTCAATTCGATGACACCCCTGTTGCCGACGTGGACGCCTCAAGCCATTCCCATCAATTGACACTGCGCGACCCTCAGCCGCTGCTGGAACGCACCTTGGCCCAGTGGGGCGGCCGCGATGATTTGTGGCTGTTCGCCTATGGCTCGCTGATCTGGCGCCCGGACTTTCATGCCATGGAGCAGCGCAGCGCCCTGCTGCATGGTTTTCACCGGGCCCTGCGCATGCGTTCGCGTGTCAACCGCGGCTCGCCGCAGGAGCCGGGCCTGGTGTTTGCGTTGCTGTCGGGCGGGTCCTGCCGGGGCTTGGTATACCGCATTGGCCAGGCCGAGGCCGAGGCCACCTTGACCCGGCTGTGGGCGCGTGAAATGCCCACCGGTGTCTATGACCCGCAATGGGTGGGCTGCCGCACGCCCGAGGGCGAGGTCAAGGCGCTGGCCTTCACCTTGTCTCGGCGCAGCCCGGGCTGGACCGGCCCGCTGGACGACGCCAGGCTGCTGCACATCTTCCGGCACGCCCAGGGTCGTTACGGCAGCACTCTGGACTATCTGCTGCAGACTGCAGAGTCGCTGAGCGAGCACGGCATCCTGGACCGCGAGGTGCAGCGCCAGGTGGCCCTGGCCCGCAGGCACGGGCTGGCCTGAGCGGGGCCGTTCAGGCCGCCGAACGCACGAGGCGGAGCTTGAGCAGGTCTTCCTGGGTATCGACGTCCTGCAGCACACCGGGGTCATCCAACTCGACGCCGACGCCGGGGAAACGGGCCACGATGCGGCGCGCGCCCTCATCGCCGGACAACTCGGTCAGCTCCGAATACAGCTCGGCGCTGAAACCGACAGGGTGGCCGCGCCGACCCCGGTACTGCGCATAGGCGATCGGCGACTGCTCCAGCGCCGCCGCCACCGCCAGCAGGCTGGACGGCTGCACCAGGGGCATGTCGCCGGGGAGAATCAGCCAGGCAGGGGCCTGACTGCTGGCGCTGACGCCGGCGGCAATCGAGTGCCCCATGCCAAAAGTGGCCGCCTTGCCGAGGCCTGGCTCGGGAACAATCACCACATCGCGCGCAGCCACCATGCGCCGCACCTGGGGCGCAAGGCTTTCGGTGGTCACGACGAGCACCTGCAGCTGCGACTCGATGGCATGACCTATCGTGGCGGCCAGGACCGTTTCGGTGCCCAAGGCCTGTTCCAGCTTGTGCCCGCTGCCCTTGAAGCGCTCTCCGCGCCCCGCAGCGAGCACGACCACAACGGGTCGGCGTTTCATTCATCTACCCCTGATAGGCCCTTGAACTGCTTGCCGGGATGTCAACCCCGGGGATGAGCGCAAGCATGAAAGCTCGGGGCCTTGCGGGCTAGTGGGGCCAATACTTAAGGGCTTTGCCCAGGGCCGCCGGCTCCCGGTCGGGTCCAAGCTGAGCGACGTGCTCACATGCAGCATACTGGGCGCATGAGCAAACTAGCCGATCTGCGCAAGAGTTACGAACTGGGCGAGCTGGATGAAGCCAAGGCGGCCAACGAGCCGCTGAAGCAATTCCATCTCTGGCTGGAGCAGGCCCTTGCGGCCGAGGTGCCCGAGCCGAATGCAATGACGGTGGCCACCGTCGGTGCCGACGGCCGCCCCTCCACCCGCATCGTGCTGATCAAGGGTTCCGACGAACGCGGCATCGTCTGGTACACCAACTACGACAGCCGCAAGGGCCGCGAGTTGGCGCTGCACCCGTTTGCCGCCCTGCAATTCCATTGGGTGGAGCAGGAACGGGTGGTGCGCATCGAGGGCCGGGTCGAGCACACCACGGCCGAAGAGTCCGACGCCTACTACCAGTCCCGCCCGCTGGACTCGCGCCTGGGCGCCTGGGCCTCGCCGCAAAGCCAGGTGATCAGCTCGCGCGCCGTGCTGGTGGCCAATGCCGCCAAGGCCGCTGCCCAGCACGGCCTGCACCCGCCGCGGCCTCCGCACTGGGGTGGCTTCCGCCTGGTGCCGGAGCGCTGGGAGTTCTGGCAGGGGCGCAAGTCACGCCTGCATGACCGACTGGTCTACAGGCAGCAGGATGGGGCCTGGGTCAAGGAGCGCTTGGCTCCTTGATCCAGAGGGTCAGAACCTGACCTGCACCCCCGTCTGCACGCTGCGCCCCGGCAGCGGCGACAGGCCCCGCATCTGCAGCATCGAACTCGAGCTGTAGGCCAGAGCGTTGTTCAGGTTGTCCAGCTTCAGGAACCAGGTCGCGTCGCTGCCGCCGAGGCTGAACTGCCGGGTCAGTGCCGCCTTCAGCATCGTGTAGCCGGCCGTGGCCTGATCCTGGGCGTTGACACGGTTTTGCGCACTCGCACGCCTCAGCTCCAGCTTCATGCCCCAGGGGCCATGTCTTGCCTCCAGGGCCAGGCCGGCGCGCAGCGGGGCCAGGCGCGGCAGCGGCTCGCCGCTGTCCAGATTGCGGCCCTGCACCGCGTCGAGCTGGCCGCTGAGGTCGAGCTGCCAGTCACGGCCAGTCAGCGATTCGGGCAGGCGGTGGCGGGCCTCCAGCTCGAAGCCCTGCAGCCTGGCGCGCACCGCCTTGAAGCGGTACTCGGGCGTTTCGCTGACGCCGCCCTCTTCGTCCGTCGTGCTGACCATGGCACCGGTCGCATCCAGCGCAATGAAGCTCGCAAAGCGGGTGCTGAAGACCTGGGCGCGCACCAGGCTGTGGCCCTGCTGCCATTGCAGGCCCAGATCCAGCCCGCGGGCCCGCTCCAGGCCCAGCTTCGCATCACCGATCTCGAAGCTGCCGGTGGCCAGGTGCAGACCATTGGCATAGAGCTCGTAATAGACCGGCGCACGCTGGGTGCTGTTCAGATTGGCGCTCAGCGACCAGTGCGCATCGAGCTTGTAGCCGGCGCTCAAGGAGGCGCTGCGGGGTGCGAAGCTGCGGCTGCTGGCGGCGCCAAAGCGGGGCTCCTCAGCGCCCGCCTCGTCGCCCAGCGAACTGACCTTGACGCTTTCCGCACGCAGGCCTGCGCCCAGGCTCAGGGCGCCTTCACTCCATTGCTCCAAGCCGAACAGGGCGCTGGAGCGGGTGCGAGTGGAGGGCACAAATGCCTCCGCGCCCAGGGCCGAGAAGTCACTGTTGTCGAGCTGCAGCCCGAACACGCCACGCACCGCGCCCAAAGGTGCGTGCTCCAGCTCGAACCGACCATTGCTGCCGCGGCTCTTGAAGGTCGTGCCCACCTCGCCGCTACCTTCAACCTCCTGATGCTGGTAGCGGGTGCGGCTGGCCTGCCAACTCAGGCGGCGCAGCGGCGCCCGCTCATCCCGCCATTCACCGGCGGTGGCCAGACGCTGGCTCTGCATTCGAATGGTCACGTCGGGCTCTATCGTGATGCCATAGGTGTTGCGGTAGTCGTCCACCGACACACCCGCATACCCCTGTGCAAAGGTCGCCGAGGCGCCCAGTGCACCGCCACGCGCTTCGGATGCCGAATTGCGCACCCGGTTGCCGGGCGCCAGGGTTTCACCATCGACGACGCCGCTGAAGCGCGGCACACGAAGGTCATCGCTGCGGCGGTCGAAGGCATCGGCATGTAGAGCGAAGGCCTTGTTGCCGGCCTCCACCAGCACCGAGCCGCTGCGCTCGTTGGCGGCGCCGCCCAGACGCAGCTCGCCCTGGCCGCTGAGGCCGCTCAAGGCCGTTTTCGGGATGCGGTTGTCCAAGGTGTTGACCACGCCACCGACGGCGCTGCCGCCATAGAGCAAGGCACCCGCGCCGCGCAGCACCTCGACCCGCTCTATCACCAGCGGGTCGATGGGCAGCGCATGATCGAAGCTGAGGCTCGATGCATCGACCGAGGCGCCCGAGTTGCTGAGCATGCGCACGCGGTCACCATCGAGGCCGCGTATCACCGGGCGGTTGCTGTTGGGTCCGAAATAGCTGGACGACACACCCGGCTCCTCGGCCAGGGTCTCACCGAGGCTGCTGCCACGCTTGAGCAACAGTTGCTCGCCGCTGAGCACGCTGGCCGGCGGACTCAGCTCGTTGTTGCGCAGTGGGTTGCCGGTGATCAGCACCGGCTTCAAGGTTGATACGGCGGCGGCGTCGCCGACCTGCGCCAGGGCGGGCACGCTCAATAGGCAAGCCAAGCTCAGCAGGCTGAGGCGGGGAACAAAACTCGTCATGACAGAAACTCCATGGCGGCGGCCCGCGCGCAGCGATGTGCGCTCGCAAGGCAGCGGCCAACAAGAAAGGCAGCCAACCCGGGGCCGGCGAACGGCCACCTGGGTCAGGAAGGGATCAGCGGGGGAGTTGTCAGCCCAGCGCGGGAGGTGCGCGGGCGGGGCTGCGCCAGAGCGGCGCAGGATGGGCCGTGGCCAGACGTATCAGTGTCTGCAGGCCTTGGGGCGCGGCGACCCCGAATTGGAGGCTCTGGGCGGTCAGCCCATCGCCATGGCACAGCTGGTCGAACAGCTGGCATTGGATGCTGTGCTCGGCATGGCCGGCAAAGTCACCCGATACTTGAACTGCCGCCTTCAGCGCCAGCGACGCGGCGCCGGCCTGGGCGTGAACGACTCGGTGGGCCAGGCCCAGGCCCTGGCTGCCCAGCAGCGCCGCGCACAGCAGCAGCGCCCACAGCCAGGAGGGCTGCGTGCGGCGTTGAGGGCCATGGCGGCTGACGGACATCGTCACTCGGTCGCTTGCGCGTCGGTGACGCGGTAGAACATGCCGTACGGGTCGGCCTGGAGCACCGCCATGCGGCCTTCGACCACCACCGGCTCCAGGGTGTACTTGACCGGGTTCCTGGTCTTCACCTCGACCAGGCCTTCCGGACCGGCCGGCACGCAGAACGAGCAACTGGTGGGCACCGAGGACAGCAGGAAGTGGCGCTGCTTGTCACCGGGCTCCAGCGGCAGCATGAAACCCTGGATCTTCACCGTCTGGTTGTTCAGTGCCTGCAGCGGCTTGGGAAACTCGGGAATCAGCTTGTTCTTCTCGGCCTTGGTGGTGACCGAGCTCAAGAGCTGCCAGGAAACAATGCCTTCACGCTCCTGCAGCGGCTTGATCGGGCTGCGCGGGTCGTGGTAACCGGGACCCTGGCCCACCGGCGCCTGGGCCTGCGCCTGGCCCGCCAACAGGCTGGCGCCCAGCACGGCGACGACGAGCATTTGCTTGAGCTTGCGGTTCATGATCGTTCCATTCCTACAAAAAACCTCAGCGCGGCGTCTGCAGCAGCTGCGTGACGTCAAGCCGGAAGGCGGACCAGGCCGGCAAGGCCGCGCTGAGCAGGGCCAGCAAAACGGCCAGCGCCGGCACACTCCATTCCCGGAACGACCACCAGCCACCGGTGACCGTGATCGACTGCTGCGCGGCCAGCATCAACCCCAGCCCATGGGTCAGGCCGTGGCCCAGCGCCAAACCCAGCACCGTCGCCAGAACTGCCAAGCATAGCGCCTCGGCGGCCACCAGGCCGGCCACGCGTGCGGGGGGCGCGCCGAGCATGCGCATCATCGCCAGGTCGTTGCGGCGCTCGCGCACCGCATGCAGCATGGCCACGAATACCGACAGCCCCGCGGCCAACAGCAGCAGCACACCAAAGCCGCGCAAGACCTCGGTGCCGGCGCCGACCATGCGCAGCAGCCGCGCCGTCTCCAGCGCCGGTGCCGCCGCCTGCAGACCCGGCTGGGCGTTCACCCAGCGTGGCAGCATCGCCGCGCCCAGCGGGCCGCGGTAACTGACCAGGGCCATGGTGATCTCGCGCTTGGCATCAAGTTCGGCGTCGTCATGGTCGTCATCGTGTTCGTCACCATGCTCATGGACGGCCCAGACCGACTCCAGGCCCGTCAGCACCAGCCGGTCCAGCACGGTGCCGCTGGGCGCCAGCACGCCGACGACCGTATAGCGACGGTCATCATGGGCATCGCCCTGCCCCGCCAGACCATGAGAACTGGCGAACTGGGCGCCGACGGTCAGGCCGCTGCGCTGGGCCGCTTCGGCGCCCAGCACGGCCTCCAGCGGTGCCTGCCAGACGCGACCGGACGCCGGCTTCGCCTGGTAGAGATCCAGATACTCGGGCGTGCTGCCCACAATGCGGTAACCCTGCAGGCTGTCGCCCAGCGACAACGGAATCGCCCGCGCCACCAGGGGCTGCTTGCGCAACAGCTCCAGCGTCGCCAGCGGGATATTGCCGGTGGGCACATCCAGATGGAACACGCCGGCCAGCATGATCTGCATCGGGCTGCCCTTGGCACCGACGACCAGATCGATGCCGGCCAGATCGCGCGTGACGGCCTGCTCGACCTGCTCGCTGACCAGGATCACGAAGCTGATCGCTCCCAGCCCCAGGCTCAGCAGCAGCAGATTCAGCGCCGCCGTCAGCGGCTGCGACCACAGATAGCGCCAGGCCAGCGCGATCAGGCGGAACATGCTGGCGCCCTGTTCAACTGCAGCAGTTGCGCATCCGGCAGCGCCTGGCTCACCCGCGCATCATGGGTGGCCAGCACCAGCGTGGCACGGCTCAGCGCGGCGAGTTCGATCAGCAAGCGCAGCGCCTCGACCGCAGCTTCATCGTCCAGGCTGGCCGTCGGTTCATCGGCGAGCAGCAGGCGGGGGCCGCGCAGCACCGCCCGCGCCAGCGCCACCCGCTGCGCCTGGCCGACGCTGAGCTGATGCGGGCGGCGGCCGGCCAGGCCTTGCAGGCCCAGGCGCTCCAGCAACTCCGCAATGCGTGCCGGCTGCACCGGCTCGCCAGCGCACACATAGGGTAGGCCGAGGTTGTCCTGCACGCTCAGCGCATCGCTCAGATGCAGGCGCTGCGGCACAAAGCCCAGATGGGCGCCGCGCCAGGCGTCGCGCTGGCGTGGCGCCAGCGCGCCGACATCGATGCCATCGACGAACACCTGGCCGGCCGTCGGCGTCAACAGCCCGGCCATCAAGGCCAGCAGCGTGGATTTGCCCGCACCCGAGGCACCACGCACCAGCAGCGTGCTGCCGGCCGAGGCGCTCAGATCGGCAAAGCTCAACGTGGGTCCGTTGCGATAGTCGTAGCGCAAGTCCTTCAGTTCGATCACGTCTCAGCCCTTGCGAAGATGGGCCTTGAAGGTCTTGCGGAATTTCTCGACCTTGGGCGCGACGACGAAGGCGCAATAGCCCTGCTCCGGATGCTGGGCAAAGTAGTGCTGGTGGTAGGCCTCGGCCGGCCAGTAATTGGCCTCGGCCTGCAGTTCGGTCACGACCTTGCCGCCATGGGCCTCCTGGGCCTCGGCCCATACCTCGCGTGCCACCGCCTCCTGCTCCGCGCTGTGGAAGTAGATGCCCGAGCGGTACTGCGTGCCCACGTCATTGCCCTGGCGGTTCAGGGTGGTCGGATCATGGATGTTGAAGAAGATCTCCAGCACCGCGCGCAGAGGGATCTGGGCCGGGTCAAAACGCACCCGCACCACCTCGACGTGGCCGGTATGGCCCGAACACACCTGCTCGTAGTTGGGCTGGACCACATGACCATTGCAGTAGCCGGACTCGACACCCAGCACACCCTGCACCTGCTCGTAGACGGCCTCGGTGCACCAGAAGCAGCCTCCACCGAGGGTGATCGTTTCGGCGGCTTGTGGGTCGCTCATGGCTGCATCTCCTTGCAATTGTTCAGGCGGCAGCATAGCGATGTCTTGTTGCTCAATGTTTCTCCAGCGACAAGACCACACGGGGCGTCCAGTTGGCCTTGGTCTCATCCTCCTCGGCCGCGGCGCGCAGTTTGGGCGCGGCCAGGAACAGGCGCGCATTGGGCAGGCCGCTGGCGATCAAGGCATCACGCACCGCCACGCCGCGCGCCAGCGCCAGCGCACGGGCCGACTCGGCCGTGACGAGATGGCGGGCCTTCAGCATCGCTTCCGTTTCCGGCAGCGGCAGGTCTTTCAGCAGGCCGACCAGATTGCGCGGCCGGCCGGGGATGTCGCTGTTCTTGTAGAGCACCCGCAGCAGCCGTTCGCGGTCGCCCGGCGTCAGGCTCGGCTCCTGCTGCGCCGCCGCCGCCCCGGCCGCAGTCTGAGCGCGCTGCAGCTCACGCCGGCGCTCGGCGAGCAGGCGTTGCTCCAGGTCAGCCGCCTGGATCGCATCACGCTCGGACTGCGGATCGGCCGCGCCGGTCACCGTCATGCTCAGGCCGGGCCGGTCCTGCAGGGCCTTGGCGACCTTGGCCAGGGTCGCCTGTCCCTGCTCGCTCAGCACCGCGCTGCCCGGCAGGAACTCGGCATAGCTCAGGTCCGGCCCACCGCCACCCATCAGCAGCGAGAACGGAGAGGTCAGCGCCTTGCCCAGCAGATTCAGTATCAGCTTGAGGACAATGCCGCTGACGCTGAACTGAGGGTCATTGACCGAGCCGCTGACCGGCAGGCGCACGTCGATCACGCCGTTCGAGTCCTTCAGCAGGGCCACCGCCAGCAAGACGGGCAGCTTGGTCGCATCGGGGCTGTCCACCCGCTCGCCAAAGGTCAGCTGGTTCAGGATCACCTGGTTGCTGGCTTCCAGCTTGCCATCGGCCTGGATGCGGTAGTTCAGATCCATGGACAGCTTGCCGCGCTCGATCGCATAGCCGGCGTACTTGGCCGCGTAAGGCGTCAGCGGTGCCAGCTCCAGATCGGTGGCCCTGGCTGCGATGTCCAGCATCAGCGGATGCGCGCTCGGGTTGAGGCGGCCGGTGATCTCCAGCGCTGCCGTGCCGGCCACCGTGCCACGCAGCTCCAGCGCCGCCATCTCGGTGCTGTCCGAACGGAAGGCGCCCAGGCTGCCCTGCAGATTCGTGATGTCGGCGCGGTAGTTGGGCCGCACGAACTGGTCGCTGAAGTCCACCCGGCCCTTCAGCAGCCGGGTGCTGGCCACGCTGAGCAGCAGCGCCGGTGCCGCCGTGGCCTCGGCTGCGCTGGCGGCTTGCGCAACCGGGACTGGCGCGTGAACCACCCTGACCTCGCCAAGATTGAAACGCCCCTGCTCGCTGACGGCCAGACGGGCAAAGAAGTCGCTGAGGCTCAGCTCGGCAATATCGAGCTTCGGTGCAGTGCCGGGCTGTAGCGCAAACTTCAGGCCTTTCAGGCTCAATGCCTGCCAGTTCAACAGGTCTTCGCCGGTGTGGCGCTGGGTCAGCTTCAGATCACCGACCAGCACATCGCCATCGGCACTGGCCTGCAGGCCCCGGCCCGGCGCCAGGCTGACGGCAAACTCGCCGCGGTAGCCGAGGTCGCCGTGCTGCAGGCTCAGGCGCAGTTCGCGCTCCAGATAGCCGTCCAGCCCCTGGACGGGCAGGCGGTCGAGGCGCAGGCTGCCCTTGGCGGCCAGCGGCTGCAGGCCCAGGCTGCCGCGCCAGTCCAGGCTACCCATCTCGGTGGCTGCAGCAACGGCCTGGCCGGGCCGCAAGGCGCCGATCCGGGCCTGCAGGCGCAGCGGCGCCATCACGCCGGGCTTGCCGCCCAGGTTCAGCTCCTGCAACTCCATTCGCAGGCCATCCAGCGCATAGCGCACCGGCACGTCATCGACGCCGTCGCCCGCCTGCGCGTCGCTATAGGCCAGGCGGCCGTCCTCGACACGCAGCGCTTTCAGCTGCACGGCCCAGGGGGCGGATACGGGAGCCGATGCGGCAGCAGCGGGCGGGGTGGCTGCCCAGCGCTCCACATTCCAGCCGCCACTGCCGGCCCGCTCCAGGCGCGCGCTGGGCGACTTCAGACTCAGCGCACCGATCTGCAGCTGGCGCGCGGCCAGGTCCACCCGGGTGTCGGCCAGTTCCAGGCGCTTCAGGCCAAGCGCGGGCGTCGTGCCGTCCAGGGCGCTGAAATTGTCCAGGCCGGCCTGCTGGATCTCCAGGCCCAGCCTGCCCTCGCCACCGGCCGGCTGCGTCCAATTCAAGCGTGCCTGCACACCCAGCTGCCCCTGCAGCTTCAGTGGCGTGGCCTGTTGCAGATAGGGCGCCAGCCAGGCGAGTTGCAGGCCCTGCAGCTGCGCCTCGATCTGCGCGCCGTCGGGCTTGATCTGGCCCTGGGCCTTGAAGTCGGCGGCGGCGGCTTTGGCGGCCGAGGCCAGCCGTCCCGACAGCTGCAGGCCGGCCTCGGCGGCCAGCGGATAGGCAAGGCCCTTCAGCTCCAGTGCCAACTGCTCGACATTCAGCGCCGCGGCCGGGCCGCTGGCCTGGTCGCGCCACTGCAGCGCCCCCTGCTGCAGGGCGAAACGGTCCAGGCTCAGTTGCCAGCCGGGCTCGGTCCTGTTGGCGGATGGGCCGGCTGCAGCCTTCGCACCTGAGCCCGGCAGCTTCAGCTCACCCGAGCGCAGCCGCAGCAGGCTCAGGCTGGGCGCCTCCCACCGCAGCTCGCCGAACCGTGCCAGTTGGCGCAGCGGTTGCACGTCCTTGAGGCTCAGATCCAGCCGCTTCCATTCAAGCCAGGGCTGGTCATCGGCATGAGCCAGGGCCCAATCGCTCAGCTGCAGCCGCCCTCTGAGGCTGATCTGCGGCGCGGCCTTGTCGACCTGGGCGAAGTCCAACTCCAGATCGGTCGTCACGCGGCCTTGCAGCAGCTTGATCGGCAGGCCCTTGGGCAGATAGCCGAGATAGGGCCGCAGATCGAGCGCGTCCAGATGCAGTCTCAGGCTGGTTTCGTGACGCGCATCAAAGGGCGTGGTGATCGCGCCGGAATCAAAAGCCACGCCATTGAGCACACCGGCCAGCCGCGGCTGGACCTTGGCCTTGATATGGGTGTCCAGGTTCGACAGGAAAGGCAGGTCCAGCGAAAGCCGGCTGAGTTCGTGGCCTTGACCAACGGGCCTGTCGTCGAGCAGCAGCCTGCCCTCGCGGAGCTGCAGGTTGTACAGCGCGAACCGCGCGGGTCTATCGTCGGGCGCGGGCGGCGGGCCTGCTTGCAGGCGCTGCAGCAAGTCGTCGATGCTGTAGCGGCCCTCGGCGATGCGCGCCAGGCGCAACAGCGGCCGCTCCAAGGTCAGCGCCTCCATCACGGGCGCGCGATGCCACAGGCTGGTCAGCGACAGATTCACTGCCACCCGTTCGATCTCCAGCAGCGGCGCATCCTCAGCCGCGGCGCCTGCCACCTGCAGCCCTTGCAGGGTCAGCTCCATGCGCCAGGGCACGAAGTCCATTTGCTGCACCGTGACCGCGCGACCCAGTGTCTGCCCCAGCTGCGGCAACACCTGTTGCCGCAGCATCCAGGGTAGCAGCCAGATGCTGGACAGGACCAGCAACAGCAACACAACAATGGCCGCTGCCCCGGCCTTCCACGCACCACGCCAAATTCGCAAAAACAGCTCCAAGCAAGGATCAGGTATGAAACTGTACCCCGGCGGAGGGCGAGACCTGCACCTCGAAGCAAGCAGGCGAAAGCTGCAACAAAGGTAAGCGGCGGTACGTCGGCCACCCGGCGCACCGGGCTGAGCCATCAAGGGCCGGCTACATCCGGATGCAGGGGCACATGACAGCCCCGGGACAATCAGGCGCCCCTCCCCATCACCGGCCCCTTACGTCAATGAATGCCTTGCTCGAAGCGCTTGCCCTGCAGTCCCTGAAGCCCTTCATCTCCGCACTGCTGCTGCCTCCGATCCCATTCCTGATCCTGCTGTCGCTGGCGGCGCTGCTGCTGTGGCGCAAGCATGCGGCGGGCTGGCTGCTGGTGCTGTTCAGCGCGACAGGTTTGTGGCTGAGCCAGAGCGAGGCCGCCGGACAGGGTCTGGCGCGGCTACTGCTGCGCCCGCAGCCGGCGCTCGATGTCGATGCCCTGGCCGCCCTCAGCAAGGACACGCAAAGCAGAAAGACCCTCAGCATCGCCGTGCTGGGCGCCGGCACCCAGCCCTATGCGCCGGAGTATGGGGTGGCCAATCTGAGCGCGCATTCGCTGGAGCGCCTGCGCTACGGCCTGTGGCTGGGCAAGCGGCTGGGTGCGCCGGTGGGCTTCTCCGGCGGGCTGGCCCAAGGGGCCAGCGACGATGACACGCCGGAGGCCCTCGTGGCACAGCGCATCGCCAGCCAGGAGTTCGGCCGCAGCCTGCAGTGGGTCGACCCCTATGCCAAGGACACCCACGAAAACGCCCTGCGCAGCCTGGTCCTGCTGCGCGAGGCCGGTGTGCGCAAGGTGATCGTCGTCACACACGGCTGGCACATGCCGCGGGCGCTGAAGGCCTTCCAGGCGCTGGCCGGCAACGAGATCGAGATTGTTGCCGCGCCCATGGGCATGGGCGTCTCGGCCAAGGTCAGCGGCCAGCGCTGGATGCCCTCGGCGCAGGGCGGACAGACGGTGCGCCTGGTTCTGAAGGAATGGATGGGGTCCCTGTCAGGAGCCTGATTGGCCACAAGTCAGCAGCCCATAGCTGCAGCCCATAAACGACGAACCCCTCTCGACCGAAGTCGGGAGGGGTTGGACGGCTTACGCCGTCTTTGGGGCTCCAGGTCATTGCCCTGGGGCTCCTGCCGCGCAGAGACTGCGCCAGCGGATAGGCCTGCATCGCAGGTAGAGGAAGACTAGGCGAACGAACTCCCGGCTTCAAGCCAGGACGGTCATTTTTTTGACATCAGTGCGTCAAACAGCTGGGCCACCCGCTGCTCCACCTCGGCCGGCATGGTGATCGTGCGGCCCCATTCGCGCGTGGTCTCGCCGGGCCATTTATTGGTGGCGTCCAGCCCCATCTTGCCGCCGAGGCCGCTGACCGGCGAGGCGAAGTCCAGGTAGTCGATCGGCGTCTGCTCGACCAGCGTGGTGTCACGCACCGGATCCATGCGGGTGGTGATGGCCCAGATCACTTCCTTCCAGTCGCGGATGTCGACATCGTCATCTGTGACCACGATGAACTTGGTATACATGAACTGGCGCAGAAAGCTCCACAGGCCGAACATCACCCGCTTGGCATGGCCCGGATAGGCCTTCTTGATCGAGATCACCGCCATGCGGTAGCTGCAACCCTCCGGCGGCAGATAGAAGTCGACGATCTCAGGAAACTGCTTTTGCAGTATCGGCACGAAGACCTCGTTCAAGGCCACGCCCAGGATGGCCGGCTCGTCGGGCGGCTTGCCGGTGTAGGTGGAGTGGTAGATCGGGTCCTGGCGCTGGGTCAGCCGGTCGATCTGGAACACAGGGAACCAGTCCTGCTCGTTGTAATAGCCGGTGTGATCGCCGAACGGCCCCTCCAGCGCATACAGATAGCCGCCCTTCTCCTTCAATTGCACGCCAGCCTCGCTGCGGCCGCTGAAACCGGGCTCGGCCACCGGGATATGGCCCTCCAGCACGATCTCGGCGCTGGCCGGCACCTGCAGCAGCACGCCCGCCTCGCCGACGCCGCTGTTCACCAGCTCGGTACGCCTGCCACGCAGCAGGCCGGCGAACTGGTACTCCGACAGGCTGTCGGGCACCGGCGTGACCGCGCCCAGAATCGTTGCCGGGTCGGCCCCAAGGGCCACGGCAATCGGGAACGGTTTGCCGGGATTGGCCAGCGCGAAGTCGCGGAAGTCCAGCGCCCCGCCTCTATGTGCCAGCCAGCGCATGATGACCTGGTTGCGGGCGATCACCTGCTGGCGGTAGATGCCCAGGTTCTGCCGCGCGCGCGGCGCCGGAATCGACTGCGGCCCGCGGGTGATCACCAGGCCCCAGGTGATCAAGGGCCCGGCGTCGCCCGGCCAGCAGGTCTGCACCGGCAGACGGCCCAGATCGACGTCCGGCCCGGCGAACACCTCGTCCTGGCAGGGAGCCTTGCGCACGACCGAGGGTTTCATGTCCCACAGCGCCTTGGCCATCTGCAGCAGCTTGCCGGCGTCTTTCAGGCCCTTGGGCGGCTCGGGTTCCTTGAGGCTGGCCAGCACCCGCCCGACGTCGCGCAGTTCGGCCAGGCTGTCGGCCCCCATGCCCAGGGCCACTCGTTTGGGGGTGCCGAACAAATTCGTCAGCGCCTTGATGCTGGACCCCCTAGGTTGTTCGAAAAGCAGGGCCGGCCCCTCGGCGCGCAGCACACGGTCGCTCAGCGCCGTCATCTCCAGGTGAGTCGCCACTGGCTCTGCAATCCGGCGCAAATCGCCCATGGCCTCTAAATTCGCCATGAAGTCACGCAAATCTCGGTATTTCATACTTATTAGTTATTAAGAATGCCAGTCTAAAGCTTGACTCGTTATTTTTGCTCTTTAGAATCCGCCCAAGCCCAGACTTGACTGGGGTTAACCCGTGCGACCTCTGCTAGGAGGAGGGAGCGCAACGCTGCCGATGGACGCTGTGTTCCGAGTGCTGCCTGGCCATCTTGGCCCAGCCTGCAGAGCACAGCCCATTATCACTGGCGGGTCTTGAGGCGTGGACTTGTTCACGACCAGCAGACCCGCTCAGAGAAGAAAGGAGTCGCATGACAGCGCGTCGAAAATTGTTTGCCCTGATGGAGGACGTCGGTAGTGCCTCCTCGGTGTTCGTCAAGGACATCGCCCAGGGATTGCTGGTCGTCAGCCACAACACCCTGGCCCTTGTGGGTCTTGGCGTGGTGGCCCTCTTGATGACCATCACCAGCCAGCATGATCTGCGTCACCGCATCGAGACCCAGGCCCTGGGCTGGCTGAATGCCCGCCAGGAAGCCCGTGCCGAGGCCGATGGCGATACCCTGTACGCGGTCAACGAACCGGATGCCGTGGCCCGTGCCACCGCGTCCAATCCCAAGGACCTGCCCCGCCAGCAGGCGGCCGTCGCACATTGGCTGGCCAAGCGCTACAAGGTGGCGCCGGAGCCGATCAGCCGCCTGGTCCAGGAGGCCTGGAGCGTGGGCCAGCGGGCCCGAGTCGAGCCGACGCTGATCCTGGCCATCATCGCCATCGAGTCCAGCTTCAACCCCTTCGCGCAGAGTCCCGTGGGTGCGCAAGGCTTGATGCAGGTGCTGACCCGCGTCCATGACGACAAGTACACCGCCTTTGGCGGCAATCTGGCCGCCTTCGACCCGATCACCAATCTGCGCGTCGGCGTGCAGGTGCTGAAGGAGTGCATCCAGCGTGCCGGCGGTGTCGAAGAAGGCCTGCGCTACTACGTCGGCGCGGCCAACCTGACCGAAGATGGCGGCTATGCGGGCCGCGTGCTGGCCGAGCAAGAGCAGCTGAAGGCCGTGATGCAGGGCCAGGTGCCCCGCGCCGCCCCGCAGCGCGAACTGATGGCCGCCAACGAACAGAACGCGGCAGGCGACCAGCGCATTGCGCTCGCCCGCTAGGCCCCCTCTGCGAACCCCCCTGGGCCGCGGCGGGTCCTGGCTCCGCGCTACACTGCCGATTCCGCGCAACTGGCGATACGGGCCGCAGGCCCGAAGGTGGACCACCACCGGGAAGCGCGAACAGCTGGAGAGGGTCTCCGGCTGGTTTGATGCCGTTCGCCTGGGCCGCCCTCCGCTTCCGACGTCCGCCGCCGGAGCGCGGCGCCAACCCTAGACCTACGCCAACACATCATGTTTGATCGCAACACCTCTACCCTCGCCAATGTCGACCCCGAGCTGTGGGCCGCCGTCCAGCACGAGAACCAGCGCCAGGAAGATCACATCGAGCTGATCGCCTCGGAAAACTACACCTCGCCGGCGGTGATGCAGGCTCAGGGCAGCCAGCTGACCAACAAGTACGCCGAGGGCTATCCGGGCAAGCGCTACTACGGTGGCTGCGAGTATGTCGACGTGGTCGAGCAGCTCGCGATTGACCGCGTCAAGCAGCTGTTCGGCGCCAACTACGCCAATGTGCAGCCCAACTCGGGCTCGCAGGCCAACCAGGGCGTGTTCTTCGCCCTGCTGCAGCCGGGCGACACCATCATGGGCATGAGCCTGTCCGAAGGCGGCCACCTGACCCACGGCATGGCGCTGAATATGAGCGGCAAGTGGTTCAACGTCATCTCCTACGGCCTGGATGCCAAGGAGGAGATCGACTATGACGCGATGGAAGCCCTGGCCCGCGAGAAGAAGCCCAAGCTGATCATTGCCGGCGCCTCCGCCTACAGCCTACGCATCGACTTCGAGCGCTTCGGCAGGATCGCCAAGGAAATCGGCGCCTACTTCATGGTCGACATGGCGCACTACGCCGGCCTGATCGCCGCGGGCGTCTACCCGAACCCGGTGCCCCATGCCGACGTCGTCACCTCGACCACGCACAAGAGCCTGCGCGGCCCGCGCGGCGGCATCATCCTGATGAACGACGAGGCCATCGCCAAGAAGATCAATTCGGCCATTTTCCCCGGCATCCAAGGCGGCCCGCTGATGCACGTCATCGCCGGCAAGGCCGTGGCCTTCAAGGAGGCGCTGACGCCCGAGTTCAAGGCCTACCAGGAACAGGTGGTCAAGAACGCCAAGGTGCTGGCCGACACGCTGACCGAGCGCGGCCTGCGCATCGTCTCCAGCCGCACCGAGAGCCATGTGATGCTGGTCGATCTGCGCCCGAAGAACATGACCGGCAAGGAGGCCGAGGCCGTGCTGGGCCTGGCCCACATGACCTGCAACAAGAACGGCATCCCGAACGACCCGCAAAAGCCCATGGTCACCAGCGGCATCCGCCTGGGCACCCCGGCGATGACGACGCGCGGCTTCAAGGAGGACCAGGCACGGGCCACCGCCCACCTGATCGCCGACGTGCTGGACAACCCGCATGACGAGGCCAACCTCGCCGCCGTGCGCGCCAAGGTGGCGGCACTGGCACGCCAGTTCCCGGTCTATGGCTGATCGCGGCTGAAACTGACACCGGCGCCCCATGCGTTGCCCCTTCTGCAGTCACCAGGAAACCCAGGTCGTCGAGACCCGGGAAGGTGACGAGGGCGACGTGGTGCGCCGGCGCCGGCGCTGCCTGAGCTGCGACAAGCGCTTCACCACCTATGAGCGCGCCGAGATCGCGCTGCCGGCGGTGGTCAAGAAAGACGGAACACGGGCCGAGTTCGAGCCCGCCAAGCTGCGCGCCTCGATGCTGCTGGCGCTGCGCAAGCGCCCGGTCAGCATCGAGCAGATCGATGCCGCCCTCGCCCGCATCGAGGAAAAGCTGCTGGCCAGCGGCGCCCGCGAAATGCCCTCCACCAAGCTCGGCGAGCTGGTGATGCGCGAACTCAAGCGCATCGACAAGGTCGCCTACGTCCGCTTCGCCTCGGTCTATCGCAGCTTCGAGGACGTCGATGAGTTCAGGCAGCTCATCAGAGACATCTAACTCCGTAGTTGCCCTCTCCCCCTTCTTGGGGTGGCCCGCTCCCCCCCTCGGTGGGAGCGCTGATTTCGGACCGGTCTCCTACAGTGAACCCATAGGCAATCAAGCCGGTTCACAGGGGGCAAAAATGGGCAACAAGCACAACGTTCGCGGTGTCAGTCTGATCGAGTCCTTGGTGGTGATGGCCGTGACCGCCATCACGAGCAGCGTCGCCCTGCCGAGCCTGGACAAGGCCCGCACCCAGCGCCACCTCGAAGGGGCGGCCGAGCAACTGAAATCCGATCTGTCCTACACCCGCGGCCTGGCCGTGTCACGCAACGAGACACTGCGCGTCAGCTTCTCGGCCACCCAGGGTGGCAGCTGCTACATCATTCACGCCGGCACCGCGGCCGACTGCACCTGCACCGCCGACGGCGCGGCCGTCTGCAATGCCCCGCGCGAGATCCTGCGGGTCGTCAAGCTGGACGCGGGCGCCAAGGTCAGCTTCCAGACCAATTCGCGCTCGCTGGCCTTCGATCCGCAGCAGGGCACGGTGACGCCGACGGCGACGATGAAGGTCAAGGCGGCAAGCGGGGCCGAAATCCACCAGATCATCAACATCATGGGCCGTGTGCGCACCTGCTCGCCGGGCGCCAAGGCATCTGGTTACAAGTCCTGCTGAACGGCCCCCTGAACACGGGGGGCGCCGACCAACGGCGCAGGCGGCGCGACGAGCGGCAAAACCGGCCAAGCCGGCAACGGCCCTTGACCCCGACAATTCGTGAACCATGCACGCCATCCCGAACTCCCCACGCAGCCGCTCCGGCTCGGACGGATTCACCCTCGTCGAGCTGATGATTGTGGTGATCGTGGTGGGCCTGCTGGCGGCCGTTGCCATCCCGTCGTTCACCGACTCGATGCGCAAGAGCCGCCGCTCTGATGCCTTTGCCGCGATTGCCGCGGTGCAACAGGCCCAGGAGCGCTGGCGCAGCAACCGCGCCAGCTATGCCCCGCTGTCCGATGCGGACGTTCCGGCCAACGGGCTGGGCCTGTCCAGTGATTCGACCTCCGGCTACTACACCCTGTCGCAAAGCAACGTCACCGCCACCACCTACACCGTCATTGCAACGGCCAAGACCGGCAAATCCCAGGCGGACGACGGCGGCTGCAAGATCCTGGCGGTACGTATGCAGGGTGGCAATCCGACCTATGGATCCGGCGCCAGCACCATAGACTGGACCGACGCCAACCGGTGCTGGGCGAAATGATGAAGCTCCGTCTGCCCAAGGGCTTCACCCTGGTCGAGCTGATGGTCGTGCTGATCGTGCTGGGCGTGCTGGCGGCAGTTGCTCTGCCATCGTTCCAGGACTTCAGGCTGGTGCAGCGACTCAAGGCCGTGAATGCGCAGCTGGTGACCGATATGCAGTTCGCGCGGGCGGAGGCGGTGACCAGAAATTCCATACTGCGCGTCACGTTCAGGAACAACACCAGCGTGACCTGCTACTCGCTGTACACCAGCACCGATCCACGCTATCCCTGCGATTGCCGGCTTGGCGCAGGCGCTGCCTGCCCGGCGACCGCGACCGAGGTTCGCACGGTGGTGATTCCCCGTTCGATGTCGATCACCGTCAGGCCCTCCGGCGCATTTTCCGGCTTCGGCTTCGACAATGTCACAGGAACGATAGCGACCATCCCGACCGACACCGACGCCGAAGCCCTCGACAACTACGCCATTCTCAGCTCGATAGACACGGCCAGAACCCTGAAGACCACGGTCGGTCGCACCGGTCGGCCCACGGTGTGCGCCAGCAACGCGAATCTGGGAGCACCGCAGTGCTGAAGCTGAAGCATCTCAAGCGCCCTGGCGCAAAGCAGCGCGGCCTGTCCATCGTCGAGATGATGGTGGGGCTCACGATTGGCCTGATCGTGGTGGCCGCCGCCTCCCAAGTCGTGGTGACTCAGCTGAACGACAACCGCAGGCTGCTCGTTGAGATGCAGCTGCAGCAAGACCTGCGCGCAGCGGCCGACATCATCACCCGCGAGCTGCGCCGCGCCGGCGCCTGGAACGCGGCCGAGAACGGGATTTGGAGCGATGAGGTGGGGCCGGGTCAGCAGAATGGCCTTCGCCAGGTCGATCCAGTCGTGACCGGAGCCGAGGTCGGCTACTCCTACGTGCAAACCACGGGCGGCACCACAGGACCGTTCGGATTCAGATTGGACGCGGCGCGCATTTGGACCCGGTTTGGCGACTCCTGGCAGGAACTGACCGACGGGCGCAGCATCAAGGTCACCGGCTTCACGGTCAGGCAGCTATCGGACCCGGCGCTGCTCCTGCCCTGTCCGAAGAAGTGCAGCGATGGCACGACCGATTGCTGGCCCACAGTCAAAGCGCGCCTGTATGAGGTCCAGATCACCGCACAGGCCGTCAGCGATCCCAGCGTCCAACGCAGCATTCGCAGCACCGTCAAGCTGCGCAACGACCTGGTGGGCGAGAACAGCATCACCAGTCCGGTGAAGGCCTGCCCGCTATGAGCCGCATGGCAGTCCGCCCCACCCCCAAGTCCGGCCAGCAGGGACTGGCCGCACTCGTCGTCGTCACCGTGCTGTTCATCGTCACCTCGCTGGTGGCCGCCTATACCAGCCGCAATCTGGTGTTCGAGCAGCGCACCTCGGCCAACCAGTACCGTTCGACGCAGGCCCTCGAGGCCGCCGAGGCCGGGGTCGAATGGGCGCTGGCCCTGCTCAACAGCGGCGTGATCACGGCCAACTGCCAGGCTAGCACCAGCAGCGCCGACACCTCGTTCCGCACCCGCTACCTGAACATCGACGCCACCGGCAGGATCACACCGCGTCCCAGTGCCTCGGGTGTGGCCTTGTGGCCCAGCTGCGTATCCGATGGCAGCGGTGGCTGGACCTGCAATTGCCCCTCCAATGCCGCGCCCAATGTGACGGCGCCCACCGGCACCGGTGTGTTCCCCGCGTTCAGGGTCATGTTTGCAACCGTTTCGCCGGGTGCCGGTGGACTGCCAAGCCGGCCCGGCGTGGTGCGCATCATCTCGAACGGCTGTACGCGACTGGACAACACCTGCCTGAATTTCCCGTCGGCGGCGGCGGAAGGCGAAGCCCGGGCCACGGTCTCGGTGCTGGTTGCCCTGGCCGGCGCCCTGGGCAGCAAGCCGCTGGCGCCGCTGACGGTTGGCGGCAATTTGCAGAACTCCTTCGCGGTCATAGCCAGCAACACGGACACGGCATCGGGCGGCATCGCCATCCATGCGAAGGGCACGGTCGACACCTCTGCGCCAACGCTGATCGGCATCCCCGGTGCGCCGGCCACCCAGTCGGTGCTCGATGGTGACACCACGCTGCCGCTGTACGAATACCCTTTGACCACGCCCCACAAATGGGGCCTGTTCACGCAGACCTTCAAGGCCTGGGCGCCTAGCTATCGCGACCAGCCCGCCACGGTGGTCGTGCCCTGCGCCGACACGGGCTGCAGCGCCGCCGAGATACGGGCCAAGGTGCTGCTGAATCCGGGGCGGCCGCTGTGGATTCAAGGCCATCTGCTGCTTGACGACGCGATTGAGATCGGCACGGCAGACACACCGGCATTGCTGATCGTGAACGGCGGTGCCGGCGTCGGCGCGCGGGTCACGGCCAGTGCAGGGGCCACCGTCAGAGGCATGATCTATATGCAGCCCAGCCTGGTTGCGCACAGTACGCCGCTCACCAGTCTATGGTCCGATACCGCCGGTGCAACCGTGCAGGGCGCGCTGATCAGCGAGGGCGATCTGAACGGAACCGGTTCACCCACCTTCATCTATGACGCCGCGATATTGAATCGGCTTCGCCTTGCCACCGGCTCGTTCGTTCGCGTGCCCGGCGGCTGGAAGGACTTCCCATGAGCCGCAACCTCAAGCTCAGGCAGTCCGGTATCTCGCTGATCGAAGCCCTGGTGGCGCTGGCCGTGATGGCCTTCGGCATGCTGGGCGTGGTCGGTCTGCAGGCGACGATGCGACAGAACGCCGATGTATCCAAGCAGCGCTCGGAAGCCGTGCGCATCGCGCAGGAGTCGATCGAGACCGCGCGGGGGTTTTCGTTGCTGGCCATGCCTGAAGGAGGGGGGCCTGTGCTGCATGTCTTTGACACCGTGGCCGACGGCGAGACAGCCAGTTCAGGCTATACGACCAATACCGCCTACAGCATCATCCGAACGGTGAGCGACTCCGACAGCGATGCCGACTCCGCGCGAATGAAGTCGCTGGAGGTGCGTGTTGTCTGGACCGACCGGGTCGGCCGGGACCAGGAAGTGCGCATGAGCACGACAATCGCCGGCGTGTCTCCCGACGTGGCCGGCGCACTCAGCATTCCCAATGTTCATGGAAGCGCGACGCGCCGGCCCCTCGGACGCAATCCGAGCATTCCGCTGTCAGCGGTCGATGCCTCGGACAAGCTCACCAGCACCTTTGTGCCGGCCACCGGGGTGGCTTGGGTGTTCAACAATGTCTCGGGAATGATCGTCAGCATCTGCATCCCGACCGATGTGTGCACGTCGGCCAATGCCTGGCCGCTGACCGGCTACGTCCGTTTTGCTGCGGCGCCCACACCCGCGGAGGCCGAAACGCCTACCGGCACGGTGATTGGCGTTGACCTGCGCGTCACGACCACCGCCCCCACGGCCACCGCGATCGCCTGCTACAGCCAGACCCAGTCGACCCATGTGGCCTATTTCTGCGCCGTCCCGGTGGATCCGACCAGCACCCCGGCGCTGGCCTGGTCCGGCAAGCTTGATCTGGTCAGCTCGGTGGCACTGCCGATTGCCAGTGCGCCCACCGAAACCAGTGCCACCAGTTTCAGGGTCTGCCGTTACACACCCACGCAAAGTGACACGCCACCCAGTGGCAATGTCGATCACCCGTTGGTCTATGGCAATGTCGCCGGGCCGCTGAGCAACCAGAACTTCCTGGTGATTCGCGCCGGCAATGGCACCAGTGCCCATGAGTGCCCAGCCGACAACACCGCCACGCCCTTCATCAACGGCAATACCTGGCAGCATCAGCCGCACCTTTGATGCCGGCTGCTGGCAGCAGCCAAATCAGCGGAGCCTCTCGAGCCGCGGCACTCGCACCGCTCAGATGAGTCGTTTGCTCCGCAGGACAGTCGTGATGTCGGCATTCTTTACACGATTCTTCTTGAAATCTAAAAAGACGGCATAAGTCGTTGTTTTTAAACAGATTTTCTCGATGGCCCGGTAGTTGCTTATATCCCGGCAATCGGTCTTGATCTGAACCCTGTCGTTGAGGAGAAGAAAATGCGAATGAACAAGTTCCTGGGTGCTGCGTTGCTGGCAGTCGCGTCAACCAGTGCCGTGCAGGCCGCCCCCCTGTTGTACTCGGGTAGCCGTGGCGGTTTTGAGTCGAATCTGAGCAGCCATGTCAGCGACGGCGTGGAGTCTCAGGCTGTTGGCGCAAACGCCCTGACGCCTGACGTCCTGCAATTGACCGCGCTGGGTGCCGGCACCACTTTGACCGGAAGCTCCAAGCCCTACAAAGGAGCGAATGACGAGGACCTGCTGCTCACCGGCCTCATCAAGAATTCGGGCAGCTCCGGCCGCTACAACACCACCGCTGGCGGTAGCAAGTGGTGGGAGTCGGCCCTCAATTTCAGCATTTCCTTCGGCAGCGGCCCGGTTGAGGCCTTCGGTTTCAACCTGATCGACTACGGTGACTTCAATGGCGCCTTGTCGCTGGAGATTCTTGGTGCCGGCAACAGCGTCCTGGCCACCTTCTCCTCCCTTGATGCACCGGCAGATCCCGCCAGCGGCAGCCTTCAGTTCTTCGGCGTCAGCGATATCAGCGCCAGCATCTACGGTGTGCGTTTCAAGATCTCACAAGCGGATGAAGATGACGTTCTGGCCTACGACTGGCTGGGCTTCGATGACTTGATGGTCGGCAGCCGCACCGCCAACAACGTGCCCGAACCCGGCTCGCTGGCCCTGGTGGGCATCAGCCTGCTGGGCCTGGCCGCAGCAGGGCGCAAGGCGCGCCGCTGATCCATTGCCAGCTTGAAGAAGCCACGCCCTGCCGTGGCTCGATGCAAAGGCCTCCGATGGAGGCCTTTGCCTTTTCAGACGCCGACATCCGCTGCCCTAGACTTGCGCCATGCAAGCCACTCCCGAACGACTCGACGCCGAGACGGCCATGCGCCAGGCCCTGGCCCTCGCCCATCAAGCCATAGGCCTCAGCGACCCCAACCCCCGCGTCGGCTGCGTCATCGTCGATGAGCAGGGCCGCTTGCTGGGTCAGGGCCACACCCAGGCGGCCGGCCAGGCCCATGCCGAGGTGATGGCCTTGCGGAATGCCCAGGCGCTTGGCCACGATGTCAAGGGCGCCACCGCCTATGTCACGCTGGAGCCCTGCTCCCACCATGGCCGCACGCCGCCCTGCTGCGATGCGCTGATCGCCGCGCAGATGGGTCGCGTCGTCGTGGCCTGTGAAGACCCGAATCCGCTGGTGGCCGGGCAAGGCACGGCGCGTCTGCGCGCCGCCGGCATTCAGGTTGAAGTGGGCCTGTGCGGTGACGAAGCAGGCGAGCTGAACATCGGCTTTTTCTCGCGCATGCAGCGCGGCAGGCCCTGGGTGCGCATGAAGGTGGCCAGTTCGCTGGACGGCCGCACCGCCCTGCTCAACGGCGTCAGCCAGTGGATCACGGGACCGACCGCACGCGCCGACGGCCACGCCTGGCGCAAGCGCGCCGGCGCCGTGCTGACAGGGGTCGGCACCGTGCTGGAAGACGATCCGCGCCTGGATGTGCGTCTGGTCGAGACCGCCCGCCAGCCGCTGCGCGTGATCGTCGATTCGCGGCTGGAGACTCCGCCGACGGCGCGCATCCTCGACGCCCCGGGCGAGGTGCTGATCTACCACGCCGGCCAGGCAGACGCCGAGCGCGCCAATGCGCTGAGCGACCGTGGCGCCACATTGATCGCCAAGCCCGGCCCGAATGGCAAGGTGGACCTGCAGGCCCTGCTGCTGGACCTGGGCACGCGCGGCATCAACGAGCTGCATGTCGAGGCCGGCCACAAGCTCAATGGCTCCTTCGTTCGCGAGGGCCTGGTGGACGAGTTTTTGCTCTATCTGGCGCCCAAGCTGATGGGGCAAGGCCGCGAATTGGCCGCTTTCGGCCCGCTGGAGCGCATGGATCAGGTGCTGAATCTGACCTGGCACAGCATCGAGCGGATTGGCGAAGATCTGCGCATCCTGGCCCGCCCAGCCTCCCAGCCTTGAATCGAATGTCCCGCCGTGCTCGGGACAACCCTCACCCCGCCTACAATCCTGCCCATGCCCATCTCCCCTATTCCCGAGCTGGTGGCCGAGCTGGCCGCCGGCCGCATGGTCATTCTGGTTGACGAAGAAGACCGCGAAAACGAAGGCGACCTCGTCATCGCCGCCGATCACATCACGCCCGAGGCGATCAATTTCATGGCCCGCTTCGGCCGTGGCCTGATCTGCCTGACGCTGACCCGCGAGCGCTGCGAGCGGCTGCAGCTGCCGCCGATGGCCACGCGCAACGGCACCAAGCACGGCACGGCCTTCACGGTGTCGATCGAGGCCGCCACCGGCGTGACCACCGGTATCTCGGCCGCCGACCGCGCCCGCACCGTGCAGGCCGCCGTGGCCAAGCATGCGCAGGCCAGCGATCTGGTCCAGCCGGGTCACATCTTCCCGCTGCAGGCCCAGGACGGCGGCGTGCTGATGCGCGCCGGCCACACGGAAGCCGGCTGCGATCTGTCGCAGATGGCCGGCCTGTCGCCGACCTCGGTGATCTGCGAGATCATGAAGGACGACGGCACGATGGCCCGCCTGCCCGATCTGGAGGTGTTTGCCCAGGAGCATGGCCTGAAGATAGGCACCATCGCCGACCTGATCGAGTACCGCAGCCGCAATGAGTCGCTGGTGCAGCGCGTCACCGAACGCCCCCTGCACACGGCCCAGGGCGTGTTTGCCAGCACCGTGTTCAGGGACCGCACCGGCGGCGTGCACATCGCCCTGACCAAGGGCCAGTGGCAACCCGGCGACGAGGTGCTGGTACGCGTGCACGAGCCCTTCTCGGCCCTGGACCTGCTGGACAGCGGTCGCTGCCACCATTCCTGGCCCCTGCCCAAGGCCCTGGCCACTCTGCAGGCGGCCGAGCGCGGCGCGGCCCTGCTGCTCAACTGCGGCGAAGAAGCGCAAGCGCTGCTGGCTCAGTTGCAGGCGCCCGAAGGTGGCGCAGCCCAGGCTGGAAGCATGGACCTGCGCACCTATGGCGTCGGCGCGCAGATCCTGCGCGAGCTCGGCATCTCCAGGATGAAGCTGCTGGGCAGCCCGCGGCGCATGCCCAGCATGACGGGCTATGGGCTGGAAGTGACTGGCTTTGTCACCGCCGAAGCCCAACACTGATAACAAGAAAGCAGACACGACTATGCAAGACGCAGACAAGGGGCAAGCCGCCTCGCTCGAGGGCGAAGGCCTACGCATAGGCATCGTCCAGGCGCGCTTCAATGCGCCGGTGACGAACCAGCTGGCGCAGTCCTGCCTGGCCGAGCTGGAGAGTCTTGGCGTGAACCCCAAGGACATCAAGCATGTCACCGTACCCGGCGCACTAGAGGTGGCGATTGTGTTGAACGCGATGGCCGACAGCGAAGACTATGACGCGCTGATCGCCCTGGGCTGCATCATCCGCGGCGAGACCTACCACTTCGAACTGGTGGCCAACGAAAGCGGCGCGGGCGTCACCCGTGTCGCGCTGGACCATGAGGTGCCCATCGCCAACGCCATCCTTACCGTCGAGAACGAGGCCCAGGCCTGGGCGCGCGCCGAAGACAAGGGTCGCGACGCCGCCCGCGTGGCCGTCGAGATGGCCAATCTGATGGAAGAACTGCTGTGAGCACCGACGCGTCCACCCCCAAGCCCGCAGCTGCGCCTGCACCTCGCGCAGCCAAACCCAAGTCGGCCCGCCGCCGCGCCCGCGAGATCGCACTGCAAGGCCTCTACCAATGGCTGGTCTCCGGCGAGGAAGCCGGCGTGATCGAAGCCCATATGCGCGAGCAGGACGGCTTCGACAAGTGCGACAAACCGCATTTCGACGCGCTGCTGCATGGCTGCATCCTTGAGGCCGCCGATCTCGACGCCGTGCTGTCCAAGCATGTGGACCGCAAGACCAGCGAGCTGTCGCCGATCGAGCATGGCGTGCTGATGATTGGCGCCTACGAGCTCAAGCACTGCATGGACGTGCCCTATAAGGTCGCCATCAACGAGGCGGTCGAGCTGGCCAAATCCTTTGGCGGCACCGACGGCCACAAGTATGTGAACGGCGTGCTCGACCGTGCCGCCGTCGATCTGCGCCCGGCCGAGGTGCAGAGCATGCGCAACAAGGCCCGATGAAACTGGCCTCCAGGCTCGATCACATCGAGCCTTTTTACGTGTTGGAATGTGCCAAGGCCGCGCAGGAGATTGCGCGCAGCCCGGCCTGCGATCCGACCCTGGGCGGCCGGACTATGATCTACCTGAACATCGGCGAGCCCGATTTCACCGCGCCGCCGGCCGTGCAGGCTGCGGCCGAGGCCTGCTTGGGGCTGGGCCGCACGCAGTACACCTCGGCCACCGGCCTGCCGGCGTTGCGCGAGAAGCTCAGCGCCTGGTATTTGCAACGCTTCGGCCTGCACATCGCGCCCGAGCGCATCGTCATCACCGCCGGTGCGTCGGCGGCCTTGCAACTGGCCTGCCTGGCGCTGTTCGAGCGCGGCGACCAAGTGCTGATGCCCGACCCCTGCTATCCCTGCAACCGCCATTTCGTCGCCGCAGCGGACGCCGAGGCCGTGCTGCTGAACGCCACGGCGGAGCAGCGCTACCAACCGAGCGCCGCCCAGGTCGAGGCGGCCTGGAACGAGCACACGCGTGGCGTGCTGCTGGCCTCGCCGAGCAACCCGACCGGCACCTCGATCGCGCCGGAGGAAATGCGACGAATGGTCGAGGTGGTGCGCAAGCGCGGTGGCGTGACCGTCGTCGACGAGATCTATCTGGGCCTGAGCTTCGACGAGCGCTATGGCCACAGCGTGCTGGGCCTGGGCGAGGACATCATCTCGGTCAACAGCTTCTCCAAGTACTTTGGCATGACGGGCTGGCGGCTTGGTTGGCTGGTGCTGCCGCCCGAGCTGGTGCCGGCCGTCGAGAAGCTGGCGCAGAACCTGTTCATCTGCCCGTCCAGCATCGCGCAGTACGCGGCGCTGGCCTGCTTCGAGCCCGAGGTGATCAGCGAGTACGAGCGCCGCCGCGCGGAGTTCCGCGCGCGGCGCGACTATCTGGTGCCCGCGCTGCAGGGCCTGGGGCTGCAGGTGCCGGTCGTTCCCGACGGCGCCTTCTACGTCTGGGCCGACTGCTCGGCCCACAACCCCAGCAGCTGGGATTTCACTTTCGACATGATGCGCCGCGCCCATGTGGCGATCACCCCGGGCCGCGACTTCGGCCGGCTGGAGGCCGAGCGCTTTGTGCGCTTCTCGTTTGCCAATTCGATGGATCGTCTGCAGGAGTCGGTGCATCGCATAGGCCAGGCGCTGCGGTGATAATCGCGGCCGCGATGACTTCCAGCTCTCCAGTTCCATTCAGCCACGGCCTGCGGGTCTATTGGGAAGACACGGACGCCGGTGGCGTGGTCTTCTATGCCAACTACCTGAAGTTCTTCGAGCGCGCCCGCACCGAGTGGCTGCGCTCGCTGGGCTTCGAGCAGGAACGGCTGCGCGCCGAGCAGCAGCTGATGTTCGTCGTCAGTGCCACGAATCTGAAGTACCTGAGCCCCGCCAGGCTCGATGACTGGCTGGACGTCAGCGTCCAGGTCACCGAGCGAGGCCGCGCCAGCATGAGCCTGTTCCAGCAGGCGCGGCGCGGCGAACAGCTCCTGTGCGAGGGCGAGATTCGCATCGGCTGTGTGCACAGCCAGAGCTTCAAACCCAGCCGCATTCCCCAACCCATTCTCGACAAAGTCAGCCCATGAACCAGGACCTTTCCATCTTCTCGCTGATGCTGCAGGCCAGCTTCGTGGTGCAGCTGGTGATGGCCGCGCTGCTGCTGGTGTCGCTGGCCAGCTGGACGGTGATCTTTGCCAAGCTGATCTCGCTGTCCAAGGTGCGGGCCAGCAATGACGCCTTCGAGCAGGAGTTCTGGTCCGGCAAGAACCTGAACGACCTCTACCAGGCCGTGGCGGGCAAGGCCCAGACCTCGCCGCTGGAGCGCATTTTCGCCGCCGGCATGCGCGAATTCCTGAAGCTGCGCGAGCGCCGCATGGGCGACGGCGCCACCCTGCTGGACGGCGCCCGCCGCGCGATGCGTGCCAGCTTCCACCGCGAGCTGGACGCGATCGAGTCGAATCTGTCCTTTCTGGCCTCGGTCGGCTCGGTCTCGCCCTATGTGGGTCTGTTTGGCACCGTCTGGGGCATCATGCATGCGTTCGTGGGCCTGTCGAACCTGACCCAAGTGACCCTGGCCACCGTGGCGCCAGGCATTGCCGAGGCGCTGGTGGCCACCGCCATCGGCCTGTTCGCTGCCATTCCGGCGGTGATTGCCTACAACCGCTTTGCCCGCCAGATCGACCGCACGGCCATCACCCTGGAGACCTTCATCGAGGAGTTCTCCAACATCCTGCAGCGCAATGCGGTGCAGCCGGCACCGGCCGGTACCGCCGGCCCGGCCACCCGTTAAGGACGCACCATGCCTGCCATCAGCTCACGCGGCGGCGGCCGTCGCCGCACGATCAACGAGATCAATATGGTGCCCTTCATCGACGTGATGCTGGTGCTGCTGATCATCTTCATGGTCAGCGCACCGCTGATCACCACCGGCCTGGTGGACCTGCCCAGCGTCGGCAAGAGCCGGCAGCAGCCCGAGCATGTGATTCACGTCGTCGTCGGCGCCGACGAGAAGCTGAAGATCAAGCTCGACAAGGAAGAAGCGCAGCCAATCTCGCTGAACCGGCTGGCACGCCAGGTCAAGCAGGCCCAGGGAAGCAGCACCAACACGCCGGTCGTGATCTCGGCCGACCGCAACGTCAAGTACGAGGCAGTGGTCAAGGTGATGGACATCCTGCAGTCCAATGGCGTGACGCGGGTTGGCCTGGCCGTGAAGAACAGCGGCGGCTGAAGTCGATGGTCAATCCGGTGTTGTTCGGTGATGCGCTGAGGCCGCCACCCGCCCCCGGCGTCGGGCGGGGCTTGAGCCTGGCCCTGCTGGTGCATGCCGCGCTGGTGGTGGCGATCGCCTTCAGCGTCAGCTGGCGCGTGCAGCAGCCGCCGACCTTCGAGGCCGAGCTGTGGTCCACCGTGCCCCAGGCCGCTGCGCCGGCCGAACAGGCACCGCCCCCAGAGCCCGAACCCGAGCCGGTCAAACAGGCCAAGCCGACCCCGCCGCCCGAACCCGTGGTCGCGCCCAACCGCGACGCCGATATCGCGCTGGAAAAGGCCCGCGAAGAGAAGAAGCGCAAGGCTGCCGAGGAAGCCGAGAAGCTCAAGGAGGCCAAGGAAGCCAAGGAAGCCAAGGAGCGCGAAGCCAAGCTGGCCAAGGAAAAGCTCGCCAAGGAACGCGAGGCCGAGCAGGCGAGGCTGGAGAAGTTGGAGAAACTTGAAAAGGCCAAGCAGGACAAGCTGAAACAGCTAGAGGCGCAGAAGAAGGAGCGCGAGCTTGAAGCCCAGCGCCAGGAGAACCTGAAGCGCATCCAGGGCATGGCCGGCGCCAGCGGCGGCCCCGCCGCAACCGGCACGGCGCTGCAGTCGTCCGGGCCCTCGGCCAGCTATGCCGGGCGTATCAAGGCGCGCATCCGGCCGAACATCGTGTTCAGCGACCTGACCACCGGCAACCCGATCGCCGAAGTCGAGGTGCGCGTCGGGCCGGACGGCAGCATACTGTCACGCAAGCTGACCAAGCCCAGCGGCAACGCCGAGTGGGACAAGGCCGTGCTGCGCGCGATCGACAAGACCGAGATCCTGCCGCGGGATGTGGACGGCCGCGTGCAGCCGGTGATGCTGATCAGCTTTCAGCCACAAGACTAAGACCTTGCGGGACAGACCGTTGTGCGGAGCACAATGCTCTGTCCCCAACTGACCGGGTGCGCCCTCAGCCGGGGTACGCCCCAAGCAGCCAAGATCGCTGCAAGGCCTGCGCCAGCCACGCCCCGAAGTCAAAATCGGCGCCGCCTGATTCAAGCGCCTGGGCAAGGTCGTGGCCCGTCAGCAAAGCCTCGGTGAAGCGCCAGGCCGCCGGCTCCAGCGCCATCGCTGTTGCCCGCCAACCCTCACGCCACACCAGGGCCAGGCTGCCCTCGCCGGCCGCCATCGCCGCACGCACCGGCGCGAACGCATCCGGCCCATCGCGGTGATGGGCCTGCCAGATCGCCAGCACCGGGAAGTCACTGCACAGCAGATGCACCGAGGGCATCAGCATGAGCCGCAGCTGCTGCGGCTCATGTTCGGCCAGCAGGCCCAGGCTGGCCGGATCCGGCTCGACATCGGCCGCGCCTTCGGCACAGGCCAGCAACCAGTCGAGTCTGGCGCTGTCCGGCAGATAGGGCTCGCCGTCCAGCTGCGGACTGTTGCGCATAAAGTCGGGCAACTGCTCGCCCAGCCAGGCCAGGTCGCCGCGCGATGGTGGATGTGCCCGCCAATAGGCCCGGGCCAGGGCGGCGAAGGCCTCCTCGCCCATCAGCGCCAGTACCGTCGGGAAGCTGCTGGCCAGCGCCCGCTCGGCCGAGGCCCCGGCATTGGCGCGATAGGCGCTCAATCCACGCGCCAGGCGGTCGCCCCGTTCGCTAAGCCAAGCTGCCAGGGCCGGCTCGCCACCCGGTTGCAGCAGCGCCTGCACCAGGGCCTGCTGGCGCTGCAGCTCACGCGCGTGGCCCTCGCTCACAAGGCTTCCATACGCTGAAAAGCCTGAGCAGCCTCATCGAGGAGCACGCTCAAGGCGGGCACGTCGGTGTCCCACTCCAGCAGAGTGGGTCTGGGGCCCAGGCACTGAAGCGCGTACTCATAGGCCGTCCAGACCGGCGCATGAACCCGGCTGCCATGGTCATCGATGACCAGATCACCGGTATCGCAGTAGCCAGCCAGATGGATCTCGCCCACGATGCGCGGGTCGATCTGCTCCAGCCAGCGCTGCACCTCGGCAACAGCCCGCGCTTCATCGGGATGCCGGTTCAGCGCGTTGACCATCAGATTGTTCACGTCCAGAAGCAGGCCGCAGCCGCTGCGCCGCGCCAGCGCGTTGAAGAACTCGGGCTCGGCCAGGCTGTCATCGGCCCAGCTCAGATAGGCGGAGAGGTTCTCCACCAGCAGGGGGCGCTTCAGCCGCTCCTGCACCCGCTGCACATTGGCCACCATGATGTCCAGCGCCGCCGGCGTAAAGGCCAGCGGCAGCAGATCGTTCATGTGCACCGCAGGCCCGGAGGCAAGACCCGGCACGCGGGCAAAGCTGGCGTGGTCGGACACCCGCACCGGCGCTATCTCGGCCACCAGCGCGGCCAGGCGGTCCAGATGCCAGTCGTCCAGCCCCATGGCCGAGCCCAGGGACAGGCCCACGCCATGCAGGCTGATGTCGTAGTGCTCGCGCGCCTCGCGCAGCACGGCGCGGGCGGCGCCACCGGCGGCAAAGAAGTTCTCGGAGTGAACCTCCAGAAAGCCCAAGGCAGGCAGAGTCTCCAGCAGCTCGCGATAGTGCTGCTGGCGCAGACCTATGCCTACCTGGGCCGGCGCATGCATCTCTCGCTCAGGCCTTCTTCAGCTTGGCCTTGGCCTCGTCGGCCGTGAGGCCCTTCATGTCCTTGCAGGTGCCCTTGGGCACGTACTTCCACTCATCGGTGCCCATGTCCACCTTGGACTGGCCCGCGCAGGAGTGGCTGCCCGACAGATTGGCACAGTCGTTCTGGCCCGCCTTGGCGATGCCGAAGCACTTCTCCTTGGGTTTGTCTTGCGCGGCCGCCTGGCCCACCAGGCCCAGAGCCAGCACGGAAGCGAGGGCGGAGGAAACAATCAGCTTTTGGTTCATGGTCAGATTCCAGTCAATGTGGGTGGGGGAAAGATTTCGTCAATGTCTTGCGACCACCTTGGGTCGAGCTACAGGGCCAAGTCCTTACACTGCACAACTTGTTGTCTCGGAAACAGGCCTTGGTGATGAGCGATTTTGCCCGTGCTGTCGAACAGCTGCGCCCTCAATTGATGCGTTTTGCGCAGATGCAGCTGAAGAACGAGGCCTGGGCCGAGGACGCGGTGTCCGAGACCCTGCTGGCCGCACTGGAGCGACCGCAGGCCTTTGCCGGCCAGTCTCAGCTGAAGACCTGGCTGGTGGGCATCTTGAAGCACAAGCTGATCGACCAGTTGCGCAAGCACACGCGTGAGGTCTCCAGCACCACGGCCGACGACGAGGCCGATCTCGACGAGCAGCTTTTCGCCGCCGACGGCCATTGGCGTGAGGCGCCACAGGACTGGGGCGACCCGGAACATTGCCTGCGCCAGGCCGACTTCTTTGCCGTGCTCGAAGCCTGCGTGGACAAGCTGCCCGGCGTGCAGGGCCGCCTGTTCATGATGCGCGAGTGGCTGGAGCTGGACACCGATGAAATCTGTAAGGAGTTGGCCATCACCCCGACCAATCTGTGGGTGATGCTGCATCGCGCGAGGCTGCGTCTGCGTGACTGTCTGCAGCTCAGCTGGTTCGCCGGCACCCAGGCCTGAGGGACAGGGCCTGTTAACACTACGTCTGCCTGATGCGTTGCCACACAAATTGCCGTGAACTAGGCGCAAAACGAAACCGGGGTAGGCCCCCCGGTGAGGCTTTGCAACGACGTGCACGGCGATTTGTGTGGCAACCCTTCGGGAGCGGGGCTGAAAGGGCCCCACTCGTCGTTGAACTCCTAGCCCAGGCGGCCAGCCTGGGCGTCGTCGTCCGCCTAGATTGGGGCCCTTTCAGCCCCGCTCGCACAGGCAGATGTAGCGTTAACAGGACCTAAATGAAATTGATGAAGAATTGCCGCGAGGTGACCGGCCTGACCCTGCAGTCGCTGGACCGCAGCCTGAGTTGGCAGGAGCGCCTGGCCGTGCGAATGCACATGGTGATCTGCTCGGCCTGCCCCAAGTTCGCCCGCCAGGCGCAGTTCATGCGCAGCGCCATGGGCCGTTGGAAAAGCTACTCGGAGCAGGACAAGCGCTGATTTCAAGCCATCTTTTAGGGATGGCAGCGCTGCGGTGATGGGCATAAAAAGCGCTCACTTGAACTGCTGGAGCGCTCACCATGCTGCGTTGCACCTGTCACCCTCACCCGCTGCTGTGCATTATCCCGCCCTATATGCTGGACAACCTCAGCACCTCGTCGGACGCGGCGGTGCGCAAGCAGGCGGTGGACGCCATTGCCGCCTCGGCCGAGGCGCGCGCCGTGCGCACGGTCATGCAGTCCATGCCGATGATGGCGGCCTTCGCCGCGCCCTCGGCCAAGAAGAATCGCCTGATCCATGACGTCAAGGGTCTTGGCATGAGTCGTCTGCCCGGCAAGCTGGTGCGCAAGGAGGGCGACAAGGCCGTGGCCGATCCGGCCGTCAACGAGGCCTATGACTTCAGCGGCGTGACCTATGACTTCTATATGAAGCAGTTCCAGCGCAACTCGCTGGACGGCCGCGGCACCACGCTGGTCTCCAGCGTGCACCTGGGCAAGAAGCTCAATAACGCGTTCTGGAATGGACAGCAGATGGCCTATGGCGACGGCGACGGCCAGCTGTTCGTGCGCTTCACCAAATCGCTGGACGTGGTCGGCCATGAACTGACCCATGGCGTGATCTCGCACGAGTGCAATCTGGAGTACCAGGACGAGTCGGGGGCGCTGAACGAGCACTTCGCCGATGTGTTCGGCGTGCTGATCAGCCAGTGGAAGAAGAAGCACACCGCCGCCAAGGCGACCTGGCTGGTCGGCAAGGAAATCATGGGCCCAGGCACTAAGGCCAAGGCGCTGCGCGACTTCGGCCCCGGCAAGGCCTACGAGAACGACCCGAACCTGGGCACCGACCCGCAGCCCAAGCATCTGCGCGACAAGTTCGTCGGCAGCTTCGACAACGGCGGCGTGCACCTGAACTCCGGCATCTTCAACCACGCCTTCTTCCTGTTCGCCAAAGCGCTGGGCGGCTCGGCCTATAACGAGGCCGGGGCGATCTGGTATGAGACCATGCGCAAACTGTCGAGCAACAGCCAGTTCATCGACATGGTGACGACCACGCAGATGGTGGCGACCAAGAACCATGGCAGTGGCAGCAAGCAACTGAAAGCGCTCAACGATGCCTGGAAAGCGGTTGGATTCTGATTCTGTCGATTGGCAGCGGCTGCGGCTGACCGAGCAGGGCGGCTTTGCCGGCTTGCTGCGCGGGGCCGAGCTGCGCGCCGCCGACCTGGATACCAGGCAGGCGGGCCGTATTGCGAAGTTGCTGGGCCAGGCCCAGGGGGCTGCCCGCCAGGCGCCCGACTATCCCGATGGCCAGACCCTGAGCCTGGAAGTGCAGACCGCGGCCGGGCCCTGGTCTGCCAAGTTCGACTGCGCCGATCTGCCCGAGGCGCTTGACGAACTTAAGAGCCTGCTGACCCTCAAGCCGATGAAGCCAGGCTCCTAGGGCTTGCCGTAGCCGCCACCGCCCGGCGTCGCTATGACGAACACGTCGCCCGGAGCCATCTCGGCCGAGCCGATATGGTCCAGCCGCTCGACCTGACCATTGCCGCGCTCGATGGTGTTCAGCCCCACCGCCCCCGCCTCGCCGCCGGCCATGCCGAAGGCACCAAAGTGGCGGCCATTGCTCAGGATCGAAGCCGTCATCGCCTCCAGGAAGCGCACCCGGCGCACGCCGCCGTTGCCGCCCTGCCACTGACCCGCACCGCCGGAGCCCTGGCGGATGGCGTAGCTGTCCAGCCGCACCGGGAAACGGAACTCCAGCACCTCGGGGTCGGTCAGCCGCGAGTTGGTCATATGGGTCTGCACGACGCTGGTGCCGGCAAAACCCGGCCCCGCGCCCGAGCCGCCCGAGATCGTCTCGTAGTACTGGTGGGTGGCATTGCCGAAGGTGAAGTTGTTCATGCTGCACTGGCTGGCGGCCATCACGCCCAAGGCACCATAGAGCGCATTGGTCACGCAGGTAGAGGTCTCTACATTGCCGGCAACGACGGCCGCGGGCAGCTGCGGGTTCAGCATGCAGCCTTCGGGCACGATCACCTCCAACGGCTTCAGGCAGCCGGCATTCAAAGGAATGTCGTCATCGACCAACGTACGGAACACATACAGCACCGCCGCCATCGTCACCGCCTTCGGGGCGTTGAAGTTATTGGGCAGCTGGGCGCTGGTGCCGGTGAAGTCCAGCGTGGCGCTTCGGTCGGCCTGGTTGACCGTGACCTTGACGGCGATCTGCGCGCCGTTGTCCAGCGGCAGGGTGAACTGGCCATCCTTCAGCGCGGTGATGACGCGGCGCACAGACTCCTCGGCGTTGTCCTGTACATGTTGCATATAGGCATCGACGGTGGCGCGACCGAACTGAGCCACCATGGCCCGCAACTCCTGCACGCCCTTCTCGTTGGCGGCGATCTGCGCGCGCAGATCGGCCAGGTTCTGCTGCGGGTTGCGCGAGGGATGCGGGCCCGAGCCCAGCAGCTCCAGCAGCGCCTGCTCGCGCAGCACGCCGGCCTCGACGAGCAGGAAGTTGTCGATCAGCACGCCCTCGTCGGCAATCGTTTTCGAGAACGGCGGCATCGAGCCGGGCGAGATGCCGCCGATGTCGGCGTGGTGGCCGCGGGAGGCCACATAGAACGACGGCTTGGCACTGCCCTCCAGGAACACCGGGGTGATCACGGTCACGTCAGGCAGGTGCGTGCCGCCATGGTACGGGTCGTTCAGCACATAGACATCGCCCTCGACCATGCTCGGGTTGCGCGCGATCACCGTCTTGATCGACTCGCTCATCGAGCCCAGGTGCACCGGCATGTGCGGGGCATTGGCGATCAGGTTGCCGGCGGCGTCGAACAGCGCGCAGCTGAAGTCCAGCCGCTCCTTGATATTGACCGAGAAGGCGGTGTTCTGCAGCCGCAGGCCCATCTGCTCGGCGATGTTCATGAACAGGTTGTTGAACACCTCCAGCATCACCGGATCGGCCTCGGTGCCGATCGCGTGGCGGGTGGCGCGGGCGCGGGTGCGCTGCAGCTCCAGCGCGCCAGCGACGGTGAGACGGGCCTGCCAGCCGGGCTCCAGCACCGTGGTGGCATTGCGCTCGGCGATGATGGCCGGGCCGTCGATGACGGCGCCGGGCCGCAGGCCCTCGCGGATGAACAGCCCGGCGGGCCGCCAGCCGGCGTCCTGCTCGTCGGCGGCACAATACATCTGCACCTGCTCGGTGGCTTCGGCACGGTGTTCTTCGGTCTGCGCCACGTTCACGGCGGCGGCAGACTCACCGGCGGCGATCGCCTCCACCGACACGGCCTCGATGACCAGCGGCTTGTCGCTCATCAGGAAGGCAAAACGCTGGCGGTAGCCGGCCTCGAACTCGGCGCGGATGGCGTCAATGGCGCCAGACCCAACGTCCGGGCAGTTGACCAGCAGCGCCGTGTCCGTGCCCTGGTAGCGCACATGCAGCTTGCGGCGGGTCTGCAGCTCGGCGGCAGCCAGGCCCTGGCCGGCCAGCTCGGCGCAGGCAGCGGCTGCCAACGTGTTCAGGCTGCTGCGGGCCGAGGCCAGGCCCGCCGCATTGAGCGGCAGCTCGATCGCCGCCTCGCGCATCGCGATTTGGTCGGCCATGCCCATGCCATAGGCACTCAGCACGCCGGCCAGCGGATGGACGAACACCCGCGTCATGCCCAGGGCGTCGGCCACGAGGCAGGCATGCTGACCACCGGCGCCACCAAAGCACTGCAAGGTGTAGCCGGTGACGTCATAGCCTCGAGCCACCGAGATGCGCTTGATCGCATTGGCCATATTCGCCACGGCGATCTGCAGCGCACCGGCCGCCACCTCTTCGGCGGTGACGGCGCGGCCGGAGGCCTCGCGCATCTGCTGCGCCATTGCCTCGAAGCGCTGCACCACCACCTCGCGGTCCAGCGCCTCATTGGCCTGCGGGCCGAAGACCTTGGGGAAGTGCGCCGGGGCGATCTTGCCCAGCATCACATTGGCGTCGGTCGTGGCCAGCGGCCCGCCGCGCCGGTAGCTGGCCGGGCCTGGATTTGCCCCGGCAGACTCCGGACCGACGCGCAGCCGCGCACCGTCGAAGCGAATGATGGAGCCGCCACCGGCCGCCACCGTGTGGATGCTCATCATCGGCGCGCGCATGCGCACGCCGGCCACCTGGGTCTCGAACGCCCGCTCGAACTCGCCGGCAAAGTGCGACACATCGGTGGACGTGCCACCCATGTCGAAGCCGATCACCTTATCGTGCCCTGCGGCCACGGCCGTGCGCACCATGCCGACGATGCCACCGGCCGGGCCGGACAGGATCGCGTCCTTGCCCTGGAACTGATGCGCCTCGGTCAGCCCGCCGGACGACTGCATGAAGAAAAGGCGCACGCCGGGCATCTGGCCGGCCACCTGCTCGACATAGCGGCGCAGGATGGGCGACAGATAGGCATCGACCACCGTCGTGTCGCCTCGCGCCACCAGCTTCATCAAGGGGCTGACCTGGTGCGAGACCGAGACCTGAGGGAAACCGATCTCGCCGGCGATGCGGGCCGCCGCCAGCTCGTGGGCGGTGTAGCGATAGCCGTGCATGAAGACGATGGCGCAGGCACGGATGCCGGCGTCAAAAGCGGCCTGCAGCTCGACGCGCAGCGCGGCTTCGTCCAGCGGCGTGACCAGTTCGCCCTGGGCGCCTACGCGCTCGGTGGCCTCGATCACCCGCTCATACAGCAGCTCGGGCAGCTGGATATTGCGCTCGAAGAGCTTGGGCCGCGCCTGGTAGGCGATGCGCAGCGCATCGCGAAAGCCTGCGGTGGTGACCAGCACCGTGCGGTCGCCCTTGCGCTCCAGCAGCGCATTGGTGGCCACCGTCGTGCCCATCTTCACGCAGTCCACCCGCTCGGCCGTGATCGCCTCGCCGGGCTGCAGCCCCAGCAAGCGGCGAATGCCCTCGACGGCCGCATCGCGGTACTGCTCGGGGTTCTCGGACAGCAGCTTAAGGGTGTGCAGCTCACCGCCGGGCGCGCGGCCGACCAGATCGGTGAAGGTGCCGCCGCGGTCGATCCAGAACTGCCAGCGTGGGGGATTGTGATCCATGGTGCTTGATCTCGTGTTCAAGGGTTCAGAGCGAGGTCGCGGCACGGGCGGCCTGGTCATACAGGCCCGACATGCTGCGCAGCAGCCGCGCCATCTCGCCGATGTCATGGTTGCGCTCGACGTCCAGGTTGTCCACCAGGCAGGCCTCGCGCACCTCGCGGTAGCGGCTGGCGGCGGCCTCGCCTTCGGGCGTGGGGCTGTAGAAGACTTCCTTGCCCTGCTTCTCGGCCAGCACCAGGCCGGCGGCCACGAGCTTCTTCAGGCCGTAGGCCACTACATGGGTGTCCTCGTAGTTCAGCACGAAGCAGATGTCGGCCAGCTTCTTGTTGCGGGCGCGGTGGTTGACGTGGTGCAGCAGCAGCACATCGGTGATGGTCAGGTCCGGGCAACCGCTGGCGGCCATGCAGCGCACGGCCCAGCGCGAGAAGGCGTTCCAGGCCACGATCAGGCCGAACTCGAACTCCGACAGCTCCAGGCTGCGCGGTGAGACCAGGTGCGAGGACGAGACGATGCCGCGGCCGCTGCCCGATGCCGGCAGCTCGGGCTTGGCGCCCTTTGCAAGGCCTTGGGCTGCGGCCTTCTTCGGGCTGTTCAGGGACTTGCTGGCCATGGTTGTCTCCAAAGGTCTTGCCGATACTTTATCTATAAATTATCAGTAATCTTTAAATATTTTGGAATCCTGGGGTCAACCACTATCGGCAAGAGAGGCAACACGGCGCATGCTTCGCAGGTCGTTCTACCCCACCCACTGGAGTGATCATGAAAGCTTCCCGTCGTCTTATCCTCACCGCCGTCCTGCTGGCCTGCGGTGCCGGTCAAGTGGCCCAGGCCCAGGTGAAATGGGACCTGCCCTCCGCCTACCCGGCCGCCAATTTCCACACCGAGAATCTGATGCAGCTGGCGGCCGATGTGGACAAGGCCACCGGCGGCAAGCTCAAGATCACCGTACACGCCAATGCCTCCCTGTTCAAGGCGCCCGAGATCAAGCGCGCCGTGCAGGGCGGCCAGGCGCAGATGGGCGAGATCCTGCTGGTCAACTACCAGAACGAGTGGCAGACCTTCGGAGCGGACGGCCTGCCCTTCCTGGCCGACAGCTATGACGAATCGGCCAAGCTCTACAAGGCGCAGAAGCCGGCGCTGGAGAAGAAGCTGGCCGAGCAGGGCATGATGCTGCTGTACAGCGTGGCCTGGCCCCCGCAGGGCATCTTCAGCAAGAAGCCGATCAACTCGGCGGCCGATCTGAAGGGCATCAAGTGGCGCGCCTACAGCCCCGCCACCGCCCGCATTGCCGAGCTGGTCGGCGCGCAGCCGGTCACCGTGCAGGCGGCCGAGCTGTCCCAGGCCATGGCCACCGGGGTGATCGAGTCCTATATGTCCTCTGGCGCCACCGGCTATGACACCAAGACCTACGAGCACCTGAAGTACTTCTACGACACGCAGGCCTGGCTGCCGAAGAATGCCGTGCTGGTCAACAAGGCCGCCTTTGACGCGCTGGACAAGCCCACGCAGGCCGCCCTGCTGAAGGCGGGCGCCGATGCCGAAACCCGCGGCACGGCCCTGTCCAAGCAGAAGAACACCGAGTACCTGGACCTGCTGAAGAAGAACGGCATGAACATCCTGCCGCCCTCGGCTCAGTTGAAGGCCGACATGAAGAAGGCCGGCGACACCATGCTCAAGGAATGGCTCGAGAAGGCAGGCCCCGAAGGCAAGGCGGTGGTGGACAGCTACGGCAAGATGTGATGGCAGGCGCCGCACCTGTTGCGCCGCCCAGCGCGGCGCGCCGCTGCCTGAAAGGCTTGTATGACGGCGCTGCGGCGCTGGCGGCGCTGTGCATGGTCGCTCTGCTGCTGATGGTCTTGCTGTCGGTCGTACAACGCCAGCTGAGCTTTCATGTGCCCGGCACCGATGCCTATGCCGGCTATCTGATGGCCGGGGCCGGCTTTCTGGCCCTGGCCCACACGCTGAAGCGCGGCGAGCATATCCGTGTGACCCTGATCCTGGGCCTGCTGCATGGCCACACGCAACGCGCGTTGGAGCTGTTCTCGCTCGGCGTGGCCTCGGTGCTGGCCGTGACCATGGCCTGGTTCAGCGCCCGGCTGGTTTATCAATCATGGACCTTCCATGACATCTCCACGCTCAGCGACGGCACGCCGCTGTGGCTGCCGCAGCTGAGCATGGCCATAGGCACGCTGGTGCTGGCGATTGCCTTTGTCGACGAGCTGCAACTGGAGTGGCGCGGCCTGCGTGCCGTCGCCAGCAGCGAGGAAGCCCTGCACAATGAATGACATCGCCATCACCCTGCTGTTGATCGTCTCGCTGTTCCTGATTCTCGGCAGCGGCGTCTGGATCGGCCTGGCGCTGTCGGGCGTGGCCTGGGTGGCGATGTCGCTGTTCAGCCCCCGCTCGGCCGGCGATGCGATGGCCGTGACGATCTGGGGCTCGGCCTCGGGCTGGACCCTGACCGCCCTGCCGCTGTTCATCTGGATGGGCGAGATCCTGTTCCGCACCCGGCTGTCCAGCGATATGTTCCGTGGCCTGGCGCCCTGGCTGCAGCATCTGCCGGGCCGGCTGCTGCACACCAATGTGGTCGGCTGCGCGATCTTCGCCGCCGTGTCGGGGTCGAGTGCCGCCACCTGCGCAACCATTGGCAAGATGACACTGCCCGAGCTGAAGCGGCGCGGCTATCCGGACGACATTTCGATCGGGTCTCTTGCCGGTGCGGGCACCTTGGGCCTGCTGATACCGCCGTCCATCATCATGATCGTCTATGGCGTCACCGCCGATGTGTCGATCTCGGACCTGTTCATTGCCGGCGTGCTGCCCGGCATCATGCTGGCCGGCCTGTTCTCGGGCTATCTGATCTTCTGGGCGCTGCGCAACCCGGACAAGGTGCCGCCGGCCGACGCTGCAATGAGCTTCATGGAGAAGCTGCGCGCCTCGGGCAGCCTGATTCCGGTGGTGCTGCTGATCGGCGCCGTGCTGGGCTCGATCTACGCCGGCATCGCCACTGCCACCGAGGCCGCAGCCGTCGGCGTGCTGGGCTCGCTGATACTGTCGGCGTTGCAGGGCTCGCTGAACTGGCAAAGCTTCAAGGACTCGCTGCTGGGCGGCACGCGGCTGTACTGCATGATCGCACTGATACTGTCTGGGGCAGCCTTCCTGACCCTGGCGATGGGCTATATCGGGCTGCCACGCCACCTGGCCGAGTGGATCGCCACGCTGGGCCTGAGCCCCTTCGGCCTGCTGATGATGATGATGCTGTTCTACATCGTGCTGGGCTGCTTTCTGGACGGTATCTCGATGGTGGTGCTGACCATGGGTGTGGTCATGCCCACGGTGCTCAAGGCCGGCATCGACCCGCTGTGGTTCGGCATCTTCGTTGTGCTGGTGGTCGAGATGGCGCAGATCACGCCACCGGTGGGCTTCAATCTGTTCGTGCTGCAGGGCATGACCAAGCGCGAGATCGGCTACATCTCGCGCGTCACCCTGCCCTTCTTCTTCCTGATGATTGCGGCGGTGGTGCTGATCTATGTGTTCCCGCAGATCGTCACTTACCTGCCGTTGCGGATGAAGGGCTAGACAGGGAATAGGGGCACTTGTTGCCCGTATTTCCGTGCGCTGGGCGCAGGCGGCGCTCCATACCATCCTCGCAATGGCGTTAGCATGACGCAGGCGGCTTGCCGCGCGCGCTTCAGCCGTGTCTGACGGCCCGTATTGGGAGATTGCTATGTCCGATTTATCGCCCCTGACCTGGTCAGAGCCCACCATGCCGGCGGAGCTGTCTGCGCCGACGGCCGCCGAGCCCGAGCCCTTTCGCTGGCCCTCCCCCCCCTATTCCGCCTACCCGCAGCCACGGGCACAGACCGCTCCCGAGCCCTGCGAAATCATCGGTCTGAACGGCAGCCGCATGGTCGGCCGGGTGATTTTGATGGTGCCCGAAGAGCGCCTGGCGCAGATCAATATTCCGCCGGCACGCACGACCCTGGGCCTCAAATTTGCGCAGTTCAGCACCATGAAGCTGCTGCAGCCGCTGGAGCCGCGGCCGCGCCTCACCGAGGGCCGCTCCACCGATTTGGAGCTCGACCGCCGCCCCCGCTTCGAATACACCATAGAGCTCAAGAACGGGACCGAGCTGACCGGCATGACCATAGGCTATGAGCAGGACCGCATTGGCCTGTTCCTGTTCCATCCGATCAACGAGGACAGCGACGCGGTGCAGCGCGTGTTCGTGCCCGATGAGGCGATCGCGAGCTTCGACGTCGGCACACGCATTGGTGAGCTGCTGGTGGAAGACAGCGCCGCCACCGCCGCCGAGATCGAGGAGATCGCTCGCGAGCAGCAGGAGCTGCGCTCGCGTCGGGTCGGTGACATTCTGGTCACCAACCAGGTGGTCACCGCCGAGCAGTTGCTGGTCGCCATCGAGCAGCAGTCAAAGATGCCCATGGTGCGCATAGGCGAGGCGCTGCTTGCCATGGAGCTGGTGTCCACCCGCCAGCTCGATGAGGCGCTGGAGCAGCAGCGCAGCGATCGTTCGGTGCCGCTGGGCGAGTTGTTGGTGCGCAAGGGCGTGGTCTCGCGCCAGGCGCTGCAATCGGCGCTGGCCCGCAAGATGGGCTATCCACTGGTCGATGTGGATCACTTTTCGGTCGAGGCCGATGCGATCCGCAAGCTGCCCTTTGCCGCCGCGCGGCGCCTGGAGGTGCTGCCGCTCTTGATACGCGATGGCCGGTTGATCGTCGCGCTGGAGGACCCGACGCGCCGCGACACCCTGGACGAGGTCGAGTTCATCACCCAGATGAAGGTCGTGCCCACGCTGACCAAGGTCGGTTCGCTGCACTTCGCCCTGCCCACCACCTACGAGCGCTTCGGCAGTGAGGGCAACGCGCGCAGCGAACTGAATTTCATGCCGCTGACGGTCGAGTTCGAGCCCGACAACACCAACAAGCTGGTCGAGTCGCTGGAGCGCGAACAGCTGGACCGGCCCTCTCGCGAGGACGAGAAACCGCTGGAGCAGTCCGACAACTCGCTGGTACGTTTGATCAACACGATGATCATCGAGGCGAGCAACCAGGGCGTGTCCGACATCCATATCGAGACCTATCCGGGCCGCGACAAGGTGAAGATCCGTTTCCGCAAGGACGGGCGCCTGCACCCCTACCTGGAGCTGCCCCACACCTACCGCAACGCGATGATCGCGCGCATCAAGATCATGTGCGATCTGGACATTTCCGAGCGCCGCAAGCCGCAGGACGGCAAGATCAATTTCGCCAAGTTCTCGCCCCAGCACAAGCTGGAGCTGCGCGTGGCCACCATTCCAACCAACAACGGCCTGGAAGACCTGGTGATGCGCCTGCTGGCCTCGGCCAAGCCGATAGCGCTGGACCAGCTGGGCCTCTCGGCCGAGAACCTGGGGCGTTTCAAGGAGGCCGTGTCCCGCCCCTATGGCATGGTGCTGTGCGTCGGGCCGACCGGTTCGGGCAAGACCACCACCCTGCACTCGGCGCTCAGCCACATCAATCTGCCCGAGCGCAAGATCTGGACCGCCGAGGACCCGATTGAAATCACTCAGGCCGGGCTGCGCCAGGTCCAGGTCAACCCCAAGATCGACTGGACCTTTGCCAAGGCCCTGCGCGCCTTCCTGCGCGCAGACCCGGATGTGATCATGGTCGGCGAGATCCGCGACGAGGAAACGGCGCAGATGGCCATCGAGGCCTCGTTGACCGGCCACCTGGTGCTGTCCACCCTGCATACCAACAGCGCCCCCGAGACGGTGACGCGCCTGCTGGACATGGGCATGGACCCGTTCAACTTCGCCGATTCGCTCCTGGCCGTGCTGGCCCAGCGCCTGGTGCGCCGGCTGTGCAAGGCCTGCAGCCGCGCCGAGCCACTGCCCAGCGCCGAGCAACAGGAGCTGCTGGACGATTACCGCCATGTCTTCGCCGCTGAGCAGCGCCCGGACGAGACCCAAGTGCTGGCCGGCTGGCAGAAGCGCTTTGGCCAGCAGGGCAAGCTGATGCGCTACCGCGCCCCGGGCTGCCCCAAGTGCGAGAACACCGGCTTCAGGGGCCGCGCCGGCCTGCACGAGCTGCTGCTGATCTCGCGCGAGCTGCGCCGCATGGTACAGACCGGTGCCCGCGCCGAAGAAATCCTCGCAGTAGGCCTGAGCGAGGGCATGCGCACGCTGCGCCAGGACGGCATCGAGAAGGTCTTGCAGGGCGAGACCACGATAGAGGAAGTCCGTGCGATGAGCAATGTCTGAGCCCCGCATGGCCAACGAGCCCGCGCCCCCCACCCCGGCAGAGGCCGGCAAGCCTCAGAAACTGCGCCTGGGCGATGTGCTGGTGCAGCAGCAGCTGATCTCCGAGGAGCAGCTCAAGCAGAACCTTGACCTGCAACGGAGCACCGGCAAGAAGCTGGGCCGCCTGCTGATCGACGCCGGCCTGATCACCGAGGAGGCGCTGGCACATGTGCTGGCCCGCCAGCTGCGGGTGCCCTTCGTCAATCTGAAGAGCTTTCCGCTGCGCAGCGAACTGGTGCGGCTGCTGCCCGAGTCTCCCGCCCGGCGCTTCCGCGCGCTAGTGCTGGAGGACAAGGGCGAGGCCCTGCTGGTGGCCATGGCCGACCCGCTGGACCTGTTCGCCTATGACGAGCTGACCCGGCTGCTGAAACGCAAGATCAGCATGGCCGTGGTCGCCGAAAGCCAGCTGCCCTTGGCCTTCGACCGCCACTACCGCCGCACCGAAGAAATCAGCGGCCTGGCCCGGGCGCTGGAAAAAGATATCGGCGACGCGGTCGACTTCGGCGCCCTGCAGGCCAGCGTCGGCCAGGAGGGCGCACCGGTGGTGCGCCTGCTGCAGTCGGTGTTCGAGGATGCCTCCCAGGCCGGCGCTTCCGACGTGCACATCGAGCCGCAGGAAACCGAACTGCTGATACGCAACCGCATCGACGGCGTGCTGCAGACCCAGATGCAGGCCGACAAGCGCATTGCCGCGGCACTGGCCCAGCGCCTGAAGCTGATGGCCGGCCTCGATATCTCCGAGAAACGCCTGCCGCAGGACGGCCGCTTCTCCTTGCGCCTGCGTGACCGCACGATAGATGTGCGCCTGTCCACACTGCCCGGACAGTATGGCGAATCGGTGGTGATGCGCCTTTTGGGCCAGGGCTCGGCGATACGGCGGCTGGACAATATCCACATGCCCGAGGACATGCTGGCCCGCTTCCGCGAACTGCTGGGCCGCAGCTCCGGCATGGTGCTGGTCACCGGCCCCACCGGCTCGGGCAAGACGACGACGCTGTATGCCGCGCTGGCCGAGGTGGACGCCGAGCAGAACAAGATCATCACCGTCGAGGACCCGGTCGAGTACCGGTTGCCCGGCCTGACCCAGGTGCAGGTCAACGAAAAGATAGACATGACCTTTGCCCGCGTGCTGCGGGCCTGTCTGCGCCAGGATCCGGACGTGATACTGGTCGGCGAAATGCGCGACGCCGAAACGGTGGAGATCGGCCTGCGCGCCGCCATCACCGGCCATATGGTGCTGTCGACCCTGCACACGCGGGACGCCGCCAGCACGCCGTTCCGGCTGCTGGACATGGGCGCACCGCCCTTCATGGTCGCAACCTCGCTGCAGGCGGTGATTGCCCAGCGCCTGGTGCGTGCCAATTGCGAGAACTGCGCCGAGCCGCACGAGGCATCGCCCCAGGAGGCGGCCTGGTTGACCAGCATGGCCGGCAGGACCGATGACGACCCTGCCGCCATGCGCACCCTGCGCGGCCGCGGTTGCTCGGTCTGCAACGGCACCGGCTACACCGGCCGGCGCGGCGTCTATGAAATGCTGGAGATGGACGCCACCCTGACACAGGCGGCCACGCGCAGCGACACCGCCGCCTTCATGGCCGCAGCCCGCGAGCGCCTGCGCGGCAAGACGCTGGCCGATAGAGCGCTGGAGTTGGTGCGCCAGGGCAAGACCTCGATCGCCGAGGCGATGCGCGTGGGCACGGACACGGAAGACTGACCGCGGCATGCAAACCTATGCCTGGCGGGGCCGCAACAACCGCGGTGAGCAGATTGACGGCGTGCTCGACGCCGAGACCGAGGACGCGGTCGCCGGCCAGTTGCTGGCCGGGGGCGTCACGCCGGTGCAGATCAGGCCAGCCGGCGCCAGCCTGTCGGCGCCCAAGCAGGACTGGTGGCACGCCCTGGGCGCGCGGCCGGTCAGCATGGAAGACTGCCTGGTGCTGTCGCGCCAGCTCTACACCCTGCAGAAGGCCGGTGTGCCGATACTGCGCTCTCTCGCCGGCCTGCAGGCCTCGACCGCCCAGGCCTCGCTGATTGCGCTGCTGGACGACATCCGTGCCAGCCTGGACCAGGGCCGCGAGCTGTCGGCCGCGCTGGCCCGCCACCCCAAGGTCTTCAGCCCTTTCTATGTGGCCATGGTCCGTGTCGGCGAGATGACCGGGCGGCTGACCGAGGTCTTCCAGCGCCTGTCCGAGCACCTGGAGTTCGAGCTCGACATCCGCGCCCGCATCAAGCAGGCGCTACGCTATCCGATGATGGTGATCATCGCCATGGCGATCGCCGTCGTCATCATCAATATCTGGGTGCTGCCCACCTTTGCGGACGCGTTCGCCGGCTTCAATGCCAAGCTGCCGCTGATGACACGCATGCTGCTGGGGTTCTCGGCCTGGACCCTGCAGTGGTGGCCGATGCTGGTGGCCGCCAGCGTCGGCCTGGTGGTGGTGGTGCGGGGCGTGCTCGCCAGCCCGGAGGGCCGCTACCGCTGGGATCGGATGAAGCTGCGCCTGCCGATTGCCGGGCCCATCGTGCTCAAGGCCACGCTGGCCCGCTTCGCGCGCAGCTTCGCGCTGGCGAGCAGCAGCGGTGTGCCGATCAGCCAGGCAATGACGGTGGTGGCGCAGACGGTGGACAACGCCTTCATCGGCAACCGCATCGAGCAGATGCGCGACGGCGTCGAACGCGGCGAGAGCATCTCGCGTTGCGCCGCCGCGGCCGGGGTGTTCACGCCCATCGTGCTGCAGATGATTGCCGTCGGCGAGGAGACCGGCGAACTCGACACGCTGATGGTCGAGATCGCACAGATGTACGAGCGCGAGACCGACTACAGCATCAAGGGACTGTCGGCCGCTATCGAGCCGGTGCTGCTGCTGCTCATCGGCGCCATGGTGCTGGTGCTGGCGCTGGGCGTGTTCCTGCCGCTATGGAATCTCGGCCAGGCGGCGATGGGACGGCCCGGTTGATCGGCCGGAATCGGCAAAAGCGTCGGGAGCCGTGAAGTTTGCACTCAAGTGATACCGGCGGCGCTCCGATAGGTGGGTAAGCGTCCGCGACATGAGGCAATGATCAGGCGGGCCGACCCACTTCAACCCCTTAGAAGGCAGTCCATGAACGCAAAGCAAGCTGGTTTCACCTTGATCGAACTGGTGATGGTCATCGTCATCCTGGGCGTGTTGTCCGCCGTGGCCCTGCCCAAGTTCGTCGACATCAAGAGCGACGCCCAGCAGGCCTCTATCGATGGCGTGGCCGGCGCGCTGAACTCGGCCTCATCGGTCAACTACGCGGCACGCAAGGCCAATGCCACGAAGGGCGTGCCCATCACCACCTGCGGCACGGCCGTCGATGCGCTGACCGGTGGCATACCCGCCACGATGGAAATCTCCGTCCCGGCCACGGCGGTGGCCGCCGATGCCACCGTCACCACCTGTGAAGTGCGCCTGAAGGCAACGCCGGCCATCAAGCAGAGCTTCACCGCCATCGGCATCCTCTGACACCTGACAGCTGCAGCTCGTGCTGACGCGAGCCGCCCCCATGCCCAGCCCGCCCCGCTCACGCGCGGCGGGCTTTACCTTGATCGAGCTGATCATCGTCATCACCATCCTGGGCGCCCTGGCGGTGCTGGCCCTGCCCCGGCTGGTGGACACCGAACTGTGGCGGCTGCGCGCCTTCGGAGACGATATGCAGAGCCAGCTGCAGGCGCTGCAGCGCCGCGCGCTGACGCAGCGCCGGCCCATCGTTGCCACCATCACGCCCACCGGCCTGAGCTTTGCCTATGCCAATGGCACGGCCATCACATCGCTGCCCTGCCCACCCACGTCCAGCCCCTGCATCGCCGAGGCCGGCACGCGCTCGATCACCTTCAACCAGGCCAACTCCGGCAGCAGCGTGACTTCGACCGCCGCTGCGCTGACCATCACTGTCAGCGCCAGCGGCTACACCCAGGCCTACCGGCTGGAACATGAAACGGGCCTGCTTTACCCGCTTCCATGAGGCTTGCCACGGCCAGCCGCAGCCGTAGCATCCGGGCAGGAGCCTTTCGCATGTCCCTGCCCTCGTCGCGCCCGTCCCTGATTGAAACCGCCCAACGCGGCCTGTCGCTGATCGAACTCTTGATCTTCGTCGTCGTCGTCAGCGCCGCGCTGGCCGGCGTGCTGCGCGTTTTCATGCAGGCCGGCGCCAAGAGCGCCGATCCACAGCTGCAGCGCCAGGCACTGGCGATCGCCGAGTCGCTGCTGCAGGAGGTGCAGCTGATGCCATTCACCTTCTGCCAGGCGAACGATGCGAATGTGGAGACCGCCGACAGCGCCGCCGAATGCGACAGCCTGGTCGAGAACATCGGGCCCGAGGGCGGCGAGACGCGAGCCACCTCGCCGCAGTTCGACAACGTCAACGACTACCACGGCTACGCGATGAACGGCATAGTCGACATCAGCAACACGGCGGTGCCAGGCCTTGCCGGCTACAGCGCCAGCGTCAGCGTGGTGGCGGCGGCGCTCGGCAGCATCAGCGCGGCCAGCGGCGATGCGCTGCTTGTCACCGTCACCGTCAATGGGCCGTCGAGCACCCAGATCGTCTTGAGCGGCTACCGAGGGCGCTATGCACCTAATGCGGCCCTTTGACCGGCAGCGGGGCTTCACCCTGGTCGAATCGGTGATGGTGATCGTCATCACCGGCATCCTGGGGGCCATCGTCAGCATCTTCATCGTCGCGCCGGTGCAGGCCTATCTGGCCACCGCCGCACGGGCCAATCTTGTCGATCAGGCCGACACGGCGCTGCGCCGCGTTTCGCGCGACCTGGCCATCGCCCTGCCCAACAGTGCCCGCGTCACGGCCAGCGGTCGCAGCCTGGAGCTGATACCGACCACCGGCGCCGCCCGCTATGCCACCGAGGGTGCCGGCAAGCTGGACTTTGGCGTCGACGCGACCGCCGACACCAGCTTCGACCTGGTTGGCCCGCCGCTGACATTGGGCGCCTCGCAGCAGCTGGTGTTCTACAACCTCGGCCCCGACGTGCCCGATGCCAATGCCTATGCGGCCAATGGCAGTGCGGCCGAGCAGCAGAATTCGAACCGCCGGACCGCCAGCAATGGGGCCGGTACGGCCAGCACGATCACGCTGAATTCGGCCGCCAACCTGCCGGCGGGCAGCCAGGCGCCGCCCTACCGTGTCTATGCCGTTGGCGCGCCGGTCAGCTATCGCTGCGACCTGACCCCCGGCGTGCAGACCCTGACCCGCTACCAGGGCTATGGCTTCCAGCCGGTGCAGCCCGATCCGCCGGTGGGCGGCAGCAGCAGCATCGTGGCCAAGGGGGTGACGGCCTGCAGCTTCAGCTACAGCGGCGAGCCTGTGGCCGCTCGCGCGGCGCTGGTCACGCTGCGACTGACGCTGGCCACCAGCACCGGCAGCGGCGACGAGACGGTTTCTCTCTACCATGCGATCCATGTCGACAACTTGCCGTAAGGCTCCCTGCGCTGGGCGGCCCCAGACCGGATTCACGCTGGTCTCGGTGGTTTTCATCCTGGTCGTGCTGGCCGTGCTGGGCACCGCCATGGCCAAGATGAGCATGCGCCAGCACCTGGGCGCGGCCGCCGAGCTGGGCGCGGCGCGGGCCTATCAGGCGGCCTATGCGGGGCTGGAGTGGGCCAGCGTCCAGGTGCTGCGCGGCGCCGTGCCACCGGCCTGCTTCGCCGGCACCCAGATCACCCTGGGCGACTTCCTCGTCAGCGTCAGCTGCACACGCACCCAGGGCAGCGACGGCGCGACCACACTGAATTTCTATCAGCTTGTCGCCAATGCCTGCAATGCGCCCTCGGGCACCAGCTGCCCGAACACCACGGCCAGCGTGCAAGCGACCTATCTGGAGCGGCAGCTGAGCCGCATGGTGACGCGATGAGCCCATCCACCCTGCGCTGCCTGTTCTGGGTACTGCTGATGATGGCGCTGCCGGCCCGCGCCGCCAGCTACAGCTTTCCCGGTGCGCTGCCGCCCGGCTGCAGCGGCTCGAATGGCGCCTACAGCTGCGGCGCACTGGCCCTGGCCTACACCGACACGGTGACGATTGCCTCGCCGAAGCCGGCCAAGATCACGATCAACGGCGGTTTGAGCGTTGGCGACAGCGCCACCATCAACAGCGCGGGCCAGGCCGCCGACCTGACCCTCGTCGTCACCGGCACGCTGACCCTGGCCTATCAATCGGTGATACGTGCCGGCATCACCGCCGGTGCCATTCAAAACGCGGACGGCTATGCCACGCTCAGTGGCTCGCTGACGACCGGCAGCGGCGCGATCTCGCTGGGCTATCTCAGCACCCTGAATGGCGACATCACCAGCAGCACCGGAGCGATCAACCTGGCTCAGGGCGTGGTCATCAGCGGCAACGTCATCAGCACCAGCGGCGCCGTGAGCCTGGGCTACCAGGCCCAGGTCAGCGGCGCCATTTCCACCAGCGGTGCGGTGACGCTGGCACAGGCCAGCATCGTCAGCGGCGCCGTCAATGGTGGCAGCGGCGCCGTCAGCCTTGGCTACCAGACCAAGGTGGTGGGCCGCATCACCACCAGCTCGGGCACGATCACGCTGGATCAGGCTGCCATCGCACAATCCTGTGTCAAGTCCACGGCCTCGGCCACCATCACCCTGGGCTACCAGGCCTCGGTCAACAGCGTCTGCTGCGGTGCCAGTTGCGGCAACAGCTGCGTGGTCAACAACAGCAACGCGGCCATGCCCCCCGCCTGCCAGCCCCCGCCGACGGCCGAGTATCGATTCGACGAATGCAGCTACAGCGGCGCGGCCGGCGAGGCCAAGGACTCGAGCGGCGGCAACCATGCGACCGCGGTTCTGGGCGCGGCCAACTCCGGCACCGCGCCGACGGTCGTCAACCGCTATGCCAACCTCAGCTATACCGATGGCCGGCGCTACTTCACACCTGGCTCGGCCATTCCGCTGACCGGAAACTGGACGATCAGCGCCTGGGTCAAGTTTCCGCTGTCCACCGGCGGCAGTCCCTACCATGTGCTGGGCGCGATGGCCGGCGGTGGCGACCTGCTCTATCTCGACGGCAACAACGGCATGCGCTGGGGGGTCTACACCCCGGGCAACATCGTGCCCGGCACCTTCAAGCTGAACACCCTGTCCGGCGGCTGGCACCACCTGGCGGTGGTGGGCCAGGGCAGCAGCACCAAACTCTACGTCGATGGCGCTCTCAAGGATTCGGTCAATGCCAAGGCCAGCGGCAGCCTGGCCTATATCGGAGCCTCCTACGATGTCGATGCCGGGACCCACGAGGGCATGAACAGCGGACTCGACGAGTACCTGGTCTTTGCCAGCGCACTGTCCGCGTCGGAGATCGGCAGCATCTACGGCAACCAGGCCGCCGGCAGGAACTACGATGGCAGCACGCGTGCGGTGCCGGCATGCCCCACCGGGCCCGGCAGCTTTTCGATCGCCGGCACCGGCAGCGCCTCGACCTGCAGCGCGCAGACCCTGACCATCACCGCCCGCGATGCCGGCGGCAATACGCTGAGCAACTACACCGGCACGGTGACCCTCAGCACCTCCAGCGGCAGGGGCGACTGGTCAGCCGGCAGCAGCCCCGCACCGGCAGGCACGCTGACACCGGGCGCATCCAACAGCGGCCTGGCCAGCTATCAGTTCGTGGCCGGCGATGGCGGCGTGGTCAAGCTCAGGCTCAGCCACACGCTGGCCCAGGACGTCACCGTCACCGTCGTCGATGCCACCGCCGCGGGCTCCAGCAGCACCTCGGCGGCCATCGAGTACCGGGACAATGCCTTTGTCTTCGCCGAGGACCTCGGCAACAGGGTCAGCGGCAGCGATATCGCCGTGGCCGGCCGCCCGCACGACCACACGCTGAGCTACATCCGCCGCGATCCAAGCACCGGCAGCTGCGGCGTGGCCAGCGACTACGCCGGCAGCAAGGCCCTGAAGGTCTGGCGCAGCGACAGCGCCGGCAGCTGGGTCGCACCCACCGTCGTGTCGCCGGCCCTGAGCATCCCGCCGACCCAGCCCGCCGGCAACAACCTGAACCTGACCTTCACGAACGGCGTGGCCAGCTTCAATCTGGGCACGACCGATATCGGCCGCTACAGCCTCAATGCCCGCGATGACAGCCTGACGAGCGCCGCCAACGCCATCACCGGCGGCGGCAGCATCCTGACCGTGCGGCCCTTCACCGTGTTGGTCTCGGCCATCAAATACGGCAGCACGAATAATCCGAACGGCTCGGCGGCCGGCGATGCGATGTTCGCCCCGGCCGGCGCTGGCTTTTCCGCCACCATCGCTGCCTACAGGTGGGACGCGGCCATGCTGAGCAACGGCGCCGACCCGGGCAGCACCGGCACCCCGGCCGTCAACGCAAGCGAGGCGGCAATGAAGGTCGGCGGTCGCACCAACGGCTTTGCCAGTGCCGTGACCTTGAGCCCGCTGGCCGCCAGCCAGACACCCGCCGGTGGCAGCCTGGGCAGCCTGAACAACGGCAGCATCGCAGGCACCAGCTTCGCCAGCGGCACCGTAACCGTGAGCACGCTGCAGTACACCGAGGTCGGCAGCTTTGCGCTGAATACCAGCGGCTTGGTCAGCAACTTCCTGGGCAGTGGCCTGGCGCTGAATGCCGTGGTGGTGAATGCCGGCGGCGCACAGAACACCCGCGTCGGCCGCTTCGTGCCAGCCGGCTTCGCGCTCAGCGCCGCCACGGTCGGCCACCGCAACAATGCGTCCTGCTCGCCGGCCTCGACCTTCAGCTATCTGGACGAGAACTTCAAGCTGCAGTTCACCCTCACCGCCAAGAATGCGCTGGGCGGCACGACCACCAACTACACCGGTGCCTATGCCCTGCTGGACCTCAGCGCGCCGGCCGGCTTCGGCCTGGCCGGCATTCAGGGCAGCACCGCCTTCAAGACCGACAACAACCGGCTGAGCCTGGTCAGCAGCAGCGGCAACTGGGCCAGTGGCGTGGCCGCGAATGTGCAGCTGATCGCCGCGGCCAAGCGCACCGCCGCGGCGGACGGCCCTTTCGAGACTGCCAAGTTCGGCATTGCCGCCACCGACAGCGACGGCGTCGCCATGAGCGGCCTCGATCTGGACACCGACAGCCCCGCCAACGGCAATGACCGTGTGTTGCTTGCCACAGTCCCGTTGCGTTTTGGGCGTTTGCAGCTGATGAATGCGATCGGCGCACAGAATCGTGACCTGGCCATGCCTGTGCTGGCTCAATATTGGAATGGCATCGGCTTCGTCGACAACACGCTGGACAGCTGCAGCCGCATCAGCAGCACCCATGTCAACTTTGGCAACTACCGCAAGACCTTGACCTCCGCCGACAGCAATCTGCAAACCAGCCCGGTAACCGTGAGCGCAGGCCGCGCCAAGCTGGTGCTGAGCAAGCCTGGGGCTGGCCGCAGCGGCAGCTTCGACGTGGGCCTGAGCCTGTCGGGCAGCGCCACCGCCAGCACTTGCATGGCCAGCTTCAACCCGGTAGCGGGCGATGTTGCCACCACCGGTGCGGGCATGGGCTATCTGCGCGGCGCCTGGTGCGGCAGCGCCTTCGACAAGGACCCCTCGGCGAGGGCCACCTTCGGCCTGTATCGTGGCGCCGACAACCTGCTCTACCAGCGAGAGAACTACTGAGATGAAATGGCCCTGGCAAGCGGCACAGAACAAGCGGCTCTTGGTCCTGCACCTGGCACAGGACGGCCTGTCCTATGTGCTTGCCGACACCAGCTCGGGCGCGCCGCTGCGCGTGCTGCGCTGGGGCGTCGAGGAACGCGGCGATGCCAGCCTGCCCGAGTTCGCCCGCCGCGTGCGCGGCATGGGCCTGGGTGCCGGGCAAGTCGTGGCCCTGCTGGGGGCCGAGCACTACCAGATCCTGAAGATCGAGACCCCCAATGTGCCGCAGGATGAGCTGAAGGCCGCCGCGCGCTGGCAGATCAAGGAGATGGTCGAGGCCCATCTGGATGACCTGACCCTGGACGTGATGCATGTCGGCGGCGACGCACCGCGGGCGCAGAAGCATTTGTTCGTCGTCGCCGCGGCCAACACCGCGCTGCGTGAACTGACCGAGTGGTCGGCCAGTGCCGGGCTCAGCCTCGATGCCGTCGATATCTGGGAGACGGCCCAACGCAATCTGCAGAGCGCTGCCGCCCAACAGGCCGGTCTGGCCGAGCGCGCCACGGCCGCGCTGATGGTCCAGAACGGCAGCTGCCTGCTCACCGTCAGCGCCCGGGACGAGCTGTTCTACACCCGGCGCCTGGACTGGGACGAGCGCCTGCGCCAGCGCGCGCTGGGCGGCTTCGCGCCCAAGCCTGCCGCGCCCCCGCCGCTGGGTTTCGAGTACATGCCCGGTGACGATATCGGCTTTGCCGATGATGGCGCGGCCGCCGAGACCGAGGGATCGGCCATGGTGATCGAATTGCAGCGCTCGATCGATGTCTGGGAACGCTCCTGGCCCGACCTGCCGCTGGCGCTGCTGCAGCTGAAGACCCCGGAGCCCGACAAGGAGCTGGCCACCCTGCTGCAGCGCGAACTGGGCCTGCGCACCCAGGCCATGGAGCTGGCGCCGCTGTTCAGCGGCTTCGAGGCCACCGCCGACAATCTGGCCGCCTACGCCGCCTGCCTGCCCCTGCTGGGCGCCCTGCTGCGCAGCGAACAGCGCAAGCCTTGAGAGGCTGACACGCCATGGCCCAGCAAATCAACCTCCTCACGCCGATACTGCTCGCGCCCAAGCGCTATTTTTCGGCCGCCGCCATGGCCCAGGCCCTGGGCCTGCTGCTGGCCGGCGCCCTGCTGATCAGCGCCTGGCTGCTGTGGCAGTCACGCCAGACGCGGCAGTCCTACCAGCAGATCCAGGCCGAGGCCAACAACGAGCGCCAGGTCTTGATGGACGCACTGATGCACCTGCCCGGCAGCACCGACCCGGCGGCGCTGAACCAGCAGCTCAGCGCCCTGCAGCAGGGCCTGCTGCAGCGCCGGCAGATGATCGATGAACTCGGTCGCGGCCGTGCCCTTCCGGGCCAGAGCCACTCCGACCTGCTGCGCCTGCTGGCCCGCACCGTACCGCCGCCGGTCTGGTTGACCGAGCTGCGCTGGACCAGCGGCCGGCTGGAGCTGCAAGGCCTGACCCTGGAGCCGGCGGCGCTGCAGCCCTGGGTGCAGCAGCTGGCCGCCCATCCGCTGCTCAGGGGCCAGCAGCTTGCGACCGTCAAGGTCGAGCGCATCGAAAGCGGCGGCCCTGACGGCACCCTGGCCGCCGGCAGCGAGGCCGGCCCCGCGCTGCGCGGCGCCGCCCGACCACGCTGGCGCTTCACCCTGGTCAGCGCCAGCACGCCGGTTCCGGCACCATCGAAGGCATCGGCACCATGAACACTACCCGGCTGAAGACGCGCTGGCAGACAAATTGGCAAACACAGGCCAAGCGCATCGACGCGCTGTCGCTGCGCGAGCGCGTGTTCCTGTTCCTGTCCATCGCCCTGGTGCTGGCGGCCGTGCTGGACCAGTTCCTGATCGCACCGCTCACCGCCGAGCAGGCCTTGGCGCGACAGAACCAGCAGCGCCAGGCGACCGAGCTGAAGACGCTGCGCCAGCAGTTCGCCGAGGCAAACCAGCTCAATGCCGCCGACAGCCCGCAGGGCCAGCTGCGCGCCGCCATCCGCGCCGCCCAGGGCGAGACCCTGGAACTTGATCAGCAGTTGCAGCAACGCTCGGGACTCCTGGACAACCAGTCGCAGCTGCCTGAGGTGATGGGGCGGCTGCTGCGTCAGCAGGGCCGGCTGACCTTGGTGAAGCTGCAGACACTGGACGACGCCACCCTGCCCCAGTCGGGCAGCGCCACCCCGTCCAGCTTGAAGTGGCGGGGCGTGGAGCTGCAGGTCAGCGGCGACTATCTGGATCTGATGCGTTATCTCGCCGAACTGGAGGCGGCGCTGCCCACGCTGCGCTGGGGCGAACTGCGCCTGAGCAGTGACTCGGGCCGGGCGCTGCTGCAGCTGCAGGTGTTTCTGGTGGGGGGGCGGACATGAAGACGCTGCTCTTGCTGTGGCTCGGTGTTCAGGCGCTATCAGCCAGCGCCCAGGACTCGCTGCGCGACCCGACACAGGCACCCGCCGCTGCCCGCCCCGCAGCACTGCCTGCCTCTGGCGCCGGACCTGCCGGCAGCAGCACCGAGCCCCAGCACATCATGGTGCTGAATGGCCGCCCCTATCTGATCGTCGCCGGTCGCCGTCTGGGTGTAGGCGACGCCTGGGGCGAGGCCCGCATCACCCGCATTGGCGATGGCGCCGTCTGGCTCAAGGAAGGCGGCGTGACGCGACGCCTCAGCCTCTACGCCGGGGTTGAGAAGCGTCCTGCCAGCGCCGAGGGCGTCGCACCGAAAACACGAACCCATATGGCCCCCCCAAAGAACAACAAGGAGCAGCCATGATGATGAAACCTGGCCATTGCCAATTCTCACCGCCCCCCGCCCGCAGCCTGCTGGCCTTGGCCGCCGTCGCCCTGCTCGCGGCCTGTGCCGACAAGCCGCTGAAGCTGGCCGATTCCGGCAACAGCATCCGCGCCGAGCTTCAGGCCCAGTCGCAGGCCGCCAGCCGTCCCGCCACACCCAACCCGCAGGCCGCGGCCGCCGCGGCCGTGCCCCTGCCGGCCGAGCCGCCGCGCAGCGAGGCCGCAGGCGAGCCCCGTTTCGATCTGGTCGTCAATGGCGCGCCGATGCGCGATGTGTTCCTGTCCCTGGTCACCGATACCCGCTACAGCATGCTGGTCCACCCCGATGTCAGCGGCCAGCTGTCGGTGACCCTGAAGGGGGTGACCCTGCGCGAGGCGCTGGAGTCGATACGCGACGTGTATGGCTACGACTTCAGGATAGAGGGCCGGCGCATCACCGTCTATCCGCCGACGATGCAGACCCGCATCTACACCCTCAACTACCTGCACAATCAGCGCAAGGGGCGCAGCGAAGTGCGCGTCAGCTCGGGCTCGGCGCCGGTGCAGCCCAACCCAAGTGGCATGGGCAGCACGGGCAGCACCGGTAACACGCCATCCCCCGGCACGGCCATCGCGCAACCCGACAGCAGCCAGATTTCGACCACCACCGACAACGATTTCTGGGCCGAGACCACGGCCGCACTGAAGGCCCTGCTGCGCAACGAGCCGGGCCGCGCGGTGATCGCCAGCCCACAGGCCGGCACCATCGCCGTGCGTGCGATGCCCGACGAGCTGCGCCACATCGAGTCCTTTCTGCGCTCCACACGCGCCTCGGTCGAGCGCCAGGTCATGCTGGAGGCCAAGATCGTCGAGGTCGAGCTGCGCGAGGGCTATCAGAGCGGCATCGATTGGTCCATCCTGCGCAACCGCGGCGCGGTGGGCCAGACCAGCGTCAACCCGTCGATACCGACCGGGGTGAACACCATCATCAACCCGCTGGTCAGCAACTCGAACCGCTTGCCGGTGCTGTCCACCTCATCCGCCGGCGCCGTGCTGGGCGATCTGGTCGGTGTGCCGGTGGCCGGCTCCGGCGCCTTCGGGCTGGCGCTGTCGCGCGGCGGCTTCCAGGCGCTATTGAGCTTTCTGGAAACCCATGGCGATGTGCAGATACTGTCCAGCCCGCGCGTCGCCACCCTGAACAACCAGAAGGCCGTGCTCAAGGTCGGCACCGACGACTATTTCGTCACCGGCATCACCGGCACCAGCAACAACACCAACAACAACACCACGACCAATAACAACACCCAGACGGTGCCGACCCTGACCTTGACGCCGTTCTTCTCCGGCATTGCCCTGGACGTGACGCCGCAGATCGACGAGGCGAACATGATCACCCTGCACATCCACCCCTCGGTGACCTCGGTGACCGAGAAGGTCAAGCAGGTGGATCTGGGCACGGTGGGCACCTTCCGCCTGCCGCTGGCCTCCAGCAGCACCAACGAGACCGACACGGTGGTGAAGATCGCCGACGGCAATATCGTCGCCATCGGCGGCCTGATGCAGATGGAATCCGCCCGCCGCGGCTCCGGCCTGCCCGGCAGCGGCGACAACGCCCTCACCAGCACCCTGTTCGGCAACCGCGCCAACACCGCCCGCAAGCGCGAGCTGGTGGTGCTGATCAAGCCCACCATCATCCGCAGCGCCGAAGACTGGGAGCAGCTCAATCAGCAGAGCAGCGCGGCGCTGGAGGCGATGGACGCCAAGCGCAGGGTGATCACCGTCAACGGCAAGTAGCCCGGATGGAATCCGGGGCAGACGACCTCAGCTGTTCGGAAAAAACAGCTGCTCCCCGCCAATCTTGTAGCTGCTGATCGCCGCCTTGCCGGCCGGTGACACCAGCCAGTCAGCAAAGCGCTGCGCTGCGGCCAGCTTGACGTGCGGGTGCTTGGCCGGGTTGACGACGATCACGCCGTAGGGGTTGAACAGGCGCTGATCGCCCTCGACCAGGATGGCCAGCTCGCCGCGGTTCTTGAAGGCCAGCCAGGTGCCGCGGTCGGCCAGCACGTAGCCGTTCATCGATGAGGCCATGTTCAGCGCCGGGCCCATGCCGCAGCCGCATTCGCGATAGCCCTCGGGCTTGGCCGCCGCGACATCGATGCCGGCCTGTTTCCAGTAGCGCAGCTCGGCCGCATGAGTACCGCTCTTGTCGCCGCGCGACACAAAGGGCTGGGCCGCGACCTTGATCTTCAGCAGGCCGGCACCCACGTCCTTGCCCTGCACCTTGGCCGGATCCGCCTTGGGTCCGACCAGCACGAAGTCGTTGTACATCACCGGCATGCGTTTCAGGCCGAAGCCCTCGGCGACGAACTTCTCCTCGGCCACCGTGTCATGCACCAGCACCGCGTCGGCGTCGCCGCGCCTACCCATGTCCAATGCCTGGCCGGTGCCCAGCGCCACGACGCGCACGGCAATGCCGGTCTCCTTGGTGAACTGCGGCAGCAGGTGCCCGAACAGACCGGACTGCTCGGTGGAGGTGGTCGAAGCCACGACGATGGAGGTCTCCTGCGCTGAGGCAAGACCCGACACCAGGAGGGCTGCCGCAATCAACAGGCGCAACAGACGGCGTGATTTCATCAAGACCAAGGGAGTTCTCCTTTGAGGAATAGTTGAGCCTCCTGAGGCAGGGGGCCATTGAAAAACGCTTGCGGCGACAGGTCCACCAGCACCTTGCCGGCCTCCAGATAGAGCACGCGGGTGCCCAGGCGCTTGGCCTGGCCCAGATTGTGGGTGCTCATCACCAGGGTCATTCCCTCAGCGGCAAAGGTCTCGATCAGGGCCTCGACCTCGCGCTTGGCGCCGGGGTCGAGATTGGCGGTGGGCTCGTCGAGGAAGAGCAGCTGCGGCTGCAGACCCCAGGCCCGAGCAAGCGCCAAACGCTGCTGCTGGCCGCCGGACAACACCCGTGCCGGCCGTTGCGCCATGTCGGTCAGCCCGACGCGTGCCAGGGCCTGGCGTGCCCGCTCCGGTCGCCGCCCACGCGGCACGCCGGCCAGCCACAGGGCCAGCATCAGGTTGTGCCAGACCGAGAGGCTGAGCAGGAACGGTCGCTGGGCGACCATGGCCTGGCGCAAGACCTGGTCCGCGAGCAGACGCCGGCCCTCGAAGTGCTGCAGCCCGTGCAGCACTCGCAGCAGGGTGGTCTTGCCCGAACCATTGGCGCCCAGCAGCATCAGGCGCTCGCCGGACTGGATCTGCAGCGTGGTTGGGTGCAAGGCCGTGTGGGCGCCAAAGCGCACCGTGGCGGCGTCCAAGCGCAGCAGGGCCGTCATGTACGCTCCGCCCCGACCAGCCGCGGCCCGCTCTGCGCCAGCGCGATCAGCAAGTTGATCAGGCCTACCACGGCCAGCAAGACAATGCCCAGCGCCAACGCCAACGGCAGGTCGCCCTTGCTGGTCTCCAGCGCGATGCTGGTCGTCATCACCCGGGTCAGGCCGTCGATATTGCCCCCCACCATCATCACAGCACCGACCTCCGAGATGGCACGGCCGAAGGCCGTCAGCAACACGGTCAGCAGGGCCCAGCGCTCATGCAGCATCAGCAGGCCCGCGCTGAGCATCGGGCCGGCGCCCATCGATTTCAAGGTATCACCGCCCTCGACCAGCGCACCCACCAGCAGCTGACGCGTCAGCGCCGCCACGATGGGGGTGACCAGGATGCTTTGAGCGACCACCATCGCGCCCGGCGTGAACAGGATGCCCCAGGCCCCCAGCGGGCCCGAGCGCGACAGCAACAGATAGACCAGCAACCCCACCACCACTGAAGGCAGGGCCAACAAGGTGTTGAGCAGGGCCACCACGCCGCGCTGGCCCGGGAAGCGGGCCACCGCCAGCCAGGCCCCCAGCAGCAAACCCAGCAGGCCGCCGATCAGGCAGGCACCGGCGCTGACACGCAGCGACAGCAGCACGACGCTCAGCAAGTTGGCGTCGGTGTGCGTGATCAGGGCCCAGGCGGTGGCAATGCTGTCGTTCATGCGGAACAGGACCTGAAGCCGACAAAGCCCACGTCATGCAGCTCGCTCCAGGCCTCTCGGGCCTTGGGGTGGCGCATGCGCGGCGCACTGGCAAATGAGGCGCCGCGCACGGCGCAGGCAGCGCTGCCGGGCGGGCGGGCACGCCAGGGCGCCAGGGTGGCGCCGGGCAGCAGGCGCAGGCCGCTGCTGGTCCATTCCTGCACCTGGCCCCATTGCAGGCCCCGGGAGCGGCCCTGTACCGCCGCCAGCTCCCACTCCACCTCGGTGGGCAGGCGCCGCCCGGCCCAGCGACACCAGGCCAGCGCCTCATGCAGGCTCACATGCATGACCGGCTGCAGCATCGACAGCCGCGTGCTGTGGCCAAAGCGGCGCACCAGCACGCCGTTGCCAACCTGCTCGACATAGCGCGGACTGCGCCGTCCCTCGGCCTGCACCCAGGCCCAACCAGCCTCGCTCCAGCAGTCGCGCCTGTCATAGCCGCCATCGGCGATGAACTCGGTGTACTGGGCCCAGTTGACCGGCTGCGCATCGATCTCGAACTCGGGCACCTGGATCTGCAGCGCACCGCCCTCGTAGTCCAGCACCAGACCCGGCCCCGCGTGGCCGAGCGACCAACTCGTCGCCGGGCACAGCAGGGCCTCCCGCGGCGCCTGGGGCACGGGGCCGTGGACCAGTTCGTCGAGCTGGCGGCCACCCAGGTCCAGCGCCTGCACCCAGCTCATCAAGTCCTCGGCATGGCGGTCTTCGTGCAGCAGGGCGAGGCGGAAGAAGTACAGGCTGTCATCACCCGGGCCGGCGGACTCCAGCAGTTCCAGGGTCAGGTCCAGCGTCGTGGCCAGGTAGTCGCGCACGGCCATTGCGTCGGGGCCTGGGTCGCCCCGGCCCGCATCCCATTGCGGGCCGTCCTCGGAAAACCAGGAGTCGGCGCGGGGCTCGACCGAGGCCAGCCGCGGCAGACTGGGGTCGCACAAAGCCCCTCGTTCGCGTTGCAGATTGCGCGCCAGCCAGTACTCCTGGAACCAGCCGACATGGCCGACATGCCACAGCGCCAAGCCAGCCAGACCCGACTTCTCCTGGGCCTGCTCCAGCGCCGAGAGCAGGCGCAAGGTGTGGTTGCGCGCGTCCATCAAGGCCAGCGACAGCAGCTCACGACCCGCCTGGCGCATGGCCATGGGGTCCAACAGGGGCGAGTTGCTGTGGGGCATCGTTACTTGGAAGCGGACGGTTGCGGACGATTGTGACCCAGAACGGGCGCTCAATCGCCGCGCACCACTCCCTCGCGCCTGGGGTCGGCGCCGCCGAACCAGCCGCCGGGTCGGCGCTCTATCGCCTGCAGACCACTGGTCATCTCCGTCTCGACGACCTGGTGGCCGCGCGCCTTCAGAGCCTGGGCGGTGGCGGCCGGGAAGCGGCCCTGCTCCAGCAGGCTGGGGCTGTTGAAATTGCCGAAGTTGGGCAGGCTGATCGCCTGTTGCGCGTCCAGCGCCCATTGCTGCGTGCCGATCAGCGTTTTCGCCACGAAGTGGATGATGGCCGGGCCGCCGGGCGAACCCAGGCTCATCAGCAGCTGGCCGCTGCCGCCATCGAACACCAGGGTCGGGCTCATGCTGGAGCGCGGCCGTTTGCCCGGCTGCAGCCGGTTGGCCACCGCCCTGCCCTGGCCATCGGTCGGCGCCAGCGAGAAATCGGTCAGCTGGTTGTTGAGCAGGAAACCGCCGGCCTTGCCGCTGCCGCCGTCGGACATCAGGCGCGAGCCGAACACCGCCTCGATGGTGGTCGTCATCGCCACCGCCCGGCCCTGACCGTCGATGATGCTGATGTGGCTGGTGCCGTACTCCGGCTGGGCGGCCTGCGGGGCATAGGCGCTGCGCTCTCCGCCCGGCTGGCCGGCCCGGGCCGGGCCCATGCTCTTGGCGCCGATCAAGGCGGCACGCTGCTTTAGATAGGCGGGCGCCAGCAGGCTGGCCCAGGCGCCGCCGGGCGCGGCCACGAAGTCCGGGTCGGCGATGAACAGATCGCGATCGGCAAAGGCCAGACGTGAGGCCTCAAGATAGCGGTGCAACCAGTCGGCCGAGGGCATGACCTGGCCCTGCTCGACGATGAAAGCCGGTCCGGCCTCGGGAGTTTGCTCCAGCAGGCCGAGGATCTGCATCACCGTCAGATGACCCGATGAGGGCGGCGGAAAGCCGCAGACGCGCAGGCTGCGCTCGGGTCGGGCCTTCCAGGGGGAGCACAGCGCCTCGCGCTTCTTCGGCTGGTAGGCCGCCAGATCGGCCAGGGCCAGCCGCCCCGGATTGCCGGCATGGCGCTGCACCCGGTGCACGATATCGGCGGCCACCGCCCCGCCGTAGAAGGCACCCGAGCCCTCGCGCGCCACCGCACGCAGCACCTGGGCCAGGGCCGGGTTCTTCAGCAAATGGCCCACCGGCAGCGGCTCGCCATTGGCCTGGTAGAACAGCGGCCCGGCCTGCGTGTCCAGCTTCAGCGCGCGCTCGCTGCTCAGCAGACTGTGCAGCCGCGGGCTGATGCGAAAGCCCTGTTCGGCCAGGCGAATGGCCGGCTCGAACAGCTGGTCCCAGGGCAAATGGGGCTGGTCGGCGCCCTGCTCCCGGTGCGCCTGCTCCAGCATGCGCAGCACGCCCGGCGTGCCGACGGCACGGCCGCCCACCATGGCCCGCATCATGGGCATGACCTTGCCGTCGGCCTGCATGAACAGGTTCTCGTCGGCGCCGGCCGGTGCGGTCTCACGACCATCCCAGGCCGCCAAGGCCCGACCGTCCCAGCTGAGCAGAAAGGCACCGCCGCCGATGCCACTGGACTGCGGCTCCACCAGGGCCAGCACCATCTGCACGGCAATGGCTGCGTCCAGTGCCGAGCCGCCGGCCTTCAGCACCTGATAGCCGGCATCGGTGGCCAGGGGATTGGCGGCGGCCACCGCAAAGCGCTCTGTCGCCCAGCCCGGCTTGGCCTGGTAGCCGGTGCCGGCCTCGGGCAGTTCGGGCACGCGATAGTCCAGCGCCGGGGCCTGTGGGACGCGGGCGCCCGTGCAGGCCGACAGCAACAGCACGCCGCCCAGCAGCAGCGCCACCGGGCCGCGCCATCTCCTTCTCGCGGATTGAGCCAAATCAAGTCTCCTCGGTCGTTTGCGGCGATCATCATGCCGTGAATCGTTGGGGATTCGCAGCATCGCACGCAGCGCCGCCGCTAAACTGGCGCGGCAGAAAACGACCGAGATCAGAACGAACCATGTGGCGCCCGCAGTTTGTACGCCCCAGTCAAGGCTGGATGGGCGCATCATCGGCGCGTCTGCTGGCCGCCGCCGGCCTGTTGGCCACCGCACTGGCGGTGATTCTGTGGATGAGCTTGCAGCTCGAATACCGCACAGAGGTCGATGCCCTGCTCGATGGCTCGACCCGAAGCACGCAGAAACTGGCCTCGCGCACCACCGAGGTGCTTGACCGCGTGCTGCACACCTCGCAGCTGATTCAGCGCTTGCGCGACTCGGAGCGCAGGATGAGTCTGAAGACGCTGGCCAATGAGGGCCTGCTGCCCAGTGAATTTGCCAAGGCCATCCTGGTCACCGACCGGCAGGGCCATGTCATCGACGCCACCGGCACCAACCTGGCCCTGAGTCTGGCCGACGAGGAGTATTTCAAGCGCCTGGCCCAGGCCCCTCCTGGCTCGACCGACATCGGGCCGACCGAGTTCCAGCCGGCGCTGGAAGCACCGGTGCTACCGGTGTCGCAGCGCATCGATGACAGCGCAGGGCGCTTCATGGGCGTTGTCACGGCGCTGATCCCACCGCAGCTGCTGACTTCGGAGCATGCCAGTAGCGAGGCCGCCAGCACCGCCGTCAGCCTGGTCGGCCTCGACGGCCTGGTGCGAGCCCGCTGGCTGACCGGCAAGCTCAGCTACGGTGAACGGGTCGATGTCAGCCGGGTGACCGAGCGCATGTCCGAGGCGCGCATTCAGCGCCAGCCGACCTCCAGCACCCTGGACGGCAAGGAGCGATTTGTCGTCGCCCTGCAACTGGATCGCTACCCCCTGCTGGCCGTGGTGGCCGTGGACGCCGACCAGGGCCTGGCCAACTACCGCCGCACGCGCCGGCGCCTGCTGCTGTGGGCCGCCGGCTTTGGCACCCTGCTGGGCCTGGGCACCTGGCTGCTGCTGCAGCAGCAGCGCCGCGTGGACGCCAGCAAGAAGGCCCAACAGCAGGCCGAGTCGCGTCTGCGTGCGGCGCTGGAGGGCAGCCTGGACGCGATCTCCATCATGCTGGCCCGGCGCGGACCCAAGGGGCAATTGCAGGATTTCCTGATCACCGATGCCAACAGCCGCGCCGCCGAGATGGTGGGGCTGCCGCTGGAGCAGATGCTGGGCCGGCCGCTGAGCGAGGTCTTCCCGGCCATGCGCAGCAGCCGGGCAATGGACACCTTCGAGCAGGTGATCGTCAGCCGCGAGGCGAGCACCAGCGAGCTGCAGGCCACGCTGGGGCCGATGAAGGGGCGCTGGCTGCACCAGCAGGTGGTGGCGGTGGACGACGGGGTGGCCCTGATCTCGCGCGACATCACCGACCGCAAGCTGTCCGAGCGCGATCTGGACGAGAACCGCCGCTTTCTGCAGAACCTGCTCGACTTCCTGCCGCTGCCGGTCTATGCCAAGAGCATGCGTCCCGACGGCCTGGGGGTCTACGAGTTCTGGAACCATGCGGCCGAGCGCAGCTTCCACATGCCGGCCACCCAGGTCGTGGGCCGCACGGTGCGCGATCTCTATGCCCCGGCCGATGCCCAGCGTTTCGATGACCAGGACCTGCAGGTGCTGCGCGACGGCAAGCCGCGGCGCTTTCCGGGCCAGATCTTCGACGGCCCCGAGGGCCGCCGCTATTTCGACACCTTCAAGGCGCCGGTGCTCGGCGTCGATGGCGAGATGGACCATCTGCTGGTGATCGCCGAGGACGTGACCGAGCGCCGCGCCTATGCCGAGCGCCTGGCCCTGGCCTCCAAGGTGATTGCCGAGACGGCCGATGCGGTGGTCGTGACCGATGCCGAGGACCGCATCATCGAAGTCAACCGCGCCTTCTCGGCGATGACCGGCCGCACCCTGGCCCAGGTGGAGCACCGGCCGGCCACCGAGGTAGGCCTGCCGCCGGTGCCCGACTTCGCAATGCTGACCGGCAACGCCGATGCCCAGCGCTGGGTCGGCGAGGCTCATCTGACGCTGGCGGACGGTCAAGGCCTGGACATCTGGCTCAGCACCAGCCGCATCATCGACGAAACCAGCCGTGCCACCCACCACGCCCGGGTGTTCAGCGACATCTCCATCCTCAAGGGGCACGAAAAGGCCCTGCAGGAAATGGCCCGCCGCGACAGCCTCACCGGCCTGCCCAACCGGCGCCACTTCGACGAGCGCCTGGCGGAGTCGCTGCGCCGGCACGCCCGCTCCGGCCCGGCCGTGACGCTGATGTTCATCGACCTGGACGGCTTCAAGCGGGTCAATGACGAGTTGGGCCACGAGGCCGGTGACCAGCTGCTGATCGCGGTGGCGCACCGGCTCACCGCCTGCGTGCGCGGCACCGATCTGGTGTTCCGCCTCGGCGGCGACGAGTTCACTGTGCTGCTGGAGGAGGCCGGCGACCGGGCGGCCGTGCAGACGCTGTGCGAGCGCATCGTCGCCTCGCTGTCGCAGCCGCACCTGCTGGGTAGTCACGAGGCCGTCACCACGCCCAGCATAGGCGTGGCCGACGCGGTCATAAGCGAGAGCCCCGACGCCCTGTGCCGGCGCGCCGACCAGGCCATGTACGAGGCCAAGCGCGGCGGCAAGGGCACCTACCGCATCGCCGAATAGGGCGCGCCGGTCAGGGCAGCAAGCTCAGCAGACGCTGCGCCATGCGCTCGGCCGCGCCGCGGTGCTGATCCGCGAAGGCCAGGCCGGCCTGGCACGCCGCGGCCCGGGAGGCCGGCTCGGCCAGCAGGCGCAGTGCCTGCGCCAGGCCGGCGGCCATATCGTCCACCCTAAAGGCCGCGCCGGCCTGTCTTGAGAGCTCCGCGGCCTCGGCGAAATTGAAGGTATGCGGGCCCATCACGACCGGGCAGGCGCAGGCCGCCGCCTCGATCAGGTTCTGGCCTCCCAGCGGCGCAAAGCTGCCGCCCAGCAGGGCCACATCGGCCAGCCCGTAGTAGAGGCCCATCTCGCCCATGCTGTCACCCAGCCAGGCGTCGGCGGCCTGGGCCTGGGCATCCGGGCCATCGACAAAGCTGCTGCGCCGCGCCAGGGTCAGGCCTTGCGCGGCCACCAGCTCGGCCACCTCGACGAAGCGCTGCGGATGGCGGGGCACCAGCAGCAAGAGCGGCCGTCGTTCGCCCTGGGGCCAGGCATGGGCCTGCCAAGCCCCCAGCAGCTGGGCCTCCTCTCCTTCACGGGTGACGGCGGCTAGCAGGACCGGCCGGCCGAGCAGTTCACGCCATTGCCGGCCGCGGGCCAGCAGGTCAGCATCGGGCGTCACGTCGAACTTCAGATTGCCGGCCACCTCGACCGTCAGCGCCCCGCGCTCGCGCAGACGCTGGGCGTCGGCCTCGGTCTGGGCCAGCACCAGGCCGAAACTTTGCACGGCCGGACGCAGGATGGCGTCCAGACGCTCGCCCTGACGGCGGCTTTTCTCCGACAGCCGGGCATTGGCCAGCGCCATCGGCACGCGGGCCTGGCGCGCTGCCCGCAGCAGATTGGGCCAGACCTCGGTTTCCATCATCACTCCCAGCGCCGGCCTGAAGTGGCGCAGAAAGCGCCGCACCGCGCCGGGGCTGTCATAGGGTAGCCAGGCCTGGGCGTCGCCTTCGCGCAGGAGGGCGCGGCCGGCCTCACGGCCGGTGGCCGTGCCATGGGTCAGCAGCAGGCGCAGGCCCGGTTGCCGGGCACGCAGCGCAGCGATCAGCGGCGCGGCGGCGCGGGTCTCACCCAAGGACACGGCGTGTATCCACAGCCAGCCATGGGTCGAGACCTGCGCACCGTAGTGTCCGAAGCGCTCGCCGATGGCATGGCGGTACAGCGGCTCCTCTCGCCCGCGCAACCACAGGCGCAGGACATAGGCCGGCTGCGCCAGGCGCAGCAGGCCGGAGTAGGCGCCGCGACTCAGCCGCCGCTGCCATGAACTCATTCAGTGCCCGGCGGTGACTTGCGCATCCGGCTTCACCAGGCGCAGCTGTTCCATCATCAAGGCCTCGATGCGGTGCAGGGCCGCCTCGGTCTGGCCCTCAAAACGCAGCACCAGCACCGGCGTCGTGTTCGAGGCCCGAATCAGGCCGAAGCCGTCGGCGAACTCGACGCGCAGGCCGTCGATGGAGATGACCTCCTGTGCGCCCGGGAACTGGGCCTGCTCCTTGAGCTTTTGCACGACGGCATGGTGCTCGCCCTCGGCGCAGGGCACGTTCAGCTCGGGCGTGCTGAAGCTGGTGGGCAGCGCATTGAGGACGGCGCTGGGGTCATCGCTGCGGCTGAGGATCTCCAGCAGGCGCGCCGCGGTGTACATCGCGTCGTCGAAACCGTACCAGCGCTCACCGAAGAAGATATGGCCGCTCATCTCGCCGGCTATCGGTGCACCGGTTTCCTTCAGCTTGGCCTTGACCAGCGAATGTCCGGTCTTCCACATCAGCGGCACGCCACCGGCGGCACGTATGGCCAGCGGCAGCTGCTGCGTGCACTTGACGTCGAAGATGATGGTGCTGCCGGGCTTGCGCTTGAGGATGTCCAGCGCGAACAGCATCAGCTGGCGGTCCGGATAAATGATGTTGCCTTCCTTGGTGACCACGCCCAGCCGGTCGCCGTCGCCGTCGAAGGCCAGGCCCAGCTCGGCCTCGGTGGCCTTGACGGTGCGTATCAGGTCCTGCAGGTTCTCGGGCTTGGACGGGTCCGGATGGTGGTTGGGGAAGTCGCCATCGACGCGCGAGTACAAGGCGATGACCTCGCAGCCCAGCGCCTTCAAGGTGGCCGGACCGGTGGCGCCGGGGATGCCGTTGCCGGAATCGACGACGATCTTCATCGGCCGCTTGAGCTTGGCGTCCTTGACGATGCGGTGACGGTACTCGGCCTCGACATCCATCCGGCCCAGACGGCCAGGGCGTTTGCCCACGACATAGTCCTCGGCCTCTATGCGCTGGCGCAGGCCCTGGATGTCGTCGCCATAGATGGCCCGGCCGCCCAGCACCATCTTGAAGCCGTTGTAGTCCTTGGGGTTGTGGCTGCCGGTGACCATGATGCCGGACGTGCAACCCTGCTTCTTGCGCGTCGCCGCCACGTAGTACAGCATCGGCGTCGTCACGGCGCCCAGATCGACGACGTCAAGGCCGGTCGAGGCCAGGCCGCGCATCAGCGCCGCCACCAGGCCGGGGCCGGACAGGCGCCCGTCGCGGCCGACGACGACCGCCTTCTCGCCCAGCTTCACCGCCTCGCTGCCGAAGGCCCGGCCCAGGTGCTCGGCCAGTGCCTCGTTCAGGCTGCTCGGCACGATGCCGCGGATGTCGTAGGCCTTGAAGATCGATGCGTTGACTTGCATGGGGTCCCTGTTCTGCAGCGTGGTGGCTGGATGGAAATGACTGGGCGGATTGTAGGCATGACGTCGGCCCCGACCCGTACCGCCCCCGTAACCGCCATCCGGCGCCTCGGCTGTCGATTCGTCGCCCGCCACAGCCCTGGCGGCGCGGGCCTTTCTACACTAGCGGCCATGAACACATCAGCCATCCTGATCAGCGCCTGGAAGCACCAGTGGCGCATGACCCGGCACCGCGCGGAGCCACTGTGGGCAAGGCTGGCGGTCATCACCGGCCTCGCGCTGCTGATCGGCCTGGCCCTGGCCCTGGTGTCGGGCGCCATCAGCAACGGCTTCACGACCGCCCGCTGGTGGCAGATCAGCCTGCCGGCCAATGTCCTGCTGAGCCTCAGCGTGGCCTACACCTTCACCGCGATCTTTCGTGCCTTGGAGCTGGGCCTGCCGGCACCCTGGGTGGCCGCCATCGGCACCTGGCGTGACTGGCGCGCCGCCCTGTTCTACACGGCGATAGGCATGCTCGGCGGCACGCTGGGCGTTCTGCTGGGCCTGCGCCTGGTCGACCTGATCTGGCAGCTCGACATCCTGCGCCACTTCATGAGCAGCCGCAGTGCCTGGGGGCAGTTCCTGGCCATCTCGGTGGTGCTGTCGCTGATCCAGTGGCTGTGGTGGCGGGTGCACACCAAGCAGCAGGCCCTGCAGCTGAAGGCGACCGAAACCCAGCTGAAACTCCTGCAGGCCCAGATCGAACCGCACTTCCTGTTCAACACCCTGGCCAATGTACAGAGCCTGATCGACTACGACACGCCCCGCGCCAAGCTGATGCTGGAGAATTTCACCGACTATCTGCGCGCCAGCCTGCAGAACCTGCGCCGCGACGACTGCACGCTGGAGCAGGAGCTGGAGACGGTCGCCAGCTACCTGATACTGCTGCAGACGCGCATGGACGAGCGCCTGCGCTACACCATCGAGGCCAGTGCGGAAGCCCGGGCCGCCACCGTGCCGCCCTTGCTGCTGCAGCCCCTGGTCGAGAACGCCATCCACCATGGCCTGGAGCCCAAGATCGAGGGCGGCATGGTGCGCATCAGCGCAACGGTGGCCCAGGGCCGGCTGCACATCACGGTGGCCGACAACGGCATGGGCCTGGACGTCCAGCCCCGCCCCGGCCGCCGCGGATCGGGTCTGGCGCTGAACAATATCCGCGAGCGCCTGCGGACCCGCTATGACGGTCTGGCCAGCCTTCGCCTGACCCCCGGCCGGCCGGGCACCGAGGCGGTGCTGGACCTCCCCTATCAACTCAAGTAAGCCCATGACAACAGCCCTGATCGCCGACGACGAACCTCACCTGGCCCACTACCTGAAAGACCAGCTCGCCCTGCTGTGGCCCGAGCTGCAGATCGTCCACATCGCCCGCAACGGCGTCGAGGCCGCCGCGCGAATAGCCGAGCTGCAGCCCGACCTGGCCTTTCTGGACATACAGATGCCCGGCCTGACGGGCCTGGAGGTGGCCCAGGGCATCGAGGGGGCCACGCGGGTCGTCTTCGTCACCGCCTATGACGAGTACGCGCTGGAGGCCTTCGAACATGCCGCGCTGGACTACGTCTTGAAGCCGGTCAAGGCCGAGCGCCTGGCCAAGGCGCTGGCCCGGGTCAAGGCCGGCCTGACGGCGCCAGCGGCCGAGCCCGATGCGGCCCTGGCCCAGGCCCTGCAGCGGCTGATGGGCGGCACGGCAACCGTTCCGGTGCTGCGCTACGTCCGCGCCAGCCAGGGCGAACTGATGCACCAGATTCCCGTTGGCGAGGTGCTGTTCTTCCATGCCGACGAAAAATACACCTGCGTGCAGACGGCGACGGCCGAGTACCTGATACGTACCTCCATCGTCGAACTGCTGCCCCAGCTGGACCCGGCGCGCTTTCTTCAGGTCCACCGCGCCACATTGATCAACCTCGACCACCTGGCCGGCACCCGGCGTGATGAGGCCAGCCGACTGTTCGTCCGCTTCAGGGGCCTGGAGCGCGAGCTGCCCGTCAGCCGCGCCTACGTCCACCAGTTCAAGGCCATGTAGCCGCAGGTCCGCTCAGCCCGCCGGACCGACAGGTCTGTTCATTCCGGTGGAATGCCGGACCGACAGGTCTGTTCATTCCGCTGGAATGCCGGACCGACAGGTCCGAAAATGGCTACCCCGCAGGCCTATCATGGCCCCATGGATTCCCTGCCGACCTCGCTGCCACTCTCGCCCGACGCCTGCTACGCCGCCCTCCAGGCCCGCGACTCGCGCTTTGACGGCAAGATGTACGTCGGCGTCACGTCCACCGGCATCTATTGCCGGCCGATCTGCCGCGTACGCGCACCGAAGCGCGAGAACTGCGTGTTCTTCGCCCATGCGGCCCAGGCCGAGGCGGCGGCCTTCCGGCCCTGCCTGAAGTGCCGGCCCGAGTTGGCACCGGGCGGCGCGCTGCGCTGGTCCGTCATGGATGCGTCCAGGACCCTGGCCCAGCAGGCCGCCGCCTGGCTCGACGGCCAGACCCAGGCCGAGGCCAGCGTCGAGGACCTGGCCGCCCACCTGGGCATCACCAGCCGCCACCTGCGCCGTATCTTTGCCGCCGAGCATGGGGTGACGCCGCTGCAGTACCTGCAGACGCGCCGCCTGCTGCTGGCCAAGCACCTGCTGACCGACACGGCCCTGCCCGTCACCCAAGTCGCCCTGCAGTCGGGTTTTGCCAGCCTGCGCCGCTTCAACGCCGCCTTCATCGAACACTACCGGCTGCAGCCCACGGCGCTGCGCCGAGAGGGCAAGGCCGAGGCCACCGACACGCCTTCGGCCCTGCTGCTGGCCTACCGCCCGCCCTACCATGTGGAGGCGCTGCTGGAGTTTCTGGAGCGCCGCGCCATCGCCGGCATCGAGCGGGTTGACAGGGCCAGGCGCAGCATCCGGCGCAGCCTGCGCCTCAGCCATGCCGGGCAGGCAGGGCGGTCCTGTGAGGGCTGGCTCGAAGTGACCTTCGATGCCAACCGGCCCCAGGTGCGCCTGAGCCTCAGCGAGGGCCTGGTGCCGGCCACGGCCACGATACTGCCCCTGGTGCGGCGCTGGCTGGACCTGGACGCCGACCCGCTGCAGATCGACGCGGCCCTGGCCACCCTCCCCGCCCATGCCTGCCAGCAGCCTGGCGTGCGCCTGCCCGGCTGTGTGGACCGCTTCGAGCTGGCCGTGCGTGCCGTGCTGGGTCAGCAGGTCACGGTGGCTGCCGCCCGCACCCTGGCCAGCCGCTTCGTCCAGCGCTTCGGCACGCCGCTGGCAGGGGCCACGCCCGAGGGCTTGACGCGGCTGTTTCCGCTGCCCGAGCAGATTGCCGCGGCGTCGCGCGATGACATCGCCAGTCTGGGCATCATCGCGCGCCGCGCCGATGCGCTGCGCCTGCTGGCCGAGGCCTGGCCCCGGCTGCTGATCAACCAACCCCATGCCAGCCAGATCACTCATCTGGCCGCACAGCAGGAATTGATCGCCCTGCCCGGCCTCGGCCCCTGGACGGCCAGCTATATGCTGATGCGCATCTGGAGCTGGCCCGACGCCTTCTTGCCCGGCGACGTGGTCCTGCGCAAGCAGCTGACTGCGCCCGGTGAACCCCTGCCCAGCCCTAAAAAGGTGCTGGAATTGTCGCAAGCCTGGCAGCCCTATCGCAGTTATGCGGTAATGCGTCTGTGGCGCGCGACGGCCCCTTCTTCCACCGAGCTTTCATGAACACCAGTCATCACAGCAAGCAACGGCAAGTCCTGACCCCCCTGGGCACACTGACGGTGGCGCGCAGCGCGCAGGGCCTGTCGGGCATCTGGTTTGCCGAGCAGAAGCACCACCCAGGTGTCCTGCAGGCCGAGGTCGATGAACACGACCCGCTGCTCAATGAAGCGGCCCGCCAGCTGGGCGAGTACTTTGCCGGGCAGCGCAAGCGCTTCGAGCTGCCGCTGGCGCTGGAGGGCACGACCTTCCAGCAGGCCGTCTGGGCCGGCCTGCTGAAGATCCCCTGCGGCACGACACTGAGCTATGGCGAACTGGCCGAGGCCGTGCATGCGCCCAGCGCGGTGCGCGCCGTCGGCGCGGCGGTGGGCCGCAACCCTTTGTCCATCGTCGTGCCCTGCCACCGCGTGCTGGGCCGCGATGGCGACCTGACCGGCTATGCCGGTGGCCTGGAGCGCAAGACCGCGCTGCTGGAACTGGAGGGCGTGCTGGCGCCAGCCGACGCATGAAGGCATTCGATTTTGGCGAGCTGACCCTGCTGGCGGCGATCTGGGGCGCTTCGTTTCTGTTCATGCGCCTGGGCGCCCATGAGTTCGGGCCCATCGCCATGGCGGCGATGCGCGTCACCGGCGCCAGCCTGATGCTGCTGCCGCTGCTGGCCCTGCGCTCGGGGCAAGCCGGCCTGGGCCAGTTGCGCACGGCCTGGCGGCCGCTGTTCCTTGTCAGCCTGATGAACTGCAGCCTGCCCTTCATCTGCTTCAGCTATGCCGCACTGTCGATCACGGCCGGCCTGTCCAGCATCATGAATGCGACCACGCCGCTGTTCGGCGCCATCGTCGCCTGGATCTGGCTCAGCCAGCGCCTGAGCCCGCTGCGCATGCTGGGCCTGGCGATAGGCTTTGCCGGCGTGATCTTCCTCGCCTGGGACAAGGCCAGCTTCAAGACCGGCGGCAGCGGCTGGGCCATCGTCGCCTGCCTGGTGGCGGCGGCCAGCTACGGTGTGGCGGCCATCTTCAACAAGCGCTATCTGAGCCATGTGGCCCCGCTCGCCGTGGCCACCGGCAGCCAGATGTTCTCGGCCCTGACCCTGGCCGTGCCGGCGGCCCTGCTGTGGCCCGCCGTCAACCCCAGCGCCCAGGCCTGGATGGGCGTCACGCTGCTGGCCCTGCTGTGCTCGGGGGTGGCCTACATCCTGTTCTTCCGGCTGATGTCCCGCGTCGGCCCGACCAACACCATCGCCGTGACCTTTCTGATCCCGGTGTTCGCGGTGATCTGGGGCTTTGCCTTTCTGGGCGAGGCCTTCAATCTGCAGATGGCCATCGGCTGCGCCATCGTGCTGGCAGGCACGGCGCTGGCCGTTGGCCTGATCGGCGCCAAGAACCCTTGAGCTTCAGACGGGCGGCTGCTCCAGCAAGGCCAGCAGCCCCGCCTCATCCAGCACCACCAGGCCCAGCTCGCGGGCCTTGTCGAGCTTGGAACCGGCCTCCTCGCCGGCCACGACGTAGTGGGTCTTCTTCGACACCGAGCCGCTGACCTTGCCACCGGCGGCCTCTATCAGGTCCTTGGCCTGGTCGCGGCTCAGGGTCGGCAGCGTGCCGGTCAGCACCAGCGTCTTGCCCAGCAGCGGGCGCGGGCCCTGCTCGCCGGCACCGTCGCCCTCTTCCCAGCTCAGGCCGGCCGCGCGCAGCTGTTCCACGACCTCGCGGTTGTGCGGCTGCTGGAAGAACTGGTGGATGCTTTGCGCGACGATGGGACCGACGTCGCGCACCTCCAGCAGCTGCTCGACGCTGGCGTCCATGATGCGGTCCATGCTGCCGAAGTGCCGCGCCAGATCCTTGGCCGTCGCCTCGCCGATCTGGCGAATGCCCAGGCCGAACAGAAAGCGCGCCAGGGTCGTCTTTTTGCTCTTCTCCAGCGCATCGACGATGTTCTGCGCGCTCTTCTCGGCCATGCGGTCAAGCGCCGCCAGCTTGGCCACGCCTAGCTTGTACAGACCCGGCAGGCTGGTGACGATGCCGGCGTCCACCAACTGATCGACCAGCTTGTCACCCAGGCCTTCGATATCCAGGGCGCGGCGGCCGGCGAAGTGCAGCATGGCCTGCTTGCGCTGGGCCGGGCAGAACAGGCCGCCGGTGCAGCGGTGGTCGATGCCGCCCCGCTCGCGAGCCACGGCGCTGGCGCAGATCGGACAGGCCTTGGGCATGCGGAAGTTGGGCACATAGCTCGGGCGCACACCCGGCACCACGCCGACGATCTCCGGAATCACATCACCGGCACGGCGCACGATCACCTGATCGCCAACGCGCACCCGCTTGCGACGCAGCTCGAACAGATTGTGCAGGGTCGCGTTGCTGACCGTTGTGCCGCCCACAAACACCGGCTCCAGCTTGGCCACCGGCGTGAGTTTGCCGGTGCGACCAACCTGGATGTCGATGCCGTTCAGGCGCGTGACCTGCTCCTGGGCCGGGTACTTGTGCGCCACCGCCCAGCGCGGCTCGCGTGTCACAAAGCCCAGCTGGCGCTGCAACTCCAGGCTGTTGACCTTGTAGACGATGCCGTCGATGTCGAAGGGCAGCTTATCGCGCCTGGCGCCCATCGCCTGGTGAAAGGCGACCAGGCCCTCGGCACCCTGCACGACGGCGCGGTCGGCACAAACAGGCAGGCCGAAGGTCTGCAGCGCATCGAGCATCGCGCTGTGGGTGGCCGGCACGTCCCAGCCCTGCACCTCGCCCAGGCCGTAGGCAAAGAAGCTCAGCGGCCGCTGCGCGGCCAGCGCCGGGTCCAGCTGGCGGATGGCGCCGGCAGCGGTGTTGCGCGGGTTGACAAAGGTCTTCTCGTTGGCCGCCAGCTGGCGCTCGTTCAGCGCCTCGAAGTCATCGCGGCGCATATAGACCTCGCCGCGCACCTCCAGCACCGGCGCCGTGCAGCCGCTCAGGCGCAACGGTATCTGGCCTATGGTGCGCACGTTCTGCGTCACGTCCTCGCCGGTCTCGCCGTCGCCCCGTGTGGCCGCCTGCACGAGCAGGCCCTGCTCGTAGCGCAGATTCATCGCCAGGCCGTCGAACTTCAGCTCGGCAGCGTACTCGACCGGCGGCGCATCTGCGGCCAGCTTCAGCTCCCTGCGCACACGTTCGTCGAAGCTGCGCGCGCCACTGGCCTCGGTATCGGTCTCGGTGCGTATGCTCAGCATGGGCACCGCATGGCGCACCGGCGTAAAACCGTCCAGCACCTTGCCGATGACCCGCTGCGTCGGTGAGTCGGGCGTCAGCAGCTCGGGATGGGCGGCCTCGATGGCCTGCAACTCCTGGAACAGTTTGTCGTACTCGGCATCGGGCAGTTCCGGAGCGTCCTGCACGTAGTACAGCTGAGCGTGGTGATGGATCTGCGCGCGCAGCGCTGCGGCTCGGGCGGCGGCGATTTCTGGATTTTCGGTCTGGCTCATGGGCACCATTGTGCCCATACAAAGGCGGACAACGGTGCTGCTGGGCCGGCAGGGTACTGCCATGGCGCGAGACGGTCCGAAGCCTATGACTTCAACTGATTTGAGCGGAAGGGGCTGCTGCCCCGGCCGTCCAAGTCATGCCGGATCGGCGTCGAAGCGGAGCACGGCGTTGGTGGAGCCATCCGGTCAGCGTCAACTCAGACGCCGACCTTGGCAGGCTTCACTTTGCCGGGTACTGAATGTCTGCGCGGCGATTCTGACCCCAGCCTGCTTCGTCATGTCCGGCGAACTTTGGTCGCTCCTTGCCCCAGCTGACGGCCTCCATCTGGGCGTCCTTCACACCGTACACCTTCAATGCGCTTCGCACGGCCTCTGCCCGCCGCTGGCCCAGCGCAAGGTTGTACTCGGCGCCCCCGCGCTCGTCGGTGTTGCCCTCTATGCGAATCATGAGTTGCACGTTGGATTGCAGGTACTTGCCGTGCCGCTCAATCAGTGGCAATGCGTCTGCCTTGATGACGGACTGATCGAAGTCGAAGTAGACGCTGCGCGCCATGGCAATATCGCTCTTGGGGTCAAGGTGTGCCGGAAGCGTCACCGTGGCCACCTTCGATTGGGCCGCAGGTGCCGGTGCGGCAGACCTTGCCGCGGGTGCAACTGCTGCGGCTGCCGGCTGAGTGGCCGGTGGCGGGGGCACCGGCGTGCTGCTGCAGGCTCCCACCAAGCCGGCAAGGATCAGCATCGCGGTGTAGTTCGTGGCGGTCGTCACTCTTATTGCTCCAGTCGTCGAATTTGGCTCGTGCGCAGCGGCGCGCGGCCTTGAACAGCGCCTTGATGGCGCTCTGCCCGCGACTGTAGAGATCGAGTTGCCCTAGGCACAGTGCAGAGGGTCACTATCCGATGATGACTTTGGTCATGGCCTGTCCGAGGCGCATGCTTCTTCTCAGGCTGAAACTCAGGACTCAAACTCAAGCATGACGCTGGTCCCCCGTCCCGTCTGGCTGTGGATGCAGATCTTCGCATTGATCAGCGCCGCTTGCTCGTACATGCCGAGCAACCCGAAGTGTCCGGGCGGTGGGTGCAGCGTATCAAATCCGATGCCGTCGTCCGTTACCTCCAAGAGGACTCGCATCGACTGCCCAAGTCCAGGGGCCGCGTCATCCGACGAGGGAACGCATCGCAACTGGACGCGCACCGATTCCGATTCCGCATGGCGCTCGACATTTCGCAAGGACTCTTCGACGATGCGGAACACCGTTTCCGCACGCTCATCGACCCATCTTGCAGACGGCGGATCGGTATCAATGGTGATGGCCACGCCAGTACGCTGACCGAAGCCCCGCGCCAGATCGCGCAATGCCGAGCCGAGGCCCACATCGCGTACGCCGTTGTCTCGCATCTGCTTGATGGCCGCGCGCGCCTCAGCCAATCCGGTCGACGCGACCTGTTCGGCCTGCGCGAGCTCCGTCTCTAGCGTCGCGGTATCCATGCTCACGCGGAACTTGCGGATCAGTCGGATCTGGGTCAGGAGCGCCATCAGCGAATGCGCCAGCGTGTCGTGAAGGTCACGAGCCATGCGCAGCCGCTCTCCTGTAACAGCCGCATGTCGGGCCTCTTGCGCCAACCGCTCGATGCGCTGGGTTCGCTCGATGACGCGCAGGTCAAGCTCGGCATTCAAGGTCTGCAGCGCCTGCTTCTCGGATTGCAGGGAATCCACGACCTGCGCCAGTGTCGCGCCAATCCGGCTAACCTCGTCGGCGCCCTGTGGTGGCAACAGGCGGCGCTGCCGGCCCCGCTGGACGGCTTCGGCTTCGGCCGCCAGGGCGGTGAGGCGACGCGTCAATAGGCGTGTCACTAGAACCGCAATTGCAGCCGCCATCAATCCGGCTAGGAAGACAATCGAGAACACGGTCCTGCGGGTGATCCTGACGGGCGCCAGCGCCAAGTCTGCCCGCTGCCGCACCACTGCGGTCCAGCCCAGACCAAGGCCTTGGGCCAATCGCAGCTGCGCGCGGCTGCCAGCGACATAGTTGCCACCCTCCTCGATGTCATTCTCCGCAGCAATGGTACGGCCCAGCCAGGTTTGCGGCCCCAGAATCACGCTGCCGTCGCGGGCAGCAAGCATCAACTCGAGTCCCCGATGCTTGATGAAGGCCGATTGCATCCTTGCAACCATCAGTTCAACCCACGACCAGGAAACCTCCGCCGCGATCACGCCACCCGCAGGGCCCAGCGCAGGGTCAAGCGGGATGGCCATGTCGATGGACCGGCCCGAGACCCCCTTGTCGGCGGCCGGGACCGGTGTGCCGTTGGGTGCTTGTGATCCCGCATCGCTGACGTAGGGTTGGCTGCTGCCTTCTTGGAACCAGGGCAGACGCGACACATCACTTCCGGGCGCGAGGCGGCCGGTGTCGATGATCACTCGACCGTCGCTGCTCGCAATCCCGAGCCATGAATACTCTGGATAGTTGGCCTGCAAGGCACCGAGTGCGCGGCTCAGCGTGCGGGCGCTCCGATCATCGGACGCGGTGATCTGGGTCGCAGTGGCTTGTAGCAGCGCGCGTCGGGTCTCCAGGTTCATGGAGAGGGTGTCGCGCACCTGAGTGGCAAATTCCGCAAGCAAACTCTCGGCATCGGCTCGAGCGCGAAGCTCAGCCTGTTCCGCGGCAAGATGCGCAGCGATCAGGCCCGCAAGCGTCACCACGGCAAAGACGGCCCAGCCCATCGCGGCGGCCAGATACAGCCTGGGATTCAAACGGAGTCTCAAAGACATGGTTGGAGCATGCCGCGCATATCCTGGCCGGGACCCGCCACAACGTTCATTGTGACTTCAACGTGACCGAAGTCACTCCTGGTCAGCGGTAGCGGCAGGCTATGCTTCCGTTCATGCCTTGCCGCCGCCATTCCTGCTGCTGTCTGATACCGAGGTGACCGGTTTGGCCATGATGAATGAACTGATTGACGCCGTGGAGCGCTCCGCAGACCTGTCGCCCCGGCAAGCCGCGCAAGCTGTCGGCGGCATGTTGAGATTCTTCGCAGCCAAGCTGCCTTCACCCTTGTTCGGTGAACTGCAGGCGCGGTTGAACAATCGTCCGATGCAGGACTCTCTGGACGCCGAGCCGGCACAACCTCCGGTTGCATGAAATGACCGCCAATGACTATGCTGATCGCTGCCTGCGTCTGCTGATTGTTGATGACCAGCCGATGATCCGGCGCGGGCTGGCGATGATACTTGCCGCCGAGCCTGGCCTCGAGGTGGTTGGCCAAGCCGCCGACGGTCTGGACGCCGTAGAGCAGGCCTGCGCCTTGACGCCGGACGTTGTCCTGATGGATCTGCAGATGCCCAGAGCCAGCGGCGTGGTGGCGACGCGGGCGATCATGGCGGAACTGCCGCAGATCAGGGTGGTCGTGCTCACCACCTACGACGACGACGAGCTGGTTTTCGAGGCCATCAGGGCAGGTGCGCATGCCTATCTCCTGAAGGACGCCGCCGAGTCTGAAGTAGTCGACACGATCCGGGCCGTCTGCCGCGGCGAATCCCGACTCGCACCGTCGGTGGCGCGCAAGGTGATGGAGCAGTTCCGCTCCCTCTCCACTGCCTCCCCGTCCGTCACGGCTGTGTCCATGGCCGACCGTGCGCTAACAGGATTTGTCGCCGACGCAGGCGTCGACGACCCCCATTCGGCAGCACCCCGCGCCAGCCATGAGCGCCTGACAGACAAGGAGATGCGAATCCTGGACTTGCTCGCCGATGGGATGAGCAACAAGCAGATCGCTGCGGTCGTGTTCTTGGCTGAAGGCACGGTGAAGAACTATGTGAGCCGAATCATGGACAAGCTGCATGCAGGCAGTCGCATAGAGCTGGCCGTGCGGGCGGCTGCACGCACGAAATGACTCAGACGTGAGGCGCGATCGGTAGCACGACGGCGCCTTTGTAACGGGCCCGTGGCGTTTGCCCGCGGCTCGGCATCTTCCACTCTCGACAGAATCTGGCAATGCCATGCGGCCTCTGAATCTATCGCAGCACTGGCGCCACCGCGCCGAACACCTACCGCCACAGGCCGTCGTCATTCGAGTTGACAGGGATCAGTGTCGACGGCTGGGAATTGGGCCCGTCGACATTGATCGACTTCTGGCGGCGATCCAAGACCAGGCGCTGCAAACTCGGCTTGGCGTCTTTGACGGTTGCGCGTCACTCGTGGAGGATACGCGCATCTACTTGTTCTCGTCCGACGCGCGGGCTCTGGCCGCAGCGCTATCGCCCGTGATCGAGGCCCATTGCGCTCGTCACTGCACAACCCTGCACATCTGCGAAAAGCCCCTGCGTGGCGCCTGGCAGGACGTCAAGCGCTGATCCAGGGCCGATCTGCAATGACCGACGTGTTCACGAACCCATTCAGGAAACAGTCCATTTTCATGAGCCGCCTGGCCACTCTTATGATCACGCTGATGATGGCGTCCGGCCATGCAACGGCCTCCTCCTTCGACAGCGACGGGATGCCTTGCTTGGAAAATCTTTGCGTCGGCGACGATATGCTCCGCCTTGAGCGCGTCGACTGGCAGGCCGCAGTCAATCCGGCCAATGGGCTGCCACTGGCGAATAGCCGCATCTCGGACAAGTACGCCCAGGGCCTGAAGAGGATCTTGCGTGGAACCGATGCAGCGGTTCGGGCGGTGGCACCCTATTGGCTGTTGCGCCGATTCGACCGGAATGGTCTTCGCGCGTTGGCCGGCGTTCGTGCCGTATGCGACCTGCCGAGGTTCTCACAGCGGCTCCGCGCGGATTTCACCGACAGCCAAGGTCATCGGGTCGTCATCCATTTCGCGCCAACGGCTTCCGCCGATGGCAAGACTCAGCGCTTTCTTGTCACCATGATTCGCCGGCACTTCAGCGAGATTTCACAGCCCTGGCAGTTGAAGGCGATGGCAGAACAACTTGGCGCGAGCTACCAAGGGTTCGGTACCTTCGCGAGCGAGACCAAACCGGGTGTGGTGTGGAATCCTCATGCGAGCCGGGGGCCGACGCTCACGCTGCTGGCTCCGTTTGGCGACTCGTCAGAGGAGGCAGAAAGGCTGCGGATGCACCCGGATTGCGCCGCCGCAGTCCAATTGCCAGAGAAGGGACCGCAGCAGCACGCCATCAACCCGCGACCTTAGTCCTGGTGCCTGGGTCGAGCGGGGCAACCCGGGCAGGCAAGGCGGCAGGAGCGAGAAGGCTCGTGGGTGTGCGAGCACAGAAGCGACGCAAGAGATGAGACCGATACTGCCCTTGTCCTGCGGCGCGTCCAAGCTGCTGGCGTGCGATCGACAGGCGATCAAGGCCACAGCACCGGGAACAGGGGGTGATCCATAGGGGCGCCAGCCGGCAACTGCTCGGTCAGGCCGGGGAACTCCGGGGAGGTCTTCCAGCGGCGGGGTGCATGCCGCATATCGTCGCCCAGCATGCGCACCGAGAACGCCCGCCGCCTTCTGCCGGGCTCAAGCCCCGCCGAGGCATGCAAGGTCAGCATATTGAAGGCCAGGGCATCGCCCGGCTCCATGGCCCAGCCGCGGATGTCGTAGGCCGCGCGATCGGCCTCGATATCGGGCAGATCGGCGAGGCTGCCCTCGGGAAACCATCTGGCCTCATTGGTCATGAAGGTTCGCGGCATCAGCCACGGCCCCCTGTGCGAACCCGCGACGAACTCCAGCGTGGAGGCGCGTGACACCGGATCCACCGGAATCCAGAAGCTGACGTTCTGGCTGCCCTCGACGTTGTAATAGGGCTGGTCCTGGTGCCAGGGCGTGCGCTGCTGCGTGCCTGATTCCTTGGTCAGCATATGGTCGTGATAGAGGCGAATCGTCCTGCTGCCGGTCAGCTGCGCGGCCAGGGCGGCCAACGCCGACTGGGTGATGACTTCCCGATAAGCGGCGTTGTCCTGCCAGTTGCAGAAGTCCTCGATGAAGAAGCCGGGATCGTCGGGCCGGCTGGCCACCTTGGCGCGAGGGCTCGGCGTGGCCAGGTTGGCGTCTATGCCTTCGCGCAGGCGGTCAACCTCGGTGGGCTTGAGCACACCGCGCCGGCAAACGACCCCATGGCGCTCGTACTCTTCTTTCAGCTGCTCGATAGCAGGTGCATGCATGACTCGAATCTCCGGGAAGGGACGAATGGCCAAGAATGACAGAACCAGTCAAAGGCCTGCCATCATAGGGAAGCCGCTGCACGCAGGCCAGCAGCCGGTCGCTCTCACAGGTCATGCCACGGGCTGCAAGCACCGCTCGGCCCGCTCTGGGACAATTGCTTGATGACCTCACGCTTCTTCAAGATCGCCCTTGTGCTGGGCCTGCTCTCGGCCATCGGCCCGTTTGCCATCGATATGTACCTGCCCGCCCTGCCCGCCATCGGCGCGAGCCTGGGCGCCAACAGCAGCGGTGTGCAGATGAGCCTGACGGCCTTCTTCCTCTCGCTGGGCCTGGGCCAGCTGCTCTACGGCCCGGTATCAGACATGGTGGGGCGCAAGCCGCCGCTGTATTTCGGCCTGGGCCTGTTCGCGGTGACCAGCGTGGGTTGCGCGCTGGCCACAGATATCGATACCTTGATCGTCCTGCGCCTGCTGCAGGGCCTGGGCGCGGCCGCCGGCATGGCAATACCGCGCGCCATCGTGCGGGATCTGCACACTGGCACCGAGGCGGCCAAGCTGATGTCGCTGCTGATGCTGGTATTCAGCGTCTCGCCCATCCTTGCGCCCTTGGCCGGCAGCGCGGTGATCGCGCTGAGCAACTGGCGTGGCGTGTTCTGGGCCGTGACGATCGCGGCGCTGATTGGCCTGGTGCTGACCGGCTCGGTGCTGAAGGAAACCCGGCCGCCTGCGGCGCGGCTGGAAAGCAGCCTGGGCAGCGCACTGCGTGGCTATGCGCTGCTGCTGCGCGACCGGCACTATATGGGCCTGGTTTTCATCGGCAGCTTTGCGATGGGTGGCTTCTTCATCTATCTGGCCAATTCGCCCTTTGTGCTGATCGACCACTACGGCCTGACGCCGACGCAGTACAGCCTGGCCTTCGCGCTGAATGCCGCAGCCTTCATCGGCATGTCGCAGTTCACCGGCCGCCTGAGCGAGCGTTTCGGCCTGGTGCCGGTGGTCAAGGTGGCGGCCATCGCCAGTGCCGTGCCGCTGGTGCTGCTGCTCGGCTATTACCTGGCCGGCGGCGACCAACTGGAAGTGCTGATAGGCCTGTATTTCGTCGCCAGTGCCTTCATGGGCCTGGTGATACCGAGCACCTCGGTGCTGGCGCTGGAGGACCATGGCGCCATCGCCGGCACGGCCTCGGCCCTGCTGGGCACCCTGCAGATGCTGACCGGCGCGGTGCTGATGGCCGTGAGCGGGCCGTTCATCGGCGGCAAGCCCCTGCCCATGGTGGTGGGCATGGCCGGCGGCGCCTTCATCGCGCTGGCGCTGACCTGGCTGACCCTGGGTGGCCCGCGGGCGCCGCGCTTGGCGCAGGCGGGCTAGCCGTCCAGCTGCGCGTCGGCCACCACCGCGGCCAGCCAGTCCATCACCACCCGCACCCGCCGGGACAGATTGCGCCGGTTGGCATAAAGCAGGTTCAGCGGCATGGCCGGTGCCGAGAACTGAGGCAGCACCTCGACCAGCCTGCCATCGCGCAGCGGGTCGGCCGCGCCTAACCAGGGCACCTGGATGATGCCCAGGCCCGCCAGGCAGGCTGCGGAGTAGGACTCGGCGTTGTTGACGGTCACCGCGCCGGCCATGGCGATGCTTTGCGGCGCGCCCGCCTCATCGACGTACTCGAAGCCGCCCGACTTGGCGCCCAGCGTGCCGACGAAGTGCACCAACCGGTGCCGGGCCAGATCGTCCAGTGTCTGCGGCGTGCCGAAGGCCTGCAAATAGGCGGGGCTGGCGCAGTTCAGCAGGCGTAAAGCGCCCAGCGGCCGGGCAATCAGGCTGGTATCCACCACATTGCCGGTGCGCAGCACGCAATCAAAACCCTCGCGCACCAGGTCCACCCGGCGCTCGGTGCTGCTCAGCTCGACGGCCAGCAGCGGATGCAGGGCCAGCAGCTCAGGCAGGCGGGGAATGACGATATGGCGCGCAAAGCCGCTGCTCATGTCCAACCGCACCCGCCCCGTCAGCCCGGTGGCGCTGTGCTGCTGGAACATCGCCTGCAGCTCGTCCATATCGGCCAGCACGTCCTTGCTGCGCTCATAGAAGGCCTGGCCATCCTGCGTCAGCTGCACGCGCCGGGTCGTGCGGTGCAGCAGGCGCGCGCCGAGCTGGCTTTCGAGCTGCTGGACGGCGGTTGACGCTGTTGCCTTGGGCAGGCCCAAGCTGGCGGCCGCCTGGCTGAAGCTGGCCAGCTCGGCCACGCGATGGAAGATTTGCATGCGCTCAAGTGGGTCCATTGTTCGCATACTAGCGAACAAATAAATCATATCAAGCCAATTTATGCGATCTGACTTGCTCAATAGACTTCTCTTCATCGCAACCCACCCTGAAAGAGCAAGTCATGAACCAAGCACCCATCACCCTCGTCACCGGCGGCAGCCGCGGCCTGGGCAAGAACACCGCCCTGCATCTGGCCCGCCAGGGCAGCGACGTCATCCTGACCTACCGCAGCCAGCGCGCCGAGGCTGAGGCCGTGGTCGCGGAAATCGAAGGCCTGGGCCGCCGTGCCGTGGCACTGCAACTCGATGTGGCGAAGAGCGAAAGCTTCGGCGACTTTGCTGCGCAGGTGCGTCAGCAACTGGCCACCGTCTGGCAGCGCGAGCGCTTCGACGCGCTGGTCAACAACGCCGGCTCCGGTGCCCACGCCAGCCTGCAGGAAACGACCGAGGCGCAGTTCGACGATATGGTCAACATCCACCTGAAAGGCGTGTTCTTCCTGACGCAACAGCTGCTGCCGCTGCTGGCCGATGGTGGTCGCATCGTCAACATCTCCAGCGGCCTGACCCGCTTCGCCCTGCCCGGCTACGGCGCCTATGCGGCGATGAAGGGTGCGATCGAGGTGCTGAGCAAATACATGGCCAAGGAGCTGGGCGCGCGGGGCATTGCCGTCAACGTGGTGGCGCCCGGTGCCATAGAGACCGACTTCGGCGGCGGCGCCGTGCGTGACAACGCCCAGCTGAACCAGTTCGTCGCCTCGCAGACGGCACTGGGCCGGGTCGGCCTGCCGGACGATATCGGTGGCGTGATCGCTTCGCTGCTGGCCCCGGCCAACCGCTGGATCAATGCCCAGCGCATCGAAGCCTCGGGCGGGATGTTTCTGTGAGGCCGAGAATTTTTCTACTGCGCGGTCGCCATGCGTCGTTGGCCGGATACTCGGGATCCTCACGTACAGGAAGTACGTTCCGGTCCCTGCGCTCCGTCCGCCTAGCCTGACAACCGCTCGCTACGAAAACTTCTCAACCTCAAAACCCGCAGAGATCAGCTGAACAGCCGGCGCGCCGCCAAGGTGCCGGCCGCCAGGTCACGAGACGCCAGCGCGTGGTACAGCACGCCCAGCTCCTGGCCTATGCTGGCGAAGGCATGGAGGTTGACCGGCTGGGCTCGGTCGTCGGTGACATCGGCACCGATGTCCGCGGCTATCGAGCGCGCCGCATGCTGCCAGGCGGCAAAGGGCTCGACTGACTCCGGCGTCTGCGGCACATCGAGGCTCAGGCTCAGCTCGCGCACCGAGCTCTGCTGCGGGTCTTCGGCGAGTGCGGCCTGGGCATCGAAGCTCAGCACCAGCAGCGGCGGTGCGCTCTCTTCTTCAGAGGCCATCACCAAGCGGCCCGGCACGGCGCCCGGCACAAAGCCGTGGCGCGCGGCCATCTGCTGGACATAGCCGACCGTCCAGGCCGCACCGCGCGAGCGCAGCACCACGGCCAGCTGGGCGTCATGCTCGCTGGCGAACTGATCCAGCTCGCGGGCGCGGGCCACCACATCGGCCATGTCGGGGAACTGGGCGAAGGCGCCCAGTCCCTCGGCAAAGCCCTGCACCTTCTGCACGAACTCCGAATACTCGATCTGGTTCAGCGCGCCATTGCGATTGGCCAGTTGCACGCCGGCCTGAAACTCACCGTAATGCTGACCCGGCGCGGGCAGCTCCCATTCGCCGGTGACGGAATTCAGCCCTTCGATGTGAAAGGGCTTGGTGCCGGCGCGGCGCGTAGTCGGGTAGTGGGCCAGCGCGACCTCGCCGCTCAGTGGTGCGTCCAGGGTCAGGGTGGCGATGGCGTCGATCAGCGCGTCCAGCCGCTGCGAGGGCTTGCGCGCCACCGCCTTCAGCGCCACACGGCTGCTGTCGTCCTGCTCCAGGCTGGGCTCCAGCGCCGCGGCCTCGGCCGAGCTGGCAGCCTCGCCCAGACTGGGTTCGCGCATCTGCGGTTCGAGCTGCTCATCAGCGCGGCGCGGGCCGGCCTTTCGCGCCGTCCAGGCGCCATGGGCGATCACGGCGGCCAACACCAGCCCGCCCAAAATAGCCAAGGCTATCGTCAAGGTCATCTAACTTGTCCTTCTGTGTTGGGACTGATGGGGCACCCTTCGGCCTACGGCCTGTCCCGCCGAGCGGGAACGAGCTTGCTTGGGGCTGCCCTGCGCTGCGCTCATGCCGCCTCGGCCAGCGACAGCGCGGCGTCCATATCGACGGCCACGATGCGCGACACGCCCTGCTCTTGCATCGTCACGCCGATCAGCTGCTTGGCCATTTCCATCGCGATCTTGTTGTGCGAGATGAACAGGAACTGCGTGCTCTCGCTCATCTGTGACACCAGCTTGGCATAGCGCTCGGTATTGGCATCGTCCAGCGGCGCATCCACCTCGTCCAACAGGCAGAACGGCGCCGGGTTCAGTTGGAAGATGGCGAACACCAGCGCAATCGCCGTCAGCGCCTTCTCGCCACCGGACAGCAGGTGGATGGAGCTGTTTTTCTTGCCCGGCGGCTGGGCGATCACCTGCACGCCGGCGTCCAGGATCTCGTCGCCGGTCATCTGCAGCCTGGCATTGCCGCCACCGAACAGAATCGGGAACATGCGGCCGAAGTGCTCATTGACCTGGCGGAAGGTGTTGCCCAAGAGGTCGCGCGTTTCCAGATCGATCTTGTGGATCGCGTCTTCCAGCGTCTTCATCGCATCGGTCAGGTCGGCCGTCTGCGAATCGAGGAAGTGCTTGCGCTCGCGGGCGGCGGTCAGCTCGTCCAGCGCGGCCAGATTGACGGCGCCCAGCGCCGCGATCTCGCGGTTGATGCGGTCGATCTCGCCCTGCAGACCGTAAAGCTTGACGCTGCCTTCTTCGATCGTCTTGGCCAACGCTTCGAGGTCCACCTCGGCGGCGGTCAGCTGCTCCATGTACTGGGCGCCGCCGAGCTGCGCTGCCTGCTCTTCCAGCTGCAACTTGGTGATGCTGGCGCGCAGCGGCTCCAGGCTGCGCTCGAATTCCATGCGCTGCTCATCGGCCCGCTTCAGGCGCAGGGTCAGATCGTCATAGCTGCTGCGCGTGGCGGCCAGGGCCGTTTCGCGATCCAGCTTGACGGCCAGCGCGTCCTGCAGGCCGGCCTGGGCTGCGGCGTCGTTGAGCGTCGTCAGCTCCTGCTGCAAGGCCTCGGCCGTCTGCGCATTGGTGGCCATCTGCTGGGCCGCCGTTTCCAGCGCGCGTTGCAGCTCGCCACGGCGGGCGGCCAGGGCACGGGCGCTGAACTGTGCCTCCTGGGCCTTGCGCTCCAGCGCGCGTTGCTGCTCGCGGGCGTCGGTCAGCCGGCGCTCGGCGGCAATCACCGCGTCTTCCAGTTCGGCGTGGCGCTCTTGCGTATTGCCCAGCTGTATGTCCAGCTCCTCGAAGCGGCCCTCGCCGGTGGCACGGCGCTCGGCCAGGCCTTCGGCTTGTGCATCGATCTCGAACAGCTCGTCTTCCAGCTGCTTGCGGCGTGTGCTCGAAGCCTCGGCCTGCTGCGTCAGCCGCAGCAGCTCGACCTGCAGCTGGTGCGCACGGGTCTGCAGCTCGGCGGCCTCGCGGCGCACGCCGACCAAGCGCTGCGAGGCCTCGGTATAGGCAGCCTCGGCGCGTATCAACGCGCTCTTGGCGTCCTCGGCGATGAAGGACTGCGCCCTCACCTCGCGCTCCAGGTTCTCGATCTCCTGCGCCCGGGCCAAGAGGCCCGCCTGCTCGGAATCGGGCGCGTAGAAGCTGACGGCGAACTGGCTCACCGCATGGCCTTCGCGAGTCATGATGACCTCGCCATGGGTCAGCTTGGCACGGTTGGCCAGCGCCTCGTCGATATGGCTGGCGGTATAGACGCCTTCCAGCCAGTCGTTCATCAAGGCTTTCAGACCGGCGTCGTTCAAGCGCAGCAGATCGCTGAGCTTGGACAGCGTCTCGTGCGTGTTGGCTATTAGCCCATCGGGTGCGGTGTAGAAGGCAAACCGGGCCGGCGGTGCATCGGCGGCAAAGGCACGCACAGTTTCCAGCCTACCCACGGCCAGCGCGCCCATCCGTTCGCGCAGCGCCGCTTCAAGTGCGTTCTCCCAGCCGGTCTCGATGTGCAGCTTGGTCCACAGGCCTTGCAGGCCGTCGAGACCGTGCTTGGCCAGCCAGGGCTTGAGCTTGCCCTCGGTCTGGACTTTTTCCTGCAACGCGCGCAGCGCCTCCAAACGTGCGGACAGGTCGGACTGCCGGCCCAGCTGCGTGTTCGCGTCGGCCTGCTTGGCCTTGCGCGCCTCGTCCAGCGCCGGCACTTCCTCGGTCAGCTCGTGCAGGCGGGCATCGGCCATTTCCTGCGCTTCGCTGGCGGCCGCGGTCTGCTGTTGCAGGTCCTGCAGCCTGGCGGTGTCGGGTGTTGCCAGGCCCTGGCGCTCGGTGGCCAGGCGCTCGCGGCGGCCGCGCAGCTGGCGTGATTGCTCGTCGATATTGCGGCTGTCGGCGGCCAGCACCTGGATCTGCTGCTGCACCTGGGTGACCAGGGTGCGCTGCTCATTGGCCTTGGCCTGCGCTGCGCGCACCGCGTCTTCCTGATTCGGCAGGTTCATCGCCTGCTCTTCGGCCTGCGCGGCCATGATCTCGCTCTGCTCCTCGGCCGTGGCGATCTGGATGGCGATGTTCTCCAGCTCCTCGTCGGCCTGCGCCTGGCGCTCCTCCCAGCTCTCGGTCTGGGCCTTCAGCTCGATCAGCCGCTGCTCGACGCGCTGCCGGCCTTCGACGACGTAGCGTATGCGCTCTTCCAGTCGGCTGACCTCCAGCGCGGCCTCGGCCATGCGGCCCTGGGCCGCATGCAGTTCGTCGCCAGCGGCGTAATGGGCCTGGCGCACCGTCTCCAGCTCGGCCTCGACGTGGCGCAGTTCGGCAAGACGAGCCTCCAAAGCGATCGTCGCGTCGGACGCTTCCTTCTTCACCCGCTCCTGCTCGCCCGAGGCATCGCGGTGCTTCAGGAACCACAGCTGGTGCAGCTTCAGGGTGCCCGAGTCCTGCAGGCCGCGGTAGGTGGCTGCGACCTCGGCCTGCTTCTCCAGCTTGTCGAGGTTGTTGTTCAGCTCGCGCAAGATGTCTTCGACGCGGGTCAGGTTCTCGCGCGTGTCGCGCAGCCGGTTCTCGGTCTCGCGGCGGCGCTCCTTGTACTTCGAGACGCCGGCAGCCTCTTCGAGGAACATGCGCAGCTCTTCGGGCTTGCTCTCGATGATGCGACTGATCGTGCCCTGGCCGATGATGGCGTAGGCACGCGGGCCCAGGCCCGTGCCCAGGAACACGTCCTGCACATCACGGCGGCGCACCGGCTGGTTGTTGATGAAGTAGCTGCTGGTGCCGTCACGGGTCAGCACGCGCTTCACCGCGATCTCGGTGAACTGGTTCCACTGGCCGCCAGCGCGGGCGTCTTCGTTGCTGAACACCAGCTCGACGCTGGCGCGGCTGGCCGGTTTGCGCAGGCCCGAGCCATTGAAGATCACGTCCTGCATCGACTCGCCGCGCAGCTCGGACGCTTTCGATTCGCCCAGCACCCAGCGCACGGCATCCATGATGTTGGACTTGCCGCAACCGTTCGGGCCCACCACGCCGACCAGCTGTCCGGGCAGCTGGAAGTTGGTGGGCTCGGCAAAACTCTTGAAACCCGAAAGCTTGATCGAATTCAGACGCATGGGCGCGAGTGCCTTGAAACCATCTAAGCCGTTGATTTTCCTGAAGAAAAGCGCCCGTTCAGGGCGCTTTGAATGGCCTGGATGATACCATCGCGGTTTTGCACATCGGCGCCTGCGCCCGCTTCCCCTCATCATGGCCAAAACACCGTCCAAAGCAGCCCCGAAGCAAAGGGAAATGCCGCCCAACCCGCCCTCACGCCCGAGCAAAGAGTTGCACGTGTTTCCGAACCCGGCCCCGGAACGCGACTACGTGATCCAGTTCCAGATCCCCGAGTTCACCTGCCACTGCCCGCTGACCGGCCAGCCCGACTTCGCCCACTTCACCATCGACATGATTGCCGACAAGCACTGCGTCGAGCTGAAGAGCCTGAAGATGTATATGTGGAGCTACCGTGACGAGGGTGCCTTCCATGAAAAGGTGACCAACACCATCATGGACGACATCATCAAGGTCACGAACCCGCGCTTCATCCGCATCACGGCCAAATGGTTTGTGCGCGGCGGCATCTACACCAATGTGGTGGTGGAACAGGCCAAGAAGGGCTGGAAGCCCGCACCTCGCGTCGATCTGCCGGTGCACGGAGCCGAATCCGGCCTGTTGCGGTAAACCGGTTTTGGCGCTTGCGTTCAGCCCGGCCCATCAACTCGTTGCCGTCAACGTGCGGCGCAGCCGCATCGATGGTTTTGGCGTATTTGCCGACGAGCCGGTGCCGGCCGGCGCCAAGCTCGGAGAGCTGACCGGCGAGGCCATCACCGTGGCCGAGGCACGGCGCCGCGCCCAGGGGCTGAGCCGCATCATGCTGGTCGAGCTCTCCAGCAGCCGGGCGATCGACGCCAGCCGGTCCTCCGACCCGATGCGCTTCACCAATCACTCCTGTTCGCCCAACGCACGCATCGCGGTGGAGGACGGGCAGATAGCATTCTTTGCCCTGCAGGCGCTGGTGCCCGGCGACGAGATCACCGTCGACTACGGCGCCACCCACCACGAAGGCCGATTGGCCTGCCGCTGTGCCCAGCCCGGCTGTGGTGGTTGGCTGTAACCGGCTGGCTATGATCCCCGATATGAACGCTCAGGCCCCTCACAACCCGCTGCTGGACAAGCTCCACCCCTACCCCTTCGAGCGCCTGCGCGCGTTGCAGAAAGGCGTCACGCCGAACCCGGACTACACGCCCATCAGCCTGGGCATAGGTGAGCCCAAGCACCCGGCCCCGGCGCTGATCGAGCAGGCCCTGCTGGCCAATCTCAGAGGCCTGTCAGGCTATCCGGCCACCGCCGGTGATCCGGGCCTGCGCGCCTCCATCAGCGCCTGGCTGAAGCGCCGCTACGCGATTGACGTCGATGCCGCGACGCAGATCCTGCCGGTCAACGGTTCGCGCGAGGCGCTGTTCGCGCTGGCGCAGACGGTGATCGATCCAACCCGGCCCGGCGCGACAGTCGTCTGCCCGAACCCGTTCTACCAAATCTACGAAGGTGCGGCGCTGCTGGCAGGGGCAGAGGTGGCTTTCGCCAACAGCGACCCGAAGCGTAACTTCGCCGCCAACTGGGCCGAGATCAATGAGGCCACCTGGGCCAAGACGCAGCTGCTCTACGTCTGCTCGCCCGGCAACCCGACCGGCGCGGTGATGCCTCTGGAAGAATGGCAGATGCTGTTCGAGTTGAGCGACCGCCACGGCTTCGTCATCGCCAGCGACGAGTGCTATTCGGAGATCTACTTCCGCGAAGAGGCACCACTGGGTGGGCTTGAAGCGGCCGTCAAGCTGGGCCGCAGCGATTTCCGCAATCTGATCGCCTTCACGAGTCTCTCGAAGCGCTCCAATGTGCCCGGCATGCGCTCGGGCTTTGTGGCCGGCGACGCCAGGGTGATTAAGCAGTTCCTGCTCTACCGCACCTACCACGGCAGTGCGATGAGCCCCATCGTGCAGGCGGCGAGCCTCGCGGCCTGGGACGACGAGGCCCATGTGGTGGCCAACCGCCAGCAGTACCGCGCCAAGTTCGCCAAGATCACGCCGATGCTTGCCGAGGTGCTTGACGTCGCCCTGCCCGATGCAGGGTTCTATCTCTGGTGTGCCGTGCCCGGGGGCGACGACGTCGCGTTCGCTCTGGGCCTGCTGGCTCAATACAATGTCACCGTGCTGCCCGGCAGCCTGTTGGCGCGCGAAGCCCATGGCGTGAACCCGGGAGCGGGCCGTGTGCGCCTGGCCCTGGTGGCCGAGCAGGCCGAATGCCTGGAGGCGGCGCAACGCATTGCTGCCTTCGCCGCCGAATACAAACGCGGTCTCTGACCCACCGATTTCTTCCTATCTTTCCTCTGCGAGTTTCCCGACCATGACACAACAGCTGCAAGACATCATCAACCTCGCCTGGGAAGGCCGCGCCCAGATCAGCGCCGCCTCCGCACCCGAAGTGGCCGAGGCCGTCGAACATGTGATCGCCGATCTGAACGCCGGCCGCATCCGCGTGGCCGAGCGCCAGGGCGTGGGCCAGTGGACGGTCAACGAGTGGGTCAAGAAGGCCGTGCTCTTGAGCTTCCGCCTGAAGGACAACCAGCTGATGCGCGCCGGCGACCTGGGCTTCTTCGACAAGGTTCAGACCAAGTTCGCCCACCTGAGCGAGCAGGAAATGCGCGCCACCGGCGTGCGCGTGGTGCCGCCAGCCGTCGCCCGCCGTGGCAGCTTCATCGGCAAGAACGTCGTCCTGATGCCCTCCTACGTCAATATCGGCGCCTATGTCGATGAAAACACCATGGTCGACACCTGGGCCACCGTCGGCTCCTGCGCGCAGATCGGCAAGAACGTGCACCTGTCCGGCGGCGTCGGCATCGGCGGCGTGCTGGAGCCCCTGCAGGCCAGCCCGACCATCATCGAAGACAACTGCTTCGTCGGCGCCCGCTCCGAGGTCGTCGAGGGCGTGATCGTCGAGGAGAACTCGGTCATCTCGATGGGTGTGTACATCAGCCAGAGCACCAAGATCTATGACCGGGCCACCGGCGAGATCACCTATGGCCGCATCCCCTCGGGCTCGGTCGTGGTCAGCGGCTCGCTGCCCAGCGCCGACGGCAGCCACAGCCTGTATTGCGCCGTGATCGTCAAGCGGGTGGATGCACAGACGCGCGCCAAGACCAGCATCAACGACTTGCTGCGTGCCTGAACCAGCGTAGCCAGGGAGGCACCAGCATGAGTGGAAACATGGAACGGATCCTGCGTCTGATGGCAGACAAGGGCGCGTCCGACGTCTATCTGTCCGCCAATATGCCGGTGCTGATACGCATCAACGGCCAGGTGCTGCAGCTGTCCGATCAGCTGCTGACGCCGAACCAGCCCAAGCAGCTGATTGCCGAGGTGCTGACCGAGGCCGAGATTGCCGAGCTGGAAAGCTCCGGCGAGTTGAACCTGGCCGTGTCGGTCTCCAAGGTTGGCAGCTTCCGACTCTCGGGCTTCAAGCAGCGCGGCAGCATTGCCGCGGTGTTCCGCCACATCCCGCACAACATCCCTTCGCTGGACAGCCTGAACCTGCCCAACTCGCTGGGCAAGATGGTGCTGGAAAAGCGCGGCCTGATACTGATGGTGGGCGCGACAGGCACCGGCAAATCGACCACGCTCGCGGCGATGCTGGAGCAGCGCAACCAGAATATGTCGGGTCATATCCTGACCATCGAAGACCCGGTCGAGTACCTGTTCACCAACAAGCGCTCCGTCGTCAATCAGCGAGAGATCGGCCGCGACACCGCCTCGCTGCAGGTCGCGCTGCGCAATGCGCTGCGCCAGTCGCCCGACTGCATACTGATCGGCGAGATCCGCGACCGCGAGACGATGACGGCGGCCATTTCCTACTCGCTATCCGGCCACCTGGTGATGGCCACGATGCACGGCAACAACAGCTACCATGCGCTGAACCGCATCCTGTCCTTCTATCCGACCGAGTCGCGGGCGGCGCTTCTGAACGACCTCTCGGCCGGCCTGAAGGCGGTGATCTCGCAGCGCCTGGTGCGCGCCACGGCCGGCGGCCGGGTGCCCGTGGTCGAGGTGCTGCAGAACACCAAGCTGATCTCGGAGCTGATCGAGCAGGGCGATTTCAGCGGCATCAAGGAGGCGATGACCAAGTCCATCGCCGAGGGCTCGCAGACCTTCGAAGAGCACTTCGCCCGCCTGATCACCGACGGCACCATCACCCGCGACGAGGGCCTGGCCTTTGCCGACTCTCCGACCAACCTGCTATGGCGGTTGCAGAACGATGTGTCACCGACCAGCAAGCCGGCCGCCAAGAAGGAAGAAGCCGCGACCGATGGCGCCAGCTTCACCGAAATCATGCTGGACGTACGAACCGACAGCAGCCACGCACCATTGACCCAGAACTGAACCCCATGTCCGACACCCTGAGTCTTGTTGAAGCGCTGCTGTCGCGCCCTTCCCTCACGCCCAATGACGCCGGCTGCCTGGACTTGATCGGCACACGCCTGGCAGCGGCCGGCTTCACGCTGGAGCGCATCGACAGCGGGCCGGACAACTTCCGCGTCAGCAATCTGTGGGCGATCAAGCCAGGGCGCGCAGCGGACGGCGCCGTGCTGGTGTTCGCCGGCCACACCGACGTGGTGCCCACTGGCGCGCTGACAGCTTGGTCCAGCGACCCCTTTGTGCCCACGCACCGCAACGGCCAGCTCTATGGCCGTGGTGCTGCCGATATGAAGACCTCGGTCGCGGCCATGGTCGTCGCCGCCGAGGAGTTTGTTGCGCAGAACCCCGAGCACCAGGGTAGCGTCGCCTTCCTGCTGACCAGTGATGAGGAAGGCCCGGCGCTGGACGGCACCGTCGTCGTCTGCCGCGCATTAAGTGAACGCGGTCAGCGGCTGGACTACTGCATTGTCGGCGAACCGACTTCGGTCGATGTGCTTGGCGACATGATCAAGAACGGCCGGCGCGGCTCGCTGACGGGCAAGCTGACGGTCAAGGGCATACAGGGCCATGTGGCCTACCCGCACCTGGCCCGCAACCCGGTGCACCAAGGCGCTGCGGCCCTGGCCGAGCTGGCCGCCACGACCTGGGACGAGGGCAATAGCTACTTCCCACCGACCACTTGGCAGATCTCCAATGTGCATGCCGGCACCGGCGTCGGCAATGTGATCCCGGGCGAGATGGTGGTGGACTTCAATTTCCGCTTCTCGACCGAGTCGACACCTGACAGCCTGAAGCAGCGCGTCACTGCACTGCTGGACAAGCATGGCCTCGAGTACGAGCTGGGCTGGATTTTGGGCGGCGAACCGTTCCTGACACCCGTCGGCACCTTGAGCGAAGCGCTGAGCGGCGCAATTGAAGCCGAGACCGGCAAGACGCCGGTGCTGTCCACCACCGGCGGCACCTCGGATGGCCGCTTCATCGCCAAGATCTGCAAGCAGGTCGTCGAGTTCGGTCCGCGCAATGCCACCATTCACAAGATCGATGAACACGTGGACGTGGCGGCGATCGAGCCACTGAAGAATGTCTATCGACGCACGCTAGAGACCTTGATATCTTGAAACTGATTCACTGCATCGAGCTTCACTCCGCCCGCCTGACCCAGGCGGGCGTTTCGTTTGGCCATGGCACGTCCAATGCCTTCGACGAGGCCGCCTGGCTGGTCTTGTGGCGCCTGGGCCTGCCGCTGGATGAGTTGGATGAGCATGCCGAGCGCGAGCTCAGTGACGACGAACGGGCGCAGATTGCGGCCCTGGTCGAGCAGCGCATCGCCTCCCGAAAGCCCGCCGCCTACCTCACCAAGGAAGCCTGGCTGCAGGGCGTACCCTTCTACGTCGATGAGCGCGCCATCGTGCCGCGCAGCTTCATCGCCGAGCTGATTGCCGAGGGCACCTTCGACGCCTGGCTGGGCGAAGACACCCGCAACATACTGGACCTGTGCACCGGCAATGGCTCCCTGGCCGTGCTGGCCGCCATGGCCTGGCCCGATACCCAGGTCACCGGTGCAGACCTGTCCCCCGAGGCGCTGGCCGTGGCCCGCATCAATGTGGACCGGCACGCGCTGCAAGAGCGGATCAACCTGGTCAAGAGCGATGGGCTGAAGGCTGTGCCAGGCCCCTGGGATCTGATCCTGTGCAACCCGCCGTATGTGAACGCGCAGAGCATGGCCCAGCTGCCGGCCGAGTACAGGGCGGAGCCCGAGCTTGCACTGGCTGGTGGCGCTGACGGCATGGACTTCGTCCGCCAGCTGTTGACCGACGCCCCGGCATGCATGAGCGAGCACGCCGTGCTGGTGCTGGAGATCGGCAATGAACGTGAATTTTTCGAGCAGGCCTTTCCGGGTTTGGATGTTGTTTGGTTGGAAACCAGCGCTGGCGATGACCAGGTCCTGCTGGTGACACGAGAGGCGTTGTTGCAGTCATGATTACTTTGAAGAACGTCACCCTGCGCCGCGGCACCAAGGTTGTGCTGGACGATGCCAGCGTGACCCTGCAGCCGGGCGAGAAGATCGGCCTGGTCGGCCGCAACGGCGCCGGCAAGTCCAGCCTGTTCGCGCTGCTGACCCACCGCCTGCAAAGCGATCTGGGCGATGCGGACATCCCGAAGCAATGGACCGTAGGCGAGGTCGCCCAGTCCATGCCCGAGACCGAGGACTCGGCCACCGACTATGTGCTGCAGGGCGATGTGCGCCTGGTCGCAGCCGAGGCCGATCTGGCCGCGGCCGAGGCCAGCGGCGACGGCCATGCGATCGCCGAAGCCCATATGCACCTGACCGACGCCGGCAGCTTCGACGCCCGCTCCCGTGCGCAGGCGCTGCTGATGGGCCTGGGTTTTCGCGGCGAACAGGTGGACGCGCCGGTGAACAGCTTTTCCGGCGGCTGGCGCATGCGCTTGCAGCTGGCCCGCGCACTGATGTGCCCGGCCGATCTGATGTTGCTGGACGAGCCGACCAATCACCTGGACCTGGACGCGCTGGTCTGGCTGGAAGCCTGGCTGCAGCGCTACGAGGGCACGATGATCGTCATCAGCCACGACCGCGAATTCCTCGACGCGATCACCCGAGTCACGCTGCACCTGGACGAGTCCAAGCTGACCCGCTACACGGGCAACTACACGGCCTTCGAGATGATGCGCGCCGAGCGCATGGTGCAGGCCCAGGCCTCCTACGAGAAGCAGCAGGAGCGCATGGCGCACTTGCAGAAGTTCATCGACCGCTTCAAGGCCAAGGCCAGCAAGGCCAAGCAGGCGCAGAGCCGGGTCAAGGCGCTTGAGCGGATGGAAAAGCTGGGGCCGGTTCTGACCTCGGCCGATTTCGAATTCGAATTCCGCGAGCCGCTGAGCCTGCCCAATCCGATGCTGACGCTGGATGACGTCGCCTGCGGGTACCAGACTGAAGGGCGTGACAACATCATCGTGCGCCATATCAGCCGCTCGGTACTGGCCGGCCAGCGCATCGGCATCCTGGGCGCCAACGGCCAGGGCAAGTCCACCCTGGTGAAGACCGTCGCCCGCATGCAAAAGGCGCTGGGCGGCGAGATCACCGAGGGCAAGGGCCTGTCGATAGGCTACTTTGCCCAGCAGGAGCTGGACGTGCTGCGACTGGAAGAAGGCCCGCTGCAGCACATGATCCGCCTGGCCAAGGAGGTCAGCCCCCAGGCCCGCGAGCAGGAGTTGCGCGACTTCCTCGGGCGCTTCCGCTTCATCGGCGACATGGTCAGCCAGGAGGTCGGCTCGCTGTCCGGCGGCGAGAAGGCACGGCTGGTGTTGGCCATGCTGGTCTGGCAGCGCCCCAACCTCTTGCTGCTGGACGAACCCACCAACCACCTGGATTTGACGACCCGTGAAGCGCTGTCGATGGCTCTGAACGAGTTCGAGGGCACCGTGATGCTGGTCAGCCATGACCGCGCGCTCTTGCGCGAGGTCTGCGACGAGTTCTGGCTGGTGGCCGACGGCAAGGTCGAACCGTTCGACGGCGATCTGGACGACTACCAGAAGTGGCTGCTCGAAACCTCGCGCGAAATGGCTCGCGCGCAGAAGGAAGCGGCGCGTCCGGTTCGGGCCGCAGCTGTGGGTGCAAAGTCTTCCAACGACAAGCATGGCGACCGCAAGGCCCAGGCCCAGGCCAAGAAGCGCCTGACCGAGGCCACCCGCCCGTTGCGCAAGGAGGTCGAGCGGCTGGACCAGCAGATGGCCGCCCTGGCAACCGAACGCGGCCAACTCGAGGTGGCCCTGGCCTCCCGCGCGCTGACGCCCCCGCAGATGGCCGAGCGCGGCCGCCGGCTGAAGCAGGTCAACGAGGAGGTCGAGTCCTTGGAAGCCCGCTGGCTGGAGCTGAACGAAGAGATCGAGGCCTTGACGACGGCCGCTGCTTTGTAAGCCCATGCGCGCACCGGCGCGCATCTACTCCGAGCCACGGCACGTAGCCGGCCTGGCCCACATCACCCCGTCGCGGGTGATGTTTCTTACCATTTATATTGCACACAATCTAATTGCGTGCCACTATTCATCCCATGGCACGCAACGCAACCCCCACCAAGCAGGCAGCAGCCGCAGCAGACTGGCAGACGCTGGATGCGCAGCTGTGCTTCGCGCTGTACTCGTCCTCGCTGGCGATGACCAAGCTCTACAAACCGATGCTGGAGCCGCTGGGCCTGACCTATCCGCAATACTTGGTGCTGATGGTGCTATGGCAGGACGACGGCCTGGGCGTATCCGCCCTGGGCGAGCGTCTGCATCTGGACTCGGGCACCTTGACCCCGCTGCTCAAGCGCATGGAAGTGGCCGGTTGGTTGACCCGCCAGCGCGCCCAAGGCGATGAACGCCGCGTCGAGTTGCGTCTCACTGCCAGCGGCCGCGAACTCAAGACAGCCGCCAAGAACATTCCCGAACAGCTGGCCTGCGCCACCGCCTGCTCGTTGACCGAATTGACCGACCTGACACAACGCCTGAGCCGCCTGCGCGACCAGTTGCAGAAGACGCAGCAGGCGGCCTGATCACCAACTTTCTCACCCCCAACCACGCGCCCTTGGCGCCTATTCGAAGGAAACCACCATGGCTCTCGACAAAGTTCTGTACACCGCCCACGCCACCTCCACCGGCGGCCGCGAAGGCAAGTCCCGCTCGTCCGACGGCGTGCTTGACCTGACCCTCAGCACGCCCAAGGAGCTGGGCGGTGCGGGTGGCCCCGGCACCAATCCCGAGCAGCTGTTCGCCGCCGGCTACTCGGCCTGCTTCATCGGCGCGATGAAGGTCGTCGCTGGCAAGATGAAGCTGGCACTGCCGGCCGAAACGTCGATCGCTGCCGACGTCAGCATCGGCCCCATCCCCGCCGGCTTCGGCATCCAGGTCGCGCTGAACATCAGCATCCCGGGCATGGACCGCGCCAGCGCCGAGCAGTTGGTCCACGCCGCCCACCAGGTTTGCCCCTACTCGAACGCGACGCGCGGCAATATCGATGTGGCGCTGAACCTGGTCTGAGCCCGGACGGGCAAGGTGGAAGCCTTGACCCGGCGGGCGTTGCGACTCGCGGCGATACAAGCCGCAAGGCTGAGGCACGTCATCCCTCGGTCATAGTTCACCGCGACACTCAAGGGCAGCGACTGTTGCCTTTGTCACTCCCCAGCCCTTCGCAGGTCTGGGGTTTTTTTCGTCAGGATTGCAGCAGGCGCAGCAGCAATTCCACCCGGGCCTTGACCGGGCTCAGTGCCATGGCGGAAGACAAGGCGCCGGGGGCGTCGCCGACGATGGCGCCGTCCGCGCATCGCGTCGCGCGCAGGACCGGCACGCCCTCGCGCTGAGCCTCCTGCAGCGCGGTTTCCAGCAACCGGTGCACCGTGCCATTGCCGGTGGCCGCCACCACCAGGCCCTGCGCACCCAGCCCGCGCAAGGCCTGCACCAGGCGGCCGTCAGCACCGGCGTGGCTGGTGATCACATCGACGCGAGGCCAGGCGGAGCTGTCCCGGGCCAGGCACTCGAGGCCGATGGCATCGCCGGTGGGCCAGGCACGAAGCTGGCGCAGTGCGCCCTCCTCCAGCAAGGCCAGCGGGCCGGCATCACCGGAGCCGAAGGCATCGATGCGATAGCTGTGGCGCTTGCGCACGTCAATGGCGCCATGCACGGCGCCGGCAAAGGCGAGCACCACACCTTGCACACCCGGCGCGGACGCGACGGTCACCGCATCCAGCAGATTCTGCGGGCCATCCGTCAACAGCGCCGTGGCAGGCCGCATTGCGGCCGTCAACACCACGGGCTTGCTCGGTGCCAGCACTCGGTGCAGAAAATAGGCCGTCTCTTCCAGCGTGTCAGTGCCGTGGGTGATGACGATGCCGGCCACCTCGGGTCGCGCCAGATGATGGGCCACGCGCTGTGCCAAGCGCTGCCAGGTCGCATGGTCCATGTCCTTGCTATCGAGCTGGGCCACCTGCTCGCATTCCAGCGGCACCGCAGCCAGCGGCGGCACGGCGGCGACCAGTTGCGCCACACCAATCTGGCCTGCGGTGTAGCCGACGTTGTCGGAAGCATCGGCCGCCGTGCCCGCAATCGTGCCGCCGGTGCCCAGGATGACAATGGTTTGCGAAGTTCTTTGCATTTTTAAGTTTGCTGGATGAAAATACAGCTACTGGATAGATGTTCAGTCAGTCTGCGCGCATTGTGCCGCAGCTGCACATGCCGCAACGAGGTGCCCGTGGACGACAGCCCCAAACTCACTGCCCGTCAGCAGCAGATCCTGGACCTGGTGCAAAGCGCCATCGAACGCACCGGCTCGCCACCCACCCGCGCCGAGATTGCCACCGAGTTGGGCTTCAAATCGGCCAATGCGGCCGAAGAGCATTTGCAGGCGCTCGCCCGCAAGGGCGCGATCGAACTGGTCGGCGGCACTTCCCGCGGCATACGCCTGAAATCCGACACGCTGCGTGCGCTCAACGAGGCCCGCGGCCGCCAATTCTCCATGCCCCTGCCCGGCTTTGCTCAGCTGACATTGCCCCTGGTCGGTCGCGTCGCTGCCGGCAGCCCCATCCTGGCCCAGGAGCATATCGACCAGACCTATGTGGTCGAGGCCAGCATGTTTGCCCGCAAACCCGACTTCCTGCTGAAGGTCAAGGGCATGAGCATGCGCGACATCGGCATCATGGATGGCGATCTGCTGGCCGTGCAAAAGACTCGCGAGGCCAAGAACGGCCAGGTGGTCGTCGCCCGCCTCGGCGACGAGGTCACCGTGAAGCGCTTCCACAAGACCCGTAACACGATAGAGCTGCGACCCGAGAACGCCGACTTCGAGCCCATCATCGTGCAGGCCGGTGTCGATGACTTCGAGATCGAAGGCCTGGCCGTCGGCCTGATACGCAGCAATATGCTGATGTGAGAGGCACCGAGGTCCGATGAAAGTCCTGAAAGCCAATGAGGCCAGCGAGTGCCATGAACTTGAGCACATACCGAATATCGGACCGTCGCTGGCCAATGATTTGCGGCTGATCGGCATCAAGCATCCCCGCGAACTGAACGGCCGCGATGCCTTTGTGCTGTACCAGGAGCTGTGCGCCGTGACAGGGGCAAGACATGACCCCTGCGTACTCGACACCTTCATGGCCGCCACCGACTTCATGCGCGGCGCGCCGGCTGCGCCCTGGTGGCACTACACGCCGCAGCGCAAGGCACTGTACGGCCAGATATGAAGTCAAGTTCAGCCCCGGAGTGGCCCGAAAGCAAAAAGCCCCAGCAACTGATATTGCCGGGGCTTTTTTCTTGATACTTGGCGGAGTGGACGGGACTCGAACCCGCGACCCCCGGCGTGACAGGCCGGTATTCTAACCAACTGAACTACCACTCCGCGTGGCGGCAATATTCGCAGATTGCTCTGCCGAGTCTTGCCAAACTCGTTTCCATACTCGCCGGCATGACATCGGCAAATCTGGCGTCCCCTAGGGGATTCGAACCCCTGTAATCACCGTGAAAGGGTGGTGTCCTAGGCCTCTAGACGAAGGGGACAAATCTCTTTCAAACCAACGCTGATATCTCTCAATACCCGCGTTCAATATCAACGCCCGAACCGGCTGCCGCAAATTCACACATCCGAAGATGGGTGGTGGAGGTAAGCGGGATCGAACCGCTGACCTCTTGCATGCCATGCAAGCGCTCTCCCAGCTGAGCTATACCCCCGGAGAATTTTCTGTTCTCGTCGAGCAGCCGTGCCGTTCGGGCAATGAAACCAAAAAACAAGCGACCCTCGGGTCGCTTATTCGTTGCACATCATGGCAAGCCATGCTGCACGATAAACTTGGCGGAGTGGACGGGACTCGAACCCGCGACCCCCGGCGTGACAGGCCGGTATTCTAACCAACTGAACTACCACTCCGCGTGGTGGCAATATCCACAGATTACTCTGCCGAGTCTTGCCAAACTCGTTTTCCATACTCGCCTGTATTATACCGGCAAATCTGGCGTCCCCTAGGGGATTCGAACCCCTGTAATCACCGTGAAAGGGTGGTGTCCTAGGCCTCTAGACGAAGGGGACAAATCCTTCACCGTCTTGAACATCGCGCCGCCTCCATCTCTTGCGAGATATTGGTGGAGGTAAGCGGGATCGAACCGCTGACCTCTTGCATGCCATGCAAGCGCTCTCCCAGCTGAGCTATACCCCCGTCGAATTCAATTTCAAAGTTACCTCAGAAATTTCACTCTATGAGTGTCGCGCTGTTCAAGCGAGACAATGATTATATGACGGTTTTCAAACGCCGCGCAAGCGCTCGACGACAACTTTTTGCTCGAACAGGGCCAGCACCGCATCGAGCGACGGCGTTTGCGCGCGGCCGAAGACCAGCACGCGCACCGGAATGGCCAGCTGCGGCATCTTGATGCCCTGGGCGGTGATGACTTCCTTGATCGCCCCCTGCACGGCCGCCTTGTCCCAGGCGGCAAGGGACTCCAGCTTATCTGCCAACGCCGCCGCAGCGGGGCGGATCGCCTCGGTGACATGCTGCACGAGATCAGCCTCGGTGGCCTGCACCGGCTGGAAATAGCTTTTCAGCCAATCGGCCAGTTCCACCAGGGTCGCGCAACGATCCTTGAAGAGCGCCACTCGTTGCTCCAGCAGGCCATCGGCCTGCGTTTCAATGCCCAGCTTGGCCAGATGCGGCAGCACCAGACGCGCAAGGCGTTCGTCGCTGGCCAGCTTCATATAACTGGCGTTGACCCAGGACAGCTTGGCCGGATCCCACTGCGCCGGGCTCTTGGAAAGATGCTCGCCGTCGAACCACTGCACCAATTGCTCGCGCGAGAACAACTCGTCGTCGCCATGGCTCCAACCGAGGCGCGACAGATAGTTCAGCATCGCCTCGGGCAGATAGCCTCCCTCTTCATAGGCAGTGACGCTGACCGCGCCGCGCCGCTTGGACAGCTTCTGCCCGTCGTCGCCAAGAATCACCGGCACATGTCCGAACAGCGGCAGCGGTGCGCCCAGTGCGTTGAAGATATTGATCTGCCAGGGCGTGTTGTTGACATGCTCGTCCCCACGGAAGACGTGGCTGATGTTCATGTCCCAGTCGTCAACGACGACGCAGAAGTTGTAGGTCGGGATGCCGTCGGGCCGCACGATGATCAGGTCGTCGATCTCGCGGTTGTTGATGGTGATGGGGCCTTTGACCAGGTCGTTCCAGGTCACGTCGCCGACAAGCGGATTCTTGAAGCGCACCACCGGCTTGAGCCCTGCAGGCACCGGCGGCAGCGTCTTGCCAGGCTCCGGGCGCCAAGTGCCGTCATAACGGCGCTTCTCGCCGCGCGACTCCTGGCCGGCCTTCATCGCCTCCAGTTCCTGTGGCGTGCAGTAGCAGCGGTAGGCCGTGCCAGCGGCGATCATCTGCTCGATCACCGCGTTGTAGCGGTCCAGGCGCTGCATCTGGTAGATCGGGCCCTCGTCGTAGTCCAGGCCCAGCCACTTCATCGCGGCCAGGATCTGATCGACCGAGTCCTGGGTCGAGCGGGCCACGTCGGTGTCTTCGATGCGCAGGATGAACTCGCCGCCGTAGTGGCGGGCATAGGCCCAGGAGTACAGGGCCGTGCGGGCCGTGCCCAGGTGCAGAAAGCCGGTGGGCGACGGGGCGATGCGGGTGCGGATTTTTCGGGTCATGGTGTGCTGGGTGTTCAGTATCTCGACCGGGCCGATCTCGGGCTCGGGCATCAACCCTGCTCCGATGCATTCGGTATGGCCAGGCGTCCCCGCCCGGGTCCGTCTTCCTCGTCGCCGCCCTGGGCGGAGCGCTGGCTGCGCATGGTCTCGAAGTCTTCCTTGCTGACGTCGCCGGTGATGTAGACACCGTCGAAGCAGGAGGCCTCGAAGCCGTTGAGCTTGGGGTTGAGCGCCGCAACCACGCGCTTCATCGCCGCAACATCCTGGTAGATCAAGGCATCGGCACCGATGAACTCGCGGATCTCCTCGATGCTGCGGTTGTGGGCGATCAGCTCGGTCGGCGTCGGCATGTCGATGCCGTAGACATTCGGGTAGCGCACCGGCGGCGCGGCCGAGGCCAGATACACCTTGCGGGCGCCGGCCTCGCGGGCCATCTGCACGATTTCCTTGGAGGTGGTGCCGCGCACGATCGAGTCATCGACCAGCAGCACATTGCGGTTCTTGAACTCCAGGCCGATCGCATTGAGCTTCTGGCGCACCGACTTCTTGCGCACGCCCTGCCCCGGCATGATGAAGGTGCGGCCCACATAGCGGTTCTTAACAAAGCCCTCGCGGTAGGGCTTGCCGATCTTGTGGGCCAGCTGCATCGCCGATGGGCGGCTGGATTCGGGGATGGGGATCACCACGTCGATGTCGCTGGGCGGCATCGTCGAGATCAGGCGCTGAGCCAGCGTCTCACCCATATTCAAACGCGCCTGATAGACCGACACACCGTCCATCACCGAGTCAGGTCTTGCCAGATAGACGAACTCGAACATGCAGGGGTTCAGGCTCGGGTTCTCTGCGCACTGCTCGGCGTGGATCTGGCCGTGGGTGTCGATGAAGATGGCTTCGCCCGGAGCGACGTCGCGGGTCAGCTTGTTTCCGGTGCCTTCGAGCGCCACACTCTCACTGGCCACCATCACGTCGCCGGTGCCGGACTCGCCAAAAACCAGCGGGCGGATGCCGAAAGGATCGCGGAAGGCCAAGAGTCCATGGCCGGCGATCAAGGCGATCACCGCGTACGAGCCCTTGATGCGCTTGTGCACAGCGCGCACCGCCTTGAAGACCTCGGCCGGCGTCAGCGGCAGGTCGCGGGCAGCCAGTTCCAACTCGTGGGCCAGCACGTTCAGCAGGACCTCGGAGTCGCTCTCGGTGTTGATGTGGCGGCGATCGACGTCGAACAACTCCTTCTTCAACGCGGTGGCATTGGTCAGATTGCCGTTGTGCACCAGCACCATGCCGAACGGTGCGTTGACGTAGAAGGGCTGCGCCTCTTCTTCGCTGTAGGCGTTGCCTGCCGTCGGGTAACGCACCTGGCCCAGGCCCACATTGCCGGGCAGCGCGCGCATATTGCGGGTGCGGAACACGTCTCGGACCATGCCGCGCGCCTTGTGCATGAAGCACTTGTTGTCCAGCATGGTGACGATGCCGGCCGCGTCCTGGCCGCGATGCTGCAGCAGCAGCAGGGCGTCATAGATCAGCTGATTGACCGGCGCCTTGGAAATCACCCCGACGATGCCACACATAAGCTACTTCCTTGTTCAAACTTGGCTCGCCAGATCCTCGGAGCGTGATGCTCAGGACCCGACGTACTGCACCATGCTGGGCGGCAGCAGGGGCCTGAGCCCATGCAAGACCACCTGCATCCAGGGAACCAGCTCCGAATCCTGCCACTGCGCGGAGCGGGCCGCGGGCGTCATGCCCACCACCAACACCGCCAGCAGGCAGATCAAGAGCCCTCGAATCAATCCAAAACCGGCGCCCAGCAGGCGGTCCAGCCCACTCAGCGGTGAGGCCTGCACCAGCATGCGCACCAGGCGTGCGCCCAGGCCCCACAGCAGGAGCAAGAACACAAAGGCCAGCACCAGGGTGCTGACCTGGTGCAGGGTCGAACCTTCGGTGCCTACCGGTACCCAGTGCGACAGATATGGGGCCAGAAACTGGGATCCAAAGTAGGCCACCACCCAGCCCATCAGCGACAAGACCTCGAACAGCAGGCCGCGCCACACACCGGCGAGCAGCGAGAACAGCAGCACGCAGGCCATCGCGATATCGACCCAGCCCAGGAACATCAGCGGCTCACAGGGTCAGGATGGCGGCAGGCAGGCCCGCGGCACGGATACGGCCGGAGGCCTTGTCGGCCTCCTCGCGGGTGGCGAAGGGGCCGACGCGCACCCGGGTGCGCTTGCCCTCGGCGCTCTCGATGACCTGCGTATAGGTCTTCAGGCCCAGCTTCTCGACTTTGAGCCTGGCCTCGCGGGCAGCATTGGCCTCACCGAAGGCGCCAACCTGCACGATGAAACGGCCCGCGGCTTCCGAGGCCTTCTTGTCGGCGGCACTGGCTGCTGCCTTGCCCTCCAGCAGGGCCTGCACTCGGGCGGCCTCGGCGGGCTTGGCCCTCTCCACCGATTTCTCCGCCACTTTGTCGATCACCTTCGGTGCCGGCTTGGAGGCCGGCTTCTCCGCCGCTTGCGCCACCGGCTCGGTCTTCGCCACCAGCGGCGCCTCGTCACCATCGCGCGTCTCGGTGATGATGGCAGGCTTGGCTGAAGCCTCGCTGGCCACAGGCTGCGGCGCGGCGGGCATGGGCAGCGGTGTGGCAGCTTCCTTGCGCGGGATCTCGATGGGCAGATCGACGGGGATCGGTCGTGGCTGAGTCTCGAACACCAGCGGGAAGCCGATGATGCCTATGGCCACCAGCACGGCCGCGCCGATCAGGCGGCGGCGGGCGCGCACGCGCAGCTGCTGCACGGCATCGGCCGAGTCGGTGACGGGTTTGGCGGTGGGGGCTTCACGCCCTTCGGTATTGCGCTTGAAGATCGAAAGCAGACCCATATCGGCGTGTTGGGAGCGTTGGAGTGGCCGGTTTTGCGGCCGGCATGCTGCCTATTGAGAGTCCGATTGGCGCGCGTGCCGGGCCTCGGTGTGCAGCCTGCGACCTAGAGGCGCGGCACACCGTTTTTCAGCACGCCACCCACGGTGTGGAAGGATCCAAAGACCACGATTCTATCAGCGGGGGTGGCCTCGGCCGCCGCGGCGTCCAGCGCCGCCTGCGGGTCGGCGTGGCGGCTCAAGCGCATGCCGGGCGGCGGCTTGAAGCCCTCCAGGCCCTGCAGCGCCTGGAACTGCTGATCAAGCTGGGCGGCCGTGGCGGCGCGGGGTATTTCCAGGTCGGTGAAATACCAGCGATCGACCAGCGGCGCCATGCGCCTGAAGATGGACACGATGTCCTTGTCGGCCATCACGCCGAACACCGCGTGGGTGCAGGGGAAGTAGCCCATCTGGTCCAGGTTTTGTGCCAGCGCGGCCACCGCGTGGGGGTTGTGCGCGACGTCCAACACCAGGGCCGGCTGGCCCGGGACGATCTGGAAGCGGCCGGGCAGCTCCACCGCGCCCAAGCCGCTGCGCACCGCCTGGGCGCTGATCGGCAGACGGTCGAACAGCGCCTCGAACACGGCCAGCGCGCCGGAGGCATTGAGCAGCTGATTGGCGCCGCGCAGGGCCGGATAGGCCAAGGCATTGAAGCGCCGTTCACGCCCGCCCCAGCTCCATTGCTGACGGTCTCCGCTGTAGTTGAAGTCGCGGCCGATCAGGCGCAGGTCGGCACCGATCTCGCGGGCATGGTCGATGATGCTTTGCGGCGCCATCGGGTCGCTGACGATGGCCGGGCGGCCGGTGCGCATGATCTGCGCCTTCTCCAGGCCGATGGACTCACGGTCCGGCCCCAGATAATCCATATGGTCCAGATCAATGCTGGTGATGACCGAGCAATCGGCGTCGATGGCGTTCACCGCATCGAGTCGCCCGCCCAGGCCCACTTCCAGAATCACCAGGTCCAGCGGCTCCTCGGCCAGGCGCAGCATGATGGCCAGCGTGGTGAACTCGAAGAAGGTCAGCGCCACATCGCCACGTGCGGCCTCGACCGCCTCGAAATGTGGCAGCAGGCTCTCGGCCGCCACCGAGGCGCCGTTGACGCGGCAGCGCTCCTCGAAGTGGACGAAATGCGGCTTGATGTACAGCCCCACCCTGTAGCCTGCCTGCAGCGCAATCATCTCAATCATCGAGCAGGTCGAGCCCTTGCCATTGGTACCGGCCACCATCACCACCGGCACCTTGAACTTCAGACCCAGCCGGTCGCGCAGCGCGATCGTGCGCGCCAGGGTCATGTCGATCTCTTTGGGGTGCAGGGCCAGGCAGTGGTCAAGCCACTCGGGCAGGGTCTTGGGCATTTGGGTCGGGCCTAATGAATACGGCCAAGCCTTTTGGGCTTGGCCGCGTCAAGCATGGTCGGAATCAGGCGACGGCGTCGGCGCTCTGGCGTTGCAGCATCGCCAGCGCACGGGCTATCGTGGCGCGCAGTTCGCGGCGGTCGACGATCATGTCGACGGCACCCTTCTCGACCAGGAACTCGGCGCGCTGGAAGCCTGGGGGCAGCTTCTCACGCACGGTGTTCTCGATCACTCGCGGGCCGGCAAAGCCGATCAGGGCCTTCGGTTCGGCGACGACGATGTCACCGACGAAGGCAAAGCTGGCCGACACGCCACCCATCGTCGGGTCGGTCAGCACGCTGACGTAGGGCAGTTTCGCCTTGGCCAGCAGGGTCAGCGCCGCATTGGTCTTGGCCATCTGCATCAGGCTCAGCAGGCCCTCCTGCATGCGCGCTCCGCCGGTGGCGGTGAAGCAGATGAAGGGCACCTTCTGCTCGATCGCTGTCTCGACACCGCGCACGAAGCGCTCACCGACCACCGAGCCCATCGAGCCACCCATGAAGTCGAACTCGAAGCAGGCCACGACCACCGGCACGCTCATCACCGCGCCGCCCATCACGACCAGCGCGTCGGTCTCGCCGGTGTTCTCCAGCGCTTCTTTGAGCCGGTCGGGGTATTTCTTGCTGTCCTTGAACTTCAGCGCGTCGACGGGCAGCACTTCCTGGCCCAGCTCGTAGCGGCCCTCGTTGTCGAGGAATGCGTTCAGCCGCGCGCGCGCGCCGATGCGATGGTGGTGGCTGCACTTGGGGCAGACGTTGACGTTCTGCTCCAGGTCGGTCTTGTACAGCACCGTCTCGCAGGACGGGCACTTGATCCACAGACCCTCGGGGATGGTGCGACGCTCGTTCGGGTCGGTCGGTTGGATCTTGGGCGGGAGAAGTTTTTCAAGCCAGCTCATGCGTCGGGCTCCTTTGGTTTGATGCTGTCCAGTGCGGACCGGATCTCAGCCATGAATTTTGCACCAGTTGCGGCCACGTTCTCCGGCGGCTCGACTTCCAGCAGCTGAACAAGCTTGGAACCGATCACCACGGCGTCCGATACCTCGCCCACCGCCTTGGCCGTTTCGGCATTGCTGATGCCAAAACCCACGCCCACCGGCACCTTCACATGCTGGCGTATGCGCGGGATCATCGCCGCCACGGCGGCGGTGTCCAGATGGCCGGCACCGGTCACGCCCTTCAGCGACACGTAATAGACATAGCCGCTGGCGATGCGGCCGACCATGGCCATGCGCGCCTCGGTCGATGTGGGTGCGAGCAGGAAGATCGGGTCCAGCCCCTGCTTCTGCAGCTCGGCCGCGAACACCTCGCACTCCTCGGGCGGATAGTCCACCACCAGCACGCCATCGACGCCAGCCGCCTTGGCATCCGTCACGAAGGCATCGACGCCGTAGCGTTCGATCGGGTTGGCATAGCCCATCAGCACCACCGGTGTAGCGGCATCCTGCCTGCGGAAGACCCGCACATATTCCAGCACATCGCGCAAGCCCACGCCCTTGGCGACGGCGCGCTCGGCGGCACGCTGTATCACCGGCCCGTCGGCCATCGGATCGGAGAACGGCACACCCAGCTCGATCACATCGGCACCGGCACCGGCCAGGGCCAGCATCAGCTCGACCGTGCGTTCAGGGTACGGGTCACCGGCGGTGACGTAGGGAATCAAGGCCTTGCGGCCCTGAGCTTTCAACAGCTCGAAGCGGGCCTGGATGCGGCTCATGCGGCACCGCCTTTCTGCGACACGGGCGCAGACACGGTTGAGTCGCCCCCCTTCACCGACTGCCCGCGGCAGGAAGGCCGGCAGTAGAAGTCGGCATGCGAAAGATCGGCGACGGTACCAATGTCCTTGTCGCCGCGGCCGGACAGATTGACGAGCAGATGCTGGTCGGGCGCCAGGGTCGGCGCCAGCTTCATCGCATAGGCCACCGCGTGGCTGGACTCCAGCGCCGGGATGATGCCCTCGGTGCGGCACAGGTGGTGGAAGGCGGCCAGCGCCTCGGCATCGGTGATGCTGACGTACTCGGCGCGGCCGATGTCCTTCAGATAGGCATGCTCGGGGCCGACGCCGGGATAGTCCAGACCGGCCGAGACCGAGTGCGTCTCGATGATCTGGCCGTTGGCGTCCTGCAGCAGATAGGTGCGGTTGCCATGCAACACGCCGGGCGTGCCGGCGCTCAGCGTGGCGGCATGCTTGCCGCTGTCCAGACCGAGGCCGGCGGCCTCGACGCCGATCAGCCGCGTCTTGTCATGCGGGATATAGGGGTAGAAGATGCCGATGGCATTACTGCCGCCACCCACGCAGGCGATCACCGCGTCGGGCTGGCGCCCGGCCATCTCGGGCATTTGCACCAGGCATTCATCGCCGATGACGCGCTGGAAGTCGCGCACCATCATCGGGTAGGGATGCGGGCCGGCCACGGTGCCGATGATGTAGAAGGTCGATTCAACGTTGGTGACCCAGTCGCGCATCGCCTCGTTCAGCGCGTCCTTCAGGGTCTTGCTGCCCGACTCGACCGGCACCACGCGGGCGCCCAGCAGGTTCATACGGTAGACATTAGGCGACTGGCGCTTGACGTCTTCGCTGCCCATATAGACGACGCACTCGATGCCGTAGCGGGCGCAGATGGTGGCCGTGGCCACGCCATGCTGGCCGGCGCCGGTCTCGGCAATGACACGCTTCTTGCCCATGCGCCTGGCCAGCAGCGCCTGGCCAATGGTGTTGTTGACCTTGTGCGCGCCGGTGTGGTTCAGGTCCTCGCGTTTCAGGTAGATCTGCGCGCCACCGAGTTCGCGGCTCATCCGTGCGGCGTGATAGATCGGGCTGGGGCGGCCGACGAAATGGGCCAGCTCGCTCTGGAATTCGGCGATGAAGGCCGGATCCTTGCGGTAGTGCTCGTAGGCCTCTTTCAGCTCGTCGAGCGCATGGACCAGGGTCTCGGAGACGAAGCTGCCGCCGTAAGGGCCGAAATGCCCGCGCACATCGGGCTGGTGGTATTCAAACATGATGGATCTTCCTCTTCAGGTGGCTGATGCTGCAATGCGGGCATCCGCCTCGCGCACCGCAGCACAAAATTGACGCATCAACTGGGCGTCTTTGAGGCCTTTGCCGGCCTCCACGCCCGAGCTCACATCAACGGCCCAGGGCCGTACCTGAAGCACCCCGGTCAGCACATTTTGCGCATGCAACCCACCAGACAAAACGACTGGAGAGTGCACGTTTGCTGGAATGAGTGACCAATCGAAAACCTTTCCACCACCGCCATAGCCCTCGACGTGGGCGTCGAGCAGCAGGCCTGCAGCGTCATGAAACTGATGGGCGAAGTCTAGCAAATCGAAATCGGGGGTCATGCGGGCGGCGCGCAGATAGGGCCGGCCCGAATGGCGGCACTGCTCCGGCGGCTCGTCGCCGTGGAATTGCAGCAGCAGATGCGGGATCGCCGCCACTGCATCGGCGACCTGCTCTTTCGATGCGTTGACGAACAGGCCGACCGGGGTGACGAAGGGCGGCAACAGCCGGGCCAGCTCCGCCGCCCGGGCCAGGGTCACGTAGCGCGGGCTGCGCTCGTAGAACACCAGGCCGATCGCGTCGGCCCCGGCCTTGACAGCCTCCAGCACATCGGCCTCGCGGGTCAGGCCGCAGATCTTGATGCGGGTACGGGTGCTCACGACAGACTACCTCTAGGGCAGCCAGTCCATTGGGGGAGTACGTTCGGGTATGCCATGGTCAGCATCGTAGTACGGACCGACAAAGTACAGCCCGTCGGCGGGGAATGTCGGGGCCGCCAGGCGCCTATCCCGCCCGGCCAGTATCTCGCCCATCCAGGGCACGGCCCGCGTGCCGGTGCCTATGGCCAGCAGGCAACCCATCACATTGCGGATCATGTGGTGCAGAAAGGCCGAGCCATCGAACTCGAAGCGCCAGTAGGCGCCGCGGCGCTCAATCGAGATGCGGCGCAGCGTCTTCACCGGCGAGGCGGCTTGGCATTCGGACGAGCGGAACGCGCTGAAGTCATGTTCGCCAATGAGCTGCGCGGCCGCGGCCTGCATCGCGGCCAGGTCCAGCGGGCGGAACACCCAGCCGGCCGCCCCATCCTCGATCGACGGCCGCACTGGCGATTCGAGCAGCAGATAGACGTAACGCCGGCCCCGCGCCGAGTTGCGTGCATGAAAGCCCGCCTCGGGGAACACGCACCATTGCACCGCGATGTCCTTGGGCAGGTAGCGGTTGGTGCCACGCACCCAGGAGAAGCTGTCGCGGACGATCTCGGTATCGAAGTGAACGACCTGATTCAGGCCATGGACGCCGGCGTCGGTGCGTCCGGCGCACAGCGTGCGCAGGTGGCCCAACGGCACATCGGCAAAGCGCGCCAGCGCGCGCTCCAGGTGGTCCTGTACCGTGTCACCGCCGGGCTGGCTCTGCCAACCCTTGTAGGCCCAGCCGCGGTAGCTGAGGCCCAGCGCAACCCGTTGCGTCATGCCGGGCCTTCACCCGTTGCAACATCCCGCACCAGGCTTCAGCCGATCTCTTTGAGCATGGCCTGGGCCCGCTCCAGCGTCGCACCGCTGGCCTTGCTGACGACTTCCATCAGCACATCACGCGCGCCCTCGACATCGCCGATCTGACGGAACTCGTCGGCCAGCTCGATCTTGCGTGCCAGCGGGTCGCTGCCATCGTCTTCGTCGTCGAAGTTGTCTTCCAGGCCCAGATCACCGCCCAGATCGGGCAGGCTGTCCAGCGCCGGGGCCGGCGGCGGCGCGGTGGGCTCGGAGTCCAGATCCAGGTCTATCGACGACAGATCGAAGTCCATCGGCGCGGGGTCATTGCGAGGCGTCAGATCGGGCGCCTCCTCACCGGGCAGCGAGATGTCGAAATCCATCTCCATCGGCGCGCGCTCGACCGATACCGCGACCGCCTGTGTGGCCTCCATCGAGGAAGCCGGAGCCGGTGCGTCCAGATCCAGGTCCAGATCGAGGTCCAGCCCACTGGGCAGGAACTCGCCGTTCACCTGCGTGTCGGGCTGGTAGCTCGGCTGCGGCTGGGTGTCGAACATGCTGTTGCCGGGCATCACGCTCTGCGGCATGGTGCTGGCACCCAGCGGTTCACGCGCCGAGTCCATATTGGTACCGGCGGCCGGCACACCACCCGGCTGGTAGAGCGGATTGTCCGAATCGATCTGGCGGCCCAGCTCCTGGGTCTTCAGCCAATCCTCACCCTCCCCCTGGGTCTCGCCGTACATCTGCAGCGCGAGCTGCTCGAAGCCCTTGGTGTCGCGGCGCTTGGCATAGACCTCCAGCAGCTTGACGCGGATGGCTCGGCGCTCCGGTGTGGCGCGCAGTGCTTCCTTGAGGATTTCCTCGGCCTGCAGATCGCGGCCATAGGCCAGATATACATCGGCCTCGGCAACCGGATCGACGTCACCAATCGCATCCAGCTGGCTCAGCGAATAGCTCATCGACGAGGCCTGGCCGGAGCCATCGCGCGTGTCGACCCGCTGGCCGCCGGTATTGCCGAAGAACGAATCGGGCTGCAGGCGGCTTTCGCTGAAGGCGGTCTCGCCGGCGGCATTCTTGTTGGCGCCGCGGCCACGCAGGCGGTACCAGCCCAGGCCGGCCAGCAGGGCCAGCACCACGGCCGAGATCGGCAGGACCAGAGAGTTGTCCATCAGCTGCGACAGCAGGCCGGGCTCCTCGACCGGGGCGGGGGCGGTCACGGGCGGCTTCGGGGCGGGCGCGGGTGCAGGGGCGGATGCCACCGGCGCTGGCGCAGCCGCAACTGCCGATGCCGCCATCGGCTCGACCGGCTTGGCCGTCACCTCCACCGCGGGTGCAGGTGCTGGCACGGGAGCCGCTGCTGGCGCGGGAGCAGCCACAACGGGAGCCGGGGCTGGCGCCGGCGCGGCCTTGCCCGACACTGCGCCAGAGGCGACCGTCGAGAGCTTCTTCAACTCCTCGACGTTGCGGGTCAGCTCAGCCACGCGAGCGGCCGAATCCTTCTTCTCGGTGTCCTTGGAGACCTTGGCCTCGGCCGGTGCACCGGCCGTGCCGGGCTTGCTCAAGGTCAGCTTGTCGGGCGTTGTCGCGGCAGCCTTGCGGTCCTCGACCGCGGCCTGCACCTTGCCGGCCGACTGGCGCTCGCTGTCCTTGCGGGCAATCACCGGTGCACCGCCCGCCAGGCGCTGACGGTAAGCGTCGAAATCGGCGCTCTGGGCCTGGATGATCTGGCGCGCCTCGGCGTTGCTGAGGCCGCTGGCCTCATCGCTGCCAGGCACCTTCAGGGTCGCGCCCGCCTTCAGGCGGTTCATATTGTTCTCGACGAAGGCGTCCGGGTTGGCGCGGTACAGCGAGACCAGCATCTGGTCCAGCGACACGCCGGACGCCTGCGTCTTGGAGGCAATACGAGACAGGTTGTCGCCCGGCTTGACTTCGTATTCGGAGGCGGCGCTGGGCGAGGGCTTGGCGGCCACGGGCTTGGGAGCGGGTTCGGGTGCCGAGCGGGCCTGTGCCGGGGCGGGCCTGGGCGCCGGTGCTTCAGCCGGTGGCGAGGGACGAACCGGCGCGGTGACGGCCGGGGCGGCAGAGGCCACCGGTGCCGGAGCGGGGGCCGGTGCGGCAGGTGCCGGCGAAATCACCGGAGCGGTGGCCACCGTGGCCGGAGCCGGAGCGCGGTTGACCGGGGGATCGAACAGCAGCGTGTATTCGCGCACCAGGCGACCGCTGGCCCAGTTGATCTCCAGGATCAGGTCCACAAAGGGCTCTTGCACCACCCGGTCGCTGTTGATGCGCAGATAAGGCTGGCCGTTGCTGCGTCGTGCCAGCGAGACCTGTGTGCCACTGAGCACCATGTTGTAGTCAACACCGGTGGCGCGGTAGGCCTCGGGCGGAGCGACACGGACCTTCAGGGTGCCCGCTTCCTCGGGGCTGAGACTAGTGACGTCGATTTCGGCGCGAAGGCCCTCACCGAGGGCGGACTGCACATTCAGCCGGCCAAGGCCCAGGCCCCAGGCGCCGCTGGCGGCGAGACCCAGCACGGCCACGGCCACACGGGTCAAGGTGAAACGCCCGAAGGCTGAGACAGTCAGATTCAAGGCGTTCCCCAAAGCGACGAGGCGGGGGCCGTCAGGCACCCGCCAGGTACTGCAAAATTTGTTGTGTTCAGCATGGTCTGTGCAAGGCCATCTTGATGTGAAATCACAATAACAGCAGGTAGATACGTTGACAAGCTCATGCTTTGGCTGAAATACCTACCGAGCTGCCGCTGACACAACTCCGTTACCGGCTGTGGCTTGCCGGCAACGGATCACAGGGATTACCTTAGGCCGCCAGCAAGATGCGCAACATGCGGCGCAGCGGTTCTGCGGCACCCCACAAGAGTTGATCGCCGACCGTGAAGGCGCCGACATACTCCGGGCCCATCGCCAGCTTTCGGATACGGCCGACGGGAATGTCCATCGTGCCAGTCACCGCCACCGGGGTCAGGTCTCGCAGCGTCGCTTCCTTGTTGTTGGGCACCACCTTGACCCAGGCGTTGTCGGCCGCAATCATGGCCTCGATATCGGCCAACGGCACATCCTTCTTGAGCTTGAAGGTCAGCGCCTGGCTGTGGCAGCGCATCGCGCCGATGCGGATGCAGAAACCGTCGACCGGAACGGCCGAGGTACCGAAGCCCTCGCCCTGCCCCAGGATCTTGTTGGTCTCGGCCATGCCCTTCCATTCTTCCTTGGACATGCCGTTGCCGAGGTCCTTGTCGATCCAGGGGATCAGCGAGCCGCCCAGCGGCACGCCGAAGTTGGCGACCTCGGCCTCGCTCAGCGAACGCTGCTTGGCGATGATCTTGCGGTCGATCTCCAGGATGGCGCTCTTCGGGTCGTCGAGCAGCGCACGGACCTCGGCGTTGAGGGTGCCGTACTGGGTCAGCAGCTCGCGCATATGCTGGGCACCGCCGCCCGAGGCGGCCTGGTAGGTCTGGGTGGACATCCACTCGACCAGGCCGGCCTTGTACAACGCGCCCACGCCCATCAGCATGCAGCTGACGGTGCAGTTGCCACCGGCCCAGGTCTTGCCCCCGGCGCTCAAGGCGTTCTTGATGACAGGCAGATTGACCGGGTCAAGAATGATGACGGCGTCGCCGTTCATGCGCAGCGTGGACGCCGCGTCGATCCAGTGTCCGTTCCAGCCTGCGGCGCGCAGCTTCGGATAGACCTCACTGGTGTAGTCGCCGCCCTGGGCGGTGATGATGATGCTGCAGCGCTTCAGCGCATCGATGTTGTAGGCATCCTGCAGCGTGGTTTCGTTCTTGGCGAACTTCGGGGCCTTGCCGCCCGAGTTGCTGGTGCTGAAGAACAGCGGCTCGATCAAGTCGAAATCGCGTTCAGCTTCCATGCGGTCCATCAGCACAGAGCCGACCATGCCGCGCCATCCAACCAGTCCTACGAGTTCCATCTCTATCGCCCTTTCTTCACACAGTGTTGAAATCTACTTCCCCCCGGCTCGAATCGCCGGGAGGTAGGGGCGAGACGAACCGGAGCTGCTAGCTCTTGGTAATGGTTTTGGTGGTGGTGGACGCAGTGCTGCCGACGATCGCGGCAACCACGGCATCACCCATTTCGCGCGTGCCCACTTTTTGGGTGCCCTCGGACCAGATGTCGGGCGTACGCAGCCCGGCAGCCAGCACAGCGCTCACTGCGGACTCGATACGGTCGGCAGCGTCGGCTTGTTGGAGGGAGAACTTGAGCATCATGGCAGCTGACAGTATTGTAGCCAGAGGATTGGCCACTCCCTTACCGGCGATGTCAGGTGCGCTGCCGTGGCTGGGCTCATACAGGCCTTTGTTGGCAGAATTCAGCGAGGCCGAGGGCAGCATGCCGATCGAACCGGTCAGCATCGCCGCCTCGTCGGACAGGATGTCGCCGAACATATTGCCGGTGACGACCACGTCGAATTTCTTCGGCGCCTTGACCAGTTGCATCGCCGCGTTGTCCACGTACATATGGTCCAGCTCCACGTCCGGATACTGGGCATGAACCTCGGTGACCACGTCCTTCCAGAACTGGAAGGTCTCCAGCACATTGGCCTTGTCGACGCTGGTGACGCGCTTGCTGCGCTTGCGCGCGGCCTGGAAGGCGACATGCGCGATGCGCTCGATCTCCGGACGCGAGTAGCGCATCGTGTCGAAGGCTTCCTCGGCGCCAGGGAAATGGCCGTCAACGGCGACGCGGCGGCCGCGCGGCTGACCGAAGTAGATGTCGCCGGTCAGCTCGCGGATGATCAGGATGTCAAGACCTGCCACCAGCTCGGGCTTCAGGCTGGACGCATGGGTCAGCTCCGGGTAGCAGATGGCCGGGCGGAAGTTGGCGAACAGGCCCAGGTGCTTGCGCAGGCCCAGGATGGCCTGCTCGGGGCGCAGAGAGCGCTCCAGCTTGTCGTACTTCCAGTCGCCGACCGCACCGAACAGCACCGCGTCGGCATCCTGCGCCAGCTTCAGCGTGGCCTCGGGCAGCGGATGACCATAGGCCTCGTAGGCGGCGCCGCCGACCTTGGCCTCTTCCAGCTCGAAGGGCAGATCGAGAACCTTGAGAACCTTGATCGCCTCGGCGACGATTTCGGTGCCGATGCCGTCACCCGGCAAGACTGCAATCTTCATGGTGTTGTACTTTCAGCCAACGAGGCGGTTGTTGAGCCAGGGCTTCTGGGCCAGGCGTTCGGCCTCGAAGGCCTTGATCTTGTCGGAATGGCGCAGCGTCAGGCCGATGTCGTCGAAGCCATTGGTCAGGCAGAACTTGCGGAAGGGCTGGACGTCGAAGGGAATCTCGGCTCCATCGGGCTTGATCACCACCTGGCGCGGCAGATCGATCGCCAGCTGATAGCCAGGGAAGGCCTTGACTTCGTCGAACAGCTGGGCAATCGCCGACTCGGGCAGCACCACCGGCAGCAGGCCGTTCTTGAAGCAGTTGTTGAAGAAGATATCGGCAAAGCTCGGCGCGATCAGCGCGCGAAAGCCATACTGGTCCAGTGCCCAGGGCGCGTGCTCGCGGCTGGAGCCGCAACCGAAGTTGGCACGGGTCAGCAGTACCGAGGCGCCCTTGTAGCGCGGCTGGTTCAGCACGAAGTCGGGGTTGGCGCGGCGGGTGGCGGGGTCCTGCCCGGGCTCGCCATGGTCCAGATAGCGCCATTCGTCGAACAGATTGGGGCCGAAGCCGCTGCGCTTGATCGACTTCAGGAACTGCTTGGGAATGATCGCGTCGGTGTCGACGTTGTCGCGATCCAGCGGGGCGACCAGGCCCTTGTGGAGAGTGAATTTTTCCATGATTTTTCCAGTCAGTTGAGGACAGAGCTGCTCGCTAAGCTCACAGGTCTGTCCCGCAAAGTCATCAGTTCAGCTGATGCGACGAACATCAACAAAGTGGCCGGCCATCGCCGCGGCAGCCGCCATCGCCGGGCTGACCAGATGGGTGCGGCCCCCTGCCCCTTGCCGGCCTTCGAAATTGCGGTTGCTGGTCGAGGCGCAGCGCTCGCCGGGCTCCAGGCGGTCGGCGTTCATCGCCAGGCACATGCTGCAGCCGGGCTCGCGCCACTCGAAGCCGGCGGTCTTGAAGATCAGGTCCAGGCCCTCGCGCTCGGCCTGTTCCTTGACCAGGCCCGAGCCGGGCACGACCATGGCCAGCTTCACATTGGCTGCTATGCGGCCGCCCAGGCGCTTGACGATGCCGGCGGCCTCGCGCATGTCCTCGATGCGGCTGTTGGTGCAGGAGCCGATGAAGACCTTGTCGATGACGATGTCCGCGATGGGCTTGTTCGGCTCCAGCGCCATGTATTGCAGCGCCCGCTCGATGGCGCCGCGCTTGGAGGCATCACGCTCCTTGTCGGGGTCGGGCACGCGGTCGTTGATGGACAGCACCATCTCGGGCGAGGTGCCCCAAGTGACCTGCGGCTGGATCTGTGCCGCGTCCAGCTCGACCACCAGGTCGAAATGCGCGCCGGGGTCGGACTGCAAGGTGCTCCAGTACTTGACCGCCAGATCCCACTCGACGCCCACCGGCGTGAACGGCCGGCCCTTGACGTACTGGATGGTCGTGTCATCTACGGCGATCAGGCCCGCGCGGGCGCCGGCCTCGATCGCCATATTGCAGACCGTCATCCGCCCTTCCATGCTCAGCGCGCGGATGGCGCTGCCGCCGAACTCTATCGTGTAGCCGGTGCCGCCGGCCGTGCCGATCTTGCCGATGATGGCGAGAACAATGTCCTTGGCACCGCAGCCGGCAGGCAGCTTGCCCTCGACCTTGATCAACAGGTTCTTGGCCTTGCGGGCCAGCAGCGTCTGCGTGGCCAGCACGTGCTCGACCTCGCTGGTGCCTATGCCATGGGCCAGCGCGCCGAAAGCGCCGTGGGTCGAGGTGTGGCTGTCGCCGCAGACCACCGTCATACCCGGCAGGGTGGCGCCCTGCTCCGGGCCAATCACATGGACGATGCCCTGGCGCTTGTCGTTCATCTTGAACTGGGTCACGCCATGGCGGTCGCAGTTGGCGTCCAGCGTATCGACCTGCAGCTTGGAGATCGGGTCGCTGATGCCCTGGCTGCGGTCGGTGGTCGGCACATTGTGGTCGCTGACGGCAAGATTGGCCGACAGACGCCAAACCTTGCGGTGCGCCAGATCCAGGCCCTCGAACGCCTGCGGGCTGGTGACCTCGTGGACCAGATGGCGGTCGATATAGAGGGTGACGGTGCCGTCTTCCTCGGTGTGGACGACGTGCTCGTCCCACAGCTTGTCGTACAGGGTGCGTGCGCTCATGCTTTGCTCTTTGCGGTAGAGGATGACGGGATTGTCTTTGAAGGGTTTGACTGTGCTGGCGGCATGGGCTCCTGGCCCGGGCACAGCGCCTCGACGAAGCGGCGCACCACATGGGGCAGCACGTCCTGGCTGCGCACGGCCAATAGATAGTCGCGGGTGGCCCAGGCCTCGTCCAGCCTGAGGACCTTGACCTTGAAGACCTGGGCGAAACGCGCCGCCGGCACGGCCGGCAGAATGGCCACGCCCAGGCCCGCCTCGACCAGCTGGGCGATCGCGTCGAAACCGCGCACCTGCAGCCGGGCATTGATCGTGCGGCCCAGTTCCAGCGCGCGCTCGCGCATCTGCTCCTCGACGGCGGCCCCGGCATGCAGGCCGACAATGTCATAGGCCAGCAGGTCTTCGAAGCTCACTTGCTCGCGACCGGCCAGCTCATGCGACGACGGCACCAGCGCGGCCAGCTCGCCGGTGCGGTAGCGCCAGGTCGTCAGCCGGTTGTCCTGGATGGGCGGCGTGAACACGCCCAGATCGGCGCGGCCCTCGGCCACGGCCGCCTGGACCTCGCCGCTGGTCAGGTCTTCGAGGCTGACGCGTATCTGCGGATGGGCTTGCGAGAAGGCCGCCAGATCGGGCGGCAGGCATTCGGCTATAGAGCCGGTGTTGGCGGCGATGCGCAGATGGCCCTTGATGCCGCGTGCGAACTCGCCGACCTCGCTCTCCAGCGCATGCAGCGAGGCATGCAGCGAGCGGATATGGCGCACCAGCGCGCGGCAGGCATCGGTCTGCTCGACCCCACGGGCATGGCGGTCGAACAGATTGACGCCCAGCCGCGCCTCCAGATCGGACAGCCGCTTGCTGGCCGCGGCCAGCGCCAGATGCTCGCGCTCGGCACCACGCGTGATGCTGCGCGTCTCGGCGACGGCGAGCACCAGGTTCAGCGTGGTCAGGTCAAGGCGCATGGCGGCGGGCTGGCTTTCTAGAGACAGATCGGAACGCCGCAGCGGCCCAGGAGGCCGTGTGACTATCCAACAGGCCGCAAGGTTAGCCTTCGCAGGCAAGCGGCAGTTCCGTGATTTTGGAATCTAGACTTCGCGCCACACGAAGTCAAGCACCCAGCAACGCAGGGAATCACGGAAAGACCAGGCCGGGCAACCACAGGGAGAAGGCCGGCACATAGGTCACCAGCATCAGCGCCGCGATCAGCGCGCCGTAGAAGGGCCAGATGGTCTTCATCACCGTGCCGACCGACACCCCTCCGATGGCGCAGCCGACGAACTGCGTCGTGCCCACCGGGGGCGTGTTCAGGCCCAGCGCGCAGTTGATCAGCAGCACCATGCCGAACTGGATTTCGCCCATGCCGTACTTCATGCAGATGGGCAGGAAGATCGGCGTGCAGACCAGGATGGTGGCCGCCATGTCCAGAAAGGTGCCGAGCACGAACAGGATCAGGTTGACCAGCAGGAAGATCAGCCAGGGGCTGGAGGTGATGCTGGACAGCGCCTTGCCGGTCAGGTCGGCCACCTCGTAGAGGCTGATGATGTAGCCGAAGGCCGCCGATATGCCTATCAAGAGCAGCACCACGCCGGTGGTCTTCACCGCCTTGGCCGCCGCCTTCAGGAACTGCTCCCACTTCAGCGAGCGGTAGATCACCACGCACAGGAACAAGGCGTAGAGGACAGCCACTGCCGCCGATTCCGTCGCGGTGAACACGCCCGAAAGGATGCCGCCCAGTATCAGCACGACGACGAACATGCCCGGCAGCGAGGCCGCAAAGCTGCGCGCCACGATGGCCCAGCCGGGGAAGCTGCCGGCCGGGTAGCCGCGCTTGACGGCCACCAGATAGGCGGCGGTCAGGTTGCAGACGGTCAGCAGCAGCGCCGGTATCAGGCCGGCCAGAATCAGCTTGGCAATCGACACCTTGCCGCCCGCAGCCAGCGTGTAAATGATCATATTGTGGCTGGTGGGCATCAGCGCGCCGACCAGTGCCGCGTGCGTGGTCACGTTGACGGCGTAGTCGGCGTCATAGCCTTCCTTCTTCATCATCGGAATCATCACCGCGCCCATCGCCGACACATCGGCCACCGGCGAACCGGAGACACCGCCGAACAGCGTGCAGGCCACCACATTGGACATGCCCAGGCCACCGCGCACATGGCCGACCAGGTTCTTGGCGAAGTCGACGATCTTGTCGGCAATGCCGCCGTACAGCATCAGCTCGCCGGCAAAAATGAAGAAGGGGATGGCCAGGAACGAGAACACATTCATGCCCGAAGTCATCTGCTGGAAGATCACCGCCATCGGCAGGCCTTCGTACAGGATGGTCACCAGGGCCGACAGACCAATCGAGAACGCCACCGGCACACCCAGTATCAGCAGGCCGAAGAAGGAGATGCAAAGAATCGTCAGTGCCATGCCGGTGTTACCTCTTCGCCGCGCCACAGGGCAACGATATGTTCAATTGAAAACAGCACGATCAAGAGACCAGCCAGCACCATGGGCACATAGCGCAGCGACTCGGACACGCCCAGCGTAGGGATCATGTAGCCGCGCACCGAGACAAACATCTCGGCGCAGTTCCAGGCCATCAGCGCGCCGAACAGCATCGTCAGCAGATGGATCAGCACGGCCAGCGAGTGATGCCAGCTGGTGGGGATCAGCCCGCCGAGCAACTCCATGCCGATATGGCCGGCGTCGCGCACACCGACGGCGCAGCCCAGCATCGTCACGTAGAGCACCAGCAGCAGGGCCAGGCTCTCGGCCCAGGTGGGGGTGTTGTTCAGCACATAGCGGCCAAACACCTGGTAGCTGACCGCCGCGATCAACAGCACCAGGCCCGCCACGCCCAGGCGCAAGCAGGCCCGCGCAATGGCGGCGCAAATTCTTGTGAACATCGGATTTCCTTGACTGTTTGCCCCGGATTTCATCCGGGCTACGAAACTTCGGGTAGCCCGGATGAAATCCGGGGCCGGCCGATGCGCGCGCCCCCAAAGCCAAGCCCTACTTGGTGTCCTGAATCCGTTTGATCAGGTCCTTCAGCTTCGCGTCGCTGATGAACTTGTCGTACACCGGCTTCATCGCGGCCTGGAAGCTGGGCTTGTCCACCTCGATGATCTGTGCGCCGGCGGCCTTCACCGTGGCCAGCGACTTCTCTTCGCGCTCGTCCCACAGCTTGCGCATATAGGGCACCGACTCCTTGGCGGCCTGGCGGATCTGCTTCTGGTCCTCGGGCGTCAGGCCGTCCCAGATCCTCTTCGAGAACAACAGCATCTCGGGCGCCATCGAATGCTCGGTCTTGGAATAGAACTTGGCCACCTCGAAGTGACGCGAGCTCTCGAACGAGGGGTAGTTGTTCTCGGCGGCGTCCACCAGGCCGGTCTTCAGCGCGGTATAGACCTCGCCGAAGGGCATGGGCGTGGCGTTCGCCCCCATCGCCTCCAGCAGCGAAACCCACAGGTCGGACTGCTGCACGCGCACCTTCATGCCCTTGGCATCGGCCAGGGTCTTGATCGGCTTCTTGACCGTGTACATCGAGCGGGCGCCGCTGTCGTAATAGGCCAGGCCGATGAAGCCCTGGGCCTCGCAACTCTTCAGTATCTCTTCGCCGATGGGGCCGTCCAGCACAGCGCGCATATGTTCCTTGGAGCGGAACAGAAAGGGCATCGTCGGCACGACCGTGGTCGGGCAGATATTGTTCATCGGCGCGATGTTGACGCGGGTCATCGCGATGGCGCCGATCTTGGTCTGCTCGATCGTGTCCTTCTCGGCGCCCAGCGCGCTGTTGTTGAACACCTTGATGCTGTGCTTGCCGTTGCTGAGTTTGTTCAGCAGCTGGCCCATGTACTTGACGGCATCGACGGTCGGATAGCCATCGGGGTGGATGTCGGTCGAGCGGAAGTCGGTGGCCTGGGCGCCGAAGCTCAGGGCTGCCAGCAAACCGGTCAGCAGGTGGGGAATGTGCTTCATGTCGTTTGTCTCCGTCAGATTCTTCTGGTTGCGGGTGGTGATGTGGCAAGGCTATGCACGTAGGTCAGGCCCGTCCGGGAACAAATGCAATTTCGGCCAGCCCGATCACGCCGGGTTCGCAGACGAACACGGCGCCGTCCAGCTCGTCGTCGAAGCCGGGCGCGGGCCGTGCGGGTGTGATCGAGGTGATGAACAGCTGGTCCAGGGCCGGGCCACCAAAGGCGCACATCGATGGCTTGCTGACCGGCAGGCGGATCGAGCGCTCCAGGCGGCCATCCGGCATGAAGCGGTGCACCAGGCCCGCGTCATTGGCGCAGATCCAGTAGCCGCCCTCGATGTCCACCGCAGCGCCGTCAGGCCGGCCGGGCAGATCCATCATGTCAACGAACAGCCGGCGCTGCTGCGGGCGGCCCTCGGCGTCGAGGTCGAAGCGCCAGACCTTCTGCACCGATGGGTGCGAGTCAGACAGCCACATCGAGCGGCCGTCCGCTGCGAAGCCCAGGCCGTTGCCGGTGATCAGGCCATCGGGGACAGGCTGGGTCAGGTCTTGACCATCCAGGCAATACAGCGCACCGGCAGGTGACGCCTGTGCCATGTCGCGCAGCATGCTGCTGACCCAGAAGCGCCCTTGGCGGTCGCAGCGGCCGTCGTTGAAACGCATGCCCTCGCGGGGGAAGCTGACCCCATGCAGCAGGGCCTGTTTCGCGGCAGGCTCATCGCCCAGGATCAGACGGAAGATGCCTGTCTCCATCGCCGCGATCAGGCCGCCCTCGGCATGCAGGGCGATGCAGCCGATGCGCTCGATCACCGCCCAGCTGCGCAGCGCACCGGTGGCCCCATCCAGCCGGCGCACCGCACGGCCCTCGATATCCACCCAGAACAGCGCCTGTTCGGCCACGCACCACAGCGGACTTTCGCCGACCTGATCGTGAGCGTGGCAGAGCAGCCTAACCTCAAGCATCGCCGCGGCCCTCAATCGAACGGGCCCAGGCGCACAAAGGCGCCGCCCTGGTAGAGCGTGACCGGATCGGCCGGGTCGGGCTGCGGCTGTGCGGCCTCCAGCGCGGCGCGAAAGCGCTCCGAGCTGTCCTGCGGCTCATAGCCCAGATGGGCGGCGAGCCGGTTGTCCCACCAGCTCGTCGGGTTAGCCGACATGCCGAAGATCACGCTGTGGCTGACCAGTGGCGCGGTCAGACAGGAGACGACCAGGCGCTCCAGATCATCGAAGCTCAGCCAGCTGGCCAGGGTGCGGCGGTCATAGGGCTCGGCGAGGCTCGAGCCTATGCGCAGGCAGACGGTTTCGATGCCGTAGCGGTCGAAGTACATGCGCGAGAGGTTCTCGCCGAAGGCCTTGCTGACACCGTACAGGGTGTCGGGTCTTGCCGGGGCGCGGGCGTCAATCACCTCGTCCTGCCGGTAGAAACCGGTCACATGGTTGGAGCTGGCGAACACGACGCGCTTGACCCCCTGCTTGCGCGCCGCCTCGTAGAGATTGAACACGCCGACGATATTGGCCTGCAGGATGGGGTCGAAGGCGGCCTCGACCGAAACACCGCCGAGATGCACGACCGCGTCCACCCCCTCCAGCAGGGACAGCATCGCCTCGCGATCCTGCAACTCGGCCGGCACCAGCTCCTCGCCCTCGGCCGCCTCACCCAGATCGGCACGGTCCGACAGGCGCAGCCGCTGACAATAAGCCAAGAGCCGGGGACGCATCACACGCCCCAGGGCGCCGGCCGCGCCGGTCAGCAAAAGGCGCTGAAAACGTATCGGCGTCAGCGAGCCGGGAGCCAGGGGAACGGTCATCGGGGTCCTGCGAGAAGGTTTTGAAGGATGCTTGGACTTGCGGCCGGGGTTTGCTACAGTCTGTCATCAACGGAGATACGTCATCCGTCGTCATACAACATAAGCAATGGTCGTCGAGCCCGCCCCGGCCGTCAAGAACCGCAGCACCAGGGAATACCCCCGCACATGTCCACTGTTAGTCCAGGCGCCCCGGCCCACCCCTCCTCTGCCGACACCACGACACCGCGAAGGCCACGCAATCTGGCGGCCGGTCTGGTCGATGCCATGGGTCAGCGCATCCGCGAGGGCCGGATGCAGATTGGCGACCGCCTGCCCACCGAGGCGGCCATCATGGGCGAGTTCGGCGTCAGCCGCACCGTCGTACGCGAGGCCCTGTCGAAGCTGCAGGCGGCCGGACTGGTCGAGACGCGGCATGGCATCGGCACTTTTGTGATCGGCACCGGCCAGGGCGCCAACTTCCGCATCGCCCCCGAACAGCTGGCCACGCTGCGCGAAGTGATCGCCGTGCTGGAGCTGCGCATAGGCCTGGAGTCCGAGGCCGCCGGCCTGGCCGCCCTGCGCCGCAGCGAACACAACCTGGCGGTGATGCGTGACACGCTGGACGCCTTTGCCAATGCCATCGCCCAGAGCACCGATGCTGTGGCCTCTGACTTTCAGCTGCATATGGAAATCGCCCGCGCCTCGCAGAACGTGCACTTCGTCGATCTGATGACCTATCTGGGCACGATGCTGATTCCGCGCAGCCGGCTCAACACCGCCAGCGTGGCCGGCGAGGACCGGCGTGACTATCTGAAGCGCGTGCACACCGAGCACGAGAGCATCGTCAACGCCATTGCCAACCAGGACCCCGAGGCCGCCAGGGCGGCCATGCGCACGCACCTGTCGAACAGCCGCGAGCGCCTGCGCCGCGCCCAGGAAGCCGCCAGCCAATAGTCCGGCACCGCCGGATCGCCGCGCCTCGAAGGCATTGCTTTGCCTTCCAGCATGTTGTACGATGACCGACAACATTCCACATACGGACGGAGACAAGCCATGTCCAAGATCGAATCTCTCAAGCGCCTCGGCGTGCTCGCCGCAGCGATGCTGTCCGGTCTGGCCTGCGCGCAAGCCCCGGCCGCCTGGCCCAGCCGGCCGCTGCGCATCATCGTGCCCTACACGCCGGGCGGTTCGTCGGACATCATTGCCCGCGCCATCAGCCAGCCCTTGTCCGAGGCGCTGAAGCAGAACGTGATCGTCGAGAACAAGCCCGGCGCCAGCGGCAATATGGGCGCCGATATGGTCAGCAAGGCCACCGACGGCCACACCATGCTGCTGTGCGACGTCACCGCGCTGGCCATCAGCCCCTCGGTCTACACCAAGCTGCCCTTCGATCCGACCAAGGACCTGCGCGGCGTGACGATGCTGGCCTATTCGCCGCACCTGCTGGTCGTCCACCCTTCGGTGCCGGCGAACAATCTGAAGGAGCTGGTCGCGCTGTCGAAGACCGGCAAGCTGGACTTCGCCGTCACCGCCATGGGCAGCACCGCCCACCTGGCCGGCGTGGCCGTGGCCGCCGCCACCGGTGCCAAGTGGGAGTACATCCCCTACAAGGGCGGCTCGCAGGCGGTGACCGACACCATTGCCGGCCAGACCCAGGTGTTGATGAATGGCATGCTCGCCACCCTGCCCTTTGTGCAGACCGGCAAGCTGAAGGTGCTGGGCGTGTCCAAGGCCACCCGCGTGCCGCTGCTGCCCAATGTGCCGACGATAGCCGAGCAGGGCGCGCCGGGCTTCGAGTCGGGCACCTGGCAGGGCATGCTGATGCCGGCCAACACGCCGCCGGCCGTGCTGGCCAAGATCTCGGCCGAGCTGGTGCGCATCATCCGCTCGCCCGAGGTGCGCGCACGCCTGAGCGCCCAGGGCGCCGAGGTGCACACGATGTCGCCTGCCGACTTCAGCACCTTCTTTGAGCGGGAGCGCAAGAATTGGGCGGCTGTCGTCACCAAGGCCGGCATCAAGCTGGACTGAGCCCGCACGGACGATCCGGAAGGGTCGGCCCGGCTGGCGAAGGACTTGCGGCGATACAAGCCGCAAGGCTGAGCCCGGTTTCCACAAGGACATCCCATGAGCACAACCGCCTACTGCCCCTACCCCAACAGCCTGCGTCAACGCCTGGCGGCCGGCGAAAGGTTGATCGGCTGCTGGTGCTCGCTGGGCAATGCCATCACCACCGAGGTGCTGGGCGTGGCCGGCTTCGACTGGGTGCTGCTCGACGGCGAGCATTCGCCCAACGATGTGATCAGCTTCATCCCGCAGCTGATGGCGCTGAAGGACAGTGCCAGCGCGCCGGTGGTGCGCCCGGCAAGCAACAACGCGGTCGAGATCAAGCGGCTGCTGGACGCCGGCTTCTACAACTTCCTCGTGCCCTTCGTCGAGAGCGCCGACGACGCCCGCCGCGCCGTGGCCGCCACACGCTACCCGCCGCAGGGCATACGCGGCGTGTCGGTGTCGCAGCGCGGCAACCGTTATGGCAGCGTGCCGGGCTATTTCGAGGGCGTCAATGAACAGATCTGCGTAGCGGTGCAGATCGAGAGCCGCGCCGGCCTGGCTGCCGCGGCCGAGATTGCGGCCGTCGACGGCGTGGACTGCATCTTCATCGGCCCGTCCGATCTGGCCGCCGGCATGGGCCATCTGGGCAATGCCAACCACCCGGACGTGCAGGCGGCGATTGCCAGCGTCTTCAGCACCGTGCGGGCCGCCAGCAAGCCGGTCGGCATCCTGGCCGGCGTCGAAGCCGATGCGCGCCGCTACCTGGCCATGGGCGCAACCTTTGTGGCCGTTGGCAGCGACCTCGGCCTGTTCCGCGCCGCCACGCAGGCGCTGTGCGACAAATTCAAAGTCTGAGGAGTTCTGAAGTGGAACTGGTCGATCCGCCGCTGCGCGTCTGTGCTTGGCGTCTCGCTGCGATGGCGTGGCAGAGGAGGCGGGGGGCCGGCCACAGCGGGCATAAAGAGGCTGGAGGTCGGTCCGAAGGGACCGACCCAAGCTTCAGCCCGTGGTGGCCGGCCCTCCGCCTCCTCTGCACAAGCGCTGGTGGCAGCCAACCCCGAATAGCACGCGAGTCCTGCGGATTGGCCAGCCTGCACACCTGCTGCAGCAAGGGCGAGGGCGTGCCGGTCGCAGCGGGCATAGAGAAGCCGAAGTCCGGTCCGTTCAGGGCCGTACAAGGCTTCAGCCCGCAGCGGCCGGCGCGCCCTCGTCCCTGCCGCTTCTGTTTCCAAGTGTCGTATGCCGCACAAAGCGCGGCGGAGCAACAAAGATGAGCATCAAGAAGATTGGATTCATAGGCCTGGGCATCATGGGCACGCCGATGGCGGCGAATTTGCGCAAGGCCGGGCATGAGCTGTTCGTCTACACGCGCAGTGCCGCCCCGCCGGACCTGGTGGAACTGGGTGTGACGCGACTGGACAGCAGCCAGGCCGTGGCCCAACAGGCCGACATCGTCATCCTGATGCTGCCGGATACGCCCGACGTCGAGAGCGTGCTGTTCGACGCCCACGGCGTGGCCGCCGGCTTGAGCCAGGGCAAGACGGTGATCGACATGAGCTCGATCTCGCCTATGGCCACCAAGCAGTTCGCCCAGAAGATCAACGCGCTGGGCTGCGACTACCTAGACGCCCCGGTATCCGGTGGCGAAGTCGGCGCCAAGGCGGCCTCGCTGACCATCATGGTCGGAGGGCCCGACGCGGCGTTCGAGCGCGCCCGCCCGCTGTTCGAGCTGATGGGCAAGAACATCACCCTGGTCGGCGGCAACGGCGACGGCCAGACCACCAAGGTAGCGAACCAGATCATCGTGGCGCTGAACATCGCCGCCGTCAGCGAGGCGCTGGTGTTTGCCAGCAAGGCCGGCGCCGACCCGGCCCGCGTGCGCCAGGCGCTGATGGGCGGCTTCGCGGCCAGCCGCATCCTCGAGGTGCATGGCGAGCGCATGATCAAGCGCACCTTCAAGCCCGGTTTTCGCATCAAGCTGCACCAGAAGGATCTGAATCTGGCGCTCAGCGGCGCCCGCGAGCTCGGCGTGGCCCTGCCGCAGACCGCCAATGCCGCCCAGCTGATGCAGGCCTGTGCGGCGCACGGCATGGCCGACCTCGACCACTCGGCCCTGGTGCGCGCGCTGGAACTGCTGGCCGACCATGAATTGAGCGATACCTCCGCCACCTGAATGCCGCCACTCAGGGTGAGCCCTGCTGCCCCTTGGAACCGCCGCCGATAGAATATCGAAACAGCGTTTCAAGATAGGGACTTCATGACTGGGCAGACAGGAAAAAAGGTCGCGCTGATCGGCGAGTGCATGCTGGAACTGCAGGGCCAGGCCTTCGGGGCCATGCAGCAAAGCTATGGCGGTGACACGCTCAACACCGCCGTCTATCTGGCCCGCTGTGGCGCCGCCACAGGTCTGAAGGTGGCCTATGCCACCGGCCTCGGTGAAGATTCGCTCAGCAGCGGCCTGATGCAGCGCTGGGCCGCCGAAGGGCTGGACCTGAGCCTGGTGCGGCGCATCCCGGGCAAGATGCCGGGCCTGTACCTGATCGAGGTCGATGCCAAGGGCGAGCGCAGCTTCAGCTACTGGCGCGACACCAGCGCCGCCAAGGCCTATTTCGAGTCCGAGAGCACGCCGCTGGAAGCCACGGCCGGGCAATGGGACGCGCTGTACCTCAGCGGCATCAGCCTGGCCATACTGCCGCCCGCCGGCCGCGAGCGCCTGTTCGCCTTGATGAGCAGCCTTCGCGAGCGCGGCGCGGCGGTTGTGTTCGACAACAACTACCGCCCTCGCCTGTGGCCCGATATCGCCGAGGCCAGGCGTTGCTTTGGCCGCGCCTATCAGCTGGCCAATATCGCGCTGGTCACGGCCGACGACCATCAGGCGCTGTTGGGCCTGCGCACGCTGGACGAGGGGGTGGCCGCCGCGCAAGACCTGGCCCCGGCCGAGCTGCTGATCAAGCGCGGCGCCCTGGCCACCCTGGTGCGCGGCCAGGGTGATGGCTGGCGCTTGGCGCCCACCGAGACCGTGCCGCGCGTCGTGGACACCACCGCGGCCGGAGATTCCTTTGCGGCCGGCTATCTGAGCCGCCGGCTGCAAAGCGCCAGTGCGCTGGATGCGGCCTGCTTCGGCAACCGGCTGGCGGCCCGCGTCATACAACACCGAGGCGCACTGATCGCCGCCGATCTGATGGACGACCTGATCGCAGGGCCCCAATGACCCAGCTCCTGCCACTGGCGCTGGCCACCGCCCTGCTGCTGTCGGCCCAGGCCAGCGCCCAGTTGAACCGTGCCAGCTTCGACGCCGCCGGTTGGGCCGCCGACACCCGCGGTGGCCGCGGCGGCCGCATCATCAAGGTGACGAATCTGAGCGCCAACGGCCCCGGCTCCTACCGCGAGGCGATCGAGACGGAGGGCCCGCGCATCGTCGTGTTCGAGGTCGGCGGCGTGATCGACATGGCTGGCCGCAACATGACGATACGGCACCCCTTCCTGACCATTGCCGGCCAGACCGCGCCCGACCCCGGCATCACCGTGATCAAGGCCGAGACGAACATCGCAACCCATGATGTGATCATCCAGCACCTGATGTTCCGCCCCGGCGAGTTCGGCCGTGCCAAGAGGAGCGGTGCCGACCAGGACGGCGTCTCCACCGTCGGCAGCGCGCACCGGGTGATCGTCGATCACTGCAGCTTCTCCTGGGCCACCGACGAGAACCTGTCGGTGGGTGGCCCGCGCTTCGGTGGCGCCACGCCCGAGGACTGGCGGCGCAACACCTCGCACCAGATCACCTACAGCCACAACCTGATCTACGAGGGCCTGGCCCACTCGGTCCACGAGAAGGGTGAGCACTCCAAGGGTACGCTGGTGCATGACAACGCCACCGGCATCCTGCTCTACGCCAACCTCTACGCCTCGAATCTGGAGCGCAACGCGCTGTTCAAGGGCGGCGTGCAGGCGGCCATGGTCAACAACATGATCTACAACCCCGGCGCCAAGGCCGTGCACTACAACCTGGTTGCCCACGAGTGGCAGGGCCATGCCTACCAGACCGGCAAGGTGACGCTGGTCGGCAATGTCTATCGCCAGGGACCGGACACCAGGCCGAACACGCCGCTGTTCGCGCTGGGCGGCCACGGCGATGTTGAGCTGTTCCTGCGGGACAATATTGCCGTCGATGACGGCGGCAAGGCTGTCGCGCAGACAGGGGTCTATACCGCCGGCCGGGCACGCATTGTCAAGGCAGCCGAGGCCTACCTACCTGCGGGCCTGCCCATCATTCCGGCCGAACGGCTGGAGGACGAGTTGCCGCTGACAGTCGGCGCCCGGCCCTGGGCCCGCGACCCCATCGACTTCAAGCTGCTGTCCGACGTGGCCGAGAGCCGCGGCAAGACCATCGATTCGGAACGTGAGAATGCGATGGGCTATCCGGCCTATCCTCCGACGCGACGGCCCTTTGTTGCAGCCGACTGGAATCTGCATGACATGAGCCCCAGCGCGGGCTGGGACTCGCTGTTCAAACAGCGATAGACGCCGCCGGCTACGGCGCCGGCACCCAGCTGCCCTGCCCGCCACCCGCGGTCGAGTTGAAGAAGATCTCCGCCCGGCTCATATAGCCGGCGGTCGAGTCCAGCTGCTTGGCCAGTGCCACCGGTATCGGCACATTGGCCACCTTGACCGACGCAACCCCCAACCGAGCAGAGACGTCCAGCGGAGTGCCATTCAGATCCATGCTGCCGTGTTCCCGCCAGCCAGCGGCATCGACCGTGCCGCCATTGGCCGTGCCCGCATAGGACGGTGGGTTGCTGCCGCAGGCGCCGGTGCCCACGCCCGTCTTGCTGGTGCCGTTGCCCACGCACCAACCGACCGGCAGGATGTGCGCACCCATCCGCGTGTTGATGAAGGCGATATTGTCGGTGTAGGCGGTCGTGGCCGTGCCGCCGCTGCGGGCCAGATAGGCTTGTGTCACGCCAGGGTCGGCGGTCAACGTGCTGCTCAGGAACACAAAGCCCTTGTCGCCGGCCGTGGCCCGCGATTGCAGGATGAAACCGGGCGAGCTGCTGGCCGTATCGACCACCGAGCGGATCTCGCAGTCCTCGAACAGCGAGGCCATCACGCTGCCCCAGATGAAGTCTACATTGCCGGTCACCAGCGATTGGTAGAACCAGTTGTAGCCCTTGAGCTGCAGGGTGTCCTGCTGGCTGTGGAAGTTCATCTGCCTGGCCACCAAGCGGGCCGCGGCGGCCGTGGTGCTGGTGTTGAAGTAGATCGCCTCGGCCTGGTTGTCGAGGGCCGTCGAGCGGACATGGCTGTTCTGCAGCGTGAAGTTGGTCAGGGTCAGCAGGTCCGCGGTCTCGACCAACAGCACCGAACGCCCTCCCCCCAGTACCCGGTGCCCCAGCGTCTTCCCCGAGGAGGACAGTGCGGTGCCAGGTGTTGCCGAGCTGGCACCGCTGCCGGCATTCAGCGACTCGAAATTGGCGTCACCGACGACCACACCTTCGCGGCTCTCGCCGGTGATCGTCAGGTTGCTGACCTTGCGCAGCACGGCCAGCTCGGGGTAGCTGCCATTGGCCAGGCTGATGGTCTTGGATGTGGCGCCCGTGTTGCAGCCGTAGCCGGCCGGGCTGGTCGTCGAGCAGTGCTTCATGACCCAGTTCAGCGCCCCCTGCAGCGTGCGGAAGTCGGCGGCCGTGCCGCTGTCGTCCACTTTCAGGCTGGTGTAGCTGCTGGGTGCCGCGCGGGTCGTGAAGCTCCAGCCATCGGCCTTGGCAATGCCTGCGAAGGCCGCACCCTTGATCGTGCCGGCGAACACCGGGGCATCGATGGTCACGTAGTAGGCGGTGCCGAAGTCCAGCTTGCTGCTGCGCAGCTTGACCGTGGCGCTGCTGCCCTTGACCGTCACCGGGCGGTACCAGACATAGCGGGCGAAGCTTGCGTTCTCGGGCATGGCGCCGAGGCCCAGCGCGTCGATCTCGAGGTTGGTCCTGGGCATCACCGTCTGCGTGTCGCTGGCGGCCGATGCGCCGCTGATGTCTATGCTGTCGACCACTGCATCGTCACTGACACGGCGCACGGTGATCGTTCCGCTGGTACCCAGGGTTGGCGGCGCATCGAAGGACAGCGACAGGCGAGTGTCGGTATGCACCGCCGTCTCCTGGGCGGCAGGCATCCTCGTGCCGGCCACCGTATCGACATTGCCCAGACCACTGATCTGACTCAGCAGCTTGCCGGCGCCGGCCTGGGCCAGCGCATTGGCCTTGACCAGGGCGACCGGCCGCGGCTTGGCGGCATAGGGCGGGACCCAGGCCGTGCCGGGCTGCACGCTGCATGTGCCCAGCGCGGCGCCGTTGAGCAGCGAGCCGCTGTCGCGAAAGCCACCGCTGCGGTCGCTGCTGGGGTAACTCACCACGCCGTCGCAGCCGCTGGCGCCGTCAATGGCAAACACATTGGCTTGGGAAAGAACCAATCCCTGCTTGCCGATGCCGATGCTATAGCTGTGCGGATAGGGAGAAGCGCCCTTGCTCCCGGCGAAGTAGTTGTTGAACACATGGACCTGGCCGAAGCGCACGCGGGGCACGCGCTGGGTGACGCCGCTGAAGACGTTGTTGCTGATCGTCGTGCGCAGCTTGCCGGCGTCGCTCGTCAGGCTGTCGGAGCCGCCAATCAGCATGCTCTTGTCGTGGCGGGTGATCACGTTGTAGGAGACGGTGACCCGGTCGGCGCCCTTGGTAATGTCGATCGCACCGTCGTGACATTGGCGGGTCTTGCCGTTTTCGATGGCCAGCGTGTCGTCGCTGACCGGATCATCGGTGATGGTGTTGTGGTCGATCCAGACCTGCGTGGCCGTGGTGACGGCGATGGCATCGTAGGCAGCGTTCCAGTTGCCGGTGGCGCCATCGCTGGGGTCCCAGACCGGCGCGACATCGCAGGGTGCGACGATGTGCAGATTGCGCACGATCACCTGACTGACGCTGGCGATGTCTATCCAAGCGTTGACGAAGCCGGCACCGGGGCCCTCGCCGATCAGCGTGGTGTTGCTCGTCATCTTGACGCGGGAGCGGGCCTTCTGGTCGGCGCCGTTGGCGAAGGGGATCCCCTCGCTCATGTCTATGGTGCCGGCCACCTTGATGATCTTGGGCAGATTGCCGCCATTGGCCAGCGCGTTGAGCAGCTGAGCACGGTTCATGACGGTGTAGATGTGCTCGGGCGTGGCGGCGCTGCCGCCGACGGTGCCGGCGCCCCAGCCATCGCCGGGGGCGGTCTGCAGCGCCGGGTCGAGCGCCGCCTGCGCCTGCAGCGCGGTGCAGAGCAGCGCCAGCAAGGCGCTCTTCAACGGCCGGGGGCTCATGCGGACACCCCACGGCGGCGCAGCGCGCACACAACACCCAGGCCGGCCATCAACAGCAGCGCCGAACCTGGCTCAGGCACGGCGCTGACCTGCAGCTGGCCGCTGAAACTGCCATAGACCTCGTCGACGGCGACGTTGCTCAGCGTGATGCTGATGCTGTGTGCATTCAGCAAACTGGCCGTCACGCTGCCGCCAGCAAGACCCGACCCCAGCGTGAAGCCGGTCAAAGGCTGCGGAAGGCCGCTGAAGTCGAAGGTCAGCGTATAGCTGCCGGGCAGGTTGAGCGCATCGGTGTTGTTGTAGAACACAACCTGACCGTCACTCAGGAAGTCGATGCCCAGCGCGTAGTCGCTGCTGAGGTACTCGAGCTCATTGGCGAGGTGGGTGATGTTGGAGCCACTGACGGCGGCAAAGCCCTGATCCAGGCCCAGCAGCCCGTCGGCCTGGCCGTTGAGCGAGCCTGTGATCAAGGTGCCGATGGGCAGTGCCTGCGCGGCGGCCGCAATCGGCCACAGCGGAGCTACGGCCAGGCAGGCCGCGACGAGATGTTTCATGCCAGTCTCCGGTAGAAGTGACGGTGGCCGATCAACTGCTCAGGGCTCGGCCTTCAGATAGGTCTTGAGATCCGGCAGCAGCCGGACCAACTCTTGGGCGACCAGGGTGGAAAACACCCGCGCCCCCTTGTCACCCAGATGGGTGCGATCAAAGATAGGATTCGCCGCACCGGCGCGCTCGGACTGCGAGCTCGGCAGGGCCGGCACCCCGACGGCGGGTTTTGCCGCCATCGCCAGGGTGTCTGCCTCGTCCTCCCCCATGGCCTGCACCGCCGCATAGCTCAGCGCATTCAGGTCCAGCAACGGCGCCAGCTCGCTCGCCGCCACCCGGATGCTCGCCTCGGCCCAGGGCCGCAGGTCGTTCTGCAAGACCTGACCCTTGAAGCTGCGCCGCGTCAGCGGTGTCAGCAGCACAGGCACGCCACCCAAGGCCTTCACCTCGGTCACATAGCGCGCCATATTGGCCGGGAACTCGGTGGCCAGATCGGTCGAACGGCCCGGCTTGCCGGGCTGGTCATTGTGGCCGAACTGGATCAGCACATAGTTGCTGCGATAAGCGGTGCTGCCCTCGCGCAGCAGGTCCTGCACCTTGTCCCACAGCCCTTCGGCGCGGAAGCTGCCCGAGCTGCGCCCGCCCCGCGCCAGGTTGATACAGGCCACATCCGGCCTGAACCGCTGGCACAGCGCATCGCCGTAGCCGCTGCGCGTGGCCAGGGTGGAGTCACCCACCAGTATCACGCGCACCGGCTGTGCCTGGGCAGCGGCCGACAGCGCAAGCGCCGCCAGCAACTGAGACCCGCGTCGCAGTTCCATCGCCTTAGAACTTGTAGCGTGCGCCGAACAAGATCTCGCGCCCGGTGACGTGATAGACGACCGAGCTGTTGCGGGCGCGGCTGATGAACTGGTCGTTGGCCTGGTTGGTCAGGTTCACGCCCTCCAGGGTCAGCTCCAGCTTGTCATTGACCTTGTAGGAGATCGACGCGTCAACGTTCAGCGAGCTGTTCTTGCCCTCGACGTCGTTGTTGTTCTGGCCCGGCACGCGGGTCAGGAAACCGCTGCGGTAGGAGCCCGAGACGCGCGCGCTGAAGGTGCCGTCGTCGTAGTACAGGGTGGCGTTGTACGACTTCGGGCTCAGGTTCAGCAGATCGTCGGTGATGACGGTCGTGCTGGTCGGCGAGACCTGGTAGTCGATCTTGGACTTGACGTAGGTGTAGTTCACCAGCGCGCCGAAGTTCTTGAACTTGCCTGGCAGGAAGGTGAAGGGCTGCTGGTAGTTGACTTCAAAGCCGGTCAGTTTGCCGCCGTTGGTGTTGATCGGCGTGGTGACCTGGAACACCTCGTCGCCGGTGAAGTTGGCCGGCAGCAGGCTCAGCGGCAGACCGGTGTCCTTGAACGGGATGTTGGTGCGCAGGCTCTGGATATAGGTACTGATGTTCTTCTGAAACACACCCAGGCCCAGGAAGGAGTTCTTGTTGAAGTACCACTCGAAGCTGCTGTCAAAGGTGGTGGCACGGAAGGGCTTGAGCAGCGGATTGCCGCTGGTGACCGACAGCGTGCCGGTGGTGCTGATCGTGCCGCCGGGGTTCAGATTGCCCAGTTGCGGACGGGCCATCACCTTGGCCGCGGCCAGGCGCACGATGAAGTCCTTGCTCAGATTGGCCGACAGATTGATCGCGGGCAGCCAGTCGTCGTAGGCATTGGTGACCGAGACCTCGGTGCCCCCGGCCGCAGCCTGGTAACCATTGGCCACCTGCTTGGTCTTCACATAGCGTGCGCCCAGATTGCCCTTCAGCGGGATGCCACCGAGCGCGGTGCTGAAGTCGGCCATCAGGAAGCCGCCGGTGTCGGTCTCGGTGACCGAACGGTTGTTGCCGCGGGCGTTGCCGTTGGTGATCGACGACAGGGTGAAGTCGCCGGGGCCGCCGACGGGGCCGCTCTTCAGGCAGTTGCAATAGATGTCGTAGGCGGCGGCGATCGCGTTCAGGTCCGGGATCACCCAGGACGTCGGCGTGCCGGCAGGCAGGTTCTGGCCCTTGCCGAAGCCGGTCAGCATCGTCGTCAGGTTGGCGATCGGCATGCCGGCCGGCGGCGCGAAGACGGTGTCGTTCTGATTGATGCGGCGGAACTCGAAGGTGTCGAACAGGTATTGCTTGTAGCTGCCACCGGCGCGCAGGGTGAGCTTGTCGGGAATGGCCTCCCAGGCCAGATCCAGCTGGGCCACGTCGTTGCGGTTGTTCGAGCCCTGCGGGCGGATGCGGATCTCGCTGGTGGTGGTGTTAGGCACCGTGCCGGGCTGGGTGCCCGACGTCACCTGCGGCACCGGCACCAGGGTCAGCGCACCACCGACCTTGGTCGGATCGAAGGGGTAGCCGATCGCCGGCAGGCGGTCATTGCCGCGGAAGTCCATGGTGTAGCCATTGACGTTCAGCGCATCGAGCGTGGTCGTGGTCTGCACCGGGTTGCGGAACTTGGACTGTGCCCGGCCGAGCTTGGCGTTGAGCTTCCAGTAGTCACCAAAGTCCTGCTCCAGGGTCAGCGTGGGCTGGGTGAAGGTGGTGGTCAGCTCGTCGAAACGCGACTCGGCGCGGATGTCCACGCCATTGAAGGTGGCCGTCTCCAGGGCGCCGTTGGCGCCGTAGCTGGCATTGACGACACTGGTCTGCGGTTTGCCCCCCTGCGTGGCGGTGCGGCTGAAGGAGATCGCCTCCAGGAAGTCTTCCTGACGCGTGGCCTTGAGCTTGGCATAGAGCATGTCCAGCGTCAGCAGCGTGCCGTCCTGGGGCTTGAACTGCACGGCGCCGGTCAGACCCAGGCGGTCCTGGTCATGGGTCAGGCGGCCGTAGCGCGGCAGGCGCGGGTGGAAGTTGCCGGCATTGCTGGCCAGGTTGTAGGCCGCAATGTTTTCCGGTGTACCTACCAGGCGCGGCACCCCTTGGGCAGCCGGGCCGCAGGTGGTGGCGGTAGAGTTGGTCGGGTTGGCCGGCGTCACACCGGTCGGGGCGCACCAGCCGCCCGACGAGGCGCCATTGTCCCAACGCACGGTGGAGAAGCCCTCTTCCAGCAGGGTGCGCTTGGAATAGGCGCCCGACAGCAGCACGCCGATCTTGCGGTCGGCAAAGGTGTTGGCCACCAGAAAGGCCATGCGCGGATCCGTCGAGCCCGACAGGTCGTTGTAGCGCCCCTTCACCGACACGGTGGAGGTGAAGTTCTTGAAGTCGAACGGCCGCGAGGTCTGCAGATCGACGGTGGCGCCCAGCGAGCCTTCATCGACATCGGCCGAGGAGCTCTTGCGCACGGTGATCGAGTTGAACAGCTCGGCGGCGAAGACATTGAAGTCGAAGCCCCGTGAGCGGTTGGCGCCGCCCGAGCTGTCGGTGCCGCCGGTCGTGGCCAGCGCCTCGATGCCGTTGATACGCACCCGGGTGAAGTCCAGGCCCAGGCCACGCACGGTGATGTTGCGGCCCTCGCCGGCATCGCGGTCGATGACGACGCCGGGAATGCGCTGCAGCGATTCGGCCAGATTGGTGTCGGGGAACTTGGCAATGTCCTCGGCCTTGATGACGTCAACAATGCCCGAGTCCTGGCGCTTCTTGTTCAGCGCGCTTTCCAGCGAGGCGCGGAAGCCGGTGATCACGACCGACTCGAGCGATTTGGTATCGGCCGCTGCGGTCGGGGTCTGGGCGCTGGCAAGCAGCGAGCTGGTGCCCAGCAGGCAGGCGGCGAGCTTGGACAGACGGGGCGGGTTGAGCAGATTGAGCCTTCGGCGGGTTTGCATTGTGTTTGTCTCCGTTTGATTCGTCAGCGGCTGCGCAGCGCTTCTCTTCGGAAGGGCGCACGCAGAACAACTCATGCCATGGGTTGGCGGCGCGGCCGGTAGCCGGTACCGAGGGAACTCATGGGACTGGGCGCGCGCAGGGCGCCGTGTTTTGGGGCAACCGGTCGCTGCAGTGCGATCAGCCGCATCGGTTCAAAGCCGGTGGGGACTAGAGATAGTCCTCGCGGCGGGGGGAAAACTGATCAAGCAGAGTGCTGCCCTCTTCGAGCGCAACCACGCCATGGGTGTGCAGACGGGGCGCCACGAAGGCATCGCCGACGCGCAGGACGCGCTTCTCGCCGGCCACCTCGGCCTCGAACGAGCCGGCCAGCACATAGGCGATCTGGTCATGGGCGTCGTGGGCGTGCGGGGTGCCGATGGCGCCCTTGTCGAACTGCACCAGCACCGACATCAGCTCGGGCGTGTGGCCGACGATCTTGCGGCGTATGCCCTCGCCCAGCTCGGTCCAGGGCGTGCTTGCGTTGTCAAAGTAGTGGCTCATGGCTTGTCTCCGCCGAATTCGCTCGCCTAGGGTTGGCCCGGGGCGCAAGAGATGTTTGAAACATCGATTCGTTGGTACTATAGCGTCATCAAGTTGTTTTGAAACAGCGGTTCACTAAATAGAAACCATAATTCCGGGAAAGTCCCAAGACGCGTTAGTCTTGCGAACAACACGCCCCCACGGCGCCGCCCACCGGTGCCCCGAATCAAGAGAAAGAGCAGGAATACAAGATGGAAATTCGCCAGCCCATACACAGCGAGCACGCCAAGCAACTCGACACCGAAGGCCTGCGCCGCCACTTCCTGGTGGACGGCATGTTCCAGCCCGACCAGGCCACGCTGACCTACAGCCAGATCGACCGCATCATCGTCGGCGGCATCATGCCGGTGACGAAGCCGGTGACCTTCGCCCCCGAGCTGGGCCGCCACACCGGCACCGACTTCTTCCTGCAGCGCCGCGAGCTGGGCCTGATCAATATCGGCGGCGCGGCCCGCGTGACGGTCGATGAGCAGAGCTTCGACATCGGTGCGCGCGAAGCGCTGTATGTCGGCCAGGGCGCCAAGCTGCTGGAGTTCACTAGCGTCGATGCTGCCAACCCCGCCAAGCTCTACTTCAATTGCGCACCGGCCCACACCGCCTACCCGCACAAGAAGATCACCTTGGCCGAGGCCTCGCCCGAGACGCTGGGCTCGCCCGAGACCAGCAACCGCCGCACCATCCACAAATTCATCGTCCCCGATGTGCTGCCGACCTGTCAGCTCTTGATGGGCATGACCCAGCTGGAACCCGGCAGCCTGTGGAACACCATGCCCTGCCACACCCATGACCGGCGCATGGAGGTGTACTTCTACTTCGACATGAGCGAGAACGCGGTCGTCTTCCACATGATGGGCGAGCCGACGCAGACGCGACACATCGTCGTGCGCAACGAGCAGGCCGTGATCAACCCGAGCTGGTCCATGCACGCCGGTGTAGGCACCCAGGCCTACACCTTCATCTGGGGCATGGTCGGCGAGAACCAGGTCTTCAAGGACATGGACCACGTGCCCATGACCGCGCTGCGCTGAGCCCTTTCAAGAACAAAGAGACAAGCCAAATGATTCTCGAAAACTTCCAATTGAAGGGTCGCGTTGCCATCGTCACCGGTTGCGACACGGGCCTGGGCCAGGGCATGGCACGGGCGCTGGCCCAGGCCGGTGCCGATGTGGTGGGTGTCAATGTCAGCGAACCGAAGGAGACGCAGATCCAGGTCGAGGGCATGGGCCGGCGCTTTCTGGATCTGCGCGCCAATCTGTCGGACATCAGCTGCCTCGACGGCCTGATCGACAAGGCCAAGACCCTGACCGGCCGCGTGGACATCCTGGTCAACAACGCCGGCATCATCCGCCGCGACGATGCGATCAAGTTCAGCGAGAAGGACTGGGACGACGTCATCGATCTGAACCTGAAGACGGTGTATTTCTTCTCGCAGGCGGTGGCCCGGCAGTACATTGCCCAGGGCACCGGCGGCAAGATCATCAATGTCGCTTCGATGCTGTCCTTCCAGGGCGGCGTGCGTGTGCCCTCCTACACCGCCAGCAAGAGCGGCGTGATGGGCATCACCCGCGCCATGGCCAATGAATGGGCTTCGCACCGTATCAATGTCAATGCGATCGCCCCGGGCTATATGGCCACCAACAACACCGCCGCGCTGCGCGCAGACGAGGGGCGCAACGCCGCCATCCTGGAGCGCATCCCGGCCGGCCGTTGGGGCATACCGGACGATCTGGCCGGCCCGGTGGTGTTCCTGGCCTCGCAGGCGTCGGACTATGTCAACGGCTACACGGTGGCCGTCGACGGTGGCTGGTTGGCGCGCTGACTCTGTTCACTGGCGCTGACCCGGCCCGCAGAATGGCCGGGCGGCGCGTATTCGCACCCCGCTGGAGACACGGCGAATGTATGAAAACAAGCGCTTAGGCTTTTTATTCGTCCTGCCCTTTGTGCTGGGCGTGCTGGGCTTCAAGCTGTTCCCCTTCGTGATGAGCTTCGCGCTCAGCTTCACGCAGTACGACGTCATCAATCCGCCCGAGTTCATCGGCATGGAGAACTACAAGGAGCTGTTCGGCGCCGACCCGCTGTTCCGCAAGTCCTTGGGGGTGACGATGCTGTTCGCGCTGCTGGCGGTGCCCATGCGCGTCGGCTTCGCGCTGTTCATCGCCCACGTCCTGAACTTCAAGATGCGCGGCATCAACTTCTTCCGCTCGGCCTTCTACCTGCCGTCCATCCTCGGCGGGTCTATCGCCGTGGCCGTGCTGTGGCGCTTCATCTTCTCGCAGAAGGGCCTCGTGAATCTGGTGCTGGCCAAGTTCGGCATCGAGCCCATCTCCTGGCTGGCCGACGAGCATTTCTCGATGTGGACCATCGTGCTGCTGTTCACCTGGCAGTTCGGCTCGGCGATGGTGATCTTTCTGGCCGCGCTACAGAACGTGCCGATCTCACTGTACGAGGCGGCCGAGATCGACGGCGCCTCCAAGCGCCAGCAGTTCTTCCGCATCACCGTGCCGCTGATCACGCCGGTGATCTTCTTCAACATCATCATGCAGATGGTCCATGCCTTCCAGGAGTTCAACGGCCCCTACATGATTACCGAGGGCGGGCCGCTGCAATCGACCTATGTGCTGGCGCTCTACATCTACGACCAGAGCTTCCGCTTCTTCAATCTCGGCTATGGCGCGGCCCTGTCCTGGGTGCTGTTCGCCCTGGTGGCCTTGATGAGCGGCATCTCGTTCTGGAGCTCCAAATACTGGGTGTTCTATTCGGGTGAGAAGGAGCAGAAGCGATGAGCCGCGAGGGCCAAGCGCCGGGCCGCTCCCAAGCTGGCCCACATCCCCTCGGGGGATCGACCGACGTGCGCGTCGGGCGAGGGGCTTCAATGATCCTGCCAAGAGACCGCGGCAATCCGCTGCTGCGCTATATCGCGCTGGGCGTTGTCGCGGTCGTCATGCTGTACCCGCTGCTGTGGCTGATCGGCGCCTCGTTCAAGGGCAATGCCGAAATCTTCACCGAGATCGGTGTCTGGCCCAGCCGCTTCGACTTCACCGCCTATGCCAAGGGCTGGAAGACCAGCACCGAGTACACCTTCGCGACCTATTTCCTGAACTCCTTCCTGATCACCGTGCCACGCATCATCGTCACGGTGATCTCCTGCGTGCTGGTGGCCTATGCCTTCGCCCGCTTCGAGTTCTGGGGCAAGAAGTTCCTGTTCTCCATCATGGTCGGCACGATGATGCTGCCGCTGATCATCCTGCGCCTGCCCCAGTACCTGATGTTCAAGGAGCTGGGCTGGCTGGACACCTATGTGCCGCTGATTTTGCCTTCGGCCTTTGCCACCGACACCTTCTTCGTCTTCATGCTGGTGCAGTTCCTGCGTGGCATTCCACGGGACATGGAAGAAGCTGCGCAGATCGACGGCTGCAACGCGCTGCAGCTGCTGTGGCACATCATCGTGCCGCTGTTGAAGCCCGCCATCATCTCGGTGATCGTGTTCCAGTTCATCTGGACGATGAACGACTTCATGGGGCCGCTGATCTACCTCTCGACGGTGGAGAAGTACCCGGTGTCGCTGGCCCTGAAGATGAGCATAGGCGCTACCGAAGAGGTCGAATGGGCCAGCGTGATCGCGATCTCGGTGGTGGCCCTGATCCCCTCGGTGGGCGTCTTCTTCCTCGCCCAGCGCCACTTCATCGAAGGCGCCACCAGCAGCGGCGTCAAGGGCTGACAAAGCCAACAAGAATCAGACGGAGACAAGCAAGTGGCGCAGTTAAGCCTGAAGAAAATCGAGAAGGTCTATCCCAACGGCTTCAAGGCCGTCCACGGGGTGGACCTGGAAGTCCGCGACGGCGAGTTCATGGTCTTCGTGGGGCCTTCCGGCTGCGCCAAGAGCACGCTGCTGCGCATGATTGCCGGCCTGGAGACCATCACCGGCGGCGAGTTGCGCATCGGCGACAAACTGGTCAACGACCTGGCGCCCAAACAGCGCGGCATCGCCATGGTGTTCCAGAACTATGCGCTGTACCCGCATATGAAGGTCTATGAGAACCTGGCCTTCGGCCTGAAGCTGGCCGGCACACCCAAGGCCGAGGTGGACAGCAGAGTGCGCCATGCCGCTCAGCTGCTGGAGATGGAGCATCTGCTGGACCGCTACCCCAAGCAGCTGTCCGGCGGCCAGGCCCAGCGCGTGGCCGTGGGCCGTGCCATCGTCAAGAAGCCCGAGGTGTTTCTCTTCGACGAGCCGCTGTCCAATCTGGACGCCAAGCTGCGCGCCTCGATGCGCGTGCGCCTGACCGAGCTGCACCGCACCTTGCGTGAGTCGGGTCAGCCGGCCACCGTGGTCTATGTCACCCACGACCAGGTCGAGGCAATGACGATGGGCCAGCGCATTTGCGTGCTCAAGGACGGCGTGATCCAGCAGGTGGACACGCCGACGGCCCTGTATGACCGGCCGGCCAATGCCTTCGTCGCCGGTTTCATAGGCTCGCCGGAGATGAATATCCATGCCGCCGAGCTGCAGCCTATGGGGTCGGGTCTTGCGGTGATGCTGGGCGGCGTGGCCCTGCCCCTGCCCGAAAGCAAGGCCGAGAAGCTGCGCAGCCGCAGCGGCGCCATCAAGTTCGGCCTGCGGCCGGAGCATGTGTCGGCCGTGGCCCGCCCGCAGGGCGACAGCCTGGCGGTGCCGGCTACCGTACGCTTCATGGAGCATATGGGCAGCGAGGTGTTCGTGCATTTCGACATAGGCGCCGTGCCGCTGACCGCGCGGGTGCCGGCCGACCAGCTGAACGGCCTGGCGGAAAAGATGCGCGGCGAGGCGCACCATTTCCATCTGCAACTGGCCAGCTGCCATCTGTTCGACGCCGAGTCCGGCGCGAACCTGCTGCTGTGATGATGAAGCCAACCTTGACCCGCCGGAAGGTGCTGCTGGCCGCCTTGGCGCTCGGTGCAACAGCTCAGCCGGCACGGGCGCAGGACAGCGTGCTGCGCTTCGCCTGGTGGGGCGGTGGTGCCCGCCACCAGGCCACCTTGAAGGCCATCGCCGCCTTCGAGCGCAAGAACCCCGGCGTCAAGATCAAGGCCGAGTACATGGGCTTCAACGGCTATCTGGAGCGGCTGACGACGCAGATCGCCGGTGGCTCCGAGCCCGATGTGATGCAGATCAACTGGGCCTGGATGGCGATGTTCTCCAAGCGCGGCAACGGCTTCACCGACCTGAACCAGTACAAGCAGCTGCTGGCCCTGGACCAGTTCAGCGCCGAAGACCTGGCCATGGGCACGGTGGCCGGGCGGCTGAACGCACTGCCGGTGTCCTACAGCGCGCGGGTGCTGCTGTGGAACGAGGCCGCCTTCAAGCGCGCCGGTGTGCCGCTGCCGACCACCTGGGACGAGCTGTTCGCTACCGGCAAGCAGTTCCGGCAGAAGCTCGGTGACCAGGCCTATCCCTTGGACGGCGAGCTCTACGACATGATGTTGCTGGCACAGGCCTATGTGCAGCAGAAGTACGGCACGCCCTATGTGGACCCCAAGCTGCCCCAGGTGGCGATGAGCCCGGCTGCGGCGCTGGAATGGGTGCAGATTTACAAGAAGCTGATCGACGGCCATGTGGCCACGCCGCTGAAGCTGCGCGCAAGCCTGGGCGGCGCCGAAAAAGCCACCGAGCAGCAGCAGGACTGGGTGGTCGGCAACTGGGCCGGCAACTTCACCTGGGACTCATCCATCGGCCTGCGCGAAAGCACCCTGGACAAGCAGCAAAAACTGACCCTGGGCGACTTTCCCACCCTGCCCGGCGCCAAGAACAGCGGCATGTTCGGCCGCCCGACGGTGATGTTCGCCGTGGGCCGCAACAGCAAGAAGGCCGAGATCGCCGCCCGGCTGATCAACTTCCTGTTGTGCGACCCCGAGGCCGCGCTGATCTTGGGCCGCACCCGCGGCGTGCCCCTGGTGGACAGCCAGTTCCAGCTGCTGGTCAAAGAGAAGAAGCTGCCCGAGCTGGAGCTGCGTGCCTATGAGCAGATCAAGAAGCAGAAGCTGGCCGGCAATATCGCCCTGCCCTCACCGCTGTTCGAACATGCCCGCATGCAGAAATTCATGCGCGAGGTGTTCGAGACCGTTGCCTACGGCAAGACCAGCGACCAGGACGCCGCGACCCGTCTGATCGAGGACGGAAACGCCTTGTTGAGAAGAATCAAGTAGTAGCAAGCCCACCATGAGCAAATCCACCCAACGCCAGCTGAAGTTCGAGACCCGCTTCGATGCCGACACCGGTGCCCGCGTGACCCGCCTCACGCCCACCGACGTGACCTGCCACCGCAACTACTTCTACCAGAAGTGCTTCACCAATGACGGAAGCAAGCTGATCTTCGGCGCCGAGTACGGCCCGCAGGAATCGCCCAACTGGAACTACCACCTGCTGGATCTGCAGACGCAGGTCGCCACCCAGCTGACCGACCAGAAGGGCGAGAACACCTTCGGCGGCTTTCTGAGCCCCGACGACCGCCACCTCTACTTCGTGCGCGCCGAGCGCCAGCTGATACGCCTGACCATGGCCGATCTCAGCGAGGAAGTCGTCTACAACGTGCCGCAGGGTTGGGTCGGCTATGGCACCTGGGTCAGCAACAGCGCCTGTACCAAGATGGTCGGCATCGAGATCCACGCCGACGACTGGTTCCCCTTGAGCGACTGGAAGAAGTTCCACGAGATGTTCCATGCCAAGCCGCGCTGCCGCCTGATACGCATCGACTTGGCCACTGGTCAACGCGAAGTGATACTGGAGAAGGAAGGCTGGCTGGGCCACCCCCAGTACCGCCCTTTCGACGACAACACGGTCGCCTACTGCCACGAAGGCCCGCACGATCTGGTCGATGCGCGGATGTGGTTCATCAACGAGGACGGCAGCAACATCCGCTGCGGCAAGCAGCACCTGGAGGGCGAGGCCTGCACCCACGAGTTCTGGGTGCCGGATGGCTCAGCGATGATTTACGTCTCCTATCTGAAGGGCCAGAGCGACCGCTGGATCTGCTCGCTCGATCCCGTCACGTTGGAAAGCAAGCGCCTGGTGCTGATGCCACCCTGCTCGCACCTGATGAGCAACCAGGATGGCACCCTGCTGATCGGCGACGGCTGCGACTCGCCCGCCGATGTGGCCGACACCGGCAGCCACCAGATCAAGACCGACCCCTACCTGCATCTGTTCGACCTGAAGGCCGGAACCGAACGGGCGGTCGCGCGGCACGACAGCTCCTGGCGCGTCTACAAGGGCAATCGCCAGGTCACCCATCCGCATCCGTCCTTCACGCCGGATCAGCGCCAGGTGCTGTATAGCTCGGACGCCGAGGGCGAGCCGGCGCTCTATCTGGCCGACCTCGCATGAGGCACTGGCTGCTGATGCTGGCAATGGCAGGAACGCTGGCGCATGCCGAGCCACGTCCACAGCTCTCGGCAGCGGCTGCGGTCACTCATCAGGTCGCCGACTACCTGGCCCAGGGCGGCGCGCCCTGGCAGCCGGCCGATCTGACGAAACGCTGGACGCCTGACTTCATCGTTGCCACCGATGGCAGCGGCACGCACAAGACGGTGCAGGCCGCGCTCGACGCCGTGCCAAGCCAGGGCAGCAAGCGCCACTACATCCAGGTCAAACCCGGCGTCTACCGCGAACAGCTCTGCCTGCAAGGCAAGGCGCCGATCACGCTGTACGGCACGGCCGACAACCCGGCCGCTGCGGTGATCGTCCAGGGCCACTACAACGCCGAGCCCAAGCGTGCCGGCGTTGATTCCGCCAACCCCTGCTACCCCGATCTGAAGGCCGCCAGCCATGGCACGGCCGGCAGTGCCTCGGTAGCAATCTTCAGCGACGACTTTCAGCTCGCCCATCTGACCATCGCCAATGACGCGATGGACGCCGTGCGTGACGGCGTCGGCTACCCCGCCGGTGTCGGAGAAAGCGGCGGTGCCCAGGCCGTGGCGCTGATGACCCAGGGCGACAGGATCCAGCTGGAGAATGTGCGCCTGCTGGGCCATCAGGACACCTTCTACGTTCGCGCCGTGCCAGGTCTTGCGCCGTCGCGTGTCTATGTGCACGCCAGCCTGATCGCCGGCGATGTGGACTTCATCTTCGGCAATGCCACGCTGGTGATTGACAACAGCACCGTGCTCAGCCGTGCCGGCCGGCGCGCGCCGGGCTCGGGCGGCCATGTGCTGGCGCCCAGCACGGCGGCCGACACCCGGCTGGGCCTGCTGATCACGGACAGCCGTTTCATGGCCGAGCCCGGACTCAAGCCCGGCGCGATCTCGCTGGGCCGGGCCTGGGACTTCGGCGTGCCTCGCGGCGCCTGGGAGGCCGGCACCTCGCCCAACGGCCAGGCGCTGGTGCGCGACAGCCTGATCGGCCCGCATATCGGCCCCTGGGCGGCATCGACCTCGCGCCGGCCGTTCAGCGGCACCGGGCCTGCGGCCAATCGGATGACCGAATTCAGCAACCGCGCACTCTCGGCGCTGGCGTCCGAGGTGCTGGGCAGCAACGATGGCTGGGCGGCAGCGGGCCTCGGCACGTCGGGCGGCGCCGCCGCCCTGCCCCAGCATCATCTGGAGGTACGCAATCGCGCGGAGCTGGCGGCCGCGCTGGCCCAGGGCGAGCGACCCAAAATCATCGCCGTGCGCGGCCGCATCGACCTCAGCGTTGACGACACCGGCAAGCCGCTGGGCTATGCCGACTACCGCGACCCGGCCTTCGACTTCGAGGCCTATCTGAAGGCCTATGACCCGGCGACCTGGGGCATGAGGCGGCCGGAAGGCCCGCTGGAGCAGGCCCGCCAGCGCTCAGCGAAGCATCAGTCCGCCCGGGTCCAGTTGCTCGTGCCCTCCAACACCAGCTTGATCGGCCTTGGCCTAGACGCGGCCATCGTCAACGGCGGTCTGCTGTTGAGCAAGGTCTCCAACATCATCATCCGCAACATCCACTTCTCCGATGCCTACGACTTCTTTCCGGCCTGGGATCCCAGGGACGGCGAGCGCGGCGAGTGGAACTCGGACTATGACAACCTGACCCTGCGTGGCGCCAGCCGGGTCTGGGTGGACCACTGCAGCTTCGACGATGGCCCGCGCCCCGACCACGCTGAGCCGCTGGCACTGGGGCGGCGCCTGCAGCGCCACGATGGCCTGCTCGACATTTCCAACCAGTCCGATCTCGTGACCCTGTCCTGGAACCACTTCCGCGACCATGACAAGACCAACTTGATCGGCAGCTCCGATGGCCAGCAGCTCGACGCCGGCAAGCTGCGTGTGACCTTTCATCACAATCTCTGGGAACGGGTGAAGGCACGCACACCGCGCGTCCGCTATGGCCAGGTCCATCTGTACAACAACCTGTTCGTCGGCGACGCGAACGCCGTCTATGCCTACGACTATTCGATAGGCGTGGGCTTCCAGTCGCGCATCTACAGCGAGCGCAATGTCTGGGAAACCTCGCCGCAGACAGACCCCGGCCAGCTTACCAAGCTGTGGAAGGGCTCGGCCTTCTTCGACAGCGGCTCCCTGCACAACGGCCGGCCCGTCAATCTGTTGGAAGCGCTGCGTGCCGCCAACCCGGGCGCGGAAGTTGCGGGTGATGTCGGCTGGCGGCCTCAGCTGTACGGCCCGCTGGACGAGGTGGGCCAGGTGGCAGCCAAGGTGCGCGCCGGTGCCGGCGCGGGGCGTTTGTAGTGGTCGCGGCTTGAGTCCGAAAGCCAATCGGTACACAATCCAATTTGAAACAGCTGCCCAGAGAAATCAAAACGAATGGATGACGATCTGTACGACGCCAAGCAGCCGGAATCGGTTGCCGCGGTGCTGAAGGTGTTTGCGATCCTGCAGGCCTTGTCCGAAAAGCATGAGACCGGTATCTCCGACCTGTCGGTGCGCCTGGCCATGCCCAAGGCGACAATCTACCGCTTTTTGCAGACGATGCGCACGCTGGGCTTTGTGCGCCAGGAGGCCGACACCGAGGGCTATGGCCTGACGATGAAGGTGTTCGAGCTGGGCACCAAGGCACTGCAGTACCCCGATCTGGTCGACCTGGCCAAGCATCATATGCAGCTGCTGGCCGACCAGACCGGCGAGACCGTCCACCTGGGCACCTTGATAGACAGCGAGATCATCTACGTCCACAAGGTCGATTCGCGCCATATGCTGGGCATGTATTCGCGCGTCGGCCGGCGCGCGCCGCTGCACTGCACGGCCATCGGCAAGGTGCTGATGGCCTGGGAGCATCCGGCGCGGCGTGACCGCGTGCTGCAGGGTGCCGAGTTCAAGCGCTTCCGCGACAAGACCATCGTCGAGCCAGCCGCCTTTCTGGCCGAGCTGGAGCGCGTCAAGGCCCAGGGCTTCGGCGAGGACCGCGAGGAGTTCGACGACCACATCCGCTGCCTGGGCGTGCCCATCTTCGACCGCCTGAACCAGCCGATCGCGGGCCTGAGCATCTCCTTCCCGACCTTCCGCTACGACGAGGCCAAGGCGCCCGAGGTGGTGGCCATGCTGCAGGCCGCCAGCCGCGACATTTCGACGCGGCTGGGTTGCACGGCCTTTCCGCTGGACGCTCCAAAGGCCGCGCGGGCCTGAGTTCAGCCCTTGGCCGCGGGCTCCGAGGCGCGCGGCCGGCGCGGGGCCAGTCTGGTGCTGGCGTAGTCGGCCGGCACCCGCATCAGCGCCGCCTCGGGCTCGCCGCGCCGCAGGTTCTGCAGACGGTAGTTGACCTCGCCGCTGCGCGGGTCGAAGTCGCGTGAGTTGACAGTGAGCATCAGTTCGGGCGAGGTCCAGACCTCTCGGGTGATCAGGATGGGCTTTTCGTTGCCGACCTTGCCGGCGGCGATGGTCCAGGTGGTGCGTTCGCCGTTGACCTTCAGACCGTCGATCTCCTTGCTGCCCAGCGGCGACTGCACACCCGCCCCGCGCGGTGCAAGGCTCAGCGCCCGCATCGTCACGGCCTCGGGTGGCACCGGGGGCAAGGGCGGCAGCGGCGGCATGCCGGGCATGGGCGGCAGCACCTGTTCGCCGGTGATGCGCAGCACCTGCAGGCCACCGTCCTGCCCCGGCGCCAGCACCACGGGCGCAGGGGGGGCCGGCGGCAGCGGCGGGGCTGGGGGCCCCGGGGGCTGCGGCGCCACCAACCTGCCCGCACCGACGCCTGCCCGCACCTCGGCGCTCAGCCTCTTCGCCCATTCACGCATCCGTTCGCTGTACTCGCGCCAGGCTCCGTGGTCCATCTCATGATCGGCGAAGACCATGCCGCTAATCTGGCGGGCGGTCTTGCGCTCGGTGTCCAGCATCCAGTACTCGCGCGCCACCGGGTCGCGCAGATAGACGATGCGCCGCCCGCCGCGGTCCACTTCCTGGCGCGTGCGGCCCTCGCCATCGCGGCACAGCCGTGTGCTTTGCGCATGGACGATACGATTGCCGTCGGCCAGCGGCTGCACTCTCTCATGCACCGCGTCGGCACAGTAGGCCGCGCCCTTGACGACACGCTCCTGGCCCAGGTCGCCGAAAGAGAAGGCGGCGCTGTCCTGCACCGCCCGCACATGAGCTTCGACCTGGGCGATCAGGCGATCGCGGCCTTCCGGAATCTCGGTCGTTTGCGCCAGCGCGCAGCCGGCGGCCAGCAGCAACGGTGACAACAGCAGATGACGGGTGGGGATGTCCATGGCAGTACCTCTTCAAACGAGCAACAAGAGAAATCAGCGCAACAGGCGCACCGCAAGCACATCCCCGGACGGATGTAGCAGCAGCTCGGCACGCACCCGATCGCCGGCACGGGCCGGGTCGTAGGGCAGGCCCAGGGCGGCCAGGCGGTCGCCCGGCAGCTCGGTGGCGACCACCCAGGCGGCACCCGCCTGCGCGGCGCCGCCTTCCAGATAGGCGCTCCAGCGCTCGGGCGCGACCAGGGGCATGAAGTCGCCGGCCTTTAGCAAGGGCCTGGCCTGGTCCACATCGCCGGCCGGGGTAGTCATCAGCAGCGCGGTCGCGGCGAGCAGCACCACGGCGCAGGTGGCGGCCCCCGACCAGGCCAGCATGCCGCCCCAACGTCGCTGCCGGGGTGTGGCAACGGCAGCGGGCCTGGCCGGGCGGAAGGCGGCCTGCATCGCCGACCGAGCGGCGGCGCTGCGGGCTTCGCTCGGCTGGGCCGCCTGCAGCTCGCGGGCCGTGGCGCGCAGGCTTGTTGACAGCGGGATGGGCCCCTGCTCGGGGCGGGCAGGTTTCATGCGGCGACTCCTTGACCGGCATTGAGCAGCGCGGCCAGACGGCTGCGCGCCCGATGGAGCCGGGTGCGCAGGGTGTTCAGTTCAACGCCGGCGATGCGGGCGGCCTCGGCATAGGGCCGCTCCTGCAGATCGACCAGCACCAGGGCCTCGCGAAACGCCCAGGGCAGCGCATGGATGGCGGCCCAGACCTGGGCCTGGTCCTGGGCGCGCACCAGCAGGGATTCGGGGCTGGGATGGGCGCCGCACTCTGCTGGCGGCTCGTCCTCATCGCCCTGCGGCACCTCGACATGGACGCGCGCCTCACGCCAGCGCGCCAGCAGCGCGTAGCGGGCCGTGCCGGCCAGGTAGGACCCCAGGCTGCCCCGGGCAGCGTCCCAGCCTTCGGGTCGGCCGGCGAAGGCAACGAAGGCATCCTGCATCGCATCGGCGGCCCAGGCCGGGTTGCCGCACAGGGCCAGCGCATAGCGGTAGACGGCGCCCGATTCCTGGCGGTAGATCAGATCCAGCGCCCGGGCGTCGCCGCCCAGCAGCCGTGCCATCAGCCCGGGCAGGGCCTGGTCCGGGTCGTCGGCGGGCTTGCGGAAGAAAGGCATTTGGGGCGCGGCTGGGAAAGTGGCTTCCTCTCTATTGCGCCCGGAGCGGGCGGAAGTTCCCGACCCATTCAAAAACAAGCGGTGTTCGCAGCCTGCGCATCAGCCTGCCAGCGCCGCCACCACCTCGGGCGGCGCCTGCACCAGTTCGATCAGCACACCCTCGCCGGCAATCGGAAACTCGTCATTGCTTTTCGGGTGGATGAAGCAGATGTCGTATCCCGCCGCCCCCTTGCGTATGCCGCCCGGCGCGAAGCGCACGCCGTTGGCCGTCATCCACTCGACCGCCATGGGCAGATCGTCGACCCACAGGCCGACGTGATTCAGCGGCGTGGTGTGCACAGCCGGCTTCCTGTCGGGGTCCAGGGGCTGCATCAGGTCCACCTCAATCTTGTGCGCGCCCGAGCCGATCGCACAGATGTCTTCATCGACGTTTTCGCGCTCGGAGATGAAGTTGCCGGTGACCGTCAGGCCCAGGATGTCGACCCAGAGGCCGCGCAGACGCTGCTTGTCCGGGCCGCCGATGGCGATCTGCTGGATACCGAGGACCTTGTAGGGCTTGGCTGACATCATTCAAACCTCAGAATCGGTTGATCGACTGACAGACTCTCGCCCGTCTTGGCCAGCACCTCGGCAATCTTGACGTCCTGCGTGGCCAGCAGGATGTTCTCCATCTTCATCGCCTCGATCACGGCCAGGCGCTCGCCGGCCTGAACGAGCTGACCCGGCTGGGCGGCGATATGCACCAAGAGGCCGGGCATCGGCGAGAGCAGGAATTTGCTGGTGTCCGGCGGCGCCTTGTAGGGCATCAGCTGATGCAGGCCAGCGGCACGCGGGCTCAAGACCATCACCTCGATGGCCGTGCCGTTGTGCGTCAGCTTGTAGGCCAGCGGGTTCTTGGCCGCGCCGCGCTCGGCCTGGGCCACGAAGGGCTGACCGTTGACCGTGCCGCTCAGGCGGATGTCGTTCAGGCGCGAGCGGCATTCGATGCGGAAGGTCTTGCCATCGATCTGCACCGTGGCCAGGCCGGTCTGGCCGGCGTACTCGGACACATGCAGCTCATGCCGTTGGAACTGGCCCGCGCCCTCGTTCACCACCGCCACATAGTCGCTCTCGATCTGCACCTCATGGCCGGCCAACTGGCCGCTGATGCCGGCGGCGCGCTCGCGCGTCTTGCGGCGGATGAAAGCGGCCAGTGCCACCAGGAACAACGGATCGTCGTGCGGCACATCCTCGGCGCGAAAGCCGCCCGCGTAGTGCTGGGCGATGAAGCCGGTATTGAAATTGCCGCTGACAAAATCCGGATGGGCCAGCAGCGCCGCCTGGAACGGGATGTTGCTGGAGATGCCGCGTATCACGAAGCCGTTGAGCGCCTCGCGCATCTTGGCAATCGCGTCATTGCGGTCCCGGCCATGCACGATCAGCTTGGCGATCATCGAGTCATAGAACATCGGAATCTCGCCGCCCTCGTAGACGCCGGTGTCGACGCGTACGCCGCCGAACTGGCCGTTCTCGTAGGCGGCACCCTGCAGCGTTTCGCGGCCCTGCTCCAAGGCGCCTTCAGGCGGCTGGTACTTCACCAGGCGGCCGGTGGAGGGCAGGAAGCTGCGGAACGGATCTTCCGCATTGATGCGGCACTCCATTGCCCAGCCTTCGCGTTTGATTTCCTCCTGCTTGAAGGGCAGCGGGTGACCAGCGGCCACGCGAATCATCTGCTCGACCAGATCGACGCCGGTGATGCACTCGGTGACCGGGTGCTCGACCTGCAGCCGGGTATTCATCTCCAGGAAGTAGAAGCTCTGGTCCTTGCCGACGACGAACTCCACCGTGCCCGCACTCTGGTACTTCACCGCCTTGGCCAGGGCCACTGCCTGCTCACCCATCGCCTTGCGCGTTGCCTCGGAAATGAAGGGCGACGGCGCCTCCTCGATCACCTTCTGGTGGCGGCGCTGGATCGAGCATTCGCGCTCATGCAGATAGACGACGTTGCCCTGGCTGTCGCCGAGCACCTGGATCTCGATGTGGCGCGGCTCCTCGACGAACTTCTCCATGAAGACGCGGTCGTCGCCGAAGCTGTTGCGCGCCTCGTTGCGGCAGCTGGTGAAGCCTTCGAAGCAGTCCTTGTCGTTGAAGGCCACGCGCAGACCCTTGCCACCGCCGCCGGCGCTGGCCTTGATCATCACCGGGTAGCCAATGCCCTGAGCGATCTTGACCGCCTCATCCGCCGACAGGATGGGCTCGTTGTAGCCGGGAATGGTATTGACCTTGGCCTCGTTGGCCAGCTTCTTCGAGGCGATCTTGTCGCCCATGGCCGCGATCGAGCAGTGCTTGGGGCCGATGAAGGCGATGCCCTCCTCCTCGACCCGCCGCGCGAACGCTTCGTTCTCGCTGAGGAAGCCGTATCCGGGATGGATGGCCTCGGCCCCGGTGGCCTTGGCCGCGGCAATGATCTTGTCGGCAACGAGATAGGACTCACGCGAAGGCGCCGGGCCGAGCAAAACAGATTCGTCGGCCAACTCGACATGGCGGGCGTCCTTGTCGGCCTCGGAATAGACGGCAACCGTCTTGATGCCCATCTTCTGGGCAGTCTTGATGACCCGGCAGGCAATCTCGCCGCGATTGGCGATCAGGATTTTCTTGAACATGTTCTTTACTCCAGCGTCCTGATCACAGAGGGATGTTGCCGTGCTTGCGCCACGGGTTCTCGAGCTTCTTGTCCTTGAGCATGGCAAGGGACCGGCAGATGCGTTTGCGCGTCTCATGCGGCTGGATCACGTCGTCGATGAAGCCGCGCGCACCGGCGACAAAGGGGTTGGCAAAGCGGGCCTTGTATTCGGCCTCCCTGGCGGCCAGCTTCGCCGGGTCGCCCTTGTCCTCACGGAAAATGATCTCCACCGCGCCCTTGGCCCCCATCACGGCGATCTCGGCGTTGGGCCAGGCGAAGTTGACGTCGCCGCGCAGGTGCTTGGAGCTCATCACGTCGTAGGCGCCGCCATAGGCCTTGCGGGTGATCACCGTGACCTTGGGCACCGTGCATTCGGCATAGGCATAGAGCAGCTTGGCGCCGTGCTTGATGATGCCGCCGTACTCCTGGCTCGTGCCGGGCATGAAGCCGGGCACATCGACAAAGGTGATGACCGGGATGTTGAAGGCGTCGCAGAAGCGCACGAAGCGCGCCGCCTTGATGCTGCTCTTGATGTCCAGGCAGCCAGCCAGCACCAGCGGCTGGTTGGCGACGATGCCCACCGTCTGCCCGTCCATGCGGCCCATGCCGATGATGATGTTCTTGGCGTAGTCGGGCTGCAGCTCGAAGAAGTCGCCATCGTCGACGGTCTTGAGGATCAGCTCCTTCATGTCGTAGGGCTTGTTGGCGTTGTCGGGCACCAGCGTGTCCAGCGACATGTCCACCCGGTTGCCCGGGTCGCCGCTGGGCCGGCTCGGCGCCTTGTCGCGGTTGTTCAGCGGCAGGTAGTTGAAGAAGCGCCGCAGCATCAGGATGGCCTCGACGTCGTTGTCGAAGGACAGATCGGCGACACCGCTCTTGCTGGTGTGTGTGCCGGCGCCCCCCAGCTCCTCGGCCGTCACTTCCTCATGCGTCACCGTCTTCACCACCTCGGGGCCGGTGACGAACATATAGGAGGAGTCCTTGACCATGAAGATGAAGTCGGTCATCGCCGGGCTGTACACGGCACCACCGGCGCAGGGCCCCATGATCATGCTGATCTGCGGGATCACGCCCGAGGCCATCACATTGCGCTGGAACACATCGGCATAGCCGCCCAGCGAGGCCACGCCCTCCTGGATTCGAGCGCCGCCCGAGTCGTTCAGACCAATCACCGGTGCGCCCACCTTCATCGCCTGGTCCATCACCTTGCAGATCTTCTCGGCATGGGCCTCGCTCAAGGCGCCGCCGAAAACGGTGAAGTCCTGGCTGAAGGCGAAGGCCAGGCGGCCGTTGATCAGGCCGTAGCCGGTGACCACGCCGTCGCCGGGGATCTTGTTGTCGGCCATGCCGAAGTCCACGCAGCGGTGCTCGACGAACATGTCCCATTCCTCGAAGCTGCCCTCGTCGAACAGCAGCTCCAGCCGCTCGCGCGCCGTCAGCTTGCCCTTGCCATGCTGGGCGGCAATGCGCTTCTCGCCGCCACCCAGGCGCGCCTTGGCGCGCTTCTCTTCCAGCATTTGTTGAATGTCATGCATGGTGTGTCCAGTTCCAGAATTGGGGTCAGACCCCAGAAAAGAGAGAAAGCAACTCGCGGGCGGCGGTGGAGGCCGCCAGCCGTCCCTGCAGCACCTGCTGCGTCCTGTCCTCGAGCACCGCGCGCACGGCCGGCGACGCGGCAAATTGCTGGCGCAGGCCGGCGTGGATGCGCTCCCACATCCAGGATTGGGCCTGCTGCTGGCGGCGCGCGGCCAGCTTGCCGTTGGCCGTTTGAAGCGCATTGAATCGCTCGACGGCCGCCCAGAAACTGTCCAGCCCCAGCGACTTCAGCGCGCTGAGCTGCATCACCTGCGGATGCCAGACCTGCTCGTCGTGCGGCCCGTGCGAGTGACCGCTGTAGCCCAGCAGCCGCAGGCTGGAGGTGATCTGCGCCTGCGCGCGGGTGGCCGCCGTGGCGTCGAGATCGGCCTTGTTGATGACAACCAGATCGGCCAGCTCCATCACGCCCTTCTTGATCGCCTGCAGATCGTCGCCGGCATTGGGCAGTTGCAGCAGGCAGTACATATCGGTCATGCCGGCCACCGCCGTCTCGCTCTGGCCGACACCCACCGTCTCGACGATCACCACATCATGGCCGGCCGCCTCGCAGACCAGCATCGCCTCGCGCGTCTTCTCGGCCACGCCGCCCAGGGTGCCCGAGGCCGGGCTGGGCCGGATGTAGGCCCGCTCGTCCATGGACAGATGCTCCATCCGCGTCTTGTCGCCGAGGATGGAGCCACCCGACACGCTACTCGACGGGTCAACCGCCAGCACGGCGACACGATGTCCGCGCGCGATCAGGAACAGGCCCAGCGCCTCAATGAAGGTGCTCTTGCCCACGCCGGGTACGCCGGAGATGCCCAGCCGAAACGACTTGCCGGTGTGCGGCAGCAGCTCGGTCAGCAGCGCATCGGCCTGAGCGCGGTGGTCCGGCCGGGTGGATTCCAGCAAGGTGATGGCCTTGGCCAGCGCACGGCGCTGCGCGGGGCCAGGGCTTGCCAGCAGGCGATCTGCCAAGCTGCTTGAAGCAGGCGACTGCATTTCAGACTGCCGAGGCGCTCACCGATTGGCGGATCTGCTCCAGCACATCCTTGGCCGAAGCCGGTATCGGCGTACCCGGGCCGTAAATGCCCTTGACGCCAGCCTCGTACAGATAGTCGTAGTCCTGCTTGGGGATCACACCGCCAACGAAGACGATGATGTCGTCGGCGCCCTGATCCTTCAGCGCCCGGATGATGGCCGGCACCAGCGTCTTGTGGCCGGCGGCCAGCGTCGACACGCCCACCGCGTGCACATCGTTCTCGATCGCCTGGCGGGCGCACTCCTCGGGGGTCTGGAACAGCGGGCCTATGTCCACATCGAAGCCGAGATCGGCATAGGCGGTGGCCACCACCTTGGCACCGCGGTCGTGGCCGTCCTGGCCCAGTTTGGCGATCATCACGCGCGGGCGGCGACCCTGGTCGTCGGCGAACTCGGCGATCTCGTGCTGCAGCTTCTCCCAGCCCTCGGCCGAGTCATAGGCCGCGGCATAGACGCCGGTGACCTTCTGTGTGTCGGCACGGTGGCGGCCGAAGACCTTCTCCAGCGCGTCGCTGATCTCGCCCACGGTGGCGCGCAGCCGCGTTGCCTTGATCGCCAGGTCCAGCAGATTGCCGCTTCTGGCCTCGGCCGCATCGGTCAGCGCCTGCAGCGCAGCCTGCACGGCGGCCGTGTCGCGGCTGGCGCGTATCGCCTTCAGCCGTTCGATCTGGCCTTCGCGCACGCGGACGTTGTCGACCTCGCGGATCTCGATCGGGTCCTCCTTGGCCAGCTTGTACTTGTTGACGCCGACGATCACGTCCTTGCCCGAGTCGATGCGCGCCTGCTTTTCGGCCGCGCTGGCCTCGATCTTCAGCTTGGCCCAGCCGCTGTCGACCGCGTGCACCATGCCGCCCATGGCCTCGACCTCCTCGATGATGGACCAGGCCTTGTCGGCCATGTCCTGGGTCAGCTTTTCCATCATGTAGCTGCCGGCCCAGGGATCGACGACGCTGGTGATGTGCGTCTCCTCCTGGATGATCAGCTGGGTGTTGCGGGCGATGCGCGAGCTGGTCTCGGTGGGCAGGGCGATCGCCTCGTCGAAACTGTTGGTGTGCAGGCTTTGCGTGCCACCGAACACCGCCGCCATCGCCTCGATGGTCGTGCGCACGACGTTGTTGTATGGGTCCTGCTCGGTGAGTGACCAGCCCGAGGTCTGGCAGTGGGTGCGCAGCATCAGGCTCTTGGGGTTCTTGGCGTCGAAGCCCTTCATGATGCGGCACCACAAGAGGCGCGCCGCGCGCATCTTGGCGATCTCCAGATAGAAGTTCATGCCGATCGCCCAGAAGAAGCTCAGGCGGCCGGCGAACTCGTCCACGTCCAGACCCTTGGCCAGCGCCGTCTTCACATACTCCTTGCCGTCGGCCAGGGTGAAGGCCAGCTCCAGCGCCTGGTTGGCGCCGGCCTCCTGCATGTGATAGCCGCTGATGCTGATGGAATTGAACTTCGGCATCTTCGATGCCGTGTACTCGATGATGTCGCCGATGATGCGCATGCTCGGCTCGGGCGGGAAGATATAGGTGTTGCGGACCATGAACTCCTTCAGGATGTCGTTCTGAATGGTTCCGCTCAACTGCTCCTGGCCCACGCCCTGCTCTTCCGCCGCCACCACATAGCCGGCCAGCACCGGCAGCACGGCGCCGTTCATCGTCATGCTGACGCTGACCTTGTCCAAGGGGATCTGGTCGAACAGTATCTTCATGTCCTCGACCGAGTCTATGGCCACGCCGGCCTTGCCGACGTCGCCGGTCACGCGCGGGTGATCGCTGTCATAGCCGCGGTGGGTGGCCAAGTCGAAGGCGACGCTGACGCCCTGCCCGCCGGCGGCCAGCGCCTTGCGGTAGAAGGCGTTCGATTCCTCGGCGGTCGAAAAGCCGGCGTACTGACGGATGGTCCAGGGCCGCACCGCATACATCGTGGCCTGAGGGCCGCGCACAAAGGGCTCGAAGCCGGGCAAGGTATTGGCATGGGGCAGGCCGGCCACGTCCTCGGCCGTGTACAGCGGCTTGACGGCCAGGCCCTCGGGCGTGTGCCAGGTCAGCGCCTCCACATTGCCGCCGGGGGCCGACTTGGCGGCGGCCTTCTGCCAGGCGGCCAGCGAGGCGGGCGCGAATTCGGGGCTGTTGCTGTCGGACATGCGGGTACCTTCTTGCTGCGTGCTGGCCATCATACATGATGCATAATTATGAATTCAAATTTGACGCACAGCTGACGACCCAAGATACGCGCCGCATCCACACCATGTCCAACGTCCCAAGCGCCAGATCCCCCTCCTTCGCTCCGCAGGCTCTATATGAGCAGGTGGCCGAGCGCCTGCGCCAGGAGATCTTTGCCCGCGAGTTGCAACCGGGCAGCTGGATCGACGAGCTGCGCCTGGCCCAGGCCTGGGGCATCAGCCGCACGCCGCTGCGCGAGGCGCTGAAGGTATTGGCCACCGAGGGCCTGGTGACAATGAAGCTGCGCCGTGGCGCCTATGTCACCGAGATGTCGCAGCAGGACGTGGCCGAGGTCTATCACCTGCTGTCGGTGCTGGAGAGCGATGCGGCCGCCGAGGTCGCGCTGAAGGCCTCCGATGATCAACTGGCTGCACTTCATCAGCTGCACCAGCAGCTCGAACAGGCAATCGATGAGCGCACCCAGTTCTTCGCCCTCAACGAGGCCTTCCATATGCAGGTGCTCGAGGTGGCAGGTAACCGCTGGCGCACACAGATCGTCACCGACCTGCGCAAGGTGATGAAGCTCAACCGTCACCTGTCGCTGTTCAAGCAGGGCCGCCTTGCCGAGTCGTTGGACGAGCACCGCCGGCTGATGCAGGCCCTGCTGGCCCGCGACGCGCAGGCCGCGCAGCAGCTGGTGCGCGAACACTTTGAGAACGGCCTGGCCGCCACCGTCTGAGGCGACCCGGCGCACCGCGCCGCCCCTTCACGGCTGGTGACATATGTCACGCAACAAGCCGCCGCGGAACTTGAGAGTGGCAACCGCCATTGTTTTGCACCGAGCGTGAACTCCTCACGCTTTGCCCCGCCTCGGTAACAAACTGTGCCGGGAATGCCCGCTTTATGCGGCGCTCGCAAAAACGCCATTTCCCTAGCATCGCTCTTCATATGGACAAGAGGAGCCCGAGGTGCATTCACCCATTTCCTGGCGAAGTTCCGCGAAGCCGTCAAGCCCCGCGCGGACGCGCCGCACCCATCCCGCAGGGCGCCGGCTATTCAAGTTGATAGTCCAAAGCCCGATAACCCACTGAATCGACCGCAAGGTCGTAGGCCCGCTTTGTGTCGAGTTGTGAACTTCATCACGGCGCAATCGGGGCAGGAAATCAACATCGTTTTGCCGGAGCCGGGTCTCGTATCCCGTCCCCAGCAAAGTCAAGTTTCGAGATTCACGGATCTCCAATGTGGCTGCCGTCATCCCGACAGCAGCCGCCGACGGGCCCGCAGCGCTGAGTGCGGGTCCGGCTGCCGTAGCAATTGATCAAGAGAGCAAATCATGGCGACGATCATCAACCTCCTGTCCACCTCGCAAATTGCGGCGCTGCCGACCAGCACGATCCGCAACTTCAGCACCGAGGATTGGGCCGCGTTCAGCACCGCCCAGATCGTTGCGCTGACCACGGCGCATATGACGGCCATCTCGACGCAGGGCATCTCCGTACTGGGCTCGCATCAGATCGGGGCCTTCCAGAATGCCGATCTGGCCGCCCTCAGCACCAACACCTTGCGGGCAATGAGCTCGGCCCAGGTCGATGCCATCACATCCGAACAGATCAGTGCACTGACCACGGGCCAGATCGGGGCGCTGACCACCGCGCAGTTGCCCGGCCTCGGCACCACCGAAATCGCCGCGCTGACCTCGGCCCAGGTCGGAGCCTTCAACTCGGCTCAGATCTCCAACCTCGGCACTGCCCAGGTGGCCGCGATCGAAACCGCCGATCTGCGCGCGCTGAGCACCTCCGCCGTGCGCAATCTGTCCTCGGACCAGCTTGATGCCCTGAGCACCGATCAGCTGCAGGCCTTCAGCTCGGCGCAGATGGCCGTGCTCACCACCGCCCAGCTCAGCAGCCTGGGCACCGAAGACCTCAACACCTTCACCACCGACCAGTTCGCCAGGCTGACCAGCGCCCAGCTGGCCAATCTCAGCACCCTGCAGATCAGCAGCCTCACCACCGATGACCTGAACGCGCTGGGCACGGCCCAATTTGCCGCCTTGACCTCGCTGCAGGCCGCTGCCTTGACCACGGCGCAGATGTCCACGCTGGAAACAGCCGACCTGCGTGCCTTCAGCACCTCGGCCATGCGCAATCTGGACTCCGACCAGATCAAGGCCCTGACCACCGAACAGATAGCCGCACTGACGACGGGTCAGATCAACTCGCTGACCTCGGCCCAGATGCCCGGCCTGGAAACCGGCGACATCGTGGCCCTGAGCTCGGGGCAGGTCGCCTCGCTCACGTCCGCCCAGCTGAGCAATTTCTCGACCGAGCAGATCGCCGCCATCGAGACCGCCGATGTGCGTGCATTGAGCACCTCCGCCATTCGCAATCTGTCGTCCGCGCAACTCGACTCACTGACGACCGACCAGCTGCAGGCCCTGGCCTCCGCACAAGTCACCTCGCTGACCACGGCCCAGGTAAGGAGTCTGAGCACGGCCGACCTGAACACGCTGACCAGCGACCAGTTCGCCCGCCTGACCAGCGCCCAGGTCGCCAACCTGAGCACCGACCAGATCGTCAACCTGACGACCGATGACCTGAACGCGCTGGGCACCGCCCAGTTCGCCGCGATGACCTCGCTGCAGGCCGCCGCATTGAGCACGGCTCAGGTGTCGACCTTGGAAACGGCCGATCTGCGCGCCTTCAGCACCTCGGCACTGCGCAATCTCGACTCCGACCAGATCAAGGCGCTGACGACCGAACAGGTTGCCGCCCTGGGCACCAACCAGATCGCCGCTCTGACCTCCGCACAGGTGCCCGGCCTGGAGACCGCCGATGTGGTGGCCCTTGGTTCCGCACAGGTCGCCGCACTGAGTTCCGCCCAGGTCAGCAACTTCTCGACCGAGCAGATCGCCGCCATCGAGACCGCCGATCTGCGTTCGCTGAGCACAGCCGCCATCCGCAACCTTGGCTCGGCCCAGCTCGACGCACTGACCAGTGATCAGCTGCAGGCACTGAGCTCCGCGCAGATCACCTCGCTGACCACCGGCCAGCTGAACAGTCTGAGCACGGCCGACCTCGGCACCCTGACCAGCGATCAGTTCGCCCGCTTGACCAGCGCCCAGGTCGCCAACCTGAGCACCGACCAGATCGTCAACCTGACGACCGATGACCTGAACGCGCTGGGCACGGCTCAGTTCGCCGCGCTGACCTCGGGCCAGGCCGCTGCATTGAGCACGGCACAGGTGTCGACCCTGGAGACGGCCGATCTGCGCGCCTTCAGCACCTCGGCGCTGCGCAATCTCGATTCCGACCAGATCAAGGCGCTGACGACCGAACAGGTCGCCGCCCTGGGCACCAACCAGATCGCCGCCCTGACCTCCGCACAGGTACCCGGCCTTGAGACCGCAGACGTGGTCGCGCTGGGTTCCGCGCAGGTCGCGGCACTGAGCTCGGCCCAGGTCAGCAACTTCTCGACCGAGCAGATCGCCGCCATCGAGACCGCCGACCTGCGTTCGCTGAGCACCGCCGCCGTGCGCAACCTCGGCTCGGCCCAGCTCGAGGCCATGAGCACCGATCAGCTGCAGGCGCTCTCGTCCGCGCAGATCACCTCGCTGACCACGGGCCAGCTGAACAGTCTGAGCACGGCCGACCTCGGCACCCTGACCAGCGATCAGTTCGCCCGACTGACCAGCGCCCAGGTCGCCAATCTGAGCACCGACCAGATCGTCAACCTGACGACCGATGACCTGAATGCGCTGGGCACGGCCCAGTTCGCCGCGCTGACCTCGGCCCAGGCCGCCGCATTGAGCACGGCGCAGATGTCCACGCTGGAGACGGCGGACCTGCGCGCCTTCAGCACCAATGCCATGCGCAATCTGGGCTCCGACCAGATCCAGGCCTTGACCACGGACCAGGTCGCCGCGTTGGGCACCAGCCAGATCGCCGCACTGACGTCCGCACAGGTGCCTGGCCTGGAGACCGCTGATGTGGTCGCCCTCGGATCCGCACAGGTCGCGGCCCTCAGCTCGGCCCAGGTCAGCAACTTCTCGACCGAACAGATCGCCGCCATCGAGACCGGTGACCTGCGCTCGCTGAGTTCGGCCGCCGTGCGTGCACTGTCGTCGGCCCAGCTCGACGCACTGACCACCGACCAGTTGCAGGCCCTCTCCTCGGCGCAGATCACCGCGCTGAGCAGCGCTCAGCTGAGCGGCCTGAGCACCGCCGACCTCGGCACGCTGACCAGTGACCAGTTCGCCCGTCTGACCACCGGCCAGGTCGCCAGCCTGGGCACCGCCCAGGTCCAGAACCTGACGACTGATGACCTGAATGCACTGGGCACAGCCCAATTCGCTGCGCTGACTTCGACCCAGGCCCAAGCGCTGAGCACCGCCCAGATCTCGACCCTGGAAACCGCTGACCTGCGTGCGCTGAGCACCGGTGCGATGCGTTCGCTGAGTTCCGACCAGATCCTGGCGTTGACGACCGACCAGGTCGCCGCCCTGACCACCGGCCAGATCAATGCGCTGACCACCGACCAGATGCCCGGCCTGGAAACAGCCGACATCGTCGCCCTCAGCTCCGCCCAGGTCGCCTCGCTGACCTCGGCCCAGATCGGCAACTTCGCCACCGCTCAGATCGCTGCCATAGAAACCGGCGACCTGCGCGCGCTGAGCTCGGCCGCCGTGCGCGCACTGTCCTCGGCCCAGCTCGACGCACTGACCACCGACCAGTTGCAGGCCCTCTCCTCGGCCCAGATCACCGCGCTGAGCACCGCCCAGCTGAGCGGTCTGAGCACCGCCGACCTCGGCACCTTGACCAGCGACCAGTTCGCACGCCTGACCACGGGCCAGGTCGCCAGCCTCGGCACCGCCCAGGTCCAGAACCTGAGCACCGATGACCTGAATGCGCTGGGCACCGCCCAGTTCGCCGCCCTGACCTCGACCCAGGCTCAGGCGCTGAGCACCGCCCAGATATCGACCCTGGAAACGGCCGATATGCGCGCGCTGAGCACCGGCGCGATGCGTTCGCTGAGTTCCGACCAGATCCTGGCGCTGACGACCGACCAGGTCGCTGCGCTGACCACCGGCCAGATCAACTCGCTGACCACCGACCAGATGCCTGGCCTGGAGACGGCCGACATCGTGGCACTCAGCTCGGGCCAGGTCGCCTCGCTGACCTCCGCCCAGATCGGCAACTTCGCGACGGCCCAGATCGCCGCCATCGAGACCGGTGACCTGCGCGCCCTGGGTACTGCTGCAGTCCGTGCACTCTCGTCCGATCAACTGGATGCGCTGACTTCGGATCAGCTGCAGGCGCTGACGTCTGCCCAGATCACCGCGCTGTCCACCGGCCAGCTCACGGGTCTCTCGACCACTGACCTGAACACGCTGACGACCGATCAGTTCGCCCGCATGAGCACCGCCCAGGTGGCGCGTCTGGCCACCGAGCAGATCGCCAACCTGACCACCGATGACCTGAACGCCCTGGGCACCGCCCAGTTCGCGTCCCTGACCACCGGCCAGTCCAGCGCCCTGAGCACCGCGCAAGTCTCCACCCTGGAGACGGCCGACCTGCGGGCCATCAGCACGGCCGCCCTGCGTGCCCTGTCGTCTGACCAGATCAGCGCCATGACCACCGACCAGGTGGCCGCACTGACGACCGCACAGATCGCTGCGCTGACCACCAACCCGGACCAGTTCCTGGGTCTGGACACCGCCTCCATCGTGGCCATGGGCTCGGCCCAGATCGCCGCCATGGGCTCGGCCCAGGTCGCCAATCTGAGCACCGCCCAGATCGCCTCCATCGAGACGGCCGACCTGCGCGCCATGACCACGGCCGGTGTGCGTGCCCTGAGCTCGGCTCAGCTGGACGCCCTGACGTCTGATCAGCTGCAAGGCCTGGGCTCGGCCCAGATCGGCGCGCTGTCGACCGGTCAGCTCACCTCGCTGAGCACCAATGACCTGAACACGCTGACGACGGATCAGTTCGCCCGCATGAGCACCGCTCAGGTGTCCCGTCTGGCCACCGAGCAGATCGCCAACCTGACCACGGACGACCTGAACGCCCTGGGCACCGCCCAGTTCGCCTCCCTGACCACCGGTCAGGCCATCGCCCTGAGCACCGCACAAGTCTCGACGCTGGAGACGGCCGACCTGCGTGCCATCAGCACCGCCGCCCTGCGCAACCTCAGCTCCGACCAGATCCTGGCCCTGACGACCGACCAGGTCGCTGCGCTGACCACCGGCCAGATCAACAGCCTGACCACCGCCCAGATGCCGGGCCTGGAGACGGCCGACATCGTGGCACTCAGCTCGGGCCAGGTCGCCTCGCTGACCTCCGCCCAGATCGGCAACTTCGCGACGGCCCAGATCGCCGCCATCGAGACCGGTGACCTGCGTGCCCTGGGTACTGCTGCAGTCCGTGCACTCTCGTCCGATCAACTGGATGCGCTGACCTCGGATCAGCTGCAGGCGCTGACGTCTGCCCAGATCACCGCGCTGTCCACCGGCCAGCTCACGGGTCTCTCGACCAATGACCTGAACACGCTGACGACCGATCAGTTCGCCCGCATGAGCACCGCCCAGGTGGCGCGTCTGGCCACCGAGCAGATCGCCAACCTGACCACCGATGACCTGAACGCCCTGGGCACCGCCCAGTTCGCGTCCCTGACCACCGGCCAGTCCAGCGCCCTGAGCACCGCGCAAGTCTCCACCCTGGAGACGGCCGACCTGCGGGCCATCAGCACGGCCGCCCTGCGTGCCCTGTCGTCTGACCAGATCAGCGCCATGACCACCGACCAGGTGGCCGCACTGACGACCGCACAGATCGCTGCGCTGACCACCAACCCGGACCAGTTCCTGGGTCTGGACACCGCCTCCATCGTGGCCATGGGCTCGGCCCAGATCGCCGCCATGGGCTCGGCCCAGGTCGCCAATCTGAGCACCGCCCAGATCGCCTCCATCGAGACGGCCGACCTGCGCGCCATGACCACGGCCGGTGTGCGTGCCCTGAGCTCGGCTCAGCTGGACGCCCTGACGTCTGATCAGCTGCAAGGCCTGGGCTCGGCCCAGATCGGCGCGCTGTCGACCGGTCAGCTCACCTCGCTGAGCACCAATGACCTGAACACGCTGACGACGGATCAGTTCGCCCGCATGAGCACCGCTCAGGTGTCCCGTCTGGCCACCGAGCAGATCGCCAACCTGACCACGGACGACCTGAACGCCCTGGGCACCGCCCAGTTCGCCTCCCTGACCACCGGTCAGGCCATCGCCCTGAGCACCGCACAAGTCTCGACGCTGGAGACGGCCGACCTGCGTGCCATCAGCACCGCCGCCCTGCGCAACCTCAGCTCCGACCAGATCCTGGCCCTGACGACCGACCAGGTCGCTGCGCTGACCACCGGCCAGATCAACAGCCTGACCACCGCCCAGATGCCGGGCCTGGAGACGGCCGACATCGTGGCACTCAGCTCGGGCCAGGTCGCCTCGCTGACCTCCGCCCAGATCGGCAACTTCGCGACGGCCCAGATCGCCGCCATCGAGACCGGTGACCTGCGTGCCCTGGGTACTGCTGCAGTCCGTGCACTCTCGTCCGATCAACTGGATGCGCTGACTTCGGATCAGCTGCAGGCGCTGACGTCTGCCCAGATCACCGCGCTGTCCACCGGCCAGCTCACGGGTCTCTCGACCACTGACCTGAACACGCTGACGACCGATCAGTTCGCCCGCATGAGCACCGCCCAGGTGGCGCGTCTGGCCACCGAGCAGATCGCCAACCTGACCACCGATGACCTGAACGCCCTGGGCACCGCCCAGTTC